>JGI20214J51088_10000005_pt1 | contig 215412 bp, 183 predicted proteins | sample WetSurMetagenome_FD_51088 | JGI IMG/M metagenome (IMG submission 51088) | reverse complement strand
CCGACGATAACAGGTCCGAGCTCGGTATGTGTAAGTTCAACAGGCAACACATATACTACAGAAGCAGGTATGAGCAATTATATCTGGACAGTCTCGGCAGGAGGAGTCATCACCTCCGGAGGTACAGGCAGCGATAATGTAGTAATAACCTGGACGACAACGGGAGCACGAACGGTAAGTGTAAATTACACTAATGGTAACAACTGTACGGCAGCTTCGGCGACGACCTACAATGTCACGGTTAATCCGTTACCAGTACCGACGATCACAGGTCCTTCACCGATATGTGTAACGACCACAGGCAATGTATATACCACAGAGGTTGGTATGACGAACTATATATGGAATGTCTCGGCAGGAGGTACTATCACCTCAGGAGGTACAGCGACAGACAATACGGTAACTGTAACGTGGAACACATCAGGGTCGCAGAGTGTAAGTGTGAACTACACTAACGGCAATAGTTGTACGGCAGCCACGCCAACAGTAAGGACGGTCACGGTGAATCCGTTGCCGGTACCGACGATAAGCGGTAACTCAGCGGCATGTCTGAACTCAACGGGAAACATCTATACTACAGAAGCAGGAATGACCAATTATACCTGGGTTGTTACCGGAGGAACAGTAACGGCCGGAGGCACGAATGCGGATAACAGTGTGACGGTCACCTGGACGACAGTAGGGTCACAGAGCGTAAGTATAAACTACACGAATGGCAATAGTTGTACGGCAGCCACACCAACGGTAAGGACTATCACGGTTAATCCGTTGCCAGTCCCGACGATAAGCGGACCGGCGACAGCATGTGCAACGTCGACGGGTAATGTATATACTACAGAAGCAGGGATGAGCAGTTACACATGGCTAGTCTCAGCAGGCGGTAATATTACGGCAGGAGGACCCGGTGTGAATACAATAATTGTTACATGGAATACCCCCGGACCTCAGACTGTAAGTGTAAACTATGTGAACGTGAATGGTTGTACGGCACCCATTGCAACAGTATACAATGTAACGGTCAATCCATTGCCTGTTCCTACGATAACAGGACCTGCACCGGTATGTGTCACCTCGACGGGTAATGTATACACTACAGAGGTTGGGATGACCAATTATCTATGGACAGTCTCGGCAGGCGGCACAATAACCTCAGGCGGCACCAATGCCGACAATACGGTAACTGTGACCTGGGGTACAGTAGGAACCCAGACGGTAAGTGTTAACTATACGAATGGGAATGGATGTACTGCACCGGCAGCAACTGTGAAGAACATAACAGTTAATTCACTACCAGTTCCCACAATTACGGGTCCGTCGGCAGCATGCGCCACATCAACCGGCAATGTTTACACTACTGAGCTTGGAATGACAAATTACATCTGGACCATCTCAGCAGGTGGTACAGTTACAGCAGGAGGCACAGCTACTGACAACTTCGCCACAATTACCTGGAACACTGTGGGAGCCCAGACAGTAACTGTTAATTATACCAACGGGAATAACTGTACGGCAACAACAGCGACTATTAAAAATGTAATTGTCAATCCTCTGCCAGTACCAACAATAACAGGAAACGCTGCTGCATGCTTGAATTCAAATGGAAATGTATATACCACTGAATCAGGCATGACCAATTATCAATGGAGTGTTACGGGAGGAATTATTACAGGAGGAGGTGGCACCAGCAGCAATACAATTACAATTACCTGGAACACTGTAGGAGTACAATCGGTAAGCGTGAACTACACAAATAGCAATGGTTGTACAGCAGCAACCCCGACACTCTACAATGTAACTGTTAATTCACTGCCTGTACCTGCGCTGGCAGGTCCATCACCGGTATGTGCCGAATCAACCGGTAATGTATACACTACTGATGCAGGAATGTCGAATTATGTCTGGAACATTTCGTCGGGAGGGACAATTACTGCCGGGGGCACATCATCAGACAATACCATTACCATCACCTGGAACAGCCAGGGAATGAGGTGGGTAAGCGTAAATTACACGGACGCTAACGGATGCAAGGCTCCGACAGCTACCATATACAATGTTGTGGTCAATCCTCTTCCAATGGCTACGATAATGGGTGTAGAAACAATATGTCCCGGAGACGTTGCAAACCTTAATGTTAACATGACAATGGGTAGCGGACCATATGACCTCGTAATAAACGGTACTATAAATGTCACGGGTTACAACAGTGGAGATAATATTCCTGTATCCCCTGCGGTAACAACAACATACACACTCACAAGTGTTACTGATGCAAATGGCTGCACGGTAACCACCGGGTCTCATCTATTTGGTTCAGCAATAATTACAGTTAGGATTCTTCCTACAATAACTGATGAACCGGATCCTGTCACAACCTGTGAGTATGGAATAGTTACATTCAATGTTGATGCTGTGGGGACAGACCTGACCTATCAATGGTATGAAGACAGAGGATCAGGATTCATGCCTGTTGTGGATACAGGTCTCTATTATGGCGCGAACATGAAAACACTTTACCTGTTCGGCGCTACCAGGGATATGGATAATTATGTTTACCATGTTGTTGCAACTACATGTTCAACAAATGATCAGTCCGTTGATGTTATACTTAATGTCAATACTGTTCCGGAAATATTGTACCAGCCTTCCGATACAACAATCTGTTCCACAGATAATGCTGGATTTGGGATTGTGGCAACGGGAACGAACCTGACATATGAGTGGCAGGTAAAATCCGGATCCAATCCATTCCAGCCTGTCGTCAATGTCGCTCCTTACAGCGGGCAGGGAACAGATACCCTGAGACTGACAAATGTACCTGGCAGCTATAACAATAATATTTACAGGGTAATTGTAAGAGGTACCTGCGGATCGGCCATTTACTCCAACTATGTGATGTTGAGAGTGAATGTTCCGCCAACTGTCACCAAGCAACCTGTTGCAGCATCTGTCTGTGACGGAGGTGGGCCTGTTTATTTCACTTCTTACGGCTCGGGCATGATTGACTCGCTGAGATGGCAGGTAAGCACAGATAATGGAGTAAGCTGGAATGACATTCATGATAATGCAATTTACAGCGGAACCACATCACAGCAGCTTGCATTGATCGACATACCTGTTTCTTACAATAATTACAGGTACAGGCTTGCGCTGAAAGCTTTCTGTGCAACCACCAACTCAAACGGAGCAGTACTTACTGTCAACTCACTGCCTGTTATATCCTGGGCAAGTGATCCTATGCCGGCATGCGGGAATGTTGCACAAGTGATGACACCAATAATCACAGGAGGTCTGGCGCCATGGAAACAATCTACCTGGTCAGGAGATATCGGACCTCTGAATAATTACTTCATCGAAAATCCTACATTCAAAACACTTGTTGGCGGCTCATATAAGCTTTATTACAAGGTAAAAGACAGTAATGGATGCTTTGGTGAAGATAGTATAACTGTAGTGGTGGATGCACCTGATGCAACATATACTCAGGATAAGAATATGGATTGCAATCCTGCGACTGTTAATTTCACCAAGGATATGACCGGCATTTCAACATGGTCATGGAACTTCGGTGATCTGACACCTCCTAATACAACAGATGCAAATCCTGAGCACACATTTATTAACCCGACTACGGCAGAAATCAAGTATTATAACGTTAAACTGACTGTCAATTCAGCCAGCGGATGTTCGGCATCAAGCACTACCATAATGACGGTATATCCTTCAGTGAGTGCTACATTCACTGCAAGTGACGATAGTGTCTGCCATGGCAGTATGATCACCTTCACGGGTATTCCGGGTGCAAACTCCTATACCTGGGATTATGGCGATGGTGTCAGTGGTCCGGGTGGGAATACAGTACAACATCTTTATACAAATACTACCGGGTCACCTGTGCCGATGAATGTCTCACTGATTGCGAGCTCCATCTACGGATGTTCAGATACCATGAACATGACAATTATAGTGATGCCTATGCCGGTAGCACAGTTTAACCCGGCTCCTACACCACAGACATTTAATGCTGCAGGCAACATTGTCAACTTCACGGACCAGACGACACCTGTCAGCGCTCTGTGGACATATAACTGGGATTTTGACGACGGAGGAACCTCCACAATCCAGAATCCGAACCATACATTTACGAATATCGGGACATTCGATGTTGTGATGAGAGTGACCAATGGCAAGTGTTCCAGTCAGATAAGTCACCCTGTTATTATCCTGCCAGAACCGCCAATAGCAAGTTTCGACACGATATATGACGGTTGCGGGCCACTCTATATAGAGATAAACAACACTACGGTCAATAAAGACACCCCGGGAACAACCTTCAGGTGGGATTTCGGCGACGGAAGCTTCTCCACAGCCGAAAACCCGACATACACCTATTTCACACCCGGTGTCTACAAGATTACACTGACAGTGTACGGACCGGGCGGCACTTCTACGGCTTACAGGACTGTTGAGGTATTTGCTTCGCCGCAGGCCTATTTTGAGGTCGCCCCGCCGCTCGTTTATGTGAACGATGAGAAGGTAAGGTGCTTCAACCTCAGCAATAAGGTGGGCATTGACGATTCTTACCTGTGGGACTTTGGCGATGGTGATACATCGAGGATGGCAGAACCATACCATAAATATATGGAAGAAGGGGTTTATGACATCACCTTGTGGGCATACTCGGCAAATGGCTGTGCAGATAAGTATGTACTCTCTCCGGCAGTTACCGTAGAGCCTCCGGGGCAGATCAGGTTTGCAACAGTATTCACTCCGAATAAAGACGGTGAGGAGGATATTGATGTAAATGACATCAATTCGGAGAATATGGACAGGTTCTTCTATCCGCCGATCAAGGAGAAGGTCATCAACTACAAGTTACAGATCTTCAACAGGCAGGGTATGCTGATCTTCCAGAGCGATAATATCAATAAGCCGTGGAATGGTTACTATAAAGGCAAGCTTTGTCCGCAGGGGGTATATGTATGGTATGTTGAGGGCAAGTATGTAAATGGCAAGCCATTCAAGCAGATAGGAGATATCACGTTGCTGCATTAAAAGGGCTTGGCTGAGCATTGGCGCGACGGCTGATGCCAGGCGCAGATAAAGGGCTGGCACGGGTTTCAGGATCCGTGCCAGTTCTGTTTATAATAACTGCTTCAGCCCTAAATATATTTAGCCAAAAGCTAAAAGATCTCAGTATAATCTCCCTGACTTTTTTCATTAATAGTTGGAATATAAAGGATTCTGTTTCAGGACTTACACTAAAAAAGGCCTCCTCTTTTGTTTAGAATTAGTATAAATAATCTAAAACAATAAAAATTTCCTAAAATTTTGTGTCACAAATCAGGTGGATGTTACATGTATAGGTAGAAATGTCTGCTCAAATGAATTAAAACAATTCTCAACACAATATATTCCCAATTTTAATAAGTTGAATATTAAACTTATAAGATATGGCAGTAATAAAATATGTTGACAGGGTCCTTCGTATTGACACTCTGATACATTTGAGAGCAACTGGAACTCCAAAAGAATTTGCCGGGAAACTTGGCATTAAACGGAGTACATTATTTCAAACCCTCCAGGAATTAAGGGAATTGGGTGCTGATATAAGATATTCAGGTTCCAGGCAATCGTATTATTATGGAGATGATAAACGTATCAGATTGATAATTGGAAACTGACCACAGTTCCTAAGTCCAATATTGCTGGACTAAAATTATTTTTATTCGGGTTAGAAATTTTTAGACAAGTTATGAATTGGCAAGAACGCTATTTCAGTCTGAATGGGATCTATCATTTTGTATTGATTACGGTTTGCTATTTGGTTCTTTTATGGTTTTCAAGGAATATCCTAATAAATGATTTGGTATTTTATAATTCATATAGTGAACAACTTACATATGAAAGGGCCTTGAGATTATTTGAAGAAATGGAACGTTTATCTTGGATAAATTATGTTGCTATCCCATTTGTATTTCTAATAAAATTTATCCTTATAAGCATTGTTTTATTTATTGGAATATTTTTCTGTAGCCTAAATACTTCAATTTCATTTGGTAGTGTATTTCGGACTGTAATTGCTTGCGAAATAGTTTTTGTTTTAGCTGGTATGCTGAAATTTTTATGGTTTTATTTTTTTGTAAGCGATTATGATCTTAATGACCTTAATTTCTTCTACCCACTGTCATTAATCAACTTATTCAGAATATCAGAAATTGATAAAGTCTGGATTTATCCACTTCAGTCCGTAAATTTATTTCAGGTAATTTATATTCTATTATTGTCCTCCGGCCTTTGTATTACAACGAGGTTAAGAAAAACAGATTCTGATAAGGTCGTATTGTTGTCCTACTTACCGGCTCTTTCCTTCTGGATTGTATTAATAATGTTCCTCTCTATTGATTCATCAATATGAAAAGAATAACTCTGGTTACTGTCGCTTCAGTCTTTATTGTTTCATTATCCTTTCTTGTTGGAAGTACAATTAATAAAGTAAATGCCAAGAAATTAAGATTAGAAAAAATAGAAAAATTGCCAAGTTTCACATTCTTATCTCTAGATTACATTTCTTATTCGTCTTCAGAAATATTACATGGACCTTTAATTCTTGTTCATTTTCATCCTGAATGTGAACACTGTAGATATGAGATTTCAGAATTGTCCAAAAGCAAGTTATCTGAGTCAGGTATCAAAATCATTTTGATATCCAGTGCGAATATTGTTGCTGTAAAGCAGTTTCTAATTGAGTTACCTCTCTCAAAGACAAATGACTTTATTACCTTATTAGATACAGCCTATACTTTTGAAGAAATATTTGGCAGAGGAGTAATACCTACTACCTATTTGTATGACAAAGATTTACACCTAATTAAAGTACTAAGTGGAGAATGTAAGATAGAGACAATTCATAAGCTTATCAATGAAAGCAGATAAGATAACAAGAATAAGGAAATATTCAGTTCTACAGCATGACTCTACTGATTGTGGAGCAGCATGCCTTGTATCAATTATTAAATACTTAGGAGGCAATTCTTCAATTGAAGAGATTAGAAAACTTAGTGGGACATCTCAGCAGGGAACTTCTATGCTTGGATTATTTCAAGCATCAAAAAAATATGGATTAGATTCTGTAGGCTATGAAGCATCAATAAATGATATTATTGGATTTAAAGATATCCTTATTCTTCATGTTATTAATGACAAAGGTTTTGAGCATTTTATAATTTGTTATGGTTTTACAGATAACAAGTTTATCATCTGGGATCCTGCAATTGGATTAAAGTATTTATCAGAAAACGAACTTAAAGAAATATGGATTAGCAAAAAATGCCTGAGTGTAATTCCAACACCTCATTTCAGGTTTATCAAAGTAAACGACAAAAGAATATTTAGGTGGATAGTTTCTCATATTTGGCCTGAAAAGGATATTTTGTTAATAAGTATAGTCATTGGTGTAGTCGTTTCCCTTCTGGGTATGGTGATGGCTTTGTTTACACAAAAACTCATAGATAAGATACTTCCTTCAGGAGATCTAAAACTTCTATTTATATCTTCTTTCCTGGTTCTTGCGCTCTTATTATCACGGATAGCTTTTACTGCTATCCGTCAACATCTTCTGTTGTCTCAGGGGATGTCATTTAATGTTAGAATAGTTGATATGTTTTATGGTAAGCTATTGGGTTTGCCTAAAAGTTTTTTTGATACCAGGAAAACCGGGGACTTTGTTGCCCGATTAAATGATACAACCAGAATACAAAGAGTAATAGCCGACATGGCTGCAATCTATTTTATTGATTTTCTAATTGTTTGTATTACTCTGGTGTTGATATTTCATTATTCAAAAATAGCAGCAATCATATGTATTATTTGTATTCCCGTATTTTATCTAATAGCAAATAATTGGACTGCTAGAATAACATCTTCTCAGCATGATTTGATGTCTGGATATGCACTTAATGAAAGTAATTTTATTGATTCACTTAAAGGTATAACGGAAATTAAATGCATGAACTGGCAGGATAATTTCTCTGAAAAGAATAGAAATATATATACTGACTATCAAAAAAGAGCTGTAGTTCTTGGAAAACAGAAAGTTTCCATGAATTTCATTGTAAGCTTAATAGGGACCTTATTCATGATGATAATTCTTTTCTATTGTTCATATCAGGTAATGAGGTATAACTTGACACAAGGTGAATTGATGGCAATATTGACTTTAAGTTCAACAATGCTTCCTTCTATCCTTAATATCTCTCTTATTTCGATACCAATAAGTGAAGTAAAGGTAGCATTAACCAGAATGTTTGAATTTACCCAGATTGATCCTGAGGCTCAACCTGAACCTGTCATTAATGAATATCTTCTTAAAATTGATAAGTTAGATCTTCAAAATATTTCTTTTAGATTCCCAGGTCAACCTTTATTATTGAATAATATCTCAATTCAACTTGAAAAGGGAAAGGTTGTTTCACTTGTTGGTGAATCCGGTAGTGGTAAAAGTACACTGGCGCATATTATTTTAAGACATTATTTAGTTGAATCAGGAATTATTGTGATTAATGGTAACATCAGTTCAGAAGATGTAAGCTTAAAAACCTGGCGATCTTGTATTGGTTTAGTTCCACAGGACATCCATGTTTTTAATGGTACCATTCTTCAAAATCTTATACCGAATCTCTCTGAAGATAAATTAAAAGAGACTATTGAAAAGATCGAAGAATTTGGACTAGCTGATTTTATTAATAGCTTTCCATCAGGCCTACTAACTCTGGTAGGGGAAGAAGGGCTTAATTTGTCAGGAGGACAAAAGCAAATACTGGCATTTATCAGGGTATTATTAAAAGAACCTCAGATTCTTATAATAGACGAAGGGACCTCAAATTTGGATATTAATACAGAGGAGATTATTATTAGTTTGATTTTAAAGTTAAAATCTCAGATAGGAATTTTGTTGATTAGTCATAGGATTAACATTATAAAAAAGCTTAGTGATCACATATTTTTACTTGAGAATAGAAGTATTAAAGAAGGAGGTACACACCATGAGTTGGTCATAAGAGATAATCTTTATAGTCGGTTTTGGAAGGATTTTTCTTAAATTATTTCAAAGTCCATCATTATTGGACTATGCTGGTTTATATTAGTGTGCAATACTTTCAAAATGAAAATTTGTTTTGCAGGCGTAAACCGAAAAGCCTTAAAAGAGTAGGCGGAATAAATATGTCTCACTATGAAAGAATTAACAAAAGATCAAATGGCAAATTTTTCAGGGGGATCTTGGCGCGAAATTTTAATTTGTGCCGGATTGGGGGCTATGTACAGCATTGCAAATCCAATTCTAGGCATTGCAATTGGTATTGCTTGTTCAGCTAAAGCAGAATATGATGCAACTGGGAAAATTTTGTGGTAAATTCTAGTACTAAAACCTTAATGTAGTTGATAAAGATCTTCTACATTAAGGTTTTTATTCTTAAATTGACTAAAACAAATTTCATAAAATATGAATATCAAGAATAAGATTTATCCCCTAATGTCCTATCGGTATAAAGTTGTAGGATTAATATTCTTAATCATAACCCTCATATTTTTAATTCTTTGTCTTATTTACAATCCAGGCTATACTAGATTTGTTTACTGGTTAATTTGCTTCAGTCTATTTTGTATAACATATAGTAAAGAAAAAAATGAGAATGAATCAGTTGATTTATATGAAAAACTAAGGTATCATTCATTTCGTATTTCAATCGCTCTTACAACTATCATTGCATTAATTAGTAGCTTCTCTTTTATTATTGAGAACAAACGAATTGAGATTAATTGTCTTCATACTGTAATTTTTTTATTATTTACTCAATTGGTAGTATATTATTTTCTAAAAATGAAAATAAAATAAACAATAATTATAAGTTAATGATCCTGAGTATTTTACCGAAGAATATTTCTGTGGAGTAATTAATAAACGAAAACTTTGCAAAAAAAAGGTATTAAATACTTAATGGTTTTTGAATGGCTTTCTTTCATTAGAGATAACAAATGGAGAAAAGACCTTGTTAGTAAACTAGCAATATGCCTTTTTATTGTCTATTTGTTTACCATTTCACTTATAATTGGTGTCAACATTGAAGATATTTTATCCTTTAACAAGAAGGATAATATATCTCTATTTAATTCATTATTAATTTTTTATTTGTTAATAGACTTTATTTTTAGATATTGGTTTAGTTCATTTATAGGTTATCCTATTATAACTTTGTTAAGACTAAAATTTAAGCTGGACGATATCATAAACTATTTACTTTTAAGAAACCTAGTAAACCTTAATAATATATTACCTTGGTTAATAATTATTCCATTTTCAGTGAAAATAATCTTAACCAGCTTCCAATTTTTAAATGTATTTAGTTATTTATTTGGATTCCTCCTTTTACTAATTTTTAATAATTATTTGGCGACTTTGATTGCTTTATTAAGCAGAAGGAGACCTATAATCGTGATCTTCCTTTCTGCATTTAATATAATAGTTTTCAGCAGTAATTATATAAGGTCCATAATCAGTACTGTTTCACAGTCAATTGGAGAAGCTTTTATTCTACCAAATATTTGGGTCTTTCTAATTTTAATTGGTTTAATAATTTTAATTGTAATTACTATTAAACGATTAATAGTAAGTCGATTTAAAGTTGATGAATATATTCCTATAGAGAAAGCTAGTCGTCGAAATGAATTTAATCTTAGTTTGGCAAGTGACGGATTAAGGATACTGAAAAATTATATTATTCTAGAATTCAAATTAATTCTTCGTAATAATCGTTCAATTCAAACATTAAGTATTTATCCAATATTCCCAATATATTTATTATATCAGTTCGCAACAGGAAACCACTCAAATACATTTTCTGTAATTTATATGTTGACATTTGCATTTGGGCTTTTTAGCCTACTTTACGGCCAATATATATTTAGCTGGGAAAGCACTTACTATGATGGAATATTAGCAAGAAAGATTAGCCTACTTGATTATATTTCTTCAAAGTACTACTTCATGATTATATCTTCATCTATAATATTCTTGATCTTCTTTGTTCCAATATTTTTTTTAAAAAGAGATGAAATCTTTACTTTGATTTCAATCTTCCTTTTCGAAAATGGCATTTTGAATCTTATAGTATTATTTATTGCCCTTTTTAATAATAGGAGGTTAGAGTTAAGAGATAATTTTTTATTTAACTACCAAGGATTAAATGGCCATCAATTCTTTATTCCTGTGGTCATTTTATTAATCCCTATAAGTCTATTTCTATTATTAAATAACTTTTTTAAAGAGGAGACAATCCTTTGTTTCTATTTTTGTTCTGGTGCAGTATGTATTTTATTAAATCGATTTTTAATTAAATCGTTATTAGTTCCTGTTTTTTTTATTCGGAAATATAATAAACTTGAAGGATATCGGATTCAAAGATAAATACTAATGATTTCAATTTCCCATTTACAGAAGAGTTATAAAAATCAAACTGCCATATCAATCGACAATTTATTCATTGAAAAAGGTGAATTTGTTGGTCTAGTAGGGAATAATGGGGCAGGCAAGACTACATTATTAAGGATTCTGGTTGATCTTGTCAAACCAGAGCAAGGTGAAGTTAAAATTGATAACCTGGATATAACCAAGTCAGAAGAATGGAAAAATTATACTGGTTCATTTCTTGACCATAGTTTTTTAATCGATTTTTTACGACCCGAAGAATTTTTTTTATTTATAGGTGATTTATATGGATTTGATAATAATATAATTCAATCAAAACTAAATAATTATAAGGCATTTTTCAATAATGAGATACTTAATCAAAAAAATAAACTAATAAGAGACTTTTCTCCTGGCAATAAACAGAAGATTGGATTAGTCTCCACATTATTGATGGATCCATTAATTCTAATTTTAGATGAACCATTTAATTTTATTGATCCTAGTTCTCAGATTATTTTGAAAAAATTGTTAAAGGAATTTAATTCTAAAAATCTAGCCACGATTATAATTTCTAGTCATAATTTAAATTTTATTTCTGACCTGTCGAAGCGAATTTTATTACTTGAGAGAGGGAAAATTATCAAGGATATTATTAACCAATCAGAAGAAATTAATGAACTAGAAGACTATTTTAAGCAACAATATTTGGATTTTAAACTATGATTTTTAATTAATATGTCGTTCAAACATTAATTTCTTATTTTTCTTTTTCTGACATTAATTTTCAAAATATTAAATATGAAGGACTTTGTAAATATAATATATATGAGATTTTACTTGAAACGAACTAATTAATAAACTAAAAATAACTTTCAATCTATCAATTCTTCTTATAATTAAAAAATCAGGTAGTCTCGCTGCTACCTAATGTGGGAGAAGGCCAGGGACTTTAGTCCCGCTGCATGTAGGAGTGCCCGACCCCGGGCTCAACCCGGGGTCATTGGCATCCTCAGTAATGCTCCTGGTAAATATGAAAAGATGTCACAGCACCAAAACACAAGCCAGGGGACAACCCCTGCTGGCCACAACCAGTGAATAACACTAACCCCAGACTTCAGTCTGGGGACCAGAAAGAACAAGATAAAGAGGGCTTTAGCCCTGAAAAAATATGGCTTACGTAAATATCTGGCTTCATTGCATTTGGGGTACCAAAAACCGGATACCTTACCTGACAGAAGAGTTACTGGATAAGGTGATAAATCATATTAAAGAAAACGCCATAGATAAAAATATTTTTATCGACACAATTAGTGGACATAAAGATCATATGCATTGTCTTCTCGGCCTGGGTGCAAATATGGCTCTCTCTAAAGTTATCCAGCTTCTCAAGGGAGAGTCTTCATGCTGGATCAATAGAAATAAACTCACGAACCTCAGATTTGAGTGGGCTGTTGAATATTATTGCTCTTCAATAAGTGAATCTCAATTACAAAATGTTCGCAAGTATATTTACAACCAATCTGAACACCACAGGTTTAATTCATGGGAGGATGAGAATAATGCCTTTATCTCCTGTATGGGGGTCGGGTAATAACGCCAGGTATTGTTAATCAGACTAATATAATATGAAATACAAATCCTTTAAAGAATATTACTGGAAACGGGCTGCCTGGACTCTCGGAATCCCCTGGGGATTGGCAACAGGTATCTTCTTCGCCCTCGATGATAACAAATGGACACTGACAGGCATAATAAATAATCATTCCCTTGTCGACATTACAGGTCTTCTCATTGCCGGCTTCCTGTTTGCATTCCTGTATGGCAGATCACGCTGGAAACAGGAAGTCCTTCAGGAAAAAGAAAACATGAATCCATCTTCCGGCAATGAATAGAATCAATTTTCGGCGCCTCCTGTCTCTGATACAGGAGCGTTTCCAAACCCCGGGTCCGGCCTCTCTGAATCCCGGGGTTCACTTTTATACCTCACTATACCCATAAACCGAACCGGGGGCAATCCATACTCCATTGATTTTGTGACTATTTTTAAATAATTTTAGCTCCTTATTTTCTTATCAATGAAAAAAATCCTTCCCGTCCTTGCAATAGTAATATCACTCCTGGCCTCATGTGTAGAGGAGACTCCAAGGGCTGAACTTCTGGAATACAATATCGGCGGCAAGCTTTATTCCTACTCCGGGATTGCAGAACGCTACAGGGATATTGCCAACAACACCCGCCAGGGATACGACTGGCATATTTTCAATTACGCCCAATATTCATTGTACATTCAGGCTTACGACACATCATTTGAAGAATCGATTTTCCCCTTTCCTCTTTTCGAAGCGAGGCTCGAAGTTGAACTCCCCGGCGGGCAATCAAAAACATACCACGCCGCAGCAGGTGAATTCCGGATTACCGGTCAGGATATGGGCGATGTCATCGGTGATTTTCACTTTAAGATGAGGAATGAAGCAGATCCTCTTGATTCTTTGATGATAACAGAAGGATTTTACAGGATCTGGCTCGAACGAAGCGACAGGTATTTTAGTAAATGAAGGAGTCTCTGAAACTAAAAACTATAAGCATGAAAACGAATTCTTTTCTTTCAGTCATTTCAAGAGTGATCTTCCTGATAGGGATTATTGCTGCTTTGTTTGGATTTCAGAACCAGGGGAACCTGCCCCTGACTTATATACTGATCATAGTTTCAATCGGCTACCTTTTATCAGGCTGGTATCTCTTCAGGGGTTATTACCCGGAAGGTCATCCTCTACTGCTTTTTATTGTTGGCTATTTATACTCAAGCGTATTTATGGCATTTGCGATTGTAACTGCTACATGGTCGATGGCATCTACTTTCATTGCAATCGCCATTCTATGGTGTATTATCCAGATTGTAATGATGACGGTAATCAGAAAGAAAATTCCTGCCGGGGAATTTATCCAGTTTATGATTGAGGGATCATTAATGCTGATTCTTACAATCGTGATCCTGATTTCGATTATCTGAAATAAACCTCCATCTGAAAAAAGATCCCCGGCGGGGGATCAAAATTTGCCGGGGATCGTCTGTCTCTGGTCTTACGACCATCTGTTCTGCATTATCCTGGAGACATTTCAAGTATGAAGAAAAGCAGCGTTAAATCCATTAAATACCCTGAATTTACTGGACCATGACCGAGTAATACTCTTTAGATAATTATTGCAGAACATTTGCTTAAAACACATCTACATAAAATTAAACAAAATTTGTCCAATAAACAAATAATTCAGCAAAAAATATCAAATACAAAACGTGAATTATCTTTCAGACTGTCAGTAGAATATACGATTGAATACTTGTTTCAGACTGCCTTCTGTGAATTCTTTCACAATATGGATTTTCAGCAACTACTTTTTAACAAGATACCAGAGCTTTCCAAGCCTCAGCGGATAATGGAACAGTGCCTTGAAAAACCCGCTGCATCTGTACCTCTTTTTCATAAACTCCAGCGTCGGGAAGAGATCTCCGAGCACATAGATCACTTTCCTGTGCAAGCCCGGAATATCTTTTATTGTATTGCGATATACCAGTGCTTTTTCACGTAAAGGGTTCTCCTTTGGGCTCTTAAGAAAAAAGACGAAATGGTTTATTGAATCGGGGTTATACCACCTGTTTATAAAATCATTAAGCCACTCAGGAAATGAGATACCCCAGAGATCCCTAAGCGGCTCGAGCCTCCAGGCCAGGATCTCCGACATCCCTGCCTTCCCTGCATATACCAGCAGGTTATGATTGATTATTTCATCCCTGTGCCTTTCGAGCAGAACAATCAGGTCGGTATAAAGTCTTAACTGCGACTCATTGTTTATCTCATGCAGGTAAAGATGCTTTACCAGGTACAGGAAGAAGATCTGCGGCCGAGGGATGAATGTCTTCGATGATTTTAAAGCTATACTGAGACTGTTGTCATAAAGCATTTTTGTCAGAACGTTCTTACCGGCTCCGAACAGATCGTGGTGCAGTTCAATGGCAAATCCATTCCTGGTAAGAGTAGGAAGATGTTTGCCTGCATAGGGCATTATAAGTTTATGAAGAACAGACTTAACCGGGTGAGATATAAATCCTTTTTCAAGAAGCACTTTCCGGGCTTCCAGGCAATCATCAAGGGTTGCCAGCACATCGACATCAGCCATCTGCCTGAGGCCTATGTTGCCGTAAACGGAGAGTTCAAGAGCTAATCCCTTCAGGAGGACGATTTTGATATTCTCATCATTCAGAATCTGCATTGTCTCAGCGGCAGATTCAATGAGACCTGTATTGCGGGTGATGCTTGTAAGGAGGGAGGTGTGAAGATTTTCTGCCTGTTCGGCAGGAATAAACCGGAGAAACCCCAGCTTTTCAAGGTTATGATATATCAGCGCCGCGACTCCATGTTTTTGCGTCAGTAATGAAAAGTAAGGCCAGTCAGTCACTGTCTCAACGAGTGCCAGCAGCATGATCTTAAGCTCTGTATCAAAGGAAATCCTGCACAGACCCAGAAGAAGGATCTCCTCATCCCTGATATTCATTTTGCCGGTCATGATTCAAATTGCCTGATCTGCTTTGAATACATATCAAAATACAATCCTTTTCTCTTCATAAGATCTTCGTGGGTGCCAGTCTCAACTAAAGCTCCTTTATTCAGGACCATAATCCTGTCAGCAAGTGCTACATTAGTGAACCTGTGACTTATGAGTACAGCCGTTCTTCCGCTTACCAGCTCCCTGAACCTGCTGAATATCTCATATTCAGTTTCAGCATCAAGCGAACTTGAGGGTTCATCGAGGATAAGAACCGGGGCATCCCTGTAAAGAGCTCTCGCCAGTGCCAGTTTCTGCCATTCTCCCCAGCTAAGCTCCCGGCTCTCTTTAAAAAGATTTCCTATAGGAGTGCAATAGCCGGAAGGAAGGTTTTGTATAAGATCGTGAATTCCCGAAGCCCTGGCTGATTGAGTTATTTTTTCACCATTGCTGGCTGTTCCGATATCTCCCAGGCGTATATTTTCACCGGCAGTAAGGTTATAAAGCATAAAATCCTGGAAAACAACTGAAAAGAGCTTCCTGTATTTACCGGGATCAAAATGTTTTATATCTGTACCATCTATTTTCACATATCCTGAATCGGGATCATATAGCCTGCAGAGGATCCTGGCAAGAGTACTCTTGCCTGCACCATTCGGACCCACCATGGCAACTATCTCCCCCTTCTTTATCTCAAATGAAAGATTGTCAATTGTTTTTTCACTGTTTCCAGGATAGGTGAAAGAAAGATCTTCGACATTGATATTTTTTGTAAGACCATTGATCTCCGACAATGGAGGAAGGACAGTTATCTTTTCCTTAAGATGGAGGAACTCAAAAGTATCTGCGATAAAAAGGCTGTCCTCATACAACCCGGCTAATGATCCGAGCAGGTCCTTGATTGCCACCATCCCCTGCCTGAATGCAAGGAGGAACATCGCCATCTGTCCCAATGAAAGTGTTCCGCCAATGGTTTTGCTGGCGATATATATCAATGTGATAAGAACTGCCGCTGCCTTTACCAGGTCGGTGACAACCTCTATAAAGGTCCGCTTTCTGACTATATTAATCTCTTCATCTTTTGTCTTACGGAAAGACTGATTAAAAAGTGTTATAAAATAATTACCGAGACCGAAGAGCCTTAATTCCCTGGAAGGACGATCACCTGTAAGCAGCCAGTTGAAGTATGCTGTTTTCCTGGCTTCAGGAGTCTGCTCCTTCTGAAAATTATAGAGGATTTTCGCATAATGAAGACGGAACCATATTCCCGGAATATTGACAGCCAGAAGCAGAAGTGCTATTGTCCAGTGAAGGAAAACAAGCATTCCGGCCATGAGTACAAGGGTCATGAAACCTCTGAAAATTGAGATAAGATTGTTCAGAATGCTGTTTGGCCGCCATGGTGCTTCACGTGAAGCCCTTGCCAGGCAATCAAAATAATCGGGATGCTCAAAGTAAATCAGGTCAAGCTTAACAGCTTTTTCATGCAGCAATCCATACATGAATGATTCCAGCCTGACGGACTGCTTTTTACGAACGTAATTGCCAATATCCAGAGCAGCTTCATCGATAAACCATACAACAACAACCATTATTACCGGCCATAATACAGAAGTTGTATTACCTCCGTTAGCTGCCGACGCTGATGTGGTTATTGCTTCAATTACATTCTTTATAAGCCAGATGAGTAATAGTGGAAGGAAACTTCTCAGGATGGAAATGAAGATATTAGCGATTGCCCAACCAGGGGCAGATCTCCAGACCAGTTTTATGGATTCTCTGAAATATTTGAATTTTTTATTCATATAATTCTTCTGATCCTCAATAAGATCCATACAATTATCCTGTTATAAAGATACAAAGGTTTCCGTACCAGCTTATCACCGGAGAGGATCTTTCCTGATCCATCCTCAGTGCGGATAACTTTCCCGGCGATCAGGTCAACAGGTAAAGGATTATCCTCTCTGGCACAACTGTCCCCCCTGGTTATGAAAGTAGTCAATGGTCCATTCCTTAATATCCGGATCACCCTGTGTACAACAAGACCCGATTCTCTTTTCCAGGCAATTATTTCGCCCGGCGACGGGAACGATCCTTCAGGTATCGGTTCGATAAAGATCAGGGTTCCCGGTTTTATTTCAGGAAACATGCTGTATCCTCCGGCTATAACCTTAATTGTCTTTCCATTTGAAAGAAGTGAAAGTCCGACATCCCTGATAATATCATTATTGTCAGTTGCCCTATTCATTATTCAGGATTTCATCTATTACGCTTCTGTCGGGGCGGAATGTGAGCTTGTAAACCTGGACAGCCCTGCATAAAAAGGAGATTGAGCCTATCAGCCTGGCAACGATCTCCTGGTCCCAGTTATGCTGGATGCAATTCGACATTACTGAGCTTATGGCAGCAGCACCACAAACAGGAATAAGTTCATTTTTATTTCCATGTTCGAGAAGAAATATCTTGTCGACAGGTGATACCCTGGGTTCATCATCCTGGTATACCGGGGTACTTAGCATCCTGTAACTACCTCCTTCACTGTGAAGTATAAGGCGATCGTCATGAATTACCTGGGCTCCAGTGTCTGACCACAATTTTGCCAGCGTGGTTTTTCCTTTACCTGAAACACCGCTGAAAAGATATCCTCTCCCGGAATTATTAACTCCGGAGGCATGGATCAGGATGTCTCCGTTTATGACAGAGAGGTAGTAAAGAACCAGCCCGTCGAGCGGGTATTCAAGAGGATTGATCTCCTCACCGGCTTTTTCGACCCAGAGATCCCACGACATTTCTCTGACTGACAGTCTGAGAACGGCCTGTTTCTTCCCTGGACTGAGCGGGAATGAAGTTTTAATATATATATCATTCTGAAGTTTGTAGATGCTCCAGAATTTGTTTGACTTCTTTAAAGCTATACCATTTATTTCCTCAACATAAGGAGCATCAAAAACCTTTACAGCGCTTTCGGGCATACTAAATTTACAGTTGTGAACGCTTATCAGTATGTCATAACCGGAGCCTGGCCAGCTGAAATTCCTGAATCTTGAATCAGGGACCAGTTTCAGATTGCCGGAATCACTCTCAAACCTGATCCTGTAACCTGCCATATCAAGACTAAAATTGCCCATTTCTTTCAAATTCGAGGCTCCCGGTGTTAGTTGCTCTATTAGTCTGAACCTTTAGCGATCTAAAAAACAGTATTTACAATAATTACATCAGTAAAGGTAGCTCTATAAATTACTTTCTGACAATTAAATATTTGTTTAGCTCCCTGATAAAAGAGAGAACATCCGCCGTTGCCGTTTCGATGTCGGTATCATATTCAGAAATAAGTGAACCGATGAGGTCATTGACGGTTTTTTTACCGTCGATATTCTCCCACAGGAATGCTCCGGTTTCGTTGAGTGTAAAGACACTGTTCATATCGGCTATGTTATTTGCAATGGGTACGAGGACATATTCATCCCCGGTCTTGCGGGTAACAACAGAAGGCGATTGTGATACGATCGAATCAAGGTCAATCATATGGTCCGTGAATAGTTATTTTTCTTCTTTCTTGAGATCAATGACAGCATTGACTAGGTAAATATATTCAGCACAAATGTTGATCACATATTCGTTTTCACCCCATAGAAATGGCCATTTTTCCATGTGCTCAGGAAAATCAGGTTTCAATACAAGAATACCCGGTACAACACCACCGGCTATAAAGGTAAAATCGGCCCTGTTATTTCCATAGGCAAATTCCTTTGACCTTGTACCAACTCCTGAAACAAATGAAACATTCGAATATGGATGGCATCCGAAAATATAATCCACTCCCCTGAAAGTGTATTCAGAGCCAATAATTTCCGGGAAAGATTTGTGCAGGAGGTAATTAGTTATTGTCCAGCTTATTATGCCCTCATTACCTCCCCAGCCACCGGTGGTTATTGTAACTCCGAAAGGATTCTGTTTTAATATGTCATCGCTGGCAGCTTTATACTTAAGGACATATGGTTTAAGTTTCTCTTTATAAGTATTGTCCATATATGGCAGCGCCGTAACTGCGGATCTCATGATCATGGAGGATCCTCTTTCCATCGCCGGCCAGAGCAGCTCAGAGAACCTGTCGGCATATTTTTTTTCTTTAGTGGTTATGTAAAGCTGAAGTGCAGCATCCATTTCCCCTGATCCGCCGAAACCCTGAGACTGTTGATTTACCGGAGCCTTCTGGTTATGTTCATTATCCCACATCTTCAGAGCTGCTGCCAGGCATTCATCAGACAGATTCTTATTATAGTTTTTTAAAGCTCTGGCTGATTGCAGGAGGGCTGACATTAAGCTGTAGTTTGCTCTTGATGATTTGTTTGTGAAAACCCACCTGTCGTCGGGTGTGCCACTGGAGACCCCGTCAGACTGGTAAGGTTTTAACTTAGGGTTATAGGGAAGGTTATCAGTTATATTTACTGCATCGCCAAGATGATGGTACTGGTCGAGGTTAGGTTCAATAATGGTAGTGATGGCACGGCCGAAAGCCCTGTACTGGGCAATGAGGTTAAGTGTACCGTGTTCTATCTGCTGAAGGATATCGGGGTAACCATCAGGATGATGAATATCGGTGAACCGCAGGCTCTGGTCAACAAGCGTTTCATCTCTTTTTATTCCAAAGTGTTCCCATGTGTCGGTAAGGTTTGATATTGTGAGACAGTGCGATGATGTTCTCAGGTCATAGTCGCCTGCATCAAACCATCCCCCGATGTTCATGCCTGGTATTCGTTCCAGGGGTTTGTATTTCGTTTCGGTAGTATCGCCCATTCTGAACCCATCAAAATGCTGGTGATTCAGGGGTGCCTGAAGGGCATCGTCGAGATGAGCGGCGCCATGCCACACCCTGTATGCCTCATTTACAAACATGTGATCCATCTGGACTGGGAACCAGACATCCAGGGTTTGCTGCCATGCATTGTCATATATTTGTTTCCCGACCTGGAAAGAGCCGGTTTTAACAGTACCATACCTGAGGCAATAAATTCCAGGCTCCCTGACTGATGAGAAATCAAATTTTACATAGTTATACCGCATATATGTTCCCCAGGGTTTTACCTCCCCGCTGAAAATCTCAATCCATTCACCGCTGTCGGCAAGTTTCAGAACAGATGCATTTTTCAGGGGACTGTCATTTTTGTCGAGTTCAATCACTGCTGTTTTTTGCTGACCGGGGTAGTAACCAACCTGTGAATAACCAATCATTGGCTCTCTTACCCAGTTTTTAATAACTGAAGGGGTAATTGTCCATTCAACAACCTTTCCGGTCTGGTTGGCGGGAATAAGTGTCCTTACAACATACCAGCCATTCTGGGCAACCGAGCGCCCGTCAAGGAGCATGAGACTCCCGTTGGAAGTTTTGAGTGTTATACGTCTTTCAGGATCTTCAGGAGCCATTACCAGTGTGGCGCCTTTGGCAAAAGACTCAGGTTCAACATATTCAGAACGGCCGTGACTGTCGAATGTAGAATGGCCGGCAAACTGGGTAATCTGTGTTGAGGCAGGCCTCACAACCATGGAATTTGAAGGGTAGAGAGGGAATAATCCGGAGATTCCATCCATCTGGTAAGTCTTCCCGAAGTATTCTGTCGGAAGGAATTCTATATTAAGACCGGCTCGTCCGGCAAGTTTTTCCGGTAGTGGTTTATCGAGAATGACCGAGATAAGTACACTTTGCCCGAGAGGTTTTACATTGATGCGTGAATTAAAATCAAAGTCAGCATATCGCAATGTTACATCGATACTGTTATCATCCCTGTTTACCTTCCTTTCTGTCACCACGGGTATCTGGTCCCATTGCTCCGGGGCCGGCTTCAACCGGACAGCTCCTCCGGTAGCAGTTCTGACTCCATGATGAATGAGTAATATCCCCCCTGTCTTTTCATCAAAGAACATTCCGTTATATTGATTTTCAAAAACCAGGACATTAAATCCCTGCATTTCAAAATAACCTTTATCGTTGATCTTAAGACTATTTTCCTGTGAATATCCCGGGTACGAGGATATAAGGAATAAAACAGCAATTATCATCAATGGCGCTGAGCTATAAACAGTGCTTCTCCTGACGTTCTCCATGTACTTCATTTAAAATTATGAAAGAGGTTGATAAGATCAAATATAGTACATTTCATGTTCATTTTCGTACCTTCGTAAAAATCTGAAGTATGAGTAAAAAGAAGGGAAAAAGGGGAAAAAGAACAGGACTCTCAAAAGAATCAGTCTCAGAACAAATTCAGGTCATTCTTTCAAAAAGCCCGCAACAGGGATTTAACTACAAACAGCTTGCCAAGAGATTGAATATAACTGATACCTCTGAGAAGGAGATGCTCTCAGAAATCCTTAAAGAGCTCGCAGGTAAAGGGACCCTTAAAGAAGTTTATGAAGGCAAGTACAGGGCAAAAGCCACCAGGGGATATATTACAGGTACTGTCGACATGACACGGATGGGCTATGGCTTTGTTTCGTCCGATGAAATGGAAGACGATGTTTTTGTATCTGCCAGGAATCTCAGAACAGCCCTGCATGGCGACAAGGTAAAAGTATGGCTGTTCGCTAAAAGAAAAGGGGCAAGACCCGAGGGCGAAGTGGTAGAAATAATAGAAAGATGGAGGACTACATTTGTCGGGACTGTTGAGCTGATGCCAAATTTCGCATTCCTGATCCCCGACAACAAAAATATGCCTTTCGACCTCTTCATACCTGTATCAAAACTTAATGGTGCCAAACAGGGACAGAAAGCCGTTGCCAAAGTAATTGACTGGAATCCTAAGTCTAAAAATCCTGTTGCTGAGATAGTTAATGTTCTTGGAGATCCCGGACTCAATGAGACTGAGATGCATGCCATTCTTGCAGAATTTGAACTTCCCTATCACTTTACCGAAGAGGTTGAACACGAATCCGAACTGATACATTCAGAAATTACAAACCAGGAAATTAAGGAGAGGCGTGATTTCAGGAAGATACCGACCTTCACCATAGATCCGTCTGACGCGCGCGACTTTGATGATGCTCTTTCGTTGAGGAAACTTGATAACGGGAACTGGGAGGTAGGTGTTCACATTGCTGATGTGACTCATTATGTTAAGCCGGGGTCACTCCTCGAAAAAGAAGCAATGCAAAGGGCTACTTCTGTCTACCTTGTTGACAGGGTCGTCCCGATGCTTCCGGAAAGGCTTTCGAACCATATCTGTTCACTGAACCCTTCTGAGGATAAGCTGACTTATGCAGCCGTTTTTGAGATAAATGAAAAAGCAGAAGTGCTGAATGAATGGTTCGGCAGGACAATAATCAAGTCCGACAGGAGATTCTCTTACAATGAGGCTCAGGAAGTGATTGACAAGGGTGAGGGTGATATGAAGGAACAGATACTGGTCCTTCATGACCTGGCACAGAAACTGAGATCAAAGAGATTTGCTGCCGGTGCTTTTTATTTTGAGAAGATTGAAGTTCAGTTCGACCTTGATGAAAAAGGAAAACCCCTGGGAATAAAATTCCGCGACATGGGAACGGCTAACCAGCTTATCGAGGAATTTATGCTTCTTGCAAACCGTCATGTTGCAGAATATGTAGGGAAGAAACTTAAAGGCAAGACATTTGTATACCGTATACATGATAAACCAGATCCGGAAAAGATCAGCAACTTCAGCCATTTTGTGAGTAGATTCGGGTATAAGCTTTCGGAAGATGATAAAATACCATTGCCAAAGGCTATGAACAGGCTTCTCAATTCGGTAGTCGGTAAAAAAGAACAAAATATAATAGAGACCCTTGCTTTAAGATCTATGGCCAAGGCCGTCTACTCAACAGAAAATATTGGCCACTATGGTCTGGCATTCAGGCACTATACTCATTTTACTTCACCAATAAGACGGTACCCGGATATGATGGTCCACAGGCTTCTTACAGAGTACCTCGCCACTGAGAATCCGGGAGATATTAATAAGTACGAAAAATTATGCGACCACTCATCAAAGATGGAAAGACTGGCTGCTGAGGCGGAAAGAGCTTCAGTCAAGTATAAGCAGGTCGAGTTCATGAGTGATAAGCTAGGCAGACCTTTCGATGGTGTAATCTCCGGGGTTACTGAATGGGGAATATATGTTGAGATAATTGAGAACCAGTGCGAGGGAATGATCAATATCCGTGAACTGGGAGATGATTTCTATGAGTATGATGAAGATAACTATTGTATTCGCGGGCGGTCATCTGGCAAGACCTATACTCTTGGCGACAGGGTCAGCATTGAAGTTGTGAAAGCAGATTTGCAGAAGAAGCAACTGGATTACAGGTTTGTTTAAACTCACTTCTTCCCGGGTGAGGGTTCCTGATCTTCAGTTATTATTTTTAATAATTCCTCTACAGCCTCTTCTTCGGAGACGTTTTTCTTTACCGGAACTGTACCCCTGTAAATATGTACTTTACCTTCACCGGCGCCTACATAGCCATAATCAGACCCGGCCATCTCTCCGGGTCCGTTTACTATGCATCCCATTACCGCTATTTTCAGCCCTGTAAGATGACCTGTGGCAGATTTAACTTTCTTAACAGCTTCCTGGAGATTAAATTTAGTACGGCCGCATGTGGGGCATGAAACATACCTGTTCCGTGTGATCCTGGCCTCTGTGGCCTGAAGTATAGAGTAGGAGATCTCTAAAAGTTTTTCACCCTGGACTTTTCCCCTGTTTGTTATGCAGATACCCGCCGGCTGTTTTAGTATGAAATATCTTCCTGCTGAGGCCGCTGCATCGATACCAAGCTTCACCGGGTCATCTTCATCAAATATTGGATTCAGGATACTGTCGGGAAGGCTTGAGACCGGTAATTCAGTTGCGTTTGCTGCGTTGAAAGTGAGTACTTTGCCCTTGTATTCCATCCCGTCCTCAGAAAGAAAAGTTCCTGATTCACAGGTAGCGACTTCAGGCCTGTAAAGGTTATATCCTGATCTGAATGGAACAGGATCTCCTGAAGTTAAAAGCCGACCTGTTTTTCCTGTTATAAAATCAATTATCTCTTTTGCAACCGGGATCTCTTTTTCGGGATCTTCTGTCAGGGAGACCCTTATTGTATCGCCTATTCCTTCAGCAAGCATAGCACCTATTCCCGCTGCCGACCTTATTCTGCCATCTTCTCCTTCACCTGCCTCAGTAACTCCAAGATGGATCGGATAGGAAACACCTTCCTTCAGCATCTCTCTTACCAGCAACCTGTTTGATTCCACAAGCACCATGGTATCTGATGATTTCATGGAGAGGACAAGGTTATTGAAATTTTCAGCTCTGAAAATTCTAATAAATTCCATCGCGGAGGCGACCATTCCCGATGGTGTATTCCCATAGCGGGTCATTATGCGGTCCGACAGTGAACCATGGTTAATTCCAAGCCTGATGGCTGTATGGTTTTCCCTGCAGGTAATTATAAGAGGAAGCAGTCGTTCATGAATTCTTTCCAGCTCCTCTGCATATTCTTTATCACTGAATTCTGTCCTGGTAAATGAAGCCCGTTTGTCGGCATAATTTCCGGGATTGATCCTGACTTTTTCAACAATTCGTGCAGCTGCTTCAGCGGCTGCAGGATTAAAATGGATATCGGCTATCAGTGGTGTGTCGAATCCAGCCTTATGAAGCTCATGCCTGATGCTGGCAAGATTTTCTGCCTCCCTGAGACCCTGGGCAGTAAGCCGCACAAAATCGGCACCGGCTTCAATAATCCTGATGCACTGGGCTACAGAGGCAGTTGTATCAAGTGTATCGGTATTTGTCATCGACTGGAGACGGATCGGATTATCGCCACCAAGAGGTACGTTCCCGATCATCACAACAGATGAAATATACCTGCTGAGACCTGATTTGCTATCCGATGTCTTATTTTCCGCTGTGTTATCTGACATATCTTTTTTCAGGGCTGCCATCTTACCAGGTATCCTGATTTACCTTAACCCGGGTCCAACTCAGGGAGCAGGTAAAAAAAGGTTTTAGCATTTAAATGATCTCCCAGTCAGCGCCATCCTTTTTATCTTTCAGGACGATCCCTGCACTCTTCAGGTCATCCCTGATCTTGTCGGAAGCTGCCCATTCTTTTTTGTTCTTGGCATCCTGACGGAGATTGATGATGATCTTCACCAGGTCGTCAGTGAGCTTCTCATTTCCGGTAGAATCATTTTCATCTTTAAGTCCCAGGATGTCGGAAATAAATATTTTGAAAAGCTCTTTAAGGGACTCTATATCGGGGGCAGTCAGTTTCTCTGTTCCATCGTTTACAGAGTTTATATATTTAACTCCTTCAAACAGGTACGAAAGCAAAACAGGACTGTTCAGGTCATCATCCAGAGCCTCATAACATTTTTTCCTGAGCGACTGGACGTCAATTGTCGAGGTGTTTGATGGTGTAAGCTTTTCAAGAGTGCCGGCAGCTTTCATAAGTTTCTGTAATCCCTTTTCGGCAGCCTGTAGTGCTTCGTTTGAAAAGTCGACAGTACTCCTGTAATGGGCCTGCAGAATAAAGAACCTTATTGTCATGGGGCTGTATGCCTGGGAAAGAAGAGGATGACTCCCGCTGAAAAAATGGTCCAGCGTAATAAAATTCCCAAGAGACCTGGCCATTTTCTGGCCATTAATTGTGATCATATTATTATGCATCCAGTACCTGACAGATTCTTTTCCCTGTGCAGCAGTCGACTGGGCAATTTCACATTCGTGATGAGGGAACTGGAGATCCATACCTCCACCGTGAATATCGAAGACCTCACCAAGATATTTTATGCTCATGGCAGAACATTCAAGATGCCAGCCGGGATATCCTTCGCTCCAGCGTGAGGGCCATCGCATCAGATGCTCGGGAGTAGCTTTTTTCCAGAGTGCAAAATCGAAAGGATTCCTTTTTTCATCCTGTCCGTCAAGTGCCCTGGTACTTGACTGAAGTTCATCAAGCACCCTGCCGGAGAGCTTTCCATACCTGTACTTTTCATTGTACTTCAGAACGTCAAAATATACAGAACCATTGACCTCATAAGCATAACTGTTTTTAAGGATCTCTTCGATAAGCAGCTGCTGTTCAATAATATGCCCTGAAGCCCTGGGCTCTATTGAAGGATGAAGAGTATTTAGCTGCTCCATATTTTTCAGGAAGCTGTTCAGGTATTTCTGTACCACTTCCATTGGTTCGAGATGTTCAAGTCTTGCTTTCTTTTCAATCTTATCTTCACCCTCATCAGCATCGTTCTCGAGATGCCCTACATCAGTTATATTCCTGACATAACGTACTTTATAACCGAGATGGTCAAGGTACCTGTAGAGAAGGTCGAATGTTACTGCGGGCCTTGCATGTCCGAGATGCGGATCACTGTAAACGGTCGGACCGCAAACATAGATACCTACGAATGGAGCATGAAGTGGTATAAATAGTTCTTTTTTTCGTGAAAGGCTGTTGTATATATTGAAATTGTTATCCATATGATCTGGTAATTTATTGCAAAATTAAAGTAAATAATGACTTTTCTGCCACAAAGGATACAAAGTACACATGAAGATATGTGAATGAAAAATTAAATCTGACATTTGAGCTCATATTTTCATATTTGTTAAGAATCATGTTCCTTTTGGTTCAATAAATTTCGTTTTTTTGGTTTTTACGAAATCATTTATACATTTGCAGTCACAAATCAAATATTCCTTCCATTCAAGGGTGTTTGATTTTTATTAAGAAGGGCGGAGAGATTAGGCTCTGCGAAACCCTGGCAACCAATCCGCCATTTGGCGGGGAAAGGTGCCAATACCTAATCCCGGGAAAGCCGGGAGATGATAAAAATAAAACACGGGAAAATGAATTCAATTCATCTGACACACAACAATTTTACGATGCCGCTCATGCCTATGTGCATGTGCCGGTAAGGGTCTGATTTGTGAAAATCCTTGATTTTAGAAATACCGGAATGCAGCGATTTCAGGCTGCCTCCCACTAATATATAGTAACAGTTTATAATTATGAATAATCAAAGATCTTAAAATATGGAAACGAGAAGAATAAAATTCGAGACATTACAGATACATGCCGGTCATCATCCTGATAAAGAAACTTTATCAAGAGCAGTGCCGCTTTACCAGACGTCATCATACGTATTTAAAAATTCAAAGCATGCTGCCGACCTGTTCAGCCTTGCAGAACCCGGGAATATCTACACCCGTATTATGAATCCCACCACTGATGTGTTTGAGAAAAGGGTTGCTGCCCTTGAAGGGGGTGCTGCAGCACTGGCGGTATCTTCGGGCCATGCTGCCCAGTTCATTGCACTGACAACAATAATGAGACAGGGAGAAAACCTGGTCAGCTCTCCATTTCTGTACGGCGGAACATACAATCAATTCAAGGTGACTCTCTCAAACTTCGGTGTCGAAGCCAGATTTGCAAAAGATCTTGAACCAGAGTCGTTTGAAAAACTCATTGACAAAAAGACTAAGGCAATATACGTTGAGACAATCGGTAATCCGGGGTTTAATATTCCTGATTTTGAGGTATTTGCAAAGCTTGCGTCAAAATATGGTATTCCGCTTATTGTCGACAATACATTCGGGGCCTGCGGTTACCTGTGCCGCCCCATAGAATACGGAGCAAATATTGTAGTGGAATCAGCTACAAAATGGATCGGCGGACATGGAACAAGCATCGGAGGCGTGATCGTCGATGCCGGAAATTTCAACTGGAACAATGGCAATTTCCCTGTTTTCACTGAGCCTTCGGAAGGATACCATGGTCTGGTTTTTGGTGATATCTTTTCCCAGCACTCTCCATCAGGCAATATTGCATTCATAGTCAAGGCACGTGTTGAAGGTTTACGTGACCTGGGTCCTTCAATCAGCCCATTCAATTCTTTTCTTCTGCTCCAGGGTCTTGAAACCCTGTCCCTCAGAATGGAAAGACATGCCCGTAACACACTTGAACTGGCCCAGTGGCTATCATCACAAAAATGTGTTGAAAAGGTCAATTACCCTGGCCTCCCCGGTAATCCAAACAATAAGCTTGCCGGTAAATATCTTCCTAAAGGTGCAGGAGGTGTTCTGAGCTTTGTTCTGAAAGCAGAGAAATCGAAGGCGGCAAGACTGGTGGAACATCTTGAACTTGTCAGCCATCTGGCGAATGTAGGTGATGCAAAAACACTTATTATACAGCCATCAACAACAACCCACTCACAGCTTTCAGAAGCTGATCAGCTTGCCGCTGGTGTGGAACCGGGACAATTCAGGGTATCTGTGGGCCTGGAACATATTGATGATATTATTTATGATTTTGAACAGGCATTCAAACAGGTAATCTGATGGAAAAACTTCACCATAATCAACCTTTTTATACTGAAACAGGAGCAATCCTTCCCTCCCTGGAGATAGCTTACAACACCTGGGGGAGTCTTAACAGCAATGGAGATAACGTAATCTGGATATGTCATGCACTCACCGCAAATTCAGATGTGGAGTCGTGGTGGCCGGGGATGGTCGGCAGTGGACTCCTGTTTGACCCGGGAAAGTATTTTATTGTTTGTGCAAATGTTCTGGGTTCGTGCTATGGGACAACAGGTCCAGCTTCTGTGAATCCGGGAACAGGGAAACAGTGGCTGAATACTTTTCCCCTGGTAACCGTAAGGGACCTGGTTAATGTACATGAAATACTCAGAAAACACCTGGGAATAAAAGAGATACACACAATCATCGGGGCATCGATAGGAGGATACCAGGCCCTGGAATACAGTATTATGTTCCCCGGGCTTATACACAGGCTGGTTGTCCTGGCTTCAGGCGCAAAACAGACTCCCTGGGCACTGGCTTTCAGTGAATCAATGAGACTGGCAATGCAGGCCGACGAGTCATTCGTGTCGGGAGACCCTGACGGTGGAAGGAAAGGACTGAAAGCCGCCAGATCGATAGCTCTCATCAGTTACCGGACTATGCATGCTTATAATACGACACAGAATGAGGAAGATAATGAGAAACTTACCGACTTCAGGGCAGCATCCTATCAGTCATACCAGGGCGATAAGCTGGTGAACAGGTTTAATCCTTATTCATACTGGTGCCTTACCTGCCTTTCTGATACACATAATATCGGCAGGGGCAGAGGAAGTATTCAAAATGCACTCAAAAGTATTACAGCCAAGGTTTTATGTGTGGGGATAAAATCGGATATCCTCTTCCCCACCGACGATCAGAAATTTATCACTACACATACCACTGGTGCTGAATATGTTGAGATAGATTCATTTTATGGGCACGACGGGTTCCTGATTGAGACAGCAGTTGTAACTGATGTCATCAGGGGATTCTGGACAAAAACTTCAAACTGAAAAAATGACAAGAGAAAAATTAAGAATAGGTATGTTCGGCTATGGATGTGTCGGACAGGGACTTCATGATGTCCTCAACAGCAGCAAAGGATTCAAGGCCGATATAGTAAGGATATGTGTTAAGGACCGGACAAAGAAAAGAAGGATACCAATGGAATACTTCACCTTTGAAAAAGATGATATCCTGAACGACCCCTCCATTAACCTGGTTGTTGAACTTATCGATGATGCCGATGCAGCTTATGATATTGTGACAACCGCCATGAAAAATGGTAAAAATGTTGTGTCGGCAAACAAAGTCATGATTGCAAATCACTTCAGGGAGCTGGTGGAACTGCAGGAAAAATATGATGTGTCCCTTCTGTATGAAGCATCTGCAGGAGCAAGCATCCCGATTATCAGGAACCTGGAAGAATATTACGACAATGAACTGCTCTATTCCCTTCGTGGCATACTGAACGGAACGACAAACTATGTTCTGACACTTATGCATAACCAGGGCATCGACTATAATGTTGCACTTAATGAAGCAAGAGAAAAAGGATTTGCAGAGTCTGACCCGACGCTTGATGTTGAAGGCTGGGATGCCAAGTACAAGCTGTGCATAATTACAGGTCATGCATATGGCCTCTTCCTTGATCCTTCAGAGGTATTTCATTATGGGATAAACACAATTTCGAAGTTTGATATTCAATATGCCAAGGAAAAAGGATTTAAAATCAAACTGGTACCCTATGTTGGAAAAACCAGCGAAAATACAATAACCAGTTTTGTACTGCCCCGATTCATTTCATCGGATAAGTATCTTTATAATGTTGATAATGAATATAATGGTGTAATTACTGAAGCTGCTTTTGCCGATAAGCAGTTCTTTTCAGGAAAAGGAGCCGGAGGACATGCGACGGGAAGCGCCGTACTTTCCGATATTTCAGCAAACTCATACGGGTATAAATATGAATATAAAAAGTTCCAGCAGGGAACCGTTTCATACTATACCCGCGACTTTAAACTGGAGATTTACCTGAGATACAAAAATGAAAAGGACAGGGAATTATTTGGATTTGAGGAAGTCTCGGAATACTTTAGCGGTAAGTTGTATAAATATGCTATCGGTGTTGTAAATCTCGGCAGATTGTATGAATTGCGGGAACAACTTCGGAATATGGATGTTTTTATAGTAAACACAGGCCGAAAGGGAATTATCTGAAAGCATATACTGATCCTGATGTCCAGGATCTCTGCCTTTGCTAAAAAACGGATACTCAACCAGTCCGGTTTTTACATAAAGAATAAAACAGAGTGAATGGCAGCAGGCAATTCAAAGTAAGAGAGAATAAATACATCATCATGAAACCTTCACTGGAAGAAAAAATACAAAAAAAGATCCTGATCCTTGATGGCGCTATGGGGACCATGATCCAGAAGCACAGGCTTCAGGAAGCTGATTACCGGGGAGAAAAATTCAGGGATCATCCTTTGTCCCAGAAAGGGAATAATGATCTTCTTACGCTTACGAATCCCGCGATTATCAGTGATATACATTTAAAGTACCTGGAAGCCGGAGCGGATATTATTACTACAAACACATTCAACGCGAACAGGATATCGATGGCCGATTACGGCATGGAAGACCAGGTTTATAATCTGAATTATCATGCAGCTATCCTGGCAAAAAGTGTAATCTGTTCATTTGAAAATTCAAGTGAGCCGCAATTACATTTTGTTGCAGGAACACTGGGCCCGACAAACCGGACCGCTTCCATGTCGGCTGATGTGAATGACCCAGGTGCCCGATCCGTCACATTTGACAGCCTGGTTAATGCATATTCAGAACAGGCAAAAGGGCTCATCGACGGAGGTGTGGATATTCTTCTTGTTGAAACGATATTCGATGTTCTGAACTGCAAAGCGGCTCTATTTGCTATTGATTCTGTTTTTGAGGAGAAAAAAGTAAAACTGCCGGTAATGGTTTCTGTAACAATAACTGATGCCAGCGGCAGGACTCTTACAGGACAAACCCTTGAAGCATTCCTGATATCGGTTTCTCACTTTCCACTTTTCAGCGTAGGTCTGAACTGTGCCCTGGGTGCAGAGCAGCTAAGACCCTTTGTTGAAGAGTTATCAGCAAAATCACCCTTTTTTGTTTCGGCCCATCCTAATGCTGGGCTTCCAAACCAGTTCGGCGAATATGACCAGTCAGCAGAATTTATGGCTTCGGTTACTGATGATTTCATGAGCCAGGGCTGGATAAATATTATAGGAGGATGTTGTGGAACCACTCCTGATCATATCCGGAAGATCTCGGAAAGATCAAAAAAATATGTGCCTCGCATAAAGCCTGTAATTAGAAGATATACAAGGCTTAGCGGACTTGAACCACTGACAATAACCCCTGAAACAAATTTTGTCAATATCGGAGAAAGGACAAATGTGTCCGGATCAATAAAATTCGCCAGGTTAATTAAGGAGGAGAAGTACAATGAGGCACTTACCATTGCCAGGAACCAGGTTGAAGGTGGCGCCCAGGTGATTGACATCTGTATGGATGAAGCAATGCTTGACTCTGAAAAAGCCATGGTGAGGTTTGTGAACCTGATTATGGCAGAACCTGACATTGCGAAACTTCCACTGATGATCGATTCCTCAAAATGGAATGTGATTGAATCAGCACTTAAATGCATCCAGGGAAAATCAGTTGTCAATTCAATAAGCCTGAAAGAAGGAGAACAGCTGTTTCTTGAACGTGCCCGCCTGATAAGAAAATTTGGTGCGGCAGCTGTCGTGATGCTTTTTGATGAAAAGGGCCAGGCAGATACTTATGAGAAAAGGATCGAAGTAGCAGAACGTTCCTACAGGCTGCTGGTTGATAAGCTGGGATTTCCACCTGAAGACCTGATCTTTGATCCCAATGTCCTTGCAATAGCCACCGGCATAGAAGAGCATAACAACTATGCAGTTAATTTTATCAGAGCTGTAGAATGGATAAGGAAAAACCTTCCCTATGCAAAAGTAAGCGGCGGCATAAGCAATCTTTCATTTTCATTCAGGGGGATAGATAAAGTGCGGGAAGCAATGCACTCTGTCTTCCTGTATCATGCGATAAAGGCAGGTCTCGACATGGGGATTGTAAATCCTGGCATGCTCCAGGTTTACAGTGAAATACCCCCCGATCTTCTCCATCTTACTGAAGATGTTATTCTAAACAGGAGAAAAGATTCCACGGAGCGCCTGGTAAAGTTTGCCGAGGGATTGAAAAACGAAGGGAAGAAGGAAGAAAAAAGCGACGAATGGCGATTGCTTCCTGTCCTTGACAGAATCAAGCATTCACTTATACGAGGCCTTGATGAACATATTGAAGAAGATGTCGAGGAAGCGAGGTCTTTATTCTCAAAGTCGATAGAACTTATTGAGGGCCCTCTAATGGGAGGCATGAATGAGGTGGGCGATCTTTTCGGCTCCGGCAGAATGTTCCTTCCACAGGTGGTGAAAAGTGCAAGGGTGATGAAAAAAGCAGTCGGGAAACTTGCCCCTTACATCGAAAAGGAAAGCGGTGGAGAAGTAAGAAAAGCTGCGGGAAAGATATTGCTCGCAACTGTGAAAGGAGATGTACACGATATTGGAAAAAACATTGTCAGTGTTGTACTGTCATGCAATAATTATCAGGTTATTGATCTTGGAGTAATGGTGCCTGCAGAAAAAATAATTGATACTGCGATAACCGAAAAGGTTGATTTTATAGGGCTCAGCGGCTTAATTACACCGTCACTGGAAGAGATGGTTCATGTGGCAGCCGAAATGGAACGCAGGAAGCTTAAAACACCACTCCTCGTAGGAGGTGCAACAACCTCGGAAATACATGCTGCTGTGAAGATAGCTCCTGCATATTCCAATGCCGTTATTCATGTAAAGGATGCTTCCAGGGCAGCCGGAGTGCTCTCGTCACTGCTTCAGGAAAACAATACCACATATATCAGCTCTGTCAGGGATAAATATCTGAAATTAAGGACGGAGCATGACGCCAGACAGGAAAAAAGGGAACTTCTTTCATTAATTGAGGCAAGAAAAAACAAGCTCCGGACAGACTGGAGCTCATTCAGCATACAAGTTCCCAGGAAGCCGGGGAGGCATATAATCAGTGAGATGGATCTAAAAACCATTTCGCAGTATATAGACTGGACCTTTTTCTTCTTTGCATGGAAGCTGTCGGGTAAATACCCGGCTATCTTCAGCGATCCTGTTAAAGGAACTGAAGCGAGGAAACTTTTTGATGATGCTGCCATGTATCTGAAGGAAATAATCGATAACAGGATCATACGCGCCCGGGGTGTTTTCGGATTATTCATGGCAGTGTCTGAAGGAGATGACCTGAAAATTTCTTCAGAAAGAGGAGACTCAGTATTAAGATTCCTGAGAAACCAGGAGAAAAAGGAAGCTGGTGTCCCCAATCTTTCGCTGGCCGATTATATTGCACCGGGGACAGCAGGGAAAACAGATTATATAGGATTATTTGCTGTAACCGCTGACATTGATAATGAAGCGTTGGCAAAATACAGGGAAGATGATTATGCCACCATTATGATCCGGATATTAAGTGACAGGCTTGCTGAAGCAGCTGCTGAATGGCTTCACGAAAAAGTCAGGAAAGAATATTGGGGTTATGCAGCTGATGAAAATCTTTCCCTGGAGGAAATCATTTCAGCAAAGTACAAAGGCATAAGGCCTGCTCCCGGTTATCCAGCATGTCCTGATCATAGCGAAAAAAGAATTATTTTTGATCTTCTTGATGCAGAGGCTGCTATAGGCGCAGGACTGACCGAAAACTTTGCCATGACACCTCCTGCGGCAGTGAGCGGATATATATTTTCACATCCCGGTTCAGCATATTTCAATATCGGGAAGATCGGCAATGATCAGCTTGAAGATTATGCTGCCAGGAAAAATATTACTAAGGATGAGGCAGCCCGATGGCTTGCCCCTAATTTATGATTAAAAAATGAGCGTAACTGATAAACTTAAAACAGCAAAAGGACCCTTATTCACTTTTGAACTTTTACCGCCTCTTAAGGGGCACAGCATCGAAAAGGTATATTCTACAATAGACAGGCTTATCGAATTTCAGCCAGCCTATATTAATTTCACAACCCACAGGAATGAGATTACATATAAAGAGAGGAGTGACGGCCTTCTTGAAAGAAGGATCACCCGTCTGCGGCCCGGTACAATTGCTTTGGCAGCTGCTGTAAGATACAAATACAATATTACTGTGGTGCCACATATCCTCTGTGGCGGATTTACTAAGGAAGAGACTGAAAACGTGCTTATTGAGATGAATTTTCTCGGTATCGATGATGTTCTTGCCCTAAGAGGTGATCCTCAAAGGGGAAGCAGGACTTTCATACCGGAAAAGGATGGGCACAGCCATACTTCAGACCTCGTGAGCCAGATTGTAGGGATGAACCATGGCAGGTATCTTGAAGAATCGCTGGAAGATACCACACCAACAAATTTTTGTATAGGGGTTGCCGGGTATCCTGAAAAGCATTTTGAGGCACCTAACATGCAAACTGATATGGAATACCTTAAAATGAAGGTCGATGCAGGAGCCAGCTATATTGTTACCCAGATGTTCTTCGACAATGACAAATTTTTCAGGTTCAGGGACGACTGCAGGGCTATAGGGATAAATGTTCCTATTATAGCAGGCATCAAGCCGGTTTCAGCGCTGAATGATATTAAACTGCTGCCACAGACATTTCACATCGATTTGCCTAACGACCTGGTTACCTCTTTAAGGAAGTGTACAACCGATAAAGAAGCCCGTGAAGTCGGGATAGAATGGGCAACTATGCAATCAAAGGAACTCATAAGGAATGGCGTACCCGGGATACATTATTACACCCTCGGCAGGGCTGATAATATTGCCAGGATTGTAAAAGGAGCATTCTGATTTACCTGCCCGAGAGAATCCCCGGGATAATCACGGGCAGGAATAATATATTTTCAGAATTTAAATTCTTTCTTAATCTTATCGACGTAATCAAGTTTTTCCCAGGTGAAGAATTCTACATTCTTCAGCCATACTTTTCTTCCGTTTCCGTTCACTTTTCCTGGCTTGCTGCCGGGCACTTCATAAAATACCTCAACATTGGCTGTGTAAGGATTGCGGCCAAAATGACCATATGATGCGGTGGAAAGGAAAATAGGGTTCTTAAGACCAAGTCTTTTAATTATCGAATAAGGTCTCATGTCGAACAGCTTCTGAACGATGGCGGCGATCTCTCCGTCGTGAAGTATCACTCCCCTGCTGTTTTTAACATGTGCTGTTCCGTAGGTATTTACATATAATCCTACAGGTTCTGCAACACCAATTGCATATGCAACCTGGATAAGCGCCCTGTCGCAAACACCTGCAGCAACCAGGTTTTTGGCTATGTGGCGTGCAGCATAAGCTGCAGACCTGTCGACTTTAGAAGAGTCTTTGCCTGAGAATGCTCCTCCGCCGTGGGCTCCGTGGCCTCCGTAAGTATCGACGATTATTTTACGTCCGGTAAGACCAGTATCTCCATGAGGACCGCCGATTACGAATTTCCCTGTCGGGTTGACAAGAAGTCTTGTATCGTCTTTAAAAAGTTTTCTTGTCCTTGCCGGAAGAGACTTTTTAACTCGCGGGAAAAGACTTTTCAATAGATCATCATGTATTTGTTTCTGCATTGCTTTTTCAGCAGCTTTTTCAGAAACAAGCGACTTATTCTTTGGAAGGATGAATTCGTCGTGCTGGGTGCTTATGACTATCGTATCAATACGTACCGGGTTGTTATCATCATCATATTCAATTGTCACCTGAGATTTTGCATCGGGGCGGAGGTATTTCATCTGTTTCCCCTCCCGTCTTATTGCTGCAAGCTCCTGGAGTAGAAGATGTGCCAGGTCAATGCTCAAAGGCATATAATTATCCATTTCCCGGGTTGCGTAGCCAAACATCATGCCCTGATCCCCGGCTCCCTGTTCCTCAGGTTTTTCCCTCATAACACCCTGACGGATATCTGCAGACTGTTCATGTATTGTAGATATTACACCACATGAGTCGCAATCAAATCTGTATTCTGCCTTGGTATAACCGATATTCCTGACTACCCTGCGAGCGGTCTCCTGGACATCCACCCATCCTGTTGTCTGCACTTCACCTCCGCAAACAACGAGGCCTGTAGTTACAAAGGTCTCGCATGCCACCTTTGACTCCGGGTCCCATTTAAGGAATTCATCAAGGAGAGCATCTGATATCTGGTCGGCCACTTTATCGGGGTGACCCTCTGAAACTGATTCTGAAGTAAAGAAATAGCCCATAATAATACATTAATAAGATTTAGTACTTAAACAACTGTTGGGAAGATTGGTTGATCTGAAAGAGGAAGTTTTCGCGGTTTAGCATTTTTTCCTGTGGTTGCAATCAGCTCAAATCTTTCCACCTGGTAATTATGGCACAAAGCAAATAAAAAAAAACGATATAAAAAATTTATCCGTTGGTCAGATGCCGGAAAACCTCTTCCAGGTTACTTTCTTCCTTCCGGAGGGAAAGTACAGTAAGGTTGTTCTTAACTGCAAATGAAAATATCGCAGGCCGGATATCTTCTTTCACGGTTGCTTCAATTTGAAGAGAACCATCAGGAAGGATCTTTATTTCACTGATTCCGCTGAGCTCTTCTAGTTTGCTGATGTCAGGTTTTTTATCAAATTCAATTTTGATAACCTGGCGATGAGTCTTCATAACCGACTGGATATTGCTCTTCAGTTCATCAGCCATGATCCTTCCGTTGCTGATGATAATTATCCTGTCACAAACAGCCTCGGCTTCCTGCATTATATGTGTTGAAAACATAACTGTTTTCTCCCTGCCGGCCTCTTTTATCAGGTTGCGTATTTCAACAACCTGGTTTGGATCGAGACCTGTAGTAGCTTCATCGAGTATTAATACTGAAGGATTATGGATAAGGGCCTGGGCAAGCCCGACACGCTGCCTGAAGCCTTTTGAGAGCGAGCCTATTTTTTTATTTTTTTCGGCCGTAAGCCCGGTAATGTTCATTATCTCCTCAATTCTACCTGCTGAATTTTTCCCCTGCTTATATAATGCTGAAACAAATGCAAGGTACTCCCTGATATACATTTCCGGGTAAAGCGGATTATTTTCAGGCAGATAACCGATCGTTCTTCTTAATTCAGTATTATCTCCTGAGATACCTGTCCCGTTAATCAGAACATTCCCTGATGTGGCCGGGATAAAACCAGTAATAATCTTCATCATTGTAGATTTACCTGCACCGTTTGGACCAAGAAATCCTACAATTTCTCCGGTTTTAACTTCAAAGGAGACATTATCAAGAGCCTTCTGTTCTCCATATAACTTCGTAACTCCCTGAATTACAATAGACATAAATATTAACCCTTTTATTCTGAACCCAGTGTGCTAAGATAACATTTATTAAATTCGGTCAGAGGGATCCTGTCTGTGATCAGATACATAAATACAGTCTACCGGTTTAGCGATATGGAAAGAAAATTAAGAAAAAGCTGGTACTACATTGAAAAATAGTTTAATATTGTACTATATAAATAGTACACTAATATAATATCACAATGATTAAGTTTATTCTGGATCCCAAAGCCGGAGTCCCGTTTTATCGGCAAATAATCGACCAGATAAAATTCGGGATTGCCTCAGGAAGCCTTAAAGCTGGTGAACAGCTGCCCACTGTCCGTGCGCTGGCAGTAGAACTGAAAATAAACCTGAATACTGTAACAAAAGCATACAAGGAGCTGGAGATACAGAATATCCTGGAAACACAACAGGGAACAGGTACATTTATCAGTAAGAAGGAGATAAATATACCTCCGCGGGAGAAAAGCATGAAACTGCAGAGTATCTGCAACGAATTTCTTACGATAGCCTTCAGCTATGGTTTTTCAATAGATGAAATTTCAACCGAACTTCAAAAACACAACAGCAAATGAAAACACCAACAGAAACAACATCATCATCCAATTCAGTGGCAATAGCTGTTACAGCAACCCTGCTCGCTGTTTCAATTGGATTGTATCTTCTTAAGATTACCGGGATCCCTGTCATGGTAATAATGGTAATTGTTTCACTTCTTATCGGTAGCTCGATCAAGATAGCCGATCAGTGGGAGAAAGCCGTTGTTCTCAGGATGGGTAAATACAGCGGATTAAAAGGCCCAGGGTTATTCTTTATAATTCCGATACTCGACCAGATCAGCACATTTATCGACCAGCGTGTCAGGGTCACCGAGTTCAGGGCAGAACAGACACTTACCAAAGACACAGTTCCAGTGAATGTCGATGCAGTTGTTTACTGGACAGTTTGGGATGTGGAAAAGGCAGCACTTGAAGTCCAGGAATATGTAAGGGCAATATCATATATAGCACAGACTGATCTAAGGGATATTATCGGGAAACATGAGCTTGCTGATCTGTTACAGGAGCGTGAGAAGATTGCCGAGGATCTGCAGAAAACCCTTGATGCGAATACCAATCCATGGGGGATAACCTGTCAGACCGTAGGAATAAGGGATATAATTATCCCGCAGGCTCTGGCCGATGCCATGAGCAAGCAGGCCCAGGCTGAAAGGGAAAGAAAAGCCAGGGTTATTCTTGGGACTGCCGAAACAGAGATAGCTGAGAAATTTGCAAAGGCGAGCAAGGAGTACAGTGATAACCCTATAGCGCTTCATCTCAGGGGAATGAATATGCTTTACGAAGGGCTAAAGGAGAAAGGTTCAATGGTTATTGTTCCAAGTTCAGCACTTGATTCAATGAATCTTGGTGTGATTGGCGGACTTGTCTCCCTGGCAAAGGATAACGAAAACAAAAAGAAAGATCAGGTAGAGAACAAGCAATAATAGAATAAAAAATCCGGGGCGCCCCGGATTTTTTATTATGATCCCCATCCACCCATAAACTGGGCGGTATTGGCAAAGGAAGCTTTTGGATTAACGCAGCATACAGGTATTTTTGAGCTATTTGCAATAATGTATTGCTCAGATGCTCCCACCATGTAATCGGCAAATGTGATATTCTTGGTAGTCACAATAAGAATAAGGTCAGCATTTATTTTCTGCGCAAAGTCGAGGGTCTGTTCAGCAAAGTTCCCCTTTGGAACTTCGTGGATCTGGTATTCTATATTGTTCTGGATAAGATATTTAATTGCGAAGTTCAAATTTACTTTTGTCTTTTTTATAAGGCTCTGATCAGTTGAAGTCGTAACTAGGATATGCATTTTTGAATCAAAATACTTACCCATGAAAATGGCCATTTTAGTCTTCTCCTTGTTTTCTTTTCTGAAGTCGACAGGGAAAACAATATTATGATATCTCTCCTGGTCAACCGGGGGATCCTGCACAACAATGAACGGAACAGTCGATTTTACAATAACTTTCAAAGCCCAGCTACCTGTAAGCTTCTGCATCCCCTTCATTCCATGGGTCCCCATAACCACCAGGCTAATGTCTTTCTTGTCTTCATCCTTTATCCCTTTCTGGTTAACAAAATCGCCTATGGCTGTAAAGATTGTGCCTTTGGCAATTGCAGGGATAATAACCATATTATATTTCTTTGCATTATCATCAGCAACCTTCTGCAGGAGAATTTTCTTTTCTCCCTCTGCCTGTGGTTTAATATTTGCGTCGACTATGTGTAAGAGACATATGTCATTTTTAACCATCCTGCTGATTTTTACCGCATGTGCAAGAGCATGATCTGCAACATGAGTGAAATCCCATGGTACCACGATTAGTTTATGTTTTTCTGCCATAGCTGAAAGAAATTATTATTTAAACTCAAAGGTATTCAGATTTTAACAATTTACAAACTGGCTGTACTGAAGCCATCCTTATACCTAATAACTGTTTCCCTGTGAAAATATTTCAGCACAGGCCGTGATTTTGCAAAATAGCTTCCATTCGCACAAAAACAATGCCAATGTGTTACAACAAGCAGCATTTTATTATTTTTGTGCTGATATTTTTTATAAGATGAAAAGGACAAAGATCAAAGAGCTTTTAAAATCTACCCCAATTGATACGGAAGTATTGGTGAAAGGTTGGGTAAGAACCAAAAGAGGAAATAAAAATATTGCTTTTATAGCACTCAACGACGGCTCAACAATTAATAATATCCAGATAGTAGCCGACACATCGGTATTCAGGGAAGAACTTCTGAAAGATATCACTACCGGTGCATGTCTCTCGGTTAACGGGAAACTTGTGAAATCCCAGGGCCAGGGTCAGAGCGTTGAGGTAATTGCTTCCTCAATTGAATTGTATGGTAAAAGTGATGCCGAAACATATCCCTTGCAGAAAAAAGGACATTCGATGGAATTCCTCAGGGAGATAGCTTACCTCAGACCCAGGACAAACACCTTCGGATCGGTTCTCAGGCTCAGGCATGCCATGGCTTTTGCAATCCATAAGTACTTCAACGATAAGGGTTTCTTTTATCTTCATACTCCAATTATCACCGGAAGTGATGCTGAAGGCGCTGGCGAAATGTTTCACGTAACAACATTCGACCTTACCAATATACCCCGCGACGAAAAAGGCCAGCCTGATTACAGCCTGGATTTCTTTGGCAAGCCTACGAACCTGACTGTATCCGGTCAGCTTGAGGGTGAACTTGGCGCACTTGCACTTGGAGATATCTACACCTTCGGACCCACATTCAGGGCTGAAAACTCAAACACTCCCCGTCACCTTGCTGAATTCTGGATGATTGAACCGGAAATGGCTTTCTACGATCTGAACGATAATATGGACCTGGCGGAGGATTTTGTCAAATACCTGATAAGATATGCCCTCGACAACTGCATGGACGATCTCGAGTTTCTTAATAACATGATAGACAAGGATCTGCTTGCACGACTCCGGTTTGTTATCGACAATGATTTCGTAAGAATCCCTTATACTGAAGCTATAAAGATCCTCACGGCATCAGAGAAAAAGTGGGAATATCCTGTAGGATGGGGCAGGGACCTCCAGGCAGAGCACGAAAGATATCTTGTTGAGGAGCATTTCAAAAAGCCCGTGATCCTTGTGGATTATCCCATGGAGATCAAGGCATTCTATATGAAGCAGAATGATGATGGAAAGACTGTAAGGGCAATGGACGTTCTTTTCCCCGGGATAGGAGAGATTATAGGTGGCTCCCAGAGAGAGGAGAATTATGATAAGCTGTTAAACAGGATCAGGGAACTCAAACTCCCCGAAAAGGATCTCTGGTGGTATATTGAAACCCGCAAATTCGGAACGGCACCACACAGCGGCTTTGGACTGGGCTTTGAGAGGCTTCTCCTTTTTATCACAGGAATGTCAAATATCCGTGATGTTATACCGTTTCCAAGAACACCCCGTAACGCAGAATTTTAGTATAGGATAACTGAAAATGGAATTTCAGGATAAGGAATGTTAAAGCAGAAGTTACAACAGAAATTATTACAGAAGCTTTCGCCACAGCAGATACAAATGATTAAGCTGCTGGAGGTTCCTACTCTGCAAATTGAACAACGGATAAAGAAAGAGCTGGAGGAAAATCCCGCACTTGAAGAAGGCTCTGAGGATGAAGCTCCCCCTGTTGAGGAAAACGACGACGATCAGTTCGAGGAAGATGACAGGAATGAAGATGAATTTACTCTCGACGATTATATCGAAGAGGATGAAATTCCTGATTACCGCCTTCAGTCAAACAATTACAGCAAGGATGAAGACAAAAAAGCAGAAATACCTTTTTCCGCAGGTTCTACTTTTCACGAAAATCTTGAATCGCAACTTGGCCTGAGAGAACTTGATGATAAGCAAAAAATTCTTGGGGAATACATAATTGGTAATATTGATGAGGATGGTTATCTCCGGAGGGAGCTTTCCAGCATTGTCGACGACCTGGCTTTCCTGCAGAATGTTACCACTACCGAAGAAGAACTGGAAGAGGTTTTAAACGTTATACAGGATCTCGAGCCGGCCGGCGTCGGGGCCCGCACCCTGAGGGAATGCCTGATGCTTCAGCTGGAAAAGAAAGATCTTTCCCATCCATCACTGAAACTTGCTTATACAATTATTGACCACCATTTTGAGGAATTCTCAAAAAGGCATTATGACAAGATCGTTACCAGGCTTGGTATTACCGAGAATGAATTAAAGTCTGCAATAGATGAAGTTCTCAGGCTTAATCCCAAGCCGGGCGGGGTCTACAATGATCCGTTCAGCAAAATTGCACAGCCCATTATCCCGGATTTTATCCTTGAACATTCTGAAGATGGCTTTGACCTTCATCTTAATTCAAGGAACCTGCCTGAGCTAAGGCTTAGTTCGGCATACAGTGAGATGCTCCAGGCTTATTCAAAAGATAAAAGCAACAAAAAGGAAATGAAGGATGCAGTCCTTTTTGTGAAACAAAAAATTGATTCTGCGAAATGGTTCATAGATGCAATAAAGCAAAGGCAGAATACCCTGTTACTTACAATGAATGCTATCCTTGAATACCAGAATGAATATTTTGTCAATGGCGACGAAACCAGACTTAAGCCTATGATCCTCAAGGATGTGGCAGAAATGACCGGGCTTGACATTTCAACAGTTTCCAGGGTAGCCAACAGCAAATATATTCAGACACACTTTGGAATATTCCCGTTGAAGTACTTTTTCTCTGAAGGATTGCAAACCGATAGCGGTGAAGAGGTTTCCACCAGGGAGATAAAAAGCATTTTACAGGATTGCATCGATAATGAAGAAAAAAGAAGACCCTTGACTGATGAAAGGCTTACAGAAATCCTCCAGGAAAAAGGGTACCAGATCGCCAGACGAACAGTTGCAAAATACAGGGAACAACTTAATATCCCTGTAGCGAGATTAAGAAGGGAAATATGACAGAATCAGCCACCACAAATTCTTTTACCACGGTAATGGCAAAGGTTATTACTATAATCTTCCATCCACTGCTCATGCCGCTTTACGGACTTATTATTGTATTCTCTGCACCTACCTTATTCGGATATCTTCCCTTTCAGCAAAAAAAGATCATTTTACTGATAATCACAACAAACAATATTCTGCTCCCGCTTTCTCTTCTTCCATACCTGAAATGGAGAAAAGTAATAAGCTCCTGGACTTTAAACGAAAGAAGCGAACGGATTATACCGATGTCACTGACCTCATTCTTTTATTTTATTACGGTATATATTGTTATCAGGTTTAACATACCCCTGTTTATTAAGGCATTCATCCTGGCAGCATCGTTACTCTCATTTGCCATAACCGTTGTAAGCTATTGGTGGAAAATCTCTATTCATGCGGCGGGAGCCGGAGCAATAACATCACTGATCTATATTCTCTCTGTGAAGATGCATACGCCACTGACACTTCTTCTTATATCATCAATTATTATTTCTGGGTTGATCTTATCTTCCAGGCTGAAACTGAACACTCATAATCAGAAAGAGGTCTGGATAGGATATCTGGCGGGTATTGCAGGTATGGCACTACTCCTGATGATCCTCTGATAACCTTTTAAGTGCATTGTCCAGAAGTAACCGGCTCATGACTATCATTTCTTCTGAAGGCATCTGGTGATCTCCGGTTTCAGGAAGAGGATCCTTTAAATCCTTTTGTTTAACAGGGCTGAACCAATCATTTTCCTTCATCCATTCAGCCAGATATTCCTGTTCTGTTTGTCCCGGAGTAGGAATAATGAGGGCAGACTTTTTCAGACTTACAAGTTCCATTAGGGTGGAATAACCTGATCGTGAAATAATCTGGTTGCTCTGAATGAGAACCTCCTTCAATGCCGTCCCTTTCAGATGATTGATATAGATTATATTGCCGCTCTTCTCCATTTCGGCAACAAGGCCAGGTCTGCCCCCGAGGAAAACCGTATCCGGAGTTTTATCTTTGAAGATTGCTGCGAGCTTTTCCGACAGAAGACTTCTCTGTGGTTCAGGACCTGACAATATAACCGTATTATGTGATCCACTAACCGGTGACTCATCCGGGTGGGATGATATTGCTGTGAATCTTGAAAGGATTCCTATATAGATACTATTCCCGGGAAGCCTGACCTCGTGGGAGAGCCTTCCGGAAATATTGGGCCTGCCGGGAAGATCGGGTATAAAACAATAAGTGTATTTCCGTATTATGGCCCTGTGCAGCAGGATACCTGCAAACTCAAGAAAGCGGAATATTTTTGGGAAAGGGATCCTGATCTGGTGTGTCACATAGACTGTTTTGACTTTCCTGTTCCAGAGACCAAACCTGTTATCGCTTATAACAATATCTATCTTGTATTTTTCAATTATCTTCTTCAGCCTGAAATGTTCCCTTACCGAACAGAATAACAAGGAAGGCAGCTGGAAGATAAGTACAAGGTACTGGGGAAGGTATTTTGAGTACCTGGGACTGAAACCCGGGAAATCAATGCATTTAATTAATGGTAATTCAGATCTCAGGAATTGAAGGCATTCTTTGCTTCCTCCTGCGTAAACATGATGTTTTTGTTCCAACAGGCCGGCAGCAAGAGGAATCATCCTTGCAGAATGACCAAGACCCCATTCAAGAGGGCAGATCAGTATATTGCGGGTGTGTTCCACAATCAAGCGGAAACCTGTGTTTCAATACCAAGAGCATCGACCCTGGCTGCAATTCTTTTCAGTTCTGCCAGGGGAACTTTTTTCAATTCAGCTCCCTCAGGAGTATCCCTGGAAATAGTGTAAATCATTACCTGCATAGGTTTGATCTTTTTTATTGCCTGAAGCCACGCTTCAATCTCCTCCGGGGTAGTGTTATCTATTTTTTCCCCGTTGTATTCGCCCCTGAGGAAGAGAGTCTGAATTATCAGCCTGCCATTGAATTTGCAGAGATCTTCTATCAGATTTTCAATACTGATGTTTACACGGGGCTGGTTATGAATTTTTACCGTAAGGTCAAAAGCTGAATCGAGTTTGAGGATATTCTGATCTACTTTCAGCAATGCCTCTCTGACCCGGGGCCTGGTTATAGCTGTGGAATTTGAAAGTACTGCAATCCTGGCTTTCGGGAAATATTTATTTCTCAGGTACAGGCTATCGTCTATTATTCCAGGGAACTCAGGATGCATTGTGGGTTCTCCGTTACCGGCATAGGTTATGACATCCGGTGCCAGGTTACCAGCTTTCATTTCTGCGAGCTTTTGTTCCAGGGCCTCATATACATCTTTCCTTGAAGGCAATTTAGCACGGCCGGCTCCTTTAACATCTGTCCAGCCGCATTCACAGTAAATGCAATTGAAATTACATACTTTCCTTGTTGCCGGAAGCAGGTTTATTCCCAGCGAAACCCCGAGCCTTCTGCTTTTAACGGGGCCGAAAATTATTTTATCAAACAAAAAAGTCGGCATGGATGCAATTTACACTAATCTGGTAACAGTTGACCCGGGAAGAAGTTTAAAATTAATGAGATCGACATTCTCAAGAAGCAGCAATCCGGGCCTGGCCCCGATTACTATACTCCCAAAAGTATCCTCCATGCAGAGTGCCTTTGCGCCATTAATTGTTGCCCATTCTATGAGTTTTTCAAGAGGAATGTCAGGGAAATGGTGTTGGATCAGCTTTATTTCGGAAAGTATGCTTAACTTTTTATTTGATGCCAGGGAATCGGTTCCGATAACTAATGTACAACCTTCCGAATAAAGCAGGTCTACCGGTGGCATTTTCGCCTCTATATACATATTTGAGCCGGGGCAGAGGCACCAGTAGGTGTTTCCTCTCTTCTTAACCTGATTTACGAGGTTCCTGTCGACAAATGTATTGTGAACAAGGATCAGGTTCCCCGATTGTGTTATCTCCCCCAGGACAGCCGATGCATGATTATAGACTGTATGCAGGGTGTCAGGCAATATTCCCGAATCCCTGTATGATTTCATTAAACCGCCCGAGTGATCCGACAGAAAAGCAATCTCATCTTCTGTTTCCATAAAATGGACAGAGGTTACCTTGTTTAGTGCGGAATATTCCTTTATCATCCTGAAAAGCGGCAGCGAAACAGAATACAGGGAATGAGGAACGATAGAATATAACATTCCTGATTCAGCAGCATCCCGGGCAACTGCCAGGATCTCATCCATCCTTTTTCCTGCTTTCCGTGGATCAATCCCAAAGACCTCGAGGAAGTTTATGTATGTTATCCGGCTGTTTTTCTTTACTTTAAATGATTCTGAAGTGTTACATACATCAGCACAAAGAACTATGCCCTCATCAGTAAGCTGCCTGTCTGCTGATTCTGAAGAAACCAGCTTACTGTTTACTGAATCATCCCGGATCGTCCTTACCTGCATTATAAAATCAGGTAATCCTTCACCTTCAGGGATAGTATTCTTTAAATGGGAGAGTTCAAGATGGGAATGGCAGTTTACGAATCCGGGAATGATTATTCCATTATAGAATTCCACCGATTCTTTTTCCTTAAGGGCGCCATCATTATTCTCAATGCTTATAATTTCCCCATCGTCTTCAGTCGTTATCACAGCCCTTTTCAGCGGCTGACCAGAATTGGTAACAACAAATTGGGCGGAAAAGCTTCTCATTCGTTACTGGCAGTAAAATTCGAGAAAAGCACTTCTATCCTCGCGTGGCGGTCCCATTCCATTATATTATTTTCCTTTTCATAGAGGACGACTTTCATTATCATGCGCCGCTTTTCTCTTACATATCCGGTATAGACGTATTGATGCTGGTAGCCATCTTTAAAATAATCAATGGTGGGCAGCCATTTTTTCTTCCCTGTGTCAACGCTGTCAGCGTCGACCAGCCATGCAGAAAAATGAGGATTCACAGATTGATCGTCAGGGAAGATACTGGCAGCAAATGTAATTGTATATGATCCGGGGGAATCCACCTTAATATTCATTCCCGGATTTTCGGAGCGTTCATCGAGAGGATAGTAGTAGACATTATAATTTGAGGCACTCCGCATTTCAGCCTGCGACTGTCTCATGAGTTCATCCTGCATTGCTGTTTGCAGCTGGGTCATCCTTCCGATAGCCTGGTCGTAAATCTTTATCAGCCTCTTTGGTTTACTTGTAAAGTAATAGTCGATGGTGCTGTTCATCTTTTCATATGAATAGCCATGAGACTCAATGATGTCGATAAAATTCAAAACAGAATCCCTCGAACCAAAATCGCGTCTTATATCTCCCAGTGAAAGAAGCCCGTTTGCCAGGTAAATATCAGTCAATATGGAGGCAAATGCTTTTTCAGGAATGAGATCTTTTTGGCCGGCTTTATTCTTTTTGCCAGTGCATGACAGCATTATAAACAATGCCATCAGGAGTGCGATAGCCGTTCTAAAAGGCAGGCTTTTACAGACTGAATGGTTCTTTTTCATTTCAGAAGGTATTTTTTTGTGAGATACCTTACCGGGTACCATGCTGCCCAGAAGCCTATCAGGAGAACAGTTGCAGGTACCAGTATAAAATCTGCCAGTTTCATCACCACGGGATAGGAATCAACAATAAGGGTTTCACCCTGTAGCTTAACAAGTCCATAGGTCTGCTGGAGCCAGCAAACAAAAAAGCCGAGGATAATCCCGGAAAAGGCACCGAATATAGAAATCAACCATCCTTCAAAAATGAAGATCTTCCTTATTAGGCTGTTATCGGCACCGAGGCTTTTGAGGATCTCGATATCCCGCTCCTTTTCGATTATAAGCATTGTAAGGGATCCTATTATATTGAAAGAAGCTATTATAAGAATCAGGGTAAGAATGAAAAAGATGGCGAGTCTTTCCGACTTCATCACCTTATAAAACAATTCCTGCTGCTCATATTTATTTTTGACAACATAGCCGGATCCGAATATCCCGGAAACCTTTTTCTGAACCGTCTTTTCATCGGATGTTCCTGAGAATCTGACCTCAACAGAAGTTACCCCGTTTTCGTTCTCAATCAGGTTACGTGCAAAATCGAGCGGCAGGTAAAGATATTTCGAATCATAGTCCTGTTCAATCTGGTAAATACCCGACGGGAAAATATAATCATTGTTGAAAGCCTCATCTAGGTTAATGGTGTTCTCACTTTTCTTGGATGGCACATAAATCCAGAGCGGGTTTACAAAATTTATTCTCAATCCCAGGTATTGGGCTATTCCGATTCCTACAACAGCATAGGACCTGCCGGTCTCTGTTTTAAGTACGAACTTGCCATCATACATAGTGCTGTCGATTCCCGACACTTTTGAATAATTCTCGTCAACACCTTTTATTGTAGCTATAAACTGTTTTTCATTATACTTGAGCAGGGCATTTTCTTCAAGAGAGAGGGAATAACAGGAGACCCCGTCGACAGCTGACAACAGCTTTAATTTGGAAGTATCAGCGACAAATGATTTGCCCTCTGTTGCCGTAATCTTTAGATCAGGGTCGAAAGTATTGAAAATGGAGGTTACAAGTGTTTCGAGACCATTAAAAACAGACAATATGATAATAAGAGCCATCGTACCTACTGCAACACCGGCGACCGAAACCGCAGATATTACATTGATTGCATTTCGTGATTTCTTTGCAAACAAATACCTTTTTGCTATATATATCGACAGCTTCACGTTTATCTCTTTCTGGCTTTTACCAGCAATCCTGTTCCTTCACTGTGCTTTAAGCGGACATCAAAATAGTTAAGTATCAGTGAGACCGGGAAAACCGGAAGATAATAGATAGGGAGCAGTAAAAAAAACAGTTTGGAGCGGTTAAGCAGTCTGATGGGGTATTTCATTGCCAGGAGCCATGATACAGAGCCGGGTTTCCCATATGTATAAGAAACATCAATATCCTCAAATCCGGCATTTGCAAGTTTTGTCCTGATCTCCTCAGCCCCGTATCCATTGCGGACATGTTCCCCGATAAAGGATTCATCCCCTTCATCATGAACATCAGAACCTCCCAGGTTGGATGGTGTCGAAATAAGTACTATACCATTGGTTCTTAAAGACTGGTGGAAATTTCTGAAAACCTGTTCGTCTTCAAGTATATGCTCCATAACATCAACTGACAGGACAAGGTCAAAGCTTAGCGGTTCCGAAAACCGGGAAAGGTCAGCACACCTGAAGGTGACCCTGTCAGCAAGACGGGCTCTTTTAAAAAAATCATTACAGCTATCAACCTCCTCGTTATTAATATCTATCCCGGAGATCTTCCATTGGCGGCACATCTTACTCATCCGCCAGGCATACTGCCCCATACCTGATCCGGCATCCAGGATGCTTGCATCCGGCGGCAGTTCAGTACGTATTTCCCTGAGGGCTTTTTTAATATGCCATGTGCGGAGTAAAAGCAGGTCAACAAGAAAATAAAGCAGCTTCCTCATAAAAACAGGTCCTGAAAAGAACCTGCCCATAGATTTTTTTATTGGTTCATACTGCATGGTCTTCAGGGTTTCAGCAGCTTATCTATTTTTTCAATATAATCGAGGCTGTCGTCAATGAAAAATGCAATCTCGGGAACGATGCGCAGCTGGGTTCTGACCTTATGTCCTAGATCGAACCTGATTTTGCCGGCATGGGTTGAGATACTTTCCAGCACTTCATCATGTTTTTCAGAGGGGAAAATACTTATATAGATCCTGGCATATGAAAGATCGGGACTCACCCTTACTTTGGTAATGGAGACCATTTTGCCAGGGGCATACTCAACACCCTTCCTGAGAAAAATATCGGCAACTTCTTTCTGAATAAGCCTTGCCACTTTCTTTTGCCTTGTTGATTCCGTTGATTCCACAGCTTCCGGTTTTAATCGGACAAAGGTACAATTTTCTAAAAAACCATTAGCTTTGCATGACTTTTTAAATTCAATATGGAGACGGTAGTCAGCGGGATACGATCAACAGGTAACCTGCACCTTGGAAACTATTTCGGTGCGGTATCAAATTTTCTTAAAATGCAGAAAGAGAACCGGTGTTTCTTTTTTATTGCTGATTATCACTCTCTTACAACACATCCAAAGCCTGACGACCTTCATTCAAATATAAAACAGGTTCTCGCCGAATACCTTGCATGCGGAATAGACCCTGATATCGCAACAGTGTTTATACAGAGTGATGTCCCTGAAGTTACAGAACTGTACCTTCTTCTTAACATGAATGCTTATGTCGGGGAACTTGAAAGAACGGCTTCTTTTAAGGAAAAAATACGGAAACAACCCGATAATATTAATGCAGGACTATTGACCTACCCGGTGCTTATGGCTGCAGATATAATAATCCATAAAGCCAATAAGGTACCTGTTGGCAAGGATCAGGAACAGCACCTCGAAATGACAAGGCGTTTTGCCCGTCGTTTTAATACCCTGTATGGAGTAGAATATTTCCCGGAACCTGATGCTTATAATTTTGGCAAACAGCTGCTTAAAATCCCCGGACTTGACGGAACAGGTAAAATGGGCAAAAGCGAAGGTAACGGTGTATTCCTGTCAGACTCACCGCAGGATATCAGGAAAAAGGTGATGAGAGCTGTCACCGATACCGGCCCTCAGACACCGGGAGAAAAACCTTCTGAAGCTGTTCAGAATCTTTTTACAATAATGAATGTTGTCTCTGATCCTTCAACTGTTAAATTTTTCACAGAAAAACATGCTTCATGCGAGATCCGTTATGGAGATATGAAGAAACAGCTTGCCGAGGATATAATTAAAGTGACAGAACCAATAAGAGAACGTATACTTCAGATTCTTGCCGATAAAAAATATCTTGCCCGCGTAGTTGCTGACGGTGCCGAAAAAGCAAGGGAAAGCGCATCAAAAACAATCCGTGAGGTAAGAGAAATTATCGGATACAGACCGTTTTGATTAAAAGATGAAAGCCAGACCCGGAGGTCTGGCTGAACTTGAAGGATCAAGTGTATGATTGAGATTGCCTGTGTACTTATATGATTTCAAATAGTGTGCCAAATCCTATCCCCGGCCTCCATTTTTTTCCATTTTGAAACACAAAAATTAACACCTTGAATAAAGGAAAACCTCAAAACAGGCTTGAAATTCACATTTATTCTGATCCCCGGCCGGGTGATATCTGGATATCCTGGAACCGGTTTCTGGCTGAGAACCATTTATTATCTGTAAATTCCTCGATACGCTGATGAACAAACCCGGAGAATGATATTTAATCCGGGTCCTGTTAGAACAATATTTTGTAACTTTAATGTACTGCTTATTACCATCTTAAAGTTATTGGATATGAAGAACGAAAAAGGTGCTTACCGGAACGACCACCACGAAGTAAAATCATCAAAATTCTCCCGCAGGAAGTTTATCACATCGTGCTCAGCATGTGCTGCATGTTTTGCCATGAGACCTCTTGTCTTGCCTGCTCTGCAGACCGGGGAGAAAGTTCCGGCAAAGCCAATGAAATTAAAAATCATCTATTCACTTCATGAACCGGTTCAAACCAAACCCGACTGGCCGAATGTGGGGTTTGATTTCAATCCCCATATGGAAAGGATTAACAAGGCGCTCAGCAGCCACTTCCCGGGTGATGAATTCATCCCGCAAATAGCAGCGGGCCCTGAAGAGGCAGAAAAGATCGTAGCTGATGATTTGAATAAAAATATTGACGGATATATTGTATACCAGATGAATTGCTGGAACCGGGTTGTACAGACTGTCGCAAAAACCAGTAAACCTGTTCTTTATGTTGATTTTCAGTTTGGCGGCAGCGGAGGATTCCTCGTTTATACTGCCGGCTTCCTTTCAGAAAAGGTAAATAATGTCGGGTATATTGCCTCATCACGCATCGAAGACCTTCTAAGTGCCGTTGAGTGCTTCAGGACAATAAAAGTGAAAGGAACATCTCTGGACTTTGCATCTGCGGTTGCAATTTCAAGGATTGCCTCTACGCCATCCTCCAGAAAATATACCCTCAACAGCAACAGGATAAATACACTGACACCTTCGGAATGCTCACGCAAACTGGGAGAGTCGAAAATCCTGGCTGTCAAGGACCAGAATGCCTCGGTCGCAGAACCTGTAATGGGAATACCTGTGGAATACATACCTTTTTCGGAAGTTAACGATGCCTGGAGCAAAGCTGATAAAGCTGAATCACTAAGTATAGCCGAAAAATGGAAGAAAAATGCTCTTGAAGTAACCGGTGTTTCCGACGACACATTACTGACATCGGCTGCCATGTACCTGGGAATGAGATCAGTGCTTAAGAACCGGAAAGCAAATGCCATTACTGTGAATTGCCTGGGAGGTTTCTACGGCGGCCACATCCATGCCTACCCGTGTCTCGGGTTTCATGAACTCTGCAATGATGGTCTTGTGGGGGCATGTGAGTGTGACATAAATTCAACTGCCACAATGCTGGCTTTTTCGACACTTTCAGATGGCAGGCCCGGGTTTATCTCCGACCCGGTTATTGATACCGCAAAAAGACAGATCATCTATGCACACTGCGTGGCATCAAACAAGGTTTTCGGCCCGGCCGGAAAGACTAATCCATTCAGGATAATGACTCATTCTGAGGATCGTAGCGGAGCCTCGGTCCAGTCTGTACTGCCTGTCAATTATATGACCACCACCCTTGAAATAAATAATCCGAGAAAAGAAATATTATTTCATCAGGCAGTTGCCCTGGATAATGACCCTGATGACAGGGCCTGCAGAACCAAATTGTGTGCTGAACCTGTCGGTGACTTTGAAAAGCTATTTACAATGTGGAGTAAATGGGGGTGGCACAGGGTAACATTTTATGGAGACCTGAAGGACCCGGTTTACGCCCTTGCAGACTACCTGGGGTGGAAAGTTATTGAAGAAGCCTGAAATTAATATTTTTTGACGATCGCTTACGTCGGTTTCATCTGCCTGAAATATAAAATCGCTGTTGACCGTTTCATCTGGTATGTTCTCAATTATTTCCTAAATTTGAGGCATATCATTAAATGGCTTACGCTGTGAGGAGAAGATTGGCAGTAATTACGGTAATAATCTTTTTACTGGGGCTGGTGCTGCTGGTTTTTCTGCTGCAGAAAGGGAACAAAACCACCCTGAATGATCCTTATAAAGCTGTTTCACCGGAAGCGGTAGCCATAATAGAAACCATTGACCTTCAGAGTTTTGTTAATTCACTCACAACCGGCAAAGGATTATTGGGAGAAGCAGGAAGAATAAGTGAGTTCGACAGCTACAATAAAAAGATCAAATTTCTGGCGGACCAGCTTAATAAACCAGCTTACAAGAAAATATTTTCGGGAAATTCCACCCTTATCTCCTTTAACCTTGAAGGAAAAGGCAGGCTCATACCAGTTATGTCAATGGCTATCCCATCAGGTATAAAGCTAAAACAGGTAAAGGATATTTTAAAGCTATCGGGAATTCATGAGATAAATCAAAAGGCTATTCTTAATGTCGGAGAACTGGTATTACCCTATACAATAAATAATAACACTGATACAGCTTTTATTTCGGTTATGTCAGGGCTGCTGGTTTGCACCACTTCAGAAAAGCAGCTCAGGGATGCTCTTCTCATGATATCCAGGGGTAGTGATATAAGAAACCAGCCTGAATTTGCAAAGGTGTTCCAGGCATCCGGAAAAAATGAGGATAAGATCTTTATCCTTTTCAGGAATATTCCGGGGTTGCTGAATAACTTTTTTAACAAGGAACAGTCTTTGCTAGTTAACAAGGCTGGTAAGCTTGCTGCATTTGCAGGAGGCGATATTTATCTCAGCGAAAACGACCTGGTAATCAGCGGATATACTGAAACTTCAGGTCCCTCAGACTACCTGCATAAATATAAATCGGCTGCCCCGGGGTTATTTCACACCAGCCGTATACTGCCTGCCTCGACGGTTTACTTCGAATCTGTTCTTAATACTTTGCCTTCCACTGTCAACGGTTCAATGAATAAACTGTCAGAACTGGCTGCGAAACTTCGTCCGTATATCGGAGAGGAAATTACAAAAGCCTATATTGATATCAGGGAGCAACCGGTATCCGAGAATTCCCTGATGATTTATGAACTGAGGAACAGGGTTTTTGCCGAAAAGATATTCACTGATGAATTCAGCAACCTGTCAGACAGCAGGAACATTTTCTATTTTCAACCCGACGAACAGGTTAAAGTGCCAATATATTCTGTTGGAACCAGCGGTTTTAACACCTCTATCCTGCCCGGGTTTAATGACAGTTTTAATGATTCATGGTTTGCTTTTTATGACAATTTCCTTATTACCGGCAGCTCTTATTCAACGATCTCAAGGCTCCTCTATGACAATCTATTGAATAAGACACTTTCAAACGATATTTCCTACAGGGATTTTGAAAGCACACTTCCAAGCATAGCAGGATATTTTTTCTATGCTGTTCCCTCCCGGCTGACCGATTATTTATCTCATTGGTTAAATGAAGAACTGGTTAAGACTCTTAAAGAAAACAAAGCATCCTTAAACAAAATTCAGGGAATTGGTTATCAGTTTGTTACCAGCAACCACATGTTGTATAACAGCTTTTCTGTCAGGTTCAGGGAAGAAGCGAGGGAAGAATCTTCCACCGAATGGGAGACTCTTCTTGATACAGTAGCTGCTATTAAGCCATTCTTTTTTACAAACCACATTACCGGGGCAAGAGAGATATTCATCCAGGACCTGTCTGGCAATGCCTACCTGATAAATGCGGCAGGAAGAGTTCTGTGGAAGGTTCCTCTCAATGAGAGAATCACCAGCCCGATATTCATGGTCGATTACCTGAAAAATGGTAAATATCAGATCCTGTTTTCAGGTAAGAATTACCTCCATTTGCTTGACAGGAACGGGAATTATGTTGAAAGATACCCCGTTCGACTGAGGTCTCCTTCAACGGGCCCGCTGGCACTTTTCGATTATGACAACAACCGTAATTACAGACTTATTATTGCAGGAGAAGACCTTCAGATATATGCATATGATATTTCAGGAAGTTTAGTCAAGGGCTGGAAACTTTTCAGGACAACCAGCAGGGTTGCATCAGAAATATCATGGATAAGGGTATCAGGAAAAGATTATCTGGTGATCTCAGATGAGACATCATTATACTTCCTTGACCGTACAGGGAACACCAGGCTTATTCTTAAAGAACCTGTTACCCGTGCTGTGAACTCATCACTGCGGCTGGTTACCGGGTCCAGGCCTTATGTGGTTTGTACGTCACCGGTAGGGACCATACAGAATATTTACTTCGACGGTAGTGTAACTAAAAACAGCTTTGGGAACTTCTCTGCTGATCATTCTTTCGATGTTTTTGATGTAAATGGAGATGGGTTTGGTGAATATATTTTTATTGACAAAGGTATATTGTATCTTTATAATCATAACGGGAAACAATTATTTACAAGGGAGTTCGGCTCTGACAGCCTTGGAGGTCCGATTAATTTTATTTTCTCGGCTTCTGACAGGAAAATCGGGGTCTTTGATATAAAAAACAAACAGATATTCCTTATAGACAGGAACGGAAATACTATGAGGGGCTTTCCTTTAAAGGGAGCTTCTATGTTTTCGATCGGGAAGCTGTCAAATAAAAGCGGCTGGCATCTTATTGTCGGTGGTACTGACCGATTCCTTTATAATTATAAAATTAGCACAGATATAAATTGACCGCGGGATGAAAAGGAAATTTTACCTTATTTTTTCTATATCAGCCTTCCTTGCAGCAACAGGTTGTATCAAAGAAACTTATAACATGGATACTCTTTCAAAAAGAGTCCATCTTTCGCCCGTATTTGGAGTTTCAGCAGTAAGAGGGGAGATATCAGTCAGTGATCTTAAAAACATACCAAATGATACAGTTGTATTTGATGAGGACAACTTTATCAGGCTTGTTTTTACAAAGGACTCTGTAATTAACCTTGATATCGGCGATTTTGACGGTTTTGATAATCTTGCCGAATTCCATCTCAATGAAGTTTATTCGGTTTCAGGGACTGCAATTGATTTGAAGGATACCGTAACATTTACACCCGGTAATGATATTGAAATAGTACAGATAATAGTCAATTCAGGAAATGTAAATTACCAGGTCAGATCGCAGAGCCTTGCCTCTGCGACCTTCAGGTTGACGCTTCCCACCGTTCTCAAGAGTGGCATTCCGGTGACAAAAAATATTCCAGTACCTGCCAACACCACTGTAACAGGCTCTGTTTCAATTGCCAATACAGATATTGATCTCAGCAAAGATCCTGATATGAGCTTTAACAGACTTCCCCTGGAGTATTCCTTTACGGCTACTTCAGGAGTTTTCGGCCCTGCAGACAAGATGTATGTTCAGGTCGATATACCTACACCTGATTACGATTATATAAAAGGATATTTTGGGAAACAGACAGAATCGGACGAAGATACTCTTGACCTGGAAATAAAAGATGTTCTTGATCATATTTCCGGAGATTTTCTGTTGTCGAGTCCTTCCATAAAGCTTAATTACAATAATTCATTCGCAATACCTGTTCAGGTCGACCTGCAGGCTACAGGCTACAAGATGGGGGAGACGACTCCTCTGGGGCTGGAGCCATTCATGCTTGCTTATCCTGCAGCAACTTCTGAAAGAGATAAAGCTGGCTCTTTCACAATAGACAAAAACAATTCTGACCTTCCGGAGCTTGTTTCCATGCCTCCCGAGAAAATTCTTTTTGCCGGGTCGGCATTCATGAACCCTGACGGGAATACAGGTGCAAGGGATAATTATCTGTTTAAAAACAGCCGTTTCCTTGGAAACCTTGAGATTGAAGTACCCCTTGAATTCAGAATGGGCAATCTTCAGTTTACAGATACAACTGAGAACTTTCTAAAAATGGAAGATTCCTCCGACAGCCCTGTAAGCACAGAGGATTTTGAATTTCTTCGTATAGATTTTGAAGCTGAAAACGGGTTCCCGCTGGGTATTGGATTAAGCATGATCCTTTTTGACACTCTCACTTCACATAATATCGATACCGTGGATGCGTCAACATTCCTAGAGGCTGCAAGTGTAGATTCAAACGGAAAGGTAACAGGACCCAGAGGATGCTCAACAAGCATTGAAATTGACAGGAAATTCTGGTCATCAATTGATGCAGCTGACAAAATAATATTCACATTCACACTTTCCTCTTCCGAGGGAGGTACAAAAGATGTTAAGATTTATGCCGATTATAAGATTAAGTTCAAAGCCTCACTGGTGCTGAAGCCTGATTTTAAGTTTGATCTGAACTGAACCTCTTAAATTGTTTTCTATGACCAGGAAATTCAAATATATAATCTTAATACTGCTGTCAGTAGTCGCAACAGACATACAGGCACAAAACAGCCAGGTACTATATTATATGAATGTTCCGCAGAACCATCTTTTAAACCCGGCCCTGCGTCCCACAAACTCACTATATATAGGATTACCTGTTATTTCAGGTATCAACCTGAATGTAAATAATAATTTCTTTAATTTTTCCGATGTATTTGTAAACGGTGTTGTTGCCGACTCCCTGGTGACAATATTCCATCCTGATGCTGATCCTTCCGGGTTCATGAAGAAAATAAGAAATATAAACTCCCTGGAGGCAGAAGCAAGTGTCCAGCTTTTCGGACTCGGTTTTTCCGTCGGGAGGAACCTTTATATTTCTTTTGACATAAATGAGAGAGTTGATGCGAATATTGCTCTTCCCGGCGATATCCTGAGATTGGGTTTTGAAGGTAATGAGCAATTCGTAGGTAGTACAATCGACATGTCATCATTCCGGGGAGACGCTGTTTATTACAGGGAAGCAGGACTCGGATTCTCATATAATTTTACGAAAGACCTCAGGTTAGGGGTAAGGGCAAAGGTCTTATTTGGAATTGCCGGAGCGTCAATTGATAATAATGCACTTGGAATTACTGTTAATGACGACTATACCCATACCCTGAATGCCGACTTACAGGCAAACTTCAGTGCTCCATTATCTTTTTATCTTTCAGGACAGAGCACAATTGATAGCGTTAAGTTTGACGATTCAGGTTTTGATGGGGTAAATAGTATCGTTAACTATCTGCTTGAAACACAGAATTTAGGACTAGGTCTCGACATTGGAGCAGAATATAAGATCAATGAAAAATTCAAAGTATCTGCAGCTATAACTGATCTCGGATATATAAAGTGGAAAAAAGATGTCTCCAACCTGAAAGCTAAAAGCGAATTCGTTTTCAGTGGTATAGACATGTTGGATGTTTATAATGGAACAATGACATTTGATTCACTGGGACAGGTACTGCTTGATTCGCTGAAGAATTCATTTTACCTGGCTGATTCAAAATCACCATTTACTACTTATCTTCCGATGGGAGTAACCCTGGGTGGCAGCTATAACCTTACGAAGAACTTCTCCGTGGGATTGCTTTCCCACACTAAGTTTATTGGGTCGCAGGTACGTGAAGCCATAACTCTTTCAGCTAACCTGAATATCAGGAATGTTTTTTCCACTACTCTGGCATATACTGCAATGAACCACAGGTACGATAACCTTGGTTTTGGTATTGCATTCAAACCAGGCTGGTTCCAGTTTTATCTACTTGCTGACAGAATACCTGTAACTTGGAACAAGATAGTATCGGAAGATAGTAATATTCCGTTACCGGCCAGCTGGAATACGGTTAACCTGCGACTTGGGATGAATCTGACTTTTGGCAACAGGGTAGAAAAGAAAAAGGACAAACCGATGATAATTGTCAAGGATGGAATTCCTTCCAAAAAGAAAAAATAGAATCCGTGACTAACTGAAGGAGATCATTTTTGTGAGGATCTCAGCTGTTTTGCAAGTGAATTAGCAAAGACGAAGTCGTTGAGTATTTCATTATCCGATTTCAGGATCTCAGATTTATTCCCTTCCCAGCAGATTACACCTTCATTAATGAACACAATCTTCTCGCCGATTTCCATAACAGAATTCATGTCATGAGTATTAACAATAGTAGTCATTGAATACTCTTCGGTAATCTCCTTAATAAGTTCATCAATAAGAATTGCGGTTATAGGATCGAGACCTGAATTAGGCTCATCGCAGAAAAGATATTTGGGATTCAATGCAATTGCCCTTGCAATCGCCACTCTCTTCTTCATACCACCCGATAATTCGGCCGGGAAGAGCTTGTTGGCATTTAATATATCAACACGTTTCAGGCAGAAATTAACCCTTTCGTTCTTCTCTTCAAGGCTATCATCGGTGAACATGTCAAGAGGAAACCTCACATTCTGTTCTGTAGTCATTGAATCAAAAAGAGCGCTACCCTGGAACAATACTCCCATTTGTCTCCGGATGTCTTTTTTACCCTTGAAATCGAGCTTGTTAAAAAGAACATCCTCGAACCAGATCTCCCCGTTATCGATATCATGAAGCCCTACTATGGATTTAAGCAGAACTGTTTTTCCAGAGCCGCTTCTTCCGATGATAAGATTCGTTTTACCAGGTTCAAATGTGACCGAAACATTGTCGAGCACCTTCTTCCCATTGAAAGACTTGTCAATATTTTTTGCAATTATCATGAGAGCAGAAGCTGAGTGAGGATAACATTAAAAAGAAGAATCAGGATACTGCTGAATACAACGGCCTTTGTGCTGGCACGTCCTACCTCAAGTGAACCACCTGACACATGATATCCCTGGAATGCAGAGACGCTGGTGATCAGAAACGCAAATACCAGTGTTTTGATCATTGAATAAGTAATGTAATAAGGGATAAAGGCATACTGAATGCCATAAATAAAATCATCAAGGGTGATTACACCTGACAAGGTACCGGCAAGTCCTCCACCGACAATACCGACAATAATGCTTATAAGAGTGAGAAGTGGGTTGAAGATAAGAGTAGCCAGAATTTTGGGAAGAATAAGATAAGTTGCAGAGTTGACGCCCATCATTTCCAGTGCATCAATCTGTTCTGTGATTCTCATAGTACCTATTTCCGAAGCGATGTTTGATCCTACTTTACCTGCAAGGATCAGGGCTGAGATTGTAGAAGAGAATTCAAGTATTATAGAGTCGCGGCAGCCCAGTCCGATAAGATATGTCGGATAAATTGGATTTTCAGTATTGTATGCGGTCTGGAGGGTGATTACAGCTCCCATGAAGAATGAAATTATTGAAATAATGCCTATGGAATTAAATCCAAGGTAGATCATTTCATGAAGGGTCTGCTTATAATATAAAGAGGGTTTCTCAGGCTTTGAAAAAACCTTTTTGAGAAGAATGAAATAGCGGCCAAGCTGTTCCAGGAACCTGATCATCTGACTTTAATATCAGATGGCAAAATTAAAAATAAATACCGTATTTCCCCTGAATCATAATTAAATCAGGAAGCATAATAAGTTATATATTTGTAAACTTGTTAAATGAAAAGTAGGATTATGGATAACAGGTATGTTATTATTATGGCTGGCGGCGTGGGGAGCAGGTTCTGGCCTTTCAGCCGTAAAGAAAAACCCAAACAATTTCTGGACATCCTGGGTACCGGAGAAACACTTATTCAACAAACTTACAGGAGGTTTAGGTCCACCTGTCCTGAAAGTAATATTTTCGTGGTGACCAGTGACGAGCACAAGGATCTGGTTGTGGAACAGCTGGGCATCCGTCCTGAAAATGTCCTGGCCGAGCCATTCCGTAGAAACACCGCACCCTGCCTCGCTTACGGGACATTCAGAATATTGAAAGAGAATCCTGATGCTGTGGTAGCAGTAACTCCTGCTGATCACCTTATTATTAAAGAGGAAAAATTCTGTAAGGTTATCCAGGATTGTATGGACTTTGTAGGTAAGAATGATGCTTTACTGACACTTGGTATTAAGCCCGACAGACCCGAAACAGGGTATGGTTACATTCAGGCCGACCAGAAGAAGCCCGTCAAAGGATTTGATAATCTTGTGAAGGTTAAGACGTTTACAGAGAAACCTGACCTTGAGCTGGCTAAAGTATTTATTCAGAGCGGTGATTTTTTCTGGAACTCCGGTATTTTTATCTGGAATATTAAATCTATTCTTGAAGCTTTTAAAAAGCATCTCCCTGACATGTTCCTGGCATTCGACGAAGGAAGAAAGATGTTAGGGACCAGCCAGGAGAAAGCATTTATCAGAAGAACATATACAGAATGCAAGAGTATTTCTATTGACTATGGAATTATGGAGAAGGCTGACAATGTATATGTTATGTGCACCGATATCGGATGGTCTGACCTTGGTACATGGAGCTCCCTTTACGATCATTCAGTACATGACAAAAAGGGCAATTCTATTGTAAGCGGGAATCTCTTCTCTTACGACAATAAAGGTAATATCTTCAATATTGCACCAGGGAAAGTTGCAGTAGTTCAGGGGCTTAAAGACTATATAGTAGTTGATTCCGGTGATGTTCTGCTTATCGTAAAAAAGGAAGAGGAACAAAATATAAAGAATTACCTCGAGGATGTGAAAAAGGAGACAAACGATAAGTATCTTTAATAGCTGATCCGGAAAATTTTACGATTAACGAAATATAAATAAAGAAGGCTGTGAATTCACAGCCTTCTTTATTTAAGTAAAATTCAGTAAATATTTTTATCCCGGGGCTAGTATTCCCAGAGATCATGTTCAAAGTCGAACAATTCATTCTTTATTCTCTCAGCCTCATAGAGTGCAGGTTTTCCAACAAGATACTGAGAAATATTACGGTCGTTATAAACGTTTGATTCAGCCTGGATATAGCTATTGAATCTTCTTTGCATGAACATATCATCGAATGAGATCCTCTGAGCGTCATTCTTGTCACTGAAAACCTCATATTTTGCAAGGATATCCCTTATATCATCAAACCAGATCCAGCATACAGGGGTATTTTCATCCCTGTTCAGGTCTGCATTGAATCCCATATAATAAGGTATAACAGCAATGATTCTGACATCGAGTTTTGAAAGTTTTTTATCAAAATACCATTCTTCGTAAAGCCTGAGCTGTTTAACTTCTTCACGTTTGGGTTCTGACCTCATCAAGGTATCCTTGGTATCTCCAAGCTCATTAATTGTAATGGACTGGTTCTTCATTATGGCGCCAAGTCTCTTTTCAACATCATCATATGTTGTTGGGAGGTCAGGATCCATAACATCATACGCAGGAATATTCCCTTTGTTTATCTCGTCAAAGAGGATATTTACAAAACTTTTCCTTCCATCTTTAACAGTAGTATCGGTAGGATAGTAGAGAGGGTGGTTCATTTTTTCCCGCAGGTCAATAACCCTGTAATATCTTTTTGACCATACTACATCTGCTTCCCTAAGGTAAGGATAGTCTATCTTCTTGGCATCAGGAATCGACTTTTCGTATATGTCTCCATACGTTTGGGCAATCGCACTGCCTGTGATCAGTACGGAAAGGATTCCAACGATAAATCTCTTGTTCATTGCGATATATTTAAATTAAATGATCTGTAAAGAAATGGCAGGCAGTTCATGGACTTTCTTGTCGGGCCCCATTGCTTTGATATTGGTAATGGTAAGTGTCTTTCCTCTAGTAAGCCTGTTAAGAAGATCTTTCTGTTTCTGTGTAAACTGCCAATTCGGACTTTCTTCAAAATGGTCACCGGTATTGTCTGTATATAAAATTGAAAAACCAGTTACATTATATACAATATAGAAATCTGCATCCGGGAGAGTCGCGGTAACACCTTTCTGTGCGATAAGAGTAGTCCTTTCGATTTTCCCTGATATTTTTCCACCGCACATTGCAATAGGAGCAGGCAGTGGTTTGCATCTGAATTCTCTTGCAGGCTGTGGTTTCAATGAACCATCTGGTTCAACGGTAGCGGTATAGATCTGTACAAGCTGGCCTGGTGTTTGAGGTGTTATTGACCAGTCGCCGGGGAAGTTTTCGCCCTTTGGATTTTTCACTTTCTCTTTTGCAGAGACTCCGTTAACCACTTTGGATATTCTTATTTTATCTGAACCATAGCCAGGGATTGAAATGTCGATCGGGTTTGCAATTCCGGCGTACATTACGTTCATAGCCGTAGGTGATACAACTACGTTTGGAATTTCAACAGAATACTCTGAATCGAATTTATATGGTATTTTCTGTCCGTCAGGTGATGTGAGTTCTATTACACCGCCCCATTTCTTGGTTCCGAGCGAGGTGGCCTTGACATTGTAAACGCCTCTTCCATAATCATCGAGTTCGAGCACCTGGTCGCCATTCACCTTGATTGTCGGCCGCTGCAATGAGTCTGTAGCAGAAAGGAATACAGTTGCCTGGTAGGTACTTCCAAGTGTAACAACTGTGGATCTTGGAATAACAACGGCGTCGAGCTTGTTGAATTTATAGTTTGATTTATCGATTTGTGAGAAAAGGAAATTAAGAACTTCTGTTTCGGCGTTTCTTACATCGACCTGCATTTTTGTAAGGAGGGCATTGGCACCGACAAGAGGAAGAAGCTGGAATGTAAGGTTCGGCCATTTTTCAATATCGCCGTCTTCATTTCTTCCATCGTCTGTATTTAGGCTTTTTTTCAGAGACTCCTCGATACCTGGGGAGCCACCGTCGAGAGTCTTAATAAGAAAATCACGATAGTCGTTTATTGCTGCTCTTAAATCATATGCTTTGCCGTTTTCATTCGGGCCGATAAGGATCTGGGATGGAACATTATTATCATCGAACCTGTCAACTTTTGTTATATCGATCTCTCTTCCATTAATGGCTTCTGCATCATCGCCGTCAGCTTCCTTGATGATCATTATCTTAAGATCCTGGATAAAATTATACATCTCCTCGGCACGTTGTTTTACTTCAAGAGCTTTGGTTCTGTAAGGGCCTGTTTTTTCTGGGTATGTTGCAAATGATGCTTCAAAGTCATTATAAATAATGCCGTTCTTTTTATTATAGTTTTCGACGGTAAGACTTAGGCCCTTATCAACCTGCATGAAAGCCTTGACGGTTTCCTTGGATACGTTAAGCGCAAGCATGGCTGTAAGTACCAGGTACATCATACCGATCATTTTCTGTCGCGGAGATAGCTTTTCGTGAGCCATTTTCTTGTTAGTTTAGTTAGGTAAAACAAATGCCGCTTTACTTGACATTCATTGCAGCCAGCATATTTCCATAGACATTATTAAGAGCCGACAGGTTGTCGTTAAGTTTTGTTATCTGTTCACGGTATTTTTTTGTGTCGCCAGCAGATTCTGTAAGATCTTTCATAAGACCCTGAAGTCCTTTATAAAGTGTTTCGGATTCTTTAATATGTTCGTCAGCACCCTTTTTCTGGATTTCATATACAGCATTGAGTGCAGAAAGGTTTTTATTAAGCACTTCAAGCTGCTGCTGGTATGATTTTCCGCCTACCTCTATTGCTGCCATTGAGTCAGTCATGTTCTTATAGGTAGAGCCGGTTTCGTTAATAACTTTTGTTGTAGCCTGGTACGATTCAGAAAGTTTGCCGAGAGAGTCGGTAGCAACATTTACATTATTCATATATTTTGTGGAAGCACCTGCAAGGTCTCCCATTGCATTAAAATTGGCAGTAGCTTCGCTGAGTTTTTTCATTCCGCCGCCAAGTTTCTGGAACAGGTCGGGAGTGATTTCAGCTTTTTCGAGCATCTCATCAAATTTAGCAAGAGCTGCTGAACCGGCACCGCCTCCGTAACCTCCTCCTCCAATACCCCTGGCTGCTGAATCACGCAGCTTACCAGTCCCATGGGCAGGAACTTCATCTGAACCTTCTTCAGGAATACCTGCAAGTTCAGGATAAACAAGCGACCAGTCGACCTCTTCATGAAGCGGTTCAAAAGCCGAGAAGAAAAAGATGATTGCTTCTGTACAAAGGCCTAATGTAAGCATTAAACTTGCAAGAGGTAAGTGTTCAATCTTGAACAGGGCACCGATGATAACAACGGAGGCACCAATACCATAAAGTTTAGCGATGAAATTTTTCCATCCACTACTCTGTACTAATTCTGCTAGACTCATATACCTGATAATTTTAGGGTTATTGCACTTTTAGATTATAGTTCTGCACCGATATAGGTTCTTACGTTACGGAAACCGATATAGGGTTTTGTTGAATCCTGGTATTCATAATCCCTTGCGCTGGTCTGAAGGAAATATGCAATATCTTTCCAGGAGCCTCCGCGTATGACCTTGCGTTTCATGATAGGCGGATCCTGCGGAGTGGCATTATATTCATAGTTTGGCTGAAGGTCGTGTTCAAAAATATATGCTGACGGGTGATATGCGCAGCATGTCCATTCAGCTACGTTTCCTGCCATATCGTACAGCCCGTATTCATTGGGTTCGTATGATGCTACTTTCCCTGCATATACATTTCCGTCGTCGATATAATTACCGCGAAGCGGCTTGAAGTTGGCAAGGAAGCAGCCCTGGTAATTACGTGTATAGGGACCTCCCCATGGGTACATTGACAGATCGAGTCCTCCTCTTGCAGCATATTCCCATTCTGTTTCAAGTGGCAGCCTGTATGCCTGAACATCGGATATGCCGTTTTTCCTCAGGGCATTGTTCATATAATCAGTTCTCCAGTGGCTGAAGGCATTTGCCTGATGCCATGTAACACCTACGATAGGATAATCGTCAAATGAAGGATGCCAGAAATAGAGATCGGCCTGCGGATCGTTGAACGAATAGGTGAAGTCCCTTATCCAGCAAAGGGTATCGGGATAAATATTAATAACAACGTGCCTGATAAAAGAAGAACGGTCCTTAACATCGGTACGCGTTCCGTCGTTATTTGTCACCTGGCCCACATATTTTCCTGTATTATTCTGATAGTCATAGACATAAGTAGATTTTGCTGCCTGTTTGTAATCTACCCACCAGTATGAATAGTTATACTTCCTGACGTCATATTGTTTTTTGCCGTTGAATCTTTCTTCGGGCGGGTAGTACATTTCCTCGATCACACCCTTTGTGGTTTCTTCTTCAGGGTCTATTTTTTCTTCCCAGTTAATAATATTGCCTTCGAGTACATTCCCTTCATCATCTGTCATGAAGTACTGGCGGTCCGGTATCTGGGCTTCTCCTAGTTTTGTTCTTAGGATGGAGTCGCGTACCCAGTACACAAACTGACGGTATTTGTTGTTCGTGATCTCAGTCTGGTCCATCCAGAATGCATCAACTGTAACAGATTTGGAAATGCTGTTCATGGCGAAGAGGGCATCCTGATCGCTTGGCCCCATCATGAAATTACCGGCAGGGATGAATGCCATTTCCACAGGTTCAGGTTCAAAAAATTTCTTTCTTCCCAGAACTCCTGTCAGCTCACCTGTATTAGAATTGCCGCACCCAGTCACGAAAAGTATAATAATCAGGGCAGATAGAAGTACCTTTTTCATAACTAATTTAATTTATAATGCAAGTAAGTTATTTTTTTTTTAATATTCATAAAAATCTGATACTTTTATATCTCATCGGGCTTTTCCCAAGGCTGAGATCAAAGCAGTAATTGACCATAAATTCATGTGAGCCATTGGTGTTTTTCCTGATATCCGATAGTGGGAAATCATAGGAATATCCAATCCTCAACCCGTTATAGAGTTCAAAGCCGATTAATCCGATAACCGCATCACCGGCCCTGTAGGAAACGCCCCCCCATACTTTTTTATTGTACCTGACCAGAGAGGTGATGTTTGCCTGGATAGTTTTTCCGTCGCTGTAGGCGAAAACCGATGGCAGCAGCTCAAAAGAAGGATTTGCAAGCTGAAAATTATATCCGGCAGTAAGGTAATAATGCCTGCTGACATAGGTTACCACATCGGCAGACCCTTCTTTGGCATATTTGATTTTAGGCTGGTTTATATGGGTAACGGAGAGGGCAGCGTAATATTTGTCAGCCAGCAGGTACAAGCCCAATCCTGCATCAAATGCGATGAAATTTTCCTTTCCCGACGGTATAAGCGGGTCCTGATCAGGAGCAGTAAATTCATCTCCCTCGGGAATATACCATTTAGGGTCAAGTGTTTTGCTCAGCATGCCAAGGCTTACTCCTATCCCAAGTTTGCCAATATTCATATCGACAAGGTAGGTGTAGACCCCTGACAGATTCAGATCCTTATCAAAACCAACATTATCAGTCTCAATCGAAAGTCCGACCCCATGTTTTCTTTTAAAGAGCGAAACAGGGGCACCGATAGTGAATACTGTGGTGGATGGTGCTCCGGTGAATCCAACCCATTGTTGCCGGTTAAGCGCTGTAACACAGATCATTCCGGAAGTCCCGGTAACACCCGGATTATAAGTCATAGTATTGAACATATACTGACTTGTAACCGGATCCTGCTGCGACCACCCGGGTATGCATATCAATACTAAAAGAAGAAATGCAACTCCCGATCTTTTCATTTCTCTAATTACCAATGAGTTCGATAATATCTCGTTGAACCTGTAAAAATAATCAAAAAACTAGAACGTAAACAAATATAGTTTTATTTATTTCCGGGTAAAAATAATTAGCCTGTTTGAAGAATTTCAGTATTAAGATATGCAGCCCTACCTTTTAATCTGGAACCTAACTTAAGGTTTATCAGCTTCAGGATCTGAACCTTTCAATACCCCTGACCCACCTTTCAGGAACCTCATTATGGTTAGCCTGAAGGTAATCTTCATGAGAACATGCCAGGTAAAAGAATTTGTCATCCCCGGCTGGGAGCTCCATCCACCACCGGTCTGTCATATTGCTTTTAACAAATATCAGGTCATCTTCAAGGTCGGTTATTCTGACATGGTATTTAATGAACCTTCCTGAATTGCTGCTTCCCAGCGCCGGTGTTTCAAATTGTTTCTGGGCAAATCCTTCAAGGAAAAACCAGATTACCTGGGCAGCAAGACCTGATGTCTGGTTCCTGATATCAAAATCGGGATTTACATCAAAGAGGCCAAAGACTTTCAGGTTATCGGAAATGCCGGCATACCTTGACAGCAGACATATCTCCTCCCCGTAGAAACCATTTGGGGAGGGGCTTATCGTACCCGGTGCGTCTGATTGTCTTACAGCAGATATATCAAATATTGCTGCATCGGAATCCCTCAACAGCGGTTCTGTCAGATAAATAGCCTTTCTTACATCTCCGATTCTTACAAGTTCGGATTTGCGTTTCAGAAAGCGGTTCACAACCTGCTGGTCATTGAGATAGGTCTGGTAACCGATGTTAATATAATGAGTAAATGTGCTTTTATGATTATACAGAATAGTGTTCAGATAATTAAAGGAATCAGGATCCCGTTTTTCACTTGTAAAATCAATCCTGGGATCAACAGCAGCAAATGTATACCTGATTTTCAGCTCAGAAAGTGCCCTGTCAATTGAGATTGAAAGTGCACTGCTGCCACCTAAAATTACCGGGAAAACATCATGACTGATAAGAAATACAAGGATGTCTGTCAACCCGGCAATGGTATCATTAAAAGTAACTCCCTGTTTCATGTTCCCCAGGTCGATAATCTTTGCTTTTCCGGGTATTCTTGCAAGCCTGTATAGTTCGGGTCTTATTTTTTCAGGTCCCTTTGATGAGCCGGGTCCATAAGAATTTCTGCCTTCCGGAACTCCCAAGAGGGCGATTTTATATTTGCCTATATCCTTCAGGTTTGTACTGTCAGTATGGACTGTAATAGAATGGGGGAACCCTGCATTCCCTGTAATATGTTCAAAGTCAGGATTTTCAAGGCTGACAGGATTAAAATAGTCTTTGAGGTCAATCATAGGGTTGTCAGGAACTCTTTTTGGTTTTATCGCTCTTTTCAATGATACTGAGACATTCTTCTTTTGTAAGTTTTTCAGCATCGGTACCTTTGGGGAGCCTGTAGTTTTGCTTGTCCATAACAAGATATGGGCCATACCTGCCATTAAGCACCCTTATATCACCGAAATCCCTGATCACTTTTTTCTTGTCATCCTCATTCTTCTCATTAATAACTTCTATTGCTCTTTCGAGTGTCACGGTATAGGGATCGTCGATACCTTTTTTAAGTGAGAAGAATTTTCCCTTGAACCTGATATAAGGCCCGAATTTACCTATGCCGATAACTATTTCGTCGCCATCATGTTTTCCAAGTGAGCGTGGCAGACGGAAAAGGTTTAATGCCTCTTCGAGTGTGATGGTCTCCAGCAGCTGGTTCTTGTTCAGGCTGGCAAACCTCGGTTTATTTTCATTTTCGGCGCTTCCGATCTGGGCCACTGGACCAAACCTGCCCATTCTTACAGAGACAGGCTCACCTGTTTCAGGGTGATTCCCAAGTAACCTGCCGCCGGTTTTCCTGTCTTTCTTTTCAAGAGTATTTTCAATTGTCTTATGGAAAGGCTGATAGAAATCCTTTAGCATTTTAGTCCACTTCAGCTTTCCCATTGCGATTTCGTCAAACTGTTCCTCAACTTCTGCAGTGAAGTTGAAATCGACAATGGCAGAAAAATTTTCCAGGAGAAAATCATTCACTATCATTCCAATATCCTGTGGAAAAAGCTTCGATTTTTCCTTGCCGGCAAGTTCTGTTTTTATTGCAGAGCTTATTTTCCCTTTTTCAAGATTCAGGATTTTCAGTGCACGTTTTTCTCCCGGGCGGTCTTCCCGGAGGACATAACCTCTGTTCTGGATCGTGGAAATTGTGGGAGCATATGTTGAAGGTCTTCCGATTCCGAGTTCCTCAAGCTTTTTTACCAGACTTGCCTCGGTATACCTTGGAGGAGGTGCTGTAAACTTTTGCGAGGCAGTTATATTATTGTAGTAAAGCGGCATGCCATCTTTAACCGGAGGAATAACTGCTCTTTCATCATCGGCATTCTCCTGATCTGAAGATTCCATATAAACTTTGAGGAATCCATCGAACCTGATCACTTCTCCTGTTGCATTGAATGTCACAGGAGAATTGTTCATGTCGACAGATATTGTTGTCTTTTCGATCATGGCATCAGCCATCTGGGATGCAATTGTCCTTTTCCAGATCAGTTCGTAGAGTTTCTTTTCGTTCTGGTTACCGGAAATTGTCGGGTTCTCAAGATAGGCTGGGCGAATGGCTTCATGTGCTTCCTGGGCTCCTTTCGACCTGGTCTTGAACTGACGTGTTTTAGAGTATTTTTCGCCGAATTCAGAGATTATTACTTCGCGTGATTTTGCCAGGGCAAGCTTTGAAAGGTTGGTTGAGTCTGTTCTCATGTAAGTAATTTTCCCTGCCTCATATAATTTCTGGGCAACAGTCATTGTCTGTGCTACAGAGAATCCCAGCTTGCGATAGGCCTCCTGCTGCAGTGTGGATGTTGTAAAGGGAGGGGCAGGCGACCTTGTCCCCGGCTTAACAGAAATTCCGGAAACAGTATATCCTGCAACACTGCACATTTCCAGAAACTTCTGGGCATCTTTTTCATCAGGAAACCTTTTTGAAGCTTCTGCCTTTATTACCTGGCTATCCTGGTCTGAACCAATCCTGAAGATTGCAGTTACCCTGAATGATGATTCTGATTTAAAAGAGATAATCTCTCTCTCTCGTTCTACAATAAGCCTTACTGCGACAGACTGAACCCTCCCTGCAGAGAGCGACGGCTGGACTTTCTTCCAGAGAACTGGTGATATCTCGAAGCCCACAAGCCTGTCGAGGATCCTTCTTGCCTGTTGTGAATTAACAAGATTCAGGTCTATTTTTCGTGGACTCTCAATAGCTGTTGAAATCGCATCTTTGGTAATTTCGTGGAATACAATCCTTTTTGTTGAATCCAGATCGAGTTTCAGAACACTTGCAAGGTGCCATGCTATTGCTTCTCCTTCCCGGTCCTCATCAGAGGCTATCCAGATATTTTTTGATTCTGAAGCTGCTTTGCGAAGTTCACTGACAACCTTGATTTTCTCTTTGGGGATCTCATAATCAGGTTCAAAGTCCTTTTCGATATTTATGCCAAGATTTTTTTTAGCAAGGTCCCGTATGTGGCCGAAACTTGAAATGACCCTGAAATCCTTACCCAGGAACTTCTCAATTGTCTTTGCTTTTGCAGGCGACTCTACAACTACAAGGTTTTCGATCATTTAGGAGGAGATTTTTCGTTTTAAAAACATGGCAAAGTAAATCAATTACGGACTAAACTTCAAAATAAACCGCCAAGATTCTTTATATTTTACTATTTTTGAGCCAAATTCAGAAGCCCGATGAAAGGCAATGCAAACAACAAAAAATATCTGATCTGGTTCTGGTCACTCTTCTCTTTTCCAATCATTCTTCTGGTCGTAATTTTCATTCTGATTTCCAGGGGAAAGCTTGGTCCAATGCCTTCATTCAAAGAACTGGAGAACCCCGAACTCAACCTTGCTGCCCAGGTTTTCTCCGAAGATGAAGTGCTCCTCGGAAAAATTGCACTCGAGAACAGGACCTGGACAGATTATAATGAACTTTCTCCTTATCTGGTCAATGCCCTTATATCCACTGAAGATATCCGGTACTACCGCCATTCGGGTATAGATATACGGGGAATCGTAAGAGCAATAGTAAAGACTATTGTTCTGCAACAGAATACCGGAGGTGGTAGTACAATTTCCCAGCAGCTTGCCAAACAACTCTATCCGAGAGATACTTCGCATGTTTCAGCTCTCACCAGGAAAATAAGATTGGGAGTATCTAAATTCAAGGAATGGCAGACAGCTGTCAGGTTGGAAAAGAGTTATACCAAGGAAGAGATCATTGCCATGTATCTGAATATTTATGACTTCAATTATAATACTAAAGGTATCCGGTCAGCTGCAAAGGTCTATTTCAATACCACACCGGATTCGGTAAATATCCAGGAAGCTGCGGTACTTATCGGGATGCTTAAGAATTCAAGTCTTTATAATCCCAGGAGGTATTACGAACGTGTATTCCAGAGACGGAATACGGTATTATCACAGATGGCAAGATACGGATACCTCGACAGGCATGTCGCTGACTCTGTTAAAAAGCTGCCTATTGAGCTCGATTTTCAGTTAGAAGACCACAATTCCGGAATGGCCACATACCTCAGGGAGTACCTGAGGCTTATTATGACACGTACTGAGCCGAACCCTCGGTTATACAGGAATCCTGCATCGTACAATGATGCTGTCTGGGAGTGGGAGAATAATCCTCTTTATGGCTGGTGCAACAAGAATAAAAAGCCGGACGGGACGAATTATGATGTTTATAAAGACGGACTGAAAATATTTACCACAATTAATTCCAGGATGCAGCAGTATGCTGAAGAATCGGTTTCTGAACACCTGGCGGAAGATATTCAGCCGGCATTTTTCAGGAGAGCACGGGGCTTCAGGACACCTCCATATTCCGATGACCTTAATAAAAAGCAGATTGATGACCTTATTATGAGATCACTAACACAAAGTGACAGGTATTATATAATGCGTGCAAGAGGTTATTCAGAGGATTCTATCATGCTGGCTTTCAATACTCCTGTGAAAATGAGAGTATTCTCATGGAAAGGGGAGATTGATACTATTATGACTCCTCTCGACTCGATTTGGTATTATAAATACTTCATCAGGTCAGGTTTTATAGTTGAGGATCCAAAGAACGGTCATGTAAAAGCCTATGTGGGAGGAACCGATTTCAGATATTTCAAATACGATGCCTGCACACAGCAGAGAAGGCAGGTTGGCAGTACGATAAAACCGTTTCTTTATACTATTGCCATGATGAATGACTATTCCCCCTGTTATGAGGTGGAAAACATACCGAGAACCTTCCAGGTAATGATTGATGGAAAGGATTCCACCTGGACACCCAGGAGCTCAGGGAATCCGAAGTACCACGGCAAGATGGTTACTCTTAAATGGGGTCTTGCCCAGTCCGAAAATTATATTTCCGCCTGGATAATGCAGCGCTTCAGCCCTGCCCCGGTAGTTGACCTCATGCATAAGATGGGGGTAAGGAGTTTCATTGACCCTGTATATTCGATATTCCTGGGGACCTCAGATGTCAAGCTTGAGGAGATGATTGGTGCATATGGCACATTTGCAAATAAGGGAGTTTATACAAGGCCGATGTATGTTACCCGCATCGAAGACAAGAACGGGAACGTCATTTCAAGGTTTACCCCGAGAATTGAAGAGGTTCTTAGTGAGGAAACCGCTTACCTGATGACAAACCTTTTGCAGGCAGTAGTGCTGACCGGCTCTGGTCAGAGAATGCGGCGGGAACCCTATATGCTGATGAATCAGATCGGAGGGAAAACAGGTACAACCCAGGAGCAGTCGGATGCCTGGTTTATGGGGGTGACTCCAAACCTTGTCGGCGGTGTGTGGTGCGGATGGGAGGATCGTTCAATACATTTCGAATCTCTTTCAGAAGGACAGGGTGCCAATGTTGCTCTTCCGATCTTTGCAAAATTCCTGAAGAAAGTATATGCTGATCCTGCATTGGGAATACTTGAAAGCGATGAATTCGAAAGACCTTCAGGATTCACATTGGAACTCGATTGCGATAAGGTAAAACGCGAGAGCTCACGCAGGGACAATCCGCTGAGAGACAGGTATTAATTAAGGAGCTTTACAGAACATTTTCCCCGGACGGGGTATCAGCTGAAAAGGGACCGTACAAGGTGCTCAATTTTTCCTACGGGCACAACTTCAATCTCCACCCCTTTTGTTGAAATACTTTTATGGAATTTTGAAATGTAAATCTTTTTGAATCCCATTTTTGATGCTTCCCTGATCCTTTGATCGATCCTTGACACCGGTCGTATTTCACCTGATAAACCTGCCTCCCCTGTAAAACATACTTCCCTGTTTATCGGAATATCAAGATTTGACGACAGTACCGAGCTTATTATAGCAAGGTCAATAGCAGGGTCATTTACTTTTATTCCACCTGCTATGTTCAGGAATACATCTTTCACGGCAAGCCTGAAACCTGCTCTCTTCTCGAGTACCGCCAGCAGCATGTTAAGTCTCCTGATATCAAAGCCTGTAGAACTACGTTGTGGTGTTCCATATACGGCACTGCTCACCAGGGCCTGGGTTTCAATCAGGAACGGACGTAACCCGTCTACAGTTGCTGCAATGGAGATCCCGCTGAGGGGCTCCTCATGCTGATTGATGAACATCTCGGAAGGATTGTTCACTTCTTTAAGCCCTGACTCGATCATTTCAAAAATTCCTATTTCCGATGTTGAACCAAACCGGTTCTTTGCAGATCTCAGAATGCGGTAGACATTATTATTATCTCCTTCAAAATAGAGAACGACGTCAACTATATGTTCAAGGACTTTTGGTCCGGCAAGGGTTCCGTCTTTGGTGATGTGTCCTATCAGAAAAACCGGGATACCTGTTATTTTTGAGTACTTGAGAAGCTGGGCCGCACATTCCCTTACCTGTGAAACAGTTCCTGCAGATGATTCAAGCAAACCTGTACTGATTGTCTGGATAGAATCAATTATTATCAGCCCGGGGTTCATCTGTCCTGCATGAGCCAGGATATTTTCCAGTTCAGTCTCACAAAGAACATAACATTGCGGATTGGAATTCTTAAGTCTTTTTGCCCTGAGGCTGATCTGTTCCTCACTCTCTTCACCGGAAACATAAAGAATTGTTGTCTGCTTCAGTGAAAGTGCCAGCTGAAGTGCAAGGGTTGATTTACCTACTCCCGGCTCACCACCGATGAGTATAAGCGACCCGTTAACCATGCCACCGCCAAGGATCCTGTCCAGCTCCGAAATCCCAGTCTTCCGGCGCTTTTGTTCGTCAGAACTTATCTGCTCAAGAAGCTCCGGTTTTCTCTTTGGCTGGTCAGCAATGAATGACGAGCTACGCGTTGAGGCAGGTGCAATTATTTCTTCGTGGTATGTATTCCATTCCCTGCATGAGGGACATCGTCCTATCCATTTCGCTGATTCTGCACCGCAGTTCTGGCAGACGAAAACAGTTTTAGATTTTGTCATTTGATTTCAGCAGGTTTTTTATTCTTTGTCCGGCCATACATAATATAGATTGAAACCAGACCTATAATAATTTCGAAGACTATCTGAGATTCATGTGATAACAATGCATATGCGAGTCCGTCTTCCTTGCTGACACCCTGGAGAACCATCAGCACCTGGGCAACGGCCCAGTGGAAGGCCCCAAATCCTGCCTGGACCGGTACTGACATTGCGAGTCCTCCCACCACCAGTATAATCAGTGAATTCCAGAAAGTTATATGCGATGTACTGGTGAGGCAGAAAACCACCACCCAGGTCATTAATGCATAACTTACCCAGATTGAGATCGTTAGAATAATGAATTCCCATTTATTCTTAAGATTCATTATTGTCCTGAGCCCGCTGACCACGCCTTTTGCAATATCGAAAAACTTGGAAAAGAACCTGATCTTTCTCAAGCTGTGCCTGAAACGCACGAGTAAAAACAATGCTGTTATACCTATAAATAAGAGAGCTGCCCAGAAGATCCACGGGACATTCACAAATGAGGATACCTTTTCGCTGAAAGGGAGAAAGATACTTTCCTTCAGAAATTCATTAATTATTGATCCGCTGGTAATAATAATTATCACAAGAAAGAAAAGTACTGAAAGCAGGTCGATGGTACGTTCGATAATAACTGTTCCTATAAGCTTGTCGACAGCAATATTTTCTTTTTTCCCCAGGGTCACGCAACGGGTTATTTCCCCTATTCTCGGAAGGGCCAGGTTGGCCAGGTATCCGATCATCATTGCATGGAAGGTGTGCCAGAATGAGGGATTAAAATCCAGTGGGTGAATCAGTAACTGCCAGCGTCGGGCACGGAGCATAAACGCCACCAGGCTGAAAAATACCGAAAGGATCAGCCAGTAGTAGTTAGCTTCTTTCAGGTTATTTGCAAGGAGTTTAAAATCGACCTTACGGAACACCAGCCATATTAAAAGAATTCCTACAGCCAGGAATCCGAGGAACTTAAGGGTTTGTATTACTAGCTTTCTGAAACTCAAATCAGTTTATTGGTTTTGGTATCGGGGAAAATAATTTTTGGCTGGAACTTTTTAGCTTCATTAAATTCCATAGACGCATATGATACTATCAGAAGAATATCTCCGACCTGTACCTTCCGTGCGGCAGCTCCGTTGAGACAAATGGTGCCTGAGCCTCTCTTACCCCTGATCACATAAGTCTCAAGTCGTTCCCCGTTGTTTATATTGACCACCTGTACCTTCTCAAACTCTATAATATCTGCCGCATCCATAAGATCTTCATCAATAGCGATGCTGCCGATATAGTTCAGGTTGGCTTCGGTGACAGTTACCCTGTGTATTTTCGATTTAAGTACTTCAATTTGCATATAAGGAAATCTGATGAATTAAGTAGAGACCGCAAAGTTAATAACCTTTTATATCAAACCAATGGGATTTCGGTATTATCTATCAGGCGGATCTTTCCTGCCCTCACGGCAATACATCCGAAATATCGCTTACCTGGCATCATCCCGCTCCTGGCTTTAACCGGGATAAGGTCAGTATCATCAGCTATCTCGAAATATTCCAGCATGAAACCCTCTTCCTTTTCAATAGAGTCTTTCACAAATTTTTTTATTTCAGGAATATCGATAGTCTGTATCAATTCTGCTGCCCTGGAGATTGTTCTGTAAATTACAGGTGCTTTCTCCCTGATCCCCTTTTCAAGAAGAGTATTCCTGCTGCTCATTGCAAGCCCATCGTTTTCCCTGATAATCGGGCATGTTTGAATAGTTATGTTAAATATTAACTGACGGACCAGGGACTTAATTACAGCTACCTGCTGAAAATCTTTTAACCCAAAAAAAGCGACATCAGGCTTAACCATTTCAAAAAGTCTGCTTACGACCTGTGCAACACCGTTAAAATGGCCCGGGCGGTGAAGGGCTTCCATTACATTATCGAGGTTGCCAAAACTGAAAACCCTGTTGTCGGGTACAGGATAAACTTCCCTGTCGTCAGGAGTGAAGACAATATCATTTTCGCGGAGGCATTTTCTTAGCAGGGAAAGATCTGCATCCATGGTCCGGGGGTAATTCCTGAGGTCGTTTTTATCATTGAACTGTGTTGGATTTACATATATGCTCACAACTACAACCGGACATTCCCTGGCAGCCTTTTCTACCAGAGAAATATGTCCTGCATGCAGAGCCCCCATGGTGGGGACCAATCCAACAGGAGTAACACCTGCTTTTCCCAGGCAGGTACTGAGTTCCCTCACAGTGAATATGACTTTCATTTAAGAAAATTTAACATGCAAAGCTAACAGTATTTTATCTATGATGAAAGTTCTGTGTTTATGGATATCCTGAATCAGTGATTTGCATCAGCTGTATAACAGTAATGAGCAATTATTAAAAGGTGATCTGATTAAAATATAGTCTTGTAATTTTTCTCGATTTTTCTTATTATCTTTGCACCTTGATACTTAATGGTATCCATTCAGGTACATGGAAAGCAGGAAGGTATTATTTATTTCGCAGGAGATCACTCCATATCTTGGGGAAACTAAATTATCAAAGATCGGCAGGTATCTCCCGCAGGGAATCCAGGAAAGAGGGAAAGAGATCCGTACATTTATGCCCCGCTATGGCTGCATAAATGAACGGAGAAACCAGCTTCATGAAGTGATAAGGCTTTCCGGTATGAACCTGATCATTGATGACACCGATCATCCGCTGATCATTAAAGTTGCTTCCATTCAGAGTGCCAGGATGCAGGTTTACTTCATCGATAATGATGACTATTTTCAGAGGAAACACATTGTTACAGATAACTCCGGAAAGGAATTTGAAGATAATGATGAACGGGCGCTTTTCTTTGCAAGGGGAGTAATTGAGACGGTGAAAAAACTCCGGTGGGCACCCGATATTGTACATTGCCACGGATGGATGACTGCCCTCGTCCCTATTTATCTGAGAAGCATTTACAGTGATGATCCGCTGTTCCATAACTATAAAATTATATACTCTTTATACAATAATGATTTTAAAACACCGTTTAGATCTACGTTTGCCGATAAGTTGCGTTTTGACGGGATTGACGGGGAGAATTTAAAGCTGGTGAAAAAGCCAGATTTTGTGAATGTTTCAAAACTTGCTGTCAAATATTCTGACGCAGTCATAATCGGAAGCGAGGAAATAAACGGAGAGCTGGCAAAGTATATCAAGACGATCAATAAGCCCGTGCTTCCTTTTAAAGACGAGACAAAATATATTGATGCCTATAATGAATTTTATGACAAGTTACTTTCTTAATGATATCCGTTGTCTCAGATCTTTCTCTGAACATAAAATAAAAATCATCTTTTCTGTGCTTCTTGCAGGGCTTCTTTTTACTACATGGTCGTGTGAGGATCCGCCTAGTCTTACCGGAAGCAAGATGCTCCCGGGCACTGATTTTGTAACAATCGAATCATCACTTCTGAAGGTGAAATCCTATACTATGTACAGGGATTCAGTTTCATCCGGAATGCCCACCACCTCTTATCTCGGCTCTGTGTTTGATCCGTATTTCGGAACTACCACCTGCGAATTTGTATCCCAGATCAGGCTTGGTGCTGAATGGTTTGACGGCAATTTCTATATTGATTCTGTTAAACTTTTCCTTAAGCTCCTTTCTGTCAAAGGCGATACAGCCGACCAGCATTTTTTAAGGTTATCTGAGATTTCAGATATTATCTATAATGATTCATCTTATTACTCCAACCAGGCAGTACCTGTTACCAGCTGGTCGATTGAAGATATTGAGCTTCCAGCGTTGAGAGCAGATACTGTCAATGATGTGGAGATGAGAGTTGATAATTTCTTTGCCGGATATATATTCAGGGATACTTCACAGCTTAAGTACACCTCTACTGTTGATTTCAGAAAATACTTCAGGGGCCTGTACTTCCAGATGATCTCACCAAATGATCCTATTCTTGTTTCATTGAGCTGTGCTTCTCCTGCTGCTTACGGGTATTATTCAAATTACTTTGAAGTCTACGGCCATGACGATTATGCCACTGCAAAGACTTTTACACTTATCCTTGATGCAGTTTCGACAAACGCAAGCTTTAATCGTTACTACCATGATCCTTCAACTGCAACCGCAGCACTGAAAATTCAGCATATAAATGATACCAACTATAAGGATACAGTTACCTATTCCCAGCAGTTCAACGGGGTATTTACAAAGCTGGTGTTGTCAAGCCTCGATTCTATAAAAAATGCTCCGGGAATGAAAAATATCTCGGTAAATAAAGCCAGGCTGAAAATCCCGATTGTCTATGAACACCCTTATTATACAAGGACAAATATTCCTTCTAATCTCTATTTAAGATATCTTACCACTACCGGGTCAAGGTATTATGTTCCTGAAACCGGGACCTCTTTCTTCGACGGAACTGCCGACACCACTGCAGACTCGGAGTATGATGATGTCTATAACCTTAATATAGCCACATTTGTACAGGGTTATCTTGAAGATGAGACAAATGAGGTACTTCCTGAGCTGGAATTGTTCCTTCTTCCTTCTGCAGGAAGTAATGTAATCCTCAGAGCCAATAATAGCTACAAACCCATAAAGTTTGAATTTACCTACACCAAGTTCTAGAATTTTAGAACTAAAATAGCTAATTTCGCCTCTGGTAATCTAAAACATATTGATTATGTGCGGAATAATTGGTTACATAGGTTCCAAGCCTGCGCGTGAAATTATTATTAACGGCCTTAAAAGGCTTGAATACAGAGGTTATGATTCCGCCGGACTGGCACTGGTTAATGGCGAAACCAAAATATTCAAATGCAAGGGTAAAGTTTCCGATCTCGAGGAAATGGTCAACAGGTCAAATTTTGACGGGACTATTGGTGTCGGACATACAAGATGGGCAACACACGGTGAGCCCAATGAACTTAATGCCCATCCCCAGGTTTCATGTAAAGGAAACTTTGTGGTCGTTCATAATGGGATAATTGAAAACTATTCAACGCTTAAAAAGCACCTGTCGGGCAGAGGCATAACTTTTACCAGCCAGACTGATACCGAGGTGCTGGCAAACCTTATTGAACATCTTTATATTGAAGGAGACCTGTCTGCAGAACAGGCTATTACAATGGCCCTTAACAGGGTTGAAGGAGCATATGGTCTGGTAATCCTCTGCTCAAAGGAACCGGATAAAATGTTTGCAGCAAAGAAGGGGAGCCCGCTTGTTATCGGTGTCGGCGAAGGTGAAAATTTTATTGCTTCTGATGCTACACCTATTGTAGAATATACCCAGAGGGTGATTTATCTGAATGACTTTGACCTTGCCATTATTAGGAAGGATGAACTCGTTCTCAAGACCCTGAAACACGAACAGATTAAACCAGAAGTAAAAAAGATCGATCTTAAGATAGGGGAGATTGATAAGGAAGGATTTGCTCATTTCATGCTTAAAGAGATCTTCGAACAGCCCAGGGCAATTCATGATACATTCAGGGGCAGGGTGCTACCCGATCATTCGGGGGTGATGCTTGGAGGACTTCACGATGTGCTGGATACAATGTCGCAGGCTGAGAGGATAATTATTATTGCCTGCGGAACATCATGGCATGCAGGACTGCTTGGCGAATACCTGTTCGAGGAATTAACCAGGATTCCTGTTGAGGTGGAGTATGCTTCTGAGTTCCGGTACAGGAATCCAATAATAAATAAAGGAGATATTGTTATAGCGATAAGCCAGAGTGGGGAAACTGCTGACACTCTTGCTGCTGTCAAGCTGGCTAAACAAAAAGGTGCAAAGGTTATCGGCATCTGCAATGTCGTTGGCAGCAGTATACCCCGTGAGACGGATGCAGGAGTATACACACATGCCGGTCCTGAAATCGGGGTCGCTTCCACAAAAGCATTTACTACACAGGTAACAGTTCTAGCAATGATGGCTTTTGAGATCGGGCACCTCAGGGGTATTGTCTCAGATGAATATTATAAGGAGCTTATTTCCGAGCTGGTATCAATACCTTCAAAAATAGAAAAATGTCTTGGCAGTAATGAACAGGCACTTGAACTGTCGAAGATTTTTAAAAATTGTCATAATGCACTTTACCTGGGCCGGGGATATCTCTTTCCTGTTGCACTTGAGGGAGCTCTTAAGCTGAAGGAGATCTCATATATCCACGCTGAAGGTTACCCGGCTGCAGAAATGAAACATGGACCTATTGCTCTTATTGACGATAATATGCCTGTTGTTGTCGTGGCAACAAAAGACGACACTTATGAGAAGATAATCAGCAATATACAGGAGATAAAAGCAAGAAAGGGCAAGGTCATTGCAATTGTTACCGAAGGTGATGAAATAATCAGGAAGATGGCTGATTATGTCCTTGAAGTACCGGAAACCCTGGCTCTCTTCTCAGGACTGCTTGCAGTTATACCGCTTCAGCTCCTTTCCTATCATATTGCAGTGCTAAGGGGATGCAATGTCGACCAGCCAAGAAACCTGGCCAAATCTGTTACTGTCGAATAAAACCTAAAAATTCTTTTTAAATGAGCCCTGCAAAAAAATTCAGGCGTCTTTCTGCTCAGGAGGTCAATACTCTGACTACCAATGGCTGCCGGTGCGAAGACTGGAGCAGGGTAAAGGTTCTGGACGGCTTTGATGCCTCCAGGTGTTATAATGTTATTTTTTCCGGTGATATAAGCCTGGGCAGATTTAAAAACTCATACACCGATGAATCTGGAGTCTCAATAAAATGCGGGATTTATAATGCCCACATTCATAATTGCTCTCTAGGTTCAGATGTTCTGATCAGCAATATAGGTGACTATATTGCCAACTACAACATCGAAGACGAGGTAGTGATTAAAAACTGCGGCAAATTATTTACCGAAGGGAGATCATCTTTCGGTAATGGAACTGAAGTTGCGGTTCTTAATGAAACGGGAGGCAGATCAGTCAGGATATGGGACCGTCTCTCTGCCCATGAAGCATATATAATTGCTCTTTACAGGCATCGCGACAAAGCCATAGCAAAAATAGAAAAGATGGTTTCTGACTATTCCGATTCCATATCTTCGGAAAAAGGTTCTATTGGCACAAAAACGGTAATCCTTAATTGCAGGAACATCAGAAATATCCGTTTCGGTTCTCATTGCCGGGTTGAAGGTGCAATGAGCCTTAATGATGGCTCGGTGAACAGCTGCAAGGAAGATCCGATCTTTATCGGACCCGGGGTTATAATGGATCATTTTATTGTTTGTTCAGGATCAATCATCACTGAGTCGACATTGATAGATAAATGCTTTGTTGGCCAGGGATGTGTACTGGGGAAACATTATTCTGCGGAGAATTCCCTGTTTTTTGCCAACTGTGCAGGTTTTCATGGAGAGGCATGTTCAATATTTGCAGGTCCCTACACTGTTACCCATCATAAATCAACACTTCTTATTGCCGGCATATTTTCATTTATGAATGCGGGCAGCGGATCAAACCAGAGCAATCATATGTATAAGCTTGGCCCGATCCACCAGGGAATTATGGAAAGAGGTTCTAAAACAACAAGCGATTCATACCTTCTCTGGCCTGCAAGAATAGGTCCGTTTACCCTGGTTATGGGCCGACATTACAAAAACATGGATACTTCCTCATTGCCGTTTTCATACCTGATTGAAAGCAATGATGAAAGCATCCTGGTCCCCGGAGTAAACCTCAGAAGCGTCGGCACCATAAGAGATGCACAGAAATGGCCGAAACGCGACCGTAGAAAGGACCCTTTTAAGATCGACCAGGTAAATTTCAATCTTCTCAGTCCATATACCATCCGGAAGATGTTCGAGGGTAGAGATTTGCTTCGAAGGATTGAGTCTGTTGCAGGAGGCGTTTCAGCATCATATACATATAATAATATGATGATCAAGGGTCCATCTCTTGAGCGGGGAATAGCTCTTTACCAGACAGGTATAAACAAATTTCTCGGTAACTCACTCATCAAAAGACTGGAAAAGATTCATTTCAGGTCAAATAAGGAGCTCCAGAAGAGACTGGAAGCAGATAAATCGCACGGGAATGGCGAATGGGTAGACATTGCAGGACTTATTGCACCACAGCGTGTGGTTGAGAAACTGCTTGATAATATTGAATCAGGCAAGATCGCTACGCTTCAGAAAATTGAAGATGAATTCAGGAGTATGCATAGTTCATATTATGACTGGGAATGGACCTGGGCTTCCGAAAGACTGGAGCAGGAAGCAGGAAAACCTGTAAGCAGGTTTACTTCCGAAGATGTGATTGAACTGGTGGAAAAGTGGAAAAAGAGTGTTACTGATCTCGACGGGATGCTTTATGAAGATGCCAGGAAAGAGTTCACTCTTTCATCAATGACCGGATTCGGAATTGACGGAGGCTCAGAAATAAAGAAACGTGACTTTGAACAGGTGAGGGGTGAATTTGAATCAAACAGTGTTGTAGCTGCAATAAAAGATCATATAAAAAAGAAAACAGCCCTGGGTGATGAACTTATCGGCAGGATGAAAAAAATAAAATAAATTCTTTTTTACCTTCCGGAATACATTGAATCATAATATTTTCCGTAATCACCGGAGAGAACGTTATTGAGCCATTTTTCGTTTGAAAGGTACCATTCAACTGTTTTTTCAAGTCCTTCCTCGAAGCTCGAAACAGGTTTCCATCCCAATGCGTTCTGAAGCTTTGAAGAGTCTATAGCATATCTCAGATCATGGCCTGGTCTGTCTTTAACAAAGGAGATGAGCATTTCAGACTGACCGGAAGACCTTTTCAGTTTCTTATCCATTATCCGGCATAAAAGTCTGATGAGGTCAATGTTCTTCCACTCGTTATTACCGCCGATATTATAGGTTTCACCAGGCTTTGCCCCATGGAAAATAAGGTCTATTGCAGCAGCATGGTCCTCTACAAAGAGCCAGTCGCGAATATTTTCACCCTTGCCGTATACCGGGACAGGTTTGTTATTCTTAATATTATTTATGGCAAGCGGGATCAGTTTTTCAGGGAACTGGTTCGGTCCGTAATTATTTGAACAGTTGGAAATCACTGCAGGAATTCCAAATGTGTGATTATATGCTCTTACCAAATGGTCGGAGCTTGCTTTTGATGCCGAATAGGGGCTTTTTGGATCATATGGTGTTTTCTCAGTGAACAGGCCCTCTCTGCCCAGAGACCCGTAAACCTCATCAGTTGAAATATGATAAAACATCTTCCCCTCAAAATTCACCTGCCAGCTATTCAATGCTGCGTTAAGCAAATTCACTGTTCCGATGATATTTGTAAAAACAAATTCATCAGGACTCTTTATAGACCTGTCGACGTGCGATTCAGCAGCAAGGTGGATTACCCCGTCGAACTTATATTTCTGAAAGAGTGTTTCTACATCTACTTTTTGTACAATATCAATTCTTTCAAACCTGTAATTAGAGCATGCTTCAATGTCCTGGAGATTCTCAAGATTTCCGGAATAGGTAAGTTTATCACCGTTGACTATCAGGTAATCCGGATATTTTTTTACAAACCGGCGGACAACATGTGAACCAATAAAACCAGCGCCTCCTGTTATCAGTATGCTCTTTACGGTTTCCATGATCATTTCATTTTTTTCCTGATGTTCTTTTCCCATTCCCATGCAGTCTTCATCGCTTCGTCGAGGGAGCTTTTGGTTTTCCAGCCGAGTTCACGGTTGGCATAGGATGGGTCTGCCCATATCTTCTCTATATCGCCCGGTCTCCTGGCAGTGATACTATATTTCAGCTTTATCCCTGAAATACGTTCAAACGAGGCTATTGCTTCAAGGACTGAAACGCCATTCCCGGTCCCCAGGTTGAACACCTCATAATTCTTTTTATTCTTTCCGGAGATTAGTCTTTTCACAGCTATCACATGAGCTTTTGCAAGGTCGACAACATGAAGATAATCCCGTATGCACGATCCATCCGGGGTATTATAATCATTGCCAAAAACTTTCAGCTCATCTCTTAACCCGTAGGCGGTCTGTGTTATATAGGGAACCAGGTTTTCAGGTACCCCCCTTGGTAATTCCCCGATAAGTGCAGAAGGATGAGCGCCGATAGGATTGAAATACCGGAGGGAGATACCCTTCAGGCCAGTGCTCACAGAGATAGTATCCCTGATTATTTCTTCACCTATCTGTTTGGTATTGCCGTATGGCGATATTGCAGGTTGTATCTGTGCATCCTCAGTTACAGGGAGCTGATCAGGTTGTCCATAAACAGTGCATGATGAGGAGAAGACAATAGCAGGAATTTTGTGTTCCTTCATTGCTTCAAGCAGATTCATCAGCGATACAAGATTATTCCTGTAATATTCGAGGGGCTTATTAACAGACTCACCTACAGCCTTGTAAGCTGCAAAGTGAATAATGGCATCAATGTTTTTATTATCCCTGAAGAATTTCTTTACCTTCTTTGATTTACAAAGATCAAAAATTTCAAGCTGTGGCTTTTTACCTGATATTTCCCCGATCCTTTCAGCAACTGCGGCTTCAGAATTATACAGGTTATCTATAAGGATTACCTCGAATCCTTCATTAATCAGTTCTACGGCTGTATGAGATCCAATATAGCCGGTTCCGCCGGTGACAATGATTTTACCTTTCATCAGAGACTCCAATAACTATGTTTACTAATCTTTCCGCGGAGCACTCCTTTAACATCAACAATTATTCCTTCCCTGTTCAAAAGAGGAGTGAACCACTTTTCATCAAGTGTAAGATACTGTTTATGGCTTACGGCAAGTATAACAGCGTCATATTTTCCGGTTGGCTTTTTCTTCAGATCAAAACCATATTCATGTTTTACTTCGGCGCTGTTTGCCATGGCATCGATTACGTCGACGCTGACGCTGAAATCATTCAGTTCGGCAATAATATCAACTACTTTTGAATTCCGGATATCCGTAACATCTTCCTTGAAGGTGACACCCATGATCAGAACCCTTGAATGGGTCGGATTTTTTCCGGCAGCAATTATTTTTTTAACGGTCTGCTTGCCTATATATCTTCCCATGCTGTCGTTTATAAAGCGACCTGAGTCGATCATTTGCGGATGATAGCCTAATGCTTTTGCCTTATAGGAAAGGTAATAAGGGTCAACGCCAATGCAATGTCCGCCAACGAGTCCCGGATAAAATTTCAGGAAGTTCCATTTTGTCCCGGCAGCCTCAAGAACTTCAAATGTATTAACACCCAGACGATTAAATATCAGTGACAATTCATTCATAAATGCGATGTTGATATCCCGCTGTGTGTTTTCAATGATCTTGGCTGATTCAGCAACTTTTATTGAGCTTGCCCTGAAGACTCCGGCTTTAATTATAAGTTCATAGGTCTTTGCGATTTCCTCAGATGATTCCGGATCGCAGCCGCTGGTAACCTTCACAATTTTAGTCAGAGTGTGGTTTTTATCGCCTGGATTTATCCTTTCAGGGGAGAATCCTACCTTGAAGTCTTTTCCGCATTTCAGTTTGGAGAATCGTTCAAGTACCGGCACACAATCTTCCTCTGTACAGCCGGGGTAAACTGTTGATTCATAGACGACATAATCTCCTTTTTTGAGGATCCGTCCGACAGTTTCAGATGCTTTCAGTACCGGACCAAGGTCAGGAAGATTATAGATATTGGTGGGTGTGGGAACAGCAATTATGTGGAATGAGGCTTCTTTCAGGTCTTTCGGATCACTGGTAAACAGGATATCAGTATCCCTGAAGTCATCAGGAGAGAGCTCATTACTTGGGTCGATGCCCTTTTTCATAAGTTCCACCCTGTCTTTCCTTATATCGAATCCGACGACTTTTATTTTTTTTGCAAATTCAAGGGCAATTGGCAGTCCTACATAGCCAAGGCCGATTAATGAAAGTTTTGTTTTTTTTGTGACCAGGCCTTTATACATGTTTTATTGTTTTTAATATTGGATGGTAATTTCCCTTCAAGCCTGTTGGTTTAGCGTTTCTTATTGTATAAGCAGTAATAACAGATTGCCGGGCTTCATTTAAACCGAATCCTCCTCCTGAAAGTATATCCTCATAGGTTTTAGTATGAAGATCAGTGAATCCTTCACTGAATTCCACGACCTCACCTTCGACAGTCACCGACCTGAATGTTCTTAATCCTTTTTCCCTGGTTTCACGCGGAAGGTCTCCTGAGTCGAGACTGAGGAACCATCGGACCCTGGCATTTTTAAGTTCAAGATAGCCCCCGGCTTTTGTCGGTTCTGAGATGTTAACGACATTATTTTTGACTTCGCCAAAAATCCAGCCAAGCATATCAAAGAAGTGGATACCGATATTTGTAGCTATGCCACCTGATTTCTGGATATCACCTTTCCAGGAAATATAATACCAGTTTCCCCTGCTGGTGATATATGAGAGGTCCACATCATAGACTTTGTCTTTCGGACCGTTGAGTATTCTTTCCCGGAGCTCAATTATTTTAGGGTGAAGGCGTAGTTGAAGTACAGTGTAGATTTTACGTCCTGTTTCATTTTCAATTTCCTGGAGAGCATCAACGTTCCAGGGATTCAACACTATCGGTTTCTCACATATTGCGTCAGCCTGTTGCCTGAGGGCAAATCTGATATGTGAGTCGTGAAGATAGTTGGGAGAGCAGATAGTAACATAATCTATTTTTGTACCAGCTCTCTTCAGTTTATCAAAATGCCTGTCGAACCTTTCAAACTCGACGAAAAAATCGCTGTTCGGGAAATAACTGTCAAGTAATCCTACTGAATCAAACTTGTCAAGGCTTGCCAGCAGCATGTTCCCGGTCTCTTTAATAGCCTTCAGGTGCCTTACAGCAATATAACCTGCAACACCTATCAATCCGAATGTCTTTGGAACTGTATCCATAATAAAGACTAATAATTTTCCATCATTATAACTTACTGACGATCCCTTTCTCAAGAAGGTATCTTTCTCCGCTTTCAGGGCATACGGCAAACCCCTTTTTATCGAAAGACAGTTTATGACCGTACTCGCTCATCCAGCCTGTTTGCCGGGCAGGATTACCTACCACCAGGGCATAAGGTTTTACATCTTTTGTAACAACAGAGCCTGCTCCGACAAATGCGTATCTTCCTATTATGTTGCCACATATAATTGTGGAATTGGCGCCTATTGATGCTCCCCTCTCAACGATGGTGGTTTCATAGCTATCTTTCCTGACAATCTTACTCCTGGGATTAATAATATTTGTAAATACCATTGATGGCCCCAGGAATACATCATCATCACATATAACCCCGGTGTAGATGGAGACATTATTCTGCACCTTGACATTATTGCCAAGCTTAACCCCGGGAGATACAACCACGTTCTGGCCTATATTACACTTCTCCCCAATCTCAGCACCGGTCATAATATGGCTGAAATGCCATATTTTTGTGCCTTTGCCAATCTTGCAACCATCATCAACGACTGCTGTTTCGTGGGCAAAGTATTCCTCATTCATAATTACTTCTTTTCAAAAAATTTCAAAACATTAGATACAATATAATCAATCTGTTCCTGTTCAAGGTCGGGATGCATTGGTAGAGATAGCACCTCCCTGCAAAGTTCTGAAGTAACCGGGAAATCATTTTCTCCATAGCCAAGATAGCTGTAAGCCTTCTGTGTATGGAGAGGTCCGGGGTAGTAAATCATCGCAGGGATTTTAACTGATTCCAGGAATCTCTTCAGCTCGTCTCTTGCACCGTTCTTAATTCTAAGTGTATACTGGTGGAAAATATGTGTGGAGTAATCTGATCTTACCGGAGTTATTATTTCCGGGCACCCGGCAAATGCCTTATCATAAAAACCGGCAACTTTTCTCCTGGCAATATTAAATTCGTCGAGGTGCTTTAGCTTGACGTCAAGAATAGCTGCCTGGATGGTATCAAGCCGCGAATTAACCCCTATATCCTCGTAATGATACCTTTCCTTCATCCCATGGTTGGCGATGCTCCGTAGCCGTTGAGCAAGAGCATCATCATTTGTAAACATTGCACCACCATCTCCATAGCAACCCAGATTTTTTGAAGGGAAGAAAGAGGTTGTTCCCAGAGTCCCGATGGTACCTGCCCGTTTTTTTGTCCCATCTTTAAAGATGTACTCAGCACCTGTTGCCTGGGCAGTATCTTCAATAATATATAAGCCATATTCGGCTGCCAGCTTCATAATTGCTTGCATATCAGCACACTGACCGAAAAGGTGAACGGGGACAATTGCCCTGGTGCGGGGGGTGATAGCCTTCCTGATTGCTTCAACCGAGATGTTGAAAGTATTAGGGTCAGGATCAACAATAACAAGCTTAAGACCGAGCAGGGCGACCACTTCCACTGTGGCAATAAATGTGAAATTGGTAGTGATAACCTCATCACCCGGTTGCAGTCCCAGGGCCATCATGGCAATCTGGAGAGCATCGGTACCGTTAGCACACGATATAACGTGTTTGCAGTTAAGGTATTTGCCGAGATTCTCCTCAAATTTTTTTACATCAGGTCCTTTAATGAAAGCTGAAGAATTTATGACAGACCCTATTGCTGAGTCAATATCATCTTTTAACCTGACATACTGGGCTCTGAGGTCCACCATCTGAATCTCTCTCATCTCGCACAGGATTATGAAACCACGAAAATAATGATTTTAACTGAAAGTCCGCATGATGCCATTAAATAGGCAACGTATGATCTGCCTATTTTGAAGGTTCCGGCTGTTAGTATAAGATTTGTCCCGTTTATGAGTTTAAGGATTCATGTTTTTTCTTATTTTTGTGGTAGAATAGATTATTGATGGATATCACCCCTTTCATACGGGAACTTCTTTTCAGCCACGATTGTGTCATAATTCCTGGTTTCGGAGGATTTATAGGCAATTACACTCCTGCACGTATTGATAAAAGCACTTCAATGCTTTACCCTCCGGTAAAACAAATTTCATTCAACCGGAACCTGAACCATAATGATGGTCTTTTGGTTGGGAGAATATCTTCTCACACCAGCCTTCCCTATGGGGATTCACGGAATATTGTGGAGGAATTTGCAGCCGATCTCCGTAAAAAGCTTGATAAAGGTGAAAAAGTGGTTTTCGACAATATCGGAAGCTTCGTAAATAACCAGGAGGGGAATGTCCAGTTTGAGCCAGACAAGGCTGTTAATTACCACCTTGATTCCTTTGGGCTTGAACCATTCCAGTTTTCACCGCTGGAGAATTATGATCTCTCCAGGAGAATCTCGAAACACCTTGATAAAGCGCCTGTCAGGCATATAGCATCGCGTAAGGTTTTCTGGAGAGCTGCTGCAATAATAGTTCCGCTTCTTGCAATTATGGTTGCGGTTCCTCTTAAGACAGATATTTTCAAACCTAAAGTTGAGACTTCAAGCCTTAATCCTCTGACCAAAGCTGAATTTGAGAGCAACAAAGAAGCAGTTGACAATAATATACCTTCAGTAACTGTAAATATCCCGGAAGAGAAATACCAGTCTCCTGCCCCTGAAGCTGTTGTACCAGTTGAAGACCAGGGTACCTACCTGATTATTGCGGGAAGCTTTAAATTGAAGAATAATGCGGAAGTCCTGGCAGATATGCTGGCAAAAGAGGGATATACGCCTGAGATCATTGAAGGTGCCAATGGCTTCTTCAGGGTGAGCGCAATGAGATGTACCGGCATTCAGGCTGCAGAATCCAGGAAAGACAGCATTTCAGTAAAATTCCCGGGTTCCTGGGTAAAGAAAATTCACTAATACCAGTTAAACACACAAATGAAAATCCATTTTCTCTTTCGGGGAGAAAATGATTTTATTTTATCATGCTTCCGTTGCTTACCTTGTCGGCAGGAGTTACCATTACAAGCTTCCCATCCCTGTCCTCAGCCATCAGAATCATGCCTTTGGATTCTATTCCCTTAATATTCCGGGGTTCGAGGTTGGCGACTATTGAGATTTGCCTGCCTATAATATCCTTTGGATCATAGTATTCAGCGATTCCCGACACAATGGTCCTAATGTCTATCCCAGTATCGATCTTCAGCTTAAGAAGCTTGGTTGTCTTTGGAACTTTTTCAGCTTCCAGGATTGTGGCCGTTCTGATATCCATTCTCGTGAAATCATCAAAAGACACGGGCTCTTTTGCAGGTTTTGGCTTAACTGCAGATATCTCATTGGTCTTTTTTGCCGACATCAGTTTTTCTACCTGCTTAGTTATAGCTTCGTCCTCGATCTTCTCAAATAAAAGCTCAGGTTTCTTAACCTGGTGACCTGATGCCAGCAGATCGGTTCTACCGGCATCATCCCAGCTTAATTTTCCGATATTTATCCAACCTCTCAGCTTGTCCATTGAGAAGGGGAGGAAGGGTTCCAGGATAATTGTCAGGTTGGCAGTTATCTGGAGAGCGACATTCATTATTGTCTTTACCCTTTCAGGATCGGTCTTAACCACCTTCCAGGGTTCGGCATCTGCAAGGTATTTGTTTCCAAGTCTTGCAAGGTTCATTGCTTCACGGAGAGCCTCACGGAACCTGTAATTCTCAATGGCAGCTTCTACATTCGTCTTTATGACAGAGATCTCTTTCAGAACAGATTCGTCATTCTGATTTGTCTTGCCTAAGGCAGGCACATTGCCTTCATAGTAATTATTTGTAAGTACAAGAGTCCTGTTAATAAAGTTACCCAGGATTGCAACAAGCTCATTATTGTTCCTGGCCTGAAACTCTTTCCATGTGAAGTCGTTATCCTTGGTTTCAGGAGCACTGGCGCAAAGCGAATACCTTAAAACATCCTGCTTTCCGGGAAAATCGGTCAGATACTCATGGAGCCATACTGCCCAATTCCTTGAAGTCGATATTTTGTCGTTTTCAAGGTTAAGGAATTCATTGGCAGGAACATTTTCAGGAAGGATGAAAGTTCCCTCCGCATTAAGCATTGCCGGGAATATTATACAGTGAAAAACAATATTATCCTTTCCAATAAAGTGAACCATTTTTGTATCCTTGTCCTTCCAGTATCTTTCCCAGTCAGGAGTAAGCTCCTTGGTAGCTGAGATATAACCTATGGGTGCATCGAACCACACATATAAGACTTTTCCCTTGGCATCTTTGACTGGCACCGGTACACCCCAGTCGAGGTCGCGGCTTACCGCCCTGGGCTGCAGACCCTGGTCGAGCCACGATTTGCACTGGCCATATACATTGGTTTTCCAATCCTTATGATCTTCAAGGATCCATTTTTTAAGCCATGGCTCATATTTATCGAGCGGAAGATACCAGTGAAGTGTTTCGCGCAGGACAGGAGTGCTTCCGCTTACTGTTGAATGCGGGCTGATAAGGTCAGAAGGGCTGAGTGAAGTGCCGCACTTTTCACACTGATCACCATAAGCTTTGTCGTTTCCGCAATGCGGACAGGTCCCCATAATATACCTGTCGGCGAGGAAACAACCGGCTTCCTCATCATAATATTGCTCGGAAGTTTTTTCTACAAATTCACCTTTATTATAGAGCGTCAGGAAAAAATCCGAAGCTGTCTCATAATGTATTTTATTTGATGTCCTTGAATAAATGTCAAAAGCAATTCCAAAATCAGCAAAAGCCTTTTTATTTATTTCATGATACCTGTCAACAATCTCCTGTGGTGAAACACCTTCATTGCGTGCCTTGAGAGTAATAGGAACCCCATGTTCATCAGAACCGCAGATTGAGATGACATCCTCACCTTTCAACCGGAGATACCTGGTATAAATGTCCGACGGAACATAAACTCCGGCCAGGTGTCCTATATGCAGCGGTCCATTGGCATAAGGCAGGGCCGAGGTGACAAGATATCGTTTGAACTTCTTCATAAGCAGAAAAACTATGCAAATTGTAAAACCGGACAAAGATAAATAAAAGTTTGACAGTGTATACCGGTTTACGCGCATAGAGCCGGAGTAATGCACCTGTGTGACCCAGATTCTTTTCTGCCAAAGGAGACGTGAGAAACATTTTTACACTGGTGAAGACCAGGAGAAACAATATCTCCTAATTTTACGTATAATATATTTTATATGTCTGATAACAGGATCCGGCCACCATTATTAAAGCCCGGAGATGAGGTTGCTGTCATCTCGCCTTCATTTGCAATTGATGAATCCAAAATAGAATCTTCAGTAAAAGTGCTGGAATCGTGGGGATTGAGTGTCCACGTCGGGAAGAATGCCTTAAGGAGAGAGGGCCCTTTTGCAGGCACTGACAGCGAACGGCTGGAAGATTTTCAGAAAGCCACTGACAATAACAAGATAAAAGCAGTTTTCTGCTCAAGGGGAGGATACGGACTTTTAAAGATCATTGATAAGGTTGATTTTTCGGGCATCAGAAAATCTCCTAAATGGTATATAGGTTTCAGCGACGTAACGGTTCTGCATCTGTGGCTGAATGAGAGATGTAACCTTATGTCGGTTCATGGTGAAATGCCGCTCAATTATACAAACCCGGAAAAAACACCTGAGACCCTTGAATCTCTTCGACTTGCATTATTTGAAGGATGCAGCCCGATTATATGGGAGGGTGATTTTAAGAATCCCGGTAATGTCGAAGGAGAGATAACCGGAGGGAACCTTTCCCTGTTGTACAGCCTGGTGGGTACTCCTGCCGAACCAAAAACTAAAGGGAAGATCCTTTTTATAGAAGAAGTCGGGGAATATTTCTATCATCTCGACAGGATGCTGACTTCCCTGAAAATGGCGGGCAAGTTTGACTCTCTTAAGGCTGTAGTTGTCGGAGGAATGAATGAAATGGCTGATGGCAGGACACCCTGGGGAAAGACAGCAGAGGAAACAATTTCAGGGATACTGGGAGAGTACAAGTACCCGTTGTTTTTTAATTTTCCGGCAGGGCATATTGCCGATAACAGGGCTTTTTATATTGGGGCAGGCGCTAAAATAGAGATGTCTGGAAATAAGGCAATCCTTTCCTGCATGTGATTTTCAGAATGCTGAGAGAAGAAGATCAAGGTCCTTGGAAAGAATACCGAATTTCTGGCCTAATGTCTCATTGGTCAGTATGCCATTATAGAGATATGCACCGTTTCTTAAGCCAGGATCGTTTTTGAACAGTTGGGTTATGTTTCCCGATTCTGCCAGGTTTTGAAGCAGTGGGGCAACAATGTTGCTGAGGGCTATTGATGCTGTTCTTGCAACCCTTGAAGGCAGATTCCATGCCGAAAAATGAATTACGCCATGTTTTTCATAAACCGGATCCTTCATCGCGCGACACTCTGTAGTTTCTATGCAACCGCCCCTGTCGATGCTAAGGTCGACAATCACAGCTCCTTTTTTCATCGACCGCACCATTTCCTCTGTCACATAGTACCATGGTTTAAGGTCCTCCAGTTCTATAGCACCAATTACTACATCGGCTGATTTCAGGGCTTTCTTCAGAACCTGTGGATGGAATCCTGATGTCTGCAGCCTTCGTCCCATCAGACCTTCGAATTTCCTGAGCTGGTGAAGAGAACTGTCAAAGATCTTAACCTGGGCACCGAGTCCGAGTGCTGCCTTGGCAGCATATTCTCCAGCTGTATTTGCTCCAAGTATTATAACTTCAGTAGGTGTTATCCCTGTTATTCCACCGAGCATCACCCCCTTACCGCCATGGTGGTTGCTAAGATAATCAGATGCAATCAGTATCGAGGTGACACCTGAGATCTCACTCATTGATTCAATTACAGGCATAACCCCGTTTGCATCGCGGATCTTTTCAAATGCTATAGCTGTTACTTTTTTCCTGATAAGTTTTGCAAGTGTCTCTTCGCTGAGTTTCAGTACATTGAGATATGAAAGAAGTACCTGGTTTCCTTTCAGGTATTCAGCTTCTTTTTCTAAGAAAGGAGCTACCTTTATAACAACATCAGAACTGAAAACCCTGGCAGGTGAATCAGTAATTATTGCACCATTTTCGCTATAATCCTTATCGGTATAATTGGCTCCGTTCCCGGCTCCTTTCTGGAGGATCACTTCATTATCAGATTCGACAAGAAGGTTTACAGCTTCGGGTGTCAGGGCAATTCTTTTTTCCTCATCCTTAGTGTCACAGGGAATGCCTATGGAGATCCTTCTGAACCTGACTGCTGTTTCAAGGTGTTCTTCCTTAGGCATGAAAGCGGTGTTTCCCAGATTTACTTTCCCGTTCTTGCCTTTATCATTCATCTTTAAAGGGATGTTGTTTCCTCAAAGTTAAAAAAAATGCAATACAGGCGCAAAACAGATTTGACTATGAGAAACGGAGTATCCGTTCCTCATCCTCACCCAGGGTGATTGTGATATTTACTGTTTCCTCCGGAAGCAGGTCACTGATGAGCCCCGGCCATTCAATGAAGCAATAATTTTCACCTGCCAGGTATTCCTCAATACCAATATCGAATGCTTCCTCGGTTCTTTTCATCCTGTACAGATCTATATGGAACAGGGAAGGAGCATTTTTCCGCCTGTATTCATTAATAATTGTAAAGGTCGGGCTGCTGGTCATATCTGTAGCCCCTAGTATTTTACATATCTCCTTGATAATGGTTGTTTTACCTGCTCCCATGGGGCCGTCGAAGGCAAATATTTTTCTTCCGGGTGTCATTCCCAGCAATTGACTGGCAGCTGCCGGGATATCTTTTTTATGTCTGATAACTATTTCCATGATTCTTCCGGGAAACTGTGCGAAGATACCTTCTTTACAGTATGCTGCAAAAGAGTACCCTGGAATTTTCTGAATCATAAATCAAATTACCGAAAAGAATTATGCCAGGGTTTCGAGGACGGCGAAAGGAAGCAGCATTTCCTGCATGGATATTCCTCCATGCTGGAAAGTATTTTTGTAATATCCGGCGTAATAATTGAAATTATTCTGGTATACCAGGAAATCCTTATTGAGGGCAAAAATATAACGTGAGCTGATGTTGCTTTTTGGAAGAAGCGCTTTATCCGGATTCTTAAGTTCGAAAACCTCTTCAGCATTATAATCGAGATTTCTCCCCATCTTATAGCGAAGATTTGCAGTTGTTTTTTTATCACCGATCACCTTAACAGGATTCTGTACCCTTATGGTTCCATGATCTGTTGTAAAGATTACTCTCACCCGGTGTTCGGAAAGCATCTTCAGGAGATCAAAAAGAGATGAGTGAATGAACCAGGAGCGAATAAGGCTTCTGTATGCCCTTTCATCTTCAGCCAGATCCCTGATAAGACCTATTTCAGTGCGTGCATGTGAGAGCATGTCGACGAAATTGTAAACGATAATATTGATATCGTTATCAAGCATCTGCCTGAACTTTTCGTTTAGCTTTTTGCTTTCAATGCTGCTGCTCACCTTACTATACGACCATTTATATTTCAGTCCTTTTCTTGCGAGCTGATTCCTGAAAAGCTCTTCTTCAAAGTTATTCTTGCCTTCTTCCTCATCATCGTTAATCCAGAACTGCGGCATAATTTCCTCTATCTGTGAAGGCATAAGCCCTGCAAAGATTGCATTCCGGCTATATTGTGTAACTGTAGGAAGAATGCTGAAATAGATATCATCATCAACGATCCTGAAGATCCCTGAAAGCTCTGCAGCAATTGTTTTCCAATGATCATATCTCAAATTATCGATCAGGATCATGAAGAGAGGCCTGTTATTTGCAATAAGGGGATTTATTTTTCTCCTGAAAAGGGAGGGAGAGATCACCGGGTCATCAGGATTTTGCTGACTGAGCCAGGAGAGATAATTCTTTGTAACAAACCTGGTAAAAGATGCATTCGCCTCGTTTTCCTGCATCCTGAATATCTCAGACATGCCTTTATCATCTGATTTTTCAAGTTCCGACTCCCAGAAAATAAGCTTACGGTAAAGTTCTGTCCACTCACTGCATGATCTTGCTGAAGCGATCATATCACCGATATGTCTGAATTCCATCCTGTAGTCAGTAGCTGTTTTTTCTGTTACAAGCCTTTTCTGGTCGAGAATCTTTTTGATTACAAGAAGGATCTGTTTGGGTTTTACAGGTTTAATAAGGTAGTCGGCGATTTCGGAACCTATTGCCGCTTCCATTATCTCTTCCTCATCACTCTTTGTAACCATCACAACAGGGATATCTGTACGGATCTGCCTTATCAGCTTTAGCGTTTCAATACCACTCAAGCCAGGCATATTTTCATCGAGGAAGATCAGGTCGTATGAGTTCTGGCGGACAAGGTCGATGGTGTCGTTCCCGTTTGAGCATGTATCAATTTCATAGCCTTTTTCTCCAAGAAAAAAAATATGAGGTTTCAGAACCTCAATCTCATCATCAGTCCAGAGTATTTTAAATTTTCTCATTAAGATATTTCTCCCTGAAGAACAATCGGTACCGTTCCGGGTTCTTGTCGTTTTTCAATGTCTTCATGTTATTCCCGCTTATTATGAAGGAAAAGATTTTTGAACCTGACGGATTACGAACGATTTTATCTGTATTGAACGACCTGTAATAGTCGAGTGACTGCCCGAATTTAGTAAACCCTGAAACAGTGATCATAACGAATTTATTATCGACGAGCTCACCCAGAGTACGGTAATTATTGTTAGTATAATTGTCTATATTATAGCTTATTATGTCGAATGCGGCCTGGTTAATATTCGTCTTTGGATTTTCAATAATAACAACAAAAAGGTGGACAGAGACAGTATCAACAATATAAAGGTCTTTAGCAATTTCCTTATCCTCCTCAACTTTCAGTTCAGGCATCTTCTGGTTTAGGAAAGCTATGAGCTCCGATGCTTTTTTGGTTTCGTCACTTTCAGGCCATGCTTTTACAAGCAGGTTCAGTTCTTCCTTGAACGACCGCTCATCTTTCAGTCGCGCCACCGAATAGGCTTTCAGAAGCATAAACTTGGGAGCAAGCTGGTCTTCGCTATATATAATCAATGCCGAGTCACACAGGGACAGAGCATTATTAAAATTTTCTCCTGAATATTCCGCATAGGCTCTTTCATAAAGCTTCTCAGCATTTTTCATCGAGGCCAGTTTTTTGGAATAATATTCAGGATCGGAGAGTATTCTTGCGAATTCCGTTTCCGGGAATTTTTCAAGAAGCCTCTGCCTGTAGACTTCTCCTGCCGTACCATTAATGTCCTTATTAACTTTATAAAGGTTGTAAAGTGCTTCGGGGACAAGCTCATTTGAGGGATAACGGCTAATGAGTTTTTCAAACGATTCTGTAGCCCTGGCAGGATTCTTAAGTTTTTCATAATAAGCTTTCCCGGCATTGAGGTATGCAAAAGCAATCTTTTCGTTTGATATAGCTTTAAGGGAATCTGTAAACGGGAGGTTCTTAAGGTAAAATTCAGGTTTTTTGTAATCAGTCACAGCACCTGCTGAATCCGGTTTACTGTCAGCTGTTTCATCGGCATTTGCTGATGCCTGCGGCATGCTTGTCCTTGCTTTATTGATCCTTCGCCAGTTGTCTTCAAGAGGCCTGCTTCCCCAGCGGCGCCTGAATTCAGACCTTCCGAAGGTCAGTGCAGACTGGTTATAAAAATACCACTTCCCTTCCTGTTCAATATTATTCTGATAGCGTCGTTCATTTTCATAATACTGACCAAGACTGTACCTTGCAGCATATTCCGAAGTTTTTCCTTCTGATTCAGCTTTAACAATGTCATTTATAATACCTGCAATAAGAGCGCTTCTTTCTCCTTCAGGCATGGCAGCCACCCTCAGAAGGCTATCCTGTTCTTCAATTGTTTTTAATTGAGATACAACGGAGTTAAGGTCGGTAGACATTGACTTAATTCTCAGATATTCAGGACTTTTCTGGCTGATGAAAATCACAGTGCTGTCGTAATATGCCCCTGCTTTCATAAAATCGGGTTTCCCATAGAAATAGTCAGCAAGGGCAAGATAAGATCGTCCTTTCTGATTGTTGTTGGTTGTTGATGAGGCTGTCGACTTCCTGTAAAAATCAAGTGCTTCTTTCTCATTGCCTTTCTTCATGGCAAGGCTGGCAAGTGCATAATAGATCTGGTCGAGGTAGTCTTTATTCTTTGAATCCCTGAGCATTCTCCCAAGTTCTTTTTCTATTTCCCCGGGATTACCGGAATTTATGTCAAAAACACCGGCAATATTAATCCTGGCATTAAATTCAACATCGTAAGGAGGGTTCATTTTCACAACATCCCTGAAAAGGGAGATTGCTTCTGCAGAATGGCCTGTAAGCTCATTCAGCTGTGCCAGCAGGTATGTAAGCCTGTATTTCTGGCGCTTGCCGGAAGAGAGGTCTCTTGCATTTTTTAAAGGAACGATTGCTTCTTCGTAATTCTTTTCCTTTATATGAAGGTCAGCGAGTGTGGAAGCATACATAGACTTCAGGTAACGGGGAGAATCCTCGTCAATCTCTATTCCAGAGAGAATCCTGAGGGCATCATTATATTTACCAACTTCATTAAATATCCTTGCCAGCCAGATTGAAGCTTCTTTTCTTATATCAGGATCATTGGCCTGGGCTATTGAATAATTAAATAGTGCCTCGGCCTCATTGAATTCCTGCTTATAAAACCTGGCCTTACCGATAAGCAGGTAGCTGTCGTCGACCCACTCATTATATTCTTTCCTTTCAAGCAGGTCTGTTTCCTTTACAGATGATTTGCCATTTTTCCTTACTTCCGGTTTAGCTGTAATAGATTTAAGGGATATGAGCTTGGAGGCTTTCTGAATTGCACGTTCCATATCGGAAGCACATAATGATGCTGTTGAGGGATCGCTGTATTCGAATACTTTCAGAAGCTCTGCATAATCATCTTTGTAGCCATTATTTACCTTTAATACGCCTGATTTAAAGCTCTCATAACCATTGAAATAGATATTATACCTGGCGGTCATGCCATGGTAAAACCGGGTAGAAGGTGTATTCTTTTCAACCGAACAATTTGATGCGAAAAGAATTACTCCTGCAAGTGCGAGATATTTATATGAGGCTTTTAATGAAGGCAATAGATAACATTTAATACTATAAACTTATTTAACCTGTATATAGTATTTCAAAGGTAAATAAAATTGGGCAGTTGCTTCCTTTCAGGCAGAAATTACCGACTTAATCTCGGGGATCTCTTTAAGGATTGCCTGCTCAACACCTGCTTTCAGGGTCTGCATGCTGTAAGGACAGCCATGGCATGCTCCCTTGAGCCTGACCTTCACGGAAAGATCGTCTGTAACCTCCAGGAGCTCTATGTCTCCGCCATCCGACTGCAGATATGGTCTTACTCTTTCGAGTACTTTTACTACGCGTTCCCTGATTGATTTTGTGTCTGACATTTCAACTATTTATTTATCTGAACTTTCAAAGTCGGACGATGGTCCGAGTTTCTTTTTTCTGTTTGTCTTACCACTTCACCGGCGAGTGACATAAATGCTTTTCCTGCTAAAGAATCGTCGAGGGCCACCGGGAGTCCCTTGTCGCTTCTTTCGCAGATCCCCTGTACAAGAGGTATCTGGCCGAGGAGTGTTACGCCTGTCATCTCAGCAAGATTTTTGCCACCATCCTTTCCGAAGATGTAATAGCGGTTTTCAGGCAGCTCCGCCGGTGTAAACCACGACATATTTTCCACGAGTCCTATTACAGGTACATTTATCTTATCGCTCATAAACATGGAGATACCTTTCCTGGCATCAGCAAGAGCGACAGCCTGTGGTGTTGTGACCACAATTGCGCCTGTTACGGCAACCTCCTGGACCAATGTCAGATGAATATCACTGGTTCCCGGGGGGAGATCGACAAGCAGATAATCAAGTGCACCCCAGTCGCCCTGGGCTATAAGCTGTTTCAGAAAATTGGATGCCATGGGTCCTCTCCAGATTACTGCTTCGGCAGGATCGACAAAAAAGCCCGTGGAAAGAACTTTAACACCCCATTTATCAAGTGGAATTATATAGTCGATATTATTTTCGCTTTTTACTTCGGGCCTGAATTTTTCAGCATCGAACATAATGGGGACTGATGGTCCGAAAACATCGGCATCGAGAAGTCCGACCCTGTAGTTTTGTCTTGCCAGGGCAATAGCCAGGTTTACCGCAACAGTTGTTTTTCCAACGCCTCCCTTGCCGGATGAAACGGCAATAATGTTTTTTATTCCAGGAAGCATTTCATCCTGTTTTTTTTCAGCTTTTTCAGTAATGACTTTTGGCTTAACAACGATCTCAGAGATTGCTGCATCCTGTCCAAGGGTTTCCTTGACAGCCTTTACTATAGAGCTTTTAATTGAAGTAATTAACGGATCATTGGATCTTTCAGGCGCTATTGTTATTGATATCCCTCTTTCAGATGAGGTCACCTCAGTAACCATTCCAAGTGTAACAATATCTTTCCCTTTTTCGGGGTGTATAATTTTTCGAAGAGCTGTTAAAATTTCCGATTCGGTGAACATCAGTAAACAGAATTTTTATTTTTATTTAATTTAAATAAACAATTTGCAATTTTACCACTTTTTAAGGATAACACAAAATGATCATTTAAGTTCTGCCGAGGGGTCCCAGAAGCGTTCAGTGAAGTTCAGAATCAGATCATCCTCAATTATAATGCCCTCATTTTCAAGAAGCTGTTGCATTGTTGAGGAATTTCCGAAATGATGTTTCCCGGTAAGCAATCCCTTCCTGTTCACCACACGATGGGCAGGGATGAATTCCGGGCGGGAGTGGCATACATTAAGGGCCCATCCGACCATCCTTGCCGACTTTCCGGAACCAAGATATTTCGCGATGGCACCATAAGAGGTTACCCTGCCGTATGGGATCAGGCTGGTAATATCATATACTCTTGAAAAGAAATCGTTATCCTTCTTTTGTCTGTGAACGGTCATCTTCAATATTTGTGTTTTTCCCAAGACGGAAGGCCAGGTAATTTATTTTAAGTCCCTGTTTCAGGAAAATCTCCTCATAATGGGTTCTGATCCGGAGTATATCATCTCCGGTGATCTCAGAATGAAGATCTGTTGTTGCCGTGATAACAGTAAGGCCGTTTCTCTGAGCCAGTTTCTTCGTATAATTGAAGAGCTCATAATTATCAGTTTTAAGATGGATTATACCTCCATCTTTAAGAAATTGACGGTATATGTTCAGGAACCAGGGGCAGGTGAGTCTTTTGTTCGAGTTTTTTTTATCGAGCTGCGGATCAGGAAAGGTGAGCCAAATTTCATCGACTTCATCTTCGGCAAAGAATGAATTTATGAATTCTATCCTTGTCCTGAGAAAGGCAGCATTCATCAGGTTATCTTCATGGGCAGTTTTCGCCCCGCGCCACATACGGGCACCTTTTATATCGACACCGATGAAATTTTGATCAGGGAATTTTTGTGACAGGGCAGTTGTATATTCACCTCTGCCGCATCCGAGTTCGAGGATCAGGGGATTTTGATTTTTAAATATTTCCGAATTCCATTTTCCCCGCAGCTGATGTTCCTTGCCAAATCCGATTTTGTTATCGTGCTGGATCACCTTGTCGAAGGTTCCCAGCTCGGCCCATCTTGCAAGCTTGTTTTTTCCCACAGCCAATTATTTACTTTACCGGCTTTTCTATCTTTATTCCGAAATCATAAACTCCTTTTAGATCATCGGTCCTCATTCCATGCTGGATGGTAAAATGATAGGTGCCTTTCTGAGGGAAGAAGACATTTTTCCTGTAAGGGAGCTTAAGTTCATGGATATCGCCAAATCCCTTACCAAGCCAATTGCCCTTTCCATCGGCAATCTCATACTCAAGTGTGTCGGTGATGCTTTTACCATCAGGGGCGGTGGTTTTTACAAACAGAAAAATGTTCCGGTATGGGTATTTTGATCCTGTGCGGATCGTAAAAAAGACATCTGTACTTTTGGTTGTATCTGAAACATTATAAGCAAAGTCAGGATTATTAAACAGGTTCCATGTAGTGTCGGGCATGTCGGCAACGTCTGTAAAAATGAGGTTTCCGTTGCAAGCCGTGAGCAAGAGCAGTATAATGGCAGCCGGGATCAGATTAGCCCTGCTTGTTTTTCCTGTCATGAAATCTCTTTTTGTTTTTCTTATGAAATCTTTTATTGGGGTTGCTTTTCCCGGGTTCCGGATCAAAACGGGTAAGGCTGTTGTTTTTAAGAAGGTCTTCTGAAACCGGTTCAGCAGAGATAGCCTGGTCGAGTGAAACAAGCTTTTCAGGCTTAATACCTTTCCTGTTCAATTGCTGGATCTCCTTCACTCTCTGTACCGGTACCGCGAAGAGGTTTGCGGATGATCCGGGGTCGTAGGAATACCAGTAAATTCCTTTATGGATTTCCATTTTCTGGAAGTGAGCAGTTCCGTCAGCAGTTTCAAGCTGAATATCTCTTGAAGGGAATGACTTCTGTGCGTCTAAATAGCAGTCGACTTCGAAATTCAGGCAGCATTTCAGCTTCCCGCACTGCCCGGCAAGCTTCTGGGGATTAAGGGAAAGCTCCTGGTATTTTGCATGAGTAGTAGTAACAGACTGAAAATTAGTGATATAAATGGAACAACAGAGTTCCCTGCCGCAGGATCCTATTCCACCAATTCTTCCTGCTTCCTGCCGAGCTCCTATCTGCCTCATTTCAATTCTGACCTTGAACTCGTCGGCAAGAACTTTAATAAGCTGTCTGAAGTCGACTCTTTCATCAGCAATATAATAGAATATAGCTTTAGTCTTATCTCCCTGGTATTCAACATCTCCGATTTTCATATTGAGCTTAAGCTCTTCCGAGATCTTTCGTGAGCGGAGCATAGTGGGAACCTCAAATTTTTTTGCTTCTTCCCACTTCAGTATATCGGCAGGTTTTGCCTTACGGTATACTTTTTTCATATCATCCAGGGAGGGACAGACTTTAAGTTCTTTCATCTGTTCTCTCACAAGGGCGCCTGTCATTGAGACTCTGCCGATATCATGTCCTGGTGATGCTTCAACAGCGACAATATCACCTATCTCCAGGCGGAGGTGGTTGATATTCCTGAAAAATCCTTTCCGGGTGTTTTTAAACCTGATCTCAATAACTTCACTTTCAATTACTGAATCAGGGAGGTCCTTAAGCCAGTTATAACAATCAAGCTTATTGCATCCGGGTTTATATATCATATCAGGCAGGTGGATATCCTCACCAGTCTGGCCTACAATTTCTTCATTCTCTGTCATAATATTATTGGTGCTCCAATATTCAATCCGCAAAAGTAGTGAATAAATGGATTAAATTCAATTGGCAACTATCCTTCAGCGAATAAGCCTTGTAACCTTGAGGGCAAGGTCAAGGAAGATGATCTTGGCATTACCGTTTGCCTCAATATGGGAGTGTGCGAGTGAAAACTCTTCATTGAGGCCATAGATGTTATCCTGTTTTATAAAAGGATGAAAATTTAAAGAAAAAGATTCTTCTTCGCCAGCCAGGAACACAAGTTTATTCTTATCCTGGTTGAGCGAAAGCATCAGGTTTTCCCGAAGGATCCGTATCGAATAAAGGATGAAATTTTTCTGGGCTTCCCTACCGGCTGCGGCTATCTCTTCCGACCAGGCAATTACAGAGACGATATCCCTTTTCCAGGCAAACCTCATCAGTTTTTTGAAATATTCGAGGTTGATCAGCGATGAATCCTCATTTTCAATTAATTCGACAGCCCTGATAAGGTTTCCGTTAGCTACCCTGGCAACCTCCTGTGCCTTTTTTTCATCTGCACCAAGGCTTGAAACCAGGTACTTCTTAACCTCAGGGATACCAAACGCAGGTATCCTGATGAGCTGGCACCTGGAAAGTATAGTAGGGAGTACCTTGTCGGGTTCGTCAGATACAAGAAGGAAAAGAGTTTTTTCAGGTGGCTCCTCGATCATTTTCAAAAGCTTATTTGCTGCTGAAGAGTGCATCTTCTCGGGGAGCCAGATAATCATTATTTTAAAATCCGACTCAAAAGTTTTAAGGCTGAGTTTTTTAATGATCTCCCCGGCTTCGGAGGCGAAAATCATTCCCTGGGCATTCCCTACCTCAATATTATCAAGCCATTTGTTAATTGTAAAATAAGGAGATTTCATTAAAAATTCGCGCCATTCCTTAATGTATGAGTCACATACAGGCTCTGATTCTTTTTTATTTTTTATGATCGGAAAGACAAAATGAAGGTCGGGATGAATTAGTTTATCATACTTAAGGCATGACTTACACTTTCCGCATGAATCATGATCGTTCCTGTCTTCACAACTCACATATTTTGCATAGGCAAGGGCGAGGGCCAGAGATCCGCATCCTTCGGGACCTGTAAATAGCTGGGCATGGCTTACACGCTCCTCAGTAACAGAGCGTATAAGCCTTGAAATAGTTTCTTCCTGTCCTTGTATCCTGGAGAAGTTCATATTTTCTTCGGGAAGGAACTGTCAGCTACAATGCTTTAAGAGCTGAATCGTAGTCGGGTTCCTGTGTTGTTTCGGGAACAAGCTCAGTATAAACAACCATACCTCTTTCATCGATCACGACAATGCTCCTGGCATAAAGGCCGGCCATGGGACCGTCGATGATGTCGACTCCATAATTTTTACCAAAAGCTGAATCACGAAATCCTGAAAGAGCTATTGCATTTGCTATTCCTTCGGTGGAACAAAACCGTGACTGTGCAAAAGGTAAATCTTTAGTAATCGCAAGAACCACTGTACCCTTCATAGCTGCAGCAAGCTGGTTGAATTTCCTTAATGCGGTTGCGCATACTGACGTGTCCAGGCTTGGAGATATGTTCAAAATCAGTTTTTTACCCTTAAGATCATCAAGTGACAGATTGCCAAGATCAGATTTTACAAGTGTAAACTCAGGGGCCATGCTACCCAAAGCGGGAAGATTTCCCGATGTATTTACAGGATTTCCTCTTAGTGTAATTTTTGCCATAACTTTTTTTTCAAAATTAGTTAAACTTTTTTTAATGTGACGTTAACACAAAAAACTGCCATGAAGTTCAATATATCATGTATTTTATTCCTATCAGTTCACGTGGGGGACTTCAGAAGCCATTCTGAATGATACTCTTGCCAGATTGTCACCAGTGATCCGTTTTTAAACATTATCCTGAACCACCGGGAAAGGACGGTAACAATGTTTTCAATATTCTACTGAAGTAAATAATTAAAAATAAGTACAGGTAATGAACAGTCATGAATCACCTGAGAATCAAATTATTTATGCAACCAAATATGGGGCAGATTGATTCTGGCTGCTCCTGACCTGCACCATGGTACCAGGTTCTTCGTTTCCACAGGTGACGGAATTGACGAAGAAAATCATAATGACTTCGTTAATGATTGCTGATACTCAATAAAAAATAATTAGGTTTGTAAATAATAATTATAAGCATAACCAAAAACACTTGAGATATGAAAATGATCCAGGATTTCAGTTTTAAAGGAATCAAAGCAATAGTAAGAGTAGATTTCAACGTTCCTCTCGACAAGAAGACTTTCGTAGTAACAGATGACACAAGAATCAGGGGAGCTCTTCCTACAATCAAAAAGATTATCGGGGAGGGAGGATCGTGCATACTGATGTCACACCTTGGAAGGCCAGAAGGAGTAATGGAAAAATATTCCCTGAAACCGGTTCTTCCGGTTCTTGAGAAACACCTTGGAATGAAGGTTCTGTTTGCTGATGATTGCATGGGAGAGTCTGCCAGGACAATGTGTGCAGCGCTAAAACCGGGAGAAGTGCTTCTACTTGAAAATGTCAGGTTTTATCCTGAGGAAGAGGGTAAACCCATCCTTCCTGAGACAGCCACTGATGAAGAAAAGAAAGCAGCAAAAGCTGCACTGAAGGCAAAACAGAAAGAGATGGCAAAGACACTTGCAACATATGCTGATGTTTATGTAAATGATGCTTTCGGAACTGCCCACAGGGCACACGGGACCACAGCAGTTATTGCCGACTATTTCCCGAAAGACAAGATAATGTTCGGATTTCTGATAAACAGTGAGCTTGCTGCTATGGATAAGGTGCTCCTTAATCCACAGAGGCCATTTACAGCCATTATGGGTGGAGCAAAGGTTTCCGACAAGATACTTCTTATTGAGAATCTTCTCAACAAGGTGGATAACCTGATCATAGGTGGTGGCATGACTTATACATTCATCAAGGCTAAAGGGGGAAAGATAGGTAAATCGCTTTGTGAGGAAGATAAGCTTGACCTGGCGCTGAAGATCATTGAAAAGGCAAAAGAGAAAAATGTAAAACTCTGCCTGCCTGTTGACAGCCTGAATGCTGATAACTTTGATAATGAGGCCAATACCAATATTAGTGATATAGACGCTGTACCTGATGGATGGCTGGGCCTTGATATAGCAGAGAAAACTATCAGGGAATTCACAGAAGTTATTGAAAAGTCAAAAACCATCCTTTGGAATGGTCCAATGGGTGTTTTTGAAATGGAGAAGTTTTCAAAGGGAACCACTGCAGTAGCTAAAGCACTTGCTTCTGCAACTGAGAAAGGAGCTTTTACACTTATAGGCGGTGGCGATTCTGTTGCTGCGATCAATAAAAACGGTCTTGCAAATAAGGTAAGCTACGTCTCCACCGGTGGCGGGGCAATGCTCGAATATATGGAAGGCAAAAAACTACCGGGTATCGTTGCTATCAGGGGTGAGTAGGTAAAACATTACTGCAGGAAATACGTTATCTTTGCAGTATGAAGAGGCAACTTTTATACATACTGCTGACAATAATATTCTTTCCAGGTTGCGATGATAGCAAGCCTGGCACTGTTAAGACTTCCGGTACTGTGACAATTGATAATTCATTGTTCGGTACCGGTCCTTATTATGCAATAGGATTTAATTTTGCCTCAGCATCAAAGATTTCGTCACTTTCTAAACCGGAACCGGATGTGGTTCTTCAGCTTGGTGAATCACTCGATATTTTCATACTGCAGACCGGGACAGGGCTTAACGGATTCTTCCTGGCAGGAGAATATTCAGATGCGGAATCAGCATCCCTGGCATTTAAGAACCTGACTGCCCCTGTTGTTTCAGAATGGGCTGAATGGGCAAATCCTGTCAAGCCGAACCAGGTCTGGGTATACCGGTCAGCTGATGAACATTATGCCAAGATCAGGATAATATCGACATTTTCAGAAACCAGGACCTCCCGTGATTATGCGGAGTGTGAATTCGAATGGGAGTATCAGCCAGACGGGTCCTTAACATTTCCCGGGAAATGAATCCGGAAAACACTGATTATATCTTTAACATAAAAAGTACAGATGACTTCTCTGAATATGCGGTGGAGATCTTCCACCGGCAGTGTTACGGAAATATTGTTTATGGAGAATTCGTCAGAAATCTGAGGAAAGATCCGGTTTCAGTCAAATCAATTACAGATATACCATTTCTCCCTGTAGAGTTCTTTAAAAATCACAGAGTTGTTACGGGGACCAGAGATCATGTTAAGATATTCGAAAGTAGCGGGACAACCGGGAATATTCCTGCCAGGCACTATATTGTGGATATCAGGCTATATGAAAAAAGCTTTCTGAACTCTTTCATGCGGTTTTATGGAGAACCTGGTGAGTATATGATTGCAGCCCTTCTTCCTTCATACATTGAAAGGGGAAATTCATCGCTCGTATATATGATGAATGATCTAATAAACAGGAGCCAATATAGCGGAAGTGGTTTTTATAAAGACAATAATAGCTCTCTTTTAGCATCTGTCGGGAGTGCGAGGAGCAACGGCAAAAAGATACTGTTAATGGGAGTCTCATTTGCGCTTCTTGATCTTGCTGAGGAATTCTCGCCCGATCTGCATGATACAATAGTTATGGAAACAGGTGGGATGAAAGGACGCAGAAAAGAGATCACAAGATATGAGCTTCATAGCATTTTTAAGAATTCCTTCAAAGTTGATACAATTCATTCGGAATATGGAATGACAGAACTCCTAAGTCAGGCATATTCTAAGGGTGATGGGTTTTTTCACACTCCTCCATGGATGAAGATACTTATCAGGGATCCACAAGATCCATTGTCAGTAACTGATGAACCGGGAATAACAGGCGGGATTAATATTATTGACCTCGCAAACATAAATTCATGTGCGTTCATTGCCACCGGCGACCTTGGCAGGTTGCATGAAGATGGTTCTTTTGAAGTCCTTGGAAGGATCGACAACAGCGATATCAGAGGCTGTAACCTGCTGATCGTCTGAATCGTACTACTGTGCCACCTGGGCCTCAGAAGTACGATTTCACGAAAGCATAACTTTCTCAGATCCCGAGTTTTGTCTTAATCTCGGCAGGTATAGCGTTTTTATGTACCAGGATTGAAATTGTCTTGGCACGTACATAGGTTTCCGACATATTCAGGTAACCGCCAAAAGTGTTTCTTTCGGTTCCCCATGAGTTCTTGGTGATATAATATTTAGTTCCCTTCTGGTCCTTAACAATGCCTGTGACATGCATAAGGTGGTCGTCGGTAGTCTTCTTTGTATCGAATCCTTCCTGCCTCGATTCCTGTGTTACTTTGACTTCAGGAAACGGTTTGCCGAATTTATAAGCTTCGGCACTTCTTTCTTCCTTAGTCATTTTAGTCAACCTTGCCTTGTCGGCAGCAGGATACTGGTCAATGGCTTCGAGTTCCGGAACGATTGCCACACCTTTTGAATGCGAAAATCCTCTTTCACTTACATCTCCATCCCATGCGATTGTATATCCATTATTCAAGGAGTAGTCCATTATTGCAATCAGCTCATCGAGAGGGACATTATAGTAATTAAATTTTCTCCAGTTATCAGGAATGGGAACCAGTCCCTGTGTATAGAAGGGGAAAAGAGTCAGGGAGGTTATTTCCACATAATCATCAGGATTGATTCCCAGGCTGGCAGAGAATGATTTTGGTGTGAACCCAACTCCTTTATAAGTAAACGTTTCAGGTACTTTGCCAAGATATGTATCCAGGACTGAATTAACGATATTTAAGTATTGATCACTCTCTCTTTTTCTTTGTACGGGGACTGTTGCAATTGCATTGACAAAAGCATTGAGTTCACTGTGATTATGAAAAGGAGAGCTATAGTTAAGTCCGGTATATGCCTCATCAGGGACAATACCGTTTTTTGTGAATTCCACCATAAAGTCATGGCCTACGCTTCCCTGCCCCAGGTTGCCTTTTCCCTGCTGAACGAAGTTATCCCTGAGACGGTCGACATAATTATATCTTACTATCCACATTTCCGAAAGGTCATAATCACCCTTTCCCATCCTGAGAAGCTCTGATTCAATAAATGATGTTGTTGCAAAGCACCAGCATGTGCCGGTAGACGACTGGTTCTTTACGGATGTGGCTTTCAGTTCAACCACAGGAGTGAATTTATAACCTTCCTCAGCTTTGGCAGGCTGAGAATTCTTGTTCTGGGCAGTTGCCGGCATAAGGGTAAAAGCCGGTATTGCAAGGAGAAGGAATATCTTTTTCATATAAAATAGAATTAATTATGACGTTTTTAACCCGATTTTTATTAAAGCGCACTAAGCTAAAAAAATTTAATATAATCTGAAATGATTTATAAGATTAACAATAGAATTAGTGAGAAACACCTATTGCAGGGACACATAATGTAATAGTACACTATTACAACTTTAAGTAACTTCACCAGCAGGTTGAAAATTAGGGATCCTGCAAATAGCTCTTATATACAATTTTATAACAGAGAGACAGCGATTGTTGCTCGTAGAGCATACGGAATAATAGTAATAATTTCCCCCGTACATAATATTTGTATATGCAGGATGCCAATGTTGCTCGCAGAGCATTCGGAATAATAGTTATAATTTCCCCGAACATAATATTCGTTTATGCAGGATGTCATTATTGCTCGTAGAGCATACGGAATTTTAGACATGTCAGCAGAAGGCAGATTTTCCTCGTAGAGGATATGGAATAGAAGAAATAATCGATCAAAAAAATTCAAACAAAAAGCGGGGATCATATTCAATTTCGTTTTTTTCCAGGAAATGAAGATATTCTTTATGGAATGATTGTCTGGAATGGTGATCTTCCTGGTTTTCAATATACCTGTATATCCTGCCTATCTGTGATTGGCTGTATGTGAAACAACCATACCCTTCCTGCCAGGAGAATTTACCCGGGACCAATTTATTTTCATTGATGAATAAGGAGGATCCCCTTTTAATATCATGGACTGTGTCAGATATGGAAACTGCAGGATTAAGTCCAAGAAATATATGAACATGGTCCGTATACCCGTTGACAATTATTGATTTATGATGGAGATTCGTAATAATTCCACTGATGTACTCAAAAACTCTTGGTCTGATTTTATTTGTTAAAACATTTTCTCTGCCCCTGACTGCAAACACAATCTGGACATACATTTGTGTGAATGTTCCCGGTTTCATATTTTTTTATCTTTTAAATGCAGCAGAACAAAGTTACGAAATTAACCGGAATGAAATCATAATTAAATCCTTATCCTCTACGAGGAAAAGGGACATATTATGTGATTTGCTAGAATAGCAGAACCGCTACGCGGTATGAATTAGTATAAGCAGGGTATTGACATTTGCTCAAAAAGCTTCGGATATATCCGTTTAAACTCCTTGCACATTCAGACTGCCAGAACTGCTACGCGGTATGAATTAGCATAAGCAGGGTATTGACATTTGCAAAAACAGCACCCGATATTACCGTTGAACTCCTTGCACATTTTGCTGCCAGAACCGCTACGCGGTATTTATTAATTTTAATTTTCAGCACATAATATTTGTATAAGCAGGATGCCAATGTTGCTCGTAGAGCATACGGAATTCTATACATGCCAGCAGAAGGCAGATTTTCCTCGTAGAGGATATGGAACTGCCAGAACCGCTACGCGGTATTTATTAATTTTAATTTTCAACACACAATATTCGTTTATGCAGGATGTCATTATTGCTCGTAGAGCATACGGAATTTTAGAAATGTCAGAAGAAGGCAGATTTTCCTCGTAGAGGATATGGAGCTATAAAAACACGATAAAAAGAATTACAGGAGCGAAATATTTATCGGTTCCCCGAAACCAGTCCGTAAGAATGATCAATCCACGAAAATACCTCACGATCGGGTACTGATCCATCAAGATATATTGTGTTCCAATGTTTTTTGTTCATATGGTAGCCAGGCTGGACGGAGGGATATCTCTCCCTAAGTTCGAGTGCCAACTCCGGATCGCATTTAAGATTAATGCTAAGGTCGCCATCGAGATTTGCAAGCATGAATATCTTTCCTTTTGCCTTGAATACAAGAGTATCATCACCAAACGGAAAACTCTCGGCAACATCCTTTTTAGAGATACAATATTCGCGGAGGATTTCGATATTCATCGGATGGTTATTTTAATGTCGGATAGAAGGCATCCTCTATATGGTCGATCGTGTGTTTATCGCCTGAGACAATAACCACAATAACATCGAACCGGCTTTCTTTTGCAATGTTAAACCAGTTGATATATTTTTCGGCACAAAATATCATGGATCTCTGCTTTTCGCGGTTGACGATATCCCCGACAGGGACAAGGAGTTCTTCAGTCCTGGTTTTAACCTCAGCAAATACGATAAATTCTTTTGTTTCGGCAATAATATCGACCTCATTCTTGCCTGTGGTCCAGTTTCGTTTCAGGATCCTGTAGCCCTTGTTCTTCAGATACTCAGCAGCCAGATCCTCGCCTTTTTTACCGAGATCGTGCGATTCTGCCATTTATATCTCAATAAGTTTATTCTTGATAGCAAACAGTATAAGGCTGGCCGTATTTTTTGAGTTAGTTTTTCCAAGCAGGTTTGCCCTGTGTTTGTCGACAGTTCTCTTGCTTATAAACAGTGTTTCAGCAATTTCCTGGTTAGAGAGTCCTTCGCAAATCTTTACGAGGATCTCCCGTTCTCGTTTTGAAAGGTTTGCAAGTTTGGTCTCGTGTTCGCGGTGCTTGATTTTCTGGATAACATGGTAGAGGAGTTCCTGTGAAAAGTAGCTCCCTCCTTTCATAACAGTTAAAACAGATTCTTTCACCTCAGAGATATCTGAATCTTTGAGAAGGAACCCTTTTGCTCCGGCGTCTACCATTTTATAATAATATTCTTCTTCGCCGTACATTGAAAGAGCTATGATCTTAATTGAAGGATTTAGCTTTATTCCTTTCCTCGTTGCTTCGATTCCATCCATCTCAGGCATATTAATGTCCATCAGAACAATATCGGCCTGGACTGTTTTGAGAAGTTCAAGAAATTCCCTGCCATTGGAAGCTTCTCCGGCAACTTCAAATTCCGTGAAAGAATTAAGTAATATTTTCAGTCCGTTCCTGAAAAGCTGATGGTCATCAGCGATTATGATCCGAATTTTTTCCATGAAGAGATTATCCAAAATTATTCATTTACTTTAATCAATGCGCTGGTTCCTTTCCCAGGGTTACTTTCAAGGATAAAGACACCACCGACAGTTTTTACACGGGTTTCAATATTTGAGAGGCCCATCCCTTTGCTGTCTTCACGGCTGAGGGTAGACATGTCAAAGCCGCGGCCGTTATCATTAAACTGCAAGGTAACGAATTTTTCAAGTTTGTTCAATTCGATCTCTATCCGTGAAGCGCCTGAATGCCTTATAGAATTATTGATCAGTTCGCAGACAGCCCTGTAAATAACGACTTCCTTGTCGTTTTCAAGACGAATACTCTCCATGTTCGATTTGAAATCTATATCGATTGTCCCAGTCTGTTTTATTTTCAGGACAAATGTGCTTATTGCACTTGCCAGGCCAAAATTTGAAAGTACATGCGGGCTCATATTATTTGAGATGTCCTTAATAGTGCTTAAGGCTTCATTTACCAGATGGCTGGTATTATTCAGGATAACCACTCCGGTAGGATCGGTTATACGGTCATTCAGGGATGAAAGTGACATTTTTACTGTAGAAAGGATAGGGCCCAGTCCATCGTGAAGGTCTTTGGCGAATCTCTTTTTTTCGTTCTCCTCAGTATTAATTACAGCATTGAGGACTTTCCTTTCGGTTCTTACCCTGTCTATTTCGGCCCTCTTGAGAGAATAAAAGATCTCCCTGATGAGAATAACACCTACGATGATCATGAATGATATCAAAACCCCAAGCCATTCATCGATCATCTGCCAGGTGTAGGAGGGTGTTCCCCGCAGGTTTTCGAAAAGCTGAATAATTTTCCTGACGGCCATGAATACAAATGAAAGAGAAAAAAGTATCCATGAAAGCCTGTAACGTGTCAGTTTAATAAATCCAAGAGCAAACGATGCAGCAATTATCTGCAGGACAATAGAGATTATAAGTGCGACAAGTCGAACCATGGCAGAACGGGATTATTGTACAAAAGTAGTCGTAATTAATTTATGGCACAATGTCGCCGTGGCTTTGTGGAACAACTTCGCAGAGTACTTCCAGGGTTCACACTTTGCAGCATTGACCCTTTTTTCTACCTTTGTGAACTTAATTATCTTATGCAGCTTATTTATAATCTCGCGATATTTTTTTACAAAGCCATTGCCAGGCTTATTTCATCTTTTAATCCAAAGGCGAAGCTCTGGATAAAAGGCCAGGATGAATGTTTTGAAATCCTTGACAGGAAGATTGTAAGAAACGAAAGATATATATGGATCCATTGTGCCTCACTGGGAGAGTTTGAGCAGGGCAGACCTGTTATTGAGGCAATAAAAAAAGAGAAGCCCTGGTTCCGCATTGTACTTACCTTTTTTTCACCATCAGGGTATGAGATAAGGAGGAACTGGACTGTTGCAGATATAATCTGTTACCTTCCTGCGGATACTCCGGCAAATGCCAGGAAGTTTATCAGACTTGTCAATCCCGAGAAAGTGATTTTTGTAAAATATGAATTCTGGAGTAACTATATATCAGAGCTTTACAGGAAGGGTATTCCATTATTTCTTATTTCGGGAATATTCAGGCAGAGACAACATTTTTTCAGATGGTATGGCGGTTTCTTCCGGAAAATGCTTTGGAAGTTCTCAAAAATTTATGTCCAGGATGAAACTTCTCAGGAGTTGTTGAGGTCGATTGGGATAGAAAATTTTGCAGCAGCGGGAGACACGAGGTTTGACAGGGTACTTCAGATCGCCTCCGAAGCAAAGAAAATTGACAGGATCGAAGCGTTCCGGGGCGATGAAAAGATTTTACTTGCCGGTAGCAGCTGGAAGCCCGATGAAGAGATTATTGCGCGGTATATTAATTCATTCCCGGGTAAGATGAAATGGATCTTTGCCCCTCATGAGGTTGATAGTGAAAATATTGCAAGAATTGAAAAGCTGTTCACTGTCAGTAGTGTAAGATATTCAGCATTCAATGAAAACAATAAGGATGCAAGGGTTATGATAATAGATAATATAGGTATGCTTTCATCGGCTTACAGGTATGCCTATATTGCCGAAGTCGGGGGAGGTTTCGGAAAGGGGATCCATAATGTTCTTGAGCCTGCCTGCTGGGGAATCCCGGTTCTTTTTGGCCCCGAGCATCTCAAATTCAGGGAAGCTGTTGATCTTATTGGTAACGGAGGGGCTGTTTCGTTCAGGAATTATTCAGAATTCGAATCAATTCTTGACCTGTGGCTTTCTGATGAGGAATTATATAAAAAGGCTGCTTTTTCTGCCGGTCTGTATGTTAATAAAAATAGTGGTGCAACGGCTAAAATAGTCAGCGAAATCGAGTGAAATATATTAACAATGAGGGCTCATAACTTGTTAATAACAAATAGGCTCAAAACCCCACCCTTTCTTCCAAAGAGCAGTAACTTCATCAGCCCTGAATAACTAAAATGTAACTTTTCTGTAACCACAAAATCAAGTAATTGCGATAATATTGCAGATTAAATAATTAAACCTAGTCCTTAATAATAAAGTTTATGAAAAAAGTCTTACTTAAATTTAGTTTTACACTTCTGCTGACAGGATTTTTGTTCACCAATGTCCTTGGTCAGCTTACAACCTCTGGCCTGAAAGGCCGGGTTATGGATGAGAAGAATGAGGGTATGGCCGGCGCCTCCGTGGTAGCAGTCCATGTACCTTCAGGTACTCAGTACGGTATTATAACCAATCCAGATGGCCGGTTCTCACTTAACAACATGAGAGTTGGCGGCCCTTATCAGGTAACAGTATCCTTTGTTGGTTATAACACGCAGGTATATAGCGATATTACCTTAAGCCTTGGTAACGTGGCGGATATTAATGTTGCACTGACACCTTCGATGCAGAACCTTAGCGAAGTAATTGTTTCAGCCGGAAAGAATAATATCATCAACTCCGAAAGAACCGGTGCGGCAATCAACGTTTCCAATGATGTTGTAGCGGCTGTCCCGACTATCTCCAGAGGTCTTAAGGACTTTACAAAAATAAGTCCTCTGGCAAACAACGCAGGAAGCGGAACTTCATTTGCAGGAACCAATAACAGGTATAACCAGTTCGCTATCGACGGTCTTGTCAATAACGATGTGTTTGGTCTTGCAGCTTCAGGAACAAACGGCGGACAGACAGGTATCGAGCCTATAAGCCTTGATGCAATCGAGGAATTCCAGATCAACATTGCACCTTATGATGTCCGTCAGGGTGGTTTCACAGGTGGCGGTATCAATGCCGTTACCAAGAGCGGTACAAATAAATTCTCAGGTTCTGCATATTTCTATGGCAACAACCAGAGGTTTGTCGGCAAAAATGAACCGATTGCTGATACAAACAGACCTGTAGCCGAATATAAAGATTACCAGGCAGGCTTCACAATCGGCGGTCCTATCATCAAGAATAAATTGTTCTTCTTCCTTAATGGAGAAATTACCAGGAGCACCACACCAAACGGCGCAATGCCCGGGACATCTGCATCGGCAATTGACACAAACTCAATAGGAAGAGTTCTTCGCACCCTTAAAAGAATTGCTCCGACCTATGACCCAGGTACATGGCAGGATATTAATGACGAAACAAACAGTAATAAGATCCTTTTCAAGTTGAACTGGAACATCAGCGATAAGCACAAACTTGTTTTCAGGCACAGCTATACATATGGTGAAAATATCGATAACAGCCGTTCAAGCACTGCATTAAGGTTTTACAACAACGGTCTATTCTTCCCGAGCACAACAAACTCAACAGGATTAGAGCTTAACAGTATACTTGGAGGTAACCTGTCGAACAAATTATCACTTGGTTATACAAGGGTACGCGACGACCGTGATCCTCTCGGAGCTGCATTCCCCACAGTACAGGTTAACCTTACAAACGGAAGATCCATAACAGTTGGAAGTGAATATTCATCTGTAGCAAACCAGCTCGATCAGGATATCTACTCAATAACCAACGACCTCACACTTTTCAAAGGAAAACATACCTTGACATTCGGTACTCACGACGAACTTTATTCATTCTATAACCTGTTCGTTCAGAACATCTTTGGAAGCTACGCATATAAAACACTTGAAAATTTTGAATCGGTGGGTACTGCAGGTGAAGTTGCCCCGACATATTATGCTGTCAGCTATTCATTTGATGCAACAGATAACCCGTTACAGACTAAAGGAGCTGCCGACTGGAGTGCAATGCAGTTCGGGCTCTATGTACAGGATGAATACCAGGTTTCCCGTAATTTCCAGGTCACCGGCGGTTTAAGGATAGATATACCGATTTTCCCGACAAAACCGGAAAACAATATCACCTTCGACACTACCTATGTCAGCAAGAATGTTGCAACAGGTGTTCTTCCCAAATCAAGAATTATGTGGTCTCCTCGTCTTGGATTTAACTGGGATGCTCTTGGCAACAGGACTCTTCAAATCAGAGGTGGTACCGGGCTATTTACCGGAAGGGTACCTTTCGTATGGATATCGAACCAGTTCTCAAATAACGGACAGCTGAACGGCACATACAGTACAGGTAGCACAGCATCTAGTGCCACCCTGCTGGCAAATGCAGTTGACCCCACTAATCCTGCCAATATCAGACCTTACAGGTTTAATGCAGATCCCTATAGCCAGCCACTTGCAGATTACTATTATAAAACCCCTGGACGTGGTGCTATAAATGTCGTTGATGAAGATCTCAGGTTCCCGCAGGTATTCAGGACAAACCTTGCTTTCGACTATAAACTTCCATGGGATATCTTCGCAACTGTTGAAGGTATTTACAGCAAGACTTACAACAACGTGAATTTCATCAACCTCAACAGGGAAGTCGATCCTGCTTTCACATTCACAGGTGTTGATCAGAGGCCAAGGTATTATTCAGGCAGACGTAATGGTAACTTTGATGAGATCATTAAATTTGAGAATACTAACCAGGGTTATTCATATAACATTGTTGCAGTTCTCCAGAAGCAGTTCGACAAAGGCTTCAATGCACAGGTTTCCTATACCTATGGAAAGTCAACCGACCTTAACTCAGGAACATCAAGTGTTGCTTATTCCAACTGGAGGTATGTAAATAACGTATATGGCCTTAATGATCTTCGTCTTACCAGGTCGAACTTCGACCTTGGCCATAGGGTAACCGGCCTTGTTTCCTATAAGATTGAATATGCAAACAAGACACTTTCAACACAGGTTTCACTGTTCTACAATGGCCAGTCAGGTCAGCCTACATCCTATATATATAATGGTGATATGAATAATGACGGTACATCAAACGACATGATCTATATCCCGGCTGCTTTGTCGGAGATAAACCTTATTACCATTCCTGCAGCAGGTTCCACTCCTGCAATAAGTCCTGAAACCCAATGGGAAGCTCTTAATACTTTCATTATGAATGATAAGTATCTTTCGAAGCACAGAGGTGAATATGCTGAAAGAAACGCATCACGCCTTCCTTTCTCACACCAGTTCGATATCAGGATACTACAGGATGTTAAAGTAAATATCGGCGGAACAAGCAACAAGCTTCAGTTATCATTCGATATTCTCAACTTTGCCAACCTGCTCAACAGGCACTGGGGCGAAAGCCTTTACCTGTCGAACCAGCAGTATTCTCTTATCAACTACAAAGGCCAGACTGCTACCTATACTCCTACCTTTACATATCAGCCAACAGGTATGACAAATGGCGAAGCATATTCAGTATCTGATTTCAGCTCACGCTGGAGAATGCAGATCGGACTTCGCTATATTTTCAATTAATAAATTTCAGGATTAATAAAAGGGGCTGCCGGAAAAGGCAGCCCTTTTTTGTTCAGATCATAGTTAATTTCAGGTTGCAATTTAATAATCAGATTATTAAATACTTTACTGAATCTACCATTGACTGCATTTTCGCTCAATTACGTAATATACAGATTATCAGGCAATAACTGATGGTTAATAACTATACTCTTAAATGTTAATAAACTTAAAATTTTTGTCTTGCATCGAGATAATCGCTTATCTAATTTAGCAAATACCCGCTTGAAAAATCAGTGGCCGGTTAATCTCATTATAATCAGAGAATAAGATAATTTTATTAATAGATATGGGAGAGCTTTTTGTCCAGGAATCACCTATTGCATCTGAGAAAGAATTAAAGGAGCAACCCGAGGCTCAGAAAAATATTGGTGGGAAGGAAAATAAAGAACCAGGTGATAAGGTAAATGAGAAGGTTGTATATTCTCATGATGAAGCAGTGGAAGCAAGCATCCGTTATTTCAGGGGTGATGAGCTGGCTGCCAGGGTATGGGCAAACAAATATGCACTCAAAGACTCTTTCGGGAACCTTTTTGAGAAGACTCCTGATGATATGCACAGAAGGCTCGCCAGGGAAATCCACAGGGTTGAGCTTAAATATAAGAACCCGCTCTCTGAAGAACTTATTTACAGCGTTCTCAAGGATTTTACCTACCTGGTTCCACAGGGAGGCCCGATGACAGGAATCGGCAACGATTACCAGATCGCTTCGTTATCGAATTGTTTTGTGATAGGCAATGAAGGGAATTCAGATTCTTATGGCGGGATAATGAAGATTGATCAGGAACAGGTTCAGTTAATGAAACGCCGCGGAGGTGTTGGTCATGATCTGTCTCACATACGGCCCAAAGGAACACCGGTATTAAACAGCGCTCTTACTTCAACAGGAGTGGTTCCGTTCATGGAACGTTATTCAAACTCGACAAGGGAAGTTGCACAGGACGGAAGGAGAGGAGCCCTTATGTTGTCAATTTCCATCAAACACCCTGACTCCGGCAAATTCATTGATGCCAAGATGGAATCAGGCAAAGTGACTGGGGCCAATGTATCGGTGAAGATAACCGACGAATTTATGCAGGCTGTCGAAAACAAAACCATCTTCCGTCAGCAATACCCAATTAATTCCGAGAAACCTAAGTTTACAAATGATATTGATGCTAACCAGCTCTGGACAAAGATCATCCATAATGCATGGAAATCAGCGGAACCAGGAATGCTGTTCTGGGATACAATAATCCGTGAGAGTGTACCCGACTGCTATGCAGACAAGGGCTTTGCTACGGTATCAACAAACCCCTGCGGTGAAATTCCACTTTGTCCGTATGATTCATGCCGCCTCCTGGCAATCAATCTTTACAGTTATGTGAAAAATCCTTTCACAAAGAAAGCTGAGTTTGACTTCGAACTTTATAAAGAACATGTGGGCCTTGCACAGAGGATCATGGATGATATTATCGACCTTGAAATAGAGAAGATCGATGCAATCCTTGCTAAAATAAATTCAGATCCTGAGCAGGAGGAATTAAAAAGAGTGGAGAGGAACCTCTGGACCAACATAAAGAAAAAATCAGAGGAAGGAAGAAGGACAGGTATAGGCATAACAGCTGAGGGCGACATGCTTGCCGCACTTGGTCTGAGATATGGCAGTGAAGATGCCACCAGCTTTTCCGTAGAAGTTCATAAGACCCTTGCCCTGGAAGCCTATAAATCATCGACTTACCTGGCCAAGGAAAGAGGTGCGTTTAAGATCTACGACGCTGAAAGGGAGAAAAACAATCCGTTTATACTGAGGATGAAGGAAGCTGATCCGGTAATGTACAACAATATGGTCAAGTTTGGCAGAAGGAACATAGCACTGCTGACCATAGCTCCTACCGGAACTACAAGTCTTATGACCCAGACCACTTCCGGGATAGAGCCGATCTTTTCCGTATTCTATAAACGGCGCAGGAAAGTCAATCCGAATGACAAGGATGTTAAGGTTACATTCAAGGATGAGGTAGGCGATTCATGGGAAGAATTCAATGTCTTCCATCATAAATTTGTTGAATGGCTTAGCCTGAACAATTATGATCCGGATGAGGTTACCAGGATGGACGACCAGGAAATTGAAAAAGTAATTGCAAAATCACCATATTACAAAGCGACTGCCAATGATGTAGACTGGATCGCAAAAGTAAAGATGCAGGGAGCTATCCAGAAATGGGTTGATCATTCGATAAGTGTAACGATCAATCTTCCGGCTGATGTCAAGGAAGAGCTTGTAAGTGAATTATACCTTACAGCATGGAAGTCAGGGTGCAAGGGCGCTACAGTATACCGCGACGGTTCGAGAAATGGAGTACTCATCACCGGTAAGCCCGAAACGAGGAATGAAAGACCAAAACGTCCCAAAGTTCTTGAATGTGATGTTATCAGGTTTAACATAAACGAAGAGAAATGGGTGGCGTTTGTAGGGCTAAAGGACAACAGGCCATATGAGATTTTCACCGGTATGGCAGATGAGGAGATATTCCCGATTCCAAGGAGCATAGTAAAGGGTCAGATAATAAAGACCAAGAATGAAGAAGGAAAAACGAGGTACGATTTTCAATATACCGATAAATACGGATACAAGAAAACCATAGGAGGACTTTCACATACTTTCCAGCCTGAATTTTGGAACTATGCAAAGCTTATTTCCGGTGTTCTCAGGCATGAGATGCCGATTGCCGATGTTGTGAACCTCGTTCAGTCCCTCAATCTTGACAGCGAATCGATAAACAACTGGAAAAACGGAGTTGAAAGAGCTCTCAAAAAATATATACCAAACGGTACCAGGGCTAAAGGGAAATGCGAATGCGGATCTGAGAACCTGGTTTATGAAGAGGGTTGCCTGATCTGTAAGGACTGCGGCCATTCCAAATGCGGATAAGCGCCCGGAAATAAGGAGACGCAAATTAATATCAGCAAGCCGGAGAAAAGAAAAGGTGCTTCAAAACCTTGAAGCACCGGAGATTACATTTCCTGGAAGAAGATATTCCCTAAAGTTTATTAAGACTGTATTTTCTATTTAAGCACTCCAAGTTTCCTTCCGACTTTTTCAAAAGCACTTACAGCCTTGTCAAGATGTTCAAGATCGTGTGCAGCTGATAACTGTACACGTATTCTTGCCTGCCCTTTCGGGACGACTGGATAATAAAATCCTATCACATAAATACCTTCTTTCAGAAGTTCTGCCGCGAAATCCTGAGATAGCTTTGCATCGTAAAGCATTACAGCACAAATAGCTGATTTCGTAGGTTTTATATCGAATCCCAGATTTGTCATCCTGCTAATGAAATATTCAGCATTCCTGTGAAGCCTGTCCTGAAGTTCATTTGTGGCAGTCATCATTTCAACCATCCTGATGCCGGCAGCAGCAACCATCGGAGGTATTGAATTTGAGAAGAGATAAGGCCTTGACCTTTGCCTCAGGAGTTCGATGATCTCCTTTTTACCAGTGGTAAATCCACCGATGGCACCCCCGAACGATTTTCCAAGTGTCCCTGTAATTATTTCAACCTGGCCCATAAGGTTATACAGTTCAGTGACACCCCTTCCGGTTTCACCCACGACACCTGCAGAATGTGATTCATCTACCATGACCATTGCGTTGTACTTTTCTGCCAGGCCGACAATTTGCCTGAGAGGAGCGACGTTACCGTCCATTGAAAAGACGCCGTCGGTAACGATAAGCCTGAAACGCTGTGTCTGGGCCAGTTTAAGCTGTTTTTCAAGGTCTTCCATATCAGCATTTTCATACCTGTACCTCTGTGCTTTGCATAAGCGGACGCCGTCAATAATCGAAGCATGATTCAGCGAGTCGGAAATAATTGCATCTTCTTCGGAAAGTAGAGGTTCGAAGACACCGCCATTTGCATCAAAGCATGCGGCATAAAGTATAGTATCTTCTGTATGGAAAAACTTTGCTATCTTTTTTTCAAGCTCCTTGTGAAGGTCTGTTGTTCCGCAAATAAAACGTACTGACGACATACCATAACCATGGTCATCAAGGGCAGCTTTGGCAGCTTCAATAAGCTGTTGGTTGCTTGAGAGTCCAAGGTAGTTGTTTGCACAGAAATTCAGTACTTTCTGGCCTGAGTCGAGTGTTATCTCAGCTCCCTGCGGCGATACGATAATCCTTTCATTCTTATATAAACCTGCCTCCCTGATATCATTTAGGGTTTTATCAAGGTGTTCTCTGTAATTTGAATACATAACTATTTAAATTTTAACTTTCGTGAACTTCTTCGATATTAAAGTCGATTCGGTCAGTATATCTGTCTGTGTAACAGAAAAAAAGACGATCTAAAGGCAGCGCTGACGCATTAATCCCAGTTCAGAATAACTTTTCCGCAGTTTCCCTGTTCCATTGCGTCGAAACCTTTCTGGAAATCGTCAATATGGAAACGGTGGGTAATAACCGGATTAAGATCAATACCTCCAATTATCATCTGTTCCATTTTATACCAGGTCTCCCACATTTCTCTTCCATAGATACCTTTGAGGGTGATAGCCTTAAAAATGATATCGCTCCATGGTACCTCGAAATCCGAAGGAAGTATTCCAAGCAGTGAGATACTGGATCCGTTATACATATTTTTTATCATTTCAATAAAGGCTTTTGGTGATCCGGACATTTCGAGTCCTACATCAAAACCTCTCATACCAAGTTTTTTTACAGCATCTGATATTGTTTCTCCCTTTGAAGGGTTGACAACGATTGTTGCTCCCATTTTCTTTGCGATTGCGAGCCGGTAATCGCTCAGGTCGCTTGCTACAATAAACCTAGCGCCTGCAAACCTGGCTATTGCAATAGCCATGCTACCGATAAGCCCTGCGCCGGTTACCAGCACGTCTTCACCCAGGAGTGGAAATGAAAGTGCTGTGTGGGTGGCATTGCCGAAAGGGTCCATAATTGCTGCCCACTCATCAGGGATCCTTTCGTCGAGAGGAATTACATTTGAAGCAGGGATCCTCACATATTCAGCGAATGAACCGTCAATATTGACACCTATTCCGACAGTGTTTTCGCAAACATGTTCTTTTCCACGACGGCAATTGCGGCAATGACCACAGGCTAAATGGCCCTCTCCGGTTACTCTTTCCCCGATCCTGAGATTTTTCACACCAGCCCCCATCTTTTCAATATAACCCATATATTCATGGCCGATCACCATAGGGGTTTTGATGGTTTTCTGCGACCAGGCATCCCACATATAGATATGGAGGTCGGTACCGCAGATAGCAGACTTTTTCACTTTTATTATCACATCATTGAGTCCGGGTTCCGGAACAGGTACCTCCTGCATCCACAGCCCCTTTTCAGGTTTAGCCTTTACTAATGCTTTCATTTTCTTCATAAGAAACCGTTTAGAATTAGTGAACCGTAAAAAGCAAATTTAATATAATTATGTTCCTTAAAAGCTGATTTATTCCATACTATTATATATAACAACGTTTGCCTATCTTTGCTTGCGTTTAACAGGAAAGAGGTGATATGCAGAAAGTTCGAGTAAGATTTGCACCGAGCCCTACCGGCCCGCTTCATATTGGAGGCGTAAGGACGGCTCTATATAATTATTTGTTCGCAAGAAAACATGAAGGGACATTTATTCTCAGGATTGAGGATACCGACCAGGTCAGATTTGTTGAAGGTGCCGAGGAATATATAATGGAAGCACTGCATTGGTGCGGGATTGAAGTTGATGAGGGAATTACTGAAGGAGGTAACTACGGACCCTACCGCCAGAGCGACAGGAAAGGGATATTCAGGAAATATGCGGACGATCTTGTTGAAAAAGGGGAGGCTTATTATGCCTTTGACACACCAGGGCAGCTTGAGAAGCTGAGAACAGAAGCAGAAAAAACGGGCACTACCTTTATATATAATGCTTCGACACGTGATAAATTACAGAATTCCCTGTCGCTCCCCGAGTCAGACTGGAAAGGTATAATTTCAAGAGGCGAGCCGTATGTTATAAGGTACAAAATGCCCGCGAATGAAAACATTCATTTTGACGATATAATTAGAGGCCATATTGTTGTCAACACTGATACTCTTGACGATAAGGTTCTTTTCAAATCAGACGGGATGCCAACATATCATCTTGCAAATATTGTTGACGACCACTTGATGGAAATTAGTCATGTTATCCGTGGCGAAGAGTGGCTTCCTTCTCTTCCGCTGCACATTCTTATTTACAGGTCGTTTGGATGGAGAGCACCACTTTTTGCACATCTTCCACTGTTGCTTAAGCCTGATGGCAAAGGAAAACTAAGCAAAAGAGATGGGGACAAAATGGGATTCCCTGTTTTTCCTCTCTACTGGCCTTATGGAGAAACTGCAAAAGGGTATCGGGAAGACGGTTACTATCCTGAAGCTTTCGTGAATATGCTTGCTCTGCTAGGATGGAATCCCGGAACAGAAAAGGAGATATTCACTATGGAGGAGCTTATAGATGCCTTTTCGCTTGAGAGAGTACATAAATCAGGTTCACGTTTCGATCCGGAGAAAGCAAAATGGTTTAACCACTATTACCTTCAGACCAGGGACAATAAACAGCTCGCACTGGAATTCCGGGAGATACTCCGGGCAAAGGGATTCCATCACGACATTATAGAACTTGAAGAGCTTATAGCAATTGTTAAGGAAAGGGTAAGCTTTGTCGGGGATCTGTGGAAGGAAACAGATTTCTTCTTCATAGCTCCTGATTCCTATGATGAAGAGGTGATAAAAAAAAGATGGAAGAAAGAGACTCCCGGGCAACTTCAGGAATTAAAAGAACTGATTGAAAACCAGGAAGAATTCCAGGTAGCTGTCATTGAACAGGTGGTTAAAAACTGGATTGAAAGCAAAGGGTATAATACCGGGGCTGTAATGAATGCTTTCAGGCTGGTGGTTGTAGGCGCATCAAGGGGTCCTCATATTTTTAATATCATAGCCTGGTTAGGCAGGGAAGAAACTATCAGGAGAATAGAACATGGCATTGCAGTGATTGGAAACCGCGAATAATGAATTTACCTGAAGCAGGCGACTATATTGACATTCATAATCATGGTTCAGAACCTGCAGTCGGGATATTCTCCATAGAGACATTAATGGCTCATGAAGAAAGAATCCCTGGCAATATAAAAGGGATGACATTTTCTTATGGGATACATCCCTGGAATCTTGATCCCGGGAACCACGACCGTCTAATAGAAAGGGTTAACAGAAATGCCGGCAATCAGGATGTTGCATTAATAGGAGAAGCAGGTTTTGACAGGATCAAAGGACCTGATGCAGACCTCCAGAGGAGAACATTTGAAGAACAGGTTTTAATTGCTGAAGAGCATAAAAAGCCCATGGTAATTCATTGTGTCAGGGCGTGGGAAGAGCTGATGGCAGGTCATAAGAAGATGAAACCAAGGATGCCATGGTTGATTCATGGATTCAGGGGAAAACCTGACCTGGCTGCACAGTTGGTTGCCAGGGGAATGTATATTTCTTTCTGGTTCGATTTTGTTATCAGGCCGGAAGCCTTACCTCTTCTCCGGTCACTTCCCACGGAAAGAATATTCCTCGAAACTGACGGCTCAGGAATTGATATTAAGAACATATATAATAAGGTATCCGGGTATCTGGGTTTGTCAACAGATGATCTTATAGCCCGGATCTTCTTGAATTTCAACGAATTTTTTAATAACAGATATTAGGTACTTTGTTTAAAAGGATATTGCTATTAAGGTAATTTTCACAACAATAGCAAAATAAATGTTGCAGATATCCAAAACAGAAGAATATGGAAGGCTGGTTGGCGCGGACTGAAATGCTGCTGGGCGAGGAGGCAATAAAAAAGCTGGGTTCCGCCAGTGTCCTGGTTGTCGGGCTTGGAGGCGTCGGAGGTTATGCAGCTGAGATGATATGCCGTTCAGGGATTGGTTCCATGACTATTGTTGATGGCGATACGGTACATTCATCAAACAGGAACAGGCAGCTTCTTGCCCTAAAGAGTACCAACGGGCTTCCCAAGGCAGAAATAATGGGGTCAAGGTTACTGGATATAAATCCTGAACTCAGACTGACAGTAATCAATGAGTATATAAAGGATGAAAGGATGATAGAGATCCTTGATACAGGGTTTGATTATGTGGTGGATGCCATAGATACATTATCACCCAAGATTTTTCTGATATACCATTCCCTGCAGCGAAAATATCCGGTTGTCAGCTCGATGGGGGCAGGCGGTAAATTTGATCCTGAAAAGATCAGGATTGCAGATATATCGGAGACATCTGACTGCTCCCTTGCCAGGATACTCAGGAAAAGGCTTCACCGGCTGGGAGTAAGGGAAGGATTTACTGCTGTTTTTTCGCCTGAGACCATTGATAAGAAGAAAATAGTAGCAACCACCGGGGAGCAGAATAAAGCTTCAGTAGTAGGGACTATTTCTTACATGCCGGCGGCATTCGGGATAGCCTGTGCATCAGTGGTAATACGTAATATTGCAGGGATTTAGATATTCTGGCAGTTCTGTGAATCAATTCACAGATACTAATTTAAAATACTTTTATAATTCAATTATCAGCTTTTTTGACTGATCCATTTCCAAATTCTTATATTTGCAGGTCAAGATGCTTTATGTGGAGCTTATTATGAGCAGGATCTGTAAGAAAATTCCATTGTTTATGTTGTGCCTTGCCTCAATGGCACTTATAGCCCATATGGTAATTCCGCATGACCATCATTTAAGTGGATCATTTTCAACTGAAGAAGATAGATGTCCGGAATCAAATAACAAAACGAGCCACCACCCCGGAATTCCTGTGCATTGCCATGCGTTTAACGATCTGGCCTCGGAAAAGGCAAAGACCTTTCAAATTCTACATGATTTTGAGAATGAATATATCGCACTTCATGCAACCCCGGATGATCTTATTCCTCATCATAAGGTATCCGAAGTAAGGTTTACAGATCTACCAATCCTGCTGTTTACATCTCCTTATTGCAGGCTCTTTCTTCTGCGGGCACCTCCGCTCCAGGCCTAATATTTTTCCTTCTGTTTCTTATCCTGGTATTCCTAAGCCGGGTTATATACATTCTGCATTCAGAAGGTTATACCTGATCAGGCTATTCCGATTACAAAGTATTTGATTATTAACAAAATGTAAAATGATAAGCAGAATAATATCCTTTTCAATAAAGAATAAGTTTATTATTGGATTATTTGCCGTTGCACTAATAGGCTGGGGAACTTTTTCGTTGACAAAATTGCCAATTGACGCTATTCCGGACATTACAAATAACCAGGTTCAGATAATTTCTCTTGCTCCTTCACTGGCTGTTCAGGAGGTGGAAAGTTTTATTACTGCACCCATTGAGGTTGCCGTAGCTAATATCCCAGATATCATAGAGCTCAGATCTATATCACGACTGGGTCTTTCTGTGGTTACCATAGTATTTGAAGATGGTGTTGATGTTTACTGGGCAAGGCAGCAACTCAATGAACGCCTGAAAGAGGCTGAAGAATCAATTCCTGAAGGGCTGGCCCAGATATCACTTGCACCTATTTCTACAGGGCTCGGCGAAATATTCCAGTATCGCCTTGCAGTTGAAAAAGGATATGAAGATAAATATAATCCAATGGAACTCAGGACGATACAGGACTGGATCGTGAGACGTGAGATGCTGGGTACTGCAGGAGTGGCAGATATCAATAGTTATGGAGGTTTTGTGAAGCAGTACGAAATTGCAGTCAATCCTGAGAGACTCAGGGGAATGAACCTGACACTTACAGATATATTCACTGCCCTTGAAATGAATAATGAGAATACAGGAAGTGCATATATTGATAAAAATCCTACTGCTTATTTCATAAGAGGTATAGGCCTTGTCAAAACATTAGAAGATATTGAAAAGATAGTAGTCAGGGAGACTGAATCAGGTGTTCCGGTAAAAATTGGGGATATTGCAACAGTCAGATTTGGGAACGCTACAAGGTATGGCGCTTTTGTTGTTGACACCACTGAAGCAGTCGGGGGAGTGGTGATGATGCTGAAAGGAGCTAATGCACACCAGGTGATTGATAATGTTGAGGAACGGATAGCCTCCATTCAGAAATCTCTGCCCCGGGAAGTAAAAATTGAGCCATATCTTAACAGGTCAGATCTGGTTGGACGTGCAATCGGGACAGTATCAAAAAACCTGATAGAGGGAGCCCTGATCGTAATATTTATTCTTGTTCTGTTGCTGGGGAATGCACGGGCCGGACTTATCGTCGCGTCAGTCATACCTCTTTCAATGCTGTTTGCGGTTTCAATGATGAACCTTTTCGGAGTGTCGGGAAATCTAATGAGTCTTGGAGCAATAGATTTCGGCCTTATAGTCGATGGTGCCGTGATAATTGTAGAAAGTGTCGTTCACCGTATTTCCCAGAGCAAGCACCATCATCCCGGAGTCAAGAAACTGAACAGAGAACAGATGGATGCAAATGTTCTTGATTCTGCACAGAGAATGATGAGTTCTGCAACGTTCGGACAAATAATTATTCTTATTGTGTACCTTCCTATCATGGCTCTGGTGGGTATTGAGGGCAAGATGTTCCGCCCGATGGCACAGGTTGTCACTTTTGCACTCATCGGCGCTGCCATTCTTTCTCTTACCTATGTTCCGATGGCATCAGCATTATTTCTCAGCAGGAAAACTGATCACAAACGAAATATTTCCGACAAGATTATGAGCCTGATAAACAGGATATTCAATCCTGCAATCCATTTTGCACTCAAAAGAAAACTTCTTGTCTCTCTGTCAGCGGTACTAATTTTTATTGTCAGCCTTTTTGTCTTCAGCAGACTGGGTGGAGAATTTATCCCTCAGCTTGAAGAAGGGGATCTTGCTGCAGGAGTGATGACACTTCAGGGAGGTTCGCTAACTAATACAATTAATTCGGTGATAATGGCAAACAAGATTTTACTTGAGAAATTTCCCGAAGTCAGGCATGCAGTATGTAAGATTGGCGCTGGTGAGATTCCTACAGATCCCACCCCCATGGAAACAGGCGATTACATTATAACTCTTAAGGATAAAAGCGAATGGGTTTCAGCTTCCACAAGAGAAGAGCTTGTCAGCAAAATGGAGGAAGCCCTCATTCCACTGGCAGGTGTGAAATTTGAATTCCAACAACCTATTGCAATGAGATTCAATGAATTGATGACTGGCTCAAAGCAGGATATAGCCATAAAAATATTTGGTGACGACCTTGATATATTATCTGAAAAAGCTTCTGAAGTTGAAGAATTGATTAAGACTATACCAGGAGTTCAGGATATTAATTTAGAGAAGGTTACCGGCCTAGCACAAATACAGGTTGAATACAACCGGGACAGGATTGCCCAATATGGGTTGTCGGTTTCAGAGATTAACCAGGTTTTAGGGGCAGCTTTTGCCGGAAGTCAGGCAGGAGTTGTATTTGATGAGGAAAAGAGATTTGGACTCGTGGTTCGTCTGGACACTGATTACAGAAAGAGCCTTGAGGATGTTAGGAATCTGACCGTTGAGACTGATCGCGGTCTTCAGATACCCTTCTCCCAGCTGGCTGATATTTCAATCAAATCAGGCCCTGCCCAGGTGTCAAGGGAAAATACCAAGCGCAGGATCACTATTGGTTTTAATGTCCGTGACCGGGATATAAAAAGTGTGATAAATGATGTCACTCTACAGCTGGATAATAAGTTAAAGCTGCCAACAGGATATTTTATTTCATATGGCGGTCAGTTCAGGAACCTGGAAGCAGCACAGAAGAGGCTTGCAATAGCAGTTCCGGTGGCATTACTGTTAATATTCATAATTCTGTTTTTTACGTTCGGTTCCATCAAACAATCTCTCCTGATTTTCACTGCAGTGCCGATGTCAGCGATCGGAGGAATTTTTGCCCTATGGATACGAGGTATGAACTTTTCAATTTCTGCAGGTGTCGGATTCATTGCACTATTTGGTGTAGCCGTGCTAAATGGAATTGTTTTGATAGCAGAGTTTAACAGGCTTGAAAAAGAAGGAATTACAGATATTACTGAACGAGTGCTTAAGGGTCTTAATACGCGTCTCAGGCCAGTAATAATGACTGCTGCCGTGGCATCACTGGGATTCCTGCCAATGGCATTATCAGTATCAGCTGGAGCAGAGGTTCAGAAACCGCTGGCTACAGTTGTAATAGGTGGATTATTGACAGCTACCATTCTAACACTGATTGTCCTTCCTGTATTTTATATCTTTTTTTCATCGGCAAAATTCAAAATAAAATGGAGTAAAGCAGGCAGAACCATCATTTTGCTCCTGTTGATAGTCCCGTTGTCATCTCTTACCAGGTTGAATAGCCAGATACCAAGGAAAATTGAATTGCATGATGCCATCCGTATGGCGCTTGACAGTAATCTTTCGGTAAAATCAGCAGCACTTACCGTTGATATGAAAAAGGCTCTTAGGGGCTCTGCTATCGACCTTCCTAAAACAATAATTGAAGGTCAGTATGGTCAGTTTAATTCATTTACAAACGATAATAGCTTTACTGTCTCACAGGGTTTCGAGTTTCCAACAGTTTATTCAACAAGGTATAAGCTGGCAAATGCGAATATCAGGAACAGCGAAATATTACATTCGATATCGAAGCTTGAGACCGCAACCCAGGTAAAACAGGTTTACTGGCAACTTGTATACCTGATTTCGAAACAGAAACTTCTTTTATACCAGGATAGTCTTTATACAGGTTTCTACAGGGCAGCAGAACTTAGAGCCGTTGCTGGCGAAACAAACCGCCTGGAGATGATTACAGCAAAATCATTGAGTATGGAAATAAAAAACCATCTTCAGCAGGTAGCTTCTGACATCTCATCTACAGGCCGAAAGCTAATGATTCTGACGAATAGCCGTTCTCCTTTGCTTTCGTCCCTGGAAGCGATCACCCGTATAGACCGTTCATTTAATGCTGATTCAGCCACTGTCAGCAGGAATCCTTCGCTGAATTATGCCAGGCACCAGGTGGAAATATCCAGGATTGAGAAAAAACTTGAAAGAAACCAGATGCTTCCCGACCTGGAGGTAGGCTACTTCAGCCAGACAATTATTGGTACACAGGATGTCGATGGTTCACCACGCAGCTTTGGAAAAGACTTCAGGTTTTCCGGTGTGCAGGCTGGTATTTCAATTCCTTTATGGATTGCCCCTTATACTTCCCGGGCAAAGGCAGCAAAGATTACTGAAAATATAGCCGGTAATGATGCTGCAAATTTTGAACTGACAATGAATGGCACACTGCAATCATTAAAAGATGATTTTAAAAAATATACATCGAGTGTTGATTATTATGAGCAACAGGCAATTCCTGAAGCAGAACTTATTATTGACCAGGCAACAAGAAGCTATAAAGCAGGAGCGCTCGACTATCTGGACTATATTATGGCTCTGAACCGGGCTTTGGATATCAGGGAGGAATATCTCGATGCACTTAACAGTCTGAACCAGACTGTTGTCTCATTAGATTATATATCAGGTAAAATATTTTAATTCAGAACATTATGATAAAAGTTATTTATAAGATCACTCCGGTATTAATTGCCTCATTTCTTTTTCTCATGTCATGCAGGCAGGGCACTCGTCCAAAGACAGAAAGTGCCACAACTGAAGTTCTTCCGGAAGATATAGTTGAAATGCGCTACGACCAGAATGACCTGGCTGGCATTCAGACAGGATCAGTTGAAATGCGTTCAGTAAGCAACACTCTTAAAGTTAATGGGATAGTCACAGTTCCACCACAGAATAAAGCGACGGTTTGCATGCCGCTGGGAGGATTTATTAAAAGCTCGACTCTGCTTCCCGGGAATGCTGTCAGCAAAGGACAGGTTCTTGCATTAATTGAAAACCAGGATTTTGTCGATATTCAGCAAGATTACCTTGAAGCAAAAAATAAACTGGTATTCGCTGAAGCAGAATTCAGACGTCATACGGAATTGTATAAAGATGATGTTTATTCTGAAAAAAATGTTCAGCAGGTGACTGTTGATTATAAAAACCTGAGAGCACTGGTAAAATCCCTGGAACAAAAACTGATACTGATAGGAATTGATCCTGAACAACTCAGTGAGGATAACATCAGTAACACAGTCAGTCTTAAGGCACCAATAAAAGGATATCTAAAGACTGTTAATGTGAATATCGGGAAATATGTAGCTTCAGGAGATATCCTGTTCGAGATAATTAACAGTGATGACCTGTTTCTTGAGCTGACACTATTCGAAAAAGATGCTGATAAAGCAGTTTCCGGACAGAAAGTAAAGTTTTACATAAATAATGAAACTGAGGTGCATGAGGCGGTAATAACTCAGACCGGGAAACTGGTAAATGACGACAGGACATTCCGGATTTATGGCCGGGTTATAAATCCTTGCAGGAACATTATGCCAGGGATGTATGTAAATGCCGTAATTGAGGAATCGGATGTAAAAGTAACAGCTCTTCCTACAGAAGCTGTTGTAAATTTCAATGACCGGGATTATATTTTTGTTTTCGAAAAGAATAAGGAAGAAGAGGGGAAGCAATTCACGGAATATCGTATTGTTGAAGTAAAAAAGGGAACAGATTCCTCCGGATTTACTCAGGTAATACTTCCTGAAGGCTTTGATATTTTAACAATAAGGGTGGTCATAAAAGGAGCATATAATCTTCTGGCTGCCAAGAAAAACGCAGGAGAAATGGCATGTTGAGCTTAGGATTCCTGCAATACATTGATTTAGTGATTAATAATATCGAAGAAATCATTTACTTTGTAAAACATATTTAATTATATACTGTTTTATATACAGTGAAAAAGGCGATTTCCATATTTATGACTCTTTTAATTATGGCAGCGATGTTCCATATTACTGTCGCGACCCATTTTTGCGGAGGGGAAATTGCCGGGAAACTGATTTCAGTTACAGGCAGGCTCGCTACCTGTGGCATGGAAAAGGATGGTGACAACTCCGGATCAGGGGAGGTATATTTTACCAGGCATTGTTGCGAAGACGATGTAATTCTATGCCAGACCAACAATAATTATTTTCCGACATTTACATTTCTTCAGGCTGCAAATTTTAATATTTCAATGAACCCCGGCACTTCTGAGCCATTCGTTGATTTCTCAATTATTGCTTCCAAACCATTAAGTACAGGAACAGGTCCGCCCGGTAAATTCCTGCCGGCAAATGTCCACCAGTCCTGTATCTGCGTTTATCGAATCTGATTCATTTTCACTTCTTATTGCACATGAGAGGATATTCTCATGTGTATTCCATTGCTATTAATCATAATTTATTCAAACTAATTATTTATTTCTATGAAAACAGTTAAAATTTTTCTGGCCACATTGCTCTTATTCGCATTGGGCATTTCTGCTTCTGCCCAGGCAAACAGTCAGGGCGGAAAATCAACTCCCAAAACAGAAACTTTTAAAGTATGGGGTGCTTGTGGTATGTGCAAAGCACGTATTGAAAAGACAGTTAAAACCGAAGGGGCATCTGCCGCAGATTGGGATTCAAAGACTCTTATGCTAACTGTAACATTTGATCCGTCAAAAACAAATAAGGATGCATTATCCAAAAAACTTGCTTCAGTAGGTCATGATACAGAAAAATATAAAGCCCCTGATGATGTTTATGCAAAACTCCCGGGATGTTGTCATTATGAAAGGAGCAAATAATATTTCTCTTTAAGCCGGCAATTCGTGGGAATTGCCGGTTTACCATTATTTATTCCAATGTCCTGGTAATTTTAGAATTAAAAACGGAAGCGTCTGATGTTTAACAGATTAGTAAAATACTTCCTTGAGAACAGGCTTATTACATTTATTTTCCTGACAGCTTTTATTGTCATCGGACTGGTCACAATGCCGTTCAATCTTGAGACAAAAATTCTGCCCAGGGAACCTGTTCCTGTTGATGCAATTCCGGATATAGGCGAGAACCAGCAAATAGTATCGACGGAATGGATGGGCCGGTCACCCAGGGACATACAGGATCAGATAACCTATCCGCTTACAACTGCTTTGCTTGGAATTCCCGGTGTCCAGACAATACGAAGCACATCAATGTTCGGAATGTCTTTTATATATCTGATATTCAAGGATAATGTAGAGTTCTACTGGAGCCGGTCAAGGATACTGGAGAAGCTAAATTCCCTTCCACCGGGGACCTTGCCGGCAGGAGTTCAACCATCTCTTGGCCCTGACGCGACTGCCCTTGGTCAGATATTCTGGTATACTCTTGAGGGACGCGATCCGAAAACCGGGAAACCTAACGGAGGCTGGGATCCATCAGAACTCAGGGCTATCCAGGACTTTTATGTCAAATACAGCCTGTCAGGAGCTGAAGGTGTCTCAGAAGTTGCATCTGTAGGTGGCTTTGTAAAAGAATACCAGGTTGATTTAGATCCCAACGCGCTAAAGGCTTATAATGTGTCAGTTATGGATGTTATGAATGCTGTAAGAAACAGTAATCTGGACATCGGCGCAGAAACTATGGAGCTAAACAAGGTTGAATATATTATCCGCGGGCTGGGTTATGTAAAAGATCTTAATGACCTGGAATTATCAGTTGTTACTGTCCGCAATAATATTCCGGTCAGGATAAAGGATGTGGCTCATGTCACTTTTGGCCCTGGCACACGGCGAGGCGGACTTGATAAAGCCGGATCAGAGGCTGTTGGTGGGGTTGTCGTCGCAAGATATGGTTCAAACCCAATGGAGGTAATCAATAATGTAAAAGAAAAGATTAAGGAAGCAGAAGCGGGCCTGCCACAGAAAACGCTTGCCGATGGTACTGTCTCAAAAGTTACAGTCGTCCCATTTTATGACAGGACAGGATTGATCAGGGAGACTATCGGAACACTTGAATCTGCTCTTTCACATGAAATCCTTATAAGCATAATAGTAATAATTGTACTTGTATTAAACCTGAGAGCTTCCCTCATTGTTGCCGGACTATTGCCATTAGGCGTTTTAATGACTTTTATTTTAATGCGGTTCTTCGGTGTTGATGCAAATATTGTTGCCCTTTCAGGAATTGCTATTGCCATAGGAGTAATGGTTGACATTGGTATTGTTGATGTAGAGAATATCCTGAGACATCTCGAGATGCCTGAGAATAAAGAAGTTCGTGGGAAAAAACTACTTCATGTTATTTATAGTGCGACAACCGAGGTTAGAGCTGCAGTAGTGACCTCTGTAGCTACTACTATTGTAAGCTTTTTACCAGTGTTTGCAATGCAGGCCCAGGAAGGGAAGATGTTCCATCCCCTGGCATGGACCAAAACCTTTGCGCTTATTTCAGCCTTTATTCTGGGGATTGTAGTCCTCCCAACAATGGTGTACCTGTTCTTCAACATACCTTTAAACAAACAAAAAACAAGGTTGGCCTGGAATATCAGCCTGGTTGCTGCCGGACTTATTTTTGCGCTTACATGGAAAATCTGGCCGGCATTGGCAATAACTGCGATTGGCATTAATAATCTTTTTTACTCACGATGGCCCGCGAAACGAAAAGAATTCCCCAATTACATCAATATATTCATAACGGTTTTATTTGCAGCATGGTACCTGGCTAAAGAGTGGTTACCACTTGGAGCACATAACAGCGAGTTTGTAAACTTCCTTTTCGTTTCAGGAATAGTTACTGTAATTCTGCTGATCCTGATGTCGATGGTACATTTTTACGAAAAAATCCTTCGCTGGGCATTGAATAACAAATGGAAATTCCTTTTGATACCTGCCTTTTCACTTTTTTTCGGGCTGCTTGTCTGGCAAGGTTTTGACAACCTTTTTGGTTTTATTCCGGAAGGTGCTGAAAAAGCAGGTTGGAAAAATATTCGCCAGACTTCACTCTGGAACAATGCAGTCAGGTTCTTCCCGGGTACAGGAAAAGAATTTATGCCTTCACTGAACGAGGGTTCTTTTCTTCTTATGCCAACCAGTATGCCGCATTCGGGGATTGAAAAAAATCTGGAGTATATCGAAATCCTGGATAAACGGCTTTCAATGATACCTGAAGTTGAGATTGCCGTAGGTAAATGGGGCCGTGTAAATTCAGCACTCGATCCGGCTCCTATCCAGATGTTTGAAAATACAATCAATTACCGCCCGGAATATATCCTTGATGAGAATGGTCAGCGGATGCAGTTTAAAACAGACCGCAAAGGCAATTACATTTTAAAGGATAATTCATTGTACAATCCCGAAAAGGATGATTTCAGGATTATTCCCCCCGACAGCCTGATTGCCGATAAAAACGGAGAATATTTTCGTCAATGGAGGCCGCAAATCAAAAAGCCGTCGGATATCTGGAATGAAATTGTTAAAGTTACAGATATACCCGGACTGACATCTGCTCCTAAGCTGCAGCCAATTGAGACCCGGCTGGTGATGCTTTCTACCGGTTTACGGGCTCCTATGGGACTAAAAGTATATGGGCCGGATCTTAAAACAATCGAGGAGGCTGGGATACAGTTTGAGAAAGCTTTGAAAGAAGTACCCTCAGTAAAGGCTTCAGCAGTTTTTTATGACCGTGCCGTTGGATCTCCATATCTTGAAATAAAGCTTAACCGCGAAGCGATGGCCCGCTATGGGATGACTATCAGCGATGTTCAGGAAGTTTTACAGGTTGCTGTTGGAGGAATGACACTTTCGACTTCCGTTGAAGGGCGTGAGCGTTTTCCTTTAAGAGTACGATATGCCAGGGAGCTGAGGGATAATCCTGATGATTTAAAAAGGATCCTTATTCCCGGCATGAATGGTGTTCAGGTCCCACTCGGTGAGATAGCAGATCTCGATTATACACGTGGCGCCCAGATGATCAGAAGCGAAGATACCTTCCTGACAGGTTATGTCATTTTTGACAAACAGGAGGGAAAAGCAGAGGTGGATGTGGCTGAAGAAGCAGGGAAGATCATTAAAAGTAAATTAGATTCCGGAGAAATTATTCTTCCTCCCGGTGTCACTTACAAATTCGCGGGTAATTATGAAAATCAAATCCGGGCAACAAAAAGACTTGCAATTGTTGTTCCAGTAAGTCTTATCCTCATATTTCTTCTTCTGTTTTTCCAGTTCCGTACAATCACCGCTTCATTCATCCATTTCTCAGGAGTTTTTGTAGCTTTTTCAGGAGGATTCCTGATGCTTTGGCTTTATGGACAGGATTGGTTTATGAACTTCTCCATCGGCGGTCTAAATCTGCGTGACATGTTCCAGATGCATACTATAAACCTGAGTGTGGCAGTATGGGTGGGATTTATCGCACTGTTTGGGATTGCCACTAATGACGGAGTAATTATGGGAACCTATATTCACCAGGTTTTTGAATCGATGAAGCCGGTAACAATAAGTGAAGTTCATGAAGCAGTAGTCGTGGCAGGGAAAAAAAGAGTGAGGCCTGCAATGATGACAACTGCTGTTGCTGTAATTGCCCTCTTGCCGGTTCTTTCATCAACAGGCAAAGGAGCTGATATTATGGTTCCGATGGCAATCCCTGTGTTCGGAGGAATGATAATCCAGGTAATGACGGTTTTTGTTGTTCCTCTTTTCCAGGCAATATGGAGGGAAAGAGCTGTAAACAGGAATCCTGAATTGGCTACTCAATCACTAAATAATAATCCGGATGATGAAATTGTCAGCATTTAGAATAATACTGGTAGCCTGGATTGTAATAAGCAATTCGATTACCTGTTCCGGTCAACAATATCCTGATTCTCTTCAGGAATACATTGATATTGCCATTGGAAAAAACCCGGTAGTTCAGCAAAAATTTGCAGAATACCAGGCTGCATTACAAAAGGTACCACAGGTACGTAGTCTCCCGGATCCTGAGTTAAGCGCCGGTGTGTATCTGAAACCGATGGAACTTACCGCCGGAAACCAGGTAGCAGATATAAGGTTGATGCAGATGTTTCCATGGTTCGGAGTTCTAAAAAATGCCAGTGAGGAGATGAAACTGATGGCCAGGGCAAAATTCGAAATTTTCCGTGATGCGAAACTAGAGGTCAGATTCAATGTTCAGAGTACATGGTATGACCTTTTTAAAATCCGGAAGGAGATCAGCATCACAGAAAGGAATATGGAAATCCTGAAGATCATTGAGCGTCTTGCACTTGTAAAGTATAAAGCACCGCCGGCAGGAAATGCCGGGACACTCTCCTCAGGAACGGGTATGGCTCCGGTAAGTCCTGCTGGAGGCTCCCCCGGGATGCAAGGCATGGGTGGGTCCGAAAGCAATAAGGTTTACGCAACGTCTTCCCGGCCTTCAGGTGAAATGAATTCCTCATCGATGGACACATTTTCTGACAATACAAGCCTGACCGATTTATACCGGATACAGATTGAAACTGGAGAGCTTGAAGATAATCTTGCTCAGCTGAAAAATCAGGAACTGGTTCTGAAAGCTCTTTTTAACAGTTATCTCAACCGACACCCCGGCTCACCTGTTGCGGCCGTTGAAATACTTGCAACAGATTCACTGTATATACCACTTTCTGCAGTCTCGGACAGTATTCTGAAGAAAAATCCAATGCTTGACATGGCGGAATTTGAAAAACAATCTTATGAAGCCCGAAAAAAGATGAATAGCGCTATGGGTTATCCAATGCTGGGTATTGGAGTAAATTATTCCGTTATCACCAAAAACTCAATATCAGCATCATCAATGAATGGGAATGATATGTTAATGCCGATGGTGACTTTGACTTTACCAATATACCGGAAAAAATATACAGCAATGGTCAATGAAGCTGATCTCTTAAGATCATCAGCAATAAATAATTACGAAGCCGCAAAAAATTCGCTGCAGGTTGATTTTTATCGTGCCAGCCAGCTTTACAAGGATTCACAAAGGAGAATAAGTCTTTATGAAAACCAATATGACCTGGCTTCAAAATCACTCGACCTCATGATAAAAAGCTTCTCTGTATCCTCCACCGGACTTACAGAGGTACTGCGAGCATGTCAGCAGACACTTGATTATGAACTTAAGAAAGTGGAAGCTATAGCAGATTTCAACACAGCAGTTGCATGGTTGAACAGGTTGATGGCAAATTAATTGATGTTAAAAACCGGATCTCAATGAAAAATACCAGGGATTTTAAATTAGTTACGATTAAATATCTTAAGTACAGTCTTCTGCTGGTCTTCGGGTTATTCCTGGGCTGGTTATTCTTTCATCCCTCAAAAGGTGATAAGACCAGTAACGCCATTTCAGGAGAGGCTATTCAGAGCACTACCTGGACATGTGCAATGCATCCTCAGATAAAGTCACCTGAGCCGGGTAAATGTCCAATCTGCGGTATGGATTTAGTACCACTGGAAAAGGGTGCCAGTTCAGAAACAGATCCTGAGGCTGTGCAACTTAGCATTGAAGCAGTTAAACTGGCTGATGTTTCTACGACTGTTGTATCAAGACAGCATCCTGTTAAAGAGATACGTCTTTATGGCAAGGTTCAGACTGATGAAAGACTCCTGCAAAGCCAGGTAGTCCATGTTTCAGGAAGGATTGAAAAGCTCGGGGTGAATTTTACAGGGGAGACAGTAAGAAAAGGGCAGGTTCTGGGTAAAATTTATTCTCCCGAACTTGTTACGGCACAACAAGAGCTACTTGAAGCTGCCAGGACTAAACTTACTCAACCCTCCATCTATAAGGCTGCAAGGGAAAAACTTCTCCAGTGGAAACTTACAGATAATCAGATTTCTGAAATTGAAGAATCAGGAATAGTACAGAATACCACCGATATCATATCGAATTGCAACGGAATAGTGGTAGCACGCCGTGTTAGTTCTGGTGATTATGTATCCCAGGGAACAATTATATTCGATGTGGCAGATCTCTCCAGAGTCTGGATATTGCTGGATGCTTATGAAAGTGATCTGGCATTCTTAAAAAAGGGTGAAAAAGTCACTTTTACAATTCAGTCATTACCAGGCAGAGAATTTTCAGGATCAATTGTTTTCATCGATCCGGTTATTGATGCAACAACCCGGGTTGCAAAGGTCAGGGTTGAAGCGGAAAATGGCTCCGGTACATTAAAACCGGAAATGTTTGTAACAGGAATCGTATCATCATCTCTCAATGAATATCGTAATAATGTCACAATCCCGCGTTCAGCAGTTTTATGGACTGGTAAGCGATCTATTGTTTATGTAAAATTACCAGGCACCGGAGAGCCTGTTTTCAGGTTGCGGGAAATAGAAATAGGGCCGATGCTTGGAGAAGAATATATTGTTATTTCAGGAATCTCTGAAGGAGAGGAGATAGTGACCCGGGGAACCTTCAGCGTCGATGCAGCAGCTCAGCTAGAAGGAAAACCCAGCATGCTGAATATTGTTAACGATGGAACAGGTAAAACGGTACATGCCACCTTTCATGTCTCAGGTAAATGTGAAATGTGCAAGGAAAGAATCGAAAAAGCTGCATCATCCATAAATGGGGTTAAAAATGGTGTTTGGGATATAGACACAAAAGAATTCAGCATGGATTTTAACCCTGAGATAACTGATATATCAACTGTCCAGAAAGCAATTGCCAGGGTAGGCCATGATACAGAACTATTCAGGGCTGATGACGAGACTTATAACAAGCTTCCGGAGTGCTGTTTATACAGGTAACTATGGAAGGTTAAGGATATTTGAGGTTGTTGCGGGGATGATGATTTAAGGTCACTTCCCTGTAAAAAAGGTTCTTATACCTTGCTTCGGGAATACTTTTTAAAGTACAGATATGCGGGGATCCCTGCTGCAACTGTTAATAAAGCAACTGACGATTCAGCTGGCCTCTCCAGAAACGATAACACAAGTATCATTATTCCGCTGGCAATGTAGATAATTTGTGTTATTGGAAACCCGGGGAGCCTGATGGCATCAGGGTGAGATTTTCTGAGCCTGAATACTCCTGCCACTGTCAGGATAGGGAAAATACCAAGGGCAAATCCCATATATGTCAATACTTGTTCAAAAGAACCAGATAAAACAAGTATACAGGCTAAAAGGCACTGCAGCAGGATAGAATTTGAGGGTACATCAAATCGCGGATGGATGCTGGCTACACTCCTGAAGAATAGTCCGTCCCTGGCCATTGAATAGTAAACCCTGGGTCCTATAATAATAAACGCACTCAAAGATGAAAACAGGGCAAATCCGATCAGCAGTGAAAAAAGCAATTCGGCTGGTTTGCCAAAAAGGGTGCCCATGGCAAGTCCTCCTACAGAGATAACACCTTTCATGTTTTCAGGTTTTATTCCGTATATATAGAGGACATTAAGAGCCAGGTATATCACTATCACAATCCCTGTTCCGGCCAGCAATGATCGTGGCAGGACCTTCCCCGGATCTTTTATTTCTGATCCAAGGTATGTTGAAGCATTCCATCCACTATAGGCAAACATGATCCACATTAATGAGAGTCCGGCAGTTTTCCACCCTGCAAATCCTGTCCCGGGAATTTCTGCCACCCGGAAGTTTGCAAAGCTTCCATTGCCTGATGAAAAGCCAGCAACAAGCAATACTACTATCAGAAGAACTTTAAGGACTGTGAGCAGATTCTGAACCCGGGTACCGGTTTTTATGCCCCGGTAATGAATAAATGTAAATATCAGGATAACCCCAACCGAAAGAGTTTTCTTGGCCCATACTTCTGTCATGATACCTGAAGCGGATAGCCAGGCAGGCAGGGAAGGCATTGCCCTGTAAAAATACTCACTGAATCCCATGGCGGAGGCTGCAATAGGTGCAGAAAATCCCACCACAAAAGAGACCCATCCGCTCAGGAATCCGAAAAGCGGATGATAGATCCTGGAAAGAAACAGATATTCGCCTCCTGCACCAGGTATTGCCGCACCTAATTCTCCGTAGGAGAGGGCCCCGAATAATGCAATAAGGCCTCCAACTGCCCAGAGGATCACCATAAGGAGCGGATTATTCAATCCTGCCATGAGTAATCCAGAGGTGGTAAAGATCCCTGCACCTATCATATTGGCAATAACAATATTGGTAGCAGGGAATAGTCCCAGTTTCCTTCGGAGGTTATCTTCAGGCATTGTAAAGTCTGTTATTTCTCGGACTTCTTATAACTTATTGAAACTCCTCCTCCGGCAATATTTACAATAGTCTCGTAATTTCTGAGACTTTTTACATAATCAAGATAGATTCCGGTTCCTCCATAGTTTCCATAACCACGTCCCCTGTCCGAAACATTATGGGCAGTAAAGCAACCACCTACTTTAAGCTTAGGATCAACATCGATAAAATAATTCTTATACCATTCTTTATCAGCATCGCTGAAGACAAAATCGAATGGGCCTTTAAGCTCTTTTACCAGGACGTGGGCATCGGCAAGCCTGGCATCAATATATTCCGAAAGACCTGCTTCACGGAAATTCTCCAGGGCTTTTTTGTACCTCGTTTCATCAATATCGATAGTAATAAGTTTCCCCCCGGTTTTACTTAAAGCCCAGGCAATCCATATACCTGAGTGACCAGTTGAGGTGCCGATTTCCAGGGCACTTTTATAGTGATTCCTGGTTATTATATCGTATAGAAGCTGTCCATCCACAGCCGGTATGTTCATATCATACCATCTTCCTGAACGATCAGAGAGAAATTTTTTTACTTTCTCATCGAGGGCCGGGTTTTCCTTTAAGGACTGTGCCCCTGTCTGCTGAAAGACCAGAAACAGGTAAATCAGTACAGTGCAGGATATTACGGATTTATTTCTGACACTCATTTTCAGAGGTTTTAATTACATATGACAGTTGAACAGGTAATTTTTAATTGCCGGGTAGCCGTCCGGCAATCTGTAAAAACAAACTAAATTTACTAAGATGAAAGTATATATCAATGAAAAAAGTTAGTTTTAATAGTTATCTGAAGCATTCACAATGCCTGGTTCAATATTTACCATGATTATCCTTATGCCAGATGAAATTTAAAATAGATCCAATAATTGCCTTACTGGCAATTTTTAATGTAGTAATTCACCTGCTTTTTTATAATAATCTTGAATATCACCGGGATGAGCTGCTTTATTTCTCCCTGGGTATGCATCCTGCTTTCGGGTATGCAACTGTCCCCCCTCTGATAGGATGGGTTGCCTGGATCATTCAAAATATTGTTGGTTATTCAGTTTTTGCTGTACGTCTGTTCCCTGCCCTGATAGGAGGTGCCATGGTGTTTATCGTGTCAGATATGGCAAAAGAGCTGGGAGGTAAAAAATTTGCACAGGTACTGGCAGCAACCGGGATAATCATTGCTCCTTTCGGATTGAGAACATTTATATTTTTTCAACCTGTTCATATCGATCTGTTATTCTGGACATTGATCTTTTATCTGATAATCAAATATTTAAACTCAGAAAAGCCAAAATTTCTTTTATGGCTTGGCATAACAGCCGGATTGGCGCTTCTGAATAAATACCTGATAGGTTTGCTTTTACTGGTGATTCTCCTTGTAGTTCTATTTACCAGGCACAGGGATATATTCAGAAAGAAAATGTTCTGGATCGGAATAGCTGCAGGTATAGTAATCTTTTCTCCAAACCTGATCTGGCAGTTTACCCACGGATTACCTGTATTTAACCATTTATCAGAACTTGCCGAATCACAACTTGTAAATGTAAACCGGATATCCTTCCTGATCGATCAGATCCTTAGTCCCGGGGCTGCTTCATTTCTGACAGTAGGAGGGCTATTTTACATTCTTTTAAATAAAAAACAAAAAGAAATAAGGTTTCTCGGAATCGTTGTGATAGCTGTGGTTGCTGCACTCATGCTCCTGAGAGGGAAAAGTTATTATACCCAGGGGATATACCCGTTCCTTATTGCTGCCGGGGCTGTTTCTTATGAAGAATTATTTAAAAGCTGGTGGTTAAAATCAGTTTTTATAGCACTTCTGATCTTCATGTCAGTATTTATATTGCCTTTCGGTTTGCCGGTTTTCGGTAAAACACAACTTATAAAGTACTTTGATAATGTTGAGGCAAAATATGGATTTGATTTTGGAAGAACCTTTGAGGATGGCTCCAAACATACTCTTCCTCAGGATTATGCAGATATGCTGGGCTGGAATGAACTTACACAGATTGTGGACAAAGCTTGGCGAATGATCCCTGACCAGAAAGCAGCCTTTATTTACTGCGAAAATTATGGCCAGGCAGGAGCAGTTACTGTTATAGGAAAAAAATATGGATTGCCTGAAGCAGTCTCCTTTAATGAGAGCTTCCGGTATTGGGCCCCTGAAAGATTTGACCCCGACATTACTTCAATGGTGTATGTGAATGATAATCCCGGGGATGATGTCAAGGCACTTTTCGGGGAAGTAATTTTAGTGGGTCGGATTTCTGATCCTGATGCCAGGGAATATGGTACGGGGGTATTTCTCGCAAGGAATCCAGTAGACGGTTTCAATAAATTCTGGCTCGAAAGGACAAAAAGCATAAGGTAAATACCAGTACGCAAATATTGACAGGGGACCACTGATAATTATCTGAAATCATCTAACTTAGCAAATAGAAGGAAGTTCAGTTAAGAGAAACATAAAACTACAATCTAATGAAGATCATAAGGAAAATATTAAAAGCCATTATTGTTGTTATCCTCTTCATAGCAGGTTGCCTGGCTGGAATTATTATCTATGCCCTTATTTCCGATTATAAGCCGGAAGAGAAGACAGAACTTTTCAGAGATAGTGCAGGACCAAAGCTTAATGATACACTTGAGTTTTCTTTCCTTACCTGGAACATCGGATATTGTGGTCTCGATGAGGAGATGGACTTCTTCTATGATGGAGGCACGAAGGTGATAACCCCTGAAAAACAGTGGCTTACGAACCTTGAGGCTGTTAAAGGATTTATTAAAAGTAACGATTCCATTGATTTTTTCCTGATCCAGGAGATAGACAGGAATAGCAAAAGAAGCTATCATATTGATGAATATGACACCATTGGGAAATTACTGGATACCCATAATCCATTTTTTGCCAAGAACTACGATGTGTTCTTTGTGCCTGTACCGCCGATGAATCCGATGGGAAAGGTGGTGTCCGGACTGGCAATATTCAGCAGGTTCCTGCCATCACTTTCAGAGAGGTACCAGTTCCCCGGGGAATATGGTTTCCCGACACAGCTTTTCATGCTCGACAGGTGTTTTATGGTCAACAGGTACCCCCTGGCTGGCGGTAAAGAACTGCTCGTTATAAACACGCATAATGAAGCTTTCGATCCGGGTGAGATACGCAAAGCCCAGATGTCGTACCTGAAAAAATTTCTTCTTTCGGAATATGAGAAGGGTAACTACATTATTACAGGAGGCGACTGGAATCAGACACCTCCTGATTTTAAGCCAGAATTTGCTGCCAATAAGGTGAATACTGAACAAATGATGATGGAAACGGATTTCCTTCCTGCTGACTGGAAATGGGTTTACGACAATAAGGTACCTTCAAACAGGTCAGTTATTGCAGCTTATGATCCTGCCACAACCACTACCACTGTTATTGACCTTTTCCTGCTTTCTCCAAATGTCAGGCTCATTTCCTCAGGATGCATTAATCTTGATTTTAAAAACTCAGACCATAACCCTGTGAGGATTAGCGTTAAACTCGTTCAATAATTTACACCAGATCTTATAAAAGATATTCCTTCTGTAAGGGATGAAACAATTTTGAGTAAATTTGGTTTATCAAACAGGCAGGGCAGTGGCTTGATTTACCTGTTTAAAATTAATCCGGAAAAAAGACTTACTATGAGCTTTACTGATTTAATAACTGTACATGGCAGGAAGGTTAGAAAAGAAGCATTTATCTATCTTGTTCAGGTATCGCGTGTCGATGGAAAAATAAGCAATGAAGAGCTTGAACTTCTACATAAGGAGGGCAGAAAATTCGGACTTACCGATCCGGAAATTGATAAGCTTATCAATGGTGAAAAGGATCATCATTACCATGCACCATATTCCCTGGAGGAGAAATTTGAACACCTTTATAATATTGCAGAGATGATCCTTGCCGACGATGTGGTAAAGGAGAAGGAAAAAAGAATGATCAAGCGCTTTGCTATAGAAGCAGGATTTGAATTTTCAAAAATTGATGATCTTATCGAACTTGTTCTCGAAGGTGTCCGGAAAAATACGGAAGAAGAAGAACTTCTGGCGAAGTTCAAAAAGAAGCTCCTTCACTGACCTGTTGCCAATAATTTTATAGATCAAAATAATGGAAGGAGTCCTCGTCAGGCTCCTTCTATTCGTATCTGTACAGTTTGATTTTCTGAACGTATTCATTTGAGCTATCAAATCTTAGCCCTGTTCCGGTCTTATTTTCAAGTGCCATTTTTGCAAGATCATAGTCAAGCATTATATCATCACCATTGAGCCTCCTGCGCGGTACCCAGGTACCATTCACAAAGATCCCCTCATCTACACGGGAAATTCCTGCAATTGCCGGACCGGGAGTTGCAGGTGAGAAGGAAACCTGGATGTCATTCCCATAAATCAGGAATTCATCAGCATCCAGGCCTATGATAAGGCAATATCCGCCAGGTTTTGACTGCCCGGCGCCCCAGCCTTTCTGCTGACCTGCCAGGATTTTGTAGCCGTTCAGGATGACTTCCTCCGGTTCCGGATTTTCTCCGTTCAGCAGTACGGCACTTATCTTACCCTTTTCCTGAGCATCAAGAATTAAAGGCGCTATGCTGGCTGCCAGCCTGTAAGCTTTTGTCACAGGATCATTCTCAGGGTCGTCTGTCCTTCTTTCGAAACCAAATGGTGAATACCCTATTGAGTTATGTCTTCCGATTGCATAAAAAAACTGTCCCGCACCCATCTCTCCGGCTACGCTCTCAGGAATAAAAAGCTGATTACCGTTCCTGGTATAAAGAGAACATATTTCCCTGAATTCCGGCCTGTAAATATCAGGGCAGTACAAGTCAATATCAGGAGAACCTGCCCTCCAGATGTCCAGCATATGAGCCTGGGGCCCTCCTGACGGATAATCTCCCGGCCTTTTATCGGAAGCCTGAACAATCCAGGCGTTGACAAACATTGGCAATGAATATTCTGCTTTACCAGCCCTGGCAACCTTATTTATATAATCTGCATATTGCCATGCCATATACAATTCATCACATTTTTCAGTTATGCCGAATACCTCATTCCAGGTACCCTCCTGTTTAAATCCGGAAGACGCCCAGGTTTCGGTTGTCTCAGGGAGGAGCTTATCCCTGTTTAATGAGAGATAGGTCATAAGTTCCTTTGGAACCTGGGCGGTGAATGTGGTGTTGGCAGCATCGCCATGATCACGGGGTGATCCTATTATACCAACCTCATTTTCAACCTGGATCATTATTACAGTTCTCTGCAACCTGTCGACCTCCCCGAGATGTCTCATCAGTGCTGCAAATGCCCTGGCATCAGCATTCAGGTTTTCGACGCTCAGAGGTGTCAGAATTTCAAGGCTTTTACCATTTTCACCTTTAATCCTGGGGAATCTTTTAAAATCACTTTTCATCCAGCCGGGAATATAATGTGACTGTCCATTCTTCCATGACCCGAACCAGAGGAGGATGAGATGAAGATCATTTGTTCTTGCATCTTCAATGATGTTATCAACACCAGAAAAATTAAAGTTCCCTTCAGTCGGTTCTATAAGGGACCACTCCACAGCTGCCAGCACTGTATTCATCCCTGATGCTTTAAGAACGGGCCAGAATTTCTTCATGTACTCCCGGCTGGTGGAGCTTGAGTTATGAAGTTCCCCACCGAGAACCAGAAAAGGCTTACCCTCAACAAATAGCTGAGTGGCATTTCCCCTTTTTTCAAGTACGGGGATGTGCGCCTGTGGTTGCTTTATACAGGAGTGGAATGTTATTGCAATTGTCACTGCGGCAAACAACGGAATGAATTTCAGTATTTTCATTTTAATTATTTTAAAAACAGTCGGTTATAATATTTTTTCTCCAGGCTTGTTTTGACATTTTACACGAAGTGATCTTACTCATTAAGTTCGGATATGGAGGTCATTTTTTTATTATAATAAAACTGGAATCCCAGGGTTTCAATGACATTAAAGAACCCTTGAATGAAGTAATTTTAGCTGTGTTGGCATCCCAGATTTCCTTTTTTCCATTATCAGTGAATGTCATATTAAATGATACAGGTTCTTTGCTTTCATTGAAAATAAAATAAAGATCTGCATCTTTCCATTTCCTGTGGAGGTATTTTACCTGTGGAAGTACTTTATCAATTTTAAAGTCAGAAGGAGGCAGAAGATTATCCAGTCTCCTTGCAAGGTTGCCGGTTTCTTCAAGTACCGCCCATGAAAGATTTCCGGGATTTACCGCACTCATAAAATTTTTATCGACTGATAATCCTGGCAGCGAACCTGCAAATATTACCTTCCCTCCCGATAATGCAAATTCTTTAAGTTTTACCAGGGATTTAGCCGATATGGCATTTATCGACGGAATGATGATAGCATTATACAACTGACCGCTGAGATTTGTAAAAGTTCCCGTGTCTGTTTTTAGCAACGATGTCAGCGCCTGTTCGTCAATAAAATCAAAATCACGCTGGTTTTCCGTAAGAATACGTGCAATTTCCAGTGCACTTGTGCTTGATTCGCTGTCGCCATACCAAAGGCTGAGGGATGGAAAGTAGATACCTGTGGAAGCAGCCGGGATCCCCTGTGAAAGGAGAAAGGAGGCTCTGTTCAGGTAACGTGCCACAGGTGGAAATGTATCTGTAAGAAAGAAGGCTGGTGAAGGAGCCTGACCTGCGGGCCTCTGGACTGGGGCAGAAGCCTGTGAAGGTTGTCCCGGGCGGGGAGTTGATGCCGACATAAACATCACCTGGATAAAATTAATACCCCGAACAAGCTGATAATCAAGGACCCATTTCGCCTGGCTTACTGAAGGTTTATGGGTAAAGGCGGCAAAGCTCTCTGTGAAAGCTCTTGGTTTCCCGTAGAGATGGGCAGCCGATGATGCAAGCTTCGGATAATCTGCAATATGGTCCATCCATATCTGTGCCCATATTGCATCAACGCCGGGGATGCCGACATTACGCATATTCTTAAAGAAATCACCAGACGATTTTACCAGTCCGGGTATCTGGTCTTCATGGTTAAGGTGAACTATATAATCGATGTTGTTATTCCTGCACCATTCAGCCTGAACATTAAAAAAATTGTCCCTGTAGAGATCAGACCAGACATCCCAGTAATCGGCTTTAGCCCTTAATGTTTCTTCGGAGAGCTGAGGCAGGAAGAAGGAGGCGAGCCAGGGTTGTACATCATATCCTTTCTTGGTTTTAAATTCTTCGAGGATATTACCGGTCCAGGGAGTATATGCAAAGTCGGGTTCATCGCCCATGAAACCCATGAAGGTCTTTCCAAATTCATCACCAAAAGAGTTCTTGTATTGTTGATGGGTCCAGTCAAGAAACTGTCTGGTAGCCAATGGATTCAGGTAGTCCATAAGGGATGCAGTTGTGTCTTTTCCTCTTGATGGATTATTGACCGACCTGGTAACTGAAGACCTGAAGCGATGGCCGGCAATATATATTTTCCATGTCCCTTCAGGGGCCGTCCAGTTGAGTTTCCCTGAGGTGATGTCGATTATCTCTGATGATTTGTTATCACTGTTGTATGCAACAGCGCTCAGGGAGTACCATGGTAACTCTTTTTCAATTTTTTCACCAGCTTTTATATCTATTCTTTCTGTAATAATGAGTCCCTGCATTTTCAGATCCGGCCGTTCATTGCTGAATTTTCCTCCGGCAAACCCGCTCGGGTATTTACCTTCATCTTCGATCCAGACTTTCATTCCTCTGAGCTTTGCTTCCTTAACGGCTATCTTTACCAGGGCGAACCACCCGGGGGAAAGATATGCTTCCTGCATGCCATATCCCGCTTCCACCATAACTCCTGAAAATCCCATTCCTTTAATACGGTCAAGGTCTCGTTTAATCACGGTGTCAGACATTCTGCCATCCCATCCCCACCAGAGAATTATGCCATTCTCTGCCGGTGGATTTGCGAATGTTGGAGAAATATCCCTGGCCAGGGGGAATGAAATTTTTTGCCATGGAGCCTGTGATCTTAATAAGACAGGAACCAGGATGAGCAGAAGAGCCGGAAGTAAAATTTTCTTCATGGAAGCATTATTAAGTCTTTTCAAAATTAAACCAATAAGTGATTAATTATAAAATGAGACCCCTCTAATTTGGTTTTTTTTCCTAACTTGGATGGATAAATATCTGATCCTTAAAATTTAAAATTAACCAGTCGACATGAGAATCTTAATTACGGGATTTGTAGTATTTGTGATCTGGTGTTTTGTTTCTGCCTGGCTCTACAATGATAAGTTGCTGCCAGTGATTAACAAACCTGTCACGATTCCTGCAACTATCGACAACCAGTCACATGTGGCAGATTCTTTAATGAGACTTAAAGCAATGATGCCAAAGGACCTCACGATCTTCTTTGAATTTGATGATGCTAAATTCAAACCTGATCCGCAAGCTGATATCCGTATCCCGGAGTTTAAAGCCTGGCTCGATAAATACCCTGTTGCTGTGCTGTCAGTCAGGGGCTATACCGACATTGTAGGTACTCCTGAATTTAATCAGGATCTGGGAATGGAAAGGGCTGAAGTGGTGGGCAAATATCTTGAAGAAAAAGGTATTCCCTCCTCACGTATTCAGAAAGAGTCTATAGGAGAAAGCAAAGCCTCCGAAAATTATATAACAGAAGAAGGCAGAGCGAGGAACAGAAAAGCAGAAATTTCAGTAAAAATGTAATAATATGGCACATTCGTTTATACTACTTGCACAGTCTGTCACGGGAGCCGTCATATTTATTGTCGCACTGCTCCTTGTTGCAGCAATAATAGGATATTTCACAGCATGGTTTTACGCAAAGTCGGTTTATACACCGATCATAAAAGGACTTGAAGCCGAAAAGGCAGACCTCCAGAAACAGGTTGCCGGACTAAAAGAAGAAGTCTCGAAGTTGAATGGGACAGTCGCTGACCTCAAAGTCAGGATCAGCGGGCTGGAGGAACAGGTGGCGGGAAAGGAAAAAGAGATTAAGGAGCTAAGAGGGAAGATTAATGAAAATAGACTTTAAAAGCTTTATTCCTCCTCTTCGGTGGCTTCCTTCCTATAATTTCAGAACGTTTGGAGATGATGCTGTTGCCGGATTGATGTTAACGGCATACGCAATTCCCGTGTCACTGGCATATGCCACTTTAGCCGGACTTCCACCACAGTATGGGATATTCGGGTATCTTCTTGGCGGGCTATTTTATGCATTTCTGGGAACCAGCCGGCAACTTGCCATCGGCCCGACATCAGCTATCTCTATGGTTATCGGGTTTACCCTGGCAAACCTTTCAGGAGGCGATCCCCAGCGATGGGTCGACCTTGCATCGCTGACAGCAGTGATTCTTGCAGCACTTTGTTTCCTCGCATATATTCTCAGGCTTGACAGTATTATAAATTTCATCAGTGAAACAGTTCTGACAGGCTTTAAAGCCGGAGCAGCACTCACGATCATTCTTACACAGCTTCCAAAAATGTTTGGCGTTCCCGGCGGAGGAAAGAATTTTTTCACCATGTTTTATGACCTGATTCACAAATTGCCGGATACAAATTTTTATGTACTTATTTTTGGAGTCATAGCTCTTCTGCTGATCCTCCTGGGAGAAAAATTCTTCAGAGGCAAGCCTGTTGCAATATATGTGGTGGTCCTTTCTATAATTCTGATCTCTTTTACTTCTCTCGCGGATCATGGTTTTAAAACTGTTGGTGTGATACAAGGGGATCTTCCCAAATTACATATACCAAGTTTGAACTGGGATGATATTCAAAGTGTTGCCCTCCTGGCTTCAGCATGTTTCCTGCTTGCCTATATTGAAAGTGTTTCAGCCGGCAGGACTCTGGCACATAAAAATGGCTACGATATTAATCCCCACCAGGAACTCCTGGCACTTGGCGCAGCCAACCTGGCAACGGCATTCGGTCATGGTTATCCTGTCAGCGGTGGGTTGTCACAATCAGCAGTTAATGACGGGGCCGGCGCTAAGACACCAATGGCTCTTGTTTTTACTTCATTCTTCATTGCCATATGTTTGTTATTCCTTGCATCACTACTTAAGAATCTGCCGACAGTGATTCTTGCCTCTATTGTTTTTACTGCTGTAATCAAGCTGATAAACATAAAGGAGTTCAGGAGAATGTGGAAGGCTAACAAGGCCGACTTTATTATAGCCCTGCTCGCTGCGGTAAGTGTGCTGGGTTTTGGGATCCTGAAAGGAGTCATGATAGGAGCCCTGGCATCGTTAATCCTTATTATTAAGTTTGTGTCGAGTCCTCATGTGGCAATTCTCGGTAAAATACCGGCTACCGATAGATACTCCGATATATCAAGGCACCCGGATAATATAATGACTCCGGGAATTCTGATGTTCAGGGTCGAGGCTCCTATAGTCTACTTCAATGTAAACTATATATACTCCCATATCTGGCCGGAGATAGAGAAGCAAATGTCAACACTCAGGATCGTAATCTTTGACCTTAGCACATCAGCATATCTCGATTCCTCGGGTGCCAGGCTGATAAGGAGACTTTATGAGAATCTTGAACCCAAAGGCATAATCTTCAAAGTTGCAGAAGCACATTCTGAAGCACGTGATATCCTGCGATTTGAGGATATTGAACACCTGCTTGGGCATGTCAGCAGGAGGGATTCGCTTCATGATGTTATCACTAATACCCTCACCGAGGCTGAAATGCGGGAAAAAATAAGGGAAGAATCTGTTTGAAAGAAATTTGCTATTGACGGGATTTTTTTCTGTAATAGCTGATAATAAACAGAATACCTGAAAGTAAAAAGGGCAAGGCTATTGGTATTATTGCAAGAATACTTTTCCCTACAGATCCTGTCCTCTGGAGATTTATCATCAGGACAAAGACGGTCCATGCAATAGCGGCAATAGTCATAATAATTCCTCCTGCCAGCTCCCATTTCCAGGCTATTATAAGCACTGAAATCATGAAATAGACAGGTGCCAGGTGTATCAGAAATGCCCCGGCATTCTGCCAGAATGTATTACTCTGGCTGAATGAATCAAGAGCAAACAAACTCACAAAAAGTATTGCAAGAATTGTTATTGCACGTGGGGTCCAGTAAAAGATCTTATCTGAAATTTTCATAGCAGGGTTACTGTTAAAAAATTAACAATACTATAATATCAAAGGTACATTTTTCGGTGTAAATCAAATCTTAAATACAGATCTTCTGCAACCTTTTTTATATTATTTGATTCTCATTAATGGTAATAGTGGTATTTTTGTCGTTTCCGAAAAAAATGAAAAGGATCGCAATAGTAGCCGGTTTGTTATTATCACTTTGCAGGATATCTGATTCCCAGAATCTTACAAGTAGCAACCTGCCTGTTATTATTATCTCAACCGATGGGGGAGTATGGATCCCTGACTCCTACAGGGTTCTTGGGACAATGAAGATCATATTCAGGGGAAGCGGCCAGAGAAATTATGTTTCGGACCAGACTAATCCTGCATATTTGAATTATAATGGAAGGATTGACATAGAAACACGCGGATCCTCTTCACAAGCCACAGAAAAGAAACAATATGGGTTTTCCACTCTGAAAGCAGATAATATCTCAGATAATAACGTTAGTCTGCTTGGGATGCCGGCGGAACACGACTGGATACTAAATGGTATGGTCTGGGATACGGCCCGGATAAGGGATTACCTTTGTTTCAACCTGATGAGGGAGCTTGGCGAATATGCCTCCAGGGCAATTTACTGTGAAGTTGTTATCAATGGCTCTTACCGGGGATTATACCTGCTTGAGGAAAAAATCAAATGGGACAATGGCCGGGTTGATATTATGAAACTTGAGCCTTCAGAAAACGCCCAGCCTGAGCTTTCAGGAGGCTATATTGTTAAGGCAGATAAAACAACAGGGGGCGATCCTGTAGCATGGTCTATGGTAAGCTGGTATAATGGTCCGGTTGATTATATCCATCACCTGCCTAAACCGGAAGATATCACATCGACCCAGAGCTCATATCTGCGAAATTATTTCATGAAGTTTGCCAGCGCTGCCCAGGGTGGTAATACTTCACTTTACAATGGCTATACAACATATATCGATATACCCTCATTTATTCATTATATAATCATTGCCGAGCTGGCATCAAATGCAGATTCATATGGGCTCAGCACTTATTTTCATAAGGACAGGAACGGAAAGCTAAGAGCCGGACCGATGTGGGATTCTGACCTGACCTTTGGGAACGATCTTTTCTTGTGGGGATACGACCGCAGCCATACCAACGTCTGGCAGCTGCACGATGGTGGAAACGATGGTTCAAAGTTCTGGTACGACCTGTTCCAGAACAGTCAGTTCCGATGCTACCTGTCAAAAAGGTGGAATAGTGTTACCCAACCCGGGCAACCCCTTAACCTTACAAACCTTGAAAATTTTGTCGACCAGACTGTTAGCACGATAAGTGAAGCAATAACAAGGGATTATGCACGGTGGGGAATAGCTAATAACCATAGCCAGAGGATCGCCAATCTTAAAGCATGGACAGCTGAAAGGATAACATGGATGACAACGAACCTTGGTTCATATTCTGCCTGCAGTAATGTAAACCTTCCTCCACTGGTAATTTCAAAGATCAATTTCAATCCACCGGCATCAGTATGGTTTCCCGATGGCGAAGAGCTGGAGTTTATTGAAATCACTAATACCGGAGATGCAGAGGTTAACCTATCGGGGATTTACTTTGGAGGAACAGGTCTTGTTTATCAGTTCCCGTACAATTCACAAATAAGTGCAGACACATCAATCTACCTGGCATCAAATTCTTCTGTATTTTATAATAAATACGGATTTATGCCTTTCGGTCAATATACGAGGCATATCTCCAATTCCGGCCAGGATCTGCAGCTGCTCGATGCCTTTGGAAATTCTATTGATAATGTTTCTTTCAGCGATACTCTTCCCTGGCCGGAAGCAGACGGGAATGGCTTTTACCTGAAGCTTAAGGACACAAGCCTCGACAATAATAGTCCTGAAAACTGGATAGCCTCAAACGATCTTATTTTGTCATCTGATGAAATTAAGAGTGATGCTGCTATTTCCCTTTATCCGAATCCTGTTCATGACGTTCTTCACCTTAGAGCAGACAGGATAATGCTTTCACTTGAAATACATGATATGACCGGCCACCTGCTTATTTCAGCAAATGCCGGCACTGACAGTTATGACCTGAACCTTGAAAGCCTTCCATCCGGGGTATATATTCTGAAGGTTGTCACTCCCGGAAGGATGTTGTTAAGAAAGATTGTAAGGTACTGACCTAGTCCCAGATATAAGTACCAACCGCCCCGCTGTTAAGAGTCAGTTTTAAAGTTTTTCCCTTAAAGCTCAGATTAAAGTTTTTCTTATTTGCCGAGGTGTTGAGAACAATAAGCACCTTTTTACCGTCGGGTCTTTTAAATGCCACATTTGGAAGGCTGCCAAGATCATTTGTGCTTATCCTGACAGATCCGGGCAGTACAAACTTAGCAGCATGCGCAAGGATATAGTAAGCAGGATTTCTTGTTACATTATTCCAGCTGAGAGTGACAGTTCCGAGGCATTCTGTACAACCGCCGACAGTATGAGGATCGTATAACGGATCAGATGCAAGGTTCCATTCGAGGACAACGCGACACCAGTTTCTTGTTCCCCCGATTATCAGGTTCTCGACATGCCACGAAAGATCGTTCGCCAGGTTCCCCGGTGCTCCAACCCATTGCTCTGTGAAATACAGATTCTTCTGGGGGAAGGCATTATGAACATCAGTAAGCTTGCTGATTGTTCCTCCGTAAAGATGAAATGCGGCACCATCAACAAATGATGCAGCATCAGCATCACCATAGATTGTCAGCGGATAATCTGGGCGGTCGGCATTATGATCGTAGACGATTATTTTGGTTGTTATGCCTGCAGCTGAAAAAGCGGGACCAAGATTCTCTTTGATGAATTTTGCCTGGTCGGCGGCATACATAATCATGCTTGGATTGTTTCCGCCGTACAAAGGCTCATTCTGAATTGTTATGGCATCGATAGTTATTCCTTCAGCAGCCATGGCCTGAATATATTTTACGAAATACTTCGCATAAGCATCATAAAATTCAGGTTTCAGGCTCCCACCGATTGATGACCCATTGGTCTTCATCCATACCGGGGGTGACCAGGGGGAACCCATTATTCTGATAGAAGGACTAATTGCAATTATTTCCTTAAGAACAGGTATAAGGTCGGTTTTTTCAGGGTTGATACTGAAATTATTCATTTCAGGATCTGTCTCTCCCGCCGGTAAATCATCATATGAGAATACCCTGTCGCTAAGATCGGAGGCTCCTATGCTGATACGTATATAACTTATTCCGATACTTTTTCCATCGGTCGTAAACAGCTCCCTGAGGAGTGTATTCCGGCTCTCAGGGGACATTTTATTCAGGAGAATTGCGCTTCCTCCTGTGAGGCAGTTTCCGAAACCGTCGATGGTCTGATAAGTGATGGAAGTGTCCGCAACTATCGAAGGATCAGTATTTGATGTACTTGAAAAATAGAGCAGTGCGGGACTTTTCTGAAAAAGTATTCCTGCTGAAGGGCTTGTTATCCATGAAACTACTCCTGCACCGATTGTATCGATATTGCCGGGATCATTTCCCGGGTCATGTGAGCCATTACAGGCTGTGAGTAGTAATGCCGGGAATATAAAGGCAATCAGTTTATTCATTTCTATAAATATTGATAGATCCTGACGTAATCAATGATCATTTTCCGGGGGAAGATAGAATCGTCTATACCCTGTGCGCCTCCCCAGTTTCCTCCAACAGCGACATTTAAGAGAAGATGGAATCTTTTATCAAATGGCCAGGCTTTGTATCCGGTACCTTCATTTTTAAATGTGAAATACAGCATATCATCGACATAGACCCTGTATTCTTTCGATTCCCATTCAAGAGCATATACATGAAAATCTGAATAACATGTATTTATGGTTATCCTGTTACTTTTCTGGGTTCCGAGAACATGATTATATGATTCGGTATGTGCGGATGCGACAATCACATAAGGGTCATAGCCAACATTTTCCATAATATCTATCTCCCCGCTTTTTGGCCAGCCGCCATATGCCCAGTCGGTCGGCAGCATCCAGATAGCCGGCCACATGCCTCTGCCATCAGGAAGCTTAGCCCTGACTTCAACCCTGCCATACAGCCAGTCGCCTGAACCTTTTGTCCTTAATCGTGCAGATGTATAGTGAAATCCCTCGTACTCTTCTTTTATAGCGGTGATCGTCAGGTATCCATCTTTGACTTCAGAATTTTCGAGCCTGCCACTCGTATAATATTGAGATTCGTTATTTCCCCATCCTGAAGAATTGCCTTCTGTATCGTAGTTCCATTTGGCTGAATTAGGCAATCCGGCATAATCAAATTCATCGGACCATACAAGGGTTTTTGTCTTTCCGTTATTGGGATTATCAGGATATGGATCAGGATCGGGTTCCTTGACACAGCTTGTAAATAAAGCTGTTCCCAGGTATATCAGGGAGATTAATATCGAGCTCATATGTTTTGTTTTTTTCATCAGATCAGTTAATAATAAATTCACCATGTAATCCTTCGTTTGAGTTTGGTCCTACCCAGACATCAAACTCCCCGGGTTCCGCAACTAATTCTTTGCCATTAAAAAATGAAAGATCATCACCTTTAAGAATAAATGCAACCTGGTTTGCTTCACCGGCCTTGAGGTGGATGCGCCTGAAGCCCTTCAGCTCTTTTATTGGTCTTGTAATGCTTCCCACGCGATCGCGGATATATAATTGTACAACCTCGTCGGCGTCCATTTTCCCGGTGTTGGTAATAGTTGCTTTTACCGTCACCGATCCACCCTTATCTATCGAAAGGTCTGAAAGGGTGAGATTACTATATGCAAAGGTAGTATAGCTTAATCCAAATCCAAAAGGCAGAAGCGGGGAATAGCCATAATCGAGCTGGAAAGATTTGTAACCGAGTGAAGTCTGGGGATTTTTAACGGGTATACTGTCGATCGGAGTCCATGACTCGGGAGTAGCCGGGCGTCCAGTATTGTTCCTGTAATAATAGAAAGGTATCTGGCCGGAGCCTTTGACAAAAGTAACAGGTAGTTTTCCTGACGGCGATTCTTTGCCAAAAAGCAGATCGGCAATCGCAGGTCCTGCCATTGTTCCTCCGTGCCAGGCATAAATAACAGCATCTGCTTCATCGAGGAGCTGACCTATGGCAAGAGGTCTGCCAGCCATTACAACGACAATAAGAGGTTTTCCGGTTTTTTCAAGTAAGGAGATGAGTTCATCCTGTGCACCAGGAAGATTTATTTCCCCCCTGCACTGGCCCTCACCTGAAAGTATCCATTCTTCACCGGCAAAAAACAAAATGGCATCCGATTTTTTTGCAGCCGCAAGGGCATCATTAAACTCACTGTTATTTTTATCACGGCTGTATTTGAGTCCACTGACAAAATTGACTTTAGGTTTTCCCAGGAGGTCGGTTATAGCCTTTAGTGGAGTAATAGAATTTTCGGGATTACCGTCAAAACACCAGGTACCAAGCTGATCGCGGGGAGAATCAGCCAGCGGCCCTATCACGGCAACAGAATTTATCGAGGCTTTTAACGGTAGTGTAAAGTTCTGATTTTTCAGCAATACACAGCTTTCTGCAGCAAGCCTGCGTGCATGTTCCAGAAAGTCGTTATTCAGCAGTACTTTACCTGCATCGGGAGCAGTATATGGATTCTCAAATAATCCAAGCCTGGATTTGACTTTAAGAATATTTTTTACGGCATCATCGATTTGTTTCTGTGATATTTTCCGGTCAGCAAGGAGAGATTTGACATTATCAAAATATGTTGTGGTTGCCATCTCCATATCTACACCGGCATTTATTGCTTTGGCAGCTGCATCTTTTTCATCTGTTGCAAATCCATGGTTAACCATTTCCGGAACGGAACCCCAGTCACTTACCACGAGACCGTCAAATTTCCATTCGTTTCTTAATATCTGCTTCAGTGTAAATTCATTTCCTGAGGTGGGAATGCCATTCAGATCATTAAATGCCGACATGAAGGTAAGAGCCCCTGCATCCCTGGCAGCTTTAAAAGGCTTGAGCACGATATTACGCAAGACCGGCTCAGTAATATAGGTGGTGTTATAATCACGTCCGCCTTCAGAAAAACCATAACCAACATAGTGTTTTGCACAGGCGGCAACTGATGTAGGATCAGTGAGGCTGTCACCCTGGATTCCTCTTACCATTGCCTCTGCCAGGACTGAAGCGAGGAATGGATCTTCGCCACACCCTTCTGCTATTCTTCCCCACCGGGGATCCCATGTTATATCAATCATTGGGGCAAATGTCCACCTTATACCCTGTGAAGAAGCCTCAATTGCAGATATTCTGAATGCTTCCTTTACGAGTTCAGGATTCCAGGATGCTGCCATCCCAAGAGGTATAGGGAAAATTGTTCTGTAACCGTGTATTACATCCCTTCCTATAAGGAGGGGAATGCCTAAATGGCTTTCCTTAACGGCTATCCTTTGTATCTCATTCACATTTTCAGCACCAAAATAGTTCAGGAGAGATCCAACCCTGCCATCCCTTACTGCTTTCTTGAGATTCTCTTCAGATCCGAAAATTCCCGGATCGAGCTGTGACATCTGCCCAATTTTTTCATCCAGCGACATCTCGGAAATCAGTTTGTTTATCCGATCTTCACTGCCGGATTGACCGGCAGGTTCCTTTTTACAGGAAGGGATGAGTGCTGACAGTATGAACACAACTATAGCAATCCTGGCAATAATTGATTTCATAACCGGGAGAAATATATTATTAATGAAGAAGTTTAAAAATCAATGCCTGCCGCCAACTACAGCAGGCATTGACCAAAATTAATTCCTACTCAACCGGGCAAAGGTAATAATGCCAGTTTGTCCAGTTCTCGTATGAGCTTAAGCAGGTAAGCTCAAGCAGTGTCGGAGTAACCTGGCGTATCAGGTAAGTATTATCTTTAGCGCCCACGTCAAAACAGGGGAAGATCGGTTTTGTACTGGTAATTATAAGTGAATTAGTACTTCCCGAAGTTGATATAGCCCATTTTCCTGAAACAGGGGTGGTATAATCAACATCCCAGTCGCCATCGTTCTGTACTGGATTAAGATAGACAGAAGCAAGAGCCGGGTCATTTTTCCTGTATTCCTTCACGTAGCTTTTGCCTTTGTTATCATATGTCACCACAAAGCCATTTAGCTTGAAGGTAATTTCATCATCCACAAGAGAAGTTCCTGCTTTATCTGTCGGGTTAGCGCCCCACCATGACCATCCGTTTGGATCATCGGTCGGACCAACTCCTATATATGCCCATCTTGACCTGTCGAGTTTCCAGGTTTTGCCATTTACAGCATCTATACCGCCGGTAAGGTTTACATAAACCGGTGCGCTGAATATGGAATAGTCTGTTTCGTCTTGTGTAACGCTTTGGGATTTAATGACATAACCATTTTTTGAAACAAATGTCAGCTGAACTGTATAAACACCTTCGAGTGGATAATATACAGTATCTGTCTGTCCGTATCCCTTTACTCCATTACCAAAATCCCAGTATGAAATCCCAACGGGATCTGAAGTATTAGTTACAACGAAATGAAAAGCATCTGTACCCTGGGTTACCGTGAAGGTAACTTGGTCCGCCGTGATGGCTGGCCCGATATCAGGCTTATCTTTCATCTGTGGATCGCAGGCAACAAGTAACAGAAGTATTGCCAGGATTCCTGATATTCTGAATATATTCTTATTCTTTTTCATTTTATCTCGTGATTAATTTATTAAGGCTACTTGGAAGCATAAGCTTTTACCATTTGCTTCAAAACACCGGCATTACAGTTCCTTATATCGCTTGCAGGTATCGGGAACATACCCCATGAATCGGGATCAAAAACTCTTCCTGCAAAATCAGCTGCATTCGGTGTACCTCCGGGAAGGACAAAGCTGGCATTTACCTTTGTTTCGGCAAAGGTCAGGCCTCTCCTCAGCAAATCCCATTTTCTTGAACCCTCTCCACCGAATTCCACGCGTCTTTCGTGATAAATATCATCAATAGTTATCGATGTTTTTGCAGCTCCGGCGCCAAGGGCACGTGTCCTTACCTGGCTCAGGTAACCTGCTGCTTTACTATTATTATCTGTAAGCCATACTTCTGCTGCCATCAATAATACATCAGCATACCTGATATCCATGAAATTACGAGGGAAGTTGTGACTTTGTTCGCCACCAGAGCCGATATAAGCTGTACGAGCCATGAACTTTTTATTAAAATATCCGGTGTTCATGAATGCCCTGTTATAATCAGTCATACTTTCTTCCGCATTATACAGGGTAACATCTTTTCTTGGATCGCCTGCTTCAAATTCATTGGCGAGACTCCATGAAGGTACATCGAATGACCAGCCGGCGAATACCGACGGATCTCCCTGGGGGTTACGAACGCTGAGCCATACGCACGAGAAATTGCCATTAATGTTCCATCCGCCCCAGTCGCCTGATTTTGCTTTATCGGAGTATTGTATCTCGAGAATCGATTCTGCATTATTCTGGTCGTCCCAGCTGAACAGGTCTGCATAGCTGGGTATAAGATGGTACCTTTCTTCGGTGATGATCTCGTCAAGGGCACTCTGAACATATGCTTTATTGATCAGAGTTGTTCCGTCAGTCCATTGCTGGGCTGTCAGTCCCAGTTCAGGTATAGCGCTCATACCAGTATGGTAAAGATAAATGCGGGCAATAAGGGCCTGGGCAGCAGCTTTTGTCACTCTTCCTGCCTCAGCAGCAGTAAAGTCTTCTGGAAGTACCTCAACTGCATCAAGAAGGTCGGCAGCGATCTGGGTGAATATAACATCAGGGCTGCTCTGTGTAACGCTTTTGTAATCTTCCACGCTCGGGAGTACAGATGTTATCAAAGGTACCCATCCGTAGTGACGTACAAGATCCCAGTAGAAATAAGCGCGCAGAAATTTAACTTCACCTTCATATCTGGTTTTGAGGCCGTCGGTAACCCAATCAATGCCGTCCTGTTTCTGGAGGTAAAGGTTTGCGCGATAAATACCTGAATAACAGCGGCTCCAGAGATCGGAAGAAGAATTATTCTCAGGAGTCATTTTAAATGATTCCATATCCTGCCATTGTGCCATGTCATTAGCATTGGCACCACCGCAGTAAGCATCATCAGACCAGATATCAGCCATAACCGGTACAAACTGCCAGTTCTGAACAGAGTAGGCATCATACACGGCAGTCATGGCAAGAAAGGCCTGTTCTTCTGTCTTGTAGTAGTTGGCTTCAGTCTGGCCGGTCTTGGGCTCAAGCTCCAGAAAATCCTTGGAGCAGGAGTTGCCAGCCAAAAGTATTGCCACAGAAGAGACAATGTATATAAGTGATTTTTTCATATCTGAAATGTTATTTTATTAAAACGAAATGTTAAGTCCTGTCATAATTGTCCTTGGTTGGGGATATATACCATGGTCGATTCCATTGTTGAAAACTCCACCTCCAATTTCAGGATCGAAACCCTGGTACTTCGTAAATGTCAACAGGTTTTCGGCTGCTACATAAATGCGGAGTTTTTTAATCTTGAGAAATTCACTCGTCTTGGCAGGAAGCGTGTATCCAAGGGAGATATTTCTCAGGCGCAGGAAGCTTCCGTCGTGTACATAGAAATCACTTACAGTAGCCATATTATAGTTGGCATCATTATAAGTAACCCTGGGATAGTAGTTTGATGTCCCTTCACCCACCCAGCGGTCAAGCCAGTCAGCGCGGTAGTTTGTACCATTCATATCCCATCTTCTTGTTGCATCATAGATCTCCTGACCCAGAGCTGCATAGAGGAACATGTTCAGGTCAAAGCCATACATCTCAGCTGTAAGATTCAGACCTCCTGTGAAATCCGGGAAAGGAGTTCCGATCTGGACCCTGTCAGCATCGCCATCAATATCACCGTTTCCGTCAGCATCAAAGAATTTAATATCCCCGGGAACTGCATTAGGCTGTATTTTGCCACCTGATTCATTAACATAGGCATCAATTTCTGCCTGGTTCTGGAAGATTCCAAGGGTTTTAAGTCCATAGAATGCTCCCATTGGAGTTCCAACCTCCGCATAAAGTATATCGCTCTGGCCGAATCCACCGCTGCCTCCCAGAAGTCTTTTCTCGGTATTCTGAATATCTAAAACCTCGTTTTTATTGAATGCACCGTTAACAGATGCAGTCAGATAGAGTTTTGCAAATTGTTTCTTGTACCCGATTTCAAATTCAAGCCCAGAGTTTCTTACTGTACCACCATTAATAATTGGAGCAGAGTTACCCACAGTCATTGGTATTGGTGCAGTTACCAGCCAGTCTTTAGTGGTCTTTATATAGTAATCGAGGATAAGAGTTACACTGTTTTTAAGAGTTGTAAGTTCAAGACCTATGTCTGTCTGTTCTGAAGTCTCCCATTTAAGAGAAGGGTTTGCAATTTTTGTCGGCTGTGTTCCATTATACTGGATGACACCTGTTCCGAAATAATAGATATTCTGATTACCTATTACAGATGTATATCCGAAGTCGCCAATGTTTTCATTACCGTTTTGGCCCCAGCTGGCTCTCAGCTTGAGGTTATTGATAATATTGGAGATGTTGCTCATGAAATCTTCCTTGGAGATAACCCAGCCTGCAGAAGCTGACGGGAAATAGCCATATTTATTTTCTGAACCGAACCTCGAGGATCCATCCCTGCGGAGGGTAGCAGAAAACATATAACGGCTCCTGAAATCATAATTGATTCTTCCGAAGAGGGAAGCAACGGTATGCTCTGAAAAGCCGCCACCAGTATTTGCACTTTCAGGATCAGTTGCGTTATCGAGATATGCATGTCCGAAATCGTCGAAAATAAGATCATTCTTTGAACCCCAGAGATTTTCATACATATCCCTGAAGGCTGTAGTTCCAAGCATTATAGTAATGTTATGCTCGTCAAATGCTTTTGTGTAGGTAAGGACATTTTCAAAGTTCCACCTTGTATAGATATCCAAGCCCTTGTATGCTTTATCTACAACACTGGAGTGCATTGCATCAAGATCGTACATCGGAGTGTATGAATCTGTGTTAACTAATGCATATTCACCACCAAATGATGTCTTGAAAGTAAGACCTGTCAGCATCCTGGAGATTTTGCTGAAGTCGAATTCTGCGTATACATTACCAATAACTTTATTAGTCCTGGTTTTGCTGTTATTATAAGAAAGCATTGCCACAGGGTTGGTAATCTCCTGAAGTCCGCCAACATAATCCTCAGGTGTTGCCCATGTTCCGTCTGAATACTTAACAGGAATTATAGGAGGCATGTTAAGTGCCTGGTCGAGGCTGAGGCCAAAATGATCATTTGTAGCAATTCCCCTGCTTACAATATTAACAAGGTTTACATTGCCTCCAAGCTTGAGAAGGCCAAAGTTGCCGGCAGCATTAAGCCTGTAACCGATCTTCTGGAAATTGGATTTTCCCTTTGCTACAATACCATCCTGAGAGAAATAATTGATAGATGATGAATATTCAAGTTTATCGCTACCTCCGTTAAATGATAGTGAATGGTTTTGTTTTGGAGCATTGTAATTGAACATTTCATCCTGCCAGTCGGTATTTGCAGTGAATGTAGCTATTTCGGCAGGAGTAAATTCAACAGGCTGTCCGCCGTTAATAGCAGCTTCATTTACAAGCATTACATATTCTGACGAATTCAGCAGAGGAATTTTCTTCCATGGATTCTGAACGCCATAGTAACCATCGTAGGTCACAGAAAGTTTTGTATTGGTGTGTCCTGTTTTTGTTGTAATAAGCACTACTCCGTTCGCGCCCCTGGCTCCATAGATTGCACTTGAGGCAGCATCTTTCAGAACTTCTATCGATGCTATGTCGCTTGCATTAAGGAAGTCAGTGCCTGCACCGCTCATGGGGAGTCCATCGATAATGTAGAGAGGTTCAGCGTCACCGTTTGTGCCGGTACCCCTGATACGGACAGAGATCTGGTCGCCAGGCTGTCCGGAGTTACTTGTAATAACAACACCGGCAGTTTTTCCCTGAAGGGATTGTGTGACCCTCATGTCGGCAGCTTTCTTAAGGTCTTCACCGTCGACTTTAGCAATAGCCCCTGTAACCAGACTTTTCTTCTGGGTACCGTAACCAACAACAATGACCTCGTCCATTACAGCAACATCAGATTCCATTGCTATTGTGAGAGTTGTGCTTGAGGTTACAAGTCTCTCCTGTGTTTTCATACCCACAAAGGAGAAAACCAGGGTGGAATTCGCCGGAACATTTAGTGTAAATGCACCGTTGATATCAGTCAGGATACCTGTTGTGGTACCTTTGACTGAAATACTTACTCCCGGCAATGGCTGACCATCGGCGGAAGACGTAACAGTCCCTTTTACCTGCAGTCCCTGTGCATTTAGCACTACAGAACAAAACAGGAATAAAAGAGCAAGGATAGTTTGTCTCATAAATTGTAATTAAAGGTTAAGGTTAAGGTTTAAGTATAATTAGCCTAAAAATGTTCATCGGAACATTAATAATTGTTACGAAAATTAGGATATTATACTATATGGAGAAGTTTAAAAACTACTTCAAAAATACATCAGGAAGGCAATTTCAATACATCAATAATACTACATCTGATTTTTTAAAACGCAGAAATACAGATATATAATAATTAAACATTACTAAAATTAAATACATCATAACAAAGTAATGCTTACAACAATGAAATTTTGCGATCAGAGGTTGATCAGGAAGCCGGTAAGATTAGTATTCCTGTCGATTCCCATTTTTTTCCTTATCCTGTACCTGCAGATTTCAACGCCTCTTACAGAGATATTCATGAGGGGAGCTATCTCTTTGGTTGAGATATTCATTTTAAGGAAAGCACACAATCTCAATTCAGTAGGGGTTAGTGCAGGGTAGCGTGATTTAAGTTTTTCAATAAAAGTTTCGTGTACTTCATCGAAGGCCTTGTCAAAAACCTCACGCTGTTTATTATGACTGACCTCTTTGTTTATGATAGATATAATAGAGACAATCCTGTCAGTCACATTTGTATCGGGTGACGACTTTTTAAGGCTGAGGAGTTCCTTTTTAATATTTGTAAGTATTTCATTTTTCCTTACGATGTTCATAGCCTGGTTCGCAAGTTCCTTATCCCTTTGTTTCTTCTCAATCTGCAGCCTTTCGTTCTTCATCGTTATGATTTCCTTCTCCGACACCAGTGCCTGCCGGATATATTCTCTTTCCCTTTCATTATAATCACGCAGCTGTTTTACCCTCTCTTTCCTGTTGGAGATCTCAATCCTGGTATTTATGAACCACCTCAGGAAGATTATTATTGAAATAGCCAGTAAACCATATACGATATATGCGACAGCCGATCTGTACCAGGGTGGAAGAATGGTAAATGTAATTGAATCGGATATGCTTTCACTGCCGAGCGGATCCCTTGCCTTTACGATAAATGTAAACCTCCCGTCTGGGAGATTGCTTATATCGGTATAGAATGAATGGCTCCATTTTGACCAGTTTTCGTCATAGCCGATTAAAGATGTACTATATTCAATATTCTCCTGGTATTCATATACAGGAGCAGAGTAATAAAATCGGAGATGATTCTTTTTAAAGGGAAGAACAATCCCATGGGAACCTCTTTCTGCTCCCGGAACCCTGTTACGCAGATAAAAAGTACTGTCGAGATAATCTGCATCCACCCTTGTGATATACGTAGAAAAATCGGGATACGATTTAAAATCTTCCTGGAGTGAATAGTGAGCAAATCCTTTTTCGAAGCTGATGAATACTTCATGGTTATTAAAACTGTAAACTGATTCAAAACCATGAATAAACTTTCCTGCCAGTAGTGTGAATGGTGAAGTTATCTGCTTAAAACTATAATCTTTCTGAATCCTGAACAGACCTATCCTGTTGTAGGAGGTATACCATATATTGCCGGCAGGATCTTCTTTAAGATACGTAATACCCACTACCGGCGATAAAAGCTGATTGAAATATGGAGAAGGCTGGAACCGGTCATTCTGGGGAAGGTATTCATATATTCCGGTGGTATCTGCTGTGAAGATAATTTTACCCTTTACTTTATATACGTTGAGGGTATAGTTAGTGGGAAGGCCATCTCCTTTGGAATATTTGCGGGAAAATATTACAGAGTCAAGTGATTCGTTGAGATGTACACGGAAAATCCCTTTAAATCCATGGCTCATCCAGATATCTCCGCTTTCGTCTTCCTCGAATACCCTGAATGATTCATTGAACCCGGGAATCTTCTTTACAAATTGCCAGGTGCCATTTTCCCATTTAAAAAGTATAAGACCTCCATAGGTACCTCCTAAAAGATACCCTGGATGTTTTGCAGGTATATGGTATTTCCATCCTCCATGGATATCATTTATGAGTTTTGCGACCTCGCCATCAATGATAAATGTCCCGTAATTATGCCCGCAGATTACCACCCCGTTATGGATACCAAGGTACCATACCTGGCCTGAGGTACCTTTAATCATCCTGAAATCACCGACAGGTTTTCCATTTTTCCAGTCGGCGACATATAATCCCTGGTTCGTGCCGAGGTACAGTTTTTCACCATGGACGAGTTCAGTATAGCCTGCTCCGAAGCCTCCAGGGTTTTGCAGAAAGGTTATTGGAGAACTTATGGTCACATAATCGATCCCGTTATCGAGGCCGAGCCATAGATTCCCTGACCTGTCTGAAAAAACACTGAGAATTGTATTGTTCTGCAATCCCTTGTCCTTGTTAATGTGCTGGACCAGGTTCCCCTTCTTATCAATAATTATGACACCGTTCTGGATTGTCCCAAGGGCAAAATAATCCTTCAGAAGAGTTGTGGCGCAAAATATCTGGCTTCTTATCGAAAAATCGCTGGCAGGAATATCCCATGGTTTGAGAGATGTTCCATCATACAGGTACAGACCCTTGCTGGTGGTGCAGATCAACATCTGGCCATTTTCATCAAACGGCATTATGGAGCTTATTTCAGGACCTTTGAGGCTGCTGCATCCTTTCAGGGGAACAATGGTTGATCCTGAAAGTTCCATCATACCTTCTGTTTCATCCACAGCGATCACACGTCCCGATACAGAATAAGCGATCTGAAACCTCGAATGGGCATTTATGACAACGAAAGGCTTATTTTCTTCATAGATATAGAGGGCATTATACGACTGGAAAACAATTTTGCCCTGGTAAGGACAGATACTCCATACATCGTCGAAATTCTGATATTCTGCAGGGATCATGTTCTTAAATGATACATACTTCAGCTTTCCGTTTGTATCCGGAACCATTTTCCCCATTTCATTATAGGTACCTATATATATTTCACCCGTTTTATCAATATAAATGGATCTCGTAATGGAGAACCCGGGGATCCTGACAAGTTCCCACTGAACACCATCGAAGATCAGCAGTCCGTCATTATTGGCAAAATACATGAAACCCTTGAGATCCTGTGCAACTGACCAGGTCTGTGTTCCCGCCCTGTATTCATCCCTCGAGAAATTGCGGATAAAAGGTGTTCCTATATCCTTTATCTGAGGGAAAAGGTATATTTCAGGAATTATAAATAAAATTGCCAGTAATGAAGTCCTTTTCAACATAACTGATGCTTGTCGAGGAGTAACATCCAGGCAGGCTCTTTGCCATGCCAGGAGGTGAAAGATAGGAATATTTTTGGAAAAAGGACTCCTGTTTATGCAATTGAAAGGTCTGGTTTGTTACCTGTTTTGAACCTCTTGCGGAGTCTGAACTTTTTTCTTGCCGATTCGTAAAATGAGCCCGAAATTGACTCTGAATTTTTCAAACATAAGTTCCGGATATGTCAGGTTTGGTGAAAATACACCCTGAATTTGGAATTTAATAGGATCATGCCCGACCCTGAAAGTAAAACCCGGTTCAAGAAGTACGGAAGTGCTGTTTGATTCAAGGTCCTGAAGTTCTAAAAGCCTGTATTCGGTATCATAATAATTTATCTCCCTGAATGAAATTCTCGAAAGACGAAGGGAAAAGGCTGCTTCAAAGGCCTTGATCCTTATACCTATATCAGGCTGAATAAAAAGTCCGGAAAATTTCATGTCGGCGGTACCATCCTGAATCCAGCCTCCTCCACCCCAGTCCCAGTCATTATATGCAAAAGTATGACGTTCATTCCCTTCTCCATATCCGGCATAGATTTCGAATATACCGCTTTTATGAAATGTACTGTAGAACCCGCAGAAGCCCTCATAATAATTGTACCTGGCATGATCCTCATAGGTAGATCCCGAGTTATCTTTCCCCCCGATCATAAGATTTCCTCCAAGGCCTATATGCCCGGGCAGAGATGCTGCGGCCTCCATTTCAAAGCTGGAGTTTATCGAACCGAAGCTTCCGGCAAGCAGGGTGGAGAATTCTCCTTTCTGTTTGAACATCGGCACTGACATCATGTTAGGGGAATGGTACATGTGAGGGTATGCACAGCCTGTCATGATAATTATAATGATACAAACAGGAATAAATAAGTGCAGGATGGTATTTGGAATATTTATTTTCATGGCTACTTCAATTAAATTCTCCTGAGAATTATAATGGGGATATAAAGTTACGACACATAAGATATGCAAGTCAAATTTATTTTTTCCTGAATAATTCAGGAATTGAAGGTAGGCTTTATACACTGCGAATTAGCCTTTTGCCGGATGAAAGGTTTTCGGCCGGAAGGATTTTTATTTGTCCATAAATTATTATTTTAGAGGAGCTTAAATATCTGTTGGTATGAGGTTTTATAAAACATTGGTCTCTATTGTCATTATGCTCATTGTGATGCTGACACAGTCATGCACATTTTCAAAAAAAGCATGTTATAATATGCTTGTGGATTCAATGAATCAACCCTATGAAATTGTAATTGTGCCGGGAGTACCATTTGAAGACAGCACCTGGAGCATTGCAATGAAAGGAAGAGTATACTGGTCGAAATACCTATTCGATAAAGGAATTACCAGGAATGTAATGTATTCAGGGTCAGCAGTATATACTCCATATGTTGAAGGTGAGATAATGGCTCTCTATGCTGAAGCGCTGGGAATACCGAAAGAGAATATATTCTCCGAAACACTGGCCGAACATAGTACGGAGAACGTATATTATTCTTATAAGAAAGCACGTAAACTTGGTTTCAGCAGGATAGCTCTTGCAACCGATCCGTTCCAGGCTAAAATGCTTAAAAGGTTCACAAAGAAGATCATTGGCCATAATGTCGGTATTATTCCATTTGTCCTGGATACTCTTGAGGCACAGATCCCAAAGATGATCAATCCGCAGATAGATTTTCAAAAGGCTTATGTAGAGCATTTCACTGCACTACCGGAGAGGGAAAATATTTTTCAGAGGATGAAAGGTACAAGAGGACTGGATATTGACACAACAGTTTACAGGTAGAATTTGCTGTTGACAGCAGTATATGTCTGCCTGTTACAACTTATAGTCAGAAAAAGAAGCTGAAGGTTATTGTAAACAGTGCTTCCCTTTATTGGCTTTTAAACATGGAATAGTGCCAGTAATGATGAATATTAATTCTTTTTACTATCCTTTATACATCTGACAGAGAATCCGAATTTCTTATAATTTTTGAAGTTGAAGAAATTGAATGAGCTGTCTCTTTCGCGTATCTCCCGGCTGTATGCATCATCGAGGTCATATCCTGTTGAGCTCCACCATCCTGCGGCCGTTTCAATGTCAAAGAACGGGCCATAAACATTCCTGTTACCGGCAGGGAGAGCTGAGAAACCGAAATCATCAGTTCCGGGAATACTATCAGTCAGCAGCCAGTGACGGGAACCTGTTTCTTTAAGCTTCGTACCGGTTACCTGTTTGCGAAACCAGGCAGTATCTATCCCTGGATCAGCAAAAAGCTCGAGAGCAGTCCATTCTGAATCAGCCGGGACATGCCAGCCAGCCGGGCATAATTTGCCGGTATTAACTGCATGCCAGTTGTACAGGGCTCCGTATGCTGTAGGTTTGTACTTCGACCTGTCATTTTCGTACCAGCAAAAGGCAGGAGTCTCCGTCAATGCCCATTTATCAGCCTCTTTAACCAAAGGTATTGGAGTTCCGTCGTTGAATTTCTCAGAACGCAGATTTTCACCCATCCAGACCTGGTCGCCGATCTGGATCTGTGTGTAAATCTCATTATTTATAGAATCTGTAAAGAGAGCCCTGGCAGGCCATTCAGGGATATATGAATCTACCTTATTTTTCTGAACAAATATGTGGAAAACTAGGTATGCCACTAAGAGAAGTCCCAGGATTGTACTAACAGCAGGGAGGACTTTTTTCTTCTTTGTATTATCTGACAGGGGCTTTTCTATATTCCCGGGTTTTATCTTAGAGGGTTCCTGTTCCGGTTCCATTTCTCCCGGTTCATTTTTACTAACGATCTTGAAATCCTTGTATTTCAGGTACCATTTAATGATTATTGCGAGATTATTGAGAACGGGCTTCACCTGTTCCGGGTCAAAATCCTTGGGATGAGCCCCGTAATTAGCCATGCTGTTGAGGCTCAGCATGGAGGTAATTATATGCGATGGTACTTTTTCTTCGGCATTCAGCTTATCAATAATACCCTTTAGCGGCTCTGTCTTGCGGGGCCTTTTAAGTTCATTTTCGCACAGGTCGGTAATGATCACTTCGAGACATCTTCGCGAATAAAGCATTACAACATTAGGGTCGTCTGTTTTTATGAGCTGCTCAAGCTCTTTAACTATATCGGGAAGATGCCCCCTGAAGGTATTGTACAATGAGCCAAGTTCTTTCAATTCTCCGTCCCAGAAAGCCATGTCAGTACAAATTAATGGTAAGATTATTTGCTCTAAAATAATACCTTTTTAATAATTTGGCACACAAAACATATACCGGCTGGGATTAAAAATATTTAAATTATTTCCTGATGAAATCGAATTTTACGGAAAGATATGGAAGAACGGGTCTTATAGCAGGGGCTTCCGAGGGTATTGGCGCTGCATTTTCAACAATTCTTGCTGAAGCAGGAATGGACCTTGTATTGATAGCACGAAAGAAAGAAGCACTTGAGGAATTTGCATCCTCACTTGCCGGGAAGTACAGGATAAAAGTAAGTACGCTGTGCCTTGATCTTTCGGAGCCTGATGCTGCCAGGCAGGTTGAAACTGCCATGAAAGGTACTAAGATTGATGTTCTTGTCTATAATGCCGCACTATCGTTTATCGGCCCGTTTGAAAAAGACTCCATAGACCACATGAACAGGATTGCCACAGCAAATATGATAACACCTATGAACCTGGTGCGGACATTTGGTGAAGAGATGCTGAAATCGGGCAGAGGAGCAATTATTCTTATGTCGTCGCTGGCAGGCCTCCAGGGAAGCGGATTTCTTGCGTCATATGCTTCCTCCAAAGCTTTCACCAGGGTACTTTCAGAGAGCCTTTGGTATGAATGGAAGGAGAGAGGAATAGATATCATAGCATGTTGTGCCGGGGCTACCTCAACGAAAAATTATTTCGATACCCAGCCCGGGGATTCCGGTTTTTTTGCACCAGGGGTAACCACTCCCGGGGAAGTTGCCGCGGAATGTTTCAGGTATCTCGGCAAAAAACCTTCATTTATTGCAGGCAGGGGAAACAGGATCGCTTCATTCCTGATGCAGCGGATCATCCCACGCACGATGGCTGTTAAAATTATGGGAGATACCACCAGGAAGATCTATCGTGTTTAATAGATATAGGGGATGATCTTGAATGGAACTTCCTTCCTGTACTGATCCCATAAGGGACCATATTTTGCTGCACAGAGCTTATCGTCGGCCATCTGCCTGGGGAAAAGCAAAGCTACATAATACAAGGGATAGAGCCAGGGCCATGGAACGTCAGGATAACCGACACACAGCACAATGCCTGTAGCCATGAGGATCTCCCCGAGGTAATTTATATGACGGCTGATGCCCCAGAATCCACTTACCAGGATGCTTTTATTCCCATCACTGATAGTACGTGGTGTGATCCCAAGAAATTTCTTCATCGGGTTTCTCTTAAACTGGTATTTCTGCATATTGGCACCCCGGGCAAGAGACCATCCTGCAAAAAACACCAATCCATAAATTACAAGCAGCCAGGAGGGTGTCTCAGGATCAGGTAATTCTGCGGTCGCCCATAGAGGGATTGCATAGAAAAAGGGATAGAAGGCAAGATCGCCCCATCCCAGCTTGAAGCCCACTTTCTCAGCCAGGAAATCGTATGTATAAAGGTGTACCTCTTCGAAAAAGAGATATTCAGTAATAAAAAAGGAAAGGAATGCTGCACCCATGAATAACCCGGGAGAAGAAAGTTCTCCATAGATTATCTGATGATGTGCGCTGAAACTCAGGACATTGAGCTCCAGCATTACGGCCCCTGAAAGATAGAGCCACATTTTAGCATCTATCCTGCCATTCCATAGTTGCGGATTTTCAATCCTGCCAAGGTAGAAATCGGCAAGGAAGGATTTCCTGCCTTTCGGGAATGGGATAACTATTAAAAAAGAAAAGATAAGTCCCATGGTAACTGCTCCTGCAAGGGAATACCATCTGTATTGCCAGAGCCAGTCCCAGGGGATTATATTGTTGTGGCAGAGCAATCCCCAGGTAATTATTACTGCAGCGAGCACCCAGAGACCGTTAAGCCTGTATTTCATTTTTTCTGAAGAACCAGGTTTATTGATATACCCTGTTACCCATCTGCCAGGCAGGATGGAATTTAAGATGAAGATGAAGCAATAAATGAAAGCTGGCGCCAGGAATCCGAGAACTTTATCCATAATCTGTTGTTTAAATTATAAATATAATTAAAACTATTTATTGTGATCCTTCAGGCATTTCAGAATCGGATAAACAAGGGAACGAAAACAAACAATATTCTTTGTCAAAAACTTTCTGTCATTGGTCAAATCCGGATTTCAATAAAGAAAATGGAGAACTAACAAATAAGAGGACATAAGATGCACAAATACAATACATTAGGTAGTATAAAACAATATCTGATTTTCATTTTTTCAAAATCCCTTGTCAATTGACCTTCAATTTTGACGAACGGCATTCAAATTTATGCAAACATATCCCTACAGTTTATGTTCAGAGGATAAGTGTTGACAAACGCTTTGATATGATCACTCAAATGGCCATTTACAGGGCATTTGCGATTTGTGTAGAATGGATTCTCATCTTACCTTTGACTCATAAAAATTTCAAGAAATGGAGAATGTTCAGTTAACAGCCCAAAGGGAGAAAACCAGGGAAAGAACTTTAATGGCTCATGCAACCAACGATAAGGCCTCTGCCAGGAGAAGCGGTTTCAGCCCTGATATTATCACCCTGATCTCAGAAGGCGGCTTTGATTTCTTTCGTTATATAAAAAGCCTGGGAGTATCAAAAGAGAATAATCTTATTGTACTTTCATCCAAGCATCATTACTATTATGATGAAAGTGACCTGAAAAGTGTAAGAGTGCTTGTAAATCTTAAAAAACTCAATATGATCAAGCATCTCGACATGTTCCTGAATTCGCTTGTAAGGATACTGCCGCAGGATGCAACATTTATTGGTTACTTTGCTGAGAATAAAGCTGAGAAAAAGAATATTTTTCATCCCGAAAGGATTATGAACCTGATAAACAGATTCGAAAACCTGCTCGATTCAAAAACTTCAGCCTCTATGGACAGGGATGAAGTATCGGAGATGCTTGAAAGAAACGGTTTCAGCATTGTCGATATGACAACCATGAACGGGCATACATACTTTTATTCACAATACACTCGCAGACCTTCTCGCTGGAACTGATTTAATAAATGATGTCAGAAGCAGGGAATTGGGAATCGTAAATTTCAGAAAAGAATGAGGACTTATTACCAGGTGAGATCTGAAGAATTCGGAACCGTGATTCTCAGGAGAAGGAAAATAGCCAAAGCCCTTCGCTGGTGGCTTCGTGAAAGAGGCCATCCTTGTGAACATTCATTGATCCCTATTTCGATCCATAACAATACAGGTATTAATAACAACGGGAATAATGACGGGATTTACAAATCTGATAATTGAGCAGACTCCCAAAACTCCTCAAATCGACCTCAACAAGTTCACCGGCGATCTTATCTTTTCAGGAAGGTCGACACCTGAAAATGCTGCAAGCATATTTGAACCCGTCATACACTGGACAGAATGTTATATAAAGGCTGCCAGGCCCGTAACTAATTTAAGACTCAACCTCGAATATTTCAATTCAACCACAGCATTGTGGCTGGCAAAACTTCTTAAGTTGTTGTTCTCTATTGAAGATCCCGAACATGTCCTGTTTATAGACCTGTACCTGCCGGTTGACGAGTATAATTCTATTAAGGAGTTTGATGACCTCAGGAACTCATTCTTACTTATCTCTGACTTTCATGTTGAAAATGTTCATAACCTCGGAATTAAACTATATGCCAGGGATAACAATAATTACATTACAGCAGAAAAACTTATACTCGCTGATGCTGAACAGTGTGTTCATGTACCAGTAGGGTAACTGATCTGTTTCCCACGATCTGATTCAGGTTAAAGTCCTGATCCGGAAATATATTCACAGCTTTTCATAAATTTGTATAGCAGGGCAAATCCCGGCATACATAGTTATGAATAAAATCACACGACGAAGTTTCTTTAAAAAGAGCACCCTTGCAGCTGCTTCTGCATTTGTTCTTCCTTTATCCAATGGTTCTGAAGTCCTTCCGGAACCTGCCAGAAATAAAATGCCACTCGGATTCCAGGTCTGGACTTTAAGGGAACAGCTGGTGAAAGATTTCCCGGGAACGATGAAAATGATGGCCGGATTAGGGTATAAGAGCGTTGAGATGTGTTCACCTCCCGGTTATGAATCGTCAGGGTTCGGACCATTGATGAAACTGAAAGCCGGTGAAATGAAAAAGATAATTAATGATGCCGGTCTTCAGTTTGAAAGTACTCATTACGGGATGGCCGAGTTCAGGGAGCACCTGGACGAACGGATTGAATTTGCTGCAGAGTCGGGACAAAAGCAGATGATACTATCAAGTTTCTGGCTTCCGCAGGGGGCTTCGCTCAGCGATTGGCTCAAGGCTGCTGATGAATTGAATGAAATTGGGGTCAGGACAAAAAAGGCCGGCATACAACTGGGCTTCCATAACCATAATATGGAATTTGCACAGCTTGAGGGGACATTAATTTATGACGCACTGATGAACAGGTTTGATCCTGAACTGGTGAAGATGCAGTTCCAGGTTGCAGTGATAGAGCTGGGTTATAAGGCAGCAACATACTTTAAAAAATACCCTGGAAGATTTATTTCTGCTCACCTGGCAGACTGGTCGCCTGACCAAAAAAGAACAGTTGCAGCCGGTCAGGGTATTGTAAACTGGAAAGAGTTTTTCAGGGCCGCAAAAACTGGCGGGGTTAAAAACATTTTCGTGGAAATGGATCCTTCAACTTTTAAAGAAAGTTCGGCATTCCTAAATAATCTTGGGTATTAGACTCCGGATCAAAAGTTGCAGGGAAATTATAATCTCTCCGCTTAATAATTTTCAGAATTAAATTTCAATAATAACGAGATGAAAAAATCAGGAAAAATCAATCGTCGTGAATTCCTTGGATCAGCAGCTACAGCATCCCTGGCTCTGACTATAGTGCCAAGGCAGGTAATCGGGGGACAGGGCTTTGTAGCCCCCAGTGATAAAATTACCCTTGGATATATAGGATGCGGTACCCAGGGCATCAGGGAGATGGCATCCCTGCTGCAAAACCAGGATATACAGATTGTGGCAGTATGTGACCCTAATAAGTTCACTACCGATTATGTCGACTGGTCGTCGAACAGTATCCGCGACAGTATAAGAACAACTCTGGGTGATAATACCTGGGGGCAGTGGATAAAGGGCATACCCGGTGGAAGGGATATCGGCCAGGAGCTCGTTCAGAAATATTATTCAAAAACCAGGGGGACAGGTAATTACAAAGGTTGTGCATCATACGAGGATTTCCGGGAACTCCTTGAAAAAGAAAATGATATAAATGCAATAAAGATCATGACTCCTGACCATCTTCATGCTGCTGTGGCAATAGCATCGATGAAAAAAGGTAAGCATGTTGTTACGCATAAGCCGATAGCCAACAGGATGAAAGAGGCACTGCTCACCATTGACACTGCTCAGAAAACCGGTATGGTAACACATCTGCTGGCCTGGAGTAAAAGACCAGAATATGACCTGATAAACAGATGGATAAAAGAGGGAAGAATAGGCAGACTAAAGGAGATACACAACTGGTCGAACAGACCGGTATGGCCACAATGGCAAGCCAATCCCACTGAACGAGTTGCTGTACCTGAAGGATTTAACTGGGATCTGTGGCTGGGGCCGGTCCCTGAACGTCCTTATCACCCCGATTATACACATGCTGTTTTCAGAGGCTGGTATGATTTTGGAGCCGGGAGCATTGCAGATATGGGACATTACAGTCTCTTCCCGCTGTTTCTGACACTCGGCATAAATGCTTCAGCGATCAGCGCTGACGCTTATGCCACAACAACCTGCACGTTGAAAAATAATGTTGCCACAGGGGTAAAGAATGAGGTTGCATTTCCTTTGTCATGCATAATCCGGTTTAAATTTCCTGATATCGCGGCCATGCCGGCATTTGACCTTTTCTGGTACGATGGAGGAATGAAGCCTGCAACCCCTGATGAACTACTTGCCGGGGGAGAATCGCTTAGTGCAGAGGGACTTATGTTTGTCGGAGACAAGGGCAGAATTATCGGCCAGTTCCGTGGCGAAAATCCGGTACTTTATATCAAAGGAAAAAAAATCATGCCCGAGGAGAATATTTCAGAACCGGCTGATGCTGAATCGAGAGATATATGGATCACTTCAATGAAAAATAATACTCAGTCGCCTGGAAGCTTCCAGAATGCCCGGAATATTACTGAGACCATATTGCTGGGAGCTGTGGCATTAAGGGCTGGCAGACGGGTAGAGTATGATCCTGCGAAAGTACAGATCACCAACTACCCTGAAGCTGATAAATTTCTTACCAGGGTGTACCGGAAAGGGTGGGAACTGTAGGAACAGCGAAACCCCCGGATAATTATTTTTGTTTATTAAAGACCTGTTTCACAGAGGGTCCAAACTGGTTTATGTCTGATGTCTGAACTGTAAGGACTTTTCCGTCGGGAGACATTGAATAGGTAGCTGTGCTTCCGTATGTATCGGGACCTGCTGTTTTGGTACTTCTGGTGGTAAGGATCTTTTTGTCGGCCGACCATTTGGCGGATTCCTTTGATACTGTACCACCTTCCTCCTTGCTGACTTCTTTGCCGTCGAGGTTGAAACCTGCCTCCCGTGATGCTGCTTCCTTACCGTCTTTCTCATAGAAGATCTGCTTAATACTGATCTTCTGTTGAGTCTGGGTAATAACGAATTTTACATCAAAGCTCTTATAGAAATCATCGCTTTTCGTATTGTCCTGAATCCAGGTTCCTGAGAAATCAGCAACTGCCTGGGAATAGGATACCCCTGAATACACCATAAATATAAGTAACAGGAAAGGAGCGATGGCTACTTTCTTAAACAGCCTGGTGAACCTGTAATTTGACATGCCAGAATTGTATTAATGATTTGGATAATGATTGCTGAACCAAATTTATATTTTCCTGTGAATTATGAAAAATGATTACAGGTAAACCTTAATAAATATTTTACAGGGTTGCAGATTTCCCTCTTCCCAGGAATCCCGGACTGAGAGTACTTCAATATTCCTGGTTCCTGATCAGACCTGCTTGTGGCATTTATTCTTTTATTATTCTTAAATTTGAATAATAAATCCCGGATCGGCATACTAACCTGCTACAGTAATTTAATTATGAAGAAATATTTGATACTAATATTGATAATTGCACTTTCGGCATTATCGTGCAAAGATAGTGAAAGCGGAACCGACACAAGCGATAAGACAGCGCCTGAAATGACATCTACTATGCCTGTGAGCGGGGCTACAAGAGTTTCGACAACATCGGGAGTTTTCGTTTATTATGATGAAGCTATAGTCCTGGATGCTAACTACCAGATTACAGCCAACGGACAGCCGGTTAATGCTACTGTTTCAGGTAGTAAACTCACTCTTGCCATAACTCTCACTGCAGGTACTGTTTATTCAGTTTCCATTTCCGCTAATTCAGTTAAAGATGCGAACGATAATTATGCAGATGCCCTGACATTCTCATTCACAACAAAATATCCTCAACCTACAGATGGGAAGTACGAAGCGGAGTACGGTCTTATGTCGGCGGGAAATTCAGTCCAGACATCGATCAGCGGCTATTCAGGTACCGGGTATGTCGGAGGATTTCACAATGCCACTGATTATGTGACTTTTGAACTTGAGAACATTACTGCCGGACGGTTTGATCTATATATAGGGTACTCAACTTCAAACTATGGATCAAAGATCTGCAATGTTGATGTAAATGGTATCCAGGGGACATTTGAGCTATTATCTTCAACTGGCTTCAGCGAAAAAAGATTTGCAACCGTTGTCTTGAAAAACGGGAATAATCTTATAAAGATCATACCTAACTGGACGTGGTTCCTTATTGATTATATCAAAATTGTTTCAAATACAGATCCTGTTAATTCTTTCACAATCGATGCCAATCTTGTGACTCCAGGTGCATCCACGCAGGCTGTAAACCTGTACAATTACCTGAAAACCAATTTTATGACTAATATTATTTCAGGTACTATGGCAAATTATAGCACAAACATAAATGAGGCAACCTGGGTTCATGATCAGACAGGTAAATGGCCGGCTCTTACCTGTTTTGACTTTATCGACCATACTATTCCAAAGTCGGGAAGTGTGCTTTATGAGGCGCCATTTACCCTTGGGCAAAGCTGGTGGAATAATAATGGAATTGTTGCGCTGATGTGGCACTGGCGTGATCCGCTTTCAAAAGATGGAGCATTTTATACTGCCAATACAACCTTTGATGTTTCAAAGATCACAAATACCTCCTCACAGGAATATATTGAGATGGTAAGGGATATCGATACAATTGCGAAATATCTTAAAGAATTCAGGGATGCCAATATTCCTGTCATCTGGAGGCCGTTGCATGAGGCTGCCGGGGGATGGTTCTGGTGGGGAGCCAAAGGTGCTGCCCCCTGCAAAGCACTGTGGCAGCTGATGTACGACAGGCTGGTTAATTACCACGGGCTGAATAACCTGATATGGGTATGGACCACCAATACAAATTCAGATGCTCTCGACTGGTACCCGGGACATAATTATGTCGATATAGTGGCAATGGACATCTATCCGGGAGAAAACCAGCATTCCTCGCAGTATTTTGAATTTAACCGGGTCAAGGAAAAGTTTGAGGGGAGAAAGATCATTGCACTTTCCGAATGTGGCTCCGTGCCTGATCCGGCACTGATGAAACAATATGGTGATATCTGGTCGTGGTTTATGCCATGGAACGGTGATTATACGGAATCCTCAAGTCATAATGGCACGACATGGTGGAAAAAATTCTTTACCTACAGCTATGTAATTTCAAGGGATAATATGCCAAACCTGCATTGAAATATTTTCCCCGGTTCAACGAGGTTTTTTGTCAGTTCCGGAGCATTTAACCTTATCTTAATCATCAGCCAGGGGATCAGAAGACAAGCCCCAGGTTAAGTGAAAGATAAGAGAGAAAGCTGAAATGATTCTCTGTAGTAGAGCCATCAAATTCGTATACCTTAGTTCTGGCTCCCAACACTCCATTGTAGGATATTGAGATGTCAGTTTTTAATATACCTGTTTTTGAAGGTATCTGAATGCCGAACCCCGGATTGATGCCAAAATCACCCTCAACAAGGTCGGCTGCCGGAAAATAATACCCTGCTTTCAGAACACCAAAAAGACGGGTTCCCTCATCTTTAAAATAATATTGAATGCCGGCAAGTACGGGTAAAAAAGCAAAGGTGCTCTTATACTGGTCACCCGTAAAATATGCTGTTGTCATTTTGGATCCAAATCCATTATAACCTGCCGAAAGAGTAATGGAAATTTTACGTGTAATATCAAAATTGAAACCAAGAGAGCCGCTCAATATGCCAATCCTGGCATAATGCGAAAATGAAGTCGGAATAACAGGAGTAATATTCACTGAGAAATGAGCTTTCTGAGCGAACACTGATGATGCACTTATCAGGAGGAATACCCCTGCCAGGATGATACTTTTAGAAGATTTCATAATGGTATTTTTATTTTTAATGAAAGAAAAAGTTAGTTCTTTATAATTGTTGATCCTGGGAACCAGAATTCAGGATTTTCAGAAAGGTTTTTAGATTGCAGTTTTTCAGTTAAAACATAAAGTTACAAAAGGCCTGAATACGAGTCAAATATTTTATCCTGAACCTGTTTTGAATTCAAAATTATCTCCCGTGAAATTTTATTCTGTGGATTGAATTCAGAAGGATGTTTTAGTATAAGGGAAAATGAATTACTGTGATGAACTTAATTATCTATTTTGTGTTTAAATATTCCCGGCTGTAGGTAACGGTTCTTTAACAAGCCTGATTCTTTATTCAGGATCAGACAGTTTAATTTCGTATAAACATGTTCTCGTTAAAGCATTTATTTAAGCGGAAAAGCGCAAACTATAACCCTTTAAACAAAAAAGTGGTAAGGAATTTCCGTATCCCTTTGATAGGAGAACCGGCACCTTCCTTTACTGCAGAATCGACAGAAGGAACCATAAATTTCCCGGCTGATTTTAATACGAACTGGAAGCTGATTTTAAGTCATCCGATGGACTTTACACCAGTCTGTTCCTCCGAACTGATTGAACTGGCTAATCTCCAGGAAGAATTCGAAAAGCTTGGAATAAGCATAATTATTGTTTCGACTGATCTGCTTGAAACACATATTCAATGGAAAAAAACACTTGAACGTATTGAATATAAAAAGTATTCCACGAAAAAGATCTCGTTTCCGATAGTTGATGATTCCAGCCTGGTAATAGCAAAACTATATGGGATGTTACATCCTGAATCGGATAACAGTCGGGATGTACGAGGTGTGTTCATAATAGATTCGGAGAACCTGATCAGGGCAGAATTCTTCTATCCGCAGGAGGTGGGGCGTAATATGCATGAGCTGCTGAGGACTGTTATTGCTCTTCAGACTGTTAACATCCATAATGTTATGACTCCGGCTAACTGGACACAGGGTGATGATTTCCTGGTTCCATTTCCCCTCAAATCTGACATGTCTGCAATGAACAGGGATTCCGGTGAATATTATCAGTTGGCATGGTTCATGATATTTAAAAAAGGGGAAAACAGGAACCCTGGCAGCAAGGAAATTTCATTCTGATAAACTACCCGGATTAATTACAATTAAGAGAAATAATAGAACCTTTACCAGGTCGGGGTTAAGTATAAAACCAGTTTCCGGAAAATAGAATTTGTGCAAGTTCTTAAGATGGAAAATTCTTCTATTCAAAATATTCAAAAGCGTCGATAAGGTCAAGATACACACCATCAAAGCCGGCATTCAGGATTTTCTTTGTATAAGAACTGTCGTTGCCGAATATGATATCTTTCCAGTCGGCTTCCCAGTACCACACTTTGTAATTGCCTTCCCAGTCACTGTTTTCATCATCAAGCCATGAAGGATTACCCGGCTTCCAACCAGACTGCCAGTAATATCTGTAATTTTCGGCCTCGCCGATTGACATGTAACAGATCACCAGTCGCTTTCCTCCATTCGCTTTTGATCTGAGCTGCGCGATTTCCTGAGCTGTAAATTCTGTTGTTTCATCGAAGAACAGGTCCATTATCAGGAGGTCATAGTTTGTTGAGGTCGCAGCATTTATAAAATCAGATTTTGAAGTGAAATTTACAGGGTTAATCAGGTAGAGGAAATTTTTTACCTGTGAAAGTGATGTAATGTTGGAATTATTTTCACCATAAACAGGAACTGGGAAGTCAGGAATATTATCGAGTTCCCTGTGATTCGCTGCAAAAGAAATATAACCAGACACATTATTCTGCGAGTATGAATCAGACATTTTTGAATGTGTTGAACAATAGTCGGTTACAAGGATTGTTTTTCCGGACTCTTTTGATATATCCAGGAATGCTCTCAGGTAGGTATTATCTGCTGAGGGTGTCGCCTGGTCATCCTCATTATATCCATAAAAGAGATCTTCCTGCCCGTGTCCGTCGATGGCAGATGAATAATCAAGTGAAAGGGCTCCATTCTCTTCCCCGTCTGCAGTTACCAGCTCAATGCCGTTCTGTGGTATAACAATAAAGTCCGGATCGCTGATTCTTGAATATTCACTTATCCCTATGACAAAGTTCCGCATCTCCTCTTTGAAATCCAGGTCGGGATAGTCGGTCTTATCGCAAGAGATCAGTGAAAGAGATAATCCTATTATGATCGTTGCTTTTCTCATTGATTTTAGAATTATACACCCTAAGAATCTGTTCTGTCAAAGTTAAACTATTTAAAAAATTAACACGGTATATTCTTAGCTAATTGCCTGAATATAAATGACCAGGGAAGAGATCCATCTGCCGGTGCTTTTTCAGCAGAATTTATAAAATGTGCCTGGCATTGGCTATTTAAAAAGAGCGCCGTTATCGCCTTCCCGGTGTTTCATGGGATTATCATCACTTTTTTTTGTCATCCCCAGAAGATCTTTCAGCATGCCGATGGCAATTTCCTTATTGGCTCTTCTATCTGAGGAATAACCCGGCGTCTTTCTTTTTGCCCTGTACTCTTTTATTGCCCTGGTCACAATCACTGCTACCAGTAAAAACATAAAAATGGCAAATACCAGCGATCCGCTATCAGTTTCCATATTTCAGATTAATTATGAAAGTCCAGCTAACTATCAGTAAAGTTAAGCTTATTTAAGTGATATGATAAAGTATAAGTTTATAAGAAGAACAAGTTCAGGGAAATCTTTATTAGCCACACGAATCTTTCATAAGGAACCCTATCATCAAAATGAATTAGTCAGAATAAATCTATGCCAGGTAATATGATATTTCGTTCTGACTTAATATGGATTCAACAATTCTAAGAATGGAATAATTGAGAAGGATTGTTAAATCCCTGCTATCAAATGATAATACAATGTTGGCTGGATAATCGTAATAAAATAAAATTGACTTTCATGATTAAATGTATAACTTTATATAATTCAAATGAATGTAGGGATTGAATGTTATGGTAAGAGAAATCCGGACAAATCGATGAAGATTCCAACTCAGCCTTAAGAAAAGGATTAGCACATAATAAATTGAATAGAATCAAGTACAATTTGTATAGTATAGTATTTTTTTATTGAGGTTAAAAGGTTGAGGCAGTTGAAAACTTCACTCTTTTCGATTTCTAATAAATAGTTATTCAGGGTGTTAGTGATAAATCTTATCTCTGGTTATTTATAATGTTTGATACCAATAATAACATATTTGAATTGATTGGATTATTAATATTCGAAAACTAACCTAATTCAGTTTAACCATGAACTTAAACAAATTGTTGCTAATGTTACTATGCTTAATAATTATTAAGCCAGTGGTTGAGGCTAAAACAACCCTTGATTACAGAAAGATTCAGCTTCAAATAGCATCCAATGCAAGTACCACATATGCTGTGGCAGTTCTTGACAGACGCGAAGTTATTACAAAACAAAACCAGAAGCCCACTTTTGTAGGTTATATCAGGTCTGCTGTCGGGATTGCCTATCCTATTGGAACTAAAAGCGGAAATACTTTTTCAGACGATATAGCATATACTATTAGCCAGGCGCTTCAGAAATCGGGAGCTAAAGTAACCGAGGTACCAACAAATTTTTCTATGGATTCACAGCAGGTCATTGAAAAATTAAAATCAAGTAATGCCGACAAACTTATCCTGGTAATATTAGATGAGTGGAGAAGTGACACCAGACCATGGCACACTAAAGTGGCTACTGAAATGCTTTGGGACCTTAAGTTACAAATCTTTGATATTAATGGGACTATCGTTGGAGAGAATAAAAATAATGGAAGGGATGGTGGTATTGATCCATCAGGAACTGGTTCTGCAAAAAAGATCCAGGTTGTTATAGACAAATATTATAAGGAAAAGATGGAGTCATTATTTTCAATTAATTGAATGGTTTGATAGCTCACAATAAGTCGAATTACAGATACTCTGGTATTAAATCTAAAATATTTGGACCGATAATCACTATTTAACGAATTCAGTTTCAACCGCACGCTAAATGAGATGTCCGAAGACGGAGATTTATGCCTGGTTTCTAATCTGGTAATTATTTAATAATCGATTTTTCGGTTTGCATTTCTGGGATTTAATGTAAGATCAAAAAAATTTTGAAAGATAGGCACTCCTCCGCTTAACCGTAAGGGGAGGAGCCGGAGGTGGGGTTATGAAAATGCTGCAGCATACCCATTCTCATTTACCTTTATGGGCAAGAACTGGAGGAAAGGCTATTTAGTACCCATGATCCGCTATCAGTTTCCATATTCCAGATTGATAATATAAATTCCGTTATTTATAAGTAAAGTTAGGCTAATCCGGGAAATAAATAGGCAGGTGAGTTTGACCTTTGTTATAAGGTTGCTGCTTTTATAATTTATTCTTCCCTGGGCATCTGAAACAAGATTGGCATTATAATTGAGGCCTTCACTCCAAACAACCTTCATATGAAAAAACTTTCCCTAAACCTCCTTGGCATTCAGTTACTGATGTTTATTCTCCTGCTGATGATCCCGGTTCAGTTTCAAAGCTGCAAGCCCGGTGATCGTGATGAGTGTGATACCTGTATAACTGTCTATAAGCCAAATATTTATTTATATCCGACTACCAAAACACCTGTAAAGGTCTTTTTGAGTTTTCCTGAAGGGGGTAAAATCATTACCTCAATCCCTTCCTATGGTAATGGTTGGGATATAATAGCCGACACTGACGGGGTTATTAATGGCAGGTATGAATATCTCTTTTACGAGAGTCTTCAACCGGATGTCTGGCAAAACACTGAAGGATGGACAATTTTGAAATCGGACCTCCCCGGTTTTTTCAATGCCGATATGAAACAACGTGGTTTCAGGGATAAGGAGATAGAAGACTTCACAGATTACTGGATCCCGAGACTTACTGATTCTGAATATTATATTATATATCCCCAGGATGCAGGCATCATTGAAAAGGTGATTGGTCTCGATTTCTCGGTTATGCCTGATAATGTCCTGAGATTTTTCTATCTCATTGAAAAGACCGGCGAACCGGTTAATAATAAGGTTACAGCTCCCGGACCTGTTGTTAAGGCCGGCAGGACAGGCTTTAATGTTGCAGAATGGGGAGTTATCCTGAAATAGGAAACGCCCGCTTTTAAATCATCCATTACTGTAAATCATATAACAAATCTGACGCGTGAGTGTCCATGCAGCAAGGTCCCGGCTTTGTTTCATCCACCTTGAAGCTTGTTAAGTGAAGCAACACTGAAACCGGGGACAAAAAAAGATCATGATTTTTATAGGGTAAATTGTTCGATAGCGATCATACAGAAGAATACAAATCATTAATTCTGACTCTATGAATAGTAAATTCACCCTCTATGGACTATCCCTGCTGGCTTCAGCATTTATATCCTTCAATTCAACAGTAAGCGGACAGATCCCTGTAAGCAGGGATACCTTACTTCTTGCAGCGCACGAAATAATCAATGAAACGACTTATTGCGGACTGGTAACTATTGACTACCAGGGACATCCACAGGTCAGGACAATGAATCCTTTCCCGGTTAAAGATGATTTCGTTATCTGGTTTGCCACGGCAAGAGAGAGCCGTAAAGTGAGAGAGATAAAAGATAATCCTGAAGTCTGTGTTTATTTTGCCAATCACCTGGCAGCAAAAGGTTATGTTAATATAAACGGATCTGCCACGGTTATTGATGACAGGGAACTGCTTGTAAAGATGAAGCGCGACTACTGGAACGGGATAGAAGGCTGGCAGGAGAGGTTTGTGCTCATTAAGATCATTCCAAAGTCAATTGAAGTAATAAACTATAAGCATAAGCTGAACAATGATCCTAAATCACTTAAAGCCCCTTCAATTATATTTTAACAGAGTACCGGGAACCAGGTACACAATTACATTGTTTTAACGACACCGGGCACGAACACTTGTGCCCGGTTCTTCGTTTAATCCGTAGGGAGAGAAGAAAATCAATTTACCCCCTGTATGAAGGATAGCACAGTGAAAATTTTGGACTAAATTTATACAGCAAAAAACCGGGAATACTGTAATAGAGTAAAAAGTACAATGGAGAAGGAGAGGATATTTAAGATGACATTTGCGGGTGTATACCCGCTTTACATTCAGAAGGTGGAGAAAAAGGGGCGTACAAAGGCAGAAGCAGATACGGTTATCTGCTGGCTTACTGGGTATGATAATAAGACACTTAAGCAGCAGATAGAGAAGAAGGTCGATTTTGAGACCTTTTTTGCAGAGGCACCGCAGATAAACAGGAATGCTTCAAAGATCACGGGAGTGGTCTGTGGCATCAGGGTTGAGGAGATAGAAGACCAGCTTATGCAGAAGATCAGGTATTTAGACAAGCTTATTGATGAGCTGGCCAAGGGAAAGAAGCTTGAGAGCATATTAAGGAGCTAGGGATTTTCTTTTATCTTCCTGAAAAGACGGGATCATAAAATATCATTTATTAGAGTCACATATTAAATAATCAATAGAAATCAAGTCCCCAAATCCCCAGGATTTTGTAAATTTCGATAACTGTTGGTGTGAAGAGTCAGGAATAAGCATTGCTGGAATGTTGGAGGGTATTGGGCAGGTCATTGCTTATGTGACTGACGGGGCTGTGCTTTGAGCAGATAAACCATCCGGGAAGATTATTCCTTAAATTTTTTGCTATTGGAAATCAGCCTACAACAAAAAAACACAGTACTGCATATCCGACAATGCAGAATGGGAGTATTTAAAGAATACTATAAAAAAGTTATTTGTCAAGGTTAGCCATATTCCTGTGAAAAATTTGTACTTATGAGAAAGCTCCGTTCATCGATCGCTGTTTTATCAGGTATAATACTAATAGCATTTTTAATAATATTTGACTATAAAAACTTTTATACCAAATCAAATCTGGGATTTATCTTAGGGATGATTTCAGCATGTTGTAATATCGTTGCCATGATACTATCCAATAAACACGAGGAAAGGGAAGAAAACAAAAAGACCATGAACACCTGACAGTCCGGTAAAAACTTCAAGCCATCAATTATTTTGCTGCATCGTCCTGAAAATGGTTGACACTTTTTAAAGTAACCTAAGGAGGATTGAGCATGAAAACAGGACAATTACCTGCGTACAAAAGATGGTCAAACAAGTACAGTTACACATTGTACACAAATTCCAATTCCTTGGCTTCCTGCTCATAATTAGACAACTGCAGAACCGAGACAGACTATAGATAAAAACAAATCAAATATTTGGATATCTCAATAATCTGTAATAACTTTGTAATTACATATTAATAGTACAAATCATGGAAGTGTCAGTAGTAAAAATTGGAAATTCGAGGGGGATAAGGTTCAGCAAAACCATTATCGAGAGATATAATATCCGTGATACAGTAGAATTGATCCTGGATAAAGGACATATCATCATAAAACCCCTTTCAAGACCCAGAAAAGGTTGGGATAAAGCGTTTATCGAAATGCATGCAAACGGTGATGACAAACTTATTATGCCAGACATTTTCGAAGAAGAAAACCTTGAGGAATGGAAATAAAACAGTACCAAATCATTCTCGTAAACCTTGACCCTACAATCGGTAGTGAGATCAAAAAAACAAGACCTTGTGTTGTAATTTCACCTGATGAAATGAACAACCATTTAAGAACTGTTGTAATTGCACCAATGACAACTAGTTCCAAAAACTATCCAACCCGGGTTGAGATAAAACATGACAACAAAATGGGGTGGATAGTACTTGATCAAATCAGAACAATCGATAAACAACGTATCCTCAAAGACCTTGGAAGACTCTCTAGACCTGAGATTAAAGAGGTCAAAGCTATCCTGAAGGAGACATTCGTAGACTAAAAGAGAAAAAAAAGCTAAGGCTAACACGGACGGTTGGGGTAATAAACTTGTCACAATTTTTGCTCAGTACCTTGACAGTCTTCTAGTGATAATGATATTCCCTGCCCTCTTAGAAAAAACGTTATGCCGGCTCTTGACAGATTTGTAATACCAGGATTCAACCCGGTGCTTTCCTCCCAAACGTACCGTTCTGTTCAGGCGGGGCGTCGGGAAACACCAACTCAATTATACCGTTGGGCTGTTGGTGGTAATTTGGAATAATACTCAAAAATCAGACTACTATAATATTAACTCATAAATTCAGACTATGTATACTAAAACAATCTTAGACCTTATGAACAAGAATGGATATGTAAATTCAAAATCTGTTCTTCGCACAGTTAGAGTATTATATTTCGCCTTAATACTAGGAATATTATCTTTCCTGGCAGTAACTTTCCTAATCTCACAGGGTTTTAAATTTGCCTTCGAAAAAAGTGATCCTATAATATTTGCAAACATAATTTTATTCATATTAGCTATACCTATTGGATATTTGGTATCTCAGGCTATGTGGAAGAAGATTGAAAAAGATTTGCCACTAAAAGACAAATTACTAAAATACCAAACTGGCTTCTTAATAAGATTAGCCACATGCGAAGGTGTTGGTTTGTTTTCAATTGTTGGTTTTCTCTTGTCAAATAATTTAATTTATCTGGTGCTCACAGGAATAATTCTATTAATCATTGTTTACTACTTCCCATCATTAGAAAAATTGGGACTACAACTAGACCTGAATTATGCTGAGCTAGATGAATTAAAAAATTGATTGCTACCAACACGAACTTTAGGTTTTAATAAGCTTGTCATGTTTTTCTTCTATGCAATAACTGGAAATAGTCATAATGCAGTCCCAAGTAGTATAATTAAGCCAGAAAAACCAGGAATAGTACCAGGTTTATTTTCTTTCGGTGATTAATAATTTGTACTAAAATATTACCATGATTATCTGGTTCAACCAGAATCAATATCAAAAATAAGATCTATGAGAAAAATCTTTTGTCTTTTGACTTTTCTATGTCTTTTACTATCAAATTGTTCAGGGCCAAAAAACAATAGTTCAGAAGTGCGGAAAATATTTCACTCAGCCAGCCTGACTATTAATGATACTATATTTAAATTATTTGATGATTATAGAAAGTATGTAGACTCTCCAGGAGATATTGTATATCAAGTATTTATTGATCAGAGTCCTGATTCGATAGTTTTATACCTTACATTTGTTCAATACCATGCGGAGCTCTATAAGTATAAACCAACAGAATATTTTAAAATAGATAAGGACCTTTTCATAATTTATTCGGGGACAGATCCCCTATGTTCACCAGATACTATTTTTCTTAAAAATCTTCAGAATGAAGTTGCTCTCATTGATTTAAAAGAAAAAGAGGAAGTTCCAACACTTTATGAAAATACTGCGTGGAGTTTGACATACTATCAAAAAAATAAATCCTTTTTATTAAAGAAAAGAGCTCCTTGTCCTTATAAAACTTTTGATTATGTAATCGATTATTAATTAGTCAGTGAAAATAGTATTGATCAAATAGAAGCCTGCCTCTATCTCTAAAGGAAGATTTCCTGAATGAGTTCATCAGGGCCAGGATGCTTATTTAGAGATATTTAGCCAGTACATTAACGCTAATTGAGTATTAATTAATAATTTCAACCTGACAATATTAAAATGCAACACAGCAATAACTTAAGTATATCTTGAATAAAGTGTTAGCTGTAATCCTGGTCATGTAAAAACGATAAAATAGCTCACAAAACTTTTTTTTATGATCAGCCCTCTTCTGGAGATCAGACAACAAAAAAAACGAAGCTGCCTTTTTCAGGTTGTAAGGCCATAGCCTTAAAAAATATTTGTATTTATCAGGATATAGCCTTATATTTGACACTACATAATCAGGTTATAGCCTTATGAAGAAACAAAAATTAATATTGGAACAATTGGATGCCAAGATTCTTCAACTTAAGAAAGTTGATGGTTTGGTAATGCCTTCTTCAGGCTGGGTCTACTCGATAAGACAAGCTCTTGGAATGTCATTGCGACAATTAGGAAATAAAATGGATATAACACCTCAAAGCGTTAAAGAAATTGAGGTAAGAGAACAGCACGAGACAATTTCTCTAAAAGTCCTGAAGCAATTTGGCAGGTCATTAAACCTCAAACTAATTTATGGTTTTATTCCTCAGAGTGGCAACCTTGAAGATATAATTGAAAAGCGAGCCCATGAGTTGGCTTCAGAAATTGTGAACAGAACTTCGATCTCCATGAAACTTGAAGATCAGGAAAATAGTCCTGCCAGAATTAAGAAAGCTATCAAAGAGAAAACAATTGAAATTAAAAATGAGATGCCTAAACACTTATGGGATTAAATATTGAATATATTGAAGGACAGACTCCCTTAGATGAAGATGAGAAAGAAGGGCTACTTATTAAAACAATTTCAACCAGGAGTGAACTTAATGAATTTGAACAACTAAACATTCAATCAGGAAAGAGTACTTAGATGCATTATATAAAGCTGATGATAATTATATGCCATTGATTGAATTTGCAAAAAAGTAAAAAACAGTGATTGGCACAAACGTGAAATCAATAAGTTTTTCCGGGAACCGGGGCAGTTAGTTTACTTATTACCAAATTATGTCTGGCATAAACTAATAGTTTTTAAAATTGAGTAATTTCGTAGTGCGACTCAACTTCATCAGATTATTCCCCCCCACGAAAAAAACATAGAAAACTAATAACTGCATAACTGAATGAAAAAGAAATCCTTATACCTTTTGCTATTAATGATCCTGAGTATTAATCCTCTTTGCGGACAGGTTTCAAAAGACGATATGAAGACAATCGGTCCTGCAAATGGGACCTTAATCATTCTTGGCGGAGGAGACCTGAGCGAATCCCTGATTAAAAGCTTTATCCAGATTGGTGGTGGTCTCGATGTTCCGATGGTAATTATCCCGACAGCAGATGGTCAAGAAAAGTATGATGAAAATTTTGGAGAGGCCGGGATGCTGAAAAAGCTGGGCGCTTCAAACGTGAAAATCCTTCATACTACTGACCGGAAAACAGCCAACACGGAATCGTTTGTCAAGCCACTGGTAAATGCAAAGGTAGTCTGGTTCAGCGGAGGACGCCAGTGGCGCCTCGTTGATGCTTATAAAAATACACTTACCGAAAAAATGTTGTGGAAAGTACTGGAGAACGGAGGTGTAATTGGCGGATCGTCTGCCGGCGCAACTATACAGGGAAGTTTCCTGGTACGCGGGGATACAAAAAACAACCAGATAATGATGGGTGATCACCAGGAGGGCTTTGGCTTTTTGAAAAATTCTGCCATTGATCAGCATGTATTAGCCAGGAACAGGCATTTTGATATGATTGAGATTTTAACCCAGAGACCGGAATTGCTGGGAATTGGCATAGACGAAAGTACTGGCATTATCGTTAAGGGTAATCAGTTTGAGGTGATAGGAGATAGTTATGTTGTTGTATATGATAAATCATTCTGGTCACGCGAAGGAAGCGATATGAAGAAAATACCTAAAAACAATGTGATTTTTTATTTCCTGCGTGCAGGGGATAAATATGACCTTTTAAACAGGAAAGTAATTCAGTAAATCTATTCCGCCAGCCAGTTCTGAATGTTTAAGAAGCTTTCTATACAATCGGGACACTCTTTCACATCTGCCTGGCTCTTTCCCACTGGCTGGTGGGCAACAGGGCTTTTTTTTAATGCTCAGCCTTGCTGGATCGTGCCATACGTGACAGTCTTGGACATTTTACAGGTAGTGCTGATTTATATATTCATCTTTAATTAGGATTAAGAGTAATACATTAATAAGACAATTAATGTCAAAATATAGATGTGATAGTAAATGTTAACGACCGCAATACAATCAGACCGCAGGACTGCAAGACAAAAAAAAGCCGCATCAGCGGCTTTTTTGTTGCTCTGTCAGGGCTTCCGCCGGTTGGCGGATACCTGTCCGCCAACCGGCGGAGGCTTCTCGCCCTGCCATCGCAAAATAACAATGCCGGCTAAAGAACCGGCATTAATGGTTGCTCTGTCAGGGCTCGAACCTGAACTTTTCTGATCCAGAGTCAGACGTGTTGCCAATTACACCACAGAGCAGTTTCGGGGTGCAAATATAAATAAAATCGGGAAAAATAAAAAATGTCGTAACTGTCGTGCAAGTCTTGCAAGTCGTGCAGGTCGTGCAGGTCGTGCAGGTCGTGCAGGTCGTGCAGGTCGTGCAGGTCGTGCAGGTCGTGCAGGTCGTGAAAATGATTATCTTTATTAGTTTACTTAAAACTCGTGCTAAAATGGGAACAATAAAGAACTTCGAAGACCTGGAGGTATGGAAAATGTCCAGAGAAATCGCTAACCTGATTTATTCAGATTTCAAAAACTGCAAAGATTTCGGATTCAGAGACCAGATCACCAGGGCAGGAATTTCTATTATGAATAATATAAGTGAAGGCTTCTGCAGAAGCAGCGACCCTGAATTCAGACAATTCCTGAAAATATCCAAGGGATCAACAGGTGAGATAAAAAGTATGTATTATATTGCTGAAGACCAGCAATATATTGAACCTGAAACTGCTTCCGACAGGAGAAATAAATCTCAGAGGTTAATTAACAGTATAAGCAGTTTCATGAAATACCTGAAACCCTCCAAAAAATAGAGACTGGCAAGACTTGCATAACTGGCAGGACTTGCATGACATTTTACGGCAACGTAAAATAAACCGTAAGAGCCGGCCACATCTTTGAAAATACTGTTGTCTGAGGATAATCGCTCGAGGCAAACCTGAAGCCTGGAAACCTGTCAACAGGCCAGAGCCTGAACAGCATCCCATAATTCGGATAGACGGCCTGGTCGGTAGTCGATGGTGAAACAAATAAGCGTGTTACATCGACACCGATGAAATTTACATTCCTGATAAACGGACCTATATATACCTGGTTGAACTCAGTGGTCTTTGGCTGCGTGTTCCAGGTCACCTTATGCTCATCCCAAGGTTCAATGATCTGCTGAAGGACGCCACCATACCATATGACTCCCTCCGAAGGCTGGGGCTGAATGACATAAGAGCTGTCGAAAGGAATGGGCAGATCATAGGTCAGTTGCAAAATGACTTTTTCGATATGGGCAGACTTCGGCAATGAGTCGAGACTGAATTCTATCAGGCTCCTGTTTGACCTCATAACCGTCAGGACAGGCTCGCTGAGGAATGTAGCCTCGAAATATTTATAGTCGCCAAAATTCTTATCGGGCTGGAGATTTGAGATCATCGCATCTTTGCCCAGCTCCGGTCCGGGCTGAAGTACAAGCTTTTTCATCTGGGTATACCAGTCAATAGACAGTATTAAAGGATAATCCGGTGTGGTGGCTGCAAGCACTGTTTCTTCAAATTGCAGCTTTAATGGCAGGTAGCCCTCTTTTTCGATGAGGAAAGTGTAGATGCCATAACCTCCCCTGATAATGAGATGATTAACTCTTGGCTCCAGCATAAAGGAATAATGCCAGCCATCAGGAGCAATGACGGTAAGCTTGGCTGTAGTGATCTGGATAGGTGCCATAATCATCGGGTTTCCGGGATCAAGAACACACATGGTCCAGAAATCAAGAGGTTTTACCACCTGGATCCCAAAGGCCGCATATCCGAAATCGCCCGGTGTATGATTTTCCACAGCAAGAACTTCAGGAACCACCCTGGTGAGCTGGTCAGGCTCTATTTTAAACATAAGCGGAAGAGGCTTATTTATTAGATAGGCCAGTGGAGCCCCGGAACAGGGTGCAGCAAAAATTACTTCACCAGCTGCATTTATGACCATAAACTTTGTAAGAGTATATTCTCCGGCTTTCAGCTCAATATTCTCGCTTATAAATTCATTTCCGAAAACATATACCGGGATCAGCTTATCAGTGAAAACTGCATTGCTGTCCATATCCTCAACAGATACCATTACGTGATAGCTGGTATTTGTACTGTCTGTAACTGACTTGGTACCGGTGCCAGGATAACTTAAGGCGAAGGTGATTGTTCCCGATCCCGGATTGTCGGCAATCCGGTTTTCGCATGATGAAAACCCGATAAGAGCCAGAACTGCCAGACTAAGCTTTAAACACACAGATAATGATTTCATATTCCGAAAGTTAGATTGTCAGAAGAAAAAGGTTATAATAGTATCTATATGACAAAAACCATGCCGTAATGGTTGCGTTAGGATTGTCTTGCAGGTCATGCAGGTCTTGCAAGTCTTGCAGGTCGTGCCAGTCTTGCGGTCTTGCAGGTCGGGCAGGACGGGATGGCAATTATTTCTTGATCTTAGCCCAGGTATCTTTGAGGGAGACTGTACGGTTAAAGACAAGATGCCCTGGTTTTGAGTCGTAGTCTACACAAAAATATCCAAGCCTCTGGAACTGAAATTTGTCAAGTGGTTTTACAGATGCCAGGGAAGGTTCAAGCTTGCAGCCTGTAAGAACCTTTAATGAGTCGGGATTAAGAAAGCTGCGGTAGTCTTCTTCCTTCTGACCAGCCGGATCTTCATGGTCAAAGAGCCTGTCATAAAGCCTGACCTCAGCTTCTACACAATGTCTTGCCGATACCCAGTGGAGAGTTCCCTTGACCTTCTTTTCTGATGAATCGCCACCGCTCCTGGTGGAGGGGTCATAGGTACAATAAACCTCCTCAATAAGCCCTGTGGTATCATTCTTCTTAAAAGATTCACACTTTATAATATATGCTCCCTTTAACCTCACTTCAGCACCGGGTGCAAGACGGAAATACTTATGGGGCGGGTTCTCCATGAAATCGTCACGTTCAATATATACCTCGCTGCTGAAAGGCACTCTCCTGGTTCCCATGCTCTCATCCTCCGGGTTATTAAGGAGCTCAGCTTCCTCAACTTTACCGTCGGGGTAGTTTGTAATAATTACCTTCAGCGGGTCTAGAACACCAAATACCCTGGGGGCCCTTATGTTAAGATCCTCACGGACAGCATGCTCAAGAAGGGAGACATCATTAATGGCTTCAACCTTGGTATAACCTATCAGATCGACAAATCTTTTGATAGATTCGGGAGTATAGCCTCTTCTGCGGAGACCGCAAAGTGTAGGCATCCGTGGATCATCCCAACCACTTACCCTGTCTTCACGTACGAGTTCAAGGAGCTTCCTTTTGCTCATCATGGTATAGGTGAGGTTGAGGCGGTTGAATTCTATCTGTCGTGGCTTGTAATCTGATGTTTTCAGCTGGTCGATCAGCCAGTCGTAAAGAGGACGGTGCACTTCAAATTCGAGTGTACAGAGGGAATGAGTAACACCTTCGAAGTAATCGCTCTGCCCGTGAGCAAAATCGTACATGGGGTATACCTTCCAGGTATCGGCAGTGCGATGATGAGGCGATTTTATGATCCTGTAAATAATCGGATCTCGCATATGCATATTGGGTGAGGTCATATCGATTTTTGCCCTCAGCACCCTGCTGCCTTCCTCAAATTCACCTTCGTTCATCCTGTAGAAAAGATCGAGGCTCTCCTCTGCAGGGCGGTTCCTGAAAGGACTTGGTTCCCCGGGCTGAGAAGGCGAGCCCTTCTGTGAAGATATCACATCGGCAGGCTGGTCGTCGACATAAGCCAGTCCTTTCCTGATAAGTGTGACAGCAAATTCAAAAAGCTTTCCGAAATAATCTGAAGCATAATATTCCCTCTCTTCCCAGTCGAAGCCGAGCCAGTGAATATCCTCCTTAATAGAATCGATATATTCGACTTCCTCCTTAACGGGATTTGTATCGTCAAATCTCAGGTTGCATTTGCCGCCATATTTCTGAGCCATGCCAAAATCGAGGCAAATTGCCTTTGCATGTCCGATATGCAGATAGCCGTTCGGTTCTGGGGGAAACCGGGTATGTATCTTTCCGTTGTTTTTTCCTTCCTTGAGATCGTCAATAATGAATTGTTCAATAAAGCTTACCGAAGGTTTCAGTTCTTCTTTCTTTTCCTCTGCCATCCCGCTCAAATTTTAAGTCACAAAAATAAGATGAATTTGGGAGTTACGATAATTCCGCCAGGTTTTTAAGAGTTATGGACTCATTTATTGCTGACAGAGACATAAAAAGTGCCCTTTACAGGCATTTAACAGCTGCAAAGGGCACTTAAGACGATAAACAGGAAATGTACTACTTCTTTTCCGGGTTCAGGTATTCCCTGAGAGCTTTTACATATTCTGCGAATCTCTGCCTGCCCAGGGGGGTGATCCTGCAGAGGGTCTGAGGGTAATTCTTGCTGAATTTCTTTTCCACATCAATATAACCGGCATCTTTCAGTTTTGTGATCTGGATGCTGAGGTTACCTGCAGTCGCGCCGGTTTGAGTGCGGAGCCAGGTGAATTCAGCTATTTCCACACCCATCAGCAATGATACGACTGCCAGCCGAAGCTGTGAGTGGAGGACAGGATCCAGGTCCTTAAACTGTGTCATGGCTTATTCTCCTTCTTATAAGATACCCGGGAACAAGGTATCCGGTGACCATTGCACATGCAACAGCAAAGGGAGAAAAATCCCCTCCTGCAAAATATGAAATGAGAGAGATCACCCACATGCTCAGACCGCCTATGACCAGGGGCCTGTATTTAATGATAATACCCGAAATGAAAGTCGGCAGACCCGCTGCAAGAAGAATGAACGTTGGAATAAGATCATACCTTTTTTCGAGATTTAGGATCAGCATAAGAATTATTGCAACAACCAGGAATCCAATCCATGTCCACATATAGACCATATCAGCATAAGAGTGGACATGCTCCTTTCTCCCTTTGGAAAAGCCATAGGCCATTGATACCAGAACACCGGGGGCTACAAGGTACCAGATGTACCATGGTGAAGTCATCCCCGTGAATTTCATCAGGATATACTCACCTATGCTGCAGATAAAGATCAGCCAGCCCCAGAATATAAGATGAAAGCTGCTCTGACGGACATTTGCCTTGGTCCGGTTGATCATATCGGTTATGATTTTCAGGCTCTCTTCACCTGTCATCATTTTTTCTTCAGTTTCCATAATAATAGTTATTTTTAATGTTGGTTAAAATGAAGTTTAAACATATTGCAAATATAAAGTAGTTTATAATATAAACCAAATATTCTTGCAATAATTTTTAATAATATTTTTTAAGTAGATGATATTCAGACTAATAGAAAGAGATTTCTTAAGGTCTTTTTTAGTGTTGTTTGCAGAGTATATTTGTATTTTTATTATTCACAGATATAATTTACTAAAGAGAAAGCGGGTAGTTTAGTACATAAAATTATGATATTATGGGCTTAATTCAGATTGAAGGGATGGAGTTTTATGCCTTTCACGGGCATTACAGGGAAGAGCAGATTGTCGGGAACAAGTTTATTGTCGACCTGACAATAGAGACAGAAATGGCAAGGCCGGCGGAAAGCGATAATCTGAAAGATGCTGTTAATTATCAGAAAGCCTATGAGATCATAAAACTACAGATGGAAAAGAAATCACACCTGCTCGAAAACATTGCAGGAAGAATTATCGATTCAGTTTATGCCGAGATGGAAGGAATTAAAAAACTTACTGTCAGGGTATCAAAAATGAATCCCCCAGTAGGAGGGAAGACAAATTCAGTCAGTGTGGTTATGAGCAGGTAAGCTATTCTGCTGCTTTCCCGATCTCATCAAATAACGCTTTAAAGCAACTGACAGTCTGGTCGGTGGTCCCATCTGTCTTTCTTTTGTAATAGCTGTCAAGAAACTGACCAGCCCCCGACCATACAGTCTGGACAATTCCTTTAAAACGATCTCTCATTTCCGGTGTTGAGCTGTTGCGGAACTTTACCATATCCCTGACCTGTAATACGGCACTTTCTGAATTTCTCCACGGACAGGTGACTACGCTCAGTCCTTTCATTGCAAAATATACAGGGGTCTGGTCGGGACGTTCATAATGCCAGTCGCATATCATAACATCATCAGGTATCAGGTCAACAGCTTTATATGTATTATTATAGCTGCCTTCCCATTCGCCTATGCCCGTTGTTTTACCATCTATCAGCCTGTCTCCCCATATCCATAGCGACCTACTTTTGAGAGCAAGATGATCATGGATCCTTGTCACTTCACCAGCAAATAATTCAGCCTTGTCCTTTCCTGAGCACCTCGGGCACTGTGGTTCCCCGATATAGAAGACTTCATCCATTCCAGCATGGAAAGCGTCTGCCTCGAAAACATCGCAGATTTCATCGACTATATCAAACACAATTTTATGTACTTCCGGATGAAGGGGGCAGTAACTTTTGCAATATAGACCATCGGTGTTCGGCCAGACATATTTTTCAGGCATTTTCACATTGGGTGTTTCATCGAATTGCGGATATACCCTGAGCAGGTTTCCGATACTGCCGGCCCACGACTGATGTCCAAGGAGGTTTACCTGCGGGATTATTCTTATTTCATGTTTTCTGCAGGCCTCAACGATTTTCTTAACTTCTTTTTTCGATAGTGCTGAGGCATCGCGAAGCTCCGGATGACTCTCATACTGGTAATTATAGTCAACCCTGAGGATCAAAGTATTAATTCTTCTGGGACCAAGTTCTTCATCAATAAACTTAACAAAATCCTCAAGATATTCATGTGACGGGGCGGCTATGCAAAAGCCGCGGACAGGCATGATAGAATCAAGTTTATCAGGACTGGCAACGGTTTTAGAATTCAGTGAAAACAGGAGTATTGCAATAAAAAATACTGGCATAAAGCGTTTCATGCAGGCTTGAATGAAATTAATAATTAAAAGCCTGAGATGTAATAAAGATTACATCCAGGCTAGTGTTTTATGTTGTTTGTAGCAGGCTATTTTTCCTTGGGCTGAAGGGAGGCTGCCCAGTTGCAGATCAGCTTAAGATCATCTGCGGTAGGTATTGCTCCCGGGTTACTGGTTTTAAATCCTTTCGGAGGCATTTTTTCTTTTGTAATCATATTACATATCGCATTGGCTTTGGCAGCCTGTTTTTCAGGAGCATATTTATCCCAGCCTGAGAGGTTAAGTGGTCCGAGAGCCATTTTCTTACCCGGTTCTTTATGGCAGGCAGCACATGATTTATCAAACACTTTCATTATGTCGGCAGGTATTGCCTTTTTATCGGTTCCGGTGGTTTTATCAGACTGGCTTAAAGCCGGCAGAGAGATAAACAGAACACAGGTCAGAGCTGCAGTAAATAATAAAATCTTTTTCATAGCTAGAGAATTTAAATTAATTACAAATTTTCGATTCCGGTGGAATCAGGTATAAAATTATTCAAAAATTCCGGCATATCAATAAATAATGATAGTTGTTGCCGGATATGAAATGATAAATAATTTTTACTATTTTTGCCGTCCGAACATTAAATGGTCGGTTAACCGAGTGGCTAGGTAGCGGTCTGCAAAACCGTTTACGGCGGTTCGAATCCGCCACCGACCTCAGCAAAATCCCACGCGCAAGCGGCGGGATTTTTGTTTTAGCGGCGACTCCGGTTTACAGGAGAGAGGCGATAAAACAAAAATCCCGTGAGAGCCGGAGGCTCGTGGATTTTGCTGAATGGTTCCCCAGAATCGGAACACCAAAGGTAATCCGCCACCGACCTAAGCAAAATCCCACGCTTAAGCGGCGGGATTTTATATTTCAGAAGACTCTAAGTAACCAGAATAATCAAAACAGATTTACCTATATAAGATATTCTGAATCGCAATTTGGTATTAAACCTGAAGGGTCAAATAGTACTATTCCAGAACCGTAAAAGCCATTCTAGATTATCCTGGCTGTCAGAGCAATCAGTTTTGCTGAGGGAATAAACAGGAACTGCGCAACTATAGTTCCGATTATCCTGGCTATAACCATATAAACGATATATTTTCTGAAAGTGCTCTCTTTTGTCTTGCCAAGAACTACATCATCAGTCATAACCGACAGGAAGGGATCGATAAAGATGAACATCAGGATTGTCGCCAGACCGTTAATGATAGCCGAGAGATTACTAGCCGTCGACCTGAATTCAGGATTCATGTACCCTGCATAAAGTGATGATAAGACACCTATCGAGATAATTGCAACAGCAACAACGTTCATCAGGAAGACTTTCCACGGGAAATCACCTGTAAAATCAAGTTTTTTAAGATTATCCGGACTTGGAATAACAATGCTTTCTTTAATAGAGGCAAACCCCGTCTTCGTAAAACCATGAAAGATCACTTTGGGTACCGACTTATAGATGCTAAACCTCTCCACAGCTACAGATAATATCCTCTGGAAAGTAGGGATCAGAAAACCTCCCAGGATAGTAGCAACAGTACAGGACAAGATTATCATCCTGAAGTCAAATAAGTTGCCGCCAAGTCCTGAATTTATGTTCTTTTCTATAGAACTGGCCAGAAGGGGAGCCTGGAATCCGTTTGCTGTTCTTGATATGAGAACAAGAATATTGAAGAGTGCAAACGACACTGCTATTCTCCCTGTCCTGATACCTACGATTCTTACTGAGTAGGAAAGTGTGGTAATCAGGTTTATAAGGAATGTAAGGCTTATAACAATTAAGATCTGGGTAGTCATAATATTCATTCAGGTTAACTGTTAATGATTATATGATTTGCCGGGCTACGGCCTTTTAATATCAAAGGTTGTTTCAACACTGGTATTTCCCCTGATCATCGACCATACAGGACAATATTTATCTTCGGCCAGGCTTATCACTTTATTCATGTCTTCTTCTGTTATGTCGGATGAAGAAATACTTATGCTGACATAAATGTGTCTGAAACCTGTCGGGTGCTCTTCTTTTCTGATCCCCCGTGCCTGAATTTCGCAATTTGAAATTGTTTTGTTCATTCTCCTCAGAAAAGTCATGATCGCACTTCCCATACAGGAGGATAGGCTTAACAGCAATAATTCAAGGGAAGTATAACCCAGGTCGTCTCCAAGAGGGGGAGTATAATCTATTGAAATAGGTTCATTGCCATCAACCGATCCGGTAAAATGGAGCTTATTATTTATAAGCTTAAGATTTGTGTTCAGTTCTTTTGATTTGTCTGTCATTATTCCTTGAAATTATGGTGAATAAAGAGTATCTTATTATTTTACAACCAGGATGCTTTTTTGATGAACTTTACATGCGCATTACCCCCTCCATTCAGTGAGTAATTAATTGCTGGTTGTTTGTACTTAGCAATTTTTTGAATGAATTGTAATTTCTTCTTTCGACCTCAATATTGACATCATAGTCAGAAGCATATTCTGAATCGTTCAGCAATCTTTCAACCCACCTTGTATAACCATCAATTGTAACAAACCACTCACCTGATTCTGATAATATTAGCCAATCACGGTTCTGCTTCATTAAAAGAACAGCCTTGCGAACAGTTACATTTTCAACAGGTAGAGATTCCATGCAGTAGCCATGTGAGACCACCGACAATGTTATATATCCAATTGCAAAATTGTTTTTTACGACGACAGAATCCAGCGTATATGATGAGACATAGTAAGCATTGTCGGATTGGGCTATCCTGAAGTTAAGGTCTAACTTCTTATTATATTCAATAATTATTTCTTCATATTTTGAGGCATCCAGTCTTATGTCAGTCTTTATTTTTCCGTTCCATCCAAAATAATCCCCATTGCCGGAATACTCAAGAAATTTGTTCAGTATTGAGGTAGCTTTCATCAGATCATCCTGACAATCAGCTGAAACTGGTAGCAGCAAAAAGATACAGAGAGAGGTAAGCTTTATTCCCATAATATAAAACGTTGTATTATGCTGATGCATAACCAAAGGATGAATGCAAGTTAACTATTCCTGCACAGTCCGAAGTTAATTTATTTGGGGATGTTAAAAATATTCATTGCAGTAATAAGAACATTTATTCTGTCTGAAGCAGGAAAAATCAAAGTCGCTCTGATGAGAGATCACCTCCGGGTTCATTGCCATCTTATTGGCTTGAAAATGAACATCACCATGTAGCCAATACAAAATAGCGGGAATAATTACATTCATTAAAGTATATAGGATTTCGCTCAGAGATTGAAGTTACAAATCTCTACCTCAAGACAGTATCACAAAAAATATTTGACATGTATAATCTTTTGTCCTAACTTGGTTATACAATTAAATTCCCTGGCAAGTTCTTTAAAATTATGGCTATGAAAACAAAGCTCTCCCTCATCATTCTTTTTCTTTTCACTAATATCTGCATCCTTTTTTCCCAGGTCCCGCAAGGCTTCAACTACCAGGCTATCGCCCGTGATGGCTCAGGGAATGTTCTGGCAAACACCACATTACAGGTTATGATTTATATCCGGTCCTCATCAACGGGAGGAACGCTTTTCTGGCAGGAACTTCATAATCCTGTAGAAACCAATTCGCTCGGCTTATTCAATATCGTGCTCGGCACCGGGGTCAGGCAAACAGCAAGTTCTGTCGCTGCATTTAACCTGATCGACTGGAAAACCGCTCCCAAATATTTACAAGCTGAAGTTTATTTTTCAGGATCATGGAGAGATATGGGAGCGGCAACACAGTTATATTCGGTGCCGTATGCTATGGCTGCCCAAAACCTGACGGGTACCGAAAAGCTGAATATAAAAGGATCAACATCGAACCTTGAGGAAGCGTTATTTGAGGTGAAAAACAAGGATGGACAAACAATATTTGCAGTCTACAATGAAGGTGTCAGGATATATGTAGATGATGGTGCAAAGGGAAGCAAGGGGGGATTTGCCGTTGGCGGATTTGATATGACTAAGCTTACCAGGCGGGAATATCTGATTGTCTCGGACGACAGTATCAGGATGTATCTCGACAGTAACATTGCCACTAAGGGCAAGAAGGGTGGATTTGCTGTTGGTGGTTTCGATATGACAAAAGCCGGATTGGTTCAGAATTACCTTGACGTGAGTGCTGACAGTGCAAGGATATATGTTAAGAATACTGCTAAAGGAGCCAAAGGGGGATTTGCTGTCGGAGGTTTCGATCAGACAAAGAATTATACCGGCAACTACCTCGATCTGACTCCCAAAAATTCTTTTATAGGAGAGGGGAGCGGAGCCAAAAATGTCTCCGGAGTTTTTAATTCGTTTATCGGATACCAGACCGGGGCATCAAATACTGACGGGGGGAATAATGCTTTCCTGGGCTACCAGAGCGGATACAAAAATACCACCGGAAGCAATAACCTTTTCCTGGGCTACCAGAGCGGATTTAACAATACGGCCGGGAATTATAACTCATTTGCAGGTTACCAGGCAGGTTATGCTAACACAACAGGAGCAAACAATACATTTATGGGCAGCTTTTCAGGTTCCAGCAATATATATGGCAGCGACAATACATTTCTTGGTTACAATGCAGGTAAATTAAATCAGATCGGATCTGCGAATAATTTCATTGGAACAGGAAGCGGATTAAATAATACCAGTGGTAACTACAATGTATTTCTTGGCACTGAAAGCGGGGCTTCAAATACAGAGGGCAGTTTGAATATTATGATTGGTTTCAGAGCCGGTTACGAAAACAAATCAGGTTCTGAAAATGTCTTCCTTGGAAATTCGGCAGGCTATAAAAGCAATTCTCTTGGTAATGTATTCATCGGATGGGGAACAGGAAGGGAAAACACTTCGGGTTATGAGAATGTATTCGTCGGCCTTAATGCCGGGGTGAAAAATACGACCTCTGGTGCAAATACGTATGTGGGTTCAAGTGCAGGTACAAACTTCAGCGGAGATCATAATACGTTTATTGGATTTAATGCCGGTTTTGGTGATCTGGAAGGGGCTTCCGGTTATTCTAATGCTATTGTAGGCGAAACATCAGGGGCATTTTTAACAACAGGTTATAGTAATTCTTTCCTGGGAGCAAGGGCTGGATTTACAATTACTTCCGGCTATTGTAATGTATTTCTGGGCCAGGCAGCAGGGTACCAGAGCAAAGGTTCTGGGAATATTTTTATCGGGTATACTGCCGGATATCCTGAAACCGACGGGAATAACAAACTATATATCGAAAACTCCAACGCCGACAGTAATAATGCCCTCATTTACGGGGAGTTTGATAATGATATGATTAGGTTAAACGGAACTGTCAACATCCGCGATGTACTTAAGCTGAAGCCCCAGAAAGATGCTCCTGCAACAGCTTCTGAAGGAGATATGTACTATAATTCAACTCTCCATAAGCTGATGGTGTTCGATGGCAATGAATGGCGGGCTTGCTGGTAATCAGGTACAAATAGTAAGCGAACGAATATGGTCCCCTGATTAACATGGGGGACCACTCTCTTCATTTATTTAAATACCTACCTGCAATATTTGCTGATCATTGCATTTGCCTGTGCCGATCCCATCTCAGCTGCTTTTCCCCAGTCCTCACAGGCGCCCTTTTTATTGGCCAGGTTCAGCTTGCAGATACCCCGTTTCAGATATGTTTCAGGGGCAGGAGAGATCTCTGTTGATAAATTATAATCCAGAATTGCGGCTGCATCATTCCCAAGCTCGCTTTTTGCATTTCCTCTTAAATAGTAAGTAACAGAGACCTCAGAATGATGAGGGTTCAGGTCAATGGCTTTACTGAAGTCCCTTATTGCCAGGTTAAAGTCACCCAGCTCCAATTCTGCTTTTCCCTGGATCCGGTAAGCATTTACATCGCCGGGATCAGTTTCTTCAGCTTTCATACAATCTCCAATGGCTCCCCTGTAATCCTTTAGCAAGTACTTAGCCTCGGCACGGCCCGAATATGCATGTGATGATCCCGGATTTACTTCCAGCTCCTTATTGTAGTTTATTATCGCCTCCCTGATAGATTTGTTTATCGAGTCCTTATCCGAACTCTGTTTTGCAACCACAAGATTCTGATCACCAAGCAGGGCATATTCACCCTGTCCGTTGCAGATGGTACAGGATAAAACAAGGAGTGCTGTCAGAAGTAATTTTCCTGTATTTTTAATACTGAAAATATGTTTTTCCCCGGTGCTCTTCAATATCATATAATTATTAAATTAACAGTTACATATTAGGAATACCTGCCTGTTCCCGGCAGGAATAATATTCTTTAGAGTCAGAAAGTTACTTTAAATCCCACGTGTCCGTCATCGAGTAAACCCAACTGGTAATAAAATGATCCTTGATTAAGGCTGCTTGTTTTAATCATAGTGTTATATTTTCTGATAGAACTCTTTATATTGGATTTGCCGACAATTTTGCAAACGACTCCTCCAACTACCATTAGTTCACCAATTATTGCAATAGCCTCACCTATAAAATAGTTAGTATTATCCAAATCTACATCAAAATCATGTGTTTCCCTAAATACCAGGCCACCTGAAGTTGATACTATTCCTCCTATTAAAAGAAATGTTCCTGTTTTTTTAAGATTTTTGCCTTTTTTATATTTTGTACTAATATCAGGAGAGATGCTTAGAAGATCCAAAACTTCCGATTTTGAAAGTTTAATTTCTTCCATATAAACCTTTCTTCCACTTATTCGCAGCGGTTTTCTGATATCCTGAAATATAGTATCATTTGAGAGTATGCTAAAAGAATAAACTGAAAAACAAAAACTAATTAATGCAGTCAGGATTATTTTTTTCATAGGAGCTGGTTTTAGGTATGAACAGGAAAATATTCATACTAATATAGAATCCTTATACAAGAAATACAAATTATGCAGTTCTGGGCTGCTACATGTTATTCAGAATGAAAAATTTTTAACCCATCCCCCGGCCCCTTCCCTTAAGAGGTAAGGGAAGGGGAGAAGATTTGTGATTGGTACGAAATAGAATCAATCTGGAGTTTATTACCTGTTTCAAGACTCCAATTACGCAATTAATGTCTGTAAGCTCCTCATTTTTAATCCTTAGCACTGCTATCCCCCGGCTATTGAGCTTTGCATCCCTATCAGAATCATAATCCTTTGTTGCCAGATGAACAGGTCCGTCAAGTTCTATGATAAGCTTCAGTTCAGAACAATAAAAATCAGCTATGAAAAAGTCAACCCAATTACGGTCGATCCGGTAAAAGACAGGATGTTGCCGGAGAAATTTATGACCCGCCATTTTTCTATTTCTGAGGAGTTCCCATAATAGTTTTTCCGATGGAGTCTGATTATTGCGTAAATTTCTGGCTAATAGCAATATACCTTTATATGCCTTATAATGCACAAGAGACATAGACTTATATTTATTCCGCTATTAAAGATATCTAATTTTATGTACATAAGAGATCTATAAGAGCATTGATGTTTTGTCCCTCTGCAATATTTTAAATATAGACTCTCCTCCCCTTATCCTTAAGGGGAGGAGCCGGAGGAGGGGTTATGTAAAATGTTGCAGACAAGCGATTTACCTTTGCCCTTTTTAGGAAGGGAGCCGGTGGAGGGGTTATGGAAACAGCCGGTTCTTCGTTTACCCCGGCCCCAAGGCCTGCCTGCCGGTAGGCAGGGTAGGCAGGGGAGCGAAGGACCAAAAAACAATCCTGTTATACTTTAAGAAGAGTGTCAATATCAAATTTTTTCATCTGAAGAAAAGCACTCACAACTTTATCTGCTTTTAAGGGGTCGCTCATCAATTTGTAGAGGACAGACGGGATTATCTGCCACGATACTCCAAACCTGTCCCTGAGCCATCCGCACCGGCTTTCCTCACCTCCATCAGTCAGTTTTTCCCATAAGTAATCTATCTCACCCTGGGTTTCGCATTCAACAACCAGCGAGACAGCCTCATTGAAAGTAAATTCATGCTGGTACGAGCTATCCATTGCAATAAAAAGCTGGTTTCCCAGGGTAAACTGTGCGTGGGCAATATTTCCTGCTATTTCGTTTTGTTCAGCGGTGTACCTGAGAATGTACTTTATCTCAGACCCTTTAAATACTGATTTATAGTAATTTAAGGCTTTTTCTGCATTGCCGTTCTGAGTCCCTGTATACATAAGTGCCGGAATAAATCTCTGTTCGGATTCTCCAATTTTTCCGGTCATGAGTTGCCAGTTTACTCCAAACCTGTCCTGGAGCCATCCATAGTGCTCATTCCAGTCATATTTTCCCAGCGGCATAAGAACAGATCCACCTGCAAGTAGTTTATTCCAGATGGTATCGACTTCTCCTGCATCAACACATGACACAAAAAATGATATTGAAGGATTGACCCTGAACTGTGGACCTCCGTTCAGCAGCATGAACTTCTGACCTGCCGATTCAAAGATATGAACCATTTGATTCCCGAAGGAAACGGATGATTTCCCGAATACTTCAGAGTAAAGTTTTGCTGCTTCTGCAGCATTCCCGTCAAACCAGAGACAGGGATATATCTTGTTTTTCATTCTTTTGCTGAGCATATGAACATCCACTGAACACCGAACCTGTCCTTACAGCTTCCATAATAATCACCCCAGAACATATCCTGCAATTCCTGCTCTACAATGCCTCCTTCAGAAAGTGATTTGAAGAGCCGCCGCGTTTCATCCCTGGTGTCCGGATGAAGGCTGATATAAACATTATTTCCGGGATTAACTTTGAATCCCATCGATTCCGGGGCATCTGTTCCCATAAGCAGATGTCCTCCCAGAATGGGCAATGACACATGCATAACCAGGTTTTTATCTTCTTCGGAAAGAGGGGGCATACTTACAGATGACTCTATATCCCTGAACCGTGAAATGGGACCCGAAAATTCACCGCCAAAAACTGATTTGTAAAAATTGAACGCTTCCTCAGTGGAATGCGTAAAGTTCAGATATGTACCTACTGATGCCATAAATATTGTTTTAAAAGATTTCTATTTGTAAAAGTAGAAGAAATACAGATAGTTAAGTCTACTGTTTCCTTATCTGGTTTTCAGCATAATACCGGAAATTATTCAGGATTGCCTGCCAACCCTGACGTTGCAATTCCTCCGGGTGTGATTTTTCAGTCTCGAAAGTTACTGTTACTTCTGAAGTGTCTCCTTTTTTCCTGAACCTTACGCTCACTTTCCTGCCATCATCAATGACATAATCAATTTTCTTCAACAGCTTTATTTCTGAATATGTACCTGAGAAGTCAAACCCCATACTTCCGTCTTTTGCTTCCATACGCCAGCTAAATCTGCCTCCGGGTCTCAGATCATTTTCCGCACGGGGTGAATGCCAATCCTCAGATGCAAAATTCCATCCTGTTATGTGGGCAACGGAGGTGTAATATGTCCAGACATCTTCAATATGGCTGCGGATGCTGGTCTCCACTGTAACTTTATTCCCGGTTTCCATTTTATCAAACTATAATATATTAACAGGTGACGATGGCTGTTTGTTCAGGACTGTTATCCCGGAGCAGGAATTTAATGATTATTATAAGACTGAACTGCTGATAAACTATGTTAAGTTGTTGATTAAAAGCAAAAGATATGATGATGTGAACACAAATAAGATATCATCGGGAAGCAGCTAAATAAATTATGCTAATTTTATAAGTGTTTCATACAGGAGAATTGATGAAGAGGATTACAATAATTATCTGTGGATTAACGTCTTTAGTGCTATTGTCATGTAATTCAGGTAAAAGAAAAGATACTATAACAATTTCAGGTGCATGGGCTTTGTACCCGATGGCAGTTAAGTGGGTTGAAGAATATAAAAAGGTTCATCCTGAGATCAGGATAGATGTTTCAGCAGGCGGTGCCGGTAAAGGTATTGCAGATGTACTTGGTGGCCTGGTGGAAATTGGCATGGTATCGCGTCCGCTTAACCCTGAAGAATTAAAGAGAGGAGCACTCCCTGTTGCTGTTGCAAAAGATGCGGTGGTGGCTGTTGTAAGCGATCATAATCCGGCCATGGTTGCGATAATAACAAACGGTCTTTCAGCAGAAAAAGGTGCTGATATCTGGATTACAGGTAAATATAAAACCTGGGGAGAAATATTTCATTCCACACTCTCATCACCCGTACATGTATATACCAGGTCCGACGCATGCGGTGCTGCAGAAATGTGGGCAATGTTTTTTGGAAAGAAACAGGAAGACATCTCCGGAATCGGGGTTTACGGCGATCCCGGCCTGGCACAGGCTGTCAAAAGCGATTCTCTCGGGATCGGTTTCAACAACATAGGTTATGTTTATGACAATAAGACAAAGAGAGCTGTTGAGGGGATTAAAATAGTTCCACTCGATCTGAACAGCAATGGTATGATAGATCCAGACGAATCTTTTTACGATACCCTGGAGGAGATAATTGAGGCGATATCTTCCGGAAAGTATCCATCGCCTCCCTCCCGTGAACTCTATTTTGTACTGAAAGGAAAGCCTTCAGACAACCAGACTCTAACCGATTTCATGAAATGGATACTTACCGACGGGCAACAATTTGTCAGGGAGTCCGGATATGTACCTCTGCCGGCAGATAATATTCTCACAGGATTGAGGAATTTGCAATAAATTAAATGCACAGGCTGAGGAAAATAAAGGATAAAGGTGCCCGCTGGTTCATGCGGGTAATGGCTTTCTCTGCAATTCTTATCCTTTTAATAATCGGAATAATGCTATTTCTGAAGGCATATCCCGTGATCAGGGAAAACAGCCTGTTGAAACTACTATCCTCATCGAACTGGAAGCCAACTGCAGGCGAATTTGGTTTTTTACCTTTCATCATAAGCACTCTTTATGTTTCAGCGATTGCGCTGATAATTGCATTTCCTCTTTCGCTTCTGTCAGCTATCTACCTGAATTCATATGCCTCTGAGGGTGTTCGCCGGGTTATTGAGCCGGTAACGGACCTTCTCTCAGGCATCCCTCCTGTAATTTATGGGGTATGGGGAACGATAACAATAGTCCCTTTCATAGCCAGGAATATTGCCCCGGGTTTTGCCGGATCATCGTCAGGTTATTCTGTGATGGCTGGAGGAGTTGTGCTTGCCGTAATGGTAATCCCGCTTATGGTTGGGTTGTTTACAGAAATTTTCAATTCGATTCCTTCTGAAATGACCGACGCATCACTTTCCCTGGGTGCAACAAAATGGCAGACTGTCAAAAGAGTTATTCTCCGCAGGTCATTACCCGGAATAGTTGCGGTTACTGTCCTTGCTCTTTCAAGGGCTTTCGGGGAAACAATGGCAGTTCTTATGGTTTGCGGGAACAGCATCAGGATTCCGCATTCATTGCTTGATGCGTGCTACCCTCTTCCGGCGCTGATAGCAAATAATTATGGTGAAATGCTGTCAATTCCGGGATATGAATCAGCACTTATGCTTGCTGCTCTGATATTGTTTGTTATTGTATTTATATTCAACGGTTTATCCAGGTTTACCCTAAACAGGCTGGAAAGGAGATTTCATTTTTAAAATGATTGTTGTTTCAATATGCTGATGAAACGATTGGAAGAAAATATTTTCAGGGTGTTAATGATAACAGCGACGCTGGTAATATCAGGACTGTTGCTTTTCATCCTGGGAACGATAATCTGGAAAGGTGCTCCTGCACTTTCGTGGGACATGGTAACAAAGCTTCCCGGAGGAGGGTTCTACCTTGGCAGGGAGGGTGGTGTGCTGAATGCCATCGCTGGCTCTTTCTATGTCATTACCGGTGCAGTGGCTATGAGCATGATCATCAGCGTGCCTGTAGTGATGTATGTAAACTTTTATCTTCAGCATAAATCCATCCTGGCAGGATTTGTGCGCTTTTGTTTCGATATACTCCTGGGAATCCCGTCAATTGTATATGGAGCTTTTGGTTTTGCACTCATGATTTTCCTTGGAATGAGAGCCTCGCTTGGCGGAGGTATTATTACCGTAGGGATGCTTATAACTCCAATTATGATGCGATCGTTTGATGAAGTCGCCAGGCTTCTGCCGGGTGAGCTTACCGACTCTCTTCTTTCACTCGGGTCGACAAAATTTGAAATGATCAAGGTAGTTATGAGACAGCTGATGCCAGGGTTTATTACTGCTGCTCTCCTGGCAACAGGAAGAGGGATTGGCGATGCCGCAACCGTGCTCTTCACCGCAGGTTATACCGACAACTTACCGGGAGCCCTCAGTCAACCTGCAGCAACACTACCGCTCTCTATTTTCTTTCAGCTTGGAAGCCCGGTACCTGAAGTCCAGGATCGTGCCTATGCATCAGCCCTTATCCTTACCGGCTTAATACTTATGCTGAGCTTTACGGCCAGGTATTTCAGCTCAAGGTTTTCAAAACACAAAATATAAGATTCAATGAATTATTTAAATTAGTCCCGTACCTCATGCTGAGTATTATGACAGATTACATATAAACGAATAATAAAAACATTTTTAATAAAATAAGTATCGGGAATTAGTAATAATTTAAACTATTATTTAAAATATTCCTCGCTAACGCTCGGAATGACAGGTAAATACGGGGACGTGTGTGGCAAGAAGTGGCGATTCGACTGGAGTTTGTTATTTTTGGGTGATATTCTAACG
>JGI20214J51088_10000004_pt1 | contig 254288 bp, 207 predicted proteins | sample WetSurMetagenome_FD_51088 | JGI IMG/M metagenome (IMG submission 51088) | reverse complement strand
ATTACAAGCCATCGTGTTGCCTCATTTACCCTGGCTCCAAAAGCGAGGGTCAGTACCAGCAAACCTGCAGAGATCATCAGGAACAGTCCCGCCATTGAAAAATATATCCTGTAGGGGAGATACGATACCAGTACAATTATTCCAAGGCTCAGGAAAAGCATTATAAACTGGCTTTTGAGGAAGTAAGTTGTATTGCCTCCGTAGCTACGGAATGCCACCCCCACTGAAGAGCTGTATACTGCCAGGAGTGAATAGATCATAAAAAGTACAACAAGACCCCATATAGCCCTGTCGCCCTTAAATGTCCGTGTAAGCCAGCCCTTCTGCATATTATTTATAATCAAAGATTTCTGACAGCTGCCTTGAACTGACGGCCCCTGTCCTCATAATTATTAAAAAGGTCAAAGCTGGCACAAGCCGGAGACAGCAGAACTGTCTCACCTTTCTTCGCGAGATAATATGCTGACCTGACCGCCTCATCCATAGAAAAAGCTTCAATAACAGTAGGTACCTTATCGGTAAATGCCTCCAATATCTTCCTGTTATCTTTCCCCAGGCAGACAACTGCCTTTACTTTCTGCTTCACCACAGGAAAGAGTTCAGAATAATCATTTCCCTTATCGATGCCACCGACAATCCAGACTACCGGTGTCTCCATGCATTCCAGCGCATACCATGTGGAGTTGACATTAGTAGCCTTGGAGTCGTTGATAAAGCTTATACCACTGACTTTTATCACCGGTTCGAGGCGGTGTTCTACTCCCTGGAAATCAGCAAGACTTTCTCTTATAATATCCTTGCGGATGTTCAGGACTTTGCCAGCAATGGCGGCTGCCATTGAATTATAAGTGTTATGTCGGCCTTTCAATGCCAGTTCATGAATGGACATAAGGTTAGTTTTATATTGGTAATCGATCATTAATTCATTGTTCTCAATAAATGCTACCATATTTTCAGAGGTCGAGTCTGAAAAAGGAAGAAGGGTCATACCATATTCCTTTTTGGTGAGCTCAGCTTTGATAACAGGATCATCGGCCCAGTATATAAGGAATTCCGATTTCCCCTGGTTGCGGGTTATCCTGAATTTGGAATCTATATAGTTTTGAAAATCGTAACCATACCTGTCAAGGTGATCAGGAGTAATATTCATCAGAACAGCTATATCGGCCCTGAAATCGAACATCCCATCCAGCTGGAAGCTGCTGAGTTCTATAACATAATAGTCGTAATCCTTTTCAGCCACAGCCATGGCAAAGCTGTTTCCGACATTACCGGTCATGGCTACATTCATGCCGGCCTTCTTCAGGATATGATATATAAGGTTCGTTACCGTAGTTTTTCCATTGCTGCCAGTCACACAAATTTTCTTCCCCCTGGCATACCGGCCGGCAAATTCAATTTCAGAAATAACAGGTATTCCCTTTTCCCTTATCAGTGAAACAATTGGAGCATCTTCTTTTATTCCAGGGCTTTTGATCACCTCGTCGGCTTCAAGAATCCTTCCTTCGGAATGCCTGCCTTCCTCCCATTCAATTTTATTATCATCCAGTATTTTCCTGTATTGTTCCCTGATAACTCCCTTATCGGTAACAAATACATCAAAGCCCTGTTTCAATGCCAGAACTGCTGAGCCAGCCCCGCTCTCACCTGCACCTAATATCACCAACTTCTTCTTCATACTTTTATCTGATCTTAAGCGTCACAATGCTTAATACTGCGAGTAATATTGCTACTATCCAGAACCTAGTGACTATCTTAGGTTCCGGGTAACCTTTTTTCTGATAATGATGATGGAGAGGCGCCATAAGGAATATCCTCCTGCCTGTTCCATATTTTCTTTTTGTTCTTTTAAACCATGAGACCTGTAAAACCACCGACAGGTTCTCAATCAGGAATATCCCGCACAGGATAGGTATCAGCAGCTCTTTCCTGATCACAATTGCAAATACAGCAATTATACCTCCCAGGGCAAGGGAGCCTGTATCGCCCATAAAGACCTGGGCAGGAAATGAATTATACCACAGAAATCCTATAGTGGCACCGATCATGGCTGCAGCGAATATTACCAGTTCCTCAGAGTGAGGAATGAACATTATATTAAGGTAATCAGCATAAATTATATTACTGGAGACATATGCAAGTATTGCCAGCGCTGTGCCTATAATTGCTGATGTGCCTGTCGCTAGTCCGTCGAGTCCGTCGGTCAGGTTGGCACCATTTGAGACTGAGGTAATAACCAGGATCACAATCAGAACAAAGACTACCCATGTCCACGGCTGACGGTGATCCTTTCCAATGAATGAGACCAGCCATGAATAGTCAAATTCATTATCCTTTACAAATGGGATCGTTGTTTTGATATTGCTCTTATCGGGAGCATAATTACCTGATTCTGAATCTTTAAGTGTCGTTGCTACCAGTTCATTCCTTTCTTTCAGGCTCATACCTGACACATTTGATGTTTCAATCAAAATCGCATCATCGCTTATGAACAGGGTTACACCCACAATTATTCCGAGGACCACCTGTCCTGCAATTTTGAACCTGCCCGCAAGCCCGTCCTTGTTCTTTTTGAAGATCTTTATATAGTCATCCACAAATCCGATAAGTCCCAGCCACACAGTGGTCAGAAGCATAAGGAGCACATATACATTATTAAGTTTTGCAAAAAGTAATACCGGGATGACAATTGATGCAAGAATGATAATTCCTCCCATGGAGGGAGTGCCCTTTTTCTGGTACTGACCCTCGAGGCCCAGATCGCGAACGACCTCCCCGACCTGCTTCTTCTGAAGCAAACGTATTATCCTTTTACCTATAAGCAATGAGATCAGAAGGGACGTAATAACCGCCGCTGCCGATCTGAAGGAAATATAATAGAAGACTCCTGCCCCCGGGACATTAAGCTTGTCAAGATATTGGAAAAGATAATAGAGCATCGCGGTCAGATATTATTTATATGAAAATGCTTTTTTCAGTTCCTCCATGTCATCAAAATGGTGCTTCACCCCGTTAATCTCCTGGTAAGTCTCATGGCCTTTCCCTGCAATTAGGATCACATCTCCGGGATTAGCCAGCATAACAGCTGTTTTGATAGCTTCCCTCCTGTCGGTTATCCTGAGTGTTTTCCCTTTAAGCTCAGGTGTTATACCGGCTTCCATATCGTTCAGGATCATTTCCGGATTCTCTGTCCTCGGGTTGTCGGAGGTGAGGATCACTTTTGTACTTCCTTCTGCCGATATAGCTGCCATCTTTGGTCTTTTTGTCTTATCGCGGTCACCTCCTGCCCCGACAACTGTTATAAGCTGGATATCGCCCTTTCTCACCTTGTTGATTGTACCTATTACATTTATGAGGGCATCAGGAGTATGGGCATAATCAATTATTCCGGTTATTCCGTTGCCAGACCTTATCACATCCATTCTTCCTGTTACAGGTGTCAGGGTGCTGAGAATGGTGAGAACTTCTTTACTTTCGGCACCGAGAAGTACTGATGCACCAAAAACAGCAAGAAGGTTGGAAGCATTGTAATCACCGACAAAGTGTGTCCATACTTCACTATCCATGATCCTCAATCCCATTCCCTCAAAGCTTTGTTCAATAATCCTGCATCTGAAATCGGCATTGCCTCTTACAGAAAAAGTATATTGCGAAGCTTTGCAGTTCTGAAGCATGACTTTACCATTCCTGTCATCAGCATTCACAAGTGCAAAAGCATCACTTTCCATGTTGTCAAACCAGCTTTTCTTGGCAGCGAGGTAATTCTCAAATGTCTTATGATAATCCAGGTGGTCGTGCGTAAGATTGGTAAAAATCCCGCCGGCAAATTTCAACCCTGCAATACGCTGCTGATGAACAGAATGGGAACTGACCTCCATAAATGCATAATCACATCCGGCACTTACCATTTCAGCCATTATCCTGTTAAGCTGAACCGGGTCAGGAGTGGTGTGGGTGGCTGGAAGCTCCCTGCCGGCAACATAGTTGCAAACTGTTGAAAACAGTCCGCACCGGTATCCCAGACCTGTAAACATCCTGTATAGCAGCGTGGCAATTGTGGTTTTTCCATTTGTACCTGTCACACCGACAAGCTTAAGAGAAGAAGAAGGGTTTCCGAAGAAATTGGATGTAGCAAGGCCCAGGGCTTTTGCCGAATCGGAAGTTCTGATCCATGTAACACTATTATCAGCATCTGCCGGGAGCTGTTCACATATTATTGCTGATGCCCCTGCCCTGACTGCCGTATCAATAAAATCGTGCCCGTCGGTTTTTGACCCTTTCACCGCGATAAACAATGATCCCCTGGTAACAGCTCTTGAATCAAATGTGATACTCTCAATAGTTTTTCCAGTGTCTCCTGTAATGGATACTACACTTATTCCCGCTAATATTTTATCCAGTACCATCATTTCACATATTCATTTCCAGTGATACTACCTGCCCCTCAAAATACCTGGCACCATGTTCCGGTGACTGCCTTCGAACTCTCCCTTTACCATCGAATTTTACCTTATATCCTGAATTCTCAAGAAGATACATGGCATCCCTGAGGCTCATGCCGCGCACATCCGGGACAAGTCCCTTTTTGACATTCAGCCCGACGAGCTTTACCGTATCTCCATTTTCCTTTGTTGCCACCCAGTCGTTGCTTGCTGTCCTGCGGTACCTGACATCCAATTCCCTGAGAACACTGTTTATATCAGCCCTGTAGCCATTGCCGGCTTCGGGGGCAACAAGCTTTCTGCTTACCGCATTACCAGTCTTGTAATCCCTGAAAAAGTTTGTGGCATAGAGTTTATCTGATATCTCCTTAAATACTGAGCCGGCAACAATATTTCCGTAATAGACACCATTTGAAGGAGCATTTACCACCACTATACACGAGTAAAGTGGATTCTCCGCAGGGAAGTAACCAACAAATGAAGCCTGGTAAGAGATACCCGATCCTGTATTATAACCTCTTCTTCCTTTGGCAATCTGAGCTGTGCCTGTTTTACCGGCAATTTTATAGTTTGAGTTTTTCAGGTTGACTGCAGTACCGTGTTCCACAACGCCTTCCATCATTTTCTTTGCCTTTTTGATAGTCGACCTGGAAGCGATTGAATTGATAATTACGTCGGGTTCGTATCTCCTTAAAATATTTCCGTTTCTCATGACTGCCGTGACGAAACGAGGTTTCATCATCCTGCCGTCATTGGCTACTGCATTATAGAATGTAAGTGTCTGCAGAGGTGTCATCTGAATCTCATATCCATGAGACATCATCGGCAGTGATAGTCCGGACCAAAGCTTATCGCCCGGATACCTGATTACAGGAGTTCCCTCACCAAGGATCTGTATGTCGAGCTTCTGATTCAGCTTCATGGCATAAAGCCTGTTTACCCAGTCTTTGGGATGATCCTTGTAGTGCTGCCAGATTATTTTGGAGGTTCCGACATTTGAAGATTTTTCAAAAACCTGTTTTACAGTGAGTTTGCCGTAGCCTTCTTCTTTAGTATCCCTGATGATCTTATTATAGAATTTAACCTTCCCGTCACCTGTGTCGACAATGTCGCCAGTATCGATAACTCCATCCTCCAGGGCTGCCATTAAGGCAGGGAGCTTAAATGTTGAGCCGGGTTCTGTACTTTCTCCAATTGCATAATTATATGTTTCGTGATAGCTGCCGTCGCTGCTCTGTTCAAGATTGGAAATGGCTTTAATATCTCCCGTTTCAACTTCCATTACTACGGCACATCCATGATGGGCATCATGCTTTTTAAGCTGGTTCATAAGAGCTGATGTTGCAACATCCTGAAGGTCAATATTTATAGTTGTGGCAATATCATTCCCATCCCTGGAATCGACACTGCTGGCGTCGTTCACAGTTATCCAGTCGCCGCCTGTAAGTCTTTGTTTTACAACCACTCCGTTCCTTCCTGCCAATTCTTTATCGAAGGATCCTTCAATGCCCACTTCTGTTCCTTCGCTTCCCAGGTTCAGGTATCCGATGGTACGGGCTGCAAGATCAAGATTTGGAAGTATTCTCCGGTTTTCAGCCTGTGCGACCATCCCACCCTTATACTGGCCTTCGCGGAATATAGGCAGTTCCCTGACCTGTTTCAGGGTTTCATAGTCGACTTTGCGTTTTATAAGAAAATACCTGTCACCACGGCGCCTTGCTTCAGTTATCACTGCCTTCCATCCGGCAGCTGAGCGTTCTCCCAGAAGCCTTGCCAGTCCCGCTGACAAACCATTTATTCCATTAGACCAGGTTCGTGCAGACATCCCCGAACTCCGGGTATCCATGTAGATAGTATAATATGGAACTGAGCTTGCCAGCAGGCGTCCGTCCTCAGCAAGTATGTCACCCCTGATTGCCGGCATCTCTGTGGTTTTATATACATATCTCTCGGCCATGGCTGCCCATTTGCCATGCTGGATAGTCTGAATGAACAGTATACGGACAAGTATGGCAAGCGCAACAAGTACTATTGCGATGTAAACAACGCCGGTTCGCCAAACTATTTCGTCCCTTACTGCCACGTTATTATTTTTTATTTACAAGGATCTTGTACGGTGGTACTTTTAGCTCATCTAGGTCAAGCCCTTTTTCTTTTACGAGCTTAAAAACCTCTGACTGCCTGCTCAGGTACATAAGGTCGGCAGAAGTGGAGAGCGACTCAGCCCTGAGTTCCTTAACTTCACGCTGAAGCCTGGTCATTTCGCGTGTAACTTTTTCTGCATGGAACCTGTTGCCTATATAGATAGCGGCAAGGAGGGTCAGAAGCAGTACATACCAGAGATTGCCGAGGATGATCTTTTCAGTTATCATTGATCCGCTCAGCAGTTCCTTCATGAAGCTGCCGCTTTTTGCCTTGTCTTTTCCTTTTTCCTTCTTTTCCGACATAACTCAGATCTTTTCAGCAATCCTCAGTCGCGCACTGCGTGACCTGCTGTTTCTACTGATCTCTTCTTCACCAGGAGTAACTCCTTTTTTCGTGATAAGCCTGAAAGGAGTTTCTGTATTCCCGAAGAAGTCCTTTTTACTGATACCTTCAAAATTGCCCGACCTCATGAAATTTTTCACTACCCTGTCTTCAAGGGAATGATAGGTTATGACTACAAGTCTTCCACCTGGCTTTAGCATATCATATGCCTGTAAAAGCATCTCTTTCAGGAAATCAATTTCATGATTTACTGCGATGCGCAATGCCTGGAATACTTTTGCATAGAACTTGTTCTCCTGACGGGGAGGAGCAAGCTTTTCTATTGCAAAAACAAGGTCACCGGCAGTTTCAACGGGTCCCCTGCTAAGTGCTTCAGTAATATTCCTGGCAATTCTCCTGGACCCGGGCAGCTCACCATAATTATGGAGAATGTCAGAAAGCATTGATTCATCAACTGTCTTTAACAGCATTGCTGCGGTCAATGGAGCTTTCCTGTTCATCCGCATATCAAGAGGTGCATCATGACGGAAGGTAAATCCACGCCCGGCTGTGTCGAACTGATGAAACGAAACACCCAGGTCGGCAATAAGTCCATCGATGGAAGTTATCCCATTGAAGACCAAGTTATTCCTGAGGAAGCGGAAGTTTTGCTCGAGGAAGATAAACCTCGGATCTGTGGGAGCATTATGACTGGCATCCTCATCCTGATCAAATGCGAAAAGTCTTCCTGTAGTAATTCGTTTCAGAATCTCCATCGAATGCCCTCCACCACCGAAAGTTGCATCGACATATATCCCGTCGGGCCGGATATTCAGCCCTTCAATACTCTCATCCAGCAGCGCGGGTATATGATAAGCCATTATTCTTCAGCCTCGTTAATTGTTCCTCCCATCAGCTTTTCTGCCAGGTCGGCAAATTCATCAGGCGGCAGTCCGATATTCTCATAAACATCTGCAGACCATATTTCAATTCTTCCATCCTGTCCTGCAAGCACAACATCTCTCTGCGCACCGACCAGGTCAAGAAGCCTCTTAGGTATAAGCATCCTGTTGTTGTTGTCAAGAGATAACTCGGCAGTACCCTTAAAGAAATTCCTGAGGAATTTATTATGCTCCCTGTTATAGGGATTGATCCTCTTCCTGATCTTCTCCAGTTGCCTGTTCCAGTCTTCAATCGAATAGAGTACAAGGCAGTTTTCAAAAATATCTTTGCGCACCACAAAATGGTCGCGTGCATCAGCAGGCATCTGCTTTTTGAACGCCATCGGAAGGATTATCCTTCCCTTGACATCCACTTTGCACGTATAATCACCAATAAATGTGGCCATTCTGGCTTTTTTCAATAAAAGGCTAAAATAAATAAAATTTATCCACTTTCCCCCACTTTGCTCCACTTTTTTTATTTTTTTGTTGAAAACTTTTTAAGCGTAATATTTTGCAACCCATTTTTCTCAGAAAGCTGTTGAGGTCAACCAGGGTTAACTTTCCACTTTTTTCAGTCCTGTTACCCTTACATCAGAGGCCAGGTGAATATTAGAGTACCTGATTTTATTTGCCTGTTAATCTATTCTTTATGGTGGAGCAACATAATGAAGAAGTGGTATAGGATTCTTATCCGGTCAGTCGAATGGCGGGAACAACAAAAAGGGCATTTTGATTGTTTGACAGAGGGATAGGGCTGGATTTAAAAAATTGGTATTTTTGCTTCCCATTCAATCCTGAACATAAATGGATGAATCATCATTAAATAAAACCCTGCAGATAGACCTTGAAAAGGTTATTCAGAAAAAGAATCCGGCTCTGGCAAAAGCTATACCTGGATTTATAATCAGATATCTCAGGAAGATTATCCACCAGGATGATATAAACCATTTACTTAAAGTGCATGGGCACCTTAACGACAGGGAATTTATCCAGGCAACCCTCGATACGATGGGCATTACCTACCATGTTTACGGAAGTGAGAATATTCCGGCAGAAGGAAGGTATTTCTTTGTTTCGAACCATCCGCTTGGTGGCCTTGATGGATTGGTTTTTATGAATGAGATGGGTAAATATTACAAGAGCATAAAATTTCCCGTCAATGACCTACTGATGAACCTTGAGAACCTGAGAGGCATCTTCCTGCCCATCAATAAGCACGGAGGACAGGTAAAAGATGCAATCAGATTACTTGAAGAGACCTATGCATCGGAAAGTCAGATTCTTTACTTTCCTGCAGGCCTCTGTTCGCGAAAAAAAGGTGGTGTGATAAAAGATCTTACCTGGCATAAGAGTTTCATCAGCAAAGCTATACAACATAAACGCGATGTAGTACCTGCATTTTTCTCCGGCAAGAATTCCAATTTTTTCTATAACCTCTCAAATTTCAGGAAGCTGTTTGGCATCAAGGCAAACATTGAGATGCTTTATCTGCCTGACGAGATGTTCAATCAGAAAGGAAAAGATATTTCTGTTGTTTTTGGGAAACCGATATCCTGGCAGACTTTCGATAATTCAAAAACTCCTGTGGAGTGGGCAGATTGGGTAAAGACCAAATCCTATGAGCTTGAATCAGTTATAAAAAAACGACACTGAAATAAAAAAAAGACTAAATTGCATCTGACTTTTTTTAAAATATATTCGAGTATCTGACAAACTTATTTAGATGGAACCACAGCCTGTTGTTGCCCGTCAACCCCTGGATCAGATTATTGCAGAGCTCACGCCTGAAAGACTGCTGCGCAAAACCAACAACGGCAATAACGAAGTTTACATTTTCGATAATAACAGTTCACCTGTGCTCATGCATGAAGTCGGCAGGGTAAGGGAGATTACGTTCAGGGCAGCAGGTGGCGGCACAGGACATGCCATCGATATTGATGATTTTGATACTGCAAAAACAGATCCGCAGAAACAACTTATTGTATGGGACCCGGATAACAGGGAAATAGTTGGAGGTTACCGCTACTATTTTCCTGAGAAAGGTTGTGTTCATTGCGATATTTCAAAGCTTGCCTCATCCACCTATTTTACATTTTCTGAGAAATTTCTGGGTAAATATTACCCGCATATGATGGAACTTGGAAGATCATTTGTTCACCCCGACTACCAGTCAAAGGCCATGGGTCGTAAAAGCCTGTTTGCCCTTGATAACATATGGGATGGACTTGGTGCGTTATTCATTGAGAATCACCATATTAAATTTCTTTTCGGGAAGGTTACCATGTACCCGCACTTCAATCAAAATGCAAGGAACATGATCCTCTATTTTCTGAAAAAACATTTTGGCGACCCTGAAAATCTTGTTGTTCCCAAAGAACCTGCAAATATTGATCTCAATGAGGAGGCAATGAAAAAACTTTTCAGGAGCTGGAGATATAAGGAAGACTATAAGACTTTGTCAGCAGAGGTGCGTAAGCTGGGTGAAAATATTCCACCGCTTATAAATGCATATATGAACCTGTCACCGACGATGAGAACCTTCGGAACCTTCATTAATCATCACTTCGGGAATGTTGAAGAAACAGGTATAATGATAACCCTGAGAGACATATATGTAGAGAAGATCAACAGGCATCTTTACTCCTACAAGAAAGATTTCCTGATCCCCTGGTTCATGCGTGAGCATTAGTAGGCCCTCACGTTTCTTCCTTCAATATAATTTATAAATGACTGGTTAGCAACCTTATTGCCGCCGGGAGTAGGATAGTTTCCGGTAAAGTACCAGTCGCCTGTATGACCGGGACAGGCTTCATGAAGTCCTTCAATCGACTGGAAAACAATTTCTACCTGTGCTTTGATTTCGGCGGGTTTTAACATTGAGGAGATTTTTGAAGAAATCTCTTCCGGACTAAAAGGTTTATATATTTCCCTTACAAGGTTCCTTATTTCAGGTACAGGTTTTCTAATTTCAGCCTTAGCCTCATGATAGATATCGTCAATAAGGCCTGCCTTTCCGGAATCCTTAAGAAGCTCTATTGCGGCGCGGAATGCAATAAGGTCTCCAAGCTTGGCCATATCGATGCCATAACAGTCGGGATACCTCAGCTGTGGTGATGACGATACAACAACAATTTTCTTTGGATCAAGTTTGTCAAGTATCCTGATAATACTCCTTTTAAGAGTAGTCCCCCTGACAATTGAATCGTCAATAACGACAAGATTATCTATGCCCCGTCGGATGACACCGTAGGTAACATCATACACATGCCCGACAAGGTCATCCCTTCCCCTGTCGCCAGTGATAAATGTCCTCAGCTTGGCATCCTTAACCGCTATTTTTTCAACTCTTGGCCTGCGGTTGATGATAGTAGCCAGTTCATCGCGGCCAAGCGCTGTACCTTTGCTTAAAATTGTCTCTGTCTTCCATTTATTAAGATAATCCTCCACTCCTTTTATAAGCCCGTAAAATGCGCTTTCTGCAGTGTTGGGTATATATGAAAAAACGGTATTGTCGAGGTCATTCTCCACAGCTTTCAGGACTTTATCTGTAAGCAGTTCTCCGAGTTTTTTACGCTCCCTGTAAATAGCTTTATCGGTACCCCTTGAGAAATATATCCTTTCAAATGAGCATTTTCTTATCTCGGTATCATCTTTCAGTCTTTCAACTGATGTTTCGCCTGACGCCTTAATAATAATAGCATGGGCAGGAGGCAGTTCAAGAACATTATCTGTCCTGACATTAAAGATAGTCTGGATTACCGGTCGTTCAGATGCTACAACAACCACCTCATCATCAATATAATAGAATGCGGGCCGGATCCCGGCGGGATCACGCATCACAAAGGCATCTCCATGTCCCACCATGCCTGCCATTGCATAGCCGCCGTCCCAGTTGCGGCTCGCTTTGGAAAGTATCGTGACCAGGTCGAGGTTTTTTTCAATCATCGGCGATATATCCTTCTTCGAAAAACCCTGCTCTTTGAATTTCCTGAAAAGTTTTTCATTTTCTTCATCCAGCCTGTGGCCTACATTTTCAAGGATGGTAACAGTATCAGAGAAATCAACGGGGTTCTGGCCCAGGTCAATAAGGTGTCTGAAAACCTCGCCCACATTTGTCAGGTTGAAATTCCCGGCCATAACCAGGTTTTTCGATTTCCAGTTGTTCTCCCTGCTGACCGGGTGTACATAGTCGATCTTGTAGTTACCGTAAGTCCCATATCTCAGGTGTCCCAGGTAAACATCGCAGGCAAAAGGAATTCTTTCTTTAATAAAACGTGGATCGCCGGATCCGTTATTACCATTCCCGGTAATTTTTTCTATATCCTCATAAATCAGCCCGAAGATTTCCTTTATTGGATCAGCTTTATTTGATCTCTGGCGAAAGATATACCTGTTCCCGGGTTCGACATTTAATTTTATTCCGGCAATTCCTGCTCCATCCTGGCCCCTGTTGTGTTGTTTCTCCATCATGAGATACATCTTCTGCAGGCCATAATCCCATGATCCGTATTTTTCAATATAGAATTCGAGCGGCTTACGCAATCTTAACATTGCAATGCCGCATTCGTGTTTAATGTTATCGCTCATGTCTGTTACTTGATCTGATCAGAAAAGGGTATTTTGTCAGGAACTGCGTATGCGGAGGGAAATTCCTTCTTTATCATCATCAGGTCCTTATATGCCTCGGTCTGGGTTCTGTAGTTGCCCACTCTCACCATGTACCATCCCGGATCTTTGTATTGAACGTAGGCTTTCATATCACCGTGATTGTTCAGGAACTGTAGCATAACCTTATTTGCTTCCTCCCTGGCAGTCCTGACAGAACTCTGGTAAATCTGGATCCGGAGACCCCATGTAGCCTGTTTACCGTCAGAAGCAATGATATTCTTTTTTGAAGCAATATACCTGCTCATAATTGTATCAATGGAACTGCTCTGTTCAATTCTCAGGGATCCAGCGCTTCCGGGTCTGGAAAAGAGATCAGCAGTTCTTATAAATGCCTGTGCTGTGCAGACGCCCACACTCATAGCAGAAAAAAAGAGCAACGATATTACCTTTCGGAGCATGCGGCAAAGATAATCGTTATTGCGAAGATTTAAGGGTAAGATAATATTTTCCTCCTTTCGACCCTGCAATAAGGAAATTGCCATTCTGGTCAAAGGTGAGATCAGACCCGAATTTGTCTGTTGTATGTGAATCGCATTCATTATACATTCTTATAGTGCCATCATCGGACCCGTTTCCGGCATTTACCTTTCTTATGATAAGACAATTACGGTTAAGCATGATCACATTACCTGTGTTGCTTATCATTACTGAAGATCCGGAATTTGAGATCTCTTCGTATTTTTTCCAAATTACCTCTCCCCTGTTGCTTACCGAAGCCAGGAAGGAATAATTAAGAGTTCCTGAAATATTTGAAGCCTCACATTTACCCGTTACAAATACAGCACCTTCGTCATCGGTAGCAACATCATATGAAGCTGCAGTAAAATCAGGATTATTATAAAGTTCAGTTTCCCAAAGTTTCTGAAGTTCGCTATTATATTTCACAACCAGTGATTTCGTGTTCTGGCTGCCTGTTTTCCGGATAAAGGCGAGATAAATATTACCCAGGTTATCTGAACATATATTTCCTGAAGAAATAAAGGAGTGATCAAGCGAAACAGTTTCGGCATTATAAGTTATCTGGCCATCTTTTTTGAATCTTACAAAAAGAAGTTCAGTTTCACCGTTATCTGAAGAATCCGGACTGGCTGATCCGACAGCAAGGAATTTCCCGTCACCTTCACTTATCAGACTTGTAATATCGAGATAGAATCCTGCAGTTAATGTAGTATCCCAGACCTTATTGCCATATTTATCGATAGATGCCAGAAGCATTTTACCGTTGCTGCTGCCGGCTGCTATAAAACCCGAGGTGTCAGACCATGCAGAGGTAAAAAGTCCGTTTCTGTCAGAGGTAAATGATGTTTCGATGCTTTTATTGCTGCTGAATTTCACCAGGTAAGGATTGCCGCTGACGACCCCGCAGCTCATGAAGCCTGAGTCCCGGGTCGATTCAATGAAATATGCATTCCCTGTGCCGAGGGTCTTCTCCCAGATAATATTTTCATTTTCCTTTTTACAGGAAAAGAGAAAAATTACCACCAGCAACAGGGGAATCAGCTTTCTCATAATAATTTCATTCGAGGGCAGCAGCCAGCTCGTCTGTCATTTCAAGATTATGGTACACATTCTGGATATCATCATCATCTTCAAGCACTTCAATGAATTTAAGTACTTTTTTGGATGATTCCACATCCAGCTTTTTAGTATCGTTAGGTATCCTTTTCAGTCCGGATTCATCAGGTTCAATACCGAGATCGGCCATTTTTCTGCTGACACTTCCGAAATCTTCCTTTGCACAGGTAATAGTTATAGTATCACCGTAGATCTCAAAGTCCTGGGCGCCTGCATCTATCATCTCAAGCTCCATTTCCTCGATATTGATACCTTCATTTTTAATGATAAATATTCCTTTCCTTTCAAACAGGAAACTCAAAGAGCCATTAGTTCCAAGGCTGCCTCCATATTTATTAAATGCAGACCTGATGGATGCTACAGTCCTGTTGTTATTATCGGTGAGGCATTCAACAAAAACAGCGACTCCATGGGGAGCGTAGCCCTCAAACGATGTTTCAATATAGCTCTCAGCTTCAGAGCCAACAGCTTTTTTAATCGCTCTTTCAATATTATCTTTTGGCATATTGGCTCCCTTTGCATTCTGGATAGCCAGCCTCAACCGTGCATTGGCGTCGGGATCACCACCACCTTCTTTTGCAGCAATGATTATTTCCTTGATGATCTTAGTGAAGATCTTTCCTCTTTTGGCATCAGCTGCCCCTTTCTTTCTTTTAATGGTAGACCATTTATTGTGACCTGACATATGCTTGGAGTGTTTTTAAATTCATGAATGCAAAATTAAATATTTCTTTAATACTTCGAACTACTTATGTACTTTTACAGCCTGATTTTTAAGGAGTCGGGCTGGTGCTGGCAGGTGGAAGGTTCATTTGCTGCCGGTTTACTTCCTCCCGATATTAAAGTTGACCATAAAATGTAAAAGTCAGTAACTAAGTGAAGATGCAGAAAAAAGTATATATCGAAACCTATGGGTGTCAGATGAATGTATCTGACAGTGAAGTTATTATGTCGATACTCGGGAAGAATGGGTTCAGCCATACAAACGATATTAAAGGTGCAGATCTTATTTTGATAAATACCTGCTCAATCCGCGAGAACGCTGAGCAACGTATCTGGGGGAGATTAAAAGCTATAAGCCACCTGAAAAAGAAAAACAATACACTTATTGTCGGTTTGCTTGGTTGTATGGCTGAAAGGCTTAAGGAGAAAGTTCTTGAGACAGAGCGCCTGGTCGATATTGTTGTCGGACCCGATGCCTACAGGGAGCTTCCTGTACTTATCGCCGAGGCTGAAACCGGTCACAAAGCCGTAAATGTGCTGCTTTCGAGGGAGGAAACCTATGCCGATATATCTCCTGTAAGAATGGATAAAAACGGGGTATCTTCATTTATCTCAATAATGCGCGGATGCAATAATATGTGTGCCTACTGCGTGGTTCCCTATGTACGGGGAGGAGAAAGAAGCCGTGACCCAAATTCAATAATCAGGGAGGCTGCAGAACTATTTGAATCCGGTTATCGCGAAGTGACTCTCCTGGGACAAAACGTAGACTCATACCACTGGGAATCTGACAATAGCAAGCTTGATTTTGCAGGTCTGCTGGAAGAAGTCGCCAGGATAAATCCCCTGCTTCGGGTCAGGTTCTCAACGTCTCATCCAAAGGATATTTCAGACCGCCTTCTCAAAACAATCGCAGGACACAGCAATATCTGCAGGCATATTCATCTACCGGCACAGAGCGGAAGCACAAGGATACTGAAGCTTATGAACCGCGAGTATTCAAGGGAATGGTATATGGACAGGATTACGTCCATTAAGACAATTTTACCCGATTGTGCAATATCGACAGATATGATAACCGGCTTCTGTTCTGAGACTGAAGAAGATCATCAGGAGTCACTTTCCCTTATGGAATGGGCAGGATTTGATTTTGCTTATATGTTCAAGTATAGTGAACGACCGGGAACAAAAGCTGCAAGGAAATATAAAGACGATGTCCCGGAAGAAGTGAAGACACGCCGGCTGAATGAAATAATAGCTCTTCAGAACAGGTTATCAGCCATTTCCAAAAAACAGGACATAGGAAAGAGCTTTGAGGTACTTATAGAAGGGACCTCAAAAAGATCTCCTGATCATCTTTCGGGAAGGACATCTCAGAACAAGGTTGTAGTGTTCCCTGCCACCGGATATAAAAACGGGGAATATGCCGAAGTTAATATTGAAAGATGCACATCGGCAACACTTATTGGCAGAATAAAAGGCAGTTGATTTGTTTTTGATCTTTACAGGGGTATTCCTAAATTGCACTTAAATTTTATTAGATGAAATCAAAAATAATCTTTCTCCTTATTCTCCTTTCTTTCATTCTAACCCTTTCTGCTCAGGCACAAAATGATAAAAAGAAGTATTTTCTTACAGGAAAGGTGACAGACAGTGCGGGATTCCCTGTTGCCGGTGCAATGATTCTTATCGACAAGAAGAATACCAATGTTGTAACCGACGAAAAGGGTATGTATAAAGTTAAGGTGAAAGCAGATGCTCAGAAAATCACAGTTTTCACATTCGGAGGAGGAGCCGGTGATACCGGTATTAATGGCAGGACTACCATAAACTTTGTTATTGAAGGTGGAGCCATGAAGGAAAACACTGCTGAAGTTGCACCCGGGGAGGAGACTGTTAATGTCGGCTACGGTAAAGTAAAAAGCAAGGATCTTACCATGCCTGTAAACCAGGTTAATGCTTCCGGTGATAAATATTCTTCCTATTCAACTATTTATGAAATGCTGAAGGGAACTGTCGCCGGGGTACAGGTAATCGGGAAGAATATTACAATACAGGGCCTTGGAACCAACAACTCAAATAATCAGCCTCTATTTGTTGTGGATGGAATCATAGTCAGCGGTGTTGATGACATTCAACCCATCCAGGTGAAATCCGTTGAAGTACTGAAAGGAGCCTCGGCATCAATTTATGGTTCAAGGGGCGCAAACGGCGTTCTGATCATAACGCTTAAAGGTCACGGTGACAATAAATAATTGTCAGCTTTTCTGTTCCTTTTTAATATCAATCTTCAGTTCACCGAGCTGCTTCACAGATATTTGTGAAGGAGTATCCAGCATCACATCCCTGCCTGAGTTGTTCTTCGGAAATGCTATGAAATCGCGGATTGAATCCTGTCCTCCGAACATTGCCACCCATCTGTCGAATCCAAAAGCTATACCACCATGCGGAGGAGCGCCATATTTAAATGCATTAAGGAGAAATCCGAATTGTTCTTCAGCTTCCTGTTCACTGAATCCAAGCACTTTAAACATGAGTTTCTGGACAGCAGAATCGTGGATCCTGACAGAACCTCCCCCAATCTCCACTCCATTTATTACAAGGTCGTAAGCATTGGCGCGAACTTTTCCGGGATCTGTTTCCATCAGGGTTAAGTCCTCAGGTTTTGGCGAGGTAAACGGGTGATGCATGGCAAAGTATCTCTTCTCCTCCTCATCCCATTCAAGAAGAGGGAAATCGACAACCCACAGCGGGAAATAGACATCTTTCTTTCTTAATCCCAGGCGATTACCTATCTCAAGCCTCAGCTCGGAGAGGGCTGTCAGTGTCTTTTTCTTTTCACCTGCCAGGATAAGTATGAGATCACCCTTTTGGGCATTCATGGCTTCCACCCAACGTGCAAGATCTTCCTGTCCGTAGAATTTATCGGCCGATGACCTGAGTGATCCATCCTGGTTATACTTAAGGTATACCAGTCCCTTTGCCCCTATCTGAGGACGTTTTACAAATTCTGTAAGTTCATCCAGTTGTTTCCTGGAATATTCTGAACATCCTTCAGCACAAATTCCACCAATATACTCTACACTGTCGAATACCGGGAATGCCTTACCCTTAACAATGGAAGTCAGATCTTTGAATTTCATTCCAAAACGAAGGTCAGGTTTATCGGAACCATAGTTTTCCATAGCCTCACTATATGGCAGTTTCAGGAACGGCTCCTTAAATTCTATGCCCTTTATATTTTTAAACAGATATTTTGCAAGGCCTTCAAATGTATCGAGGATATCGTCTCTCTCCACGAAGGACATCTCACAGTCGATCTGTGAAAATTCAGGCTGCCTGTCAGCGCGAAGATCTTCATCGCGGAAACATTTTACAAGCTGGAAATATTTATCGAATCCGGCTACCATCAGAAGCTGCTTCAGTGTCTGAGGCGATTGAGGCAGGGCATAAAAAGTTCCGGGTTGCATCCTGCTTGGAACAACAAAATCGCGGGCTCCCTCGGGAGTCGATTTAATAAGAACAGGGGTTTCAACTTCGATGAAACCTATAGAATCCATATATTTCCGGACTTCCTGTGCAACACGGTGACGAAGGATAATATTGTTCTTTACACTGCTTCTGCGGAGGTCGAGGTACCTGTATTTCATCCTCAGCTCTTCGCCTCCGTCAGTTTCTTCTTCGATTGTGAACGGAGGAAGTTCGCTCTTATTCAGGACATTAAGCTCAGAAACATCAATTTCGATCTCGCCGGTGGATATCTTAAGGTTTTTATTGCTTCGCTCACGAACCTTACCGGTCGCCTTTATAACGAATTCACGACCCAGTTTTCGTGCCTGCCCGCACAGATCAGCGTTCGTCTCCATGTTGAAGACCAGCTGTGTAATGCCATATCTGTCGCGAAGATCAACAAATGTCATACCTCCAAGGTCTCTCGATTTCTGAACCCATCCGCATAATGTGACTTCTTTACCGGCATCTGCCAGAGCAAGCTCTCCGCATGTGTGTGTCCTGTACATCTTAAATATTTTAGTCCAGCAAAAATAAGAAAATTTGAGTAGCAGGAAACCTATTTTGAAACTGAATGACAGTGCCTGTTTTTAAATTGATAACCTAAAAGTATATGTATTCCATTCAGTACTTTATTACTGCTGGTTGGCCTGATATAATTTTTTTTTAATTTTAAACTGCGAATTACGGGTTATGACCAGGGAGAAACACGAAAGGTTTATGAAAGCAGCACTTGAGGAAGCGAAGAAGGCTTTCGCAAGGGATGAAATTCCGGTGGGTGCAGTGGTTGTTTGTAAAGATACAATTATTGCCAGGGCCCATAACCTTACCGAAACGCTTAAAGACCCTACTGCCCATGCCGAGATGCAGGCTATTACAGCGGCAGCAAACTGGCTGGGAGGCAAATACCTGGCGGAATGTACGATTTATGTTACGCTTGAGCCATGTGGAATGTGCGCAGGTGCCATAGGCTGGAGCCAGGCACCAGGGCTTGTTTATGGAGCCTCCGATGAGAAGAAAGGTTTTACACTTGCAAAGGGAACGCTTCTTCATCCAAAAACAAATGTTGTTAAAGGAATACTTGAAGAAGAGAGCAGGGAACTTTTAAAAGACTTTTTCAGGAAGAAAAGGTCCTGATCCGTAGTTTTAGTCCATCAGGCAATATATTAATATAGGTTGATGTTTCATTAAGAGAAATCAATTTAAGTTTACCTAATTTTACAAACATGACATTTGATAACAGTAAAACGATTATAGGCTTCAGGATCAAGCTTTTCTTTGCCACAGTTCTGCTGATAGCCTGGCTCATATTTGCCTATATTGCGGAAATGATCAAATTTCCTCTTTTCGGATTCAACGATACATTCTGGACTCTTATCCTGGTAGGTATTTATATTGTTATAATCATGATCCCCATGATGAGGAATTTTCAGTTTGTTTCTTTCTCCGATGATGATGAGAATATTGTCTTTAAATATTTCTTCGCCGGCATCGTGGGGGGAAAGAAAAATTCAATCTCAATAAGCAAACAAACTTTTGCGGGATATAAATATGAGAAGAAATTTCTCGGTTTAATTAAAAGTCTGGTTTTATTCCAAAAGGTAGGCCAGAATGTTGCCAAGTATCCGCCAGTATATATAAGTGCATTAAAAAAAGACCAGAGGGCAAACCTTTTCAACCAGTTAAATCAATATACTTCCAAAGTATGAACGCTCATTAAAATGTATGAGTTAAATCATTTTTAGTGAGGAAAATAGAGTCCATATTTGAATCATAATTTTATTGAAACCGGCAGTTTGCAAAAAGCAGTTGACAACCATTTTTCGCATACTGACAATTGATAATTGCCAACATTCAAAAAATGGTATAAAATATTAACGATTTAATTAATTAACTTAAAATATTTCCAAAATGAACGTAGATAAGATTATGAACAACCTCGAGAAGAAACATCCTGGAGAGGTTGAGTATTTACAGGCAGTAAGAGAAGTGCTTGAATCCATTGAAGAGGTTTACAATGAGAATCCCCAGTTCGATACCGCAAATATTATCGAAAGGATTATTGAACCTGATCGAATCTTCACATTTAAGGTACCATGGGTTGACGATGAAGGCAATGTAAAGGTAAACCTTGGCTACAGGGTTCAGTTCAATAATGCTATTGGTCCGTACAAAGGAGGCCTGCGCTTTCACCCGAGTGTAACTCTTTCAATCCTCAAGTTCCTGGGTTTTGAGCAGATCTTTAAAAACGCACTTACCACACTTCCTATGGGTGGTGCAAAAGGTGGCTCTGATTTCGACCCCAAAGGCAAGTCAAATGCCGAAGTTATGAGATTCTGCCAGTCATTCATGCTTGAACTCTGGAAACACATTGGCCCTGAGACAGATGTTCCTGCCGGCGATATAGGTGTAGGCGGACGTGAAATCGGGTACCTGTATGGGATGTACAAGAAACTCAAGGGAGACCATACCGGTGTCCTAACCGGAAAAGGAAGCAACTGGGGTGGATCACTGATTCGTCCTGAAGCTACCGGTTTCGGAGGAATCTACTTTGTTCAGGAAATGCTTGCAACAAGAAATGATTCCCTCAAGGGAAAAACTGTATCAATTTCGGGATTTGGTAATGTAGCCTGGGGCGCTGCACTTAAGGCAGTTGAACTCGGAGCCAAAGTTGTAACCATTTCAGGTCCTGACGGCTATGTTTATGATAAAGACGGGATATCCGGGAAGAAAATCGATTATATGCTCGACCTGAGAGCATCGAACCAGGATATCGTAAAACCATATTCCTATACATTTGAAGGAGTTGAGTTCCACGAAGGGAAAAGGCCATGGGAAGTGAAAGTCGACATTGCCCTTCCATGTGCCACACAGAATGAGCTCACGGGAGAAGACGCCAAAATGCTTATAAGCAATGGTACTATACTCGTCGGAGAGATCTCCAACATGGGTTGCACTCCTGAAGCAGTTGAACAATTCCATAAACACAAGATCCTTTTTGCACCGGGAAAAGCAGTCAATGCAGGTGGTGTTGCAACATCAGGACTTGAAATGACGCAGAATGCAATGAAGATGAGATGGGGCAGCAAAGAGGTTGACGACAGACTCCATGAAATTATGCGTAATATTCATGGTCAGTGTGTTAAACATGGCAAGAGGGAAGATGGTTATATTGACTATGTAAAAGGAGCCAACATTGCCGGATTCCTGAAAGTTGCGAATTCTATGCTCGACATGGGAGTGATCTAGTTATTGAACTATAGTAATTTTATCTGTAAAGCCTCTTTTTCAATGGAAAAAGAGGCTTTACTATTCGTACCTCATGAACTGAGTGGTCCTGGGAAAAGGCATTATTTATTTTGCTATTCTATTCAGGCACAATAACTTTACCGAATCCGTAAGGTTGTTTGTTAAGATTAATCCTGATATGATATAATCCTGGATGTAAATCGGATACAGGTATATTATAATTAATAACTTCCTCATCCTTCCTGCAAAGGAATGAGGTTATTTTTCTTCCGGTATGGTCAAAGAGAATTATTTCAATTACACCTCTGGTATGATCATTCAGACCTACAGTAAGCTGTTCGGAAGCGGGATTCGGGAACAATGTCAAGGATCTATTGATTTCGATGTTTCTGACATCTGTTACAAATCCGTTTAAATTAGGAATGAAAGTTGTAAGACTTTCTCCAATACTACCTGAATTTCCTGTCGATACACCTGTTCTTGAACCAACATCTCCTCCTGAAATTACTTTTATTCCATTCGATGGGAAAGGAATATTATTAGTTAGAATGAGTCCACCACCACCACCACCTCCTTCTCCAAATGTTCCCTCATTATTTCCACCGTTACCTCCCTTGACGGAAATTGTTATTCCGGAAGTTGCCGGTTTTGTTGAAAAGCTCTGAAGATATAATGCAATAGTTCCACCTGCACCACCTCCACCAGACCCTGCAGATCCTGAAGCAGTTAAAATTGGAGTATCGCCATCAGCACGTATACTCCAGCCATTACCTTTAAGTGTATCGCAGATCAAAATGATTATTCCACCTCCATTACCACCAGCAGAGGGGGTACCTCCTGACACATAAGTTGAAGAGCCTCCACCGGATCCGAGAAAAATTCCTTTTTCCAATGCAAAATATGTTCCTTTGATTTGATATCCCCCTAGACCTCCAAAATAATTAATTGTACAACCTGTTTCCCTTCCACCGGTTCCTCCTGCTCCATAGTTAGCACCGCCACCTCCACCTGAGAAACGGCCATCGCCTCCACCTCCACCACTGAAGTTAGCACCTTTACCTTTCCCATATAATGGATAGATAGAAGGGAAAATGGCTGGTGACATGTATCCCCTTGAGACCTGACTTTCTCCTTTAAATCCTGCACTATCGCTTGTTGCAGAATAGAAATATTTGTACATTTTATCTGTCTCAGAACATTTATTAAGCCCCGTATTTATAGCCCCACCTTTAAATCCTTTGCCGGATACATCAATATCTGCATTCAATGAAATATTTTGGTTGAACACGGCCACCAAAACTCCACCGATTTTAGAGATACTATCCCATTGAAGACAAGTGAGGGTTGCATCTACAATAGCATTCTTATAATACGGCACCTTAATAATCTGAAGAGTTCCGGCAGAACTGAATAGTGATGTTTGAATATTGTTGCAAAATGAAATTTTCCTGTCAGCTTCGTTAAGTGATTCAACGATCAGGAATTCATGCTGACCAGGTTTGCCATCAAATCCTTCAGGAGTACCAAAAATAAATGAATCAGTAACATAAGTCCTTATCCCCTTCATCTGGATTAAAAGAACCGTATCACCAGCACTGAACTGGTTAAACTGAACGGCATTATCTACAATTACATAATCTGCCCCAACTGATGTTACAGCAGCATATTTATTGATAACACCGTGAATCTTTGATTGTGAATAAATTAGTTCACTATTTCCAATTACCATAAGGATCATCAGGGTAATTAAGAATCTTTCTGGAAATTTGAAGAACATAGACAATTTTTTCTAAAGTTATAAATCTTTAACCTGCGCTACAAATAAAAAATAATTCCTTAATCATATGTGGGTCAATTAAATGCATTATATATTTATAGAATGATAAATAATTCGTTCCGATTTATCTATTATCTAATCAATACTTAATAATTTATGTGAAAATTGAATAACAGGTTGTCTGATGGAAATACCTGAATGATATCCAGTCATAAATTATTCCCGGCTCATCCTTACTTTGGGAGATTCCATCTTTCTTCATATATTTACTTGTCTCAACCTTAGTGCTATGTCTGAAGAGGTCTCGCTTAAGCATAAGATTGCTTTAGGACAAATTCCCCGTATCGGCGATATAAGCGCACGAAAACTTGTTGCCCATTTCGGAAGTGTCGAAGCGGTATTTAAGGAGTCATACCGTACACTTACCAGGGTTCCCGGGATTGGCCCGGGGCTGGCAAAGTATATAAGCGACAGGTCTTACCTTGATGAAGCAGAAAAAGAAGCTGAGTATGTTACTAAACATGGCATCAGAACCTGTTTCTATCTCGATAATGATTATCCTTTCAGGCTCAGGCAATGTGATGACTCTCCCGTAGTCTTTTTCTTTAAAGGGACCTGCGATCTCGATTCCGCAAAAATAATAAGTGTGGTAGGTACCCGTAATGCAACTACGAGGGGAAAGGAGCTATGTGAAAAAATAATTGGAGACCTTGCAACGGGACATCCCGAACTAATTGTTGTGAGCGGTCTGGCATATGGTATAGATATAGCGGCCCATAAAGCCTCCCTGGCTTATAACCTTGCTACAATTGGTGTACTTGCCAATGGCATAAAAACAATTTATCCATCTATTCACAGGTCTACAGCAGAAGCTATGGTAAGAAATGGCGGACTGCTCACAGACTTCCTGTCAGGGGCTCTTCCCGAAAGAAATAATTTCATCAAGAGGAACCGTATAATAGCCGGGATTTCCGATGCCACACTTGTTGTGGAATCAGGAATCAAGGGAGGGGCGTTGATAACAGCTGATATTGCAGCCTCATATAACAGGGATGTGCTGGCAGTCCCGGGAAGGCCCGAAGACCAATGGTCAGCAGGTTGCAACAGCCTGATAAAGGCGAATAAAGCTGCCCTGACGGAAAGTGCTGAAGATATAGAGTATATTCTTGGGTGGCAGCCTGAAAAGGCAAAAGTTCCTGTGCAGAAGATTCTTTTTTCTGATATGAGCGACCCGGAAAAAAAGATCTTTGACCTGCTTTCCAGGGAAAACGAACTTAATATTGATGCTATTTGCAGAACGATTGATATGCCGGTTAATAAACTATCCTCTCTTTTACTGCAGATGGAATTCAAAGGATTAATAAAATTTTATCCCGGGAATATCTACAGGACAACTTAATAAAATCAATCATTTGCCCCTCCTTGCTTTTAAAATTTTTGAAATGTCTCCGGTTTGCTTTGGAAGTTAGAGGTAAGGAATGTTATTACCTGATATACTGATATTTATAAATTTTTGTCTCAGGAATTTTTTATTAAATATTTAACAAAAATTTGATTACCGGAATCGCATTTTTCATATTTTTAATCCCCTGATTAATCCTTTAACTAAAACTTATTCTTATGGATCCCAGAGTACAACAGTTCATGGCCATGATAAAGGCCCGGAACACCAATGAAAATGAATTTCACCAGGCTGTCCAGGAAGTTGCGGAATCGCTGATTCCGTTTATTGAGGAAAATCCAAAATATAAACATGCAAAGATTCTTGAACGAATCGCAGAGCCGGAGAGGACAATTATCTTCAGGGTCCCATGGCTCGACGATAAAGGAGAAGTGCAGATAAACCGTGGGTTCAGGATTGAGATGAACAGCGCAATAGGACCATACAAGGGAGGTCTGCGCTTCCATCCCACTGTCAATCTTGGAATCCTGAAATTCCTTGCATTCGAGCAGGTATTTAAGAACAGCCTCACAACCCTGCCTATGGGTGGTGGCAAAGGTGGTTCTGACTTTGATCCCAAGGGAAAATCCGATAATGAGGTCATGAGATTCTGCCAGAGCTTTATGACAGAACTCTTCCGTCACATTGGAGCCGATACTGATGTTCCTGCCGGAGATATAGGTGTCGGCGGAAGAGAGATAGGTTTTCTTTTTGGCCAGTACAAAAGGTTGAAAAATGAATTTACCGGCGTCCTTACGGGAAAAGGAATTGAATGGGGAGGATCCCTGATCCGTCCGGAAGCCACAGGCTATGGTGCAACTTATTTTGCACAGGAGATGTTATCGACACGCGGCGACAGCATAGCTGGTAAAACGGTTTGTGTTTCAGGTTCCGGAAATGTAGCCCAGTATGCAACAGAAAAAGTTACCCAGCTAGGTGGAAAAGTAGTTACAGCTTCCGATTCAAATGGATTTATCTACGATCCCAAAGGTATCGATTCTGAAAAACTTAAGTTCATTATGGATCTTAAAAATGTCAAACGGGGTAGAATCAAGGAGTATGCAGAGAAATTCGGAGTGGAATATTTCGATGAAAAGAGGCCATGGATTATTAAGTGCGACATTGCCATGCCATGTGCTACACAAAACGAAATAAATGAAGAGGAAGCTAAAATCCTGGTTAAAAATGGATGTTTCGTTGTCTCTGAAGGTGCCAACATGCCATCTACACCAGATGCTGTAGAAGTATTCCTCAACGCTCATATACTTTATGGTCCAGGAAAAGCTGCCAATGCTGGTGGTGTTGCCACTTCAGGTCTCGAAATGACCCAGAACTCGATGCGTCTGCCATGGTCAAGAGAAGAGGTTGACAGCAGGCTGCATACCATAATGAAAAATATTCATGCTACCTGTGTAAAATACGGAACTAAAGAATCTGGTTTCATAAACTATGTAGACGGAGCCAACATAGGTGGTTTTGTGAAGGTTGCAAATGCAATGATGGCACAGGGAGTCGTTTAATGCAGCTTATCGACACACACACGCATCTATATCTTCCGGAGTTCGATTCCGACAGGGATGAAATGGTAAGCCGGGCTGCCGGCGGTAGCATAGTGAAGTTATTGATGCCAAATATTGATAATAATTCTTTGGAAGCGATGCTTTCGGCCGCAGCAAGGTACGAAGGCATCTGCTTTCCTATGCTTGGCCTTCATCCTACTTCAGTTAAGGAAGATTATCTCCACCAACTTGATCAGCTCGAGAAAAGCTTTGACAATCATGAATTCATTGCTGTCGGCGAGATCGGTATCGATCTTTATTGGGATAAGACTCACCTTACAGAACAACTCCATGCAATGAACAGGCAGGTAAGACTTGCCCTGGATAAAGGACTTCCGATCGTTGTACATTCAAGAGAATCCTTTCCGGAGGTTTTTTCTGTTCTTGAAGAATTCCGGGGATCTGGATTAAAAGGAGTTCTGCATGCCTTTTCTGGCACCGAAGAAGATGCTGAAAAAGCTGCAAAAATGGGATTTATGCTTGGCATAGGGGGACCGCTGACATTTAAAAACTCCCGGTTGCCTTCCGTTATTAGAAGTGTCGGGATAGAAAATATCATCCTGGAAACAGATTCTCCTTACCTGGCACCTGTTCCATACAGGGGGCAAAGAAATGAAAGCGCTTATATACAAATTATCAATAAAAAACTGGCCGAGGTCTTTGGAATAAACGAGGATGAAAGTGCCCGGATAACATTTGAGAACTCCTCCCGGCTGTTTAAAATCTGAACCGAGATGAAAAAAAAGAATGATACTTCAATATTGATTATATACACCGGTGGAACAATAGGAATGGGGCATGATCCTAAAACAGGATCCCTGGTGCCCATTGATTTCAAGCATATTACCAATCATGTTCCGGAGCTGTCCAAATTCGGTTATGATCTCCAGTCGGTCTCATTTGATCCTGTAAGGGATTCATCAAATATTGATCCCGATCTATGGGTTAAGATGGCCGAAGTCATTGTAAAAAACTATAATAAATTCGATGGCTTTGTAGTCCTGCACGGGACCGACACCATGGCTTATTCAGCATCGGCACTCAGCTTTATGCTTGAGAACCTTGCAAAACCTGTAATATTCACAGGATCTCAGCTGCCGATAGGTTTGCTGCGTACAGATGGCCGTGAGAATCTGCTCACAGCAATAGAAATTGCAGCGGCAAAAGAAAAGGGTGCAGCCCTTGTCCCGGAAGTCTGTATTTATTTTGATAATGAACTGACAAGGGGGAACAGGACAACCAAATACAGTGCCGAGCATTTTGATGCGTTCAATTCTCCGAATTACCCGCCCCTGGCTGAGGTGGGACTCCATCTGAAATATAATTTTGATGATATTCATTATCCCCCGAAGAACAAAAAGCTTGTTCTGAATAAAACTTTCGACACCAATGTGGCGATTTTGAAACTTTTCCCGGGAATCAACAGAAATTTTGTTGAAGCTGTTGTAAATACAAAAGATCTCAAGGGTCTGATAATTGAGACCTTCGGTTCCGGAAATGCTCCTACCTATAAATGGTTTATTGACGACCTCAAAGAATTCATAAGTAAAGGAGGCATTATATATAATGTAACACAATGTCATGGCGGAAGCGTAGAAATGGGATTATATGAGACCAGCCGGCAGTTGCTGGCTGCAGGAGTGATAGGGGGAAAAGACATTACATCCGAAGCCTCCGTAACCAAGCTGATGCATCTGCTTGGTAAATATAAAAATCAAAAGGAGGTCATTAAGAATTTACCCCTTCCTTTAGCAGGGGAAATCTCATAACAAAGGACATTTAAAAAATAATTTGTAATTTGCGCCGCCAAAATACCGGCAGGTACAAGAGAAAGTCCTCTTTCGCTTATGTTTCGGAGGACAGAGGGAGAGATGCAGGAGTGGTTTAACTGGCCCGCCTGGAAAGCGAGTGTACCCCAAAAGGGTACCGGGGGTTCGAATCCCCCTCTCTCCGCAAAAGCCAAAGCAAATCACCACGCCGTGAAGGTGTGGTGGTTTTGTTTTTAGAATGACCGGACAAAACTTGTTTTGTGAAGGTCATGAATAAAAACAAAACACCCCGTTTACGGGGGATTTGCTTTGGCTTTGCAGGAGCTACCGAAAGGGATCATTGACCGAACGAAGTGACGTCATAATCCCTTTATGTTACGCCCCTTCAGGGCTTCATATCATATTACCGCTGCTTACATCCGGTTACGCCGGATGTTATTCATATAATGCCATTTCAGGGCAGAAGTAGTAATTATTAGAAATCTTCTTATTCAAGGATTTGCTTTGGCTTTGCAGGAGCTAACGAAAGGGATCATTGACCGAACGAAGTGAGGTCATAATCCCCTTATATTAAGCCCCTTCAGGGCTTTATATCATATTACCGCTGGCTACATCCGGTTACGCCGGATGTTATTCATATAATGCCCTTTCAGGGCAGAAGAAGTAATTATAAGAAATCTCCTTATTCAAGGATTTGTTAACGCTTTGCAGGAGCTACCGAAAGAGATAATGACCGAACGAAGTGAGGTCATAATCCCTTTATATTACGCCCCGTCAGGGCTTTATATCATATTACCGCTGCCTACTTCCGGTTACGCCGGATGTTATTCATATAATGCCCTTTCAGGGCAGAAGAAGTAATCATAAGAAATCTTCTTATTCAAGGATTTGTTAACGCTTTGCAGGAGCTACCTATAATGTATCACCGGAGGTAATCCCCCTCTCTCCGCAAAATTAAATCACTCCCGCGCAGATACGCGGGTTTTTTATTTTCAGAAGACCGATCCGGGCTTATTTTTAATATGACGCGGTTGAAAATATGGAAATCCGAAGGTTTCTAAAAGTGAATTAACTGTAAGTCTTTGACGCATCTGACAGACTCTCCCATTGTTTTTCTGAAAAGAAGTCTTTCAGTGTCATCAGTGTCATAAAGCAATCTACGATAATATGCGTTTATTTCCACATCATATGTGCCAACAGATGTGGTCCACCAATAGCCTCCTGATCCGATACCATAAAAGTTACCATCTGGTCCCCGGTCACCGCCAGGAAGAGCAGTAAAGCCAGATATATTGGTTGCTGAAACATTGGGAGACTGCCAGTTAACAGTTCCGGCTTCCTTAAGCTTTCCGCCGGCAAAGGTTTCACTTTCAAGGTAATCCGTAAGGAGAGACCATTCGGAATCGGAAGGCACGTGCCATCCCGTCGGGCACAGCTTTCCGGTATTTACAGCATACCAGTTATATAAAGCACCATAGGCATCTCCGTAGGTCGTCTTATCATTATTATACCAGCAATATGCTTCGGTAGTAAGGTCCTTCCATACAGTCTCATCACTTACCTGAGTTATTGGTGAACCATCATTATATTTTGTCGTTGACAGGTTTTCTGCCATCCAGACCTGGTTTCCAATCCTGACCGAGCTATAAACGTTCCCGTCTGCATCAGTCAGATCTGGCCCTGGCTCATTCATCCATAAAACTACAGGCAGAGGGTTGCCATATCCAGTTCCGGCATCATTTGTTGCAAATGCACTTATATAGTATATAGTGTTGTAAGACAGGTGTGTTACATAACAATAAAAATCACCCGTGCCGGGTAAAGTCGTTTTAACATTATCGTATATGGAAGGCTCCATATTTGTACTCCAGCATAAACCCCTTGAGGCAACAGGATCTGATCCTCCATCACTGACAGTACCGGAACAGGTTATACAGGTATCATTTAAAATTGTTATCTCACCGGTTTCGACAGTCGGAATCTTTTTCTCCTCCCTGCAGGAGCAAAAGAGGCCTGAAAACAGGAATGATAAAAATACCAGGCTTAAAAAACCTTTCATCATCGTGATACCGGTTAAATTGTTTTTAAATTGACTATCAAATTTAAATTTTATTAATTCCGCTTCAAAATATCAGGTCTCCATATACATAAGTATTGATTAATTTTATAGAAAAAATTAATAATCTATGAATACTGAACTCAAATCATCATTTTTAAAGTTATGGAGGAAGTGCTTTGCTGAGGCAGAGCTACCTGTAGTGTTTTATTATTCCGATGGTGATGGTGGAGCTGAATGGGCTGAAAAACCAAAAGGGAGAAGCTGCCTGGTCTGTGAACTCGCCAGAGTCAGAAAAGGAATGTCTCTGGTTTTTAATGCAGACAGGATCATGTGCGGAGGTGCAAAAAGGTATCTTGGGTACACTGACAAGATGAGACCTGGTTTCGAATATTTCCTGTCATGCGGAAATGATAAAATAGAAGGAGAAAGATACCTTCGCTCCCCCGGACAGGTAAAAGTTTTCATGGAAAACCAGCAGCAACTTCCCATTAACGGGAAGAATATTGTATTTAAAAGATGGGATAACCTTGCGGAAAATGACGAACCTGATGTGGTAATTTTCTTTGCAAAGCCTGATGTACTTTCCGGGTTATTTACTTTGGCAAATTTCGATCAGACTGATCCAAATGGTACATTCACCCCGTTTGGTGCCGGATGCGGCTCCATTGTTCATTATCCTTATCTTGAATCACTGTCAGACAAACAACGTGCTGTTATTGGAATGTTCGACCCTTCCGCCAGGCCATGTGTTCCTGCCGATGTACTGACCTTTGCAGTACCGATGAAAAGATTTGAAAAAATGATCAGTAACATGGAAGAGAGTTTCCTGATAACAGAAACATGGAGTAACCTGAGGAAAAGAATTAACTGATGAAAGAGTTTATTGACTCCTTCACACCAACAAATTTAAATTATAACAAGTCATGAAAATCGTCGACATCACACCTGAAACAGAAAGTCATTACCTCTGCTGCCTCGAGGAATGGTCAGATGATATGAAGGAAGCAGGAGATTGCAAGCGCCAATGGTATGAAAAAATGAAAGTCAAAGGCCTGAAGGTCAAATTCGTCGTTGATGACAATGATGTAATCGGGGGCATGATCCAGTACATTCCCGTTGAATATTCGATGTTTGAAGGTAAAAACCTTTATGTGGTACTTTGCATCTGGGTACATGGACATAAAAAAGGTCGGGGCGATTACAGGAAAAAAGGAATGGGTACCGCGCTTCTAAAGGCAGCTGAGGATGATGTGAGGCAGATGGGATACGACGGGCTGGTTACATGGGGCCTTATTATACCTGTCTTTATGCGTGCTACCTGGTTCAGAAAAAAAGGATATAAGGTCGTGGATAAAGCCGGGATAATGAGGCTGATGCTGAAACCTTTCAATGAAAAAGCAGTCATCCCTAAATTCAGAAAGCCTGCCCGGAAGCCGGATATTGAACCCGGGAAAGTAAATCTGACACTTATAAGGAATGGTTGGTGCCAGTCTGGCAATATAACATGCGAGAGAGCAAAAAGAGCGGCTCTTGAATTTCCCGACAAAGTCAATATCAGGGAATACGATACCACTAATCCCGAAGTATATAAGGAGTGGGGTATCCTTGACGGGATTTATATTGAAGGTAAGGAAATGCTGACAGGACCTCCTGTTTCTTATAAAAAGTTAAGAAAAAGGATAGAAAAAAGCATTAGAAAGAAAAAAAATCTATCTGTTCAAAATTGAATTGACCTGGTCCGGACTGATCTCAACTCCAGGATTGAATGAATCGCTATTTATATAATTAAGAATCGAGCTGAGAAGTTGTTTCGTCACTGGCCGCTGATCAAGACTATCCTTCATATTTATACTACAAACCAATAGTTTTCCCTGTCCACATTTCCCTTCAAATGCCAGGGCGAGCCTTCGGTTTTCAAACCAGGTATCGATGGGTTGAATAAGAGGTTTTAGGGCAGCAGGAAAACCGTCGAGGATCATTGCCTGGGAATGTGTAACCGGATCCCACCATTGCCAGTTACTGTGATATTCAGTAGGAAATCCATTGAACACTGGATTTTTCGGGTCACAAAGTATACCTAAAGTATGTGGCGGCTGGTTATTTGTCCAGGCTGTGTTCCAGAAAATACTTGAAAATCCGATTGCAACCTTTGCTCCCATCTTCTCTGATACCTTGCCATAGGTGAGCAATAACACCTTATCCCCACTTTTTAGTTTCCCCAATGTTATGTCATCAAGTTTATCGGTAATAAAAACATTCCCGGGATTTACATTCATCTCAGCCGGATAGATCCAGATATCCCACTGGTTTTTATATGGTGTTCCTGAAATTGATACTTCCAGCTTGAGTTTTTCGGCTTTATCAACTTCTTCGAGATCTCTGGCAAAAACTCCAATAATGTTATTACCATTAATAATTTCATCCATTGACATGGTCTCTTCATGTAAAGCTGATCCTTCTGAATTCAGTATCCGGCAAAGAATGCTGGCATTTTTTATTGGCTGCTGACCAAAATGGGTCACCTCAATTCTTGCTTCAAATGTCTCCCCTCCTGTATAAACAAGCTTTTTCATCCTGGCAAGCGGGACTGTTGTATTGCAAAACATCCTGAATTCTTCAGGGGTTACATAACCCTTGGATTCAAAAAATGGGTTCAGTATCCCGACAAGAGCGGATCCCTGGCCCGGAAAATCATGAAGCTGGAGGATCTCGAAACCTGCAAATCCAGGTGTTCTCAGGGCAGCTTCAATATCTGCTTTATAGCATAGCACCTGGAGTTTTCCTGACGCCATCAGAAAATTTTCTGCCTGGTCGCCCATATTATGTTCTTCAAGTGTTTCCCTGAAGATCTCAAAATTGGTTGGCTTCAGAACACCTGTATATTTTTGTATCTCTTTAAAATCAGGGTAAACACACCACTGGCCTATTTCGTGACTTACAACGGGAACCTTATACCTTGAAACAAAATCATTGAAGTCAAACATTGTCTGCGGCGGTTCCGCATTTATAATGCTTTTCAATCCTTCTCCCCAATGCTGGATCCTGGGTTCAGATGTAACATTATAATCATTCTCAGGAATAATAGGCCATCCGGCTGCAGAGGTATATACTCTCCTGTTATCGATTGATTTCCAGTATGTGATCAGTTTGCCAAGAAATTCTCCCTGGTTCCTACCTGCAGGTTCGTTTCCATATGCCAGCATACAGAATGAAGGGTGATTTCCGTATTCATTAAGGATACGGTTCCCTTCATCATAAATGAACTTATCTACATCGCCGCCATTGCCTACCGAGGCTCCCTGGTTTGCCCACGAACTGCATTCTATATGAAAATAAATCCCCAGCCTGTCAGCGGCAGTAAATGCAGCTTCGGGTGGACAGAATGAATGAAACCTGACGTGGTTCAGCCCGTAATCCTTACAGGTCTGAAGAACTTTTATCCATGAATCCATATCTGTCGGAGGATAGCCTGTCAGCGGGAAAATACAACACTCTGTTGTTCCTCTTAAAAATGCCGGAATACCGTTAACTTCAAAACGGGTACCATTTGTTTTGAATTCGCGCATACCAAAATCAACAGACTTTGTATCAATCATGCCCTTCTTTTTCTCTGAAAGACCGACAGTCATCGTATAACAATCCGGATTGAACTCACTCCATAACTTTGGATTTTTTATATTATAATTAAGTATGATCTGCTGGTCACCGGCAAGGGGCGCAATCTTGATTTTCTTCCTTGTCAGTTTCAGACTTTTGCCATTGTTCAATTCTGAGGCCCGTAGTGATAAACTGCCATTAAACTCACCTTTACCATGATTACTTATTCTGACAATAACTTTTGCGATGTTATTTTTAATATCGGGATAAACCCTGATATTGTCAATAAAAACCATGGGAGTGGAAAAAAGGGAGATGTTACCTGCAATGCCGTTCCAGTTTGACTGAGTATGATCACTTATGCTGTGCGAATTTACCCCGATTGGAATTATTACGCGATTATCGATCCGGATGCTCAGCAAGTTTTTGCCTGGTCTCAGCAGATCAGCAATTTCATATTCATGAGATGTGGATAAACTGTTAAGGGTTCCTGCTTTTATCCCGTTAACAAAAAGGGTAGATTCCCAATGGCACCTTTCAAGGTGCAATACAATTCTTTTATCTTTCCAGTTGTCAGGAATAACAACCTCTTTCTGGTACCATGCGGCACCTTTATAATATTTTACAGGTTTAAGCCAGAATGGTATCTTGATATTCCCGGGCTGGCGGTATTTTTCATATTTCCTGTCGGTGAAATAAGACCTGTCAATTATATCCCCGGTCCACGCTGTGGAAATAGTAACTTCATCTCCTTTTCCGTTCCCTGCCATTGAGCCGGGAAGAACCACTGTTTCATCTGAAAGTCTGTTGTACCACTCCTGCCTGATTCCTTCGTCAAGCGAGTCGATCCGAAAGTACCATTCCCCTGCAAGAGATTTATCCTGTCTGATTTCAGGAATATTATTTTTACATCCTGTGATCAGAAGAAGGAGGAACAGGTATTTTATCTTTTTTAATATGCTCATTTTCTATTTCTTCAAGTGATTTACCTTTAGTTTCCGGCAGTTTTTTCTTTATAAACCAGAATCCCAGGATACATATCAGTCCGTATAGCCAGAAAGTACCGGAAACTTTAAGTACCTGGTTCAGCAGAGGGAATGAATATGTCAGAAGGAAACAGGCAGACCAGAGTGCAAAAGTACCGACAGACATTGCAAATCCCCTGACCCTGTTAGGGAATATCTCAGACAGCAATACCCAGGTAACCGGTGCAAGTGTCATTGCATAGCAGGCAATAGCCATAACCACCATTATCAGAAGTGGAATTCCCTGCAGGTGGAAGAAATACATCCCTCCCATTATTGCATAAATTGTTGCCAGGCCACCTGCTCCGAAAAGCATAAGGGCTTTTCTTCCAAGCCTGTCAACAGCAAACATTCCTGCAAAGGTAAAAACAAGATTCACGCTCCCCGTGATAACTATATTGAACAATATATCGGAAACACTGTAACCCGCATTTGAAAAGATCTCCTGGGCATAGTTGAAGATGACGTTTATTCCACACCATTGTTGAAATACTGCAATTACAATTCCTATCAGGAGAAGCTTTAATATACCAGGATTCTTAAATATCTTAATATCAAGTCTTTCGCTGTCACAATTAAGAGATTGTTTGATTGTTACCATCTCCTTGTCGGCATATTCATCCCCTCCAATTTTTGCAAGAATCTCGTGCACTGCACGATGATTCTTTGCTTTCATAGCCAGCCATCTCGGGCTTTCAGGTACAAACCAGGTAAGAATAAAAAACATGGCAGCAGGTACCGTACATGCATAAAACATCCATCGCCAGCCCATCTGGCCGTTCCAGGAAGCTACTATATCGGAAGGAGTTGCTCCCGGCATTACAGGCCTGGCTATCCTCCAGTTAATAAGTTGTGCCGCAAGTATCCCTATAACAATTGTAAGCTGGTTCAGTGATACGAATCTTCCTCTCACGCTACCAGGGGTAATTTCGGCAATATACATCGGCGAGAGATTTGATGCCAGGCCTATCCCAATGCCTCCGGTAATCCTGAATACAGTAAATAAAGATAATGAACTTGCTGATCCTGTCCCAAGTGAAGCAATAATAAACAGGAATGCTGAAAGAAGGAGCAGGTTCCTTCTGCCAAACCTGTCGCTAAGCCAGCCCGAGAGAACAGCCCCTGCAAGACATCCGGTAAGGGCACAACTCATGACCCACCCCTGTAACGCTGGATTGCCGGTTATGCCGAAAAATGGTTCATAGAAAGGTTTGGCACCGCCGATGACCACCCAGTCATAGCCAAAAAGCAGACCACCCATTGCAGATACCAGGCTGACAGAAATGAGATAAGGATAATTGAATTGATAGTCTTTCATTTCAGTTCTTCTAAAGCATCAAGCATAGCTATGACATTTTCAAAAGGAACATTAGCCTGAATATTATGGATTGTATTAAAAACAAAACCTCCGTTATTGTTAAATATTTCACACTGCCTTTTAACCTGGTCCCTCACCTGGGCAGGAGTCCCGAATGGAAAAACTCCCTGGGTATCAACACCTCCTCCCCAGAATATTATCCTGTCGCCATATTTCTTTTTAAGAAGCCCGGGTTCCATCCCGTAGGCATTTATCTGAACAGGATTAATAATATCAAACCCTGATTCAATAAATAATTCCATAAAAGATTCAACAGCTCCGCAGGAATGCTTAAAAGTTTTCCATTGAGTATTCTGATGGATCCAGTCATTTATTTTTTTATAATAGGGCAGCCATATTTCTGCATAGGTACCGGGGGAACAAAAGGTCGAATTCTGAGTTCCGAAGTCTGTCCCGCAGATGAAAGCCACATCTATTCTATTTCCTATAGCTCCATGGAGCTTCCTGAGATTTTCGATCGCAATGTCAGTCTGCCTGCCATACAGTTCCTTTACATATTCTGCACGAGTCAGAGTCGACATATACCATTCTGCAACACTTCTTATACCTCTCGGATTTTTCAATCCCACAGCAGGAACCAGGGCTATATCTCCAAGAGCTGTACCACCAAGTGTTGCGACAACTGCTTTGGAATCAGAGGCAGCCAAGGAAGTAAGTTTACTCCAATAATCGAGGTCATGGTCTGAAACGAGGCTGAATTCTTCAAGATTATCTTCAACCTTCAGAAAGGCCTCTTCGATTGGAAATTGTCTTTCAATGGCATCGAAAAAGTATCCTGACCTGGGCATCATTGAGCTGGGTTGTGCCGACAGATCGCCTTCCGGGTACATCAGGATATCACCATTGTCATTAAAAGTATAGTTGAACTGACCCGGGAATAGCACCTCCTGACCCCATAATGTCTTGTGAACTTTCCATCCGGAATTTGCAATGCCGAACATGTTCTTCTCTCCGAACAGTCCAACCACATCTATATTCATTTCCCTGATAAGCTCTTCATCAATCTCACCAAGCATCTGGTATGGTTCAAAAACCTTTACCGGTCTCTTTTCCAGGCCAAAATATTCCCTCAGCTTTTCAACAATAAGAACATGAATCCCGGTAACGGTAGTTGCTCCAAAGTCGACAACAACACTGTCAGGCTGAAGGTGATTAATTGTTTTAATGAAGTTTTGTTTTGATTTACCTGTCATCGGGGAAAATAAATTAATTGTTTCTATAAAGTTAATTTTTTTCCTGAAAGAGAATTGATTCATTTAAAATGATTGTTTTGCTGTGCAATTTTTCCGAACTTTTCAATCTGAATGAGCTATGATTACAGATCCCATCATACCTGAACCGTTCAGGTTCAACCCGATGAAACATCATCTGCCGTTTATTCTGTCTTTTATTTCGGTGAAGATGAAAGAAGAAAACAAAATTGATGTCGGAAAGCTGGTTAAGGAAGTCAGGCATATCGGGACATCGGTTATGGATTTATATACAGGAACCCTGGCTATTGAAGAAATATGCAATGAGATTCATAAATTCCTGGTGAGCCATAATGTTGATAAAATAAAGGAGTTCTCGGCATGGGCCGGGATCAGATACAGTGATTATAAAACAACTACCATTTCGGACTCCTCGCAATGGATGTTGAAGTTCCATAATGACAACAGGAGGTTTGTTCACATATTTCCTGCACGCATGAGCCCGTTCTCTAAAAGGATCAAGGCAAATACTCTCAAGACTGCATTATTATACCATATATTAATAGGTAAGGATTTCATTGTGCACGATGATCTCAATAAAGCCAGGAGGTTTCTCGGATTATCACCTGTAAAAACAGCCTCTGATGCTGAAGCGATAACAACTATGATTGATATCCTGCGAAGAGACTGAAGTTTATTCACACGGAGCTGATAAATGAATGTGCAAATGAGCAGGTCCAAGCAAACAGAAGAGCTTTTTCGAATAAATTTCAAGAATATTTTATTTTTTTAACTTCTTCCTGTCACTCGTTATACCTGAAAGTGAATACTGTAGCCACTTTCAGTTAAATTTCCTTAAAGCCGGATAATAACTCTCAATTTAAGATACCTTGCATATTGTTTTAACGGGGGATTGATTCCGGACATTCCGGAACAGGAACTGAGGATGGAAATTTAATTGTGTGGTGTCGGATTAACCCCTGTTAGTTTTATTGATTTTATGCGACCTCTTGTTTCACTTATTATATTCTTATTTCTTAATGGCTTTCCCGGACCTCATAAACCACGCGAGGGTTATGAGCAACGGATAAGGGCTTGTGTTGATACGCTCAGGGTCTTTGATACTCACGAACACATGTTTAATCCTGAAGCCTTAAGAGCCACCAATTTCCTTGATTTTTCACTTTTGCTTCACCAGAACAGCTACGATGACCTTTTATCGGCAGGAATGCCACGAACCGTCTTTAACGACCTGTTTAACAAACCATTGTCTGCCACCGACAAGTGGAACATCATCAAGCCTTACTGGAATAGCTCCTTCAATACGACCAGCAACAGGGTAATACTCTCTGCGATCCGTGGTCTTTACAATATCGAAGAACTTTCAGATTCAACTGTTGAGATTCTTTCCAGCAGAATGAAAAGTGCTTACCAGGGCGATTGGTTCAACCATGTCCTGAAAGACATCTGTAAAATTGATTACCTGGTACAGGAAGAAGATTTTATCGGGTATAACAGCAGTTATGTAAGATATACTGACCGGTTTTCAGACTGGATTACCATTAAGTCAAAATATACCATCGACTCACTGGCTGCCTGTCAGCTGGAATCAATCTGTACTTTTGACAATTTTGTCAACTCGCTGAAAGTTGCATTTATCGAGGCTATAAAAATGGGGATGATAGGTGTTAAAGTAAATGTGGCCTATGAGCGTAGTCTGGATTTTGAAAGAACAGAGCCAAGGGTGGCAAAGAAAGTATTCAAAACGCTGATGAGTGGCGATGAATCATTCAGGCTCTCATTTGAGAAGGCAAAACCCCTTCAGGACTATATGCTGTTCCAGCTGATTGACCTTGCAAATCAGTATAACATTCCTGTATTATTTCATACTGGCTTACAGGCCGGTAGTGGAAATATCATAAAGAATTCCGATCCTACGTTACTCACGAATCTTTTCCAGGCCTATCCTGACGTAAAGTTTGTCCTCTACCATGGAAGTTACCCCTTTGGCGGGGTGCTGTCGGTACTTGCCAAGACATATAAGAATGTCTATCTTGATATGAACTGGACATATTCCATATCTCCGTCCTATGCTGCCAGATATCTTGCTGAATGGCTTGAGACAGTACCGGTATCGAAGATCATGGCTTTCGGAGGCGACCAGAGATGTGTGGAAAACACGTATGGTGAGCTTATAATAGCAAAAGAAGTTATCGCTGAGGTTCTGATAGAGAAAGTCAGAAAAGGATATTTATCAGAGAGTGAAGCGAAGGATGTTGCCCGCATGATACTTCATGACAACGGGATCAACTTTTACAAACCACAATCCTGAAAAAAGAAAATGTAATTACCCTGGATTTTGAGCTTGAAGCCCGAAAGACATGATAATTTAACAAAACACCCTGACCGGGTGACAGAGACCTTTATCCTTTTCAGATTGATTTCATACTGTCGGCCGTACTGACAATTATCTCACCTGCCTGGCAAATCGCTCCCCGGTTCGGACTCTACTGCTCCTCGTTCTCTTCTCTCCTTCCTTACTTTTTACTTTTACCTTTTTACTTTTTACTTAAAAAGGCAGCTTCACCAAGCTGCCTTTTTCCGTGATCCCGGAGAGATTGCGAATCCAGCCAGGACTGGATTCGCGGACTCATTTGATGGGTTACCACAAAACAAATTATACTGTCCCGCCAGAGGCAGGTCCTCCATTTTTTATTTAAATGTCATCCTGCATGCCTTTGAGCCTGCTATGCCATTTAAATAAAAAATGCTCCTCACGGAGCATAATTTGTTTTGTGATCCCGGAGAGACTCGAACTCTCAACCAACAGAACCGGAATCTGTCATTCTATCCATTGAACTACGGGACCGGCTTCAGTGCAAAAATAACATCAATAGGGCGGTTTTACAACTATTACCCAAAGATTTCATATTTTCGCGGCTTAAAGAAGTTTGAAGACGGAAGACGGAAGACCGAAAACTATAATATATAACGACTGAAGTAATATAAAAATGGACTACAATTTCAACGAAATAGAAAAAAAGTGGCAGAAATACTGGGAAGAGAATAAGACTTTTAGAACTCCTGATGATCTTACGAATCCTAAGAAATGCTACATCCTGGATATGTTTCCATATCCTTCAGGTGCCGGGCTTCATGTGGGCCACCCCGAAGGCTATACTGCCACCGATATTTACAGCCGTTATAAAAGAATGAAGGGCTTCAATGTACTGCATCCCATGGGCTGGGACGCTTTCGGACTGCCTGCTGAGCAATATGCGATACAGACAGGGACACATCCATCAATAACAACAAAGAACAATTGCGACACTTTCAGGCGGCAGATCAAGGAACTCGGACTCAGTTACGACTGGGACAGAGAGATAAACACTACTGACCCTGGCTATTTCAAATGGACACAGTGGATATTTATCAGGCTCTATAATACATGGTTTGATGAGAAGCTTCAGAAGGGCAGACCAATTTCGGAATTGACTGTACCTGAAGAAATTAAAAAGAAGGGTAAAAATGAGGTTACGGCATACATCAACTCCAGGAGACTGGCTTATTACGATAATGCCCAGGTCTGGTGGTGTCCCAATTGCAGAATCGTTTGTGCAAATGAAGAAGTGCTGTTTGATGGTTCCCATGAAAAATGTGGCAACCGGGTGGAGAAAAAGAACCTGAAGCAGTGGATGCTTCGTATCCCTCACTATGCTGAAAGGTTACTTTCAGGAATTGATAAACTCGACTGGCCGGAAGGGATAAAAGATATGCAGCGTAACTGGATAGGCCGTTCCACAGGTGCCGAAGTCGATTTTACCATCGAAAGCCTTGATGAAAAACTCACCGTATTTACAACCCGCCCTGACACCCTCTTCGGAGCAACATATATGGTTATCGCTCCTGAACACCCGCTGACAGGTATTATAACAACTGTGGATAAGAAAAATGATGTCGGGAATTATATTAAAGCTGCTTCACTGAAGTCTGACCTCGACCGTACAGACCTGGCAAAAGAAAAAACCGGTGTTTTCACAGGACGCTATGCCATAAATCCGGTCAATCATAAAAAAGTGCCGATATGGGTAGCCGATTATGTACTTACAGGATATGGCACCGGAGCAATAATGGCTGTCCCTGCTCATGATACCCGCGATTTTGAATTTGCTGAGAAATTCAACCTCCCGATAGATTGCATCCAGGATCCGGATGTTACTGACCCAATTCAGAAGAAAAGGATACTTGATGGAAAAGAATGCTGGACAGAAGATGGAAAGTATATTAATTCTTCAGATGATAAATCTGGCATCGATATAAACGGGCTGAACAAGGAAGCAGGAATTGCTAAGATCATCAAATGGCTTGAAAATGAGCAACTGGGAAAAGAAAGGGTTAATTATAAACTTCGCGACTGGCTCTTCAGCAGGCAGCGTTACTGGGGTGAACCATTTCCGGTTATACATTGGGAGGATGGTGAAATAAGCCTTGTTGATGAATCAGAGCTCCCCCTGGAATTACCAGTTATGGAAAAATACCTTCCCGGCGACACCGGTGAATCTCCCCTGTCAAATGCAACCGACTGGCTGATAGTAGCTGATAAATCAGGTCGCAGGGGTAGAAGGGAAACAAATACAATGCCTCAGTGGGCAGGTTCATGCTGGTATTATCTCCGTTTCATCGACCCGCACAACGACAAACAGATATTCAGTCCCGAAAAAGAAAAATACTGGATGCCTGTTGATCTTTATATAGGAGGCGCTGAGCATGCTGTTCTGCACCTGCTGTACAGCCGCTTCTGGCATAAGGTCTTGTTCGACCTTGGAATCGTATCCACCGATGAACCATATTTTAAGCTCTTCAACCAGGGGATGATCCTGGCTTTTGCTTATGAAAATGAATCAGGTGGGAAGGTGGCAGCTGACATCGTTGAAGAACGTGACGGTAAATTCTTTAACCGTGAAACGGGTAACGAGGTGCAACAGATTGTTGCCAAGATGTCCAAATCGCTGAAGAATGTAGTAAATCCTGATGATGTAGTTTCAAAATACGGGGCTGATTCACTGAGACTTTATGAGATGTTCATGGGCCCGCTCGATGTAACAAAGCCATGGGACGATAAAGGAGTGAAAGGTGTATTCAATTTCCTGGGACGAGTTTACAGGTTCTTTTCGAATCCGGAAAATTTAATCACCGGTGAAGAGGATCCTGAAATACTGAAAGGATTGCATTCAGCTATTAAAAAAGTTGAAGGCGACATAGAAAATCTCAGGTTCAATACTGGAATTTCAGCAATGATGATCTTTCTTAATCTCGTCATGAAAAAGGGAAAGGTCACTTTTGAGACAGCCAATACATTTGCAAGGATACTTTCTCCGTTTGCACCTCACCTGTGTGAGGAACTATGGCAACAGCGGGGTCATAAAGAGACACTTGCCTATGAGCCATGGCCACTGGTCAATGAGGAATATCTTAAAGAGGATAACTTTGAATATCCTGTATCATTCAATGGCAAGATGAGATTTAAAATTGCACTTCCTGTTACAATGGACAAAGATGAAATAGCAAGGGTGGTTCTTGCTGATGAAAGGGCAAAGAAATGGCTTGCCACCGGGACACTTTCAAATATAATTGTGGTCCCGAACCGGATCGTAAACATTGTTGTAAAAAGCTGAGTGTGATGTGGGTATTTAACAGAAGTCAGGTTGCCATTGCTCTAATACTGGTACTGACAGGATCGTGCAGATATATACGGAATGAACAGCCTGGTATCCAGTTAACAACTGTGGATACTACTGTTACTGAAACCAGTAAAACTGTACTGTTGTTCGGGATTCCTTCCGATTCTTATAGTATCTCCACCGGCCATATTAAAAGAAATGGCTTTCTTTCGGAGATACTACTCGAACATGGAGTCACCATGCAGGAGATTGACAGGGTAGTCAGAGGTTCAGATTCCGTATTTGATGTAAGAAAGATCAGATCAGGCAATCACTACACGATCTTTTGTGATACAGATTCAGTTGCTCGTGCCAGGTACCTTGTATATGAGCACGATCCGACATTGAGTTATATATTCAGTTTTAACGATTCTCTCAATATAACTCCTTATAAAAAACAGATCCGGAAAGTTATAAGATATGTTTCCGGTACAATTGAAACCTCTCTCTGGGAATCGATGGTTGCAAAAGGATTGCATCCCGGGCTTGCAGGTGATCTCTCAGAAGTATTTGCATGGACGGTCGATTTCTTCGGACTTCAGAAGGGTGACAGCTATAAAGTCTTCTATGAGGAATTATTTATTGATGATAAGCCTCTTGGTACAGGAAAGATCTATGGAGCACAATTTGTCTGGGCTGGCGATACCATCACAGCTATCCCCTTTCTGCAGGATGGCAGGGAGTCATATTTTGATGTTGATGGGAACAGCCTGAGAAAAGCTTTTCTTAAGGCTCCGCTCAGATTTTCAAGAATAAGTTCCCGGTTCTCATCAAGCCGGATGCACCCTATCCTGAGAATCCGCAGGCCTCATTTCGGAGTAGATTATGCAGCACCAATCGGAACACCTGTCCAGGCAATTGGAGATGGAAGGGTAACATTTGCAGGTACGGAAAGCGGATCAGGAAGAGTCGTAAAAATAACCCATAACAGCGTTTATTCAACGGCATATTTACACCTCAGTGGATTTGGAAAAGGAATATGTGCGGGTGCCCATGTGAACCAGGGAGATATAATCGGTTATGTCGGGAGCAGCGGTCTTTCCACAGGACCACATCTTGATTTCAGGTTTTACAAGAATGGTTCTCCGGTTGATCCGCTTGCAGTTGAAGCACCTCCGGTTGAGCCGGTTTCTGCTGAGAACCTGGGCAGGTTTGAAAAAAGCAAGATGCTGGTATTGAGCATGCTGGCTACTTTTTAATCATCCATTTTTTCAATCAGCTGTTCAATTATCCTTGGGAAATGTTCGTATTCAAGACGATGAATCTTTGAGGCAAGGGACGATGCATTGTCCGACCTGTCGATTTTGCATTTAGCCTGGAAAATTATATTTCCTTCATCATATTCAGGATTCACATAATGAATCGTAATGCCTGATTCTATATCCTGGTTTTCTATAACAGCCTGGTGAACTCGCTCACCATACATACCCTTTCCTCCGTATTTCGGCAGCAGTGCAGGGTGTATGTTTATTATTCGCCCTTCAAATTCGTTTAAAATATCTGATGGGACGAGCCATAAAAATCCTGCCAGTACAATAAAGTCAATTTTATTGCCTTTCAGGTAACTTAGTACTTTGCTGCTGGTATAAAATTCCTCCCGGTCGAAAAAAACAGATTTAACTTCCAGGTCGGCAGCCCTACGTAATACTAAAGCTTCACGCTTATTTGACAAAATGAGAGCAACTTTTGCTGTATTACGGGTCGAAAAGTATTTTATAATGTTTTCGGCATTGGTGCCTGATCCGGACGCAAAAATTGCTATATTTCTCATTATGTGATATTTACCACTTTGGGGCAGAGTTTAATATAATCTGATGAATTAAGTTTATTTTATTGTTTTACAGCATATTAATCTATCTGTCCAATAAAAAAACATCAAATCATTTGAAAAATAAACTACAAATATATTTCTTTGCAAGGTTTTAAAATTATTATTAATTAAAATTTATCACTATGTCTGACATTGCCACAAGAGTAAAAGAGATCATCGTTGACAAACTTGGAGTAGATGAGTCAGAAGTAACTCCTGAAGCCAGCTTCACCAATGATCTGGGTGCAGATTCTCTTGATACTGTTGAATTGATCATGGAATTTGAAAAAGAATTTAATATTGGTATTCCTGACGATCAGGCAGAGACCATCAGCACTGTTGGCGACGCTATCAAGTACATTGAAGAAAATGCAAAATAATTTTGCATTGCTTATAACCCATTTATGAGAAGAGTTGTTATTACTGGCCTTGGAGCCCTGACTCCTATTGGCAATAATTTGCATGAATATTGGAATGGTCTGATTAACGGAGTAAGCGGAGCTGCGATTATCACCCACTTTAATCCCGAAAAGTTCAAAACAAAATTCGCGTGTGAAGTAAAAGGATACAACTCTAATGATTTCTTTGACAGAAAAGAGGTTAATAAGCTGGACCTTTATGCCCAGTATGCACAGGTAGCTGCTGCAGAAGCTGTAAAAGATTCTGCTTTGGATCTTGAAAAAATCAACAAGGACCGCGTAGGCGTTATCTGGGCATCCGGGATCGGAGGGCTTGAAACCTTTTTTCTGGCAATTAAACAACATGTCATGGGAGACGGAACCCCACGGTTCAGTCCCTTTTTCATTCCCAAAATGATCGGCGACATTGCCGCAGGAACTATTTCCATAAAATACGGATTCAGGGGTCCTAATTTTGCAACTGTCTCAGCCTGTGCATCCTCAACAAATGCAATCATTGATGCTTTTAACTATATACGCTGGGGCAAAGCCGATATTTTCGTATCGGGAGGTTCCGAAGCCTGCGTTAACGAACCAGGAATAGGAGGGTTCAATGCTCTCCAGGCACTTTCAACAAATAACGAAGAGTTTAAATCAGCTTCAAGACCTTTTGACAAAACACGTGATGGTTTTGTACTGGCTGAAGGCGCAGGTGCATTAATCCTGGAAGAACTCGAACATGCGAGGGCAAGAGGCGCTAGAATATATGCTGAAGTTGCCGGCGGAGGAATGACTGCCGATGCTTATCATGTTACAGCACCACATCCTGAAGGGCTTGGCGCTCAAAACGTTATGAAACTTGCTCTTGAAGATGCAGGGTTGAAACCGGAAGACATGGATTATATTAATGTGCATGGTACCTCAACTCCTCTTGGTGATATCTCAGAAGCTAAAGCAATTATAAATGTTTTTGGCGAACACGCATACAAACTTAACATCAGCTCGACTAAATCAATGACCGGGCACCTTCTTGGTGCTGCAGGCGCTGCAGAATCTATTGCTGCTATAATGAGCATTGTTCATGGAATTATTCCTCCAACAATAAACTTCAAAGTTCCTGATCCTGATATCGATCAGAATCTAAACCTTACATTGAATAAAGCGCATACCAAAGAAGTCAGGGTTGCCCTTAGTAACACCTTTGGCTTTGGAGGCCATAACGCTTCTGTGGTTTTCAAAAAAGCAGAAGTTTAGTGTCCCTTTTTAAATTAAAAGGAAACGGCACATATGTCCTTGATAACCGGGAATTTGGTTCCCTCCTGAGGAAAATACTGGGCTTCAAACCCGGAAACCTGAGATTATACGAGATAGCGTTTATTCATCGCTCAGCATCCTACCATCTACCTGATGGACAGAAAGTAAACAACGAGAGACTCGAGTATCTCGGTGATGCAATACTCGATGCAATACTCTCTGATTACCTGTTCCAGCACTTCCCGGATGGAACTGAGGGTTTTCTTACCAAAATACGTTCAAGGATTGTAAACCGCGATGTTCTCAATAATCTCGCTGTTTCAATGGGTCTGCATAAAATACTTGTGAGCAATGTAAGTACCGTACATCCTACAAAAAACCTTTACGGGGATGCCCTAGAGGCCCTTATAGGAGCAGTTTTCCTCGATAAGGGATTCCGTAAAACCAAGAAACTGTTTCTTAAAAAAGTCTTTAATAAATATCTCGACCTTCAACAGATTGTCAGGACTGACAATGACTTTAAAAGTCTCGTCTTTGAGTGGGTTCAGAAAAATAAAGCCAACCTGATCTTCAAGTATAATGAGGAATATGATTTCAATTCAAGGAAATCGGTATTCTCGACTACCTTGTTCATCAACAAGGAAGAGTATGGTAAAGGACAGGGTGATTCGAAGAAGGAAGCCGAGCAGGAAGCTTCCCATAAGGCCTGGAAAAGGATAAGAGATATTTCGGAAGATCAGTCCTAGGTTAAGTCATTTTTTGCTATCTTTATAAGTTAGTGCCGTAAAATGATGAGGGGCAGTCCAAAAATCACACGGATACAACTTAAGGTTAATCAGAACATCGATTCAGTACTGGTTGGGATTGTCTCAGCAGAACCCGATTATAAACTCTCCCTTTCTATAAACAGGAAGCTCCGTATTTCGCTTAAACGAGGTAGTTCAATTGTAGCGACAGATGAAAATGGCCATGAGCTATCTTTCAGCAGATTTACCGATGACCGGGGATTGGATGGTTCCTCCTGTGAACTTGTTTCAAATCGTTTTGAAAAGAATTTCCTTATCAGGAAGCTCAGGAATGTCGACTATATTTTTCAGATTCATAATCCGGGAAATGAACCGGAAATCGAAAAAATAATTTCAGGACTTAGAGGGACCGAATCAGTTACCGCTGTCTTTAATATTGACCCTAAATCTCTGAAAGACAAAAATCTGCATCACCTAATCCAGTAGAATATGGAAAAACTTTATTTCAATTTGTCGGAAGAGGATATTTCAAAGAGCAGGAAAATAGTACTCTGGACAGTAACTATGCTTTTCTTCGCTGGAGGGTTATATGTCGCGTTGCTCGGTCCTGTTTTCGGAAAACACTCAACCTCTCCTGTCTTGTCATTAGTCCCGTTTGGAATTGGAATATTAATGGGGATAACAGCTCTTTTCGCGACCGTGAAAAGAAAGAACCTGTTTTTTCTTATCGATGATGATAAAATTGAATTCCGGTATGGATTATTCAGGCCAAAAAAGTATTTATTCAATTGGAAAGATGTCAAAAAACTGGTTATGCCTCATAAGGAACGAAAAGCCAAAATAATGTTTATGGACGGGACCTCGTACATAATAGACCTGTCATATATTCAAAGGAAGAAGTCTACTTTGATTCGACAGCATTTATACCATGCTGCAAGAGAAAAGAATATCGATGTGCTCAAAGTCATAAACCTGGTCAGGCATAAAACCACCGACCCGTCACATAACTAAAAGGGTTCCGAATAAATAAAACGGTTAGTAAAAGCTTGCAGAACCGTATTAAAGAAGAAGAGCCGCTCCGGGAATCCGGGGCGGCTCATTTTTTAATAACCCTAAAACTAACCTAACCTATGAAAAAAACCTCTATCTTTTGTTAACCAAATATCGTGCCAAAACCTGTGCAAATATAAAACCAGTATCTGAGATTAGAAAATAAATTTTTCTAAAACACTGAATATTAACATATATTTAATATTTTGTTAAAGAATTTTTTTTGCAATTCAGGTGCAGGAATCCCATTTATCTGGCATCATCTCCATATCCTGTTAAAGAAAGTTAAAGATAAAAAAACCGCATTACTTATAGTCGTACTTTTGTAGAAGTATGAAGCAAAGAATCATTGTCTTACTCGGATCGTTTTTTTTCCTTGCCATTACAGGAATCGTATTCATCCAGCTGTACTGGATTAGAAATGCCATTGATATAACCGATCAGCAGTTCAGGACCGATGCCAATAAAGCTCTGGAATCAGTGGTGCTCGACCTTGAGGAGAAAGAACTGATCAACAAGATATTGGAGCAACTAAATATTTTAAAGACTGATTCAGTAACTGCAATAGTTCCTGCAAACTCAGCTCTTGCAAGGAGATTAAGAAGTTACCAGCCTAACTCCAGGTTTTCGGAGATTTATGGGCTGAGTACCTTTGATCAACCGATTACAGTATCCAACTCCGGACAAAAAATTGTTATTTCAGAAGAAGACCTTTCCGGCTATTCACTTCCGGATGAATCATCAGAAAGCACTGTAGAGACAGTAACGGCAGAATTAAAAGGAAGAGTGACCAACAAGTCCATCATCCTTGAACAAATAATGGATAAGATACTTACAGAGATCCCTGATATAAAGGAAAGGATCGCCCCGGAAGAAATAAAAAAGATGATCAGAACAGCCCTGAATAATGCAGGCATTTATCTCGATTTTGAATTTTGCATCCGGTCGGGCCGCTCCGGAGTAATATGGAAAACACCAGGATTCAAAGATATTCCAGGCACAAGTAAATTTATAATCCAGCTTTTCCCGAATGACCCTCTTCCAGGGCAGAACCAGCTCATAATGTATTGCCTCCAGGAGAGACAATATAAATTCGAAAAAATTGGTTCCCTGGGATTCCTCTCCCTGCTATTTACAATTTTACTGCTATTGCTGGCCACAAGCACATTTTTTGTGATCTTCCGTCAGAAAAAGATAACTGAGATAAGGAACGATTTCATGAATAACATGACTCATGAACTTAAGACACCTATCTCAACAATATCCCTGGCCTCACAAATGATGGCCGACAAATCCATCCCTGACGAGAATAAGAATATCGATAACCTGGCAAAAGTCATTTCTGATGAAAGCATGAGGCTCAAATTCCAGGTAGAGAAGGTACTTCAGATGGCTATTTTCGAAAAGACCAGGATGAAGCTTAATCTAACTGATATGGATATTCACAACATCCTGTCGGCAGCAATCGAGAACTTTGCTCTCCAGATTAAAAATACCCAGGGTGTAATTACAAGGGATTTCCAGGCTACAAATTCACAATCACTTGTCGATGAAGCTCATTTTATGAATGCAATTTCCAACCTTCTTGATAATTCGATAAAATACTCAAAAGGGAAGCCTGAAATAACGGTTTCAACCAGAAATGTCAAGAAAGGAATTCTTATCTCAATAGAAGATAAAGGAATTGGCATAAGCAGGGATAACCTTAAAAGGATCTATGATAAATTCTATCGTGTTCACTCAGGGAACCTGCATAATGTCAAAGGTTTCGGACTTGGTTTAAGCTATGTCAAGAAGGTTGTTGATGAACATAATGGTAAGATTAAGGCCGAAAGCCAGTTAAATAAAGGAACTCGTTTCACAATTTTCATTCCTAATATCCCTCGAAAATGAAGATCACAAAAGTAATGCTGGCCGAAGATGATAATAACCTTGGAATGCTGCTGAAAAACTATCTTTCTGCAAAAGGTTATGAAACTACCCTATTGGTTAATGGGACCCTGGCACTCAAAGAGTTTCCACGGCAAGAATTTGAGCTTTGTATCCTCGACATTATGATGCCTGAGCTGGATGGATTGACACTTGCCCGGGAAATAAGGAAGATCAATCCCTCTGTTCCAATAATATTTCTTACGGCCAAAAGCCAGAAAGAAGATATCCTTGACGGATTCAGAACGGGTGCCGATGATTATATTACAAAGCCCTTTTCGATGGAGGAGCTGCTTTACAGGATACAGGCTATTCTTAAAAGAACTTCGGGTGCTGCAGTACCCAGGAAGGAACAACTCTATTCAATCGGCAATTACTCATTCGACCCGCTCAGGCAGATGCTGATTATTGGAGGCCAGCCTGTTAAGCTAACAACAAAGGAATCAGAGCTCCTTGAGCTTCTCTGCAGACACAGGAATGAGATACTTGAGCGCAATTTTGCCCTCAAATCGATCTGGATTGACGATAACTACTTCAATGCCAGAAGCATGGATGTCTATATCACCAGGCTAAGAAAATACCTGAAGAAAGATCCATCAGTAAAGATCCTTAATGTACATGGCAGGGGTTATAAGCTCCTGTGTTAAATAAGTAGCCCCGGCTGTTGGGCCAGGGCAGGTTGCTTAGGTTAGATAATAGGATTGAAATATTTTTTCATTCCCAGTTTTCTAACGGCTAAAGTAATGTTTTTTTATTATAATCCAAATAATTGCAATAATTTTCAGGTTCAGGAAACATTTCAGTCCAGCTTAAGAACAGCAAGGAAAGCCTGCTGAGGAACTTCAACATTTCCTATCTGTCTCATTCTTTTCTTTCCTTTTTTCTGTTTCTCAAGAAGTTTCCTTTTCCTGGTTATATCACCTCCATAGCATTTTGCTGTTACATCTTTCCGTACTGCCTTTACGGTTTCCCGGGCGATGATCTTAGCGCCAATTGCTGCCTGTATTGCTATATCGAACTGCTGACGTGGAATCAGCTCTTTCAGCTTGACGCACATCTTCCTGCCAAACTCATAGGCATGTCCCCTGTAAATAAGTGTCGAAAGGGCATCGACCATTTCACCATTCAGCAAGATGTCGAGTCGTACGAGATCCGCATTCTGATAAGCTGTATAATAATAGTCAAATGATGCATACCCCTTGGATATACTTTTAAGCTTGTCGTAGAAATCAAAGACTATTTCGGAAAGCGGCATCTCAAAGGTAAGTTCAACCCTGTCTCTCGTGAGGTAAACCTGGTTCTTCAAAACACCCCGTTTATCAATACACAGGTTCATAATCGGACCTACATATTCCGAAAGAGTTATTACCTGGGCAATTATATAAGGTTCTTCAATATGATCAATGTAATTTATCAGTGGCAGACCTGAAGGATTATGAACATCGACTTCCTCGCCCTTAGTTGTGAAAACCTTGAAAGATACGTTGGGAACAGTGGTTATGACATCCATGTTGAATTCCCTGTCGAGACGCTCCTGTATTATTTCCATATGGAGCAGTCCAAGGAACCCGCAGCGGAAGCCAAATCCCAGTGCTGCAGATGATTCCGGTACGAAAGAAAGGGATGCATCATTCAGCTGAAGCTTTTCAATTGAGCTTCTGAGATCCTCGTACTCATCAGCATCTACAGGGTAGATACCCGCAAATACCATAGGTTTAACATCTTCAAAGCCCTCTATTGCTTTGTCACAGGGATTCTTCACCTGGGTAATTGTATCTCCGACCTTTACTTCAGCAGAGTTCTTGACACCCGAAATGATGTATCCGACATCTCCGGCTCCCAATATTTCCCTGGGTTCCTGCTTGAGTTTCAGAACTCCAATCTCCTCAGCATTGTATTCATGATCGGTGCTGACAAATTTAACCCTGTCGCCTTTCCTGATGGTCCCGTTAATTATTCTGAAATAAGCAATTATACCACGGAAAGAATTGAAGATCGAATCAAAGATCAAGGCTTGCAACGGGGCATCAGGATCACCCTTTGGGGCAGGGATCCTGTTAACAATAGCCGACAATATGGAATCAATTCCCATCCCTGTCTTGGCGCTGGTCTCGATAATGTCGTCATGATTGCAGCCGACAAGATCCACAATCTGGTCCTTAACCTCCTCAGGCATAGCATTTGCCATATCCATTTTATTGAGAACCGGGATAATTTCGAGATTATGATCAAGGGCCTTATATAGATTTGCAATTGTCTGTGCCTGGATTCCCTGCGTTGCATCAATAACAAGAAGTGCACCTTCGCATGCAGCTATAGAACGTGAAACTTCATATGAAAAATCGACGTGGCCTGGAGTATCAATAAGGTTGAGAATATATTTGACACCCTCATTTGTATACTCCATCTGAATTGCATGACTTTTAATAGTAATACCTCTTTCCCTTTCGAGATCCATGTCATCAAGCACCTGATCCTGGTATTCCCGTTCAGTAATAGTTTTGGTTTTTTCAAGCAACCTGTCAGCGAGGGTGCTTTTACCATGGTCGATATGTGCTATGATGCAAAAATTTCGGATATTATTCATCAGCAATCCGGAATATAAATCAGGTGCAAATATATAAAAATCAATCTTGCGTCCCAATCTTCATGGAGAGAGGGATATAAAAAAGATGCCGGGATCAGTTCCCGGCACCTTTAATAGAATCATATTTAAACTTTTCCCTGGGGATTTATTACATCATACCCGGCATTCCGCCACCCATTCCCTGGGGAGGCATAGATGGATGTTCTTCCTTCTCCTCGACAATGACTGCTTCGGTTGTAAGGAACATACCTGCTATTGAAGCTGCATTCTCAAGAGCTACACGTGTAACCTTGGCAGGATCAATAACTCCGGCTGCCATAAGTTTCTCATAGGTATCACTCTGAGCGTTATAACCATAATCGCCTTTTCCTGATTTTACATTCTGAGCCACAACAGCACCTTCTTTACCTGCATTGACTGCAATCTGACGAAGAGGTTCCTCGATGGCACGCTTGATAATCTCAATACCGGTGGTCTGGTCTTCATTGTCACCTTTAAGGTTTTCCAATGCAGCTGTTGCACGGATGTATGCGACTCCGCCGCCGGGTACTATACCTTCTTCAATTGCTGCACGTGTTGCATGCAGAGAATCGTCAACGCGGTCTTTCTTTTCCTTCATTTCTACTTCAGAAGCTGCACCGATATAAAGAACTGCAACACCGCCTGCAAGCTTGGCAAGACGTTCCTGGAGCTTTTCTTTATCATAGTCGGAAGTTGTGGTTGTCATCTGCTGCTTGATCTGGGCTATTCTTGCCTTGATCATTTCCTTATCGCCTGAGCCGTTTACTATTGTAGTATTCTCTTTGCTTACTGTGACTTTTTCAGCCATACCAAGCATATCAAGAGTAGCATGTTCAAGTTTAAGGCCTTTTTCTTCTGATATTACGGTACCGCCTGTCAGAATGGCAATATCTTCAAGCATTTCTTTTCTTCTGTCGCCAAAACCAGGAGCTTTAACTGCACATACTCTCAGAGAACCGCGTAAACGGTTAACAACAAGTGTTGCAAGAGCTTCTCCTTCAATATCTTCTGATACAATAAGAAGAGGTTTGCCGGTCTGAGCAGAAGCTTCAAGAATCGGAAGCATATCTTTCATTGTGGAAATCTTCTTATCATAAATAAGGATATAAGGATTATCCAGGTCAGCTTCCATCTTCTCGGTATTGGTCACGAAGTAAGCCGAAATATAACCGCGATCGAACTGCATACCTTCAACAACTTCAACAGATGTTGTTGTACCTTTTGATTCCTCAACAGTTATTACACCTTCTTTGTGAACCTTACCCATTGCCTCGGCAATAAGTTTACCAATTTCCTCGTCGTCGTTAGCAGAAATCCTGGCAACCTGTTCAATCTTACTCAGGTCATCACCAACCACTTTTGCCTGTGATTTGATATGCTTAATAACTGCCTCAACAGCTTTGTCAATACCTCTCTTGATGTCCATCGGGTTTGCACCTGCGGTAATGTTCTTCAGTCCTACGTTTATAATTGACTGGGCAAGAACGGTAGCAGTAGTAGTTCCGTCACCGGCAATGTCTCCTGTTTTTGAAGCTACTTCTTTGACCATCTGTGCACCCATATTCTTATAAGGGTCTTTAAGTTCAATCTCCTTTGCTACGGTAACACCATCTTTAGATACCTGGGGAGCTCCGAATTTTTTCTCAATAACTACATTGCGTCCTTTGGGACCAAGGGTCACTTTTACTGCATCAGCAAGCTGGTCAACTCCTTCCTTCAGGAGTGCGCGTGCATCAATGTTATATTTAATCTCTTTTGCCATATTGATTAACTGTTTATTGGTTTCCTAATTATGCTATAAAAAGAATGTCAGACTGGGATATCAGAAGGTAATCTTCGCCGTCAATTGTAAGTTCCTGGCCGGAATATTTTCCATAAAGAACTTCGTCACCTTTTTTAACTTCCATCTCTTCATCTTTTTTTGGTGCACCTACAAGTACAACCTTACCCTGACGGGGTTTTTCCTTTGCGGAATCAGGAATGATGATCCCGCTGGCAGTTTTAGCTTCAGCTTCATATGGTTTAACAAGAACCTTACCTGCCAGAATTTTTCCTTTTAATTGTGCCATTGCTATTTAGTTTTAAAGTTAAAAATCAATTGTCGGTTTATTTTTACACATTCTGTGCCAAAGGGGTAAACATGACATTTTTAAACAAAAAAGTGTCAGTATGTGACAAACTGACACTTTGATATTTTAATCTTGGTCTTTAATTATTTTTTCTCCGGGTTGCCTGCATCTGAAGAAGGAGTAGAAGATTCAGGCGGAACTGCGGTTGGTAATGTTGGTATCTCGCGTGGATTCGTTGCTGCATTAATATTTGTTCTTGGGTTTGCCTCCCTGGTTTTCTTTGGAATCGTTGCTGTTGCTACCAGGCTCAATACAAGTACTGCTGCTGCAAGTGTCCAGGTTGCTTTTTCAAGGAAATCGGCAGTCTTGCGGATTCCCATTGTCTGTCCTGCTGAAGTAAAATTAGCAGCGAGTCCTCCTCCCTTTGAATTCTGGACCAATACAATAAGTATCTGGAATACACATGCTACCAAAACCAAAATCGACACAAAAATATATATTCCCATCAGGTTACTTTTTTATTAACTCTTTTACTTTTTCAATTTGCGACGCAAAGTAACTACTTTTTTCCGGAAATTTCAAACTTAGCTTCTCATAAATATCTATTGCCTTCGAAAAGTAGCCCTGATTAATATAAATCCGGGCAAGTGTTTCACTTACAAATCCTTCTTTCTCTTCAACATAAGGTGTTGAGATATCTATGTTCGGTGTTTCCAGTTTCTCCCTCTGCCGTTCAATCGTAGGATTGGCAATTATAAACTTATCTATAAGCTCTGACTGAAGCTGCCGATTTGACAAATTTGTTTTCGCCGGTTCAACAGGGCTGTTCTCTTTTTCTTCATGTTCAAGTTCAAGAAGTTCTGCAGCCTCCGGGATCGATATCCCCGGGTCCATATAAGTTATCTTCTCTTCCACGGACCCCGACTCTTCATCCATAATAATTAATGATACGGCTGTTTCATCGTCAGCCATGTCATCCGAAACAATTACAGTATAATCTTCTCTCTCATTTGTTTCTTCATTCTGAACCAGCTGCTTTTCTATCTCATTGATAAGATCCTCGCTGTTCTTTCCGGATTCAATAACAGTCTGTTGATTATCAGCATGCTCGGTAATTGCTGAATCAGTCTGTTGAACCCGGACTTCCTGTAATTCTTCTTTAACGGGTTCTTTTTTCAGCATATAATATAAAACTTCCCTGTCGGCAATACGTGTAGCGGATAATCTCAGCTGATTCTCGAATTTTACATCAGAAGTATTCTGAAGTCCCTTCAGCAATAACATATATGCACTCTGAAAATAAGGAAAAATACTGATAAGGTCGTTAACCTCGGCAATCGTTGTACGATCGGAAGGACCGGAATGTTCAATCATCTTCAAGAAATCATTCCTGTTCATTTCAATTACCAGTTAACAAAGGCTTTGTTGAAAATATCTTCAATCAGAAGTTCTACAATTTTTTCAGAGAGTTCGGCTTCCACAGCACTCAATTCCTGGTTGCTGCTGTAATCCTCATATCGTGAAAAATTCTGCTCAAAGTTATTATCAGGTTTTATTGAATTGGTAAACTTCACATGAACCGTAATTGTAAACCTGTTCGTTGCAGCCTGAGCATCTGCTCCTACGGTAAGGGGTTTTGTATTGTAATCGGTTATTGAGCCTTCAAAATTTGCATCACCAAGTCCGGTAACTATTTTGAGATTTGTCTGAGCTTTGCATTTGTCGATCAGTGCATCAGTGATATTCCGGCTGAGCCCTGGCTGAACAAGACTGGCCCGGTTCTGAAAAGTCTGTATACTTACCGTTTTCAGCCCTTCCGTAGATGCTCCTGTAAATGAATAGGTTATCTTGCAGCCAGCTAAGAAAACCAGTCCTGCAGATATAATCAGAAGTATCTGAGGTGCCTTGAGTGATGATCCCGGACTACATTTCGATACCATATTCCTTGATTTTTCTGTAAAGTGTTCTTTCGGAGATCCCAAGTTCTCCGGCAGCGAGTTTCCTTTTTCCGTTATATTTTTCGAGTGCTTTTCTTATCATCTCGACTTCCTTCCCTGCAAGCGACAATGATTCCTCAACAATTTCCTCAGTATCGATAATATCTTCTCTACCTTTCCTTATTGAGAAGTCAGCCTGCGGACTTTCAGTGACCTTTGCCTCAGGAATGTCAACTTTGGTATCCCTGAAAAGGTTCCTGATCGCCCTCGATTCTGATTCACTGAAAGATGCAGCATCATCATTCTGAATCAGGTCATAGACAAGCTTTTTAAGGTCGTTCATATCATTCTTCATGTCGAAGAGAATCTTATAGAGAATCTCCCTTTCCGAAGAAAATGATTTATCCTCCTCGCGCTTTATGACAGCTGGCAGTTTTATTCCATCATAATCAGGAAGATATGCCTTAAGTGTCAAAGCTTTTATTTCCCGTTCACTCTCTATTATCGAGATCTGTTCGGTTATATTTTTCAGCTGCCTGACATTTCCCGGCCATGAATAATTAACGAGAATGTTCCTGGCTTCATTATCTAGCCTTATTGAAGGCATCCTGTATTTTTCGGCAAAGTCGACAGCAAATTTCCTGAAAAGCAGCAAAATATCTTCTCCCCTCTCCCTTAGTGAGGGGATCCGGATGGGAACCGTATTAAGCCTATAAAAAAGATCTTCCCTGAACCGGCCATGGTTTATTGCTGCCGGGACATCGACATTACTGGCAGCAATTACCCTGACATTTGTTTTCTGCACCTTTGAAGAGCCGACCCTGATAAATTCACCAGTTTCCAGGACTCTCAGGAGTCTTACCTGCGTTGAAAGAGGCAATTCTGCAACTTCATCAAGGAATATTGTTCCTCCGTCTGCAACTTCAAAATATCCTTTCCGGCTATCGGTCGCCCCAGTGAAAGATCCTTTTTCATGCCCGAACAGCTCGGAATCAATTGTACCTTCAGGAATAGCACCACAGTTAACTGCGATATAAGGTCCATGCTTTCTTGCACTATGGGTATGAATGACCTGGGGGAAGACTTCTTTCCCGGTACCACTTTCACCTGTGATAAGAACAGAAAGATCTGTTGGGGCTACCTGGACCGCTATATCTATAGCCCGGTTTAGTCCCTCATTGTTGCCAATAATCCCGAATCTTTGCTTTATATTCTGAAGATCTTTCATTGTGCTTAAAAGAATGTGCGAATTTAAGATATTTTTAAAACATTGGGAAATTCAATTTTCGTAAATTCGCAGGATGATAAAGCAATCCGGCATTCAGTTCGCAGCCATTATTCCGGCACGTTACGCTTCAACACGCTTCCCTGGAAAACCCCTTGTTATGCTCGGGAACAAAACCATGATCCAAAGGGTTTATGAACAGGCATCCAAATCTGTGGATCTTGTCTATGTTGCAACCGACGATAAAAGGATAATGGATACGGTAGGGAACTTCGGGGGTAAAGCTGTATTAACATCAGATAAGCATTTCAGCGGAACTGACAGGTGCAAAGAAGCTGCTGACAAGATAATGAATGAGACCGGACTGAATATTGATGTAGTGATTAATGTACAGGGTGATGAACCTTTCATTAAACCGGAACAGATAGACCTGCTTAAATCTTGCTTTAGCGATTCAGAGGTGCAGATAGCGACCCTGATAAGAAAAACTGAACAGGGTGAGGATATATTCAACCCGAACCAGGTAAAAGTTATACTTGACAAGGTGGGTAATGCGATATATTTCAGCAGGGCTGCTATTCCATATTACCGTGGGATCGATCCTGCCGAATGGTCGAATACTTATACTTTTTACAAGCACCTTGGCCTCTATGCCTACACTTCCGTGGTTCTTAACAAGATAACAAAACTGGAAAGGAGTCATCTTGAAACAGCTGAATCGCTGGAGCAAAACCGATGGATTGAAAACGGGCTTAAAATCAGGACCGCAGTCACTGATCACGAAAGCATCAGTATCGATACTCCTGATGATCTGGAGCGCGCATTAAAGCATCTAAAATATTTTGTTTAATTTTTTTATAACTTTAGCACAATTTTTGATACAGTTACACAAAAAGAAATAATATGAAGAAGAGTTTACTCTTTTTTCTGTTTATTATTCTTGCGTCAGCCCTTCAGGCACAGAAGGATACTGTCAGTGTCACTAATTACCAGATGACGAAGAGTGCTCTTGCAGATGCAGCAAGCGCCAGTTTAACTATATATCCGGTTCCGATAAAAGAAAATACCTTCACCATAAAAAGTGAAAAGGGAATATCCGGGGTGAAGGTTACAAATATTATCGGACAGGATATTTTTAAAGTAAAGTATAACAGCTCTGAAAACCTTATCAGGATCGTTCTTGATAACCCTAAAAGAGGGATGTACCTCGTTACAGTAAACCTTGAAGACGGGGTAAGAGTTGTAAAAAAGGTAATGATTGAGCAGGTAGAATAATTTATAACCTGCCCGGCATAAAAGCGGACATTCGGGGGAATCATCCGCAATATATTTTATCAGACCAATACATTGCTAATTATAAACATTAGCTCTTTTGCCTTGTTTATATTTTGGGACAGATTTTATTTAACTGTATAAATAACAGCCATGGAAGAAGGAATTAATGTATTCTCGATCAGGGATCTGGAGAACTTTTCAGGAATAAAAGCCCATACCATAAGAATCTGGGAAAAAAGGTACAACATCCTGGTGCCGGAACGGACAGATTCAAATATCAGGACCTATAACGAGAACGAACTTAAGAAAATCCTTAATGTTGCCTACCTCAACAGGAATGGCCTTAAGATTTCCAGGATCGCACGTCTCGATGAAGATGAGCTTACACAAAAAGTTATGGATGTAAGCAGCCACAATGATAACATTGATACCGAGTTTCAGCCAGGCAAGATATTAATGACCGCAATCAGATTCAATGATGACCTTTTCAGAGATGCGCTGATGCCTTTCATAAAAAGAAAAGGTATAGAGGAAGCTTATTGCCGTTACCTTTACCCGCTTCTTGAAAAAGCGATGATCCTGTGGCAGACAGGGAGTCTTTCAAGAGCACAGGAACAATTCATCAGAAATATAATAAGGCAGATAATTGTTGTAGAGGACAGCCTCCTGAAATTACCATCAGACAGGACAGGAACACCAGTAGCAATGATCAACACTTCTGATAACTTAAACGACAATAATTTCCTGTTTTATAAGTATGTACTTAAAAAGCGTGGTTTTGATGTCATTTTTACCGGCGGAGTACTTCCTGCATCTGAGGTTATCGAGATGCATAAGATAAAGTCATTTGATCTCCTGGTGGTAAACTCAGGTGGGTTTGACTTTGCTAAGAAGAAGATCGGCCACTTTAATAATATCGGGAAGCTGCTGAACCTCAGAAAGGTGATATTCACAGACTTCCCTGACGAAAGTGAAGCCAGGAGCCAGGATAAGATTGCGATCACCAATGATCCTTCAGGATTCATTTTGCTGGCCGACAAACTAGCCTGATCACTTAACCTTAACTATAGCTGAGTCAATGATTGACAGTGCTGTGGTAAGGGTGCTCAGGTCGGTGAACAGTTCTCCAGTTTTTCCTGAATAGTGACTATGACCAATCGGTACCATCCTGTAGGATTCTTTCTGCATACCGGCATCAATCGAAGCTTCATACACAAGTGCAGGCTGACATGACATTTTATAGTTCTCATCATCAGGATATTTATCATTGGTCCAGTATTCATTCCAGTCCCAGTTCTGATTTATTTCCAGCATTACTTTATATTTCCCGGGGAGCATCCTGTCAGCATGCGATGTTAGAACAAAACTGTTAACAGGAGTAGCCCCTGTATATGCATCAGGTACAGATGTCCCGCTATCCGGAATGTACAGCCCGTCAGCTGCCTTGATACCACGTTTATGAGCCCAGTAAGGTAATGTCTGTGGAGCTCTCTTACCAGCACTTATCCACTTGCCTCCCTCCTGCCTGCCATATTTGAAAATACCGGTTGCAACAGATCGTGCAACATAAAGGGTCTGGATATAATTTCCTTCTGAATCTTCGATCCAGATTGCAAAGAGCGGGTAATAGAATGATTTCCCTTTTGTTATGTCTACAATTATTTCAGGTCCGCTGCCATTAGTGTTTGTAGTGATTGAAGTTTTTTCTTCCAGCTGTTCCGGCTGCTTCCTCAATGACCCAGTGGAACATGACGCAAACAACGTAAAAACAATTAAAATTAAAACTCTATACATAAGATCTTGCTTTTTAGAATTCTATCATTATACCAATTGTGGGTAAAACTGTTCCCGAAGTGCCCTCTATATATTTTGGTAAATATCTTTGTGGGTCAACCGGGTCAGTAAGAGGAATTCCGTCAGCACCGGTTTCCCTGATCAGGATCGCAGGCTGGTCGGATTTGTGACTGTAAACGTTCTGTACATCAGCATACAACATAAGAGACCAACCCCTGAAATAGTATTGTTTATCAATCCTTACATCGAGCTGATGGAATGCCTTTAGACGAAGAGTGTTAAACTGTGAATAGTTGAGGTACCCCTGGCCCTGTAGATCCCAGGCGGTTTTCAGCATCGACTTATCAAGATCATAAGGTGTATATGGAGCGCCGCCCACAAACCTCCATTTAAAACCGAAATCCCAGTTCCTTTTGAATTTTTTGGTTGCCGTAACATTAAAAAGATGCCTGTTATCCCACGAAGAGGGTATCCATTTTGAATTGAGGCCCTTGAATTCACTTCTCACAAAGGTGTAGGAAAATACCAGGTTAATTTTCCTGAATTCCTTTAACCTGCCAAGGAGTTCAATACCATATGCCCTGCCGTCGGAAACTGACAGGAGTTCCTCATCGCCGAATATACCGTAATCAGCGCTTTTGCTTGACAGGGGAACAGAATCCCTGACCGAAAATGGATACCTTGAATAGAACTTCATGAATCCTTCAACAGTAACCTGAATGTTTTCCTTCGGAATAAGCTCGATCCCGGCAACAATATGATCGGAGGAGATATATCTCAGGTTGTTTTTCCTGTTCACAAATTCTTCCGTACTTGTTGAGTAACCCAGGGCAGTATAAGGAGGAAGCTGGTAGTACCTGCCAATATTGAAATTGATGTTGGTCTTTTCTGAAAGAACGTATGATGCTGATAACCTGGGTGAGAGTTGCTGGAGAGGATTGGACATCGACGACGAATATGTATTGAAGTCAGTTCTCAGTCCAAGAGAAAGCTTTAATCTTTCCTTTAAATATGAATTACTTACCTGTCCAAAAATCCCAAACTTTCCAAGGTTAAGATTTGTCTCATATCTGAGTTCATTTTGCCCGGTTCCGGAATAAAATAACCTGTATGTAGAGTTCCTGTAATGCGCGTATTCCGCACTGGCTCCAAAGTTAATCCTTAGTCCCTTATCTCCGATGATGGTTCTCTCAAACCTCGATTTGGTTTCACCTTCACCTGAAAGATAATCCAACAGTTTGTTAGTATCTGCCTCTATATTTCCTGCATATTTATACTGCGAGTTATTCAGGTAATTACGGCTCAAAACCCAGGTGTCATATCCTTTTTTCCTGTAATGTTTGTAAACAAGGCCCATAACATAACTATATTGTTCCTGTACAGGAATATAATCGAGTATATATCTCTGGTATTCTGTTTCATTAGCCTTGAGATTCAGTTTAAAGTCATCCTTGGCTCCCAGGCCCAGTATGGTAAGTTCATTTTTTTCATTAAGCCTGACCCTGTACTTAAACTGCAAATCGGTGTAATTAGGAAGAAAAGGAAGCTGCAGGGCACTAAATAAAAGCTGAAGATAAGAGCGTCTGACCGAGACAAGCAGGTTGCCCTTTTCACCAGCCGGACCATCAATAGTGAGCCCGAGATCAGAGGCACCGAGGGTGATACGCGTTTTAAGCTTATCGCTGTTGCCATCGAGAAATGTGAAGTTAAGGATTGAACTCAGTGCATTGCCCTTTGATGCCGGGAATGCCCCTGAGATAAAATCAACAGACTGGACAAAATCGACATTCAGAATCCCTACCGGCCCTCCGGATGAGCCCTGGGTGGAAAAATGGTTAAGATATGGTATTTCCACATTGTCAACATAAAACCGGTTTTCATTGGGACCACCTCCCCTGACAATTACATCATTCCGGTATGCCGGTGTAGATGCCACTCCGGGGAATGACTGAATAACTTTGGAAATGTCCCTGTTGCCACCCGGATTTTTTTCTATCTCATCGATTCCTATGATCCTTACTGAGACCGGAGTTTCGGCTTTTTTTATGAAGGGAGAAGCCTTCACAACAACCTCGCCCACATTGATGGCAAGTTCCTCCAGTGGTATTTCTATGTTTACCTGGTTACTGTTTGTTACAAGAAGTGCCGACGAAATGTATGGAGTATATCCGACCGAAGAAACCCTGAGCTCAACATATCCAGGCTTTATTCCGGTAAAACTGAATTTACCGTCAAAATCAGATACTGCACCTGTTGTGGTACCCCAGATCTGAATTGTGGCGAACGGAATCCCTTCGTTTGTCTTTGAATTATAAACCCTTCCTTTTATAACTCCTGAATTTGTCTGAGCCAGAGTTAATTGGACCGAAGAAATAAGAACCAGTAAAATTATATAAACATGCTTCATAAAAATTCAAATTTTGCCCTTTAAACAACACGCCGGGTAATGTTGTTCAAAATGACTTCGAATTTTTTCAGATCATTTTCGAATTCAGGAAAGATTCTCGAAATATGTTCGTTCAGCATCCATGTTTATTTCGGGATGATTCTTTTTTATTGCATCGATCCTGGAAAGAATCGAATTTGCAAATTGTGATATTTCTTTTTTTGAGGCAGTCTGGATCCTGTGAGAAAGAGAACGCGTTATGGCTGTCACTTCCTTCCACAATCGTTTGGTACTATCGTCAAAAAAGTGATCTGAAAATGCATTCCATATATAATCAATTGCAGTATCGGAGGGGTGGATCATATCTTCGTTATAAAAGCGATAATCCCTCAGATCGTCCATCAGTAATTCGTATGCTGGGAAGTAACCCGGGCCGGAGGGATGTGAAAGCAGTTCCTCAATTGCCACGAATAAGACTGATTTGCTAACCTGGTTTCCATGTGCACCATCTTTCAGGTGGCGTACCGGACTGACAGTAAAGATCACCTGTAATGCAGGATACAATTCCCTCAGCTTCGTAAGTTCCTGGTTCCAGGATGAGACGATATCATTTACTGAGAGCAGTTCATTCGTAAATTCCGCGGAAGGTATTTTATGACAATTTGAAACGATCTTTCCGGAAGCTTTCCATCTGTAAACCCTGGCAGTGCCGAAAGTGATAAACAAATAACGTGCTTTAGAGATAAAATTCCTTGCCTCCCCGATTTTTGAGTTTATTTTTTCAAGTGCTTCCCCGGGATTCTCAGAAGAATAGTCTGTATAATGGTTAAAGCTTATCCATTTGCCGTTAAAATTGAAAAGGTCTGAAGCCTTGTATTTTTCACCTGATGTAATTGTATTGAGTGTATTGCAGACCGAGACCGGATTATATACTGTACCGGCAGGATTGATCATTACAGGCATACGGCCGGATTCGAGCTTCCTTCCAATTGAGGCAGCGAAGCACGATCCAATGAACATTAAAGGATCATTGTAGGTAATCTTTTTTTCTGACCCGGGTATGGGAAAGGTGGTCCTGAACTCCTCCATTTATATAATCATTTAAGTCGGGAATTTATCCAAGTCATTAAATAATTAAAAACCTCCTGTTTAAACGGCTCATTATGAAGCTCGTGATAGCCGCCTTCCCAGATTTTCAGATCTGCCTTCCCGGTTTTTGAAGCAAATTCACGACTCCCGTGTGGTGAACAGATCATGTCGTCAGAGCCATGCATTAATAAAAGAGGTATATCGAGCTTACCGGCGGATTGCAGGGAAAGTTCTGCAGCATTCATTGCACTATAGAAAAGGCCTACTGAAATCTTACCATGGACCAGAGGATCGGAGGTATATTTTTCCACCACAGCCCTGTCATGTGATATGTGATCGACTACCAGACCTGAAGGTTGAACAAGTCCCGGAAGAAGGCTTTTCATAATAGTAGCGAGAATGATCTTTGAACGTGCTGGCTGGAAGGAAAGCTTTAGCCACGGAGAGGTCACAATGGCACCCTTAAAATCAGGTTTCTTTCTTAAGATATAATCCAGAACAATACCACCTCCAAGACTGTGTCCATAAATAAATACAGGTGAACCAGGGAATGTGTTTTTAATATGATTTACCAGGATATCTGTCATTTCATCAGTAAGGGAGTAATTATTAATATGACCCCTTACCCCGTCGGAAAGGCCATGGCCGGGAAGATCCATCCCTGTAAATCCAATGCCCTCGTTATTTAAAAGTGCAGCCCAGTGATCATACCTTCGTATATGTTCTCCCAATCCGTGAACAAATAAAATAAATGCCCTGGGATTTTCAGTCTTTGTGGAGATCACTCCTCTTAATTTCAGACCATTTCTGAGACCTAAGCTATATTCCATATTTTTTCTTTAAAAATACAAAAGTCGGAGGAATAAATTGTCGCTCATGCAGATTTTCTATCCTGGTACTGATGTTCATTAATGGGGTTTTTCACCCGGTAAGCCGACGTTTATAATTTTTAATCAATTTAGAAAAACACCGGATATTTTAATGTATATATCTGTTATTATGATACTTAACATGAACAGTTATTTTGAATGCATTTAGATTTCAAGGATTTAAAGATATTAAGACTTGCATATCTTTTATTATAGCTTTAATTTTGTATCATCAATAAAAAGAAAAGAGCTATGACAACATTTGAATTTAACAGCAGTCTTATCGGGATGAAACCCAATCTGCAAAGGTTTGCCATGAGCCTTACATCTGATCGTGACGATGCTCTGGACCTGGTTCAGGACACATATCTCAAAGCTATTACCTACAAAGATAAATTCGTTGATTATACCAACCTTAAAGCCTGGGTTTTTACAATAATGAAGAACACTTTCATAAATAATTACCGGAGGGGAGTTAAGGAAAATACAATTATCGACGGAACGCAGGATCTTTACTACCTGAACCAGCCACAGGACAAAGGATTTATATCTCCTGAATCGACATATGCTGAAGGTGAGATCGAAAAAGCCATTGATTCACTGGAGGATGAATTCAGGATTCCATTCAGGATGCATTTAGCTGGTTACAAGTACAAAGAGATAGCTGACGAGCTGGGATTAAAGATTGGTACAGTAAAGAGCAGAATATTTTTTACGCGTCAGAAATTAATGCTGATGCTGAAGGATTACGTTATGTAATATTCGTTTTTAGTCAGGTTTGGTTTTTAGGGTAAAAGGGACGTCGGGTTTGACGTCCCTTATTATTTTACTTTCTCATAGCCCTGAAGATGATCCCTCCCAAAACAAACAGAAGGAAAATACCAGTGACAATCCAGGCCCAATTTTCAGGTGTCTTTGATTCTGCCCACATGCTATAAGGTTCGGTCATGAAATAATCTGATTTTACTGGCCATCTCAGAACACCGGTTGAATCAACGAAACCATTTGAGCTTATCACTTTCCCCGGCATAATCATTCTGAGTGTATAGTCATCGAAATTGAAAAATATCCTTTCGGCAACTACCGATGCAGCAGAATCTGCTTCGGTTTGAAATTTCTTCCCATTTTCTTCACCAAGGAACTCCCTGAGGATTATCCCGTTATTCCAAAGTGAATCCAGATCACGTCCCTGATTCGCAATGAGCGTTACAAATCTGTCCTCCCGAGCCTTCAGTGATTCTTTTGACAGGTCCTCTCCTCCTCTTCCGCCAACCTGCCTTAAAAACTCTGCTGACCATTCCGAAGCCATGCATTTCGTTATCCAATAGTCTGTTCTCTTATTGACTGAATCATTCAAAGCTCTGTATTTAAGACTATCGGCACCCTCTTTCAATTCTTCAGTCAGATTATCGGGAGAATAGAACCATTTTAATTCTTCAGCATTTAGAAAATCTGAAACCGGATACCCATTATCAAGCCTTTTTTCAATGATCTCCGCAAATCTGTATTCAGAATGGAACCACCTGAAAGATTTTCTGAATTCCGTTCTCCTTCTTGCTTCACGGTTACCACTGCTGTCAGCAATATATGACTGGTTTAACTCATCTGTGTTTTTAAATAATTTCTCAGCCCTTTTAACGTATATTGTGTCGTTATGGCCCTGGAATTCAATAGAATCCCTGACAGACCATGTGGTATCAAAAGGCACCTGGAGATCAGAAGTTTTAAATTCTTTTGCCAGGCTTTTCATTTCAATTTTGCGTGTCACTGATCCGTCTGGATGAACAATGTCTGTTACAACAGTCTCCGGTTCATCACACGAAACAATTAAAATCAGGATAAATGAAATAACAAGCTTAAGTGTATTTGTTTTCATGGTATCAGAGATTAAATTTCTTTTTGTTTTTTTCAGATAGTTTTTCTTCGATAATCCTTTTCAGTTCAGGGTCGTTTTCAATAATCTTCACCAGGTCTTTATATTTATGGTCGAGATCATTATAAGAATCAAGAAGCTCATCGAGCTGTTTCCCCGAGATCTGTGCCTTTCTTATCAGAAACCTGGACTTTACTGATCTGACAGTAATGAGTTCTTCCAATGAACCCGATGTGGAGAAACCGGAATATTGTTTTCCTTCCAGGGAAGTCTGGTATTCGAGCTTGTTCACCCGTTTCAGGATAAGAGATTGCTGGTATAAAAATATCCCTATCAGAACAAAGGAGATTGTTACAAGTGATTTTCTTATCCATCCGATGTAAACCCATCCAAACAGATAATCGAGAATAGAATAATCCCGGGGAATATTATTTTGTGACTTCCGTAGAGCGCTGATTACATTATCTGCAATATCTTCAGTTTGAACCTGCTCATTTACTGATCTTTTCAGCAACCCTATCACCTTTTCATATTTCGTTCTCTCAGTTACCATATCAGATATATTTTTCAATCATCTCGCTTATTCTTTTTCTTGCATAAAAGAGGTTTGCCTTGATGTTTCTTTTGCTCATACCTGTAATTTTTGATATTTCCCCGGCATCCATTTCCTCCAGTTCACTAAGCACGAAGACAGCTTTCTGCTTTGGACTCAACCTAGATGTCAGCATTGTGATAATCATAGCTGTCTCCCTGTTTTCGAGATCCGAATTTTGTTCATCCGCAATACGATCAGAAAGAAGCATCCAGGTTTTATCATCAGCCCTTACTGCCATTTGTTTTTTTTGTTGCCGTATCTGATCATAACATTTATTTATAACTATCCTGTACAGCCATACCTTGTAGCTCCCTGCCGAGTTAATCTTTTTCAGCTTCGACCATATTGTAATCATAGTTTCCTGGACTACATCTTTTGCAAGTTCTTCATCACCCAGCATCCTGAAAGCTACAGAGTATGCGAATGGCGAAGAGTCTCCTATGAGAATTCTGAAATTCTGCATATTTCCATTTCTGCATTCTTCTATTAATTGCGGATCAAACAAATCTTCAACTGTTATCTGTTATAAAGACGTCACATTTACAGCAAGGTAAAAAACTAATATTAATTTTATTGTAAATAACACCCATTTAAACCCTTATTCTTTTTTGTGTGTCGCCGGCAGTAGAGTAAAACCATAATTTTGAAATGAAGTAACCTGTGGTATCAGGTGCAGGGACAAATCGTTTATAATAAACAATCCGAAATGCAGAAGATCATTAAAATCAGCACTGAAAGTAAAAACGGGCTGTACGACATTACATCCCCGGTGCATGAAATTATCAGGGAAAGCAGGATCAGGACAGGGATTGCCTCGGTATATGCAAGGGGTTCCACAGCCGCAATAATGATCCAGGAAAACTGGGATCAATCTGTTCAGAATGATGTGATTACATTGCTTAACAGACTGATCCCTCGAGGTATCTGGGAACACGATCACCAGGATAATAACGGTGATGCCCATCTGAAAGCAGGAATAGTAGGCGCCTCTGAGACAATTCCTGTTATTGACGGTACTGCCGGGTTGTCAACCTGGCAGAATATTTTTCTATGTGAATTTGACGGCCCGAGAAAAGAAAGGGAGGTAGTAGTAACTGTAATTGGTGAGGTCTAATTATCCATCGACCGGATTGCCGCGTTTATGTTGCGGACAAGTTCGCTGTACTTTATTCTTTTCATCGATGTTTCACTGAAAAGCCCGATAAACTGTTCTTCTGTCAGTGACTTCCAGTCGGCAAGTGTCAGGTCAGCCACCCGGCTATCTAACTCGAATTCAGGATGTTTACCAGATGCCACATCCTTATTCCACGGACACACTTCCTGGCACCTGTCACAGGCATAGACCCGGCCGACCAGCTTTGGCACAAATTCCTCCGGGATAGGGCCCCTGTTTTCAATAGTCAGGTTAGATATACATTTTCTCGCATCAATAGTCCTGTCGCCATTTATAGCTCCTGTCGGACATGCATCCATACACAGCCTGCACTTTCCGCAATGATTTTCTGTAAATGGAGTATCAGGCTCAAGTTCGATATCAAGGATCAGTATTCCAATGAAAAAAAACGAGCCTATTTCCCTGCTGATAAGAATAGAGTGCAGGCCCTGCCAACCCAGGCCGGCTTCCTGTGCCCAGGCTTTTTCAAACAACTGGCCTGAATCGACAAATATCTTCCCGGAAGCACCCGGAACGGTTGTTTTCACAAAACCGAGAAGCTGCTCAAGCTTGTCACTGATAACATTATGATAATCCCTGCCATAAGTATACCTTGATAATACAGGGGCTTCCTGATCTTTCTGTTTGATTTCCGAATTATAGCTGAATCCGGTAACAATTATTGACCTGGCGCCAGGGAATATAGCTTCAGGGTCGGCTCTATTATCAATATTCCTTTCGAGATAACCCATGTTGTCGTGCATTCCGGCATCGCACCATTTTCGCAGAATCTCTGCTCTTTCATCAAGCCTGCGAGGTTTTGCAATCCCACAAATGTCAAAATCAAGTTCAAATGCTTTAGCCCTGATCAATGCAGTGAGTTCGCCTTTATCCATTTTAATATGGAGTTTTAAAGAAATCCCAGTTCCAGTTTTGCCTCATCGCTGAGCATACTCTTATCCCAACGTGGAGTAAAAGTAAGCTTCAGATCTATATCCTTTACTCCTTTTGTGCCTCCAACCTTATATTTCACTTCTTCAATCAGCTGTTCTGCCATGGGGCAGTTCGGAGCAGTAAGGGTCATTGTGATATGGACAATATAATCATTATCTATTTCAATATTGTATATAAGACCCAGATCGTAAATATTTACAGGGATTTCAGGATCGAAAACACTTTTAAGCACCCCGATAATCCTGGTTTCTATTTCAAGTTGTTCTGAAGCATCCATAATGTTATCTTCTAAAAGTTAAAATAACTCTTCCGTACTTTCCAGTGATCTTTATTAACCATTTGTTCCAGGTTGCCTGTAACCAGTTGCCTTGTATGCCATTGCATACAGTTTCATCTGGCGGATCATCGACAGGAGCCCGTTGGATCTTGTTGGAGAAAGATTCTGTCTTAGTCCGATTTTATCAATGAAAAACAATTCGGCTGATAATATCTCTTCAGGTGTTCTGCCTGATAATACCCTGATCAGCAAGCCTACGATACCTTTTGTTATAATTGCATCACTGTCGGCAGTAAAAAAAATACTCTCACCCCTGAAATCAGGATGCAGCCAGACCTTCGACTGGCAGCCTTCAATTAAAAATTCCTTCGTTTTGAATTTTGGATCTATTGCCGGAATGTCTTTCCCCATTTCAATAAGGAGGTTGTATTTATCCATCCAGTCATCAAAAGAAGAGAATTCCTCTATAATTGCATCCTGTACCTGATTGATAGTCATAATATCGTTCATGAAAACATGGAAATCACTTTTTCAATTCCTGCAGCCAGGATATCTATTTCCTCTTTAGTGTTGTAGAAGCACATCGAAGCCCTGACAGTACCGGAAATGCCAAACCTTTCCATAACCGGCTGTGCGCAGTGAGTTCCGGTTCTGACCGCGATCCCCAGTTTGTCGAGTACCATACCGGTATCGTACTGATGTATATTTTTCAGCAGGAATGATATAGTTGAAATCTTCGATGCTGAGGTACCGAAAATCTCAAGTCCGTTTATTGATGAAAGCCTGCTGTTTGCATAATCAAGAAGTTCTTTTTCCCTGTTCCGGATATCTTCCCTGCCAAGGGAAAGAACGTAGTCCAGGGCGGTTCCCAGGCCTATTGCCCCGGGAAAATTCATTGTTCCGGCTTCAAATTTGAAAGGCAGTTCGTTATAAGTGGTTTTTTCAAAGGTTACATTGGCAACCATATCTCCGCCTCCCTGGTACGGTGGTATCTCTGCCAGCCATTTTTCCTTTCCATATAAAACCCCGATTCCTGTCGGACCATATATTTTGTGCCCGGAGAATGCATAAAAATCACAGTCAAGTTCAGCGACATCGGTGATACCATGCTGTATTCCCTGGGCTCCGTCAACCAGAACAGGAACATTATATGAATGAGCGGCAGCAATAATCTCCTTTACTGGTATTATTGTACCGAGTGCATTTGATACCTGTGATATCGCAACCAGCTTTGTCCTTGCAGAGAGAAGCTTAAGATATTCACCGAAAATTATCTCTCCCCGTTCATTTATTGGAATAACCTTAAGAATCGCACCTTTCCTGTCGCACATCATCTGCCATGGAACAATATTGGCATGGTGTTCGAGGCAGCTGATAAGAATCTCATCTCCTGCCCTTACATATCTTTCTCCGAACGAAAAGGCAACAGCGTTTATTGAACCTGTTGTCCCTGAAGTGAAAATTATCTCCTCACGTTTAGGGGCATTGATAAAGGATCTCACTTTTTCTCTTGCCTTTTCATATTCCTCAGAAGCTCTTTCGCTTATAGCGTGAACCCCACGGTGAATATTAGCATTATATAATGTGTAAACCTCGTTAAGGGTATCAATTACAACCTGTGGCTTTTGTGTGGTGGCTCCATTGTCGAAATAGACCAGGGGCTTCCCATAAACCTTTGATGACAGGATTGGAAAATCGGATCGTATGGCAGATATATCTTTCACAAAAGCGGGTGTTAACTGCACTTTATAACACAGCTGGCACAACGTGACAAATCGCCCTTAAGTCTTTGCATCACAAGGTTATCTATCCTGTCGCGGAGAGCTTCGACCTTAATGTTCTGTATAACTTCATGTGCGAATCCGAACATCAGCATAAGCCTGGCCTGGCGCTTGTCGATGCCCCTCGACTGAAGGTAAAAAAGTGCATCGTTGTCGAGTTGTCCGACAGTTGCTCCATGGCTGCATTTAACATCGTCGGCATATATCTCCAGCTGTGGTTTCGTATCCATTTTTGCATCGTCGGTGAGAAGGATGTTATTATTCTTCTGGTAAGCAACAGTTCCCTGTGCATCTTTATGAACATATATCCTTCCGTTAAAAGCTCCTGTTGCCATGTCATCGAGCACACCCTTGAACAGCTGGTTGCTGGTGCAGGCGGGGAAGGCATGGTCGACATTTACATAATTATCGACATGCTGGAATTTATCTGTCAGGTACAATCCATATGAATTACATTCAGCACCCTCGCCGCCGAGATAATGGTGAGTGCTGTTTCGGACAAGCCCGCCATGCAATGTGATATTGTTGGAGGAGGCATGGCTGTTTCTCTCCTGATGGATAAAGGTATGTGTAATTTTCGCTGCATTGTTATGTTCATTCTGAACACGAATAATGTCAAAATGAGCATTCTCTCCCACATAGATTTCAGTGACTGCGTTTGTAAGAAATTTTCGTGGAGAGAGAGTATGGTCGCAGATGATCAGTGTGACATCAGCATTTTTCTCAACTATGATGAGATTCCTGTGCTGGTTGAAAACATCCTCATCAGACTTGACAAGGTTGACAATCTGGATCGGTTTCTTCAGGACTACACCGGCAGGGACCCACAAAAATACTCCGTCGGAGGCCATTGCAGTGTTAAGGTTAACCAATGCATCAGAATTGCCATTGACATATTTGCCGTAATGTTTTTCGATCTTATCCCCAAATTTCTTTGCTGCTTCATTCATGCTGCCTATCCATATACCACCGGGAAGTTCCCTGAGCTTATCATCAATGGTAGGGTAAAAGCCATTAAGGAGTACAATCCCGTGTGCATCCAGGTCGGTTACATCGCATCTGAATTCCTCTGCTTCCTTAAAATCAACATCTGTAGGGATGAAATAATTTTTATAATCATGGCTGAAGAAAGTATCGAGGTTGGTGTACCTGTACGACTCATTCTTTCTTGTAGGTATACCGAGCTCGGAGAACTTTTCAATTGCATCTTTACGGAAGGAATTAATAAAAGGAGATGAATCCTCAGTAATTCTTCCAATGTTTTCCTTATAAAAATTAAGGTACCTTTCTGATCTTTCTGCCTGATTATTCATGACTCATCCACTTCTTTCCTGATCCATTCGTAACCTTTTTCTTCAAGCTCCATAGCCAGCTCTTTTCCTGCAGTCTTAACTATTCTTCCATCATAAAGAACATGCACCACATCGGGAACAATATAGTCGAGCAGCCGCTGGTAATGGGTTATTACAATTGTCGAATTATCAGGTCGTTTAAGCTTATTCACACCATTTGCAACAATACGGAGGGCATCGATGTCAAGGCCTGAATCCGTTTCATCAAGTATAGCCAGCTTTGGTTCAAGCATAGCCATCTGGAAGATCTCATTTTTCTTTTTCTCACCTCCGCTGAAGCCTTCATTCACGGAGCGGTTGGCGAGCTTCGAATCGATCTCCACAAGTTCTTTTTTTTCACGCATAAGCTTCAGAAAATCAGATGCGGTGAGCGGATCAAGGTTTTTGTATTTACGGTGTTCATTCACAGCGGTTTTCATAAAATTAACCATGCTTACCCCCGGAATTTCTATAGGATACTGGAAACCAAGGAAAATACCTTCCCTGGAACGATCTTCAGCAGCCATGCCAAGAAGATCTTTACCCATATATGTTACACTGCCTTCAGTAACCTCAGCAAATTCCCTTCCTGCCAGTACCGCAGCCAGGGTACTTTTCCCGGAACCGTTTGGTCCCATGATTGCATGCACTTCTCCCGCTTTCACTTCAAGGCTGATACCTTTCAGTATCTTTTTCCCGTCAATCTCTGCTTTTAAATTTTTTATTACCAGCATCTTATTCTTTTATCTTATGCTTTAATTTAATGTATTCTTTTTCAATTATCCGACACTTCCCTCGAGACTTATCTGGAGCAGCTTCTGAGCTTCTACAGCAAATTCCATAGGAAGCTTATTTATAACTTCACGTGCATAGCCATTAACAATAAGAGCAACAGCATCTTCAGTTGAAATACCCCGCTGGTTGCAATAGAATATCTGGTCTTCGCCGATCTTGGATGTTGTAGCTTCATGTTCCACAACAGCGGTCTGGTTATCGACCTCTATGTATGGGAAGGTGTGTGCACCGCATTTTGATCCAAGGAGTAGAGAATCACATTGCGAGAAGTTTCTTGCACCGGTGGCGTTTTTAAGCACCTTGACAAGACCGCGATAACTGTTTTGACCAAGACCTGCCGATATTCCCTTAGAGACAATTGTACTTTTTGTATTTTTCCCGATATGGATCATTTTTGTACCGGTATCCGCCTGCTGATGATGGTTAGTCACAGCTACAGAATAAAATTCCCCTGTTGAATTGTCGCCTTTAAGTATGCATGAAGGATATTTCCATGTTATGGCAGATCCTGTTTCTATCTGTGTCCATGAGATCTTTGAGTTTTCGCCCCTGCATAACCCGCGTTTGGTGACAAAATTGAAAATACCACCTTTGCCGTCCTTGTCGCCCGGGTACCAGTTCTGCACTGTTGAGTATTTAACCTCTGCGTTGTTTTCAGCAATAATTTCCACTATGGCGGCATGTAGCTGGTTCTCATCTCTCTGGGGAGCTGTACATCCTTCAAGATAGCTTACATACGCTTCTTCGTCGGCTACAAGAAGTGTTCTTTCGAACTGCCCTGTATTGGCTGCATTAATCCTGAAATATGTTGAAAGCTCCATCGGGCATCTTACTCCCTTGGGAATATAGCAGAATGATCCATCGCTGAATACTGCCGAGTTAAGAGTGGCAAAAAAATTATCGGTATAAGGGACCACTGTTCCAAGGTATCTCTTTACCAGTTCCGGATACTCTTTTACCGCATCGCTGAACGAGCAGAAGATTATCCCCGATTCAGCCAGTGTCTCCCTGAAAGTGGTTTTCACTGATACGCTGTCCATTACAGCGTCTACAGCAACGCCTGCAAGATGTTTTTGTTCTTCAAGAGGAATGCCGAGCTTATCAAAAGTCTTTTTAAGCTCCGGATCAATATCATCAATGCTTTCGAGCGATGCTTTTTGCTTCGGAGCAGCATAATAAATTATATCCTGGTAATCTATTGGCGGTATCTTAAGATTTGCCCATTCAGGCATCTTCATGGTTTTCCAGTGACGGAATGCTTTCAACCTGAACTCGAGAAGCCATTCCGGTTCTTCCTTTTTTTTGGAAATTGTCCGAACGATCTCCTCATTTAATCCCCTGGGCACCTGTTCAGTTTCAATATCAGTATAGAATCCGTATTTGTAATCGCCTGAAGTTACCTCGCTTAATATTTTATCCTGGTCTTTCTCCATTATTTCATCAAAATCCTGTTAATCCGTAATGATTGAACAACCGGAAGTCAGTTTTGTTAATTATATTTAATCTAAATAAAGATACAAAATTAAAAAAATAATAGCTAATTGGACATTACCGTACTCTCAAAATTTTAATGCTTAACAAATTCTTAAACAAAGCAAGAAAAGATGATGAAGGTCTGAAGACGCAACACAAAATTATTTCTATATTTCCGCCTCTAAAAAAAATCTAAGATGGAAATCACTTTAATAGCTTTTCTGAAGAACAATATCAAGAAATTGTCTTTATTCCTTTTAATCCTTCTCTCCCCTGTTTCACTTTTAGCAGCTGATGGTAGTGTTCCGGCTATCGGCCCTGTGAGGGTTGAGTTCATTATCTTTGGACTTATCCTGCTGGGTGTCGCACTATTTCATAAGCATACATTCTGGGTTGCGGTAATTGGTCTTACTGTTCTTCTGACCTTCAAATTCATTTTCGATCCTGCTTTCCATATCGGAGAACATCTGTTTGGCACAACCTCTTTCGGTGAGCAGCTGATGGATAAGGATCTCCGTCAGGGAGAGTGGGGAATTATTCTGAACCTGCTTGGGTTATTACTTGGTTTCTCTATACTATCGAAGATCTTTGAAGAATCGGGCATACCCGATATATTGCCAAAATTCCTTCCCAATGACTGGAAAGGAGCCTTCCTTCTACTTGTTTTCATCTTTATACTTTCATCATTCCTCGATAATATTGCCGCTGCCCTGATCGGTGGTACAATTGCCCTTGTTGTATTTAAAAATAAGGTCCATATCGGTTATATAGCCGCAATAGTAGCTGCCAGCAATGCAGGAGGCAGCGGAAGCGTTGTTGGCGATACGACAACAACAATGATGTGGATTGATGGAGTCAGTCCAATAAATGTAGTTCATGCCTATGTAGCAGCAGCAGTGGCGCTACTGTTTTTTGCATGGTTTGCATCGCGTCAGCAGGATAAATACCAGAGGATCCAGCAGGATGCAACCACAAACGTTAAGGTTGACTGGATCAAGCTGCTCATTGTTCTTATGATCCTGGTCGGGGCAATTGTCTCCAACTTCCTCTACGATATGCCTGCACTGGGCGTCTGGATAGCAATAGTCCTGGGAATGTTACTAAGGCCAATACCATGGAAAGAAGTACCGGGCGCCCTAAAGGGAACTCTCTTCCTGCTATGTCTTGTTTTATGTGCCTCACTAATGCCCGTGGAAGAATTACCCGATGCATCGTGGATAACTGCTCTCTTCCTGGGCTTCCTGTCTGCAGTATTTGACAACATACCTCTTACCAAATTGTGCCTCGAGCAGGGACATTACGACTGGGGTATGCTGGCTTATACGGTTGGTTTCGGAGGCTCAATGATATGGTTCGGATCTTCAGCAGGTGTTGCCATTACCAATAAATTCCCTGAAGGTCGCAATGTTGTGCTCTGGATTAAAAAAGGCTGGCATATTGCAATTGCCTACGTGTTAGGATTTTTCACCCTCTACCTCCTGCTTGGATGGGAACCAGCTGATAATAAAGAACATAAGGTAATTAACTGTCCGGTTCCAGGATGCCCGATGGCCGGACAAAGCGAAGCTGCTGAGGGTAGTATTTCCTACCTTGAAGTTATAAATAAATAAATACATATTGCTGAAAATTAAGGTAAGGTGTCCCAGAAGGACACCTTATTTTTATGGCCCGATTATTGTATTCCGGTTAATCCGGAAAATCTTAACTTTATTGCGTTATAAAAACCCAGTGAAATGAAAAAGATAATTCTTACAGTAATATTGCTTTCAGTATTTGTTTTGTACGCATCAGCAGATGCCGATAAGGAAATTAAGGCTGTATTGAAACATGTCACTGTCTATCCTGACAGGGCACAGCTGACACATGAGACTTCAGTAGAAATCGCCGCCGGTAAGAGTATTCTCAGGCTGGGTGGACTATCTCCGTATATTGATGCCCAGAGCATACAGGTAAAAGGATTTGGTGATTTTACCATACTGGCTGTGAACCTGGAAAATAATTATCTCCAGAATCTTGAAGAGCTTCCTGAGGTTAAGAACATAAAGAACCAGATCGAAGCCCTCCAGGTTAAAGTCGGAGATGAAAAAACTGCCATTGAAGTCCTGAAGGAAAAAGAAGCCTTTCTTGTGGCAAACAGGGCCGTACTTGTATCAGAAAAGACTTTTACTCTTGAACAGCTGAAAAGTGTAATGGATCTGTACACTACTAATATGGACCAGGTTAAGACCGGCATCTTAAAAAAGAACAGGCTGATAGCCGACCTTGAAAAGCAGATAACAGCATTACAGAACCAGATAAGTGAGAGGATTGGCAAGCAGCAGCTTCCCTCGGGTGAGATTGCAGTATCTGTGAGTTCAGAAAAACCAGTTACCGGGAAACTGACATTTGCTTATGTGGTTTCAAATACAGGATGGTATCCATCATATGACATCAGGGTTGATGACATTACGAAACCAGTAAATATCTTCTACAAAGCAAATGTCTTCCAGAGTACCGGTGTAGACTGGAAAGATGTCAAACTGAGCTTTTCCAACGCCACACCATGGATTGCTGGTGATGTACCGATCCTTTATCCCTGGTTCATTGATTTCTTTCAGCCCCAGCAGATAATGATAAGGGGAAACTCATCCATGAAAAAGAGTCAGGCTCCTGCTGTCATGGAAGTTGCTGCAGATAATATTATGGCAAAGGAAGAGGAAGCAGCACCGTTATTCGTTGAAAAAAAGGTTGGAGAAACAAGCATTTCCTTCGATATTGCAATTCCATATACTGTTATTTCAGACGGCAAAATTCAGACTCTTGAGATTCAGCGAACAACATCACCTGCTCAATATAAATATGTAACTGTTCCAAAAGTTTCTCCCCTCGCCTACCTGACTGCTAATATCACTGATTGGGCTAAACAGAGTCTGCAGAGCGGAGAGGCAACCCTGTATTTCGAAAATACCTTTGTAGGCAAATCATCTCTTAATGTGAACCAGCTTTCCGATACGCTTACAATATCTCTCGGGACCGACAACAGCATCCTTGTAAAGAGGGAAAAACGAAAAGACTTTACGAGCAAGAAGGTGATAGGTTCAAACAAAACGGATATTTTTTCTTTCCTTATCACAGTACGTAATAATAAAGCAACCCCCGTTGAAATAACTTTGAACGATCAGATACCTGTATCATCAAACAGTGGAATCGTTGTTGAAGCCGCAGAGTTAACAGGTGGAAAACTTAATTCACAGACCGGCCAGGTAAAATGGGATCTAAGCATTAAACCGCAGGAAACAAAGCAGATTGTGCTCACCTATTCTGTGAAATACCCTAAGGATAAAACAATAATTCTGGAATAACTGTCATGAGAATTCTTGGAAACATAATCTGGCTGCTTTTTGGAGGATTCATTATAGCAATCGAATACCTTATCGGAAGTCTTGTCTTAATAATTACTATTGTCGGAATCCCTTTCGGCGTACAGACACTAAAGCTTGCAGGGCTTGCTATCTGGCCCTTTGGTCGTGATACAAGAGTCCACTCCAGGGCTTCCGGGTGCCTTTATATATTAATGAATGTTATCTGGCTCATCTTCGGCGGACTATGCATAGCCCTGACCCATGTTTTCTTCGGAGTCCTGCTCTGCATTACAATAATCGGGATCCCCTTCGGATTGCAGCATTTTAAACTGACAGCCCTTGCTCTTACACCTTTCGGCAGGGATATTATTAATACATAATCTGAAGTTAATATTACATGGGCAATTCAGAAAACAATACACCCATCGGCAAAATCGGGAAGATAGGACTGATAGATCACCTGGCTGCCATGTTCACATTGCAGAATAAATCAACTTTCCTGGGTATTGGTGACGATGCTGCGGTAATAGATACAGGTGAAAAATACCAGCTGGTATCAACTGATCTTCTCCTTGAAGGAATCCATTTCAACCTTGTATATGCACCACTCAGGCACCTGGGCTATAAGTCCGTAATAAGAGGAATATCAGATATTTATGCCATGAATGGCAAGCCTGAACAAATCCTTATCGGACTAGGTATAAGTTCAAGGTTTTCTGTTGAACAGGTCGATGAGCTTATAGCCGGTGCAGCTCTTGCCTGCAATAAATATGGGATTGACATGGCCGGAGGAGATACCACCAGTTCTCTTACTGGTCTTTCCATAAGTGTTACAGCTGTCGGAAATGTTGTGAAGGGAAAGCTTGCAAGAAGAAACGGGGCAAAACCAAATGATCTTATCTGTGTAACAGGCGATCTTGGAGCGGCATATTCCGGCCTTCAGATACTTGAAAGGGAAAGAAAGCTGTTTGAAGAGAACAAAGGTTTACAACCTGATCTGTCTGGTTATGATTATATAATAGGAAGACAGCTTAAACCGGAAATCAGGGTGAAAACGCTGGACCAGCTTAACAATGACGGTGTCAGGATCACCTCTATGACAGATGTTACGGAGGGGCTTGCATCTGACCTCATGCAGATATGCAAATCGTCGGGTACCGGTTGCAGGATATTCAGCAAGCAGATACCAATAGACCAGGAAACTGTAAAAGTTGCCGAGGAATTCAATATTGATCCGCTGACTCCGGCAATGAACGGAGGTGACGATTTTGAATTCCTTTTTACCGTACCCCTCGAGATGTTTGACAAGGTAAGGAATGTAAATTCAGTATCAGTTATCGGTCATATAACGGAAAAGGGATCCGGCAATTATATTGTCGGAGCAGAGGGAACTGAGGTAGTTCTTTCGGCCCAGGGGTGGAATAATTAAAAAAAAAGCCTATCTGGCCCTGATAACTCCACGTTCTGATTTCCTTATAAAATCGACAATATAGTCTCTGTCAGGTGAAGGTTTGAATTCTTTCTCAACATATTCAAGAGCCTGAGAAAGATTCATATTGTTCTGGTAGAGAGCCCTGTAAATATTGTGAATCTCATCAATTCTCTCTTTTTCAAATCCTCGCCGGGAAAGGCCAACGGTATTAAGTCCCATGTAAGAGAGGGGTTCCCTGTCGGCTTTTATAAATGGCGGCACGTCGATCCTGATCTTTGACCCGCCTCCGACAATTACATGAGCCCCGATCCTTGTAAACTGGTGAACAAGTGTTCCTCCACTCAGAATCGCCCAGTCCTCAACTTTTACCTCTCCTGCAAGGCCTGTTGCATTTCCGATTATGCAATTATCTCCAATCCTGCAATCATGCCCAACGTGTGCGCTGGCCATCAGAAGGCAATTATTACCGACAACTGTTTTCCCGACAGCTGCAGTTCCACGGTTTACAGTGGTACCTTCCCTTACAGTGGTTCCATCTCCGATTTCAGCAGTTGTCTCTTCTCCCCTGAATTTCAGATCCTGTGGAATCCCGGAAATCACTGCAGTCGGAAATATCCTGCAATTCTTTCCAATCCTTGCTCCATCCATGATAACGGCATGCGGTCCAATCCAAGTTCCATCGCCGATAACCGTATTCCCGGCGATATATGCAAATGGTTCCACAGTCACATTGCCGTTCAGCCTTGCATCGGGATGAATAAAAGCTAACTTTGAGATCATGTAATATCTATTTGTTTTTAATAACCTGGGCTACCATTTCTCCCTCAACAACCAGGTTGTTTCCAACGAATGCCTGTCCGAACATCGCTACTATACCCCTGCGCATTGGTTCAATGAGCTCCATCTTCAAGATGACTGTATCCCCGGGAACAACTTTATGCTTGAATTTAACCTTATCTATTTTCAGGAAATATGTGGAATATTTTTCCGGTTCCTCTACGCTGTGCAGCACCAGCAATCCACCTGCCTGGGCGAGGGCTTCAACGAGCAGAACACCCGGCATTACGGGTTCCTCAGGGAAATGCCCCTGGAAGAAATACTCATTGAATGTAACATTCTTAATCCCCACCACAGAATTGTCATCGAGTGAAATAACTTTATCGACAAGCAGGAACGGATACCTGTGGGGTAGCATTTTTTTAATATCCTCAAGACTCAGAACAGGAGGCACGGTGGGATCATACACTGGGATATTCCTTTTTGAAACAGCTTTCTTCATTTCCTGTCTCATGATCTTTGCCAGCCGGGTATTTGCATAATGACCCGGACGGGTAGCCACCACTTTACCTTTGATGGGGAGTCCTACAAGCGCTAAATCGCCCATTATATCCAACAGCTTATGACGTGCTGGTTCATTAGGGTATCTGAGCTCGGTATTATTAAGAACCCCAGCCGTATGAGTGCTGATCCCCGGCCTGTTAAAGAGTTTGGCAATCCGGTCTATTTCAGACTGATCAACTTCCTTTTCAAGGATAACTATCGCATTGTCGAGGTCTCCTCCTTTAATAAGCCCCATCTTGAACAAGGGCTCCAGCTCATGGAAGAAAACAAATGTACGGCTCCTCGAAATGTCCTCCTCGAAATCTTTTATAGAGTCGAGGATAGCATATTGGTTGCCAAGTATTTTTGAGTTATAATCAATCAGGACATTGACGCTGAAATGGTCGTCGGGATAGATAATCAGGTCGACACCATGTTCTTCATCGGAGAAAACAATTTTTTGTTTTACAGTAAAATAGATCCTGTCTTCCTTAAGATCAACAATACCTGCCTCCCGGATTGCTTCCACAAAAGCCCGTGAAGATCCTCCCATGATTGGGGCTTCAGGACCATTCATCTCTATCAGAGCATTATCAACCTGAAGACCATGGAGAGCTGCAAGAACATGTTCGATTGTTGATACAGAAGCGCTATTCTGAACAAGGGTGGTTCCCCTTGAGGTGTCTGTGACATGTTCCGCAAGGGCATCGATCACCGGTCGACCCGGGAGGTCTGTTCTGCAGAATTTATATCCATGGTTAGCCGGAGCAGGTTTAAAAGTTATATTGACATTAATACCGGTATGCAATCCTTTGCCGCTGAGAGTTACCTCCTTTGCCAGGGTTCTCTGTTTTTCACTCATTACTGATCAATAATTTCAAATTTCAGGTTACAAAAAAAACAAAAAAATATCGAACAAGCTAAAAAAAAGTCCTTTAACTGCATTAATACCAGTCAATTTACTTTAGACCAGATTGATAAGTTATTTATTCTTAAGTGATTTTATCTCTTTTTCCAGATTGTCGACTTTTGTCTTAAGGTCGGGTAATTTTCTGAATATCACCGATGATCTGAGAAAATCCTTATGATCTATTGCAGGCAGGCCAAGGAGGATTGAATTTTCATTTTTTACATCACCGGGGACACCTGCTTTGGCTCCGATTTTGGTGCCATCGGCTATCCTGAGATGCCCTGCAATGCCCACCTGGCCTGCAAACATACAGTTCTTTCCGACTTTAGTGGAGCCGGCAACACCTGTTTGTCCTGCCATTACAGTATTTTCGCCGATCTCGACATTATGCCCTATCTGGATAAGGTTATCAAGTTTCACTCCCTTACGAATAATTGTTGATCCCATTGTTGCTCTGTCAATAGCAACATTTGCTCCTATTTCAACGTGGTCTTCCAGGACTACATTTCCCAATTGGGGGATCTTCATGAATTCTGTTTCCGACTGAGGAGCAAATCCAAAACCATCACTCCCGATAACTGTCCCGGCATGTATGGTACAACCTTCACCAAAAACAGATTCATGGTAAACTTTAACACCAGGATTGAGAGTACAGTTTTTTCCAATCCTGCAACTATCACCAATAAAAACATGTGGATAAATAGAACAATTATCACCGATAATGCAATTTTCACCGATATAAGCATAGGCACCTATATAAACATCTGCACCGATTTTGGAGGATGATTCGATGACTGCCGTTGGATGAATTCCTTTTTTCCTCGGCCGGGCCTGGTCGACCAGCCTTAGCAGGGCAGCAAAAGCTTCATAAGCATTATCGACCCTGATAAGTGTTGCTTCAATAGCTGCTGTCGGAGTAAATGTCTTGTTAACCAGTACTATAGATGACTTTGTACTATAGATATAATGTTCATATTTAGGATTGGCAAGAAATGAGAGAGCACCTTTGAAGCCCTCTTCTATTTTTGCAATATTGTTTACTACTGTTTCAGGGTTTCCTTCAACTTCTCCTTTGAGGAACCCTGCAATTGTTGCGGCTGTAAATTCCATAATTGATTATTTTTGTTATTTGCATTCTTTGGGGTAGCAAAGAAAATATTTTGTAATTCTCTCTGACAGGAACCTATGATCAAACATATCCGAAACTTCGGAAATATCGGCTGTTTTTCCTGATTTAAGAAGGATCTTTACCTCTGGGGATTCTGGTGTATAGGCCAGGTTTGATATGCTGTTGGTAAAGACAAAGTACTCCATCATTTCCTGATCAAGTTCCAAAACCTCAGCTGCTTTTTCCTTCAGCCCGTTCACTCTTTTCTTCTGAAACGGTTCATTTTGCAGTTCTATTGCAAGAAGGTCGCGTTTTGTGAGTCGTGAAGAAAGATTTGAAAGCACCCTGTCAGAATCATCAGCCCAGTATTTTGCTGATACCAGGATATCGTTATCATCCAGCCTGGTAAAGGTAGATGCAACGAGCCCGGGAGTGAACCGGCCATCAGTAAGAAGGTCGTCAGGGCCAAGCTTATTATAAAGGAAGAATCTAAGGGCAGGTGTGGCATAGAGATCATATCCCTGTCCGGCAAGATCTTTTGCCCGTTTAAGTATCCTTACCAGGAGGCTTTCCGAAGAGAGAACCGTTTTATGCATATAAACCTGCCAGTACATAAGCCTGCGCGCAATAAGGAATTTTTCCAGGGAATAAATTCCTTTTTCATCGACAACAAGACGGTCGTCGACAACATTGAGCATGCGGATAATTCTGTCAGAGCCAACGGAACCCTCGATGACGCCGGTAAAAAAACTGTCGCGTCTGAGATAATCCAGCCGGTCCATATCCATCTGGCCGGTAATCAGTTCGTGTAAGAAACGCCGTTTGTAGGTTCCTTTGAAAATTTCAATAGCCAGGGTAAGCCTGCCATTGAATTCTTCATTCATCTTCCGCATCAGAAGCAAAGAAAGGTCTTCATGTGAAATGCCGCTTATTATAGAATTTTCAAGTGCATGCGAAAACGGACCATGACCAGAATCGTGCAGCAGAATAGCAATAAAAGCTGCCTCCTCCTCTTCTTCTGAAATAGAAACTTTCTTTAACCTGAGCGTTTTTATAGCCTGGTCCATCAGAAATAATGCACCAAGGCAGTGCTGGAATCTGCTATGTACAGCTCCGGGGTAGACAAAGCTTGTAAGTCCAAGCTGCTTTATATTCCTGAGTCTTTGAAACCACTGATGCTCAATAATATCAAAGATAAAGTCGCCGGGAATATTTATAAATCCATTTACTGGATCATTAATAATCTTTCTCTTGTTAGTGATGTATTGCACCCGGTGAATTGTTAGTTTCACAAAATTATGAATTTGTTTTTAATAAAATTTAATGCAACATTTGGAATAAACGTCGTCTTTAGATAGTCCATTAATCTGAAATAACCTTCAACTACCTTAATCCATGAAAATTGAAATTCAGGGGCTTAACAAGATATATCCAAACGGGAATCGTGCTTTAAAAGATATAAACCTTGAATTCGGAACCGGAATGTTCGGGCTTCTGGGGCCCAATGGAGCAGGCAAATCAAGTCTGATGAGAATAATTGTCACCCTGATGAAACCGACTTCAGGAGTGGTACTTGTTGAGGGGAAGGATATCCAGAAGTTCAGGAAAGAGCTCCGGGGTATGCTTGGTTACCTTCCACAGGACTTCCGGTTCTTCACAGCTCTCAAGACCTGGGAGTTTCTTGATTATTCCGGATCGCTTGCCGGATTAAAGAACAGGAAAGAGCGTATCTCAGAAGTTGACAGGTTGCTCGACCAGGTGGGGCTCCTGGAAGTTCGCGACCGTAAGGCCAGCCGTCTCTCGGGAGGTATGAAAAGACGTCTGGGTATTGCCCAGGCCCTTATTGGAAATCCAAGGATCATAGTTGTTGATGAGCCCACAACCGGTCTCGATCCGGATGAAAGGATACGGTTTCGCAATATACTTTCACAGCTCAGCCAGAATGACGTAACTATTATCCTGTCGACACATATTGTAGGAGATATTTCCTCAACATGCCAGGGTATGGCTCTCCTTAACAAGGGAGAAGTCGTTTTTTCAGGTCCGCCTGAAAATCTGGTTAAACATGCCGAAGGACATGTTTTCAAAATGAACCTGACTCCCTTTGAATATGACAAGGCAAAAGAACAATATAATGTAATCTCAACCATTCCTGTTGAGAATGGATGGGAAGTCCAGGTCGTCTCCGATGATGTACCACAGTTTGAGTCGACAGAAATCATCCCGAACATTGAACATGCATACGTATATTATATGGAACATAAGCTGCATACTGAAATAAATGAGTAAAAGACCAGGAAGAATATGACACTCCTTCACAACATCAGAACAGTAGCAAGGTATGAAGCTACAACCCTAAGAAGAAGCTGGTTCTTCAGGCTCTTTTCACTGGGCGCATTGTTCATTTTTACAATATTGAACATCGGACTTTTTTCTCCCGTCGGCGATGAATCGTGGGAACTCGTTTCAATACCATCGTCGGTGCCTCTTATAAACCTTTTCTTATTGAATATTGCCCAGTCAATAGTTGTTATTTTCCTGGCTGCGGATTTCCTGAAAAGAGACAAGAAGGTTGACACCAACGAGGTTCTTTATACCAGGTCGATGTCTAATTTTGAATATATCATGGGGAAGTCGTGGGGAATCCTCAGGCTCTTCCTGGGACTTGATATCCTGATACTGCTGATAGGTCTTCTGATGAATATCATATCAAAGAGCATGACGATTGACATCATGTCGTACCTTTATTATCTTCTTATTATCTGTGTCCCTACGATCCTGTTCAGCCTCGGCCTTGCCTTCATGCTAATGTCGCTTATCCGGAACCAGGCTGTTACATTTCTTATACTTCTTGGTATTGCTGCGCTGGATATCTTCTGGCTATGGTTCAGATTTGGATATATATTCGATTATATGGCATTCGGATTACCGGTATTCAAATCGACCATTGTCGGGTTTGATAATCCTGAATTGCTGCTGAATCAACGGCTTCTCTATTTCTTCCTGGGTCTGACGCTGGTCCTTGCAACTGTTCTAATGTTCAAGAGGTTACCACAATCGAAATTGCATACGACAATAACTTATGTTTTTATGATCGCTTTCCTCGCAGGATCAGCAGTCTGTGCAATTAATACAATTTCAATTTATAACAATAATGAAAGTGAGAAGAAAAAAGTCATAGAAACCAACAGGCAGTTCGGAGACAAAAAAGTCGTAAATCTTGCTTCTGCTGAAATCGATTTTATTCATAAGGGGAAATCATTTGATGCCACTGCCAGGCTTAAGTTTATCAATGAAAACAATGAAACCCTGAATGAATACCTGTTTTCGCTTAATCCGGGTCTGCAGGTAACCAGGGTTTCCTCTGCCGGGAAGGACCTCAATTTCAGGAAGACAAATCATATTATTGAAATTGATGCCCCGGTACCCTTGGCGACAGGTAAACAGGATAGTGTAGTCATTTCATATTCCGGAACTATTAACGAATCTTTCTGCTATCCCGACTATTCCGATAATCCGAAGGAAACATCGTACCGTATTGCAATGTTAAATGTCAATAAACGGCAGGCATTCCTGACACAGGATTATGTTCTTCTTACACCGGAGACACACTGGTATCCTGTGCCGGGATTGAATTATTATCCTGAAAATCCGGCGAGGATAAAAGTCGATTTCACTGATTTCACCCTGAGAGTGAAAACAAGGGAAGGACTCAGACCTGTGGCACAAGGCAATATGAAGAATGAAAACGGCTGGTCATGCTTTACACCATCATCACCGCTCAACGGGCTTACACTAGCCATCGGAGACTATAATTCAGACACAATCAAAGTAGATTCAGTAAAATATATCAGTTATTATTTCCCCGGCCATGACTATTATAAAAAAGACCTAGCAGAACTGAAAGATACACTTTCACTTCTGGTTTCAGGAATAATGAGAGATCTGGAAACAAACTTTTCTACAAAATATCCTTTCAGCACACTGAGTCTTCTGGAGGTGCCGGTTCAGTTCTATTCATTCCCGAGGATGAGCACACAAACAAGGGCTGAGCTTCAACCATCGATGGTACTTCTTCCTGAAAAATTTTCGACTTTACAGAATGCAGGCTTCAGGAAACAATTCACCAGGCAGAAGAAAAATAACCTCAGGAACAACAGGGTGGTCACTGATAAGGAATTGCAAGTCAGGTTATTTAACAACTTCATAAGGAACACATTCATTAGCGGAGAGAATTTCCGGTTCAGAAACGGTATGGCAATTAACGAGCCGACCAGGTATCGACTGGGCCCGAGCTTCTATTTCTTTAAGAATAATTTTTATTCTTCTGAGTACCCGGTTATAAACGCTGTTTTTGAGACTCATCTTCAGAAGCTGTCAACACCGGGCCAGGGAAGTTTTCCGGGAATGATGGGTGGCGGGCTGACCGACAATGACCAGGCAAACCTTATATTTAAAAAGTTCAGTTTTAAAGAGATCCTGGCAGAAAATCCCGGGAGTGATACCATCAGAAAAATTCTGACAGTCAAGGGCGATTACCTATTTAATATGTTCAGGGCAAAAGCCGGTATTGAGGAATTCAAGGACTGGTTCGGGAAGTATATTGATAATAATAAATTCAGGAGTGTAAGTGTCGAACAGCTCAATAAGGATATGAAAGACAAATTCGGATTTGAATTTTATCCATATCTGAATGAATGGTTCACAAAAAGAGAACAACCCGGATTTCTAATTACTAATCTGCAGGTATCCCAGATCGTTGTTGATACCAGGTCGAGGTACCAGGTCACGTTCTTAGCATCTAATCCTGAGCCGGTTGCGGGTCTTTTCAATGTATCATTCCGTACAGGCGGGGCAGGTGGCATGGGAGGTGGACAGATGATGTTCAGAATGGGAAGTGACCAGGGTGGCGGCAGGGGGAATTTTACAATCTCCACGCAGGGAAGAGGAATGGAAGCTTCTGATATTTCCAGGATAGTGTTTATAGGCCCTAAGGAAGCAAAGAAAATTGGTATTGTTCTGGATGCCCAGCCAAGGGCCATGATGGTCAACACACTTTTTTCGAAAAATATTCCGGGGCAAAGAACTATTACGGTAGAGGAAGTGACAAAATCAAAAGATGGTGTAAAACCATTTGAAGGTGAAGAGAAACTTACAGCAATTCCTGATTTTGAGAACCCTGATGAAATGATTGTTGATAATGAGGATCCCGGATTTTTTATCAGCAAGCAGTCGGATACAAGCCCTCTTAAAAGACTTTTCAGGATCAGGAACAATAACGGTGAAACTTACGAACAGGTAAACAATTATTATTCGCCGGAGTACTGGCAACCTGTTGTACAATCGTCCTATTATGGCAGTTATATTCTATCATCAGTATATACAAGGTCGGGTACCGGGAACAGGCAGGCTGAATGGAAAACAGCAATAAAGAAACCAGGGTATTATTCCGTTTACTTTTATGTTGGAAAGAATGTAGGGAGAATGTCTGTCAGAGGTGGCGGAGGAGGCCCCGGTGGTGGTCAGAGAGGCGGACCGGAAGGAGGTCCTGGCGGAGGCCGGCAGCAGGGAGGTATGCCCATGGGTCCTGGTGGTGAGGCCGATAGAGATTCCCCTTTCAAGGATATGCATATTAAAATTTATCACGATGAAGGTGTTGAGGAGATGACCCTTGATTACCAGAGTGCCGAAGGTGGCTGGAATAACCTGGGAAGGTATTATATATCATCAGATTCTGCGAAGGTGGTGCTCACAAACCTGTCATCGGGGAAAAGCGTGATAGCAGATGCTGTCAGGTGGACCAGGGAAAATTAGTAACAGCAATAAAGTAAAAATATAAATCAGGAACATCTCATATGAAAAAAAGTAAAACCCGTTTCAATAAAATGTTTTCGTCGTTTTTAATCCTGCTCCTCTTTCTGCCAATAAGTCTTCAAAGTTATTCACAGAAGGCACTGACACTTGAGGAGGCTTTAAAAGTAGCCGAGAATAACAGTCCTTCGATGAAGAGGACCAAGTTAAGTCTTATCCGCAGCCAGGAAAATCTTAATGCACAAAATGCTGCCCTGAAATCAAAATTTTCGCTTAAGGTCAATCCCCTGACTTTTTCTCAAAACAGGGCTCTGATACAAAGTATTTCCAGTTTCAATACCACAAAGGATGTGATCAGCTCCGGATCTCTTGTAATATCGCAACCCATTGTGTTCACAGATGCGACGCTTACTCTCAGCAACAATTTCAGTTACAACAACAACATTTATAATGAGAAGTTCCCTACTGATGGAGTAAAATTCAACAATGACCTTTCTATTAACCTGGATCAACCACTCTTCACTTACAACAAGACCAAGATGAACCTGAAGGAGCTTCAGCTTGCATTGGAGAATACACAGTTGAATTATGCGATCCAGCTGCTTTCACTCGAGAAACAGGTAGCCCAGTCATTCTATTCAGTTTACCAGGGTCAGCAGAGTCTTGAGATTTCAAAGCAGGCCTATGAAAACATGCAGAAGAGCTATGAAGTATCAAAAAACAAGGTAGACGCCGGGTTGTCGGCCCGCGAGGAGTTGTTCCAGGCAGAGTTGAACCTGGCTTCATCAAAATCTGATTTCGAGAACAGCCAGGTTTCATATGAAAATGCAAAGGATCAGTTCAAACTTCTTGTCGGGATGAGCCTTTACGATGACCTTACTGTCCTGCCTAATATTATTGTAGATACTGTTCGGATTGATATTGCCTTTGCCATCGACCAGGGTCTTAAAAACAGGATGGAGCTCCGGCAGAGTCAGATAAATATTGAGACTTCTCAGTTCGATCTTATCCAGACTAAAGCTTTAAATGAATTCAAAGGAAACCTGAGTCTCTCTTTCGGAATAAACGGACTTAATGAAACATTTACCAAGCTATATAATGACCCAAAGAACAATGAAAATGTCAACCTTACCCTGGATATTCCGCTGTGGGATTGGGGAGAAAAGAAGTCGAGGATAAAAGCTTCTGAGGCATCAATTAAATCAGCAGAAATTTCTTTTGAAGAAGAGCAAAATAATATAATTCTCAGTATAAGGCAGGTTGTCAGAAATCTTAAAAACCTGCAGAACCAGATTGAAATTGCCAAGCAGAACGTTACCAATGCACAGCTTACATACGACCTCAACCTTGAAAAATATAAGAACGGGGATCTTACCGGTATGGATCTGAATATTTATCAGAATCAGCTCTCCGAAAAACAGATCTCTTATACAAACTCACTGATATCTTACAAGCTTGAACTTCTGAATCTGAAAATTCAGACGCTCTATGATTTTGAGAGAAAAGTACCGGTTTCACCAGTAATGACGATTGAAGAATAAAATAAAATTATATCACAATGAAAAGAAATTTCCTTCTTATTGCAGCAGCAATAATTGCAATCACCGGATGCCGGAATCAGCAACAAAGCCTGACAGCCGATGTCGAAATACCTGTATCGGTTGAGGATATCCGACTGAAGTCCATTGAGGAATTTATCAATACTACAGGAACTGCATACCCGCGCGGGGAGATAGAACTTAAGTCAAAAATTTCTGCAACATACTTCCTTGAAAAGAACCCACGAACCGGTAAATACTGGCAAATGGGTGAAAGGGTAAAGGCAGGAGACCTTATAGCCCGGCTCGAGGACAGGGAATATATCATTTCTGTGAAACTGGAGACAAACCAGCTTAATCTCGAACTGGCAGAAAGTGAGCTTAAAAAGCAGGAATCACTGTATGAAAAGGGGGGTGTTACTCTTAAGGAGCTGAAAACCGCCAGTATAGAATATGAAAATGCCAAGTCGAACGTGGAGAATGCCAGGTTGCAAATGGCCAAGACAAGGATTGAGTCTCCGATTGATGGCGTTATAGTGGATTTAAGTTATTATACACAGGGTACACAGGTCGAATCAGGATCATCAATGGTTAAAATCATGGACTACCAGACGATGTACATGGAGGTCCAGCTGCCTGAAAAATATATCTCGGTGATCAAACCTAACCAGGTGGTAAGGCTTACAAACTATACCATACCCGAGGATACAATTATTGGTCATGTAACACAACTATCGCCTGCCATCGATGCTGATTCAAGAACCTTCAAGGGAAATATAGAGATTACCAACTCCAACCTTCTTCTCAGGCCCGGAATGTTCGTAAAAGCTGATATAGTTACAAATCATAAGGATTCTGTTATTGTCATTCCAAAGAGCATTATACTCTCACGCCAGAGAGGAAAAACCGTATTCATCATTGACCGGGGTGTAGCAATGGACAGGATAATAGAAACAGGACTCGAGAATCTCACTGATGTGGAAGTAACCAGGGGCCTGATGAAAAATGACCGCATAGTCATTAGCGGTTATGAAACACTGAGCCCCAGATCGAAGGTAAAAATTGTTAAATAACTGGTATGAATAAAATTGCACAATTTGCAGTTAAGTACCCGGTAACAGTCTTAATGTTTGTGCTGGGGATCGCACTCCTGGGCTATATTTCCTTTGGGAAACTGGGAACCGATCTTTTCCCCGACCTCAATAACCCCAAAATTTATATTGAGCTTTCGGCTGGTGAAAAACCGCCTGAGGAAGTGGAAAAAAACTATGTCGATCAGATTGAATCACTTGCGATGCGACAGAGCGATGTGGTACAGGTCTCTTCCGTATCAAAAGCAGGATCAGCAACAATTACAGTTGAGTATGACTGGAATAAGGATATGGATGTTGCTTTTCTTGATCTGCAGAAAGAACTCAATTCATTCGCCCAGAATTCTGACCTGGTAGATTTTTCCATTTCACAATACGATCCAAATGCAGCCCCTGTAATGATTGTCGGTTTCCGTAACGACAAGATTACAAACATGGATGAGCTGCGCCAGGTTGCAGAAAATTACATACGAAATGAACTTGTCAGGATAGAAGGTATTGCTGATGTTAAACTTACAGGCGATGAAGAAGGCGAAATAATTATTGAAACCAACAATTACCTGCTCCAGTCTTTCGGGATATCCTCCGATGTTATCACCTCACAGATAAGTGCCTACAACAGGAATGTTTCAGGCGGCTCAATCGTCGATATGGGGACAAAATATACTGTAAAAGGTGTAACTGTACTGGAGAGCATCAAAGATCTTGAAAATATTATTGTCGGGTTCAAATCAATATCCTCATCGACAGGTACTTCGACAAGTCAGGCGGCTACCTCCGCATCAACATCAGAAAGGGTACCTGTATATCTCAGGGATGTTGCAACAATCAGAACAGGAAATAAGGATCCTGAAAATATTGTTACAATTAACGGGGAGAGATGTGTGGGCCTTTCGATTTATAAAGAGCCCAAGTTTAACACTGTCGATGCTGTAAAAAGTCTGGAAACGGAAATCACGGTTTTGGAAAAAGCTTTGCCGGGATATGAATTCATAAAAGTACAGGATCAGGGCAATTATATCCATAATGCCATTGGCGAGGTAAAGAATACATTAATAATAGGAATTATTCTTGCCGTATTTGTACTTTATATTTTCCTAAGAAGAATTGGTACTACCCTGGTCATAAGCCTGGCAATACCAATCTCAATGATTGCCACATTTAACCTGATGTATTTCAATCATCTGACACTTAACATTATGACGCTGGGAGGGCTTGCACTTGGAGCCGGGATGCTTGTTGATAATGCAATTGTTGTGCTTGAGAACATTACCAGGCTGAGGGAAGAAGGAATACCTCTTAAAGAGGCTGTTATCAACGGCACAGGGCAGGTAGGTGCTGCCATAACCTCTTCAACCATTACGACAATAGTTGTATTCCTGCCCATAGTATATCTTCATGGCGCTTCAGGAGAAATGTTCAAGGACCAGGCCTGGACAGTGGCCTTTGCCCTTCTTTCTTCTCTGGTGGTTGCCATGCTTGTGATCCCGATGCTGGTTTCCACACTTTTCAAGGATAAGGAAAAGGTATCACAAATGAGAGCACCTTATCAGTTTAAAGGCTATTCAAGGTTTCTCGAAAAGGTAGTTGAAAAAAGAGGTCTTGTGATCATTCTTTCTGTGATTCTTCTTGCAGGAAGTGTTCTTCTCATCCCTCAGCTCGGAAGTGAATTTATGCCAAGATCCGAATCGTCGGAGTTTACCCTGAATCTTACTTTACCTGAGGGTACCAGTCTTGAAAGGACCTATAGCACCGCAACAAAGACTGAAGGAATAATAAGAGAACTGCTCGGCGATAAACTTGATATGATTTATTGCCAGACAGGAAAAAGCAGCACTTCATCCCTTACCGAAACAACTGGAACCGAGGGAGAAAATACTGCCTCAATGAAGATCAGGCTTAAGAGCGAATATGCCAGGATGTCGGAAGATGCCATTACCCTTATCGACAATTACCTGGGTACGGTACCCGATCTTGAAGTCAGCTTTGCCAGGGAGGAAACAGCACTCCAGACATCCCTGGGGACAACTGAATCTCCTTTCATTCTTGAAGTTTCCGGTGATGATTATACTGAGCTTGAAAGAATATTAAATGAGTCTAAGACAATACTTGAAAAAAATACCGGGCTCTACAATATCACCACATCTCTGGATGAGGGCACCCCTGAAGTTGAGATCGCAATAGACCGCTTTAAAACAAGTTACTACAGTGTTACAGTTGAAAGCATTACAAACCAGATCAAGAATTTCCTCGAGGGTTCGTCGGCAGGGAGCTTTGAACAAAACGGGGAGATGAAGGATATTACTGTAAAACTTGAGGATGTTTCGCTGTACCAGCTTAAAGATATTATGATCACTGCCGGAAGTGTGAAAGTTCCGCTCAGTGAACTTGCTGATATAAAAAGCATAAAGACTCCACGGGAAATCACACGGAGAAACCAGGCAAGGACATGTTACCTTTATGCCAATGTCAATGAAAATGTTGCATTCGACAAGGTTATAAAAGATTCCAGGGAGACCCTTAAGGCAGTAACCCTTCCGGTGGATTACAAAATGGATTTCACCGGCGAAGAGCTAAAAAGAAAGGAATCAACATCTAATCTTTCATTTGCGCTGATACTCTCGCTGATCCTGGTGTTCATGGTTCTGGCAGCTCAGTTTGAATCGGTCATTCAGCCATTCGTGATCATGCTTACCATTCCACTGGCGGGAGTAGGAACCATACTTACATTCTTCCTTCTGGGCAAAACTCTTAACATGATGGCTTATATTGGAATAATAATGTTAGGCGGGATAGCGGTCAATAATGCAATACTTCTGATTGACCGTATAAACCAGCTCAGGGAATCAGGAATGAACAAAAAGGAAGCTGTTGTCCTCGCCGGGTCGCAAAGGATAAGGCCTATTCTTATGACAAGCCTGACGACAATTCTAGCGCTCTTACCTCTCACAATAGGGTTCGGCGAGAGTGCATCTCTGAGAGCTCCAATGGCCCTGGCAGTTACTGGTGGACTATTCTCATCAACCCTCCTGACGCTTGTCATCATCCCATGTGTATACTGGGTTTTCGACAGTTTCAGCGCATGGATTACAGGGTCCGGGAAGAAGAAAACCGAAGCAATCTAACTTCTTATAAGGCACGACATGGACTTTATCCTGAAAAGAAGAATTCTGATCATAATGCTCTTTGCCGGCATTTCAATGCTCGGTTATGTCTCTTATAAGAAACTTGCAGTTGAGCTGATTCCGAGCTCAGAGCTTCCGACAATGGTTGTTCAGGTGGGCACTTCCCTTGAAATGGATCCTTCATATATTGAAACACAGGCTGTAGTACCTCTTGAAGGAGCAATAGGGACACTTGAAGGCATTGAAAAAATTGAATCAACGATAACTTCCAGGTATGGTACAATAACCATATATTATAATCAAAATGCCGACTTAAAATACGGGTACCTGAAACTCCAGGAGAAAATTGATCTTGCTAAAAGCTCAATACCTTCTGATTTTCAGATCAATGTAATGAAAGTTGACCTGGAACAGCTGAATAACCAGTTTATGGAGCTCCAGGTAAGAGGTGAAGGAGGCGTTGACCGGATCCGTAACATTGCTGACAGGGAAGTCAGTCCTGAACTCGAAAACCTGGATGGCATTGCAGGTGTCGAGGTTTATGGAGGACAGGAAAATTCAATTGAAATCAGGCTTAATGAGAAAGCCTGCAAGGCATATGGCATAACAATGAGCCAGGTGCGGAATCTCCTGAACAATAATGGTGCCGATAAAACATTTGCCGGAAAAGTCTATAATGCCGGCAATGAACTGTTTGTTAATGTTACGTCAGAGTATACTGATGTCAAGGATATTGGCAATATAATCGTTAAACAGAACGGCCCGGTACTCCTTCGCGATATCGCACAGATCTTTTTCGGGGTGAAGGAACAATCTTCATACAGTCGTGTCAACGGAATGGACGCCGTTACAATCTCGCTGGTTAGGGATAACCAGGCAAACCTGATAGATCTTTCTCACAGGACCCTCGATCAGATCGATGAACTCAACCTCCGGCTCAGGAAAATGAATGCGGAGATTGTCGTTCAGAACAACAGCGCCGAAATGATGGAGGAGAACATTGACCAGATAATAAATCTTGCATTAACCGGGGGTATTCTGGCAATTCTTATACTCTGGTTTTTCCTGCGTAATATCCGGCTGGTAGGTGTAATCGGGGTTTCTATACCTGTCTCAGTATATACTGCATTCAATTTCTTTTATGCCAACGACATATCTATCAACAGCCTGACACTCGTCGGCATGGCTCTTGCTATAGGAATGCTTGTAGACAACTCCGTTGTTGTGCTGGAGAATATTTACAGGCTGGCGGGTACGGGAAAAGACAACGAAACAGCTGTAAAACAGGGGACCAGGGAAGTCTGGAGGTCGATCCTAGCATCAACACTCACGACAATTATTATTTTCCTCCCCTTTATTTTCTCGTCAAACTTTGTTATAAAGCTGGTCATTAAAAATATCGGGGTCTCCATAGTAACAACTCTTCTCGTCTCTTTGCTTGTTGCCTTACTTCTGATCCCTATGGCCACATATTTCCTTTTGACACGTACATCCAAAGGAAAGTCAGAGATATACCAGAAAGTCTCAATTCATAACAGGCTGATACAGGGATATCACCTGATACTCAAGGCAAGCATGCGAAATCCTGCTGCAACAATTATCTCCTCTCTTGTTGTTTTCTTTGCTGCGCTGCTTATCAGTCTGACCTTAAGCCTTAATTCAACACAGGAAATTGAGACGCCTAGTTTCAGGCTTTCAGTAACCATGCCGTCCGGGTCAACCCTGGAAAAAACAGATGCCGTTGTTTCAGAAATAGAATCGCGGCTTGCTGATTTAGCTGAAAAACAGGACATTATAAGTAGAATAGAAGAAGAGAAAGCAACTGTAACGGTAAATCTTGCTGAAGACTGGGACAAGAAAAGCAAGAGATCGCTTGCTGAGATTAAAAATGATATAGAAGATAAAACAAAGAATATCTCATCTGCAGAAATAAGCATGGATGAGGTATCTGCGAGTGGTGGCTTCACAAACCTCGCTTCTGCTGCATCTGCCAACCCCGGGGGTAATATGCTGAATATGCTGGGGCTTGGCTCAACAAGTGAAAGCGTAATAATCAAAGGCCAGAACTTTGAAGACATGAGGAACCTGGCTGAAGATATTGAATCATATATTGATGAGCTGACAACAATAAGGAGTGTAAATGTCAATGTACAGTCAAGCACACCTGAAGTGAGGCTGGTCTTTGATATGGACTACATCAACAGGAATGGGTTTACACTCAATAATATTTCTGCTGCACTGGCTACATTCGGACGTGAGTATTCTTCCGGTGCAACATTCAAGCAGGGAACCGAAAACTATGATATAATTCTAAAATATGCTGATGAAAATGGTGAAGTAAAGGAGAATACCGATAAAACCATCGATGACCTTAAGGACCTTGAAGTGACTTCTTCCTCGGGTTCAATAATGAATATGGAAGAACTTGCCAATATAGTGTTCACTTATGGTATGGGAAATATTCACCGTGAAAACCAGGAAAAAAGAGTTACGGTAACCTACAGTTTTACCGATGAAATAAAAAATTCAAAGGATCTGCTCCAGGGGGCACGCGATGAGATAGAAACACTGGTAGCGGGACTTAATATTGCTCCAGGTCTTGCCGTGGAAGTGGTTCATGAAGAGGACACTATGAAGGATTTCTATCTTCCACTGGGAATCGCGTTCATCCTTATCTTTATGATCCTTGCAGCTGTCTTTGAATCCCTTTGGATACCCTTTGTTCTTATTTTCAGCATCCCGCTTGCAGGGCTGGGTTCAATAATTGCTCTTATACTTACAGGCAATACTCTTCTGAACCTCAATACAATGACGGGATTCCTTATACTTCTGGGAATTGTTGTCAACAACGGGATCATTCTCATAGACTATACAAATATTCTTCGAAAAAGGGGATTCAGACGCTCCAGGGCACTGATGACAGCAGGGATGGCAAGGTTACGGCCTATTCTGATCACTGCCTCCACCACAGTTATTGCAATGGTGCCTCTGGCTATGGGACAGGCTGAATATGTTTCAGTTATAGGCGCAGCGTTTGCGATAACTGTAATTGGTGGTCTGACGATGAGCACCATGCTGACCCTGGTCTTTATCCCTACATTTTACTCCGGACTGGAGAATGCACTCGACTGGTTCAAATCTCTACGCCTGAGGAACATGATCATCCAGGGAATAATTTTTATTGTCCTGATATTCTTTATTTATACCAGGATCGATAAATTCCTTTGGCAGCTGATCACAACTATCCTGTCGGTGATACTTGTACCGGCAAGCACCTGGTTTATAATGAACAGCCTCAAAAAAGCAAGGGAAACAGTCATCCCTGCAGAGGAAAGTATTACGATAAAAGTCCAAAGCCTGGTGAAGATATATGAACGGGAAAGCAGGTGGGCGAGAGAATGGAGAGCAGGTGAAAAAATCAGGAAACGTCTTGGATTTGTCAAAGAATACACATCCTGGAAAGACCTGGTCAATATTGCATGGCAGGTCCCTGTACTGGCATTTATAATATATTTTACCTATTTCTACCTGAAAAACGGATTCTGGATTTTTGTATTCAGCCTCATCGCATGGTTTACACTTTCAGGAATCTGGAACTCCGTAAGGGAACTGGTAAATAACATAGCATCTGAAAGAAAGAAGAAATGGATTATCAGGACAAGGCAAATTTTGGATTTTGTAATTTTCTGGATTATCCCGCTCCTGAACCTGGTCTTTTTCCAGCTAAAATGGGAAAACATCGTTGTTGTCCTTATTTTAGGATTCCTGTGGTTTACCGGACTGTTCATCTATAAGACCGGTCAGAAGCTTACTAAAGAAAACATCGATATTTACAGGCTTGAAGGAAAATTCAGGGGTCTCAGGAAAACTATTTATAAGATTGTTGCAGCAGTCCCGCTTATTGGAAAGAGGAAAAAACCATTCAAGGCCCTGAGTTGTGTAAGTATGGAAATAGGCAATGGTATGTTCGGCTTGCTTGGCCCAAATGGAGCCGGGAAAACTACCCTGATGAGGATCATCTGCGGAATCCTGGAGCAAAGCTATGGTAAAGTGTGGATAAACGGACTCGACACCCAGTCCAGGCGTGAAGAGCTGCAGGGGCTTATCGGGTACCTGCCACAGGAATTCGGCAGTTATGAAAATATGACTGCACATGAATACCTCCACTACCAGGGTATGCTGAAGAATATAGTTGATGCAAAGACAAGGGAAGAGAGGGTTACATACGTCCTTCAGGCTGTTCACATGGAAGAGCACAGGCATGAAAAAATTGGATCCTATTCAGGTGGCATGAAACAGAGAATGGGAATTGCCCAGATTCTTCTTCATCTTCCAAGAATACTTGTAGTTGATGAACCTACAGCAGGTCTTGATCCGAGGGAGAGAATAAGATTCAGAAACCTGCTTGTCGAATTGAGCCGTGAAAGAGTGGTTATCTTTTCCACCCATATAATCGAGGATATTTCAAGCTCCTGTAACCAGGTGGCTGTACTTAATAAGGGTAAATTAAGGTATCTCGGAAAACCTATTGACATGACCAGGGAAGCTGAAGGACATGTATGGCAGTTTAAAATTCCTTCTGATGATTTCAGCAAGTTTGTAAGTGAACATCTTGTTGTACACCATATGACAGAAAACGGTTTCGTAAGAATGAGGGTCATTGCTGAATCAAGACCCTACGAAGATGCCGTGTCAGTGCTGCCAAATCTGGAGGATGCCTACCTGTGGCTATTAAGGAAAAAAGACAATAATGGGAAGGAATAATGTGCGTATAAAACTATACTTATGAAGTCCAATGCACTATACAATTACGTCACGCTTGTCTGGAAAATGATCTCCTACAACCTGAAGATCATTTTTGCAAACAAGTTCATCTGGTTTCTGGCAGGGTCAATCCTTTTCTACCTGGGGCTTTCTGTTATTTATGTGTTTTCAGTTGATGTCTCAAGGATGCAGGATCTCTACGAAACATTTATGTTCTGTGGAATTCTGCTTGTCTTCTACCCTGCCGTCTTCGGAATACAGAACGACCAGGATGCCAGGACCATTGAAATATTATTCGGCATACCCAACTACCGTTATAAAGTATGGCTTGTAAGGGTATTACTGATCTTTGCGATTACCTGGCTTATTATGGTAGCATTTACATTCCTGTCATCGGTTATGATAGTCAGATTCCCTATTTTCAGGATGACAAGCCAGGTTATGGTACCGGTAATCTTCCTGGGAATGATGGCTTTTATGCTTTCAACAGTTATCAGAAATGGCAATGGCACCGCGGTTATTATGATCATATTCGGCATAATATTCATGATTCTTCAGGAACCTCTCAGGAAAAGCCAGTGGAATGTATTTCTCAATCCATTCAGTCCTTCTTATGATGTCAACGAGACTACCTGGGCTATAATAGCCACAAAAAACCGGATAATCCTGGTTATCGCGACTGTTATATTCTTATTGGGGGGCCTTTATAATCTTCAGAAAAGGGAGAAATTCATGTAGAGAAGTACCGGACTTTTATATTTGCTAAACAGCGATCCTCTGTTTTCTGATTTCCTGTTAGTATAATATTAAAGGAGTCCCTTGGATCTTTAATAAACTCATGTAATAGCTTGATAATCCATTTACTATTCTATCCCCAACGACTCTTTGGGCACAAGTTTCCCTGGCAGATTGTTTAAATAGCATAAGGTTACCGTGACCTTTAGATGATTAACAAACTAAAGGGGATTCCTCACTCCGTTCGGAATGACAGATTTTCTTAGGGAAACCGGGAAGAAGCGGCGATTCGCATTTATATTATTTGATTGTATTCTAAAAGCCATCTGCGAATCGCCGCTTCTTCCCCTCTATCTCAATACTTTAAATGTCATTCCGAGTCCCACTCAAACGGGACGAGGAATCTCCCTATTTGATAAAGATGTGTATATAGAGCAGTAACCCAAAGGGGGTGCAAATTGACTTTGGCTGCATCATGCGCGTACTGTTATGCCTGGTTCTTACTTCCTACTGGAGCCGGGCAAAACAAAGAATATAGATGTAATCTTGTACATGATTCCTGATACTCATGGGATATTTAAAATGTACTGTGAATCAGTAAAGAAGACTTGTTCTGATTTGCTGTTTCTATATTTTATGTTATCCGCAAACAGCCATAAAATGAGGAAAATATAATTTTGGTACGCCTTTTGCATTACAACATGTGAAGTCTAATACTTACTGAAATGAAAAAGTCAATTTTAACATCGATACTCGCAGCCCTGGTCGCCTTCGGGACCACAGCAAAAGCACAGGATTTTCCTGATGAATACCTGGGACTGCCAGGAGATAATCTTAACCTCTACGCTGTTATGAAGCTCTTCCAGGAGTCAGAGACTCTGGAAGGTTTTGAAAGAAATCTGAACGATGAAAACTCCAGGATCAATAACCTTGACCTCAACGGAGATAACATGATCGATTACATAACTGTTACTGACTACTCCGACAGAGATGATCATACAATAGTTTTGCGTGTGGCTCTTAACAGGAAGGAATTCCAGGATGTTGCAGTTTTTACTGTCCAGCGCTTTAATAATGGTTCGGTCCAGATTCAGCTTATCGGCGATGAAGCTCTTTATGGGAAGAATTACATAATAGAGCCTATATATGAAGAGACTCCAAACCCAGGTTATACGGGACGACCTGAAAACAGGACCTATGTAACTGTGGTTCGTACCACTCCGTACGACATTGCAGCATGGCCTCTGATAAGGTTCATTTATCTTCCAAACTATATAGCCTGGCGTTCAGCCTGGTACTGGGGATATTACCCCGATTGGTGGAGTCCATGGCGCCCCTACTACTGGCACTACTACTACGGGTATCATTATAACTGGTACAATGACTACTACGCACATTACCACCACTGGAATGTATGCCGCTGGAACAGGTATAACGACTTCTACTACCATGGTGTCCGGGCCTACTCTCCTACAGTAGTTGTAAATATCAACAAGAACGTTTACCGGACCACATATTCTCATCCCGAGCAGAGAAAAGAGGGTGAAGCTCTTTATACCAGGACAAACCCGGACAGAGGTACGAGGACAATGGAAAGCAGGCAGCCAAATGGGAACCGTCAGCCGGCAAACGCCAGCAGGCAGCCCCAGGGAACCAGCAGGGAAGCTACCAGGTCTTCAGGTGGTCAGAATAATAGCTCTGCAGGAAGATCCCAGAATTCAGGACGAACTAATCCATCAGCTTCAGGGAGAAGTGAGTACAAACCTGAACAAAGCAGAAGCAGCCAGAATGCAGGTTCGACAAGAACCAATCCTTCGGCTTCAGGAAGAAGTGAATATAAACCTGAACAAAGCAGAAGCGGGCAGAACGCAGGTTCATCACAGAGCCGGAACAATCAAAGTGCACGTTCTGCTCAAACCAGCAGAAGTACTGCTAATGCAGGTTCTTCAAAAAGCAGCAGGAGCAGCCAGTCTGCAAGATCATCGCAGAACAGCAGAAGCAGCCAGGGAACAAGAGCTTCCAGCTCATCAAACCGCAGCCAGAAATCCTCTGCCAGCAGAAGCAGCCAGTCAGGCAAATCTTCCTCATCAAAGTCCTCAGGCAGTGACAAGGATTCAGGTTCACGGAGAAAATAGTTTCAACTCCATAATATCTCATGCGACCGGGCCCCAATTCCCGGTCGTTTTTTTTCATCCCCTTGTTTCACCATAGTAATCAATACTGTTAAATAATTAACAATCACCTGTGCTTTTTATAATTCACAGGATTTTTTAGTAACTTGGATGGTTCTAGAGAAGAAAAACGTCTGTGTCGCAAATTAATAGCTAATTCTAAAGAGAGATGAGAAATCCAAGGAAGGACCATGAATTGCCTGTTGCTGTAGCCAAATGGGGATGGAAGTATCATCATCTCGGGATTCCCACAAAAGTCAAAATGCCTGGGGAGAAATACCTGCAGCAGTTCAGATTCTATGTTTCCGGATTTGATAAAAGCCCGTTTGGTATTGAGTGGATGCGGTTTGCTGAGGAGTGCCCGCAACCGGAACTTATCCGCGAAATACCCCACCTTGCCTTCGAAGTAAATGATATAGATCTTGAAATCAGAAAGCATAATCTTAAGGTCATCTCTGGTCCTGCCTCAAATACCGATGGAATTAAGGTTGCAATGATCGAACATGATGGTGCGCCTGTTGAACTTATTGAATTTACGATTAACAAAAAGAAGAACCATTAATCCTTAAGTTAATGTTCACAGGCTGCAAGAATACAACAACCCGGGAAAAGATCTTTTTGATTAATTTCCTTCTTTTTAGCATCCCCCTGTTCACTTTCGGGCAATATACTTCTGTTGAACAGATCCAGGTCTTTGGAAACCGGATTAATAACCCGGTAGAAGTCGAAGTGAAAAGGAATCAGGACAAATTGCTGTTCTATGCGAATAACAAATCATTCTATAATTATGATTTTAATCTGACATTCGCCGAACTGCAGAATCTCACACCCAGGATGTTCAATTACAAAACACTTTTACATCCTGGCACTAACAAATTATTTGATCTTACTGTCTCTGACAAGGAACAACCTGTAAACTACCACTATCAGTTCACATTCAGGATGTATATTTCAGGAAACCCCGACTTTTCATATCCATACCTGGTTCCTGTCAGCAAAGGAAAGACAGTTATCCTGGATACGATGAAAATTCAGAATAACAATATCATTTTTCGTAATCATTTTGTTCTGAACCAGGGAGATACGGTTTTCGCTGCAAGAAAAGGCAATATAACCGCAATCCCCGACGAAAGTGGCAGATACGAAAGAATAATGATGAGTACAAGTCTGGAAATTCTGCACGCCGACGGTTCCATTGGAGTTTATCTTGGTGTCGATCCTCTAAAGCTTCTTGTTAAACCAGGACAAACTGTTTATCCCGGTCAGCCGCTTGGTATTATTGGTGAAAGTAATATACTTATTTTTCATGTCTTCGGCATGCAGGAAGAGTCCAGAATAAAAACTATCACAGCCTGCTTTTCTGGGATGAATGGTGAGATCATTCAATCTGACCTTATAAACGGCACCAAAATTTATTACCCTGAAAACATCATCAGGAAAGAGCTTACATCGAAGGAGATCAAAAAATATGAAAAAGGAAACCTTTATCGAAAGGAATAACCTCGACCAGACATACTCCTACCTTGCTTTGCGAAAGGCTGTGGGATGGATAGGCATTCTTCTACCTGTCGTACTTTCACTCGGGGCCATAGTGTTATTCGGAGAATCACGCATCAGGAACAATATAAGCCTGTACTACTTTTCGCCTATGAGAGATGTTTTTGTAGGAGCTATTTCTGCCATCTCCCTGTTCCTGTTTTTCTATAAAGGTTATGACAAGTGGGATAACCGTGTTGCTGACCTTGCAGGCATCTTCGCACTTGGAATTGCGCTTTTCCCTACTGTTCCAGATGGATCATATAATGTCTCTGCAATAATACATTTTATCTGTGCCTCTTCTTTCTTTGTAATTCTGTCAGCAATGTCAGTTTTTTTATTTACGAGGTCGAAGCCCGAACCCACCATGCGAAAGCTTATCAGGAATAAGATCTATGTTATCTGCGGGCTGGTAATGACAGGGAGCCTGATTTCCATACTGGTCTTCTTCATATTTTTTGAAAAGAATAATCCAGGTTCAACATTTGTATTCTGGGGTGAGACGATAGCACTACTGGCTTTCGGAATATCCTGGCTTACAAAGGGAGGCACCCTCTATCCAGATAAAAAGGTTAAAAGCTGACTCAATGATAATAAACAGAAAAGTCCGGTACAATTATTGAGGGTAATCATAAGACCTAATCTGCCATGAGAAAACTTGCTTCGCTTCTGTTTATCACAACCATTCTTTACGGATGTTCTGATGAAAAGATAGAAATAGACCCGGATAACCTGTTGATCGGAATCTGGAATTATTCTGAATACCTCGGTAATTCGAGTATTTATTTACGAAGCAACAGTTTCATCGATGAACATTGTTACCAGTTCAATGCCGATGGTACACTTCTCGAAAGAAAAAATGCAGGCTGGTGCGGAACTCCCCCTGTGACATATGCCGATTATGCCGGTACATGGCGGATCATCAATGATACACTGATCGGAATTGATGTTGCCTACTGGGGTGGAAACACACGATATAATCTTGATATTGAATCAGTTGACGAAGTTTCGCTGAGCATTATCCAGCTTCCAGTAAGCGATCTGGAGGATCCTGAATAAGTATAAAATATTCTGTAAATCTGTCTTAACCCTGGTTCGGCCGGGGTCTCATTCAAATGGGTGCTCTCTGCTGAAATCAGGCCTGTAATTGAGATACGAATCCATATCCTGTATAAACCCGTTCCTGAAGCCCAGGTTATCCATTTCCTCAGCCACAGATTCATATTCTGATTTGTAAAGTACCCTGTTCAGCAATGGATGATTCTTCACCCGCGGAACAGGATGGTACTGCGACATCAGTGAGAGATTTACACCGGGAGAGAGCTCTTCAGCCAGTAACCTGAGAACGCTTTTACTCTCTTCAGCATGCCCCGGTAAAACGAGATGCCTGATCAGCAATCCATTTTCAGCCCTGCCCTTTTCATCTGTCTGAAGGCCTGAACCCTTCTGCCAGTACATCTTTTTTATGGCCTTCATGGCTATTTCACTATAGTCGTCGGCATCTGAGAGACTTGCAGAAATTTGAGATGTTACATACTTATAATCGGGGAGGTAAACATCGATAATCCCTTCAAGACTCTCAATTGTTTCAACCTTATCATAGCAATTTGTATTATAAACCGTTACCGGGTTCAGCCCTCTGCTTTTTAGTCCCCGGATTATGGCTTTGACCTGAGGAACCATGTGAGAAGGCGAAACGAAGCCGACTGCAATGATCCCTTTCGCCAGTATTGCCTCAACCTGGTCTAAGACAGATTCCATTGTATCATTTCCTTTCCGGAGTTCACTATCCGGGCGGCTTATGTCCTGGTTCTGGCAATAGATACATCTCAGGTTGCAGCCTGTAAAGAAGATATTACAAATTCCATCAGGGCCACTTATTGGGGGTTCCTCTCCACGGTGAATACAGACAGATGCTATATTCAGCCCTGCATCCATACCACAATAACCGCTCCCCCCTTCAAACCTGTTGATCCTGCATTCACGCGGACAGAGAGTACAGCATGAAAGGAGCTCTTCTTCTTCACTGGTATAATATCCTGTTCTCACTTGGTTATACTTCTTTATGAATTTAATTCGCAATTCATTATGGCATTAACTGAGTGCACCCGGTCAAATATATATTTATTGAATCCATTGTACAAAGGTACACCAGGTTATCTTAAATATTTATACCTAATATTGCTATTTCCAAAACATTAATTATCTTTGCATCCGATTTGAGGGGTATTTGAGCCTAGGGGACCACAGTCCCCTATTTTGTTATCTTAAGAAAAGATGATAGAGAAAACAAGAGTCGAAGAGCTTGTAAAAGAGTTCATTAACGAAACCGGGATCTTCCTTGTTGCTGTAAAAGTAAGCAGTGCCAACAGGATAACTGTTCTTGTTGATACCATGAAAGGAATCTCAATTGATGAATGTGTTTCGGTTCACAGGCATCTTGAAAATAGTCTTGACCGGAATGTTGAAGATTACGAGATGCAGGTATCATCGCCGGGCCTTGATCTGCCGTTCGTTGTTATTGAACAGTATTATAAAAATGAAGGTAAAAAGGTTGAGGTGATTACTGCTGATGGTGAGAAATATACCGGGATCCTGAAAAATGTTACAGGTGGTGGTTTCGAACTTGAGACAGAGATAAAAGTGAAAGGAAAATCGAAGGAAACAAGAGAGATATCTTTCAACTTCGACCAGGTTAAAGCAACTAAGGTTAATTTGATAATTAAGTAATTATAAGAGGTTTACACCAGATGGAAAATGTAAATTTGATCGACACCTTTTCGGAATTCAAAGAGCTGAAGAATATTGACCGCCCGACTATGATGAGCGTGCTTGAAGATGTATTCAGGGGCATGCTTGCCAAGAAGTATGGTTCAGCTGATAATTTCGATATTATCGTAAACATTGATAAAGGTGACTTCGAAATTTGGAGAAACAGGGTGGTTGTAGATGATGACGAACTCACCGATCCCATAACCCAGATTCCGCTCTCCGAAGCTAAAAAGATTGACGACGACTATGAGGTAGGCGAAGATGTTTCTGATGAAGTTAAGTTTCTTGACTTCGGAAGAAGGGCTATTCTCTCTCTAAGGCAGAACCTTACTGCAAGGATCCTCGACCTTGAAAAAAATAATATATACATGAAGTATAAAGACAGGATAGGAGAGATAGTTACAGGTGAGGTATACCAGGTCTGGAAAAGGGAGATCCTGATTCTTGATGATGACGGTAATGAGCTAATACTTCCGAAAAGCGAACAGATTCCTTCTGATCACTTCCGCAAGGGCGATTCGATCAGGGCTGTGGTAATTAAAGTTGAAATGAGGAACAATACCCCGTTCATCATTCTCAGCCGTACCTCCCCGGTATTCCTTGAGAGACTCTTTGAGCTGGAAGTACCTGAGATATTTGATGGCCTTATCACAATCAAGAAGATCGTCAGGGTACCGGGCGAACGCGCCAAGGTTGCTGTGGAATCATACGACGAAAGAATAGACCCTGTAGGTGCTTGCGTGGGTATGAAAGGCTCCAGGATCCATGGTATTGTCAGGGAGCTTAGGAATGAGAATATCGATGTAATAAACTTTACTTCCAATAATCAGTTATTTATCCAGAGAGCCCTCAGTCCGGCAAAGATTACATCAATTAAACTGATTGAAGAGACTAAAAAGGCTGAGATTTACCTTAAACCGAATGAAGTTTCACTGGCTATCGGTAAGGGCGGACTCAATATTAAGCTTGCAAGTCAGCTCACAGGTTATGAGATAGATGTTTACAGAGAACCGGGTGGTGAAGATGAGGAAGATGTCAACCTGGAAGAATTCAGGGACGAAATCGAAGAATGGATAATTGACGAACTGAAAGCAATAGGTTGTGACACTGCAAGAAGTGTCTTGAATCTTTCAATCAGTGACCTGGTGAAGAGGACAGATCTTGAAGAAGAAACTGTTAAGGAGGTTGTAAATATATTAAAAGCTGAATTTGAACAATAGATATTTAAATCACATTTTCAGAGGTTTTAAACAGGCGAGGCATATTCTATGACAGAAGACGTAAAGGCAACGAGATTAAGCAAGGCGGCCCGGGAGTTTAATGTGGGTATCTCCACCATTGTGGAGTTTCTGCACAAGAAAGGGTTTACACTTGATCCTAATCCTAACACAAAACTCCCTCATGAGGCTTATCTCCTGCTGGTAAAGGAATACAGTACGGATATTAGCGCCAAGAAAGAATCCGAGAAACTGGCTCTTAAAGACCTTCACAGGAAAAAAGAGACACTGTCGATTGATGATTTCTCAGAAAAAGGTAATGCTGAAGAGCCCGAAAAGGATGATGAGATCATAGTCAAAGATTCATCTTTGCACGCAGCTACTGTTGATCTCAAGGCTGATATCAAAAAACCTGACATTAAGCTTGTCGGGAAAATTGACCTGGAAAAAACTATGAAACCCAAGGTTGCTCCAACAAAAGAGGAACCTGATAAAAAACCTTCCAAAAAAGCCGCTGAACCTGAAAAAGAGGAGAAAAAGAAAGCTCCTGTTGTTGCAGAGCCGGTTGCTGCCACGGAAGAAACCAAACCTGCTGTCGACCTGGTTATACTTGGCAAGATCGACCTCGATTCAATTGCCGGAACCGGTAAGAAAGATAAAAAAGCGCCAAAGGCTGAACCTGAAGAAAAACCTGTTGAGGAAGTCCAGGTTAAACATAAGGTTGAAGAACCCGTTGAAAAACCAGTGGTCATCGAAGATGTCCCTGAAGTAATTATTGAAAATGATATCCCTGCTGATACTGAAGAAAAAAATGTTGAAGTTTACAGAACAGGGGTTGCAAAACTCTCTGGTCCTACAGTTGTTGGCAAGATCGACCTTCCTGTTGAGGAAAGGAAAAAGAGCTCTCCCTACCAACCGGTAAAGGTAAACGGCGACCAGGATTTCAGAAGGAAAAAGAAAAGAAAGAGAATTACCAAAGAAAAAGAGCAGGTCTCTGTTGTACGTCCCGATGCAGCCGGAGAAAGAAAAGACAAAGCTGGTAAAAAGCCATTGAAGAAAAGACCGGTCAGGGCTGAAGTGGATGAGGAAGAGGTTCAGAAGCAGATAAAAGAAACTCTTGCAAGGCTGACAACAAAAGGTAAATCTAAAGGATCGAGGTACAGAAGAGAAAAGAGGGAAGCAATCAGCCAGCAGAGGAGAGAGGTTGAAGACAAGATCGAACAGGACAAGAATATCCTCAAAGTAACTGAATTCGTTTCAGTTAATGAGCTTGCCATAATGATGAACATACCGGTTACGGATATCATCTCCACATGTATGAACCTGGGATTGTTCGTTTCAATAAATCAGCGTCTCGACGCTGAGACCATGTCGTTGCTGGCAGATGAGTTCGGCTTTAAGGTCGAATTTGTGAGCGCCGAGCTGCAGGAAGCTGTCAGGGAAATTGAAGACAGCGAGGATGAACTTATGCCAAGGCCTCCCATCGTTACAGTAATGGGACATGTCGACCATGGAAAAACAAAGCTTCTCGACTACATACGCCGGACAAACGTAATTGCCGGTGAAGCTGGTGGTATAACCCAGCATATCGGTGCTTATGCTGTTCAGCTCGACGACGGCCGTAAGATCACATTCCTTGATACTCCGGGTCACGAGGCATTTACTGCCATGCGTGCCAGAGGTGCCCAGATAACCGATATAGCCATTATTGTTGTTGCTGCCGATGATGGTGTAATGCCACAGACAATTGAAGCTATCAACCATGCCTCTGCCGCAGGTGTACCTATTGTATTTGCGATCAATAAGATTGATAAGCCGACAGCAAATTCTGATAAGATAAAAGAAGCACTTGCCAATATGAATTATCTTGTTGAGGACTGGGGTGGAAAGTTCCAGTCTCAGGAGATATCGGCAAAAACAGGACTCAACATTGAGATCCTACTGGACAAGGTACTTCTCGAAGCTGAAATGCTCGATCTTAAAGCTAATCCCTATAAACCAGCTATTGGTACGGTCGTAGAATCATCCCTTGACAAAGGAAGGGGATTCACTGCAACAGTTCTTGTAAAAGCGGGAACATTAAGAGTAGGTGATGTTCTTCTGGCCGGTAGTTGTTTCGGGCATGTCAAAGCCATGTACAATGAGAGGGGAAATAAAATTGATGAAGTAGGACCGGCAACACCGGCACTTATTCTGGGCCTTAACGGTGCTCCCCAGGCAGGCGATAAATTCAACGTCATGGATAGCGACAAGGAGGCAAAGGATATTGCTAATAAGAGAGCCCAGTTACAGAGAGAACAGGGTCTTCGTACACAAAAACATATTACTCTTGATGAAATTGGCAGGAGGATTGCTATTGGCAACTTCCAGGAACTCAATATCATTGTAAAAGGTGATGTTGATGGTTCTGTAGAAGCACTCAGCGATTCGCTTATCAAGCTATCTACGCCTGAGATACAACTTAATATTATCCATAAAGCTGTTGGCCAGATTTCAGAATCAGATATACTTCTTGCCGCCGCCTCAAACGCCATTATCGTTGGATTCCAGGTTAGGCCATCATTAGCTGCAAGAAAGCTGGCAGAGAAGGAAGAGATAGACATCCGCCTCTATTCGATCATATACAAAGCTATTGAGGAGATCAAGGCTGCAATGGAGGGAATGCTCTCTCCTGAGGTTAAAGAAGAGATTGTCGCAACACTTGAAATACGGGAGATCTTCAAGGTCACCAAAGTCGGTACTGTAGCCGGGTGTTATGTCAAGGAGGGGAAGATAACCCGCAATACGATGGTCCGCATTATCCGTGACGGTATAGTAATTTACACAGGTGAACTTGGATCCCTGAAGAGGTTCAAGGATGATGTGAAAGAAGTAGTCGGAGGATATGAATGTGGTCTGAACATCCATAACTTCAACGACATCAAGGTTGGTGATATCGTTGAAGGTTACCAGGAAGTAGAGATCAAAAAGACTCTATAAGATCGCTTTGTACTTTTCGGCATCAAGAAGTTCGTTTACTTCTGCCGGATTGGTCATTTTAATTTTTATCATCCAGCCCTGTCCGTATGGGTCTTTGTTTACCACATCGGGGGTGTCGCCAATGGCCTTATTCACTTCGAGGATTTCTCCACCCACAGGCATAAAAAGGTCGGAGACCGTTTTTACTGCTTCGATGGTTCCAAAGACTTCCTCCTTTTTAAGAGTTTCGCCAAGGGTTTCAATTTCGATAAAAACTATGTCACCAAGTTCGCCCTGGGCAAAGTCGGTAACCCCTGCATAGGCATTCTCCCCTTCAACCCTCAGCCACTCATGATCTTTTGTATAATACAGATTAGCGGGTACGTTCATGTCAGTAATTTTTAGGATAACTATTATTGATTATGCTCCAAAAATAAAGATTTTTTTCAAACCTCCCGGGCTGTCAGGTCATGAAAGTTTTGGTCGCGTGGATCCTTTTATTACAAGTTCAGTTTTTATTATTTTAGTCTGACAGCAGGCATCACCCTTTTTTTCAATGCTATTTATCAAGAGTCTTACAGCCTCTTTTCCAACGGTATATCCATGTTGTTCAACAGATGAAAGAGGTGGATCGGTAAGGTCGGAGATCATACCGCTTGTAAATCCCATTATCGAAATATCATCAGGTACTTTATACCCCTTTTGTTTCACAAGTTTCATAGCTTCAGCAGCAGTCAGGTCGTTGACAGCAAATATTCCATCCGGCTTTTCAGGTTTGTTCAGTAATTCCGGTACAATAATCCTTGCTTCTTCTGCAGTGTCACATTTAATAACACTATCTTCTACCGAAGGGTAATTAAACTCCTTTAATGCCCTGACAAATCCTTCCTTCCTGTTACGTCCGATAAGCAGGTTCTGAGGGCCGGAGAGATGAACGATCTTCCTGCAGCCAGTTTCAATGAGGTGCCTGGCTGCCAGGTAGGCACCTGTTTCATCGTCAACCACCACCCTGTCAGTTTCAATATCAGAACATATCCTGTCGAAAAATACCAGTGGGATACCTGAATTGATAATATTCCTGAAATGATCGAAATCAGAGGTGAGCTTGCAGAGTGAGACCAGTATTCCGTCTACACGGCTTGAAAGCAATGTTTCAACGGCTTTAACTTCACGCTCATAGGATTCGTTAGACTGGCAGAACATTACATGATAACCGGAGTCATAAGCCAGGTCTTCTATTCCGCTGATAACTGTAGAAAAGAAATAGTGTACTATTTCAGGGACAATAACACCTATTGTTTTGCTGAGCCCTCCTTTCAGGCTTAATGCTATGGGATCAGGTTTATAATTCCAGCGTTCAACCAGTTCGCGTACTGCTTTTTTTGTTGCAGGGCTTATATCCGGGTGGCCTTTCAGAGCTTTGGATACGGTTGAGGGAGATATCCCCAGTTCTTTCGCAATATCCTTAATTGTAACCTGCCCTTTATTCATTATATTCTGACAGTAATAGTTGACTAATTGCCGAAGTTAAAAGAAATAATCTGATTTTCCTTAATTGATAGAAAATTGATGTCTTTCGACCCGGTTTTATGACTCTTCTCCTGAATTATATTGGATAAAACCGGAAAAATCCATGGGAATATTATAAATTATTGAACATTTCAAACGTTTGCGACGATTTATGTTAATTACCTGAAAATTAATGGATTTCAATGTTTCTTATTTTGATTTCTTTTATAAATTTGAGGGACCTGATTTGTTAGCAAAACAAACCTTAATACTATTCAAACAATAATCTAAACCAGACATCCAATGAAAAAACGATTCTCAACGATGCTTTCGTTGCTTTTTCTTGGGATTCTTTTTACCGGGGCAATCAGCGCCCAGGGAATAAGCGTCACAGGTAAAATAACGGATGCAACAGATGGTTCGTCCCTGATCGGTGTAACGGTACAGGAGAAAGGAACCACCAATGGAACAATTTCAGATGCAACAGGTAAATTTACGCTTACTGTTGCTCCCACGGCCACACTGGTAGTATCCTATGTAGGGTACACCACCCAGGAGGTAGCAGTAAATAACCGGACCACTATAAATGTTGCTCTTGCAGTAGGTGAGCTGAAGCTACAGGAAGTAATGGTAATCGGTTATGGTACTGCCCGGAAAGAAGATCTTACCGGGTCTGTCCAGGCTGTAAGCTCCGAGTACTTTAACCCGGGCATTGTAAGTTCGCCACAGGAAATGGTGATTGGCAAGATGGCCGGTGTTCAGATCGTAAACGGCGGTGGTGCACCAGGTTCAGGAGCAACTATCCGGATCAGAGGTGGTTCATCACTTCTTGCAAGTAACGATCCTCTTATTGTTATCGACGGTGTTGCTGTTGATATTGAAGGTCCGACAGGTATGAGAAACCCTCTATCAACCATCAACTCAAACGATATCGAGTCTTTTACAGTCCTCAAGGATGCATCTGCAACTGCCATTTATGGATCAAGGGCTTCTAACGGCGTTATTATCATCACAACTAAAAAAGGAGCATCAGGTAAACCCTTTACTGTAAATTATACCGGGAATGTCTCGATAAGTACTCCTATAAAATATGTGGATGTTTTCACTGCTGATGAATTCCGCGACCTTATTGCTACCAAATATCCGACCTTTGTCGACACGCTTGGTACAGCAAATACCAACTGGCAGAAGGAGATCTTCCATACTGCAGTCTCGCATGACCACAACTTAAATTTCTCCGGAGGTCTTGGCAAATTACCGTACCGTGTCAGTTTCGGATATACCGACCAGAATGGTATTCTGAAAACAGACAATCTGAAACGTTATACCGGAGCTATCAATATGAGCCCTTCCCTGTTTGACGATCACCTCAAGATAGATCTCAATGCTAAAGGAATGGTTAACGATAACTTCTTTGCCAACCAGGGTGCAATTGGTGGTTCTCTTTCAATGGATCCGACAAAACCTACCGACTACCTCTGGAAAAACCCGGACGGGTCTCCCCTGTTTGTAGCCCCGATGAACCCTCTTACACAACTCTATGACCAGGATGATGAAGCTACTGTTAACAGGTTTATCGGAAACCTGCAGCTTGAATACAAGCTCCATTTCCTCCCTGACCTTAAAGCTAAAGTAAACATGGGTGTTGACAGATCATATACAGAAGGTACAGTAGGTATTCCTGACAGTTCATTCCTGAGCTATGCAACATATCATGGTATGGGAAGATTTACACAGTACTTCCAGAACAAGGCAAACTCATTGTTCGATTTCTATTTCGATTATAATAAAGCATTCGGCGGCGTCCACAGGCTTAATGCAGTGCTTGGATATGAGTGGCAGCATTTTTACAGGGACGGCAGAACCGTTACCACTTCAAATGATGCAAAGATCTTGTATGAAAATACAGACTATAAATCAGAGTTTTTCCTTGTTTCCTTCTTTGGCAGGTTAAATTATATTTTAAAGGACAAATACAACCTGACCTTTACTCTCCGCGATGACGGATCATCAAGGTTCTCAAAGGAAACAAGGTGGGGTCTTTTCCCATCAGCTGCATTCGCATGGACAATTTCCAAAGAGCCCTTCTTTGCTAATAATATTGTTTCGAATCTTAAACTGCGTCTTGGTTATGGTATCACAGGCCAGCAGAACCTTGGCAGCAATGATTATCCTTACCAGGCAGTTTATTCGTTTGCTGAAGCAGGCGCATACTATCTTTTCGGTACCAATTATATCCAGACCTCAAGACCAAGCGGGTATGATATTAATCTGAAATGGGAAGAAACAACTACTTACAACGTAGCTCTCGACTATGGTTTCCTGAAAGATCGTATTACCGGTGATATAGATTTCTACTACAGGACAACTGCAGATCTTATAAATCAGATCCCGGTTCCTGCAGGTACGAACCTTACCAACCAGATCGTCACCAACGTTGGTGACCTCGAGAATAAAGGGCTTGAGTTTTCCATAAATGCCAAGGTCATCTCTAAACCGGACCTCGACTGGGAAGTCGGATTCAATGCCACTTATAACGTCAATAAGATCACTAGGCTTACCGCTGTTGACGACTCCACATACCAGGGTATTTATGTTGGCGGCATCTCAGGTGGTGTTGGTAACAATATCCAGATACACAGTGTTGGCTATCCATCCTACTCATTTTATGTTATGGAACAGGTTTACGATACTGACGGTAATCCGATTGAAGGTCTTTATGTTGACCGCAATGGTGATGGAGCTATTACAGGAGATGACCGGTACAGGTACCAGAAACCGGCACCTACAGTATTCATGGGCTTTTCATCAATGCTGAGATATAAAAACCTCGACTTCTCATTCAATGGCAGGATCAACCTCGGTAACTATATCTACAATAACGTATACTCTGGGGCAACCTATGCAAATATGGCCTCATCTGGATACCTTTCAAACAGGGTTACCAATGTATCTGTTACAAATTTTGAAAACTCACAGTACTTCTCCGATTACTATATCGAGAACGGCTCATTCATGAAGCTTGACAACATTTCAGTTGGCTATAACTTCAATAACCTCCTTCAGAATAAGATGAAAATGAGGTTGTATGCTACTGTTCAGAATCTTTTCATGATCACCAAATATACTGGTCTTGATCCTGAAGTCTTCGACGGTATAGATAATAATAGATACCCACGCCCGAGGACTTTCCTCTTCGGAATAAGCCTCACATATTAATCTTAATACAATATGGCAATGAAATCAAAATATTTCAAAACAATATCTGCAGTAGTGATCTTTGCATCATTGCTTATCACTGGCTGCATCAAGGATCTGGACACAATTCCTCTTGATGATGATGTGCTCACTTCCGAGAAAATATATGCCGACTTCGCCAATTATGAAAAGGTTCTTGCAAAGTGCTATGCAGGGCTTGCAGTATCAGGGCAGAAAGGGCCTGACGGAGCCAATGACCTGAGTGGTCTTGATGAAGGCTTCGGCCAGTATACCAGGGCATATTTCTATGCACAGGAGCTTCCCACCGACGAGTGTGTTATCGGATGGAATGACGGTAACCTCAGGGATTACCAGGAAATGGACTGGTCTGCCTCCAACGAGTTTATTTTCAATATGTACTCAAGGATATTCTACCAGATTTCGCTCTGTAATGAGTTCATCCGCGAGACAACTGATGCTAAACTCAATGAACGTGGTTTTGATGAAACTCAGAAAGCAACAATACGTACTTACAGGACCGAGGCAAGGTTCCTGAGAGCATTCAGCTACTATCATGCTCTCGACATGTTTGGAACTGTTCCTTTTGTAACAGAAGCTAACTCAGTGGGAAGTTTCCTTCCTGAGCAGATTTCCAGGATCGACCTCTTCAATTATGTTGAGAGTGAACTCCTTGATATTGAAGATGACCTTGTAGCTGCCAGAGCAAATGTCTATGGAAGAGTTGACCAGGCTGCTGACTGGATGCTTCTAGCACGGTTATACCTGAATGCACAGATTTATGGTGCTCCTGCAAAAAATACCGAGTGTATTACCTACTGCAAGAAAGTTCTTGCTGCCGGCTATACACTTGAAAATAACTATGCTAAAATGTTTATGGCAGATAACCAAACCGCAACGGGTATAATCTTTGCTATTCCCTACGACGGAGTTAAAACCAAGACATGGGGCGGTACCTGCTTTATAATCAATGCTGAAGTTGGCGGCTCAATGCTTCCTGCAGATTTCGGTATCAGCGGTGGCTGGTGGGGACTCAGGGCAAGGCCAAATCTTGTCGACAAATTCCCGGCTGATAATTCAGACAAGAGAAAAATGTTCTGGACAGATGGGCAGACAAAAGACATCAATAATATGTTCAATTTCAATGATGGCTTTGCTGTTACAAAATGGAAGAACGTAAAATCGACTGGCGGTGCCGGTTCAAACGGGACTCATCCCGATACTGACCAGCCAATATTCAGGCTTGCTGATGCCTACCTCATGGCAGCAGAGGCTGTCCTTCGTGGTGGTACAGGCGCAACAGCAGCTGATGCACTCGGGTATGTCAATGCAGTAAGGGAAAAAGCTTACGGCGGAGTTGCAGGTGATATTCTTTCAGGAGATCTTACCCTTCAGTTCATTCTCGATGAAAGAGCCAGGGAATTCTACTGGGAAGGCTATCGTCGTACTGACCTGATCAGGTTTGGCCAGTTCACAGGTAGTACTTATATCTGGCAGTGGAAAGGTGGCGTGAAAGATGGTATTTCCACAAACGCAAAATATAACCTCTTCCCAATACCAGATGCTGACCTTGGTGCAAATCCAAACCTTGTCCAGAACGATCCTGGTTATTGATTTTAAAAACCTACAGAAATGAAAAAGATAAGTCTGATTTTACTCATTATAATGGCCATTTTCGTAACTTCCTGCGAGAAGGATAAAGAAAATGTGGTCATTAAATCGACCATTGACCAGAACAGTATGAACAATCTTAGTCCGACTACAATTGTTCTTCTTCTGGATGATAAGGATAACAATTTCCAGACACTTAAATGGTCAGAAGTCGATTATGGATTTGATGCTGTAATTACCTATGTGGTCCAGTTTGACAAGAAAGCTAATAATTTCTCAACACCAAACGATCTTGCCACTGTCACCAGCGATACAACCTTAACAGTGAAGATCGGAGACCTTAACAAAGCGCTCCTGACTGCCGGTTTAGATCCGGAAGTTGCAGTCGATATACAGTTCAGGGTCAAAGCTACAATTCATCCTACAGTTGAACCTGTTTATTCAACTGCTGCTGAAGCTAAAATCACCCCATATGCTACATCATTCCCTCCAATTTATATGTGCGGAGGAGCTGTTGGCGGATGGAACTGGAACCTGTATACATATAAGGAACTGAGAAGCTCGGCTCCTAATGTATATACAACTATCGCATATTTTGTCAATAACGATATTTTCAGGTTCTTCAAGCAGACCGACTGGGGTCCAACATCATGGCAGTTTCCTTATTTCACAGGTACAGTCACCCCTCTTCTGGAATTGAATCCCAGCGATGGTGATAACAACTGCAAATTTGTCGGCACCTCAGGTTACTATGAGATTACCGTAAATATGTCAACCAAATCGATTGCAATGACTGCTGTTGCTGAACCTGTTCTCTATGCAACCGGAGCAGCTCTTGGAGGTTGGGACTGGTCAACAAACTACATTCAGCTTACCTGGAAAGCAAATGGTATTTTCCAGGCAACGACCGATTTCGCTGTTGAAACGTTCAGATTCTTCAAGCAGGCCGGCTGGGGTGATGCCTATAATTATCCCTGGTTTGCAGGTGGTACTGTCAGTGCATTATTTGAAAATGCCAACGACGGTGACAGTAACTTTAAGTTCATCGGAACACCCGGAAGCTATAAGATCACTGTCAACCTGCTCGATAAGATTGTTACCATGGAAGCAGTGGTAAAATAATTCCGACTGTTCCAGGGTATTAAAAATAAGAGGCTGTCAGTGTTAAGACAGCCTCTTTATTTTCTATAAATAAACCTAAGGTGTAATTTTGCATAGCAAACAGAATCACATGAAATATACAGTTGTACTGGTTTTTGCCTCAATATTGCTTTCTTCCTGCAATGGTGGTGAAAATGATCCGGGTAACCAGGGCACAGATACTGCCCGTGTCTATTATCCCACCTCTGAATTTGTTATGGGGGCAGATCTTTCGTATGTAAACCAGATATTGGATCATGGAGGTCAATATAAAGATTCCGGTATTGTTGAGAATCCTTATTTAATATTCCGTCAACATGGCTGCAACGTGGTTCGGCTGAGACTTTTTCATACGCCCACATGGACAAAAGATATATATGGTGCAGGAGCGACACAGATGTATAATGATTTTGAGGATGTAAAAGAAAGCATTCAGAGAGCGAAAGAAAAGGGTATGCAGGTCTGTCTCGATTTCCATTATTCCGACAGCTGGGCCGACCCTTCAAAACAGGTTGTACCGGCAGCCTGGCAGGGTCTAACCCTCCAGTTACTGCATGATAGTATATACAATTACACCTATAGTATTCTCGATAAACTTAATACATCCGGATTAATGCCTGAGTATGTCCAGACAGGAAATGAAATCAACCCGGGTTTTGTCCTGCCATCAGGTAAAAGATGGGACGACAATGAACTTAATATGATATACCTGCTCAACTCGGCAATAAAAGCAGTCAGGGATGCTGCTTCGAAAGGATCGGTGAACCCTAAAATAATTTTACATATTGCCCAGCCTGAAAATGCCGACTCATGGTTTAACGGTCTGGCATCTAGGGGGCTTGTTGATTTTGATATAATAGGAATATCATATTATTATATGTGGTCAACAACTGGGCTGGCAGGACTCAAGAGTTCATTGCTGAACATTAAATCAAAATACGGCAAAGAGGTTATGGTAATGGAAACTGCATACCCCTGGACAACAGGTAACGCCGACAGTTATAACAACATTATTACAGTGAATAAAATCATTCCATCATATCCTGCAACACCTGAAGGCCAGTTTGCTTATATGAAAGCCCTGACTCAGCAAATAATAGACGGAGGCGCCAGGGGAATATTTTATTGGGAACCTGCCTGGATAACTTCTGATATGAAAGACTCCTGGGGAACAGGTTCCTCATGGGATTGCAATACCCTGTTTGATTTCAACGGGAATGTGAACAGGGGCATGCGTTATATGACATGGAAATACACAGGCTTAACCAAATAAATTCAATGAAAAATCTATCGGCTATTCTGACTTTTCTTATTTTCTCTGCCAGTATTGCCAAAGGCCAGATGATAACCACTGATCCTGCCGTACCAGTCATGGGCCAGGAGATCAAGATCTATTTTGACGCCACAAATACAGCTGCAGGAGATCTGAAAAATTTCGACAGTGACCTCTACGCACACACCGGAGTCACTATCGGCGGAGTAAACTGGAAAAATGTAATAGGCACCTGGGCGGTAAACTCTTCCCAGCCCAAGCTCAAATACCTCGGAAATAATAAGTATGAACTGGACATCACCCCTGACATAAAAACATTCTATTCACTTTCGGCTACTGATGTTGCAACAAAAATCTGCCTGGTAATCAGAAACTCTGATGGAACAAAACAGACTCGTCCCGATATTTTTATTGATGTTTTTCCTGCCGGCCTGAATGCCACATTTACATTACCTGTTAAATTCTCGCAGGTTGCCAATCTTAACGACCAGATTCCAGTGAAGGTTGCAGCAACAGCAGCAGATTCTGTCTCCTTGTATATTGGAGAAAAATGGATAAAACACGGGAGCACCGCTTCCTCCCTGACCCATACAATAATTGCTGACCATTATGGCGAATTCTGGGTTAAAACCATAGCCTGGGATCTTCCCAAATCAGCTGCCGATTCATTCTTCGTTTATGTCAGGGAACCATTGGTTACTGCGGACCTTCCGGCAGGACTTAAGGATGGAATAAATTATTTAAGCGACAATTCGGCAACCCTGGTCCTTTATGCCCCATATAAAGAGTATGTATTTGCTGTCGGCGATTTTACGGGGTGGCTTGCAAAAACTGATGGCTATATGAAAAGGACTCCTGATGGCCAGAGATACTGGGTAGAGATAGATGGTCTTGAAAGCGGAAAGGAATACAGGTTCCAGTATCTTGTCGATTCGACTCTATATATAGCTGATCCATATTCTGATAAAGTCCTGGATGAATTCAACGACCAGTACATTTCTTCAGAAACATATCCCGGATTAATACCTTATCCGAAAGACACTACATCAGGCATGGTGTCAGTTCTTCAAACAGCTCAAACACCATATTCCTGGGAAGTAACAGCTTTTGAACCGCCGAACAAATCCAAACTTATTATTTATGAACTCCTTATAAGGGATTTTGTTGCAAAACATGATTTTAAGACATTAATAGATACACTCAGTTATCTTGACGACCTTGGGGTGAATGCAATTGAACTTATGCCTGTCAGTGAATTTGAGGGTAACCTGAGCTGGGGCTATAACCCATCATTTTATTTCGCATCCGATAAATATTATGGCCCGAAAAATGATATGAAAGCCTTTGTAGACAGCTGCCATAAACGGGGAATAGCCGTTATAATGGATATGGTCCTGAATCATTGCAATGGCCAGTCACCATTTGTCCAGCTATATCTCGACCATTACGGTAGCGACCAGATTTATATGAAGACGCCTAATCCGTGGTTTAATGCAAGTTCACCAAATCCTCTTTATAAGTGGGGCGCCGATTTTAATCATGAGAGTCTTCAGACTCAGAAACTTGTTGACAGGATCACTTCCTACTGGCTTACAGAATATAATATTGATGGTTTCAGGTTCGACTTCACAAAAGGATTCACAAATACCCCTGGCGACGGATCAAGCTATGATGCTTCGAGGATCATCATACTAAAGAGAATGGCTTACCAGATCTGGTCTGTGAATACCAATGCTTATGTAATCCTGGAGCACTTTGCCCCGAATGCCGAAGAGATTGAGCTTGCCAACTATGGAATGTTGCCATGGGGAAATAACAACTATAATTATTCAGAAGCAGCAATGGGTTATACTTCAGATCTCACATCTGCCTCATACCTGGGCAGAGGCTGGTCAGTACCTAACCTTGTAACATACATGGAAAGCCATGATGAGGAAAGGCTGATGTATAAAACTCTTAGCTACGGAGGATCATCCGGGGCTTATAGCACTGTAGATTTCAAAACTGCTTTAAAGCGAATGCAGCTTGATGCTCTCTTTTTCTTTTCTCTGCCAGGACCAAAAATGATCTGGCAGTTCGGAGAACTAGGATATGATATTTCTATTGAGGAGGGTGGTCGTACTGGTGAGAAACCTCTCAAATGGGACTATCTGACCGATCACGACAGGTTTAAGCTGTATATGATGTACAGGACTATGATAGCCCTTAAAAGGACCCAGCCCGTTTTTGAGACCACAAACTTTTCATATTCACTCTCAAGCCCGGGGAAGCGCATCAGGCTTACAGGAACGGATAATAAAGTCAATATCCTTGGGAACTTCGGACTCACAACAACAAGCATAAATCCTTCTTTTCCTGAGACTGGAAAATGGTATGAATTCTTTAGTGGCGACTCCATTACTGTAACCAATACTGGTGATAATATTACACTGGCACCTGGTGAATTCAGGATGTATTCTACTGTAAAATTCCCTTCTGTTGAAATCCTTACTGACGTGGAAGATATAAAGGAATGCATACCTCCCAAAATAGTCACAGTATACCCAAATCCTTCAAGAGGCTCCTTTAACTTATTAATTGACAGTAAAGTATCGGGTCCGGTATCAATATCTGTTCTTGATGTAAGTGGAAGGATTATCCGACAGATAGTTGAAGAAACTCCGGGAGCTTCCGTTCCCGTGAGCTGGGATGGAAAAACCGCAGCAGGGCAAGATGCATCGCCGGGACTTTATTTTATTCAGGTTACTTCCGGATTAAAATCAGAAACATTAAAGGTCATTAAGAGCCGGTAAACATAATATCGTTAAAATCCCTGCCACACAAAAAAATAGCTATTTTTTTCTCAATACAATTGCGCTTAGCGGTTTCATTTCGAATTCTTTTCCGGATCCGTTATCGGTAAGTGATACCTGGCCAACAGAAAATATTTTTTCATATAACATCATATCCTTACCGGGGATAGAGACTGGCTGATCTTTATCTGACCTGTTGAAAAGTGCTATTATCTCATCAGAATCTTTCTTCCTGCTATATCCAAGCACCATTCTCTGATCATCAGAAATTATGAAATCCAGGTCTCCATAAATTAGGACCGGATTTTGTTTTCTTAAAGAAGTCAGCTGCCTGTAAAATCTGAGAAGAGCAGTATCAGGTTTAACGGTATCTACAGGCCTGGGTCGTGTGGGATCGTAGTTTGCGCGTTCGTCCTCATACGAAAGATCGCTCCATATCATTGGCTTCCTGCAATCAGGGTCGTCAGCGCCCCACATACCAACTTCATCGCCATTCCAGATATGAGGTGCTCCTATGTAAGTGAACTGATGCACAAGGAAAAACATCTGTTCCCTCCTTGTCAATTCATCGGGCTTATTGATTTTATATTCAGGATTATCAGATGGTTTGGCGTTATACTTATCCATTGTTTTATTGAAGAAGGATGTCGAAAGCCTTGGTGAGTCGTGTGTCGCCGCCACGTTCATCATAGCCTGAAGATTCTCTGTATTTATTCCTTTATTGAGTGTCCCGGTCATTTCGATAAAGCCGGTTGGAGTAAGTATCGGTTCTGCCTGGGCAAAAAAACCACGGGCTACCCTGAACCACCTGTAATTCATTATTGCATCATACTGGTCGCCTTCCAGAAATACCTTTGGATCTAAAAGCTTATCAGGCCATTCCAGCCACCATATCTCTCCTACCAGGTAGGCTTCCGGATTTACAGTCCGTACAACCTTTCGGTAATCCCTCCAGAAACCCATGGGGATCTCCCCTGCAACATCGAGCCTGAAACCGTCGACACCGTCTGAAGGATCACCATCCCCGTCAGGATCGAGCCATCTTTCTGTAACTGCAAAAATATGTTCACGAAGTGATTCTGAATGCAGGTTCCCTTCGAAAGGCATCACTTTATCATCGGGAGGGATAATATCTTTTTTAAAAACCGGCATCCATGGATTGTTGCCTCCCCATCCCTCATACCTGAACTCAATCTTAGGTGTTTTTGGGTCATCATACTGCAAAATATTGTACCAGTCTTTGTATTTCGATTTCAGACCTTTCTCCCTTATATCATTCATTGCCCAGAAATCAGGGCCTGTATGATTCCAGGAATAATCCATTATTACATGAATACCTCTTTTATGACACTCCTCAATAACTTTCAGAAAAAGTTTGTCGGCAGAAGTCCATTGCCAGGAGGTGGGTTTTCCCGGATTTTCAAGTTCCATGATCGCAGCATCCCCGATAGGATCAGGACCAAAATTCCTGTCTATATGAGCATAATTCCTGGCGTCATATTTATGAAGGGAGGGGGAATCATTCAGTGGGTTGAAGTAAATAGCATTTATTCCCAGGTCCTGAATATAATCAAGCTTATCGAGTACTCCCTGGAGGTCCCCTCCAAACCGCCGTGCCTGTATTTTTGAATAGAAGCTGCCGGCTTTTACACTATCGAGCCAGGGTTCATGGGAATACCAGTCATGGCCCCAGGGAGTTACCTCCCATTTCTCCGGAAGTGAGCCTGGATAAGCACCTTTCATATCAACCGGGGCAGGATCATTCGAAGGATCACCGTTCCGGAACCTCTCTACAAATACCTGGTACCAGATTGCTTCCTTCGCCCATCCGGGAGCAGAAGAAAGATTGACACTGTTCTCTTTTGATTTGCAGGATACTAATACCAGAAACGATCCTGCAATAATTATTAGACCCAATCGCAGATATCTCATTTTTCAGTATTTATAAAGATCTTATAAGCCCAGGGAGTCAGTTCTATGGTATTCTTTGAAGGGACATTGAGTTTCTCTCCTGTAAAATATTCAGTATATTCTCCGTCGATATTTTTCATTATAGCCTTAAAGCTCACCTTCTTTTTTGAGAGGTTAAGTAAGACAATAACCCTGTTTTCGCCTTTCTGGCGGTAAAAGGCAAATACCTTTCTGTCTTTCCCTGTATTTATCAGGGTCATTGGTCCGCCTGACTCACCGTTCCAGAGAGCTACATTGGCTTTTCTCATTTTCATCAGATCTGAATAGAATCCGGTCATGTCGCAGGTATCCCAGACAATAGTATCCCTGACAAAAAACCTGAGCCTTTTATTCAGACATGATTCCTGCCCGCTGTAAAGAAGGGGTACACCGCGTGAAGTAAAAATAAGTGTAGCAAATGCTTTCTGGGAATTGCCAAAGATTGTATCAATAGTTCCAGCCCATGAGTTCTCATCGTGGTTAGTAAGGAACATGAGCCTGTAGACATTCTGCGGATATACAGCCAGTTCCTTTTCAAAATATTTTGTCATAGCCAATGCACTGTCTTTGCCCTGGGCTACGCTTTTCATTAAATGATGCATCTCCCATGCATAATTCATATCAAAGCCTTTCTCCATGAAAAATCCCGGTCCTTCATGTTCAGCAAGCATGAATACAGGTTTGATCTTATCCAGTTCAACCCTGGCTCTTTCCCAGAATTCTTTTGGTGTGTTATGAGGATGATCAACACGGAAACCGTCGACTCCCATCTTCACCCAGAATGACATTGCATCAATCATGTAATCCTGCAAACCTTTCTGTTTCCAGTCGAGTTGGATAACATCGGTCCAGTCGGTACCGATGGGAGGGGTGAATTTACCGAGTGAGTCATGTACATAGAATTCAGGGTGATCGGACGCCAGGGGGTTATCCCATGATGAATGGTTGGGAACCCAGTCCATAATAACATGCATACCCAGGTTGTGTATGCTGTCAATTACCATTTTAAAATCATCCATGGTCCCGAACTCAGGATTAACTCCCTTAAAATCCCTGACTGAATAATAACTTCCGAGTTCACCTTTCCTGTTCACCTCGCCAATGGGGAAAGTAGGCATAAACCATATCACATCTACTCCAAGTTTCTTTAACCGTGGAAGATGTCCGGCGAATGCTTTGAATGTTCCCTCTTCAGTGTATTGTCTTACATTGACCTCATAGAGAACGGCATTTTTTGACCAGTCCGGATGAATTACAGTTGAAGTAAATGATTTGGGCTCTTTCTTTTTACTAAAAAATTTGCATCCGGTAACTGTTACTGCTATAACCAGCAGTGCTGCAAGAAGTCCAACAGGTAGTTTTTCCATATTATCTGTATATAGCTATTTATTTAGGCTTAACAACTGATTTAATATCATTTCCATTGATCGTGAATTCTTTTCCATAAACGATTATTCTGAGTTTTCTTTCCGAAAGGTTTCTAACACTTACTTCCCTGTGATTTACAGAGACTTCAAACAAGGCTCCCCTGAAACGTGCATGGAACGAATAAGATTTCCATTTTTCAGGAATCAGAGGGGAAACCATCACAAGGTCGTTCTTAATCTTCATCCCGCCAAATCCTTCAACAATGGCAAGCCACGTACCTGCCATGCTGGTTATATGAAGCCCATCCCCTACTTCGTGGTTATAATCATCAAGATCAAGGCGGGCTGTTCTGAGATAGAGTTCATAAGCTTTATCAATATTGCCTATCCATGAAGCAATAATGGAATGAATACATGCAGAAAGTGATGATTCATGAACGGTCATCGGTTCATAAAAATCGAAATTCCGCTTTATTGTTGCAGTATCATATCTGTCCTCAAAAAGATAGAGTCCCTGGAGAACATCAGCCTGTTTAATAAAGCAAGAGCGCAGTATACGGTCCCATGACCAATGCTGATTAATTGGCCTTTCGGCTGCCGGAAGCATTTCCGCAGACATAAGTTCCTTGTCAAGGAATCCGTCCTGCTGAATGAATACATTCCTTGCTTTATCAAACGGGAGGTACATGTTCTTGACTATTTTCTCCCAATGCTTTTCAGTTTCAATATTTAATCCGGTCTTCTTAATCAGAGTTTTGTACCTGGACGGATTCTCTTTTTTAACTTCCTCCAGGTTTCCGAGTGTATAAGATAAGGTCCATACAGCCAGAGTGTTGGTATACCAGTTATTATTTACATTATTTTCATACTCATTAGGCCCGGTGACACCCAGGATAACAAATTTCTTCCTGTTCTCTGACCATGTCGCCCTCTGGCTCCAGAATCTTGATATGCCGATTAATACCTCGAGGCCATGATCAGCCATATACTCCTTATCTCCGGTATGCCTGATATAATTATAGATGGCAAATGCGATAGCCCCGTTCCTGTGGATTTCCTCGAAAGTTATTTCCCATTCATTGTGACACTCTTCCCCGTTCATTGTGACCATAGGATAAAGAGCTGCTCCGTTGGTGAAGCCAAGCTTTTCAGCATTTTTTATGCTTGCATCAAGATGCTTGTACCTGTATAACAGCAGATTCCTTGCAACATTCTGGTCAGCGGTTTTGAGGAAGAACGGCAATACAAATGCTTCTGTATCCCAGTAAGTGCTGCCTCCGTATTTTTCACCTGTAAAGCCCTTGGGTCCTATATTTAGCCGTTCATCTTTCCCGGTATAGGTCTGGTTGAGATGGAAAATATTAAATCTGATTCCCTGTTGAGCAGCAATATCACCTTTGATTATAACGTCTGAATAAGTCCAGATTTTTTGCCACTCTTCCCGGTGCTCCCTGAACAGCCTGTCATATCCTTTTTTATAAACACGATCAAGGCGTGTTTCGGTATCGCGGGTAAGGTTCTCTTTTGGATTATTCAGAGATGAAAGAACAACAGCATATTTATTGAGGGTAATCTCCTCGCCCGGCTTAATTTTAAAACTGAATGTATACCCTACATACTCAGAACGGTTTTCAACAACAGGTTTTCCTTCATACGGCTTCCCGTTTTTGAACAGGCTGCTGCATGTTCCGGTAGCAACGTGAAAATCGGTTTTCAAAGTACGTGATACTATAATGCCCTTACCCTGAGATGCTTTCCTGCTGACCTCTTGCCAGAACTTCATATCATAATTGGCATCTTCATTCTTAACATCGGCATCAATATATGAATTGATATCTATTGATCCTGAAAACCCTGAAGATCTTATACTATATCTTATTACTCCCGTATCAGGTTCCGACATGCTCAGGAACCTGCGAGAGCTGAATTCAAGAGTTTTGCCAGCGGAAAAGGATATGCTGAAATTCTTTTCAAGCCAGCCCTCTTTCATATTAAGGGTTCTGTTAAAAGACAACATCTTCACAGTTGCCAGGTCGATCCTTTTACCATCTACCGATACGTCAATTCCTATCCATTTTGGGGCATTGAGGACTTTCGCAAAATATTCAGGGTACCCGTTCTTCCACCATCCAACCCTAGTTTTATCGGGATAATAAACGCCGGCAATATAGTTTCCCTGAAGGGTATCTCCCGAGTAATACTCCTCGAAGTTTGCACGCTGACCCATATATCCGTTCCCGATGGAGAAAATGCTTTCTGATTCCCTGTTCAAATCAGGGTGAAATCCTTCCTCTATTATCAGCCATTCATTTTTCTTATAACTGCTTTTCATATCTGAATCAGATTTTCAATTCTTTAAGTTTCCTTAATGACATTTTGTGTAGCCCCGGCACCACCATATGGGCATCTTTAAGTATATCAGAAGATCCTATGCCAACACATGCCATACCCGCATTAAGGGCAGCCCTGATCCCTGCAATTGCATCCTCAAATACTATGCAGAAGGAAGGTTCAATCCGCATCATTTGTGCAGCAACAAGGAAAACCTCAGGATCAGGTTTTGCCTTATGAACGATGTTTCCGTCGGCTACAGCGTCAAAAAGCTTTTCAATACCGATTCTGTGTAAGATCAGAGGTGTGTTCTTACTTGCAGACCCGATAGCTGTTTTAATACCAGCCATTCTGACTTCATCTATAAATTCAAGGCTCCCCGGCAATATCTCATTGGGAGTCATCCTGGTGATATACTCAACGTACCAGGTATTCTTCAATGTGGCATACTCTTCCTTTTTCTTCTGGTCAGGATTGAGTCCCCCAAGTTCAAGGATTATGTCGAGAGAATCCATCCTGCTGACACCTTTCAGCCTTTCATTGTCATGCTCATCGAACCGTATGCCTAACTGGTCTGCAAGTCTTTTCCATGCCAGGAAATGATACCTGGCTGTATCTACTATTACACCATCAAGATCAAAAATACAAGCCGCCGGAACCATATTTATTTCTTGTCGTCAATGTCGTTTACAAATTTCACCATCAATGCTGCAATGATCATTGAAACACCTCCGGTGATGAGGGCATTCATAGTGTTGCCATTGAAAAGGTGCTTGACCATACTGCCCAGTATGCTTGCAGCAAGTATCTGCGGTATGACAATAAAGAAATTGAAGATACCCATATAGATACCCATCTTGTTATGCGGTAGTGAACCTGTAAGAATCGCGTATGGCATTGACAGGATACTTGCCCAGGCGACTCCGATTCCCAGCATTGGCAACAACAGAAGCATTGGCGAATGAATAAAGCTTATAGAAATCAGACTTAAACCACCAGTCACCAGGCAGATGGCATGAGTTATTTTCCTTGAAGTAGCTTTTGCCAGTACAGGAAGAAGGAATGCCACAATCGCAGAAAATCCGCTGTATACGGCAAAAAGTACACCTACCCAGTTGGCTCCTTTGTTGTATTCAACTGATGCCGTATCACTGGTTCCATATATCCGGGATGTAATTGCAGCCGTAGTATAAATCCACAGAGAGAACAATGCAAACCATGTAAAGAATTGTACAATGGCAAGCTGGCTCATGGTGGAAGGCATTCTCTTCAGATCTGTCAGGATGCTGTTCAGTCCGTTAGTGCCCTGCCCTGCTGATTTAAGCACCCCGGCAATAATCTGTAACAGGCCAAAAAATGATACTCCTCCTGTTACGACATACAATTCTTTTTCAAGGTTAACTCTTGATAATATAAATGTCAGGATCAGGCCAATAGACAGCCATATTATTCCTGGTCTGTAGAATCTGATCTGCTCCAGGCTGATTAGTTCACTTTTTACAGAACCATCAGTTGTCAGATTTGCATTATCGGAAAGCTTTGTTTTTTCGCCTTCCTGGAATTCCTCAAGCTCTTCAGGTGAGTATTCCCTGGTGCTGAAGATAGTCCAGAGCACTGCACCCAGAAGTATAGCTGCACCAATGTAAAATGATAACTTCAGGTTGAAAGGGATAAGTTTCCCGGCTTCAGGTACTGCCGGTACATTAAACCAGTTGGCAAGAATCCAGGGAAGGAAACCACCTATAACGGCTCCAATGCCAATAAAAAAGCTTTGCATCGCGAAACCGGTAGTTCTTTGTCCGGATGATAACATATCTCCAACGAATGCCCTGAACGGTTCCATAGAGATATTTATTGATGCATCCATTATCCACAACATTGCAGTTGCAAATATCCATGTCGGCGAATTTGTTATAATGCTCAAAGCCAGGGCAGCAAGGATTGCCCCGGTAAGAAAATACGGGCGGCGGCGTCCCAAGCGGTTCCAGGTCTTATCGCTCATATGGCCAATAATAGGCTGAACAAGCAATCCGGTTACCGGTGCAGCGATCCATAAAATAGGGATCTTGTCAATATCAGCTCCAAGTGTCTGAAATATGCGGCTTACATTACCATTCTGGAGGGCGAATCCCATCTGTATTCCAAGGAATCCGAAACTCATGTTCCAAATCTGCCAGAAAGAGAGTTGTGGTTTTGTTCTTGCCATATTATTGATGTTAATTATTACTCTTCTTTTTCATCTTTTGAATCCGGGTTTCCCATGCTACGCAACACCTCTTTCTTTCGTTGTGAGTACCAGGAGACCTTTGCAGTCTAAAATGAAATGCCTGAAACCGTAAAGGGCAACAGGAATATCATATTGAACTCAAAGGAGAAAAACTCTGAAAAAAAGTGATACTACACTCAAAAATATGGAAAATGATTGGCAATAAAAACTGCGTATGTCATTTATTTTCACGCAGATTCACAGATTTAGTGCCTGACAAATCTGTGTCACCATGTTTCAAACGTTTTCTGAAAAATCAGAAAAAATTCGCTTGTGGCAAAGATTTTTTACTGGACGAGTGTAAACTTAAGGCTGAACCCGATATTTGTATTGGAAGTGGGGAATGTATTTGCTACAAACGGATCGTTCATTGTATAATCAGCGAATATGGAAAGGTTAAATCTATCACTCAGGACATAGTCGGCAGTTATTCCTGCTGCAAAAACCTTCTGACCTACAACAGGTTGGTTAACATCCTCAACCAGCTTCCGGGCGACTGTTTTATTGTCGCGCATCGACAGATCAAGTCTCAGGTTAAGGTCACTCTTAAAGGCTCTCTGCACACCACCTGTTCTTATTACTATCTGGACATCATCAAACCTGTAACCCGCACCTAAGATAAGCTCATTGACATGCACGTCGGCTACCTGGTTGCTAATAAGATTAAGTGATACAGTCCGCGATTTCTTCCATTCGAACCGGGTGGTGAGGCTGTTTTTCCAGTTCATGTCGATATTGATCAGCGGGCTAAACTGCTCATTGATTGAGACGGTATTGATTTCGTATTGCTGTATGAAATTGTTCTGCAGGTCACGTGCTGAATTGATTCCACCGGCGTCGGAAAAATAGCTTAGGTTGGTGGTATAGGAACCGATCTGGTAAGTGCTCCGGTACTGGTGTGATATATTTATCGACCTGAACCACTTCTGTACAAATTCAAATTTCGACAGGCCGTCAAACTGAAGTCGCCAGTTGGGCATCATATGCATTGCCGAAGGGAATGTCTCAAGAGGTACCTTTTGCGGATCCGACTTGGTATAAGCTGCCACAAATGCCGGGATCATTACTTCCCTGGATGTCATCCCGTATCCACTCTTATACGGACCCTCAACAGGCAATCCTGTTGACGGATCAGTATCAGGGTCATAACCAGGATCAGCCAGCATTCTTTCCTCAGCACGCCTTTCGGAGATTATTCCAAGGTTATTCTTAAACGCTTCAAATGTCGGAGAAACATATTCATTATCCTTGGAGATCTTTTCGAATGCAGTTCCCCAGGAAATGACCGAAATAGAAAAGTTGCCTCCGATTATCCTGTTCCTGGTGCTATCAGGGAAGTTACCGTTCCTGTCAGCGATATAATATGCACTTATGTCTTCTGAGAACCTCCTGTCGGCACTGACATCAATTCTCATCCCGGGGAATGGCTCCAGCATGCTCCTGAGGGAAAGGTCTATGTTCCTTTCGGAGGTGGCCGGTGTGTTGAGAAGGGAATCCGTTGATAACCAGCCGTTGTTTGCAGCCCTGTCAAAGAAATTATCATCATTATAACCCAAAATGAATGGCCATCCCGGGGCAGTGACGTTATTATATGACGACATACCCAGATATTTCGTCTGTGGCATATAGCCGGGAAGAAACTGTCCTCCCGAGGATGTAAGGTTTATGCTGACACTTCTCACACCAAGCAACGCCCTCACCAGGTATTCACCTGTTACGATCAGTGGATTACGTTTTACAGGAACCTTCCCTTCGATAACCACTGTCGCCCCGTCAGCCTGTTCAGAAGCAGTGAAATTTATCCTGTTATCGTTTATTATATCAACCTTTCCCTTGACTGCCTCGCCATTCTTCCTGGTGATCTTGACCTTGACATCCCTGGTTTTAAGATTATGCACTATCCCCCTTACCGTATTCGCTCTGAAATTGACGTTTTCCTTTGTATAGGTCACAGTCGTGGTTTCAGCTTTCATCCTGAGCCTTGCATCAGGCCTTGTATTTGTTTCAATCTTCTTCAGGAATTTCACCTTGGAATATATAGTGGCAAGATTTCCCTGTGCAGTGAATGTAAGTTCATGGTAGTTCTTGATAGAGTTACCGATATTAATATTCATGCTGTCAGGATACAGTGGCCCTGCAAGCCAGTTATAATCTGCTCCATACCTGAGGTTGGAATTGACCCAGGAAAGAAGTGGCAGCTTATTAACAGGTATTGTGTAGGTGACATTAATAACTTGCTTATAATTTGTATTCCGTCCGAAATTCAAAATATTGGTTAACACTGAATCACGCCAGAGATCATATGTGTTGCTATACCTCTGCCTATCGACTCCTCCGTCGGGTTCATCAATGCGCGCAAGATTGGTGGCTGTGAAATCAATCTTAAGCTGCCTGGTAACATCATATTTAAAATCATATATCCGGCTCCACTCAAAATCCTTTTTAAATGTAGGATCTATTTTCAGGTAGGGATTATTTATGTTCCTGGCCTTTACTTCATTGTAATAACGGCTCACATCAGTCCTGAATGATATGTTCTTGGGGAACAGGTAAAAATTAAAATCTTTTATGAGCCTGAATACAGAGCCATTAAGGAAACTGACATTTTTGAACGGCATTATATTAACCGGGGTCGCCTGATAATCGTATGTAAGACCACCCTTATAGTTTTTTTCTAGATCTATCTCGGTTTTGGTGTTGCTCTCATAAATCTCATTATATGCATAATTGACACTGAGGTTTGCAAGATCCCATGCATGTGGTTTTTCGCCTCTCTTTGAAATACCGGCATTGCTAATTGTAAGGGTTTTTCGCCTGGCAAAGTCTTCTGCTATCGATCTTATAGAGTCCTTCTGGGCATTGGATATTGCATTATCAAGGGCATCTGTAAGAAGAATGTCGGGATCAAGAGGATTATACTGAGGTTTGATACGTGTTTCCGAATACCCGATATAAACAGGGAGCCTTACCCCCAGCTTCTCGTTAAAGAATTTTCCGAATTCAAGGGTTGACGAAAGGTCATATTTTACAACCTGTTCCTTGCTTCTCTCGTTTACCTTTTTTTCTATGCTACCCCACCCGGGAGTGCTTGTCTGACCGACCATATCCACAGTCCCCAGATCAGCCAATCGTGCCTGTAAATGAGCATTAGCAGCCCAGCCACCATCTTCCCTGAAATCGCTTAGCCGCAATTCATTAACCCAGACTTCACCATATTTCGGATTCCCGTCATCACCCGCCGGGTTTCTTGTTTTAATAGGATTCCTTACTCCCACCATTATAACTTTCACATTGCTGAGATTCGGATTTCCTGAGACAGAAACCCTGTGTCCGTTAAAATTGTACACATAAACGTCAGAAACGCTCAGGGATGATCCTGGCTCCTGCATTTTTCTGTTACGTTCCTGCTTGGCATCCTGAAGTACTGAAAGATCAATATTAAAGCTGTTTTCCTCCGGCCACACTATCGCCCTGGCCTCATCGGAATTCGTATCATAATGACCGGGAGGTGTAAGTTTCAAAGGAATTTCATATTCGTAAAAGTTGCTTTTATAATCTGATCCAATTCTTATGAAAGCTGTAAGTTCATTGTCGTGAAGTATCTGACCTATCATAGCCTCAGCATGGACCTCCATTCTTAAGCGGCGGTATTGCCTCATGTCGAGACTTACATTACGGAATGCTGCACGGGCATCACCATCTTCCAGGTTCTGAACCCTCAAAACCATCGATTGTTCATTGAGCTGACGGAGCTGAGGATTTGAAGGATCAGTTACCCTGTCGAAGCCGGGAGGAAGTACATAATTCACCGGCTCTTTGCCGGCGTTCTCTTCGATGCTGACCGAACTGATTTCAAAAGAACCATCTGTTGATTCTGGTACAGTGACCCGTTCACCGCCTTCCATAAACGAGATATTGTATTTTCTCCATTCTGCCCTTACCAGGTCGAGCTTTGCAAAACGCAGGATCACAGGTTCATTAAAGCCACGCATAAACATTCTCATGAACCTGATCGACTTAAAATCAGATATAGCTCCCACAACCTTTTGATAATCAGTAATCGGGACCTTAAGCTGATACCATTTTACTTTCGATTTATCGCCATTTGCAAGCGTAGCCTCATATTCTATTTCATCAACAACATAATTCTTCCCTACCTGGAGGTCGCCGGGTCTCATACTCACCCTGTATTGATAGTAGCTTTCCGTTTCACTGAGGGTGTTATCACGGTTGATATCCTCCATATCGGGAAGTGTAGTCCCTGAGGTAGGATAAGATTCTGAAGACATATCCGAGGTAGGTGAATTACCATCCGGTCCATTATACTTTTTGTACCTGTCAAGTATTCCAAGTTCCTCAGCATCATAGTCAGATCCCCTGTAATAATGAAAATCATCACCAGCAGGGTCTTTCTCGATCTGCTGATATGTGACACCTGTTGTTATCGACTGCACTTTCTGAAGGTAGTTGTTGAAGAAAGTCTGTTCATCAGCATCTCTCAGTCCATCAAGACCGACATCCTGGTAGGTTCTTGATTCCGGATCATTGTCGAAAGCATTAACCACGGCCTGGACTGTCGGAACTCTTCCCCACGAAGTTGTATCAACATTTATGGGAACTACAGTTCCGGGAAGTCCGTTCTCAAAGCTTTTTCTCGAATCGCGAAGTATGTCCTCGGAAATATTTCCAAGGTTGACGTAAAGATCTCCGCCTTCGTGGTCAGGATTTTCCACAAACGGATCCATGACCCAGAATTTTATGTACTGGATATTTGCCGTTTCAAAATCGCTGGTAAGCACTTCCCTCATAATACCTCCCCACCTTGAAGCAGGATCATTCAGGGTACCGTCGGAGTTTAAACCTCTGGAGTAGAGACCGGGATCAGTATCGAAATTATATGGTCCCCTTTCACCGGGATAATATGCCAGGTTCAGAACCGTGATGTTAGTAGGTATACCGCTGACACTCTCTTTATAAGGAAAGATCTCTGTCTCAAATACCTCCCTCACAAAGTGACTCGACTGCTCCTCGGGGTGCTGCTTGATATAATCAGGAGTGGATGATCCGTTCCTCAGGAATATGGGATCAATAACATACCAGGCAATTTTAGCCCTGTTGAATCCGCTGGAAAGATTATTGTTCAGCCTGGCTTCGGGAAACAACATATCCTGTCCCTGAGGGATACTGGCAAGATTCCATGCATTGAATGATTTCAGATCGAGAGGTATCTCACTTGCCTCAAAATCATCTATATAAGAGTTGCCGGCATTTGAGATTGCTTTTGAATGACCCGGGATCAGGTTTGCAAACTCTCCGAAAAATGATATTGCTGATGGTGCTTTGGTTTCAAGGAATGGAATCTTGTCTATTATCTTCGTCAGAACCTGGGATTCGGTCTTATACGATGCATTTAAACCCCAGATAGTATTGGAGATAGGTTCTTCTCCGAAATTCACTTTCTGGGTATATGGCCGTTCGGTAAGATGAAGGATTGTTCCACCGATATCGAAATTATCTGAGAACCTGTATGCCAGGTGTGTTCCAATAAGGGTTTTTGTCTGGAACCCAAAGAACTGGTTGCTTTCGAGTGAAACTTTTATTGGTGTCTGCGATTCTATAAGGGCGGAATTTATAATTCTCACAGTACCCATATTATAATCCACGGTATAGTCTGTATTCTCTGTAAGTGTGACCCCTCCGGCAGTCACAACAACTGACCCCTGTGGAATATTTGTTGCATTGAGCTGTATTTCTGATCCGAATTCTGAGGAATACTGACCGGAAAGCAGGAACTTATTTTTTTCGGCCATCTGCCTGGCTACTGTCTGAGTTGAATCGTAAAGCTCCTGGAAGACATATTTATCAGCAATTGTATTGTTGTTGATCTTCTTTCTCAGATGGCTTCCGAAAGGTTCAATGACCGGAAAAACAATTTTCCCCTTGTCGGTCATTACCGTTATGCCGTCAATATAATCGAAGTAGCCGTCGGGTTCCCTGTCGGACTGCGAATTAAGATTATCAAGCCCCATCATCTGGAGGAGTATCTGGTTCTGAAGATTTCCTTCAGGAAGGTAGTTTATCGAATTACCGGTATTATCATCCTGGTACAGGACATTCATTTTGAAGTCGCTCCTGTCAAGCTTTCCTGAGCCCAGGGCATATACGTTTTTCATCATCAGATCCCAGGTGGGGAGCTTTGGAGAAAGCGTGGTACCCTTAATCAATTTCAGCACAAGTGTTTGAGGTGCTGCAATCCCGTCTGTTGAGAATTCACCAACCTTATAAACCTGGCCGTTAAGAGTGTATTCATAAGCTACAGCAAGTACTTCATCGGTATTAAGCGCGGAATTCAGCGATATATAACCAAGCTGCTTGTTGACAGTATATTCCCTGTCGTTAAGCTGGCGTGCATTTTCTATCTTTTCAAAATCGCGGCCTATCTGAAAAGCTGAAGAGAGTACTTCAAGTGTATTTGTTACCTGGTCAACGTCGCGGATTGCCGAGTATGTGGTGTTGAGTTCATCATACATCCGGTTTGCACCATTATCAGGATACAAAGGAGCACCTGTAGTCTCCTGGAATACGGGCACATTGTTGTAAATATGGTTCTTGTTTTCTGCAAGGTCCATGAAAGCCACAATATTCCTGTTGCTTGCTTCTTCAAAGCGACTGGTTTTGTTTGTCACCCATACTTCTATCCTTTCGATATTCACACCGCTGCTAACAATAGGCAGGTTTTTGAGTGCATCGTCATAAATATCCCTGAAATACTGTGAAAGGAAAAAATGCCTGTTAGCCTCGTATTCATCTGCAAATATCTCAAAGCTTGTCTGCTGGGCACCCCCTTCGACTTCGATCACTTTCGATTCACCTTTTTGCTGCGATAGCACCGTAGTCACAGTCAGTTTGCCAAATTGCATTTCAGTTTTAAGTCCGAACAGGCTGTAGCTTCCTGTTATCAGTGTTCCCTTAAGAGGAAGCGTGACATCGCCGGCTTCAACTTTCTTCAGGATCTCGTCCTCCTTCCCTGAGTATTGCAGCTTGGTCCTGTTTTCAAATTCGAACATTGCCTCGGTATTGTAATTGACTCCAAGTTCCATTTTGTCGCCTATCGTTCCGGTAACATTCATCTGTATCTTTTCCTTGAAGTCGAAAGTCGGAATAGTCCTGAGGTTTTCAGAAAGCGTAGGATTCTCGGTATGAGAGATGTTGACCCCGAAAATAAGTTCAGCAGATCCCTGCGGGATTATGTTTATAGTATTGCTCCCGAAAATCTTATCAAAAGCAGCCCCTCCGATTTCGATCTGGGGTATCAGCGATGACCTGAAACCGGTTTCAGTTCCCGAGATCCTGGACTGCCAGTATTCTCTCATTGACCGGGTATATTCATATTTTCTGAATTCTTCAGGGTTCATATGAACCGGAAGCCGGTAATCGAGAGAACCGACTTTCATATAAATCACATATTCATTCTTCACCGGGTCATAAACAACATCTTCCTTTATGTTGGATGGATTACTAAGGAACAGCGGGGATTGTTTCCGTGATTCCCAGGGAATGCCGGAGACATCTTCGAGTTTGAGGATTGATTTTTTTGAAGTGTCCTGGACAGCAGGATTAACAATAGCCTGTCCCTTTGCATCCGAGGTTCCGATAGTAAAGGAAGCCGTCAGTGCCAGAAAAAAATATATCAGAAGATTTCTATATGATTTCCCTGATCCCAATCCGGATTATATTCTGTATTACAAGTTCTTAAGCGCTCTCTTAATCATTTCTTCGACAGAAAGGTTCTTTTGTTCATGAACAATCCTGTCAAGTACTTTTGCGACAGCGCCTTTGGCAAACCCAAGCATCACCAGTGCAGATAACGCCTCTTCACGTTTTGTATTGTCCGAAACGTCAAATATTTCACCTGTTCCGGTCTGCTTGCCGAGTTTGTCCTTCAGGTCGACAATTATTCTTTGTGCAGTTTTCAATCCAATACCTTTAACGCTTTTAAGCAGGTTCACATCTGCTCCGATAATTGCTTTTTCGATTTCGCCGGGGCTGAGTGAAGAGAGCATCATCCTAGCAGTACTGGCGCCAACACCTGTTACAGAAATAAGTAATCTGAAAATTTCACGCTCCTGCTTATCAGCAAAACCGAAAAGCATATGAGCATCTTCCCTTATCACCTCATGAATAAGGAGTTTAAATTCATTTGTACCATCAAGCTTTGCAAATGTTGTAAGAGAGATATTTATGAAATAACCTATATCCCCTGTCTCAATTGTAAGGAATGTAGGTGTTATCTGGGTTATCTTTCCTTTAATATAGTCTATCATAACGGTTGTTCAGGATTATAAAGGTCGGGGGGCAGTTCATCAATTTTATCAGTATGTATCTCAATATCCTGATGCTTAAGCGGATTCTTCATAATTTCTGCATGCATCTGCCTGTTTCTGAAGATATTGCATGCCAGGTAAAGAGCCTGCCGGAATGAATTTTCCGACGCTTCGCCTTTGCCTGCTATAGGGAAAGCTGTCCCATGTACAGGCGATGTCCGAATAAATGGAAGCCCTGCCGTAAAATTTACTCCTGAATCGAAAGATAACGCTTTGAATGGAGAAAGTCCCTGGTCGTGGTACATTGCCAGGATACCGTCGAATTTTGTGAATGATCCTGCTCCGAAAAATCCATCAGCCGGAAATGGTCCGAATGCAAGAATCCCTTCTTTCTCAGCCTGGTTGAGAGTCGGAATAATTACTTCTGCTTCTTCGGTACCAAGGAGGGAATTGTCGCCTGCATGAGGGTTCAGTCCAAGAACTGCTATCTTTGGTTTTCTGATACCAAAATCGACTATCAGCGACTGGTTCATGATCCTGATCTTCTTTAACAGCAGTTCAGGAGTGATAGCCTCCGGGACTTTTTTCAGCGGAAGATGGCCTGTAACGAATCCTATCCTCATATTCTCACTTATCATGAACATGAGTACTTCATCGACACCGGCTTTTGCCCTCAGATACTCTGTATGGCCTTTAAAAGTGAAGCTCTCCGATTGAATGTTCTTTTTATCAATTGGGCCTGTTACCAGCACATTCAGCTTACCCGATTTAAGGTCCTCGATGGCTCTTTCAAGAGATGCAAGAGCTGCTTCACCACCCTGCGGGGTGGATTTCCCCAACTCAACCCTTATGTTATCATCGAGGCAGTTTATCATATTTGCCTTTTTAGGATTTGCCTCGTCGACAGTCCGGATATTATTAAAGCTGAAATTATTTATATTCAATGCCTTGCGATGATAGGCTGCAACTTTAGGCGACCCGTAAACAACAGGTACACAAATGTCATTCAACATAGGGTCCATGAGTGTTTTAATTATTACCTCATAGCCTACACCATTGATATCTCCATGAGATATACCAGCCACTATTTCCTTTACTTCCATATATCTTATTTCAGTTTTTTATAATCAGTTGCCAGCTTTCTGACAAAAGTGGCCAGCAACCTGAGACCTGAACCAGGTCCGTCTTTCAGCCTGTAGTGGTCATCTTTCCTTAGCATGCCTGTTCCTGCAATATCGAGGTGAATAAGCGGGAATTTTGTAAATCTCTCAAGGAATTTCCCGGCAGTAATTGCACCTGCTTCACGGCCCCCGATATTTTTAACATCAGCAATTTCAGATTTTATCATATCGCCGTATTCATCCCAGAAGGGAAGCTCAGCAATACGTTCATACACTTCCCAGCCACATTCTTCTAAAAGAGAAGTATATTTTTTATCCGCATTGGTCATCATTGCAATAGCCTGGTTGCCGAATGTATTTGCAGCCGAGCCAGTAAGGGTTGCGATATCAATAATCAGTTCAGGATTATATTTTGAAGCATAACTGATAGCGTCGGCAAGGATCAGGCGGCCTTCAGCATCTGTATTGCCTATCTCAACAGTCATCTTATTATACATGGTAATTATATCACCCTGGGTATAGGCATTACCTCCAGGACGGTTGTCTGTGGCAGGACAAAGGCCTATTATATGAAGCGGAAGATTGCTTTTTGCAGCTGTGTAAAGTACTCCGGCCACAGTGGCTGCCCCGGCCATATCTCCTTTCATATTTGTCATGTAGTCGCCGGTTTTGATGTTTAGTCCACCGGTATCATAAACAATACCTTTTCCGACTAATACCACAGGCTTCTTATTCACGGGTTTGGATGGCTTCCACTCAAGAATGCAAAAAACAGGAGGATCAACGCTGCCCCTGTTAACGGCCAGAAGACCGCCCATCTTTAAAGTTTCAATCTTGCCCCTGGTAAGTACTTCAACCCTGAAGCCGGCTGACTTTCCAAGTTTTTCAATCGCTGAGCCCAGGGCTGTTGCATTAAGATGATTTACCGGTTCATTAATAAGATCACGGATATAATAGACTGCATCTGTAATGTCATTCAGCCATTTTAATTCCGTTTTGGTTATATCACCATGAAGGAACAGTTTTGATGGATATTTCTTTTTCTTATCATCTTCATCCTGTGTCTTATACTTATCAAAAGCGTAGAAGCTTAGAACAAGTCCTTCGGCAAAATCAAGTACCGCGCCTTTATATGCAGAGCTTGATGTTATAACAAGTTCAGCCTTGTTATTTGACTTTAAGCTCTTTTTCATGGCGGCTGCAGTTTTGCGCAGCTCTTCCTTTTCCCTGTATCCTTCCAGGCCTTCCCTGACTTTTACCAGGTAAGTACACTTGAAATATGAATTGACGAAAACCACTTCTTCCTTACCCTTCAGCTGTTTTAGAGCATATTCCTTTTCAGATTTGCTCAGGTTCAGGAAGCCTGGGATTTCATTTTTCCCCAGAATACATACAACTGACTGATCTGGTGATATCTGGGAGATATGTGATATTTCCGGTTTCATTGTTTTTGATGAAAATTATTTGGCTGGTAAAGTTAATTAAAATATTGATTGTTTAAGGCTCAAAACATTACCTTTACAGCCGGTTATAAATAAACACTTTGAAGTAATTAATGTTATTATTTAAGTGCCCCTTTTTTAACCTCGTTTTTTAACAGCAGCCGGGAAAATCAGGAATACCTGTTACAATTAAATTACTTTACAAAGAAAAACAATCGCAGGTTAACTATTGTTTTCATTAAAATAGAATTAATGGTCATCAGCAACATATTCAACAAAGCTTTAAGACTGGAGCCACTCACTGCCGGTGAAGGAGAGTTTCTTTATCTGGGTGCACCACTCGAGGAACTTATGTTTGTGGCTGATGAGCTTAGAAGGATTCATGTTCCGGGCAGGAATGCGGGATGGATGATCGACAGGAACGTAAATATTACAAATATCTGTTTCTCACAGTGTCAATTCTGTAATTTCTGCAGGAAGAAAGGATCAACAGACGCTTATGTCACAACTATAGATCAATATAAAACGAAGATTGATGAACTTTTCGCTCTTGGTGGTGATCAGCTTCTATTACAGGGGGGTATGAATCCGTCGCTCGGATTAGACTTTTATACTGATCTTTTTAAAAAGCTGAAAGAGCTATACCCGGCGCTGAAGCTGCATGCCCTTGGCCCGCCCGAGATAGTATTCCTTGCAAAAAAGGAGAATGCATCTTACAGATATATCCTTGAACAGCTGATTGACGCCGGACTTGATTCTCTGCCGGGAGCAGGAGCTGAAATACTCTCCGACCGGGTAAGAAGACTGGTATCTCCTGCAAAAGCATCAACAAATGAATGGCTTGATGTTATGAGGACAGCCCATAAGCTTAATCTTCCAACTTCAGCGACAATGATGTACGGACATGTTGAAACGGAATCTGAGAGGATCCGGCATCTCGTACACCTCAGGCAGGTTCAGGAAGAAAGACCTGAAGGTCATTATGGATTTATAACTTTCATCCCGTGGCCCTTCCAGGATGAGGGCACCCTCCTCAGGGAAAAATCAGGTATAAAAAGTAAATATTCCGGAACCGGTTATTTAAGGCTGATTTCAATAAGCAGGATAATGCTTAATAATATAACAAATATCCAGGCTTCTGTACTGACTGTTGGAAAGGATATGGGAATGTTGTCGCTGCACGCAGGAGCGAATGACCTTGGATCGATAATGATCGAGGAGAATGTTGTAAGCGCTGCAGGTGGAGGAAACAGGTTCAGTGCAGAAGATCTTCAGACAATTATCAGAGAAGCCGGATTTGTTCCTGTACGACGAAACCAGAAATACGAAATAATCCATCATCAGCAGTCAGACCAGCTTCAGCCTGAGAAATAAAAAAGGGCTCATGATGAGCCCTGATCTATATCACCGATTCAAGAATCTATTCAAATTTCTCTTTGTCCTTATCTTCGTCAGGATTATATTTTGAGGCTTTTTTGAATTCTTTCATCCCCTGTCCGATACCTTTAAAAAGTTCAGGAATTTTACGTCCTCCGAAGAGAAGTACGACGATTACAAGTATTATTAGAATCTCAGTCAGTCCTATTTTTCCCATCTCCGTAGTTATTATATTTCATACAAAGTTATAAATACTTTAATTAATTGCAAAAAGCATAATAAGTGCTTATTTCTTTATCAGGCGTATAATGTCGTTGCCGTTCGCCAGGATAAGAAGTGAAAAGAGTATTATCATCCCCACAATCTGGGCATACTCAAGAAACTTATCACTCGGTTTACGTCCCGTAATGACTTCAAAGAGCAGAAACATCACATGCCCCCCGTCAAGTGCAGGTATCGGAAGGATATTCATAACGGCCAGAATTATTGAAAGGAATGCTGTCACATCCCAGAACCTCTGCCAGTCCCACGATGACGGGAAGATACTGCCAATAGTTATGAAGCCTCCGAGAGATTCATAGGCTTTTGTCTTCTTTGAAAAAATAAGCCTGAACTGTTTGAGGTAATCTCCAATCTCCCTGAAACCTCTTTCTATTCCTGCGGGTATTGATTCTAAGAAACCGTATTTTATCGTCTTGAAGTCGAAATACATTGCGGGAGATCTGTCGGCCTGGACACCCAGTTTCCCGTCATCAGATGTGATCATCGGGAGATCGAGGTTTTTCCCGTCGCGAAGGAGATTCAGCGTAATGGGTTTATTCATCCTGGCTGCCAGGTAACTCTGGAACTCATCATAATAGGTGAATTTAATACTGTCAATACCAACCAGTTCATCACCTTTCAGCATACCTGCTTCCCGGGCTGCTGACTTTTTCCCGAAATTTGCAATGACAAATGGCCCGAACGGGGCCCTCACCTCGATCTTGCCCCTGCCTTTCAGCAGATTCGGAACATAGTCAGCAGGCAATGCAACATCAATCTTTTCACCATTGCGGTCTACCTGGATAGAACTTCTTTTGTTCAGGATGATGTCTTTCATTACATCATCGAAATTCTCTATATACTGATTATCAACAGAAAGTATCTTATCACCATTTTTTAATCCGATTGCCAGGCCAGTAGAGTCGGTGACAATTCCATATTTAAGGTTTGCGGTTGGAAGGTAAGTCTGTCCCCATGCAAAAAGAATAGAAACGTAGATCAGTATTGCAAGAAGGAAATTGAATATCACGCCACCGGTCATTATAAGAAGCCTCTGCCATGCTTTCTTTGACCTGAATTCCCATGGCTGTGGTGGTTCCTTCATTTGCTTCAGGTCCATCGATTCATCGATCATCCCGGCTATCTTAACATAACCACCGAGTGGTATCCATCCGATACCATATTCGGTTTCTCCCCTCTTGAATTTAAACAGTGAAAACCATGCATCAAAGAAGAGATAAAATTTCTCAACTTTTGTTTTAAAGAGCTTGGCCATAATGAAATGCCCCAGCTCATGGATGATCACAAGTATTGATAGACTGATCAGGAATTGTATAATCTTAATAACTATTGCCATTTTCTATTTTTGAATTTCTGAATGAACTCTGCTGTTTTCTCCCTTGTCTCCTTATCTGAATGTTCCAGCATTTCAAGATCGGGGGCCGAAAGATATTGAATATTTTCCAAAGCGTTCTCAACCACTACCGGCATTTGCATAAAACCAATCTTACATCCAAGGAATGCTTTAACAGCAATTTCATTTGCGGCATTCAGGACACAAGGCATATTTCCTCCCTGCTTAAGGGCATGGTAGGCAAGTGAAAGGTTTCTGAATTTTTTCAGATCAGGTTCATAAAAATTAAATTCCGGGTATTTTAAGAAATCGAGGCGGGGCAGATCTGATGAAAGCCGCCTGGGATATCCCAGTGCATAGAGAATAGGCAGCCTCATGTCGGGGATACCCAGCTGCGCTTTTACCGATCCGTCGTAAAAGTGGACAAACGAATGGATTATTGACTGTGGATGGATCACCACATTAATATTCTCAGGATCAATATCGAAAAGCCATTTTGCTTCGATGACCTCAAGACCTTTATTCATCATTGAAGCTGAATCGATTGTGACCTTGTTGCCCATACTCCAGTTCGGATGACGAAGAGCGTCTTCAGGTCTAACTTCATTAAGCTTACTGACAGGAAGCTTCAGGAAAGGGCCACCGGAGGCAGTGAGTGTGATCTTTTCAACTGAGCTGTTTTCTTCGCCGGCAAGACATTGGAATATTGCTGAATGCTCTGAATCGACTGGCAAAATCATGCTGCCTGTTTCCCTGGCAAGCCTTTTGATAATTTCCCCGGCGACTACGAGGGTCTCCTTGTTTGCCAGGGCAATTGTTTTTCCAGCCTTCAGGGCAGCGATAGTTGTCCTGAGACCAGAGTATCCTACCACGGCTGCAACGGCAACCGATGCGTCTGAGTGTGTGACGGCAGTTTCCATTGCCTCATCACCGGCATAGATTTCAATGTCTGAATTTTTCAGCTCTTCTTTAAGCCGGTTATAGTGGCTTTTGTTGCTTATCACTACCGCCTTCGGGTGAAACTCTTTCGCCTGCTTTGCAAGAAGTTCAGCATTGCTGCCTGCAGCAAGCAGGTCAACTTCGAATTCATTAGGAAACCTTGAGATTACATCAAGAGTTTGTGTCCCGATTGATCCTGTCGATCCCAAAATTGCGATCCTGACCGGCATAGTATGAAGAAGTTAGAATAAGATATGCTTTTCAGGATCCAGCGGGCTTCCCTTATACCAGATCTCAAAATGGAGATGGGGACCCGATGTATAAAGTTCTCCTGAATCACCAACAATTGATACAGGTTCCCCGGCACGGACCAGGTCGCCTGTTTCCTTGAGTAAGGAGGAGTTATGTTTGTATACTGATACGATATTATTAGGATGCTGTATTTCAATTACATAGCCCGTCTCCATTGTCCACCCTGTGAATATCACAGTTCCATCCAGGGCTGCTACGACAGGAGATCTCGGTTTTGCTACTATGTCAGTTCCAAAGTGCCGGTGGCGTATATCAAACCGGCCTGATACGATTCCTTTAACGGGAGGGAAAAAATGAAGCTCAGCAAGGCTGGTAACATATTCCTGGTTATCCCGGTTGAAATTTACGTTATATTTTTCCTCTTTTTCTACCTGGGAGCGGAGTGCAGATTCCTCTGGTGTGGTTGAATATTTGATTGCACCATATTTCCCCGTTGTATCCTGTACCGAATATACCTGCGAGGGTTCTTCTCCCTTAATTATCGCATTAAGATTTGCGAAGTACTTATCTCTCAGTTCAAGTTCCTTTTCAAGTGAGTCAAGCCTGATAGCACTCATAAGAATATTACGCCTCATTGTGACATCAGGGTATCCGGGGATGAATTCCCGGAGGTTAGTAAAAGCAATTAGTGAGATTGTTGCCCCGATAATAAAGAGCAGCAGGAAGGTTATAAGCAGGAATGCATTGTACTGAGTAAGCCGTACCCTCCATACTTCCTCAAAAGTTGTGTCATTGACTATTGAAAACCGGTACTTGTCGCGCCAGTTTTGCTTTTTCTTGTCGTTTTTTGCCATATTCAATGATATATGCGGCTTGCAAAGATAATAATATCCCGGAGGGTTACCGGCATACCGACATCAATTTCAACAACTACAACATTTCAGTTGAATAAATCGGCAGCCCGGGACCGGTTTAGATTACTTTAACAGCCTTATCCTCACTTTGCCAGAGTCCGTGCTTTGTGCAGACTGACATGGCAGAAAGATTCATAGATACCTCAGGCGCAACAATATAGAAATCTATTTCATAATGAGTTGGCTTGTTTCCATAAACACCGGCAGTGTAGCGGGCTTCAGCAAGAAGGGTTTCGCGGTTCCACAATTGTATAACACTTATGAAATGTTCATGCTCATCAGGGTGAGGATATTCTTCTCCAAGTCTTACCTTAACTTTGAATTTCTCTCCCCGGGTAACCTCATCAGGACAAATCACATGTGGCATATGACGGTCGAGATAATCACGTTTTATCTCTTTCTCTTCTCTTTCAATTTCAGTTGCTTTAAAGACTCGTGGCATTGTAATTGATTATTAGATTGACTTATTGTGGCAAACATAGTGAATATTTTGAATAGATTACTCCCGGAATCTTGTGCTAAATAGGCAGTTCACTGAAAAATACTTTAAGGGATTTAATATCGGATTCTATGAGAAAATGGTTTTCTTAATAAAAGGTTCCGGTCAAAAACCGGCCAAATGAACACCATATTCGTTACAGGAATTAAAAGATTCCGGAAATTTAACATTTAACCTACATTTTGATCTTCTAAAAGTGTTATATTTACACGTAATGTAGGGCATTTATTGAATTATCATAATTATAAACCCTTTATATCATGAAAAAAGTCTTTTCGTTTGTTGCTGCAATCTGTATTTGCGGATTGATCTCAGCGCAGCCAGGGATGCGCGCTCCTCAGGCAGAACCGCTCCCGGAAGGTTTTAAACCATCTTCCTGCAATACCTTTTTGTCACAGTATCCTGCAGTTAATGCACAGACCCGCCAGGCAATGTTCCGGGTGTCTGCACCCACGGCACACCTGGTTCAGGTCGACCTGGCCGGAAAGAGATACAGTATGACAAAGAGCGATAAAGGAATCTGGACATGCACTTCTGATCCCCAGGTCGTTGGTTTCCATTACTATTCAATCTGGGTTGACAGTGTAGCAGTCATGGACAGGAACACCGAAGCATATTTCGGAAGTAACTGGGAAAATTCAGGAATTGAAATCCCCGAAGGACCCGAAGGAGACTACTACAGGTTCAATAAGAACATACCTCACGGTAATGTTCGTTCCATTCTTTACTGGTCAGAGGTAAATGGTATGGAACGTCACTGCAATGTTTATGTTCCTGCTGAATATGACCAGAATGCCACAAAAAAATATCCTGTACTTTACCTTCTCCATGGATGGGGTGAGGATGAAAACGGCTGGTCAAACCAGGGTCATATGAGTAACATTATGGACGGACTGATCGCATCAGGAAAGGCTGTTCCGATGATCGTTGTAATGGACTGCGGTGACATCAAGACCAGTCCCGATGTACGCACAGCCTCGGGTTCAGTGACCGATGTTTATATAAAAGACCTTATACCATTCATTGATAAAAACTTCCGCACTTATACCGACAGGGGACACCGTGCCATGGCAGGGTTATCGAGAGGCGGCATGCAAACAACCACCACTGTCTTCAGCAATATGGATAAGTTTGCATGGATGGGTACGTTCAGTGGATTTTTCATGGGAGGTATGGGAAGGCCGGCAGCAGGTGCTGCCCAGGCACCCAGCATGACCCAGCAGATTGAAACAGCCTTCAATGGTGTCTTCAAGGATGCTGCCGCATTTGACAAACAGATAAACCTTCTGTTCATTAGCACAGGTACCGAAGAGCGCAGCCCCAAGGAGCAGGTAGAAGCCCTGAAAGCCCATGGCATAAAACATATTGTTTTCCATGAGTCGCAGGGTACTGCCCATGAATGGCTCACTTGGAGAAGGGCACTGAATGATTTTGCACCAAGGATATTTAAGTAAACCAGATCAACAGAGTCTGACCATAAAGGTGATCCTATACCGGCAGGCTGTAGGATCATTCTGTTAAATAATTATATGTCAGTGTATTACCTGGCAAGCTTTAGTCAATTATGACCCACGCTATGCCAGGTATACTTCAGTAGGAAGTAAGAAATATTTATGACCTCTTGTGGGAAAGCCATTTTTTGTGATACATAAGGCTCTAAAACGAAGGCATGACAGAACTCTGATATTCATCAATAAATGTTGGACAAGTAGTGAATTTAATATGATCAATAATGAGTAAAAATTTCCTGTTTTCGAAAACGACACAAGTGGTACTGATAGTCTTAATTATGTTTCTCTCCTGCGGAAAAGAATCAAGAGGGGAAAAATACAAACCGAAAAAGAACAAATCGAATACACAATCTTCTTTTCTTAATACAGGTAACCCATATCTGCCATTATGGGAGCATCTTCCCGATGGAGAACCACGTGTTTTTGAAGATCCCGACAATCCGGGGAAATACCGCATTTATATTATCGGATCACACGATGTCAGATTTAAAAGTTATTGCGGACCCGATATAAGAGCCTGGTCGGCGCCTGTGGAAAACTTGTCTGACTGGCGTGATGAAGGGTCAATTTTTACATACCAGATTGCCGGACAATGGGATGTTATGTACGCTCCTGACCTTGTTGAAATTAAAAGAAAGGACGGCACAAAGGATTATTACCTCTACCCCCACAGCCGCGGTCGTAACAGGGAACCAATGGTGGCCAGGGGAAAGCGACCAGATGGTCCGTTTACTCCGGTTAACATGACTGAAGATGGTCTGAGCACTGTACCGGGAAGTATCATGGGCTTTGATCCGTCAGTGTTTATTGAATATATCTCCGACCAGAAAGACCCAGATTATGAGACCGGCTTCAGGGCTTACGGGTTCTGGGGATTCCAAAGGTCATCTGCAGGTCAGCTGGACCAGAAAACAATGTATTCGCTCAGGCCCGGGACTGAAGCCATTGGATATTTTATTCCGGCCAGTTCAAGGTATGGTGTTGTCAGGGACCCGCAAGGGACAATTTATCCAGCCGTCTATGAAGGCGAGGACCTGGGTTCATTCAATTTCTTTGAAGCTGCATCAATACGTAAGATTGGAAATAAATATGTGTGGGTTTACAGCGGATATTCCGGCCCTGATTACGGGCTAGGCAGTACCAATTCAGCTTTACGTTATGCCTACGGCGACTCTCCTCTTGGTCCCTGGAAAAGCGGAGGTGTCCTTGTTGATTCACGCGGACCGGTACCGGCTCAGGATGGATCCACACTAAAGACAAGTTATTCAGGTCATAACACCCACGGCAGTATTCAGCAGATAAACGACCAGTGGTATGTGTTTTATCACAGGGCTCCAAGGGGATACGGATTTGCACGTCAGCCGATGGTTGCTCCTGTCACAATAAAATGGGATGAGAAACCTGTGGCTGAGGGAGGGAAAGTTACAATAAGAGGATATGATCCCTATAAAGAAGGTAATGTCTGGACCGCAAAGGACAACCAGGGAAAAGAGTATACCGGAGCCGAGGTTACTTCTGAAGGTTTCAACATCTACGGTCTTGATCCCTATCAATATTACTCCGCAGGGTATGCCTGCTACCTCTCCAATCCAGGTAGCCAGCAGGATTCCTGGGATATATGGGACAATAACATGCCGGTTACAAATGTGGAGAATGGAAATATAATAGGTTATAAGTATTTTGGCTTCGGGGGGCTTGCCATGGACATGAAAGGATTAAAGGCCTTTGAGGGAACAAAACCTAAAAATAAAACAGCTTTTAATCTTTTCCTGATACCAAAAACCAAAAACTCATTTAAAGTCAACGTGTGGCTTGACGGGCCATGGGATAATGATACCTGGAAAGGCAAAAAAATTGGTGAAATAGTTGTACCTGCAAATTCTTTACAGGAAACTACAAAATTCACAATCGATGTTTCAGCGGTTGTCGATCACCTGGATAAAAAACATGCTATTTTTCTTGTTGCTGAGGGAACCGACCAGGGTGGTCTGTTTGATCTTATAGGACTGGGATTCAGCTCCAATAAAAAGAAGATTGTTCATCCTGTAGCTCCGACTGTAAGCATTAAGGTCAATGGAGTAACATTAGATTTGCCGGCTACACCTGTCAGATCAACCAACTCAAATGGCATAGTCAGTTATGATCTCTACGAGGTCACTTACAATATCCCTTCCGGAATAACAGGAATACCGGTTGTAACGGCAACCGCAAGCATCCCTGCAGTTAAAGCAGAGGTTACTCAAGCTGAATCCATAACAGGAACAGCTGTTGTTCGGTTTAATTACCAGGGTGTTGTTAAAACATATAAAGTTCTGTTCGTGACTCAATAAATGAAAGTGGATTAAACCCCGGCAATAGCTGAACTTAGAAAAGACAAATGAATTCAGACGCGTATAATAATCATTTATGAATTCTGCTTCTTTATATCCGCCAGATTGGTTAAAACTGTTATGGATATATGTGATTGATATATAATTGAGATAGTAACCAACGACCAGTAGCCATCTATTATAAAATTTGATGATATTTGATTTGTAATTCTTACGTCCGGAATAATGTGGTTTTACAATTAACCAAAACAGATCATTATGAATAAAATAAGATTTTTCAGCCTTGTTTCAGCTTTTCTTTTTGGAGGAAGTCTGCTTGCCCAGGAACCTGCCATTATTAAAATTGATCCTGATCGGAAAATCGGAGCGATTGATCCTAATTTATATGGCAGCTTCCTTGAATCTCCAAGAATGGGTTTATATGAACCTGATTCCAGATTTGCAGATGAAAACGGATTCAGGAAAGATCTGATTGCTCTTATTAAAGAACTGAATGTACCTGTTATCAGATGGCCAGGTGGAAATTTTGTTTCGGGGTATAACTGGGAAGATGGAATAGGTCCGAAAGATAAGCGCCCTGCAAGACTGGATATTGCATGGAACAGGATAGAGACTAATCAGATGGGAACAGATGAATATGTCAGGTTCTGTAAAGAAATAGGGGCTGAAAATTTTATCTGTATTAACGCAGGAACAGGCACTCTTGATGATGCAAGGCATTGGGTCGAATACTGCAATTACCCAAAGGGAACCTATTATTCCGATCTCAGGATAAAGAATGGTAATGAACAACCTTTTAAGGTCAAATATTGGGCTCTCGGTAACGAAATAGACGGACCCTGGCAGCTGGGAAATAAAAATAAGGAGGATTATGTGAAGTTTGCCAGTGAAGCTGCAAAGATGATGAGTCTGGTAGACAAAGAAATCAAGATTGTCGCCTCCGGATCTTCAAATTATCCGCTTGTCACCGCAAAATATGATCCCAGGGATGGCTGGATCGACTGGAATGATTATATCCTCGATCACATGGTCGGCTCGATTGACTATATTTCATTGCACAGGTATGCTACACAGGCCCTGCGTGGATTAAAGGACCCGCAAAGTTTTGCAAACGTTATGTCATTAAGTTGTGAGATAGACAAACTGATAGATGTAACACAGGGGTTAATAGAAAAAGCAATGGCTAAATCTGGATCTAAGCGTCAGGTCTACATTTCATTTGATGAATACAGTGCGGGCAGAGGAGGACTTACATCAACGCTTATGCTTGCCCTGCATCTGAACTCTTTTATCCGTCATGCCGACATAGTGAAGATGGCTAACATTACCTTTCTGACAGCACTGGTTGGGAACTCACCCGACGGTGATTTTAAGAACACACTTTTCTATCCATTCTATCTTTATTCAAAAAATTCGCTGGGTACATCACTTGATGTATTTACAAACTGTGAAAAGTATAAGACTGAACTTTTTAGTGATATTCCTTACCTTGATGTTTCTGCTTCATTGAATGATTCTACAAAATCCATAGTGGTAAATGTGATTAACAAAAATGAAGTTAAAGCCATTGCCACAGACATCGTTCTGCAATCAGGAGAATATACAGGGAGTGCCAAGGCTTATGAGATTAATGGAGCGACACTCACATCAACCAATACCAAAATTAAGGAAGAAGTTAAAATAGAATCCAGGGATGTCAGGTTCAGGGGAAACACAATACGTTACAGTTTTCCTGCTCACTCGTTAACTCAGATCATTATTCCTTTTAACTAAATATAGCTATAATAAGTTGAAGAGAGGCGGGGCTCCGTCAGCCGGCAGATGACCCTCTTCAGGGTGTTAAACATCGAAAAGGACTTTTTCCAGTGATTTAAGTTATATAATTCTAATTCAACATAGCCCTTCTGGGACCTGACTGAATGAATGCATCTCCATGGCAGGCAGTGTTTCGAGGTGAATCCGCTTTACCGGACCGTGCTTTTTTTGGGATAGCTTAATATTGAAAAAGCCCTGCCGTTATCACGACCTGGCTTTTTCAATTTAGTCAATATGTTTGAAATATCGACCTTCGGTTTAATGAAATGAATTCTGGAACCATCTGCAAAGAAATCCAAAATTTAATCCAAATCCCTGTACTCTATATGAGAAACCCTTACATGTTATTTTAATCTTTTTTTATAATGTATTCTGACCTGATAATGATTATTTTACTGTCCAGTTTGCAGAATCTGTGCCATCAATTGTAATTATTTCAACTTGATTCTCACCCTGGTTTAGTTTGACATTCTTCCAGACCACAGTTGCAAATTTATCCGTCTGTATTTTTCCCATTTGTTTTCCATTTATTAGGAGTCTGGCATATGGGGCTGTCGTAAATACCACAATATCCGTAACATTCTCTTTCCTCTCTGTGAAATTTTTTGAACAGAGATGAGTGGTTTTTTCATTTTTATTCCAATTGGCTTTATATAAATAAAATGCATCTTTCCTGAATTTGCGGTCAAAAGTTACAAGGCCCTTATCATTAAGGTGAGGTAATCCTCCTGCCCTCTGAATATTTGATCCGAAATCGAACATGTTCCATACAAATGATCCCCACAAATAATCTCTTTCGTTTATCATTTTTAATGTATTTATATGAATGGCAGTTTGCTTTTCTTCAGGATGCCATGGACCTCTTGATGATGGTCTTGGATCATCTTCAGGTACAAATTGATCTACATGCTGATTTATATTTGCGCCACCACCATATTCGCTTACACCGATTTTCGAACCAGGATTCTTCATATGCCAGTCGTCAAAATATGTTGCGAAATCCTCTACCTTATTATAATACCAGCCAAAGTATTTATTCATTGCAATTGCATCTGTGATAAAATTAAAACTTCCTTCCTGGTAAGTTGCTGCAGTAGTCATCCTGTATGGGTCAAGCTTATGTGCAAGTTCGTTCAGCTGAGCCAGTATTGCATCAAAATCGCCCCGGATTTCATTGAATAAGCCCCAGAAGCAGATTGACGGGTGGTTATAATTCTGTAATATAAGTTCAGTGAGCTGAAGCTTCAGGTTATCATCAAAAGCTTTGGAATTAACATAACTTCCTACAAATGGTATCTCCTCCCAGACAATAAATCCTCTCCTGTCTGCTTCAGAGAACATAAACTTAGCTTGTGGATAGTGAGCAAGACGTAAAGCATTTACGCCCATCTCAGTGAAAAAATCAAAATCGACAAGGTGATTCTTCTGTGTGAGGGCAGAGGCCAGACTGTCCCAATCCTGGTGGCGGCATACACCTCTGAGCTTTAAATGCTCCCCATTCAGGAAAAATCCCTTATTTGAGTCTACATAATATGAACGTAAGCCGATATTTTCTTCCACACGATCGATCTCCTTTCCGTTTCTCTTCAGCACAGTTATTGCTTTATACAGGTAAGGATCTTTCACTCCGTTCCATAAATGCGGATTGTCAATTCCGATATTACAAACCACCTTATCAATATTAATATAGGGTATTGACTGATTAAAGACAGCCTTATTATCCTTATCCACGATCGAGAATTCCACTTCACAATTTTTATAATCTGATGTGGTAGACAATATTATCTCAGTTCTTAATTCTGCCCTTTTTTCTGATACAATTAACTGACTGATAAATACTCCAGTGGAACTGTAGTAAACAGGTGATATACACGCATTATCATCCGTAACTATAAGCCATGCATCACGATAGAGTCCGCCATACATATTGAAATCACCACCCTGAGGAGCCAGGTCAAACCTTTGCGAGTTATCACATACCACACTGATACTGTTTCGTCCTCCGTAATTCACGAAGTTCGTTATCTCATAGGTAAATGCTGTATAGCCTCCCTTATGTTCACCAAGAAAATTTGAATTAATTAAGACGTTGGTAACACTTCCTGCTCCTTCAAACCTGATAAACAAGCGCTTACCTTTATAACTTTCGGGAATCTCAATATCTCTTGAATAAGAGCCAAATCCCCTGCGATAGCCAGCATCTGACATAAAATCGACACTATTCCAGGTATGCGGCAGGTTAATAGTACCTGATGCATCCTGACCGCCGCCCCGGCCAAATCCCATTGGTCCCTGGACACCATTTGAAAAACGCCAGCCATCATTAATTGATTTTATTTCCCTGGAAAATGTCTTAACAGGAACTGATATCAGAACTATTGCTAAACATGCCAGAATTGAAAGATATTTCTTTTTCATTGCTTTGTATTTAGAGTTTGAAACTGTAAAATTGTTATAAATTTAATAGCTTATACCTTCATTATAATTGAAAAGTGCATAGTCTGACCCTTCCATATAACCGGGTACATCTTCCTTCTGCTTTTCCACGGCCTCATCTGATACCGGTGTTGAAAATGGCATCTTGCCAGTTGGATTGAACTTCCCGGTAATTATATCAAGAATGGCATCGGACGTCGTCCCGAATGTTGCCAGGAGCCCTATCACATTCTTTGTCCCCTCGTTATATATTTCATTTATTACCCATGGATTGGTGTAGTTAATTATAAGTACAGTAGTTTTTTTAGCAATCAGGCTGTTGACATAATCAACGTCTACACCACATTTTGACAGTGACAAAGAAATCGGTTCTCCTGTGGAGCGGAATAAGGCATTGCCTCCTGGTTGCACCCATAACATCGTTATATCGGCTTCCTCCGGAGTTTTTACAAATTCTGCATCATATTGATTATTATTATCTGAAAAAATGTCACGGGCATCAGACACAGGGCCCCTTGCACTTCTCTGAAGAGATTCAAAATATATCTTCGTCTTCGGCTTAACAGGAAGTGCTTTATCATTGTTTCTTAGCAAGACGATTGATTTACGCATTGCCAGAGCTGCTTCCTCCCTGAATTTTTCATTGTTCACGATCTTTACGGCTTCGTCCACATTGACATAAGGATTTTCGAACAATCCCAGCTCAAACTTTTCTTTCAACAAACGGCAGACTGAGCTGTCGATCAAAGCTATATCGACTGAACCGCTGTTTATCACTTCAAGCAGCAGTGCGGGATCAGATTCACCTGAGAACAGGTTAACACCTGCTTCCAGTGCTTTAATATACCTTTCGGATTTTGTAATATCCTCAACACCCCAGGGCATACTTGTAAGGGGGCCCGTATCTGAATTAATAATGCCCCTGAACCCGAGTTCACCCCTGAGAAGATCGTTGATCACTCCTTTATTGAATGCATACCCTACTTCTTCATACTCAGTACCTTCCGGCAAGGAATAATAAGGCATTATCGCAGATGTTCCTGCATCGATCGCTGCTTTGAAGGGAACCAGGTTATTTTTAAACATGCCACCCGGATATATTTCTGCTTTACCCCAGGTGAAATGAGAATCCTGTCCGTCCTTACCGGAGCCTCCGCCCGGAAAATGCTTGGTGGTCAGGGCAACAGAGCTTGAACTAAGTTGCGTCCCCTGGAAACCGAGAACAACTTCCCTTATCATTTTTGCAACCCATTCAGAACTTTCTCCGAATGTTCCATTTACTCTTGACCACCGTGGTTCAGTTGAAAGGTCAGCCATATACATATACCCTTTTCTTAAACCAACGGCAACCCATTCCTGTCTTGAATCGTCAGCAAAATCATGGACCAGTTCCAGATCGCGCATAGCTGACAGACCAAGCTCCCCTGGCCAGGAGGTAAAAACGGTTGTACCTAAGCTTGTCCCCAATGAAGCATTGGATGTAATATTGTTTCTCGGATTTGATGCAATGACAGCAGGAATACCCAGCGGTTCTACCTCGCATAACTCCTGAAGTTTATTCACCCATTCAGCAGTGATCTGTGCACTCTCATTAGATCTCAGGATAAAATGTCGGTTATGGTATTCCTTTACCATAGTTTTTGTACTGCTTCCCCTGTTCATATTGGCAACGAAACCACCTTGCGTATCCTGTCCACCCGACCTGGCCCCTGGTCTGGTATCACTACCATCACCTCTTCCTGCTCCCTGTTCTTGTTGACTGGTTGCATTCTGAGATCTTTCCTGGCCAAAACCTCCTCCTCCTCCAAATCCGCCACTGCCACCTTCAGAAAGATCGCTGGCTGAAAGCTTGCCGGCGGATGCTTCGGCAGCACGTGTGCCAACCATATTAAGTGAGTTTATGAGCATATAGCCTGCTTTTTCTTCAATGGCCATTTGTGAAAGCAGGTCAAGGCTCCTCGTCCTTGGTGAAAGCCTCCAATCCTCGTATTTATCTAATTTCCCGTTTCTGTTGAGATCCTTGAACCTGTAGCCATCGAGGTCAAGAATTTTGACAGACTTCGTACCAAGTTCAGGCTGGACAATTTCAGGATTGCGTCCACATGAATGGGAACATAATGAGACAACAATGAGCGCAGGAAATAATACTTTCCTGACAGATTTGGTTTTTGATTTCATCTCAGGATAAAATAAGTTAGTGAGCGAAATTTATTCACGATTAATTAAAAGAAAGTCCCAATGGTTTCGATGGAACCTCTAAAATGAATGGAATTTTTAAATTAAAAACCGTTTTTTAAATTCTGACGGGGTAAAACCGGTCTCCTCCTTGAAAATACGGTTAAAGGAAGTTTTTGAGTTAAAACCGCAATCGAGCCCTATTCCCAGAACGCTGTAACGACTGAAATCGGGGTCAATTAATTTTTCTTTAACTTCCCTGACCCGGAATTCATTTATGAATTTATAAAAATTCTTATGTTGTCCGCTGTTGATCAGGTATGACAATTTCTGCCTCGATATGTTTAAATCATCAACCATCATCTGAAAACTATACTCGGGGTTTAGATATGGTTTTTTATCCTCCAGGTATTGCAGGATTAATTCCGTCAGTTCTTCTTTTTGCTTATCCTCCAGTAAACCCCGATCGCCCTTGCAATTGTCACTAATTTCTCCTTCTGCCGGTTCAGAATTGTTTAATTTAAATTTGTCACGGTAAATCGCCGTCTGATTTAAACCGAAGAAAATTATAATGAAGGTGAAAAGCGTGATATTCAGAGGCAATAATGGTATCGAAGGGATTTTAATGCTTAGCACCCTTGAAAAGTAGAACATTGAAAAGTCAGCAATAAAAAAGACCAGAAAAAGGGTAAGTACGAATATCGACCAATTCAATGTATTCCTGGAGTTATAGTTTGAAAAGTTATAAGGTAAGTTTTTCTTGTGCTTATAGATTAGCTTTAGGCTGAATATCCAATAGATAAAGAGTGAGAGAATAAAAATTGAATAATAGATCTTATTAAATATATATGATGGATTCTTTGAAAGATTGGAGGAACTTGTAATCGGCACCACATCAACAATTGAACGGTGTAAGCATACTATAATGAACGGAAGGAGGTGCATAAAATAAGCAGGTTTTAACCTGAAGTCCTCTATTGTAAGAGAACTGAGATAAATATAAAGTAATGGCCCAAACAAAAACATCAGAGGAAAGATTCCAGGTTTGAAATAATCAACTACCTCGAATGGAAGGAGGAGGGCTCCCAGAAAAACAGCTATTACTGCTAACCAGACAGTTAAGAAATTAAAGCTGATATGACGTGGTCGTTTTGCAATAAAAAGCACAATCCCGAAAAGAGCCTGAACAAATCCGATTACAATAATAATTCTGTTCACTTAAACAATTATGATTACATACAAATAATTTCTCAATTATTAATTTCCGGGTCAAATATTCCAAATATAAGATCGAAAAGAATGAAAAATGAAATATCTGTAAAAAAAATCAGTAAAGAAATGCCCGACATGTATATCAGAAAAAAAAGATTCTAAAAATGGGGAAACAGTTTTTTGGTTTCCATTACTTTGATAAAATATATTAGCCAGGATGTAACATTCCAGGGGTGCCGTTTATGGGATGGGTCAGGAGAATTACGCTGGATTACCAGTAAATCAGCTTTGAGGAGCATCACAAAGCAAAAATCTAATAATCTTCCAGCCGGATGACGGTTTTTGGACTCTTGACTTATAGAAGAGTCTGATTAAATATCTGATCTGGGGTTAAGGAATAATATTACAATAATTAGATCTTCCTAAGCCTATCGTTATCAGTAAAATACAATATTTTAAAAAATATATACTAATTTATTAGTATATTTACTAAGTATTTAGTACTTTTGAAATGATAAAAATTACGAGTATGGATTTAACAAGGGCTGAAGAACAAATTATGCAAATTCTTTGGGTGCTGGAAAAAGGATTCATTAAGGAAATATTAGAACAATTTGATGATCCAAAGCCGGCCTATACAACGGTTGCTACCTTTATGAAAATATTGGAGAAGAAGGGATTTGTTTCCCATGAGTCTTTTGGAAATGCACATAGGTTCTATCCGGTAGTTTCAAAAGATGATTATTACAAAACTCATTTGAAACCAATCTTTAAAAGATACTTTAAAAATTCCATCAAGGATGTTGTAACATTCTTTTCTGAAAATAATAATGTGAATATTACAGACATCGACAGCGCAATCAAATTACTGACAGAATTGAAGAACAAAAAGTCATGATACACTTATTTATTTATCTTTTTGAAGCAAGTATATGTCTGGCATTATTTTATATGTGTTATGTTCTGCTTATCAATAATGACACCTTCTATACGCTAAAGAGATATTATTTGTTAGTATCCCTGGCAGTCTCAATAATAATTCCACAACTGCCCGCAAACCATCTTTCAGAAGAATTTGAACAAACAATATTGCCAACCAACGTATCTTTTGAAGGCCAGACAGGTTATAAAGACACTTTCAGGGATGTTGTTTTTGGAAATATTCCGGTTCAGCCGGATGTTTTAGGTAAGACCCCTCTTATAAATGTCATTACTATATTTTTACTTATAATATATGCGACTGGAATTATTATTTTTTCACTTCGGCTTATCAATAATCTTTCCCAAATTCTGAGGCTTATCAGGATCAACAATAAAGAGCCTTATGGGAATTTGACAATTGTACATCATCACGATAATTATCCGACTTTCTCATTCCTGAAATATATCTTTCTCAACAGCAATAACCTGGACAGTAATGATATGGATATAATTCTTCAGCATGAAGAAACTCATATCAGACAAGGGCATTCTTATGACATATTGTTTACTGAGTTATGCAGAATAGCCTTTTGGTTTAATCCTGTTGTCTGGTTTATTAAAAAAGCACTTATAAAAGTACATGAATGCCAGGCTGATATCTATTTAATTGACCATAAGAAACATAGCACCCTGGATTATGAAGTACTTTTATTAAAACAGTACTTAAGTAACATAAATATAGAGCTGGCTCATCCTTTTAATTATTCACTAGTCAAATTCAGGATTAAAATGATGTCAAAAACGAAGTCCGGGCAATGGTCAAAATTGAAAGTGATTTTTGCGCTGCCCGTAGTAATTATCTGCCTTCTAGCATTCTCCAATGCAAATACAAGGCTCGCCAAGCAGGAATTCACTGCAACAATTGATTCTGAAAAGCTCTGGGAACCAGAGCCGAACGGGATGGCATTCATCCCTGCCGGTAGTTTTATTTTAAAGAGAACTAACGGAAGTACTACCAAAGAATTTAATGTAACTATTGACCCCTTCTGGATGAACCAGACCGAAGTAAGTGTGCGACAGTACAATGATTATCTAAAATCCGTAAAGGAGGATTCAACTTCACAGTTTTACGAAACTGTTCTGCCTGATTTAAGTAAAGCTCCATTTAATGACTATTTTGTAAATAAAAAGTTTCTAGATTTTCCTGCTGTTGGGATTTCCCTGAGGCAAGCTGAAAATTTTTGCAAATGGTTGACAAACAAAGAAAATCAGAAACTGAAAAACAAAGGCAAACCCCCTGTCCAGAATTACAGGATACCTTTTGAGGTCGAATGGGTTTATGCATCATTTGGTGGTCTTAATCCGGAAAGAATCTCTGCACCCGAAATCAAAGAATTATCAAAGGTGTCAGTTAATAAACCCAATGAATGGGGTTTGTACAATATGTTTTCGAATGTTTCAGAGTGGACTGATACCTCATTTGATCCTGCCAGATATATGGAGGCACTTCAAAATCAGCCAGGTCAGAATATGGATAACATAATAGTAAGAGGCGAAAATTACAAAGAAGCACTTATTAATAATAAACTTATCCTGAATGGCTCTGGGTCATACGATTTTGTGGGTTTCAGGTATGTCCGGTCCTATCTGGGGCCGAGATATGGAAAGAATTAGAAGTAACAGTTAAAGGTGGTTCTCCAGGAATCACCTTTTCTTTTGAGGTTAACATATAAAGATTAAATCAACTGTTGCCAATTGTTATTCTTCAATCTCCCGCTCTTTGCTCAAGGAGAGAAAGAGTCTGGGGATGAGTAAATGAATTTAAAACGGCTCTTACCCTGGTAGATAGCCAGTACTGTTCTGCTGGAGGTACCGAGGTTGAGATGTAGATACGAACAGGATTGCTCCCCGCCAGCTGGCGGATCCTCGCGTTCCTCATGGTGTTGCTTAACAAGGAAAAATCCCTTGTCACTCCTTTGTAAAGTATTTGGCATAAAGGGCATATTCACCTCTTATCTTGATTCTTAAGCCCACCTTGGGGGGTTGGGGGTAGTAGGGCGGAGGATTATACTCCTTTCAGTCGTGTGTTCCTCTTTGGATAAAACCCAAAGAAAAAGCCTTGCTATACCCTCATTATTAGCAAAATCTGATTTAGTACTTAAGCCCCCCTTGGGGGGTTTGGGGGTAGACCTTAGGAGGATTATTCGCTTCGCTCATGATCCGTTTTGGGGAGCTTAACAAGGAAAAATCCCTTGTCACTCCTGCGTCGTTCCTGAGGTCTTTTTGCTTTATGCCCTCACTCGAGCAAGCTCGGCTCGGTTTGAAAAAAGAAAGGATTACTGCGTGATCCTCTATAGTAGAGCTTAACAAGGAAAAATCCCTTGTCACTCCTGCGTCGTTCCTGAGGTCTTTTTGCTTTATGCCCTCACTCGAGCAAGCTCGGCTCGGTCATAAAACAAAAATCCCTCACCGTTTCACGGCAAGGGATTTTTCCTTGTAGCGGAGGGAGGATTCGAACCTCCGACCTTTGGGTTATGAGCCCAACGAGCTACCACTGCTCCACCCCGCAATATATCTTTATTTCAATCTGTCAATCAACTGTCGAGGGTTTGTGCCCAACGATCCGCCAACCGGCGGATCCACCCCGCAATGTGGGTGCAAAGTTAATACAACTATATTAATTGCCAAACAGATTTATATTATATTTTAGAATCCCCTGATTATCTGCTACTTAATTTAATATTCTCCAGGTTTCAGCGATAACCGGATGGTGAACCTGCAGCCTTTCAGTTCAGTAAAAATTCAGACTTTCTTCAAGACTTTGTATAAATCCTGCAATTCATTAACAAGATTATTCAGCATGCGGTGATTCTGATCCGCAAAACGGGCTGTAACATACTGTATATAGAGATCCATATTCTCTTCAATATTCTGAATACCCGTATCTTTAATGAAGTCGTCCCTGAATTCATTAAACCTGTTGTGTGATCCTATAAAAGCCATAATTCACAAAATTTTATTTAACATGATCGAATTTCTAAAATGGACCTCCCTGTTTTAAACAATAACATGGTATAATGATAGTACTGAAATATCATTAACAGAACCATCTCCGTAGTCAGTGAAAATAAATAAAAATAATGAGAATTGCCTGTCTTTTCAAAGCTCTTCAGAACATAATAACACAGGATCTTTACAATAATTTTTTTATCCTGCTCCAGTATAGGTAGGTCCTGGGACCAGAACCATTCCATCTTTTAGCAATTTTTTCAAAATCATGTGGACCTATCTGTTCTGCATAATAAAGAAAGATCTTTTCAGATGTTTTATAATCGTAAAGGTCCTTCATTTTATAATGATTGCCTGTCCTTTTATTATAATCTTCAAGACGTATAGGCCTGATCTGAAAGAATCCGACTGCCTGTTCAACCGGATTATATGCAAGTGTATCATACTTTGTTTCCACCATTCCGATTGCATTTATCAGTTGTTTATACGGTTCAACCGGAGCGGGTGTAAGAATAGTTATTTCCTCCCTCGATGGCGCTGTGGCGCGAAAGGCCACCATTAGTAAAACAAAAGTAGTAAAAAGTATTTTTATCAACCTGTATTTCATTAGTTTCATTAATTCTATCTGACTGATTGCTGTTCCTGTAAATTGTTGTCTGTTCACAGGATGTAAAAATGCCGTTTCAACTTTCAAGTGTCAGAGTTACTGTGCGGGTTAATTGTATAATTATCTAAACAACGAAGCGACTGAAAAGTTTTGTATGGGCATTAAAGAAACGACTACCTGTGTGCAAAGGTAAAACTTAACACGTTGACAATAAGTGAATTTCAGTTTCTTTTGTAAACAATGTATCAACAATGCCGGTCATCATTCATACCAGGCCTTCTGGAAAAGCAGGTAAAATGATTATCCTTGAAAAAAGAAGAGGGTGCCCTTTGGGGACACCCTCAAAAACATAATTTTTAGTATTCTTTAGAATTTAAGTGATACGCCAAGACGTAAAAAGGTAACACCATAACCGGCTTCAGCCATTACTCCAAAAGCATCTGAGAAATAATATCTTGCACCGACAAATGCACCCATGTCAAAGCCGTAACTGGAGAGGTCGCTGATAGAGTAACCGGTAATTATACCGGCATATGTATCGAGTTTGGTAACCAACGGGTAATGGAATGCACCTTTGACCCCGAAGTGGAAATTAAAATAGCTGGTATTTAAAAATTTACTGGTGGATATACCAAGATATCCGCCTACACCTACAGCTGCTTTATCAAAGATCCCGTCAACAATACCAAGTTCAAATGACCCGATTATTGGAGGAATCCCCATACTGTATCCATAGAGATGAGGTATACCAACTGTAACATCAATTACCTTGTCTCCCTTGTTGAATGAAGGCTCCTGTGCATTTGCATTCACCACCATTAAAACTAAAACTGTCAACAATGCAAAGATCTTTTTCATAACTTCTGTTTTTTTGTTAATACTGTTATAACTGTTGTAATATCGTTTTGTTCATTAACGACTATGGATATAATATATTATTTGCTATCCCCCGTTTTTAAATAAGGCATCAAATTTAAGAAAATATCAAATTCCGAGTAAATATTTTCATAATTTTCAAAGGAACATAAGGAACATCACCGCTGCCAGTGAGGCTCCAACCAGTGGGCCCACCACCGGAACCCAGGCATATCTCCAGTCACAATCTCTCTTGCCGTGAATAGGCAAAAGGAAATGCATTATCCTCGGCCCCAGGTCCCTGGCTGGATTTATTGCGTACCCTGTCGGTCCGCCAAGGGCGAGTCCTATTCCCAGTACAACGATAGCTACCGGGAGTGCATTCAGGGCTCCCAGCCCGACATCTGGTTTGGCCATATACAGAACAGCCAGAGCAAGTACATAAGTACCTATTATTTCAGTTACCAGGTTGTACCAGTAGCTCCTGATATTAGGCATCGTGCAGAATACTGCCAGTTTAGCATCAGCATCATCTGTAGCATCGAAATGTTTTTTGTATGCCAGCCATGCCAGGCCCGATCCGAACATTGCCCCCAAAAGCTGGGCACTGATGTAAAGAGGCATCAGAGAAGCAGAGAACTTCCCTGATATAACCAGTGCCAGGGTAACCGCCGGATTTAGATGGGCACCGCTCACATCAGCCGCAATAAGCACCCCTGTAAATACTCCTACTGCCCACCCGAAGGAAATCACGATCCATCCGCTGTTATTACCTTTTGTTTTGTTAAGGATGACGTTTGACACCACTCCGCTTCCAAAAACCATGATCATGGCTGTACCGAAAAATTCTGCAAAAAACTGATTCATAGTGGTTAGTGATTGATAATTGATCCAGATAATTCTCTTGGAAATTTATTTAACGTCTGATATTACAATTCTGCCCAGGATTCTGCAGCTTTTATAGCTTTTTTCCAGCCGCTTATCAGGGACTTTAATTCTTTGGGGCTGGCTTGAGGAGAAAATTTCCTGTCAACCTGCCATTGTGTCCTGATCTCCTTCAGGTCTTTCCAATACCCGACGCCCAACCCGGCAAGATATGCTGCTCCGAGGGCAGTTGTTTCCGTTATTTTTGGTCTTACAACATTTGCCTGCAGGATGTCGGACTGGAACTGCATAAGGTTATTGTTGACAACAGCTCCTCCATCAACTCTCAGCTCTCTAATATCTATTTTTGAATCCTTCTTCATTGCCTGCAGTACCTCCAGTGTCTGGTAAGCAATGCTGTCAAGTGATGCTCTCGCAATATGAGCAGCCGTAGACCCCCGAGTGATCCCGACAATGGTACCTCTTGCATGCTGATTCCAGTATGGAGCGCCCAGGCCTGCAAAAGCTGGTACAAAGTAAACACCCCCGCTATCAGATACACTTGCAGCAAGTTTTTCAACATCTGCGGATTTTTTTATTACGCGCAGAGAATCACGAAGCCATTGTACGACGGCACCTGCAATAAAGATACTTCCTTCAAGGGCGTATGTGGTTTTGTTACCAATCTTCCATCCCACCGTTGTAAGAAGCCTGCTGTTTGACGCAATAGGCTTAGACCCTATGTTCATCATCATAAAACATCCTGTTCCATAGGTATTCTTTACCATACCCGGGTCAACACACATCTGGCCAAAAAGGGCAGCCTGCTGATCACCGGCAATACCTGTAACCGGAATCCCGGAAGAGAATACTCCCACTGTTTTTCCATACACTTCACTCGATGATTTGACTTCCGGTAAAATGGATGCAGGAATATTGAAAATCTTCAGGAGATCGTCGTCCCATGCCAGAGTGTTTATATTGAATAGCATCGTGCGGGAAGCGTTTGAAACATCCGTTACATGGATTTTCCCACCGCTCAGATTCCATACCAGCCATGAATCAACTGTTCCGAATGCCAGGTCTCCCCTTTCGGCAAGAACTCTTGCTCCCTTGACATTGTCAAGTATCCACCTCACCTTGGTGGCGGAAAAATAAGCATCGATTATCAGGCCTGTCTTTTGCTGAATTTTCTTTGAAAGTCCTTCTTTCTTAAGCCTGTCGCAGAAATCGGCAGTACGTCTGTCCTGCCATACTATAGCATTATATACAGGTTTACCTGTTTTCCGGTTCCAGACAATAGTCGTTTCGCGTTGGTTTGTTATTCCTATTGCCGCAATACTTGAAGCTTCCAGACCGGCTTTCTTTATTGCCTGCCGTGCTACCGCCGATTGAGAGGTCCATATTTCATCCGGATCATGCTCAACCCACCCGGGCCTGGGATAATATTGTTTAAATTCTTTCTGGGAAGATGTTACCGGAAGACCATTATGGTCAAAGATAATTGCCCTTGAGCTTGTTGTTCCCTGGTCAAGTGACAGAATATATTTTTTCATGAGAAGAAGATTATGAAAACTTCAATAAATATATCAAATCCTTTAATCAACAGCAAAGCTGACCAGCTTATGGCTATTTCAGCATCCGGATGATGTTGCCGGTATTCCCGTCATTCCTGGCAGGTGAAATCTTAAGTATCCTGCATATAAGATTATAAATATCAACATTGTACAGGGTATCCGTTGTATATCCCTTTTTAAAGGCAGGTCCTGCAGCAATGAATATAGCATGCATATCGGAATCAGCATTATCATAACCATGAGCTCCGCCGCGAATCCCTGACCCGTCAGGCCGAGTACCTATACTCCATGAACTGTCAGCAACTATCACAACCTCAGGGATACGCGGGTTGGTGCCATAATGCCACCTCTCGGGTACTTCTGATTTCCGGTAAGCTTTCAGACCCTTCTCCCTGTTCAGGAGCATAAGGACACTATCAGTCTTTCCGGCCGCCGGATTTATTGTAAACACCGGGTTACTGCCAAATATCCCGGCAATCATTTGTTCTGGCACAACTTTTCTGATATTAATATACCGCTGGGGAGATACAGGTCCCATGCCATGATCTGAAACAACAATAAGATTTACTTTTTCTGCAATCTGCAACCGTGACAACTTAAACCTCAGCACTCCGATAAGACTGTCAAGACGTTCCACTACCCTGCCTGTCTCTGGAGACACTGGTCCTGAATCGTGGCTTTGTGCATCCGGTTCTTCAAAATATAAGGTAACGAATCCTGGCCTTTTTCCGGTTGGATATGATAACCATTTGACAACGGTATCAATCCTGGATTCAAAGGCAACAGTTTCATCAAACTTTTTCCAGTATGTCGGATGTTTCCCGCCGATAGGGGCTTCTGATCCAACCCAGTAAAACGATGCAGAAATAATTCCCTGGTCTTCTGCTGTTTTCCATATTGGTTCACCACCGTAAAAAGCGGGATTTTCTACAGCAGTCCTGTCTCCGATACGATAAACCAGACCCAGCTCGGGGGCAGGAAAATTATTATTTATCAACCCGTGATGATCGGGGTACAGGCCTGTAGCGATGGAATAATGATTCGGAAAAGTAACCGTCGGGAATGAAGGAATAAGCTTATCCGCTTTAACACCATCAGAACCCAGCCTGTCGAGGTTCGGCGTTTTGTATACCTTATTATAATCCCACCTGAATGCATCCATTGAAACAAGCACAACATATGCCTGGTAAGGATCATTTTTATCTTTTTTAAATCCAAAAGTGATGAGTAATAATAGTAGTGAAACTAATATGACCGGGAGTCTTCTATTCATAAATAAATCTGTTATCTCCAGAATTCGAGGTATGCAGGAGCCTTCATCTCAGCCCTGGATAAAGGCCCTTCAGGTAATCCGGTATTTTTATTGATCCTGAAAACAGATATCCAGTCTGATTTCTGGTTCCCCGAGAGAAGAAACCTGCCAGTGGGATCAATGACAAAGTTTCGCGGCCAGTCACCTCCGCAGTTAGAATGACCGGCGAGACTAAGCATCCCGTTTTCATCAATTTTAAAAACAACAATAGTATTCTCACCCCGGTTCGAGCCATATAAAAATTCTCCGCTTTCCCCGATAAGTATCTCAGCACATGAATTTTTACCATTAAATCCCTCCCGTACTGAAGGAAGAGTCTGTGCCAGGTCAATCAATCCATTTTCAGCTACGTTGAATACCATAATTGTAGAACCCAGCTCATTAATGACATACATCTTTGAGCAGGTACTGTTAAAGACGAAATGCCTCGGACCTGATCCTTCCGGAAGAGTAATATTACCGCCTGGTATCGCTACAAGTTTACCGGTTGCTTTATCAATATCATAGATGAGAATCCTGTCGAGCCCGAGGTCAGTAAGGTAAATATGTTTACCCGCAGGATCCTGGGCAATCATATGAGGATGTGAAATGTGGAGAGAATCAATAAAATATCGTATTGAATCTGTTACGCTCTCCGGGATCCCGTCACTGTCAAGTTTTACAACAGCAACCGAACTGCTTGAATAGCTGGCTGTAAGAAGGAATGAACTGTCTCTCGTAATTGAAATATGACACGGTCCTCCATGTGGGATAACCAGCTCGGCCAACTTTTCGGAAAGGCCTGTTGAAGGATCAAATTTTAAGGTAGTTATACCTCCTGCTTTATGACCATTGAAGTCCATTACTTCATCAAGGGCATAAATCAGGGAATACTGTTTTGAGAAACAAAAATAAACAGGGCTTGGACCTGCGTAAAATTTATTAATGAGTGAAACATCTCCCTTCTGGTTCAATTCAAAGAGTGCCATTCCTGGTTCATCCCCTTCTGTGAAGCCGCCAGCGAAAAACATCTGTGGTTTCTCTTTGCTTGTACAGGATGTTAAAACAACCAGGAAGGATGTTATCAGGATAAGATAAAAATAGCGTCTTTTCATGAAATATGTGTTTACCACAGAGGAGACAGAGTCATCCGGAGTCGCGCTGTTTTCTTATAGTGAAACCCCATTTAAACCCTGGGCACCCTCTGATTCCAGAAGTATATAAGTTATTTCCTAAATCTCAAAGCTATCTGCTTCACGGTAAGCTTCGAGCAGTTTTATTTCACCCTCCTTGCCCTGAATGCTCTTGCCATGTTCCATACAAATAACGCCTTCATATTTGCGGCTGTAGATGTATTTGAACAGGTTTTTAAAGTTTATTTCCCCGGTACCGGGTTCCTTTCTCCCAGGATTATCACCACAATGAAAAGCGGCTATTTCATTCCAGGCTGCGTCAATATTTGGAATCAGGTTTCCCTCAGTTATCTGCTGGTGGTATACATCATTCACAATCTTGCATGAGGGCCTGTTCACAGCCCTGCAGATTGCATATGCCTGTGGTATTCCGTTCAGGAACAGCCCTGGATGATCCCTTAAGGTATTGAGAGGCTCCAGAACGATAGTCAGTCCTGCCGGCTCTGCAATATCACAGCAAAACCTCAGATTATCAATAACATTAGCAGTCTGAAAATCGCGATGAAGCTTTTCGTCGTAACGCCCGGGTACCATAAGCGCCCATTTAGCACCAGTTCTCTTAGCCACTTCAACACCTTCCTTCATCTTGCCTGTGAGCATCTCCCTGACTTCGGGCTTATTCAATACAAACGAAGTGACAGAGAAATCAGCATAGAGGACAAATGGTCCCAGGAGCATGCCGAGTCTCTGCATCTCATTTGCGATCTTTGTCTGGTCTTCTGCAGGTCGTCCGGGAAGGCCATTGTCGAACATGGCCCTGAACCCCTGGTCGTAGCAAAATTTAATATTATCGACGAGGTCTGTTCCTGCATGTTCCCGGAACATCCCGAAACCCGGAGCATATTTCAGCTTGAAAGGATTTACAGGTTCAGGAGCCTTACGTTTCCTGGCTACTGATTCAGATCCAAAAGCTGCAGGAGCAGCTATAATGGCGGCTCCTGCAGTAGTTGCTTTCCTTATGAAATCTCTTCTTGAGTTATTCATAACAAAATTATTTTTTCTGTTCGGGTACATAAGCTTCTCCCGCTACCGGTACTGATTTCGGGATATCAACAGGTCCGAATTCAAATACTTTTGGCCCAAGCTTAAGATCGGAGTTCATCATTTCATCCCAGGTAGTCTCTTTACCGGTATATGACGAGATGCGTCCCATAATTGCAGTGAGGGTCGAGATTGCAGTATTCTCAAGTTCATTGAATGGCTGGTTGGTTCTTATCGCAGTTATCATATCGATATGTTCCTGAACATAAGGATCTTTCATCTTCCCTTTGGATGGCTTACCCTCGTCGTCAAGAGGGTATGTGTATTTCCAGATTTCAGTCCCTGAAGGATCAAAAATCGATTCAGCGCAGTTGGTATGCCCTTTTGCGCCCTGTATCCTCTCAGATACATTATTTACACAGCCATTTATCTGCCTGCACATGCTGTGAAAATGCATGCCATTTTCAAAAGTAAAGTCCACTGAGAAGTTATCGAACTGATCACCAGTCACCCTTCTCTGTCTCGATCCCATACCAACGGCTTTAACTGGATGTGAACCAGTAAACCAGTTCATAACATCAAGGTTATGGACATGCTGTTCAACAATATGATCACCTGAAAGCCAGCACCAGTTAACCCAGTCACGGATCATCCATTCCATTTCGCTCCATGAAGGATTATTATCGCGATGCCATAGTTTTCCGCCGTTCCAATAGACATTACCTCCAACGATGTCGCCGATGATACCTGCTTTAACCTGCTGGTAGTTTGCAACATAGTTCCGCTGGTGGCGGCGCTGTGTTCCTGTTACAATCACCAGATCCATTCCCTTAGCTTTTTCAGCTGTTGCCATTACTGAGCGGGCTCCATCAGGATCGACGCACACCGGTTTTTCGGTGAAGATATGTTTCCGTCCAGCCACTGCAGCAGCAAGATGCATAGGTCTGAAGAAAGGAGGGGTTGCCAGTATGATGATGTCGACACCTGAATCAATAACCTTCTGGTAAGCATCAAAGCCCACGAAACAGTTTTCAACGGGCACTTCCTGGTTTTTCTCCTTAAGTATTTTTTCTCTGCAGGAGTCAACCCTGTCTTTAAATGTGTCGCCAAGGGCTGTTATCTGAAGGTTTTTTCCTGCATTGAGGAAATTAATTGCAGCACCCGATCCGCGGCCGCCGCATCCAATTATGCCTGCTTTCAGAACCGGGCCATCAGGAGCTTCATCAAGCCACGTGCCCTCGGGAACAGGTTTAAAAGGAGCCGGTCCCCTGCTACATCCTGAAATAACTGCCGGAGCTACAACACCAGCAGCGCTTACCACAGCAGCTTTACCCAGAAAGTTGCGTCTTGAAATACTTGATTTTTTCATTTTAGTTGGTTTTTAGAATAATATTAGTTTTTTTCGGTTTTTTCATCGAAATCACAAACAACCCTGAAGCCTACATTAAAGCAATCTGAATACCACCATATGCTTTTAGGAATCTGTGGATCAGTCTTCAGCCATTCTTCTGTCCTGGTATAGCCCCTTGCCGCACTCCTGAGACTTCCTGCCATATCCGAAAATGTTCCGCCTCTGATAACATGTTCTTCTCCCGATTCAGGACCTTGAGGATTTAATACAACACCCCCGGGATATTGTGAATATGCATCAGCACTGTACCAGTCGGAGCAGAATTCAGCTACATTCCCGGTCATATTTCTGAGCCCAAATGGATTAGGCTTTACCCTTGAAGGCACTTGGGTTTTTGAAGAACTGTTTTCCCTGTAAATAATATATGAGTTGATAACGGTAGTATCGTTCTTCGAAAGTTTTGCCCGTAACCCTGATTTCTCAAACTTTTCAGGATCACCCCCGAAGAAATAAGGAGTCTCTGTTCCGGCACGGCATGCATACTCCCACTCGGCCTCTGTAGGCAACCTGTAATTTTTTCCTGTTACCTGCGATAGCCATTTGCAATATGTCTCTGCAGCATGGTAGGTGAATGAAATTGCCGGATGCTGACCGAGTCCCCAGCCCTGGTCGGGTTGCCCGTATGGAGGAGTGGCACCTGATATGGCATCAGTTTCGGATGTCTTTGATGTCCGGAGTCCCTCGGTATCTGTAGAACGGCCTTCTGCAGCTGTCTGGGCATAAAAAGCAAGATATTCATCCCATGTTACTTCGACCTCAGCCATAAAGAACGGGCTTATCTCAACTTCCCTGACAGGCCCTTCATCGGCTCTTCTGAAAGGTTCTTTATCAGGACTTCCCATCTTGAATTTACCGCCCGGGATTGCTATCATATTGAATGTGATGGAGGAATTGGGGATTTTTTCTGTGAATGAAGTAAACGCTGTTACTTCAGCCGGCTCTGCAAATATCTCTTTTGGCGTAGATGAAACAGACCCGAAAGTTTTGTTGCTGCCATGGGTATAACCTTCAATAAAGTGACCTGCATTCAAATGACAGTTTATACAATGAAGATCAGGTGTTTTTTTTGTCTGTTTATAATATAGATGAGCATCCTCCCCTGCTTTTGTAAGTTTAAGCGGAAAGAGGTTTTCATGACACTTTAGGCAACTGGATTCATAAACATATCTTCTGGCAGTTTCAAGCCTGCCTCTTTCATTCCAGTCGAATGAGGCTGAGTCTTTTGTCCAGTAACTCCAGAGATCCCTGAGGCCTGTGGTTGCCTTGGCCCAGAGGTAACCCTGTCCCTTCGGGGGAAGATGACACTCCACACAGGCAACCCTGTAACCCGACTGGGTTTCGTAATGAACAGATCTCTTCCAGGTATTGTCGGCAGCCGGATGAATATGGCACGACATGCAATATTCATTAGTGGATGTTTTATCTAAGGCTTTCCCTCCGCCGATTATCAGTAGCGCCCCTATTAACAGCCCCGGGAGGAACCAGACAATAAATCTTTTCATAACATAAAAATAACCGGATGAAGATAAAAAAATATCTTTGATCCTTCTTGCTTAGCAGTTATTTTCATTATTAAAAATATTTAAAGGAACACCATTCACGTTATAATAGGGTTATGAGAAAATCAATTATATTTTTTGCAAGTCTATTAGTTGCCTTTAGCCTTGGGGCACATCCCTGGAAACCAAACCATTACGTTATAATCGACACCGATGGCGGGATTGACGACATGAAGGCAATAACACTGCTGCTGGCATCTCCTGACGTCAGGGTGCTGGCAGTAACTGTTTCGCCAGGGGCACTTTCTGCTGACAATGCATTCATAAAGGTTAAAAGTCTTCTAAATTCATTTTACCACGAAGGCATCCCAGTCGGAATTAACCGTCAGGAGAAATTCAAATCTCCTGAATATCCTGCAGCCCTTAGCTATAAATGGGGAAGCGAGACAGAAATTGATCCTTCTAAGGCCCCCGATCATCTGAAACTGATAAGTGAAATTCTGGCTGCAGAAAAAACCAAAATACGTTTTGTCTGTCTTGGCGGAATGTCAACAGCATATTCTGCATTAAAAGATATTCCGGCATTCAGCAGCCAGGTTAAGGATATCATCTGGAGTGCTTACGGATCAGAAGACAGGCAAGGATTTAACTACAACATAGACAAGAATGCCTCTGTAAAGATGCTTAAACAGGAGATCCCTGTTAAGATAATCAGGGGATTTTATGATGGTGATAAGGCTTTCTATGATCCTGAGCTGGTAAAAGCTGTTGGAAAAATTAATAATATATATGCCAGGAAGCTATACTCCTTTTTTACTTCTGAACAGGTTAAAGATCATAAATACACATTTTCAGCTGTCGACGACATTATCCCGATCTTCATTCATTATCCTGACCTGTTTCTCAATAAAACTGCATACACGGTAACAGACTCCAGCCCGGCAGATATTACCGCCATAAAGGAAAGCCTGATTAAAATACTCAGTGGTGAGACTGTGACCAGGAACCAGGTCATTAAAACTGTACCGGATGATCCTGATTTTTATTCCGATGATATCAAACCATATGTAAAAGATATAATTAATAAATACGGCATCGACGAATGGACATCGGGAATGATTGCAAACGAACTTCACCGACACCTAGGGGTATTCGCAATTATAGGTGTGAAAATGGGTATCCGGGCCAGGGAATATTTCAATACAGGAGTAGATGAATTCAGCGTAATTTCAGACGCAGGTTCGACACCCCCATTAAGCTGCATGAACGATGGACTCCAGGTAAGCACGGGTGCTACTCCTGGTCATGGCCTCCTGACAGTAGTCAATGAAGGAGTCCTTTCTCCAACGGCAGTATTTACCTACCTTAACCGGAAAATAAAAATTTCCCTGAATCCCGAATTAGCCGACAGGATAACTGCCGAACTTAAAGAGATAAACTTTATTTACGGACTCGACAGCAATATCTACTGGGAGCTCGTCAGGAAAAATTCAGTCCGGTACTGGAATGATCTCGACCGGCATGAAATCTTTAAAATAGAAGAGGTTAAACAGACTGCTTTCTGAGTTTCATTACTTGTTATACTCATCAAAGAAGTCATTGCCTTTATCATCAGTTATGATAAAGGCAGCCATATTTTCGACCCTGATCTTCCTAACCGCCTCCATACCAAGATCTTCAAAATCAACTATTTCAACTGATTTGATATTTTCAGCAGCCAGTATCGCAGCCGGACCTCCGATGGACCCTAAATAGAAACCTCCGTATTTATGGCAGGCATCAATCACACACCTGTTTCTGTTTCCCTTTGCAAGCATGATCAAAGAGCCACCTAAGCTCTGGAACTGTTCTACATATGTATCCATTCTCCCCGCGGTGGTAGGCCCAAAGCTTCCTGAAGGCATTCCTTCGGGCGTCTTGGCAGGTCCTGCATAATAAACAGGATGATTTTTAAAGTATTCCGGCATTGGCTTTCCTTCATCGATCATCTTCTTGATCCTCGCATGTGCAATATCGCGGGCAACAATAAGAGTACCGCTTAAGTTAAGCCTGGTTTTAACCGGGTATTTTGTGAGCTGGGAAAGCACTTCCCTCATGGGCCTGTCGAGATTAACATCTACCGGTTTTTCCAGCTCGGGTGCTTTTGCCGGGAGAAATCTTTCAGGATTTTTTTCCAGTTCTTCAAGGAATATTCCCTGTTCGTTGATCTTAGCCTTAATGTTCCTGTCGGCGCTGCAGCTCACTCCAAGACCTACAGGACAGGATGCGGCATGCCGTGGCAGCCTGATGACACGTACATCATGAACAAAATATTTCCCCCCGAACTGTGCTCCTACACCATATTCATGACAGATATTTTCGATCTTCTTTTCCCATCCGGTATCGCGGAAAGCGCGGCCGCTTTCTGTACCAGTTGTGGGAAGATGATCGAGGTAACCTGCAGATGCTTCCTTGACAGTTTTCAGTGTTGCTTCAGCTGAAGTTCCTCCAATTACAAGAGCAAGATGATATGGAGGACAGGCAGATGTTCCAAGCTCTTTTATCTTATCCTTTACAAACTTTGTCAACGACTCCTCATTCAGAAGTGATTTTGTTTGCTGATAGAGGAAGGTTTTATTTGCGGAGCCTCCACCCTTGGTAATAAAAAGAAATTCATACGAATCCCCTTCTGCAGAATAAATATCAATCTGTGCAGGCAGGTTGCTTCCGGAATTCTTTTCATCGAACATTGAATAGGGGACAATCTGTGAATATCTCAGGTTCTTCTCACGGTATGTCTCATAAATTCCCCTGGAAAGGTAAAGTGCATCATTTACATCAGTCCACACCTGTTCCCCTTTCTTCCCTATCACTATTGCCGTACCCGTGTCCTGGCACCATGGAAGATCGCCTTTTGAGGAGATTACCGAGTTCCTCAGCATAATATAGGCAACAAAGCGGTCATTGTCAGTAGCTTCAGGATCTTCCAGGATAGCAGCAAGTTTTTCAAGATGCGATGTCCTTAGAAAAAATGAAAGATCTGAAACAGCAGTCCTGGCCAGAAGCTCGAGGCCACTGGGATCAATCTTAAGTATTTTTCTGCCACCGGCATCTATAACTTTTACATAATCCTTCGTAATAAGCCTGTATCGGGTGGTGTCCTTTTCAATCTGAAAAGGCTTCTCATAGATAAATTCTGCCATATTTCTGTTATTTAATTAACAATGAGTGCTTTAGATAAGATACATGATGCTCTTATCAAATGTATAAACAAAAGCCAAAACAAACAATGAAAAAAGATGTATGATATGTATCTTAATAAAAAGAAATCTGAGGACGGCAGAAGAAAATTATTCAGCCGGCAACAACTTTATCGAACCCGAACTTTTCTTTTGCCCTGATTCCCTTTGGTGTCATTTCAAGAGTACAACAATCATAATGTGCATCGTGCTGAAATACAAGAGTATAGTTATGATCAAGTGCTTCCCCGAGTATGCTCTTTTTTTCTTCAATAGTTTTAAGGGATTCAATGTCGTAACTCATGTTCCAGATCAACGGTATATGGGCAATAGTTGGAATAAGATCTCCGGTATAAACAATCTTACTCCCGTTAAAATCAATAACAGGGATCATCAGTCCGGGTGTATGACCAAAGCAAAACCTTACAGAAAATCCCTTAAATAATTCACAATCCTTATCCACGAGGTTCAGTCTTCCGCTCTGTTCAATAGGGAAAATATTTTCCTCGAGGAAGGCATCTTCCTCCCTGATATTATTTTTTACAGCCCATTCCCACTGTGTTCTGCTCACATGGTATGCTGCATTTTGAAAGACAAGCTCAAAACCATTGCCATCAGTTCTTCTTTTAACACCCCCTCCGCAATGATCTGCATGCAGGTGTGTAAGCACAACATCTGTGATATCACCGGGCGAAAAGCCACGTCTTTTCAAACCGTCGATAAGGCCTTCTCCGCCATGCAGGTGTGTATGACGGAAAAATTTTTCATCCTGCTTATCTCCCCAGCCGGTATCAACAAGAATTATATGACCATCTGTTTCAACTATCAATGAATTAAGAGTTAGAACGATAAGGTTATTTTCATCGGCTGGATAAACACGCGACCAGAGTGCTTTTGGAATTACGCCAAACATGGCACCACCATCGACCTTGAAGTTTGATATATTAAAAAGTTGTACTTTCATTTTATACTTTTTACAAGTTTAAGAATTTTGAAGGTATTATGAAATCCAATATCTTTAAGGATCGATATTCTAATTAATAACAAATAAAATGAAGAAAATATCATTCTCAATCATTCTTTTTTCTATAGCCATGATGATTTCAGCCCAGACAGGGAAGGTTATGGATAATCTTTCCATGACCAGCAAGATACTGAAGATGGAAAGAAAATATGCTGTTTACCTTCCTCCCGATTATGAGACTTCAAACCGCAGCTACCCGGTTTTATACCTTCTCCATGGGCTGGGTGACGATCAGACAGGATGGGTGCAATTCGGTGAGGTGCTGAATATTGCCGATAACGCTATAAATTCTGGTGTCGCAACTCCCATGGTAATAATTATGCCCGATGGCAATACGATCAGACCGGGTTATGTAAACAGCCTTAAGGGCGACTGGCTCTATGAGGATTTTTTCTTTCAAGAGCTGATGCCTTTTGTCGAAAAGACATATCGGATAAAATCTGATAAAAGATATCGTGCCGTCGCCGGGTTATCGATGGGCGGAGAAGGAACTTTCATCTATGCACTTCATCATCCTGAACTTTTTTCATCAGCATGTCCGCTTAGCGCAGCAACAGGACCTGCCACTGTTGAGGAGATGAAAAATTACAGGTTGTGGCCCGTTGGCGAGAATGTCTCTCAATCCGACCAGGAAGCCTATTTTAAAAAATACAGCGTGCTGAGTTTAATACAGAATATTCCTGATAACCAGAAACGTGCAGTGAGATGGTACATCGACTGTGGTGATGACGATTTTCTGTTTGAAGGTAATTCACTGGTTCATATAGCCATGCGCAAGAAAGATATACCTCATGAATTCAGGATGCGCGACGGCGGACACACATGGACTTACTGGAGAACTGCATTGCCAACAGTACTGGAATTCGTATCGATGAGCTTTCACCAGTTCTGAAAACCCGGCAGTGATCAATGAGAAAGGATCTTTTTCTTCCTGGAGGTCATCTGGTACATTATTCTCATAGCCAGCCTGATCATCTGGTAGGAGAACCAGCCTGATAACCTGTTGAATAATGTACGTTGCCGCCTGTATTCCTCAAAAGTGACCTGGCGGCAATCGTTTTTTATTATTCCGTGAATTATGTCTTCAAAATCAAGTGCAAACTTCTCATCCAGGATACCGATATTGATTTCCACACTCGCATAATCACTTACATGGTTCAGGTTATAGCTTCCTACCGTACTCCAGACACCATCAACGGTAGCAACCTTGGCATGTAAATTGGAAGGCAGGTATTCATAAATCTTAATCTTGCTTTTCAGGATGAAATCATACAGGAAATGAGTAGCCTTATCGAACATGGGGGCATCTGATTCGGCAGCAAGCACAATTGTGATATCAACACCACGCAGACTTGCATTTTTGAGAAGCTTACGATCATTGCGCCCGGGAAGAAAGTAACTTCCCAGAATAACTATCCTGTTATTTGCATGCCTCAAAGCCGAACGATAGCTTTTAAGTATCTCTATCTTATTCCTGTACCAGTTATTCTGCAGAACCCTTAATTTCACATTCTCCTCATAGCTTACCGGAATGGGGATTGTTTCCCTGGATCTCTCATCCCTGGGAATGAAGGTTTTATTCCAGAGCTTTTTAAGGACAGACAATATCTGCACACATTCCGGTCCCTTTACTGCAACAGCAAAGTCGAGCCATTCTTTCTTTTGCTTTGTCCCATGATACCTGTTCGCAAAATTCATACCTCCAATAATAGCTATTTCTCCGTCAGCCATTACTACCTTTGAATGGAGACGGAGGCTTAGCTGAAAGCCTTTTGTGACAAGAGTCGGTGAAAAAAACCTGAAAAGGATGCCTGCTTTTTCAATACTATTCACCAATTCACTGGAAAGGTATTTGGTCCCATAGGCGTCGAGCAGCAAATATGTTCTGACACCTCTCCCGGATGCCTGTATCAGGGCATTTATAATTCTTAACCCCGTCTCATCCTCATCGATAAGGTATGTCTGAAAATGAATAAAATACCTGGCTTCATTTATCAGCTTTTCTACAGCAGCAAAAAAGGGCTCACCGCTAAGTAAAAGAGTGATTTGATGACCTCCTCTGTAATTATGCCGGTAAAGGGGGGACTTCATTTAACCTGGCTGAATAATTGCTTAATGCAAATATAGAACTTTAACCAGTGAATAGATTTTTTTAATTTACTTTACATGAAATAAAAAGGCTATATGAACAGAGAGTTGAACAGGATCTGCATCCCGCTATTCCTTTTAGTGTTTCTTACAGGATGCAACGGAGCTGAAAAAAATATTCCCGGAGAACCACCTTCACATCCCAGGATAATGCTTTTTAAAGGTGAGGAAGCCCTTATCGACCAGAATATTGAAGCAGACCGTAAATGGCTGACTGTCAGCAGCTATATTCTGAACCAGAGTGAGGCAATACTTGAAGTACCACCGGTAGAGAGGGTTCTTATCGGTAAACGGCTCCTTGACAAATCGAGGGAAGCTTTAAAGAGAATATTCTACCTGTCATACAGCTACAGGAAAACCGGAGATACAAGATTCCTCGACAGGGCTGAACAGGAAATGCTCGCAGTATCTGCATTTTCCGACTGGAATCCCTCTCATTTTCTCGACGTTGCTGAAATGACAATGGCAGTGGCGATAGGCTATGACTGGTTGTTTGATCATCTTTCTGTACAATCACGAAATACGATCCGGGATGCAATTATCAACAAAGGACTTAATCCTTCACTTCTGCCGGAAAACAGTTCCTGGGCTGAAGGCTCAAACAACTGGAACCAGGTATGCAACGCCGGAATGACTTTCGGAGCTCTAGCCATTTATGAGGATAATAAAGAGCTTGCTAAAAAAATAATAGACAGGGCTGTTATTTCAACAGGATTACCAATGTCAGAATACAACCCTGACGGAGCATACCCGGAGGGTTATGGATACTGGGGCTACGGTACAAGCTTTCATGTTATGTTCCTCAGCGCCATGGAAAAAGCTTTCGGAAAGTATTATAATATCCCATTGACGGATGGTTTCCTTAAAACATCCGGTTATCTGGAGAATATGACAGGACCGACAGGTTACCCGTTTAATTATTCGGATTGTGGTACCGGGGCTAATACTAATCCAGCTATGTTCTGGTTCGCCATGAAACTTAATGACCCAACAGTCCTGTGGTCTGAAAAATATTTCCTCGAGAACAAAACAGTTCCTGGCGATCGCCTCCTTCCTGCACTTTTGATCTGGAGTTCTGGCCTCGGCATAAACGAAATCACTCAGCCGGCAAAAAAAATCTGGGTAGGCCAGGGGGATAGCCCTGTCGCACTTATGAGAACGGCATGGGAAAATAAAAATGCCATATTTGTTGGATTTAAAGCTGGCTCTCCATACGTAAATCATGGGCATATGGATGTTGGATCATTCGTCATGGACGCAAATGGAGAAAGATGGGTGATGGATTTCGGAATGCAGGATTACAATTCGCTTGAATCTGCAGGAGTGGATCTGTGGAACAGATCACAGACTTCGGAGCGCTGGCAGGTTTTCAGGTACAACAACCGTGCCCACAGCACTCTTACGATAAATGACAACCTCCAGGTGGTAAGCGGCAACGCCCTTATAAACAGGTATTCAGATCAACCGGAAATGATGAATGCGGTATCTGATATTTCTGCAGTCTATAAAGGCCAGGTCCAGAAAGCTGTAAGAGGAATTGCAATAGTCGGCAACCAGTACGTTATGGTAAGGGATGAACTGGAGACACTGAATTCGCCAACTCTGGTAAGGTGGAATCTGCTTACTTCATCAACTGTAACCATTACAGGCGCTAACACTGCTGAACTGGTTAAAAACGGGAAGAAACTCATACTTAAGGTTGTGGAACCCTCAAATGTTACAATGAAGACCTGGACCACTGTTTCTCCAAATTCTTATGATGCATCTAACACTGGAACCGTATTTACAGGATTTGAAGTGACGATCCCGTCTTCGTCATCATCAGCACTGACTGTTCTTCTCCTGCCGGAAGGTGCAACCGAAAATACACAGGTGTCGGTGAAAAAATTATCAGAATGGCCTGTAACTTCAAATTATAAATAAATGCCGGATGCATCTTTCATATTGAAGAATTGAAGTGCCGGAATAGTACCCATAATTAAATTGCAGCCTTATTATCTATGAGAGTCCATTTCATTGCAATTGGAGGAGCGGTAATGCATAATCTCGCAATAGCTCTTCATAACAAGGGATATATTGTAACCGGATCTGATGATGAGATATTTGAACCTTCAAAGTCCAGATTATCCAGGTTTGGCCTTTTGCCGCCGGAGGAAGGTTGGAATGATGAAAGGATTACAACTGATATTGATACTGTTATCCTTGGTATGCACGCCATGAAGGATAATCCTGAGCTTAATAAAGCCAAGGAATTAGGTATTAAGATAATGTCGTTCCCGGAATTCATCTATGAACAGACAAAAACCAGGAAAAGGATAGTGGTTGCCGGCAGTCATGGAAAGACAACTACAACCGCAATGATCATGCATGTCTTTCGTCATGCCGGGATAAAATTTGACTACATGGTCGGATCACAGATCGATGGCTATGAGACGATGGTCAGCCTGTCCGCCGAATCGCAGTTTGCAATTCTTGAAGGTGATGAATACCTTACGTCTCCTGATGACAGGAGACCCAAATTCCATCTCTATATGCCTGATATTGCTGTGCTTAACGGGATAGCATGGGATCATATGAATGTCTTCCCCACCTTTGAAAACTATGTCGATCAGTTCAGGATATTTATAGGAAAAATTACACCGGGAGGTTCTCTGGTTTATTTTGAAGGAGATCAGGTAGTAAGAGAACTGGCTATTGCATCGGCTGATAACATAAAAAAAATACCTTATAAGGTGCATGGCTATTTTCAGAATAAAACCGGATTTTATGCGGCTACCCATAACCGGGTGGTTCCTGTAAAAGTATTTGGGGAGCACAATATGCAAAATCTTGCAGCTGCCAGGGAGGTCTGTATGATTTCGGGAATTTCAGAAGATGATTTCTATGAAGCCATCAGGAGTTTTGAAGGGACATCCAAAAGACTTCAGAAGATTTTTGAAAACGAAAACGGAGTCGCCTATTTTGATTTTGCCCATTCGCCATCAAAAGTTAAAGCAACAGTTGAAGCTGTGGCCGCAAGGTATCCGGGTACCAGGCTTTTTGCCTGCCTGGAGCTGCATACTTATTCAAGCCTGAATATCAGTTTCTTACCACAGTACAATGGAACCCTTGACAAAGCCGACTTTGCGGTAGTATATTTTAATCCGCATGCCCTGGTTCTTAAAAAGCTCCCCCCTGTTTCAGCTGACCAGGTAAAAAAAGCATTCGGCGGGAAAATTACCGCTGTTTTTGACAATTCAGCAGAACTTAAGTCGTTTTTAAAGAAACAACAAAAGGGTAAAGCTGTTTACCTTTTCATGAGTTCAGGTGATTTTGATGCATGCAACCTGAAAGAGCTTTCGGAAGGATTATTACAGTAAGGGTTACCAATTAAGAATGAAGAAAATTTTCCTGCTATTTCTCCTTGTATTGCTGCTGAAAACAGCGTCGCCTGCCCAGCCATATAAGACAAGCGCCGGACTGAGGATCGGGTTTCCATACGGTTTGACTGTAAAACACTTTGTCGACAGGTATAATGCTTTTGAGCTCATTGCCGCAGCAAATATCCGCGGATATATTGTCGCCGGACTATTTGAAAATGAACACAGGATAAACAATAGATCAGGAGTTTACCTCTATTGGGGTCTTGGAGTACATGGAGGGTTTGTGGATGGCAGTAAAAACACATTCGTATATATGAAAGAAACGTACATCGGCCCGGTGGCAGGTGTGGATGCTGTAGTGGGTATTGATTATTCACTAAGAAAAATACCCCTTAATCTTTCCTTCGATCTGATACCCGGTGTGAACCTTGCCGGTTATACAGGGTGGAATGGTCTGAATGCTGCACTTTCGTTAAGGTATGTCTTTTAGAAAGGTTTCTCCTTCTGTTTTTCAATAAAATATTTTGCAGATCAAAAAAAAACTGTTTCCTTTGCATCCGCATTTTAAGGTTCTTTAAATGGTCCATTCGTCTAGTGGTTAGGACGTCAGGTTTTCATCCTGGTAACAGGGGTTCGATTCCCCTATGGACTACAAATTATAATTACAAACAAAATGGCATATCACAAATCATCGGAAAAAAGGATCAGGCAGACTAAGGTCAAAAATGAGAATAATAAGTATAAGGCAAAAACTATGCGTAATGCCCTTAAGAATCTGCGTGCCTCTACTGACAAAAAAGAAGCATCAGAACTTGCTCCAAAAATGAATGCAATGCTTGACAAGCTTGCAAAAAAGAATATCATTCATCCAAAAAAAGCTGCTAACCTGAAGTCGTCTGTCACAAAGCATGTAAACAGCCTGAAGTAATTCAACAGATTATTATAAGAGCAAGGGGACCTCAGAAGGGTCCCTTTTTTATTTTCATGAGCCAGTGTATCCGGAACAGGTTGTGACATTAATTATCCCCAAAAATATTAAGCCATGTGTTACATTTTCTTTGTAACTTTATAATGGAATAATACTTCGCTGCATGTCTATAAAAATTACTGACTGGGCTGTTGAGGACAGGCCCAGGGAAAAGCTTATTCAAAATGGTACTGCCGGCCTTAGCGATGCTGAACTTCTGGCTATACTGATAAGTTCAGGTACCAGAACAAAATCAGCTGTTGATCTTGGTCGTGAGCTGCTTGGAATGGTAAACAATAATCTGAACAGCCTTGGCAAGCTGTCTGTCGCCGACCTTAAGAAACTTAAGGGTATTGGTCCTGCAAAAGCTGTCACAATATCTGCAGCCCTGGAACTCGGAAGAAGACGGAAACTCTCCGAAGCTGAAGATGTTCTGCAGATTAAATGTTCAAAGGATGTGGCAGACATCTTCCATCCCCTGCTTTCAGATCTTGTCCACGAGGAATTCTGGATACTTTTCCTGAACAGGTCAAACCGGGTTATCGGCAGGATGAAGCTGAGCCAGGGTGGTATAAGCGGAACAGTGACGGATGTCAGGATTGTCATGAAGAAGGCCATCGAATGCCTGGCATCAGGGATCATCATCTGCCATAATCATCCTTCAGGGAACCTTAATCCCAGCGACTCCGACACGAAGATCACAAGAAAGATCAAGGATGCCGGCGAGCTTATGGATGTACAGCTGCTTGACCATCTTATAATCTCTGAAAAAGACTATTACAGTTTTGCTGATAACGGATTACTTTGAAATTCAGAAGACGGCTTTTTTGTACCTGCGCACTTCTCCTTTGTCACTGCATTCCAGCAACAGGTTCCTGATATCCTTTTTTAAAACCGGATGGACGATGGCTGGAGCAATCTCACAAAAGGGGACCAGCACAAATTTCCGCTGGTGGAACAGGGGATGCGGTATGACAAGGCTTTTAGTCTTCATCTTTGCCTCACCATACATAAGTATATCAATGTCAATGATCCTGGAGGAATATTCTTTCCCGTCACGCAGTCTCCCCATCACAGCTTCTATCATCAGCACTCGTCCAAGCAGCCCTGACGGCCTGAGGTCTGTCTCAACGCCGGCAACCATATTCAGGAACTTATCTTTTGAACTAAAACCCCATGGCTCTGTTTCATACATGGACGACAGGATAAAAACATTGCCTGCCTCTGCAGCTATTTTTTTAACTGCGGTTTTGAGATTGGCTTCCCTGTCTCCAAGATTTGTTCCTAAACCAAGATATACCTTTTCCATGTTAATATCCTGAATATGACAAATTTATTAAATAGCACAATATCACCGGTTATTTCTGTGGTTTTTATATATTTAAAACTCATTATAAATCTTAGCACATGAAGAATTTTCTGATCTATACACTTGCAACAATAACAGGTATAATTCTGGCATCATTTCTCTTTTTTATCGTTATGCTCTCAAGCCTCAGCATAATGGTTGCTTCCGGTGAAAAACCGGTTACAATTAGCAATAATTCAATACTTGTTTTAAATGCAGGTGTCCCGGTTCCGGACCGGACTGATCCAAATCCTTTAGCAGGTTTCGATTTCATTAATATGACTGTCACCCAGACCCCGGGCCTGAATGATATTCTCGGTAACCTTAAAAAAGCTGCAAGTGATCCGAAAATTAATGGTGTACTTATTGAAAACGGCTTAATGCCATCGGGCTGGGCAACAACAGAAGAGATCAGAAATGCTCTCGATAAATTCAGAAAAGAGAGTGGAAAGTTCGTAATAGCTTATTCCGATTATATTCTTCTCCAGGAAGGATACTACCTTTCGACTGTTGCTGACAAGATATATATCAATCCTTCCTCGATGCTCGACTTTAAAGGCCTGAGCGGCGATGTGATGTTTTATAAAAAAGCCCTCGATAAAATAGGTGTTGAGGTCCAGGTAATTCGTCATGGCAAATTCAAAGGAGCAGTGGAGCCTTTTCTGCTTGACAAGTTGAGCGATGAGAACAGGGAACAGATAAAGGATTATATTGGCTCTATCTGGAACCATGCCATTAAGAATATTTCGGAGTCAAGGAATATCCCGGAAGATCAGCTGAATCATCTTGCTGACAAACTTGCCGGATATGAAGCTTCCGGGGCACTCGAAAACAATCTTGTCGATGGCCTCCTTTTCAGGGATGAGCTCTACGATACAATTAAAGTACTTTCAGGACTTAAAACAGATGATAAGATTTACCTTGTCGGAATGTCGAGATACACCAAGGTCCCGTCTCTTCATAAAACCACATCGTCAAAAAACAGAATATCTGTTATTTATGCCACGGGTACTATTGCGATGGGTAAAGGTACCGACTACAATATCGGAGGTAACAATTATGCCGATATTATAAGAATGGCAAGAAAAGACAGTTCTGTAAAAGCAATTGTATTAAGGGTGAATTCGCCAGGCGGGAATGCAATGGCTTCAGATGCAATCTGGAGGGAGCTAAAACTTGCTGCCGGGACAAAACCTGTCGTTGTCTCAATGGGAAATTATGCCGCTTCCGGAGGTTATTACATTTCAGCGCCAGCCACAAAGATCTATGCGGATCCGACAACTATCTCAGGGTCAATAGGTGTTTTCGGACTTGTACCTGCTGCCGGAAAGCTACTTGAAGATAAACTAGGGATTACGCATGAGACAGTCAATACAAACGAAAACTCTGACTTTATTTCAATGTACCGTCCTCTGACAGCATATGAGAAAGAAGTAATGCAGATGAGCATCGAAAAGGTCTATTCGGATTTTGTGAAAAAAGTAGCAGAAGGAAGAAGCCAATCAGTGGAATTTGTCGACAGTATTGGCCAGGGACGTGTATGGAGCGGAACCAGCGCATTAAAAATAGGTCTTGTGGATGAACTTGGTGGACTGGAAGATGCCATTCACGGTGCCGCAGTACTGGCAGGTATAGATTCACTCTACTCTGTAAAAGAACTTCCGGCTGTCGAGGATCCATATTCAAAAATTCTCAATCAGCTGACCGGAGATATAAGAATGTCTTTTTTGAAGAAAGAACTTGGTGAATCTTTCAGGTTATATAATGAGATAAAGGAAATCAGCAACCTTTCAGGGATACAGACCAGGTTGCCATATTTTTTAGAGATCCATTGATTCATGGGAACAAGGAGAAGCATATTCCTATACCCGCTTTCTGTTATTTATTGCTTAATTACTGGGATAAGGAATTTCCTTTACAATTCCAGGATCCTTAAGTCGCATGAATTCGGCATTCCGGTTATCTGCGTCGGAAACCTGACTGTTGGCGGTACGGGCAAAACACCTCATACCGAATATATTGCCAGCCTGCTCAGGAAAGAATTCGAAGTTGCAGTTCTCAGCAGGGGTTATAAGCGTAAAAGTAAAGGATTCCTTATTGCAACACCTGATTCTGCATCAGGCGATATCGGAGATGAACCTCTGCAGATATACCGGAAATTCCCTGACATCACAGTTGCTGTTGACACCGACAGGGTGCGTGGGGTGAATTCTATTTTAAAGTTAAGACCGGGAACAGGTGTAATCATCCTTGATGATGGTTTTCAGCACCGGAGAATTACACCCGGGTATTCTGTTCTTTTATCCGATTATGAAAGACTTATGATCAGGGACCATATGCTTCCTTATGGGAACCTGAGGGAAAGTCTTAAAAACATGACCCGCGCTGACATCATCCTCATAACCAAATCTCCTGAAAATATCTCCCCGATACAAAGAAGGATATTGGTGAAGGAGATAAATAAGCTCCCATACCAGAACCTCTATTTTACCACAATTAAATACGGCAATCTTATAAATGTTTTTGATGGAAAAGCATCAGAAAATGATATTTTAGGAGAAACATGTACTGCTGAAAGGGGTATTTTACTTGTGACAGGCATAGCGAACCCGCAGCCTCTTTCAGATTATATTAAGAGCAAGACTGGAGAGTTCATGCATCTTTCTTTCAGGGATCATCATGCTTTCACAGGTAATGAAATTCTAAAGATCACAGATGCATGGTCAGCATTAAAAACGGCCAATAAATATGTTATCACTACCGAGAAAGATGCTGTCAGGTTAAGGGAATTTACTAATATTGCAGAACCGGTCCGGTCGTCATTTTTTTATATCCCGGTTGGAATCGATTTCCTTAACGACGACAGGGAGGAATTTGACAATTTGATAGTTGATTATGTTAGAAAAAATAAACGAAACAACAGAATTTCTTAAAAGTAAAGGATTCATTAATCCTGATGCAGGCATAATTCTTGGTACAGGCCTCGGAGGTCTTACCGCAAGGATGGAGAATTGTATTGAAATCGACTATAAGGATATTCCCAATTTCCCGGTATCAACTGTTGAAGGTCATGCAGGCAAACTTATCTACGGCGACTTCGGTAAAAAGAAAATTGTTGTCATGAAAGGCAGGTTTCATTTTTACGAAGGATATGGTCATGAAAATATCACACTGCCTGTAAGAGTTTTGAGGTACCTGGGAATAAAATGTTTGTTTCTCTCTAATGCAGCGGGAGGTGTAAACCCTGATTTCAGCATTGGCGATATCATGATAATTACTGATCATATTAACCTGCTTCCAAATCCGCTGATCGGTCCGAATGATGATCGCATAGGTGCCCGTTTCCCCGATATGGGAGAAGCGTATGATAAGTATCTGATAAAGAAAGCACTGATAATCGCTGAAGAGCTTAAAATTAATGTACGTAAAGGGGTATACCTTTCAACAAGCGGCCCTACATTCGAGACACCAGCTGAATACAGGTATTTCAGGATTATTGGCGCCGATGCAGTGGGAATGTCAACAACCCCTGAAGTTATTGCTGCCCGTCATATGAACCTGCCGGTATTTGCTGTCAGCATTATAACAGACCTTGGCGTTGAAGGAAAGATTGCCTATACCACCCATCAGTCTGTTCTCGACGAAGCTGCAAAAACCGAGGAACACATGACTGCTCTCATGACGGAGCTGATCTCTGCACTTTAGATTGTTAAGTCCTCTGTAACAGGCTGAAGACTGATCTGATTTATAATCTTAAGTCGGGATCCGGATTATCTGATTACCGAACAGACTTTTTTCCAGCTCTTTGTCTTTCCGCTTTCATCAAATAATTCCATCAGAATTACATATATCCCCTGGCTGACCAGTGAACCATCATCCGCAGTGGCATCCCAGACTATGGATGCAGATTCTCCTGCCAGGAAGTTCTCTGCCAGCTTTCTAACAAAACCACCTTTTTCATCAAAAACGGTTACTGTTATTACTGCCCCTGGAGTTGCGGAAATCAGATCGATAACCAGAACATCCTCATAACCGTTATTGTCGGGTGAAATACGTCCTGACGAAAGGGTAATCATTTCATTATTTATCATTAACGGGCTAAACACGGAATTCTCTTTCCCGGGGGTTCCCCATCCTGAGCTTTCAGAAGCCGAATGCCAGCTTGAAGGTAAAACTGAACTGATTCCAGGTCTGATCTTTTCCAATGATACCCCTTCAGATGAGGCCAGGAGTGAATAGTGCATTTCTTCGCTGTAAATGACTTCATCGATCACATGCATCTCCCTGTCAAGCAACAATAAGTGTCCTTTGTTATCAGGCATTGAAGGAAGTCCGGACACTTCGAGAATGTTCTCAGGTCCAGCATCGGGGTACCTCTCCAATAAACTTTTCCTGTCGGTGGTAATGCAATAAAATGTTGACGGGAGGATACATCTCCGCATTTCAGACACAGGCTTTAATTCAGAGGTATCACCTGATTCGGGGATTATTGAAGTAAGCCATAGTCGTGATGCATCGAAAACTTTATCAGAACAGTTATAAAATTCTATGAAATCAGGATCGTCAGGCAAGGGATTAAATAGTAGCTCATTGAATACAATATCTCCAGCTTCCGGTTTTTCTGGTAAGCCAAACCTGAATGTGCTGCGGATGATTTCATTGCCGGCAAAATCTTTCAGATCGCCATTTACGGAAATATTATTTATTACTCCCGGTTTAAGTGGCACATCCGGGCGTACAATGAACTTTCTAAGAAGCAGGTCGTTTTCAGAAACTGAATGTGCAGGCTGGCCGTCAATCATTATCTTGTCCGGACTGTTTGATAATGACAGAATACTTTCAGATATGGAAATAGAAATTGAATTGCTGTCTTCAGGGAATACATTTTCTATTCCATAAAAGATCAAATCAGGATTCCTGGCCGATGCTGAATTTATTGTTCCGGGAGTACCTCCTTTCAATGAGGAGGATGCTTCCCAGTTTCCTTCTGCATAGAATGGGTACCCGGTATCGATCATTTCAAGAGACCATCCACCATCCTTTTTCAGTTGGCTGCCATACCATTCTGATGAATATTCAACGCCATGTATGAAGCTTCCTGTTGAATCGGAAAGGCGGAGGATCTTTCCTTCATCTGTCAGCCCGGGAAAAGACTTCATACCTGCAATTCTTCCATATTTTCTGAACAGGAGGGTGTCTGATGCTGAGCACACTATCCGGATTTCTCCCGGGTCAAGCTGAATTGATGGAATTGAATATTTCTGAGTTTCTGTTCCAAGGGACCATTTTTTAAGGTTGATTGGATACGCTGACGTGTTCATTATTTCCATGTATTCCCTTTCAGGGAGAGATACTGCCGGTGAAGGATCAGCCATGATCTCAGTAATTATGATATCGGCAGGCTCTGCCCAAACAGGAGTAAATTCAATCAATATTTCGGAATCACAATTGCCATACCTGTCACATATATTCTTAATAATGAGAAGGTTTTCAACCTTATTGATAAAATCGCCGTTAAATCCTATTTCGATTATTGCTGGTGCTTTTCTCATTACTGAAACTGCCTGGTTTGAAGCATCTCCAAGTAAAAATGATCCTGGACCCGGAATCTCATCGGTCAGTGCTTCATTGAAAATTACTTCGATTTTATTTTTTGCCGTGATATTAAATCCTGTTACCTGCGGTGGAGAAGTATCCTCGTAGAAACAGCCTTCTACCAGCATATCATCGAACCACAGAAGCCTGTCGCGGGTTGAGGTATACCTGTAATTAAGCACCAGCCACGACAGGTCAAAAAGCTCATTATCAGTGCCTTCTCCGGAACCTTTTAAATTATTATTCTCATCATTTGCTGATATTTTCCAGGCACCGGTCTGGCTCCTTTCCACAATTATTTTTGAAGCAGTTCCGGTACCAATATCGGTCTGCCAGTTCAATAAACAAGTGGCTACGACAGTTATTGTGCCGTTCCTGATCTTCCACAGCCTCAGCGTATCATCATAACCAGCCAGGTTAACACCGGCGGCATAACCATTTACTGTTAAGCCATTAGAGAATGATCCCGGGTCAAGGTCCGACATCAGGTACACCGCCCAGCAGTTGGATGCAGATGGGTCATATCCGTGTTTAATCCTGAATGACCATTTCGTAGTTCCCTCCCCGGGATGAAGGTTTAACAGCCTCAGTCCTACACAGTCATTTCCGGTGGAAGCATTATCAAAAACATGATGAAGGGAGTAGCTTCCGTTAATGCAGCCATCCGTTACTACTCCCCAGTGACCAGCTACACCCTCTGTCCAGCCTGATAAGATGCCAGTTTCAAAGTCATCATTAATCTGACCGTATACCATACAGGGATATAGCAAAAACAATAAAATAACTTTTTTCATGCAGCGGGACAGATTGAAAAAAAAAGTTAATTTTGACCGTTTTAACTTAAAGTAAATTTAATAATTAACTTAATCAATTTCAAATTTTTATAACTATGAAGACAGCAGTTGTTGGAGCAACCGGGATGGTTGGCCGGACAATGATCAAAGTCCTTGAAGAAAGGAATTTCCCTGTAACTGAACTTTTACCTGCTGCATCCGAAAAATCGGTGGGCAAGGAAATTCTGTTTAAGGGTAAACCTGTCAGGGTTGTCAGTGTCCGTGAGGCTGTCGATGCGAAACCTGTATTTGCCATCTTTTCAGCCGGTGCTTCAACATCAAAAGAGTGGGCCCCGGTATTTGCAGAAAATGGGACCGTAGTCATTGATAACTCATCATACTGGCGCATGGACAAGAATGTGCCTCTGATTGTTCCGGAAATAAACAGTCATGTTCTGAAAAAAGGAGACAGGATAATTGCAAATCCAAACTGCTCCACAATCCAGATGGTTATGGCGCTGGCACCTCTTCACCGGAAATTTAAGATTAAGAGGCTTGTCGTTGCTACCTATCAGTCAGTTACCGGAACTGGCGTCAAAGCCGTTACCCAGATGGAAAATGAGAGAAAAGGGATCAAGGGAGAAATGGCTTATGCGCATCCAATCGATATGAACTGCTTTCCTCACGGAGGTTCTTTTCAGCCGGACGGCTATACAACTGAAGAACAAAAGCTGATCGATGAAACAAGAAAGATACTCGAAGACTCCTCCATTATGGTTACCGCAACAGTGGTCAGGATACCGGTTGTGGGAGGTCACTCGGAAGCTGTGAATATCGAATTTGAGAAAGAATTTGATATCGAAGAAGTTAAGAAACTCATCTCTGGCTTCCCCGGTAATGTGATCTATGATGATCCGGCTTCAAATAAATATCCTATGCCTATTCTTTCACATAACAGGGATGAAGTTTTTGTAGGAAGGATACGAAGAGACCTTTCGAAAGAAAAGTGCCTCAACCTGTGGATCGTCTCTGACAATATCAGAAAAGGGGCTGCTACAAATGCCGTCCAGATTGCTGAATATATTGTAAGCAGGAAGATATTTTAGCTAGACCTGATAAAGGAAATTATTATACGGATACCTGGTGATATGGATCTTTTTCACCTCTTCATAGAGTAGTTTTCTTAATTCTTCGAGATTCTCCTTTGTCCTGGCAGAAATAAAAACAACCGGGTGGTGCTTATCAGCAGCCATCCAAGTTTTTTTCAGGTCGTCGAGTGAAGTATTCTCTTTTGACGCCGGAGTAAGATCATACTCATCTTTTTCCACATATGAAAAAGCGTCAATTTTGTTGAATACTATTATCTCTGGTTTTTCTGCCGATCTGAGGTCGCGAAGAGTTTCATTAACAATCTTTACCTGTTCTTCGAAACCAGGATGTGAAATATCTACAATATGTATCAGCAGGTCGGATTCCCTAACTTCATCGAGGGTTGATTTAAATGACTCGATAAGATCGTGAGGGAGTTTTCGAATAAATCCCACGGTATCAGAAAGGAGAAACGGAAGGTTTCCAATTACCACTTTACGTACTGTTGTATCGAGAGTGGCAAAGAGTTTGTTTTCTGCAAAGACGTCCGACTTGCTTAAGATGTTCATTATCGTGGATTTTCCCACGTTCGTATAACCGACAAGAGCTACCCTGACCATTTTGCCCCGGTTTTTACGCTGGGTTGCCATCTGGATATCGATCTTTTTGAGTTGCTTTTTCAGGAGCGAAATTTTTTCCCTGATGATCCTCCTGTCGGTTTCTATTTCAGTCTCGCCCGGTCCGCGCAGACCTATACCTCCGCGCTGCCTTTCAAGGTGTGTCCACATACCTGCAAGACGTGGCAAAAGATATTGATATTGGGCCAGCTCAACCTGGGTACGGGCATGAGAAGTTCTTGCCCTCCGAGCAAATATATCAAGGATCAGGTTGGTCCTGTCAAGGATCCTGCAGCCAAGAACCTTCTCAATATTCCTTATCTGGCTGGGTGAAAGCTCATCGTCGAAAACTGCAATATCAATCTGGTTATCACTGACAAAATCAGCAATCTCCTCTATCTTCCCGGAGCCCACGAAAGTACGTGGATCCTGCATCTCCAGCTTCTGGATAAATCTTTTTACCGGCAGTGCACCTGCTGTCTCTGTCAGAAATGAAAGCTCGTCCAGATAATCCTCAGTCTCCCTCTCGTCCTGTCCCGGGTAATTAATACCAATCAGTATAGTTTTCTCTGCCGGACGGTCAGTCTCAATCATTTAAATTATAAGCCTTCTGTTAGTTTGAATTGAACCCCTGATAGCATTTTTAAGTGCATCCGAACAGCGAAGTATCATCTCAATATCCGATGGAAATGGAATAATTTGTGCTTTTGTCCTTTCCAACTGAGATGCATTCAGTGCTCCTGCATCACCAACCGCCCTGGCGGAAACATGTTCAAAGGTGGAGTTTGCACCTATCGGATCTTTCTTAAGTACCTTATTCGGATTTACCTGGATAATCTCAATATCTCCGTTAATCGTACACGATTTCGTCTGAAGCGTTGAAATAAGGGCGCATTGTAATGTTTTGTATTTCTTTATTTTAATATCATTGCCTAAAGTATCTTTCATAACATTTCCCTTCGAATCGAGCTTGTAGGTGAATCCGTCTTCAACATCTTTCTTTACAACCGAGTCTCGTTGAGCTGTCTGGTCTGGGCTGACACCAATATTCCTTACATTTACATTAATAAAGTAATCATATTTGGTGTTCTGGTCGAGGTTAATTGTGTGGAATTCAACCCATTCACTATTAAGAGCCTGTATATTTACGGACAGCAGGTCTTCCTCGAAATCCTGTGGGAATTTAATAGGAGTAGTATTCTGAAGAGTCACATAGACCCTGCTCATTCCCAGGTATTTGGATTCCTGAATCTTCTGATCGATACCTTCATAATCTCCTACATAATCTTTGGCGCGAACATACTCATAATAAGCCTGCCGGTACGAATCCTTTAATCCGGCTTTCATAAGTTCATTCCCATGAGCATAATAATAATCGGCTGATTTCTTTTTGGCGGTAATCATTTCTCCCATATAATCAACATAAGGGAAATTTACAGTTTTACCACCGGCATTCAGCGGAAGAACTGTTCTGACAAGAGATTGCCTGTCGCTCATCCTTTTGTAGATCTGGTATATTTCATCCCAGTTCTGTGGGCGGCCTTCCATTTTAAGGAACCTTATTCTTTCGTTATCCTGTTCGTTCACTACGGTATAGGAACGCTCCAGGGTAGCCACCTGTTTCTCATTATCCGGCTTTTTACGAAGTTCTCTTACAGCTGTAGCTATCGCTGCATCATAGTTCCCTTTTTCGAGCTGTTTCTTTGATGATCCGCATCCGGAAAGGATGATCGTGAAAATACAAATAATGAATATATATCTTTTCATAACTAAATATTTATCACGGCTAATATAAGAAAATGGCTGAATTTAAAAAGAGCATAATATTCACATGTGGAAGAGCCTGTGTTCATAACATAAAACTCAGGGGTATCTGGTATCTTACCCTGACAGGCTGGCCTCGCTGAAGACCTGGTGCCCATTTCGGAGATTCTGAGATCACCTTAACAGCTTCATTGTCAAGCAGCGGGTGAACACCTTTAAGGACCGTCACACTGCTTACAGAACCGTCCCTCTCAACAATAAATGTAAGGAAAACAGTACCCCTGATCTTCGCATCAATAGCAGCCTGGGGATAGTTTGTCCTCTTATTTACCCATTCCCTGAATTTATCCAGGCCACCACCATGGAAGGTTGGCATAACCTCTACTAGAAATAAGGCATCTCCTTCCTGGGAGCTGCCATCGCCGGCAATGAGTTCATTACCGGTACCATTACTTATAACTTCCTGATCTGTAACAGGTCCCTGAGCCAGAATGTCATCTGTTGTTGCCGGCTTCTGATCGATCGGCGGGACAGAATCAACAATCTCCGGTGCAACATATTTCACTATCTCCTCGACACTTGTTTTTTCCGGCGGAGCGGGTGGCGGCGGGGTATAAATAAGTTCTTCGGGAGGCGGGAGATTTTCCATTTCGACCTGAACAAAACGTCCTCCTCCTGCAATTACAAAATCACCTTTTTTACTTTTCAGAGAAGGAATAATTACAGCGGCACACCCTATAAAAGTGGATATCAGGATACCTGCCAGTACGACACGGTTATATTTCTTACGGAGCTGGTATGCACCATAATCCCTGTTACGTGATTCAAAAATGATATCATCAAACCCTGGAACAATATCTTCAGGCCTTCTCATTGCCGGGCAAAATTACAAAATAGCCTACTCCCTGCAAAACTTAATGAGAAATACGGCATGTTAAATTATATTTAAATTTTTCTATACATTTGCGGTGAAACGGGCACACATGCTTTTTTAACTCGTTCCGGAGATCGGTTAATAATCGCAGAGGCCATGTTCTTTCAGGGGGTTTAGCTCAGTTGGCTAGAGCGTTAGACTGGCAGTCTAAAGGTCAGGGGTTCGATTCCCCTAATCTCCACAATAGCTCTCCGTAGTCCGGTATAATCAGGGCGCAGGGGAGCTTTTTAATTTTATAGAATTCCAATCATTATATCTGCTCCGGGCCCTGGAGGTCAGAGTCTGAATCAGAAAAATAAAAATCCTGTAATCAGCACTTTACAGGATTTTTTATAAGGTTGTCAGCGAAGTTGGCCTAGATATTATCTACATCGTCGGCTACAAAGAATTTAATAGGAACATTGATTGTGGAGGAAATATATTCACCCCGTTCAAAAATATCCACATCATCTTCTTCATAATGCCAGTGTATCAGGAGTTCCCTGCCCAGCTTGGTGACCAGGGATATTTTCTTCAGAGTAGAGGTAAGCAGCAGTGTATTAAAGCTGTTCAGGAACTCCAGGGCAATAATTACATTAGTCTGGGCTGCAGGATTAATTATATATTCATCGATCCAGTTGTTCACCTCGTCCGGAAACTTATCCCGGCTCTCATCTATAGCCCGACCCTTTATTTTTATCGTTCCCTTTGGATCAAGAACTATCTCAGGGGTTGTTTTTGTAGGCTGGATATGAACTTCAGTTAGCGACATGTGTATAAATATAAAGTGTATTACAAGGTAACAACTTTAAAAACGCCAGCAAATCAAATTTCAGAAATAAACTTCAATCCGGCAAATTTTTGATAATATATATTTGTAAATTAGTGTGTTGAAATGAAGAGATGAAATGGAATTTGCTGACCTTATCAGGACCCGCGAAAGTATAAGGAATTATGACCCCGGGAGGCCTGTCCCTGAAGAGATCCTGTTAAGAATTCTCGATGCGGCAAGGCTTGCGCCTTCGGCAAACAATTGTCAGCCATGGAAGCTAATCCTGGTTTCTTCACCCTCATTGCTGCTAAAAGTAAAATCGTGCTATAACCGTGAATGGCTGAAGGATGCCTGTCATATCCTGGTAGCAATTGGCTTCAGGGAAAAAGCCTGGAAAAGGGGATATGACGGATATAACTCTGTTGAAACTGACGTTGCCATTGCACTGACACATATTATCCTTGCCGCTGAAAATGAGGGAGTAGCCACCTGCTGGATTGCGGCTTTTGATCCTTCACTGCTAAAAGAGGTCCTTGAAACAAAGGAGGAAGAGGTAATATATGGAATGATGCCGCTGGGGTATCCCAGGCAGGGATTCACTAAACGCGGCAGTAAGAGGAGAAAAGAGCTGGCCGAATTAATTGAATACAGGTAAAATCGCTACAAGAACAACATTTATATTTAAAGCTATGACAGACAATAATCAGGCAAATCGCGAATATTTCAGAGTATCGGGAGATGAGATACTGACAAAGATCAAGGAGATAATCAAAGAGGGTAACGCTACCCGGATCATTATTAAAAACGAAAAGGATGAGACTATCATGGAATTCCCTGTAACGATAGGGGCAATCGGATTAGTTCTTGCTCCTATCTATGCTGCTGTAGGAGCTATTGCAGCACTGGCAATGAAATGCACGATAATTGTTGAAAAACGAAATCCTGGTCAGAATTAAAAATAATGCTGAATATCAGTATTGTTATTTGTCCTCCTGGCAGCCAGGGGTTCTGATTTACTTTCCAGACTCTTTCTTATCAAACCCCTGAACAATGTTGCGGCTATTCTTTTCCCCGGGGAAACTGACTTCTTAAGATCTCTGAAATAGTCCTCAATAGTATCCTTCCTGAATCTGAGTATCTCCTCAATTTTATCTCCATCAGTATAGTATCCACAATGGAAATTTCTTCCTGCAAATGCATCAGGGCTGAAATCCAGGTGCCCGAGTCCCATTATTCTGAATGAACGCGACAGGAAATCCCTGTATGATATCCGGCAATCACTTCCGCCTCCCAGATTATATATATTCCCCTTCAGCTCAGGCAGATGATCAAGAGCATTTACAAATGCCCTTCCGGTATCTCCGGGAGTGGCTATCTCCATGCATGTATCAAGAGGCATGTGGAACATCAATGCTGATGGCTTATGGTTACCCATCCCCATTATTGCAGTAAGCCTGAAAATCGTCCAGTCGAGATCACTGCTTTTTATGATCTTTTCGGCTTCAATCTTTGTCCTTGCATATTCATCCCTGTCACTGGGAGCCAGCTCGTCTTCAGTGCTGATATACGGGTTTTTGTTTCTGTCGCCATATACCGATATCGAAGAAGAGTATATTAAAAAAGCATCCGGCGACTGGGCCTCTATTGACTCAATAAGATTCCTGGTACCCCTGATATTAACAGCTTCCGCAAGGTCGGGATTCTTATCGGCAAGGGGAGGTATAACCGCCGCAAGATGAATTACGATGTCTTTGCCGGTGCAGGCTCTGCTGATATCTTCCCTGACTGATATATCACCATAAATGATGTCACACTTCTTATTGAACTTTTTTAAGAACTTTTCAGATTCTTTTGTCTTCCTGTCAAAAACAGTTATCTCCGCCTCCACACCAGGTTGACATAACTGTAAAAGCACCTCTCTGCCAACTGTACCGGATGCCCCGGTTAACAATATTTTTTTCATTCTGTTTTCAGACTCAGAGTTGGATTTTAATCCTTAACACTTGACCTATTAAGGTAGATAAAACTCAACAACCTCTAACGTGAAGTAATAAAAATTAAAGACACCTGTGATTTAGAACTTTAAAGTTAATGTTATTGCAAACTATCATACTGCCGGTTAAACTGTTCTTCGTCAATACCCAGGTAATCCTGAAGAAACCCTGTTAGCTCTGCCAGTGTACAAACCCCTGATTTTAGGGTTTCACGGCACGCCTCAGTAAAACATCTCCTCAAACGGCTTATTGCAATATCTCCGTGTTTTTCTTCGTCTGCTATATTTTTTGCATGAAGGTCATCCTGCCTGTTCAACCCTTTATATTCAAAGAATCCTTTACCTGTTTTGACACCCAGGTTTCCCTGATCAACTTTCTCACGGAGCATCTTTAGCATAGGTGAATATCTCTCCTTATCTGACGAGTATCTTTTGTAAGCTTCCACCGACGAAAAAATTGTTTCGATACCCACGTGATCGATGAACTCAAAAATTCCTGCCGGGATCAGGTTCTCCCTTACAATCAAATCAATAACTTCAAATGAAATAAGGTTCTCCTGGATCATTATGAAAGCTTCAGCCTGCACTTCCAGGATAATTCGGTTAAGAACGAATGGGTTAGATTCATTCTGAAAAAAAGGCGTCTTTTTTATCTCCCTGAGAAAATCATTCAGCAATTTCATATTCGCCGCCGATGTTGCAGCTGTGGCAATAAGCTCTACTGTTTCCTTAACCGGCACCGGGAAAAAGAAATGCATACCTGCTGAACGGTCGGCCAGAACCTCTTCAGGGATCATTTCAGATGGTAAAATAGAGGATGAATTGGATACCAGTATACAATCTTTCCTTACTGCATTACCGATCTTACCGAAAAGTTCCTTTTTCAAAGAAAGAGACTCCGGAACTGCTTCAATCACCAGATCAGAATCTCCGAGGTCGTTAACACTTGCCGTGATATTAGTATTCCGCACTTTTAAAGAATACTCTGTCTCACTTAATATTCCGCTCCGGAGCAGATGGTTTGTCTTCCTGGTAAAATTCCTCCGGGCTTCTTCCAATCCTTTATCTCCGCTGCAAAGCCAGGTAAGACTATAATTAAATCCATTCAGATAAAGAAAAATGGAACTCCCCATTTTACCCTCTCCTATTACTGCAATATTATTTATGCTGGTCATGGGGAATCATCTTGAAGTCATCTTTGTACCAGGGACCATTGTCATTCTGACTGACGATAAGTCTGTATCTTTCCGAATGCTTCATATTAATCTCGATCTGCCTGTGTGCACTTAGCATCAACAACATAAATGAAAACGCCTTATCAATGGCAATTTTTTTCATCCTCGCCCGATTTATAAGGAAGGTGAATAAGGCTCTTTTATTCTTGTCAGGGGTAAGGATGAACTCCTTGAAAATAATAAACATAAGCCGGAGCTTCTGGAATGGTTTTATATCGGCTCCTTTATGTAAGAATGACCTGCCTGAGAAAAGTATCCTTGCTTTGGTCAGTATTGTATCCCAGGAGTAAAGTTTTTGCAAAGTCGACATATATTTATCGAACATCTCAACCTGTCCCATCCTGGCATAATTTATCGTTGGGAAGAATCCTGCCCCCAATCCCAGGGGGATATCAAAAATCCTGCCTTCATCACAAAGCCGTGAATGCATTACAGAACCGGGAGGCGATGCCAGGATATGGAGGTTCACATTAGCCAGCCCCTCCGCCATTGAAAAATCAAATATCCTGTCAAACTCAGCCAGCGTGTCATTATCAAAACCTACAATAAATGATGCATTTATCTGGATTCCCGCATTATGAATCCGGTTTATGGCTTCTGAAAATATCTTTCCTCCCTTGTTATGTGATTTGTGTGTTTCATTGAGGCTCTCAGGATTAAGAGATTCAAATCCGACAAGAATATTATAGCATCCCGCTTCTGCCATCTCCCGGAGCAGCTTTTCATCATCAGCCACATCGATGCTTGCCATACAGGCCCATGAAATACCTAATGGCTTAATCTTCTCCATCAGCTTATGGGCGTACTCCTTATTTATGGTAAGATTATCGTCTACAAAAAAGATATATTTTGAGGGCAGGCCTTTGATTTCTTCAACTATGTTCTCAATATCCCTGAACCTCATTTTCCTGCCAAAGATCTTGGATACCAGGCAAAAGTCGCAATTGAACGGACAGCCCCTGGTTGTCTGTACAGCCACCTGGAATATGAGGTCAGTCCTGACAAGATCCCAGCGCGGACTTTTAGAATATTTGTAATCGTGTTTTGAGGGGGCTTCGTAATACTTCTTCAACTGACCTTTCTCAAAATCTTCAAGACACCTCTCCCATGCATTTTCAGCTTCACCTATAACTATAGAATCTGCATGTTCGAGGTACCTGTCTGGAAGAACAGATGCATTTATGCCTCCCATAATCACCTTGGCACCCTTCGACCTGAAATAGTCACCCAGTTCAAATGATCGCGACATTGTCGCATTCAGAGTTGTGATACCAACTATGTCTGGCAAATAGTCTGAAGGGAGTTGTTCTGTTTCCTCATCAACAATCCTTATCTCGTAATAATCAGGTGTATAGGCAGCTACGACTGGTAGGGCAAGTGGTATCATCAGTCTTTTCTTTCGGAACATCCTCGCAAGCGGAGCATGTGCAGTATATCCGATGTATTCCTGTCTCGGACTGATAAGCAGAAGCCTGAATTTTTTGTCTACCACCGGGTACAAAGTATTTCTTAATCAATAATATTTCAATGTGAAACCTGCCTGCATGAACTTACTGACCTCAGTCACGAAACTCAACACAATATCACCTTCTGTAAGTTTTTCTTCGCGGAATATCTTATCAAGACAGATAAGAACCATCGGCGGACCGGCATAACCCATCGAGGACATTTTTGTATATAGGGCATCACCTGGGATCCCCAGGACCTGGCATTCTTCCATGACAAGTTCCACAACATGAGAAGAAGGAAAATTCACCTGGAAAAACTTAAGCTTTTGAAGATCAACAGGATATTTCGCGAGCATTCTTTTCAAACCGTGAAAAAAAATAGTACCTCCATCCTCATGGAAATTCTTTCTGAGTTCATCCTGGAACATCTGTGAAAGATGATGAGAACCACTTTTATACTCATCAACAGGATTCATCCAGTAAGATGGCCTCCCATCTTTCATGGCTGATGGTTTATTTCCTCCCGGTGATTCGATGTAGATATTTTCCAGGTACAAACCTCCTGATCCGGTGTTGTCAGTTTTTAAAATTACTGCTCCGGCGCCATCACTTAAAAAATACCTGAGGAACAGGTCTTCTTTTCTTACTACTTCCTGGTTATAATATTCTGCTCTTAGCTGCGATGAGGAGATTCCCGAGGAGAGTACCAGTGCACTTTTATACCTGCCCGATTTCAGAAATTCATAGGCTACCAGGAGAGCTTTATATGCAGATGTACAATTTGCATGAATCGAAATCTCAGCGCAGTTTTCTATTCCCAGTAATTCCTGTATCCTAACCGAGGCGGTAGGCATCTGGTCCTGGTGAGCACTTCCATATGAAATGAATTCAATATCTGCCGGTTCCATGCCTGCGTTCGCCAGTGCATTCTTAGCAGCCATGACAGCCATTGAAACATTGTCATCAGTAAAGGTCCGGGTAAGAGGATCGATGGCATAATAATAGTTTTTTACTTCTACCATCTGCTTCATCATTTCCTTCATCCGTTTCAGCCATGATTGAATTTTTACAGGTGCCAGGGTAAGCTCACCAAGTATACTGTCAACCTGGTCGATAGAAACAGGGGAACCTGGTAAATATGACCCGGTACCTGCTATTCTGATTCTATTATCCGAGAAGGTTTCCATCCTTTAACTGAGATTCTTTCCGTACAGAAATTTCTGCCATTCTGACAACTTCCTCGATCAATGTCTTTTTCTGTACAATTTTGTGAACAATACCGTGTTTCAGGGCTTCCTCAGCTGAAAAATTCTTTCCGCCGATTATAAGCTCAATGGCTGCTGCAAGGCCTGAAATAGCAGGTATCCTTACTGTTCCGCCACAACCCGGCATAAGCCCGAATGAGGATTCAGGGAAGCCCAATACGGTTCCTTCTGCGCATATCCTGTATTTGCATGTAAGTGCCAGCTCAAGGCCCGAGCCCAGACATGTTCCCCTGATAGCTGCAAATGTAGGTATCTTTAATTGATGCAAATAGATAAAACTGTCCATTGTGTCCCTCATGAATCCGGGGATATGATAAATATCTTCTGTAACTGAATTGGTTATCCTCGTTCTCAGCTCAGTGTGATCTGCTCCGGCTGAGAAATGCCGGCCGGCTCCGTATATCAAAAGGGCTTTTATCGATGATCCAGGAATGACTGACCGGGTCATTTCCCATAGTTCATTAAAAAACTGCCTGCTCATGGTGTTTGCAGGCGGTTGATTAAGTACCATGTGCCCGATATCATTTTCTATTTTCCAGATAATCGTCTTCACAGTTGTTCAGAAACAAATAATCACCAAACCCATGAAATAGTTACGCGAATGTGATATGGAACATTCTATCTTTTTGATCCCGTATCTTTCCAACATTCTTATCATATTCTCTCCCAGGGATATTACCGGTCTTCCTGATTTCTCATTCAGAATTTCTATTTCGCGAAGGTAAGAGTATTCATTAATATGATCTGCAATTGCCTTTTTTATTACATACCTGCATGCCAGGCTTCCCAGACATCCGGGAGATGAAAATCTCTTCATTTCATTCTCTGAAAACCATTCATCCGGATTTATCGATGCATAGATATCTGTGAATTCGTTGCGACTCATCCGGTTAATATACCGGGTAAAGGAATTTCCGGTCTTCATCTGCCATCAGTTGCTTTATCGGGATCGTTAATTGCCAGCCTGCAGAACATTTTTGTTTCCTCTTCAAGAGCTTCAGGAAATGTGAGCCGGTAAGAGTTATGGATTGATCTCATGATTGATCGGATGATAACCGGGTCGCGGTCCCTGGTAATGTCCTCAAGATACTTTAAGGCGAATTTATCAAGTTCATCATCTGCAACTAAATAATCTGCAATCTTCAGTTCATAAGCTTTTTGCGCATCAAGTATATTCCCCGATAATAATATCTCAAGGGACCTGCCCTCGCCAGTTTTATCTGAAAGCATTGAAGACCCTCCCAGTCCGGGTATCAGTCCATGATTGATTTCAGGGAATGCGAACAAAGCATTTTCGCTGCAGATTCTAATATGACAGGCAAGTGCTATTTCAAGACCAGCGCCAAAACAGGCTCTGCGGATCACTGCTATAACCGGTACTTCGGCATTTTCGAACAGACTGAGCAACTCTCTTCCCTTCCTAATTTTATTCTCAAGAAGAAGAGGTTCCGAAGCCAGTTGCTTAAGCGTTTTCAAATCTGCCCCGGCAGAAAAATGGCGGTCTGCACCTTTTATCAAGACCCCTTTGAGAGTCGCATCGTTCAGCCATGATTCTACCTGGCTTGTTTCAACAAAGTCGGGTTCCCTGATATAATTACCAGGAGGATTATTGATGGTGAGAATTCCTGTTGTCCCCTTCCTTTCCCAGAAATAACCAGCCTGGCCTTTCATCTCAGTTTAAGTTTTTCAATAAACAATTCAGGAATGTCATATTTGACCATCTGCTTATCAGTGAAAAGACTCTTAACCTTGCCCGAGCAGGCTTTCACAGAGGTACCCTTGAAATACATCTTATGTTCAAAAATAAGATACGGAGACTCCTTCCTGACGGTTGTCTTTATCTCAAGGTCATTAAAAAGCTTAACCTCACGGCTGTATCTTACCTGGACCTCAGTAACCACAAGCATTACATTGTTTGTGGTGAAGTAATCCAGCAGCCCGAGCTGGTGAAATATCTCCCAGCGGGCCTGCTCAAAGTAGTTTAGATATACTGAGTTATTTACATGTCCGAATGAATCAAGTTCATATCCCCGGACAGTAAGAAAAAAATTATACATCAGCCTTATAGCCAGTTTTCATGGACAAAAATAGAATTTTAACCCATATCTTATACTTAAGATGTGCTTAATGAAGATTTTTGTTGAGAGAAAACAATAAAAAAAGGTTCATTTTACATTTATTTGTACTCCCGCAGGTAAAAGTTTTTATTTTTGCTCCGTTCAATCTAAAATAAGATGATGAAAAAAAGAATCCTGGTAACAGGATTAAATACAATAACATCTCTTGGCCTCGATCTGGAATCAACATGGAACGGTATAATTTCAGGTTCTAACGGAGCTGGTCCCATTACCCTTATTGATACCGACGGATTGCAAACACATATAGCGGCTCAGGTCCCGGATACTTTTAATGATTTTGCTGCAGGGTTCATTAAAAAGAGGATGGCTGATCAGACGACCAGGGTGACAAAGATGTGCTTTGTCTGTGCAAAGGAAGCCGTGCGTAAAGCAGCAATCGATTTTGAAGTTATCGACCGTACACGCTGTGCCGTAATTCTTGGAGCTGTCAATACTGCTAACAGCAGTGCGGAGAAGGGCACTACATCAAAAAACAGGATACTTAAAGGCATGAATAATGCCATGTCGGCCTGGATATCAATGGAATACAAGCTTCTGGGACCTAATTTCACTGTTGCCTCTGCCTGTGCCTCATCGGCATATGCAATGGCACTGGGATATGATATGATAAGATCAGGGGCAGCAGATATTGTAATTACCGGGGGGGCAGATTCAATAGTAAACAGGGAGGATATTGAAGGGTTCAATGAACTTTATGCCCTGTCAGTAAATAATGACCCTGAAAAAGCCTCTGCCCCGTTTTCAGCTAACCGCGACGGGTTCGTAATTGGCGAAGGTGCAGGAATTATGATACTTGAATCAGAGGAATCAGCCTTGAACAGGAATGCAAAAATATATGCTGAACTGGCAGGCTACGCTCTTACAAGTGAAGGATATAACATTATGGCACCGATGAAAGACGGGGAAGGCATTAGCCATACAATCTCCCTGGCACTGAAAAATTCAGGCGTAAAGCCGGAAGAGGTTGACTATATCAATGCACATGGAACATCAACCACACTGAACGATCTTTATGAGACAATGGCCATTAAGAGAGTCTTTGGTGAGAAGGCTTACAGAATTCCTGTCTCCTCAACAAAATCGATGATCGGTCATACTGTGGGCGCAGCCGGAGTAATTGAAGGAGCCGTGACAGTGATGAGTATCGTCGACGGTATTATACCTCCGACTATCCATCTAAATAATCCTGATCCTGACCTTGACCTTGATTATGTGCCCAATTCTTCACGCAGGCAGGAGGTTAATTGTGCTATATCAAACTCACTTGCGTTTGGAGGTCATAATGCAACACTCGTTTTTAAAAAATATTCATAAATTAACAACCGATTCATTTCACAAACAGCTTATAAAAATTACAAGATCTTATGGGAAAGATTACTGAAAGCACTAAGGCCGAAGTAAAAGAAATAGTATATAATTTTTTCTCGGAAGAGTGCGAGGTGGACGTCAGCAGAATTAATGATTCCACAAACATAATTACTGACCTGGAGGGCGACTCTCTTATGTTCCTGGAACTTATTGAGATTTTTAAAAAGAAATATAACCTCAATATCGAACTTAAAACTATCGCAAAATATATACTGAAGCATCCTGTTGAAACCATCGGCCAGCTGATTGATACCCAGATGCTGATGATTGAACACGAAAACAACCTTGTTAACCTCTGAAATCAGGGTTTTACCAATCCTATCAAAAAAGTGGTTATCTCATGTGGTATTGACATTGAAGAACTTAGCAGGTTCAGTTCAAAGCTTCCTTCAAAAGAGGCAGTACCTGCATTTTCGGAAATTGTTTTCACCCGGAATGAGATTGAGCATAACCTTGATTCGGATTCCCATATCAGGTTTCCGCTATGTTTTTGTTGCAAGGAAGCATTTTTTAAAGCTCTCGGGGGAAGCTGGACAACCAGCGATATTACCTGGAAAGATATAGAGCTTCTTTTTTATGATAAGAATAACATCAATGATTTTAATGTGCGATTAAGCGGCTTTGCACGGAAGAAGTTCGAATTGATGAACTGCGGGAGTTTTGATTGTGAAATTGAATATAATGATGAATTTGTTGTGTTCCATGTAATCCTGTATTCATAAACTGAGGTCATTTGGCAACAGCTGTTATATTTCCCGCATTTGTTGATGAATATTCCGGCATGGAAGAGGACCTTCTTCGCTCCTATACGAATAATTTTAAGAGGTACCTGGAAAATGCTTCAGCACTCCTTCATGCTGACCTGACACAGTTCAGCTTCAGATCTTATAATTTCCTCGGCGATGAGGAGAGAACACAGTATATGAGCTACATCTTCAATTGTACTGTCGCCGATATCCTGGATTCGCTTGACATTAAACCATCATTTGTTTCAGGCTACAGCATGGGAATATATTCTGCTCTTTATTATGCCGGAACGGTTAGCTTTGAGGATGGACTAAGTCTTGTAAAAAACGCCTGGGATATCATTTCAGGAATTACTGCCGGAGGAAATTACGGAATGGGAATGATTATCGGATTGGAGGAAAACGATATAATATCCTTTCTGGACAATGATACTGAGATCTGCAACCGTAACAATAAGCATACATTTATTGTTTCCGGCTCAAAACATTCCGTTGAAAATGTTCTTTCAAAGGCAAAAATAGAAGGAGCTCTTAAAGCATCCCTCCTACCCGTTAGTAATCCATATCATTCCCGTATTCTTAAAGATGCTCCTGAAAAATTTAAAAAACCGGTTTACAGCGTAAAATTTAATAATCCGGAATACAGCTATCTTTCAGCTCTCGACCAGAGAATTATTCAAAGTGGCAGTGATCTGAGAAAAGAGGTCATCATGAACCTTTCACATAAAATGAACTGGCAATCGACAGTAGAGACGATGATCGGTCACAACACGGATCTGTTCTTCGAATGCGGCGCCGGTGATGGACTGACAAGGAATTCAAGATTCATCGAGGGCAGCTACAAATCTTTTTCAATAGCTAAAATAGAAGCATTTCTAAAGGCTTACAGCCAAAGGTAATCAGATTATGTCTTTCCCTATTTTTATTTTCCAGAGACTACCTGTGTTATAATAGAATTCCTCGAGGGGCATTTTAGTTGAAAGCACACAATTGAAAAAATTATACTTTGTAAGCTCCTTATCAATTATTTCATCCTTCATCTGGTTGTACAAAATAGTTCCCGGCATGGGTGTGAGAATTGTATAACCGGCATAAACAACTTTATGTGATCCTGCATAGTCGGCAAGGGCTTTGAAGTCGTCCTTTACATAGTCATTTGAAACAATGTAATTTCCTCTCAGCATAATGTTGTTACGATGAAATATTTCAATCGAAGATTCAATATTATTCACCGCAGATTTCTTATTATAAACCTTTAACTCTGAATCCCTGAAAGATTCAAAGCCACAGATAACGACCTTCAGTCCGCATTCAGCCAGTTTTTCAATAAGCTCAGGATATTTTACTGCAATATCGGGACGAATATCCATTACATAATTTTTCCTTATGCCCTCCTCTTTGATACGGTCAAAAAGAGTGTTTATAAAACCAATATCGGCTATTGTGTTAGCATCGGCAAACCTTATTGTATCGTAATCATCAAGGGATTTGATCTCCTCAATTACTGATTCAACTTTACGCAGAAGATATTTACCGTCATGCTGTGGCCATATCGAGCAAAAAATACATTGAAAAGGACATCCCAGCGATGTAAAAAGGTAAGTGACGGGGGATGGATTTCTTCCTACTTTATAAGTCTGGAGCCATCTTTTCAGTAAACTCCTGTCAGGCATGATAAAGTCATTCCCGGCGGGTTCCCATGGTTTGATATAAGGTGCTGTTATATGGTGGCCGTCTTTTGAATTTATTATTATCCCGCATACTGATTGAGGAGCTATCCCCTTTTCCTTTGCTATTACAAGCTCACGGAAGATGCCGGCAGAATGACCCGGACAAAGAATATCAACTGATAGATCTGTAAAATATTCCGGGCACAGCGTTACATGTAATCCTCCGGCAACAGTCAGTACTGAAGGATTAAAGCGCTTGACTGTTCTGAAGATCTCAATCCCATAGTCAAATTCTGAAGCAATGAAAGTAACACCGACAATATCGGGATTAAAATCTTCCAGGTACGACATGACAAGCTTGTCAAGGGGCGGGCCATCAGGGTTTAGATCATATTCCCCCTTCAGGTCAACTAAGCAGACATCAAAATCCTTTACAACAGCAGCTATAGTCAGCAAACCAAGCGGAGGGCCAATAAGCTTTTTATGAATAAACTCCCTGGCATCTTCAGGTGCATATTCAAGTATTTTATTTTCAGGAGATCTCGGAGGATTTATAAGAAGTATTTTCATCTATTATGAATAACATCAGAATTATTTTAAAACTGACGGTCACAAATTTAGAAATTTGTAACTTTCATAGTACTAATAACTGATAGATATGAAAAGATTAATTTCCATTATGCTGATTCTTGCAGCATCAGTTAAACTCATTGCCCAGGCCCCTGATATTACAGGAACCTGGAATATGTTTGAAATGTCCTATCTCGGCACCCAGGGGGCTCAGACAATGACTGAAGACCAGATGAAAGCCAACAGCAGCTCAACTGAATATGTTTTCATGGAGAATGGGAAATTCAGAATGTCCAGTAATATGTCAGGTTCAGGCACTATGGATACCTATGAAGGAACCTGGAAACTGGCAGATAATAAATTGACCTATTCTCTTACAGTAGGTGGGCAATCAATGGATATTGTCTGGGATTTTGAACTTAAGGACAATATAATGAAGCTTACCAGAACCAGCCCTGACGGTTCAATGAAAATCGTCAACAGCTTCAGAAAAAAAAGCCAGTGATATAATTTCTGACCAGCTTTCATCACATGATAGGAATAAATAATCCCCGGGAATTGTCAGATATATTATTAATCTTTTTTAACTAAAAACATAAAAAATACTGACAATTAGAAGTTCAGGGGAGTGCTTCTTTCATTTATTTTGTTATTGACTTACAAAGGAAATTTTGCCTTGTTAAGTTTTCATGTACATTGACATTTTATAAATCAAAAGCAAAATTGAATGTACCGGAATAGTTTCCGGCAGAGATTGGATTGAACAACCAGTGAAAATTACGATCACATTTGATAAAAAACTAACCAATACTTAAATATTATGAAAATCTTCTTATCATCAGTTTTACTCCTGTTATCAGCAGGACTTTTTGCCCAGACCAATTTTTCAGGAACATGGGCGTTTAACGAATCTAAAAGCAACTTCGGTGAGAGCCAGTTCCGTTTTGCTGCCACCTTAATGGTTGTCGCTCAGGATGCCAAAATACTGACTGTTGAAACAACAAGACCTGGCAGGGACGGTAATGAAACAAAATCCACAGCCAAATATAACCTCGATGGCACTCCAAGTGAGACTCCAGGATTTGGTAATGCTGTCAGAAAATCAACAGTGACCTGGTCAGACGACAAAACATCGATTAAAATATCATCTACCATGACCTTCGACATGAACGGAGAATCGAGAACAATGAATTCGTCTGAAACATGGAAACTTACTGAAGGCGGGAAAGTCTTACTTCTTGAAAACGTCATGCCCGGTCGTGATGGCGGGGAGAACAAGACTACAGTAGCTTACGACAAGAAATAATAAAATCCTTATCAAAAACCGGCAGGATCTCATTCAAGCAGATCCTGCCGGTCTTTTATTATCTCCGTTATCATTTCTTAAGACAAAGGAATTTATTCTACTGCCATAATTTCAACAACAGTTCCCGGAATCCCAGGGGAGGATATCTTTACTGAAACAGGACCGGTTTTGTCTGTCGCCTGCAGGTATATCAGTAATCTGCCGTGAAAGGCATGCTGTTTATTATCTTTATAATCTTCAGTATTCGAAGGGTTTGAATCTTCCATCCCGATAAGTCTGGCAGAACCTGTTACCTCGCAGGTTATTTCATTGGAAGCATTATACACAATATTGCCCTGTTCATCACAGACTGTAGCAAAAATATGTGTGATGTCTTTCCTGTCGGCTTTGATAACTTTATCGTTGCAGGCAGCTTTAATGCTTGCAGGCTGACCGGTGGTTTTAAGCTCAAAAGAGGCAACCTCAAGTCCTTTATTCTTACCTGCTGCCCGGAGAGTTCCTTTTGCAAAAGGTATCTCCCATGTAATTGCCCTGTTTTTGAACTCTGACATTTTCTTATCTCCCAGTGAGACTCCATTGATAAAAAGCTCCACCTCCTCACAATTTGAAAACGCATTTATGCTGATCATCCTGCCCTCTTCATAATTCCAGACAGGTTCCACACGTTTATGAGCCCAGAGGCTGACAGGTCCTTGTTCGGTAAGCCGGTCTGTAGTTCCTATGAATACCATAGGCTTTTCACTCCACAGGCTCTGGCGAAAATAGAATTCCGGCTTTTTATTTCCGGCAAGATCAATGACACCTGCAGTATTCGAACGAACAGGGTAACGGCCAGCTTCTCCAAGGTATTCAAAACCTGTCCAGAGGAATTGTCCCATAACATAATCATTGTCTGAAACATACTTCCACATCTCGAGGGTCATTCCGTTTTCACTTCCATACAAGGGTCGTTTCGGATACTTTTTATGGTCAGATTCGTATCTGAATTCCTGGTAATTGTAACCTGCCACATCAAGGGCATCAGAATACCCGGTTTCATTTGACATTAATGCTGAGGCCAGGCCTGCAGTTACAGGCCGAGTCCTGTCCAGTTCCTTAATCTCTGCCACAAGCTCCCTGGCAATTTCACCGAGCCTGTCTGCATGAGGCAGCGATTCACTGAACTTAGCCCAGGTCTGAGGATTTGCCTCGGTATTTAATATCTGGTGAGTATAAGGATCATTTGGATAATCTATTTCATTCCCAATACTCCACATAATTATTGAAGAGTGATTTCTGTCACGCAGGATAAAATCCCTAAGGTCAGTTGCAGCCCATTCCTTAAAGTATTCTGCATAACCCTCCTTGCCTGGTGTTCCAACATTCCATCCCTGCAGCCATTTCTTCTTTGGAAGCTCCCATTCATCAAAAGCTTCTCCAATAACCAGGAATCCTTTCTCATCACACAGATCAAGAAATTCCGGTGAAAACGGATTATGGCTGGTTCTTATTGAGTTGCACCCTAATTCCTTCAGGATATCAAGTCTACGTGCTATTTCCTCTTTTGGTACTGCTGATCCAAGAGCACCCGCTTCATGATGCATGCAGATACCTTTCAGCTTCATGTTCCTTCCATTGAGAAAGAATCCTTTGTCAGCATCAAATGTGATTGTACGAAAGCCTACCTGTGTTATGCAATTATCGAGCTGATTACCGGATTTAACCTCGGTTTTGAGTTTATAAAGCGCAGGCGAATCAATATCCCATAATTCTGGTTTCTCGATCCGGATTTCCATGGGCAGAACAGTTTCAGCACCCGAAATCATTGTAATGGTTTTCCTGGTTGAACCAATTACTTCAGAGCCGAATTCAAGTGTGTTTGTAACTGTCACTTTGGCATTTTTCCCGGTCTCATTAATAATCGCAGTATTTATTGCAAGCCTGGCTATATCCTTTGATACCTCCGGAGTTGTATAACTGACACCCCACTGTTTAATATGCACCTGATTTGTGCTGATAAGTTTTACATCCCTGTAAATCCCCGATCCTGTATACCAGCGTGAATCTCCATCTTTTGTATGGTCGACCCGTACTGCAATAAGGTTGTCGGTTCCGTATTTTATATATGGTGAAAGGTCATATTGAAACGATATATAACCATTCGGCCTTTTTCCGAGATAAGTTCCGTTTATCCAGACCTCACTGTTATTATATATGCCATCAAAGCTTATGTAAAGTTTTTTATCCGCGGTCACTCCACCCGGAACAGAAAATTTTTTCCTGTACCATCCTATGCCTCCGGGAAGATATCCTGTACAGCTTGAGTTATCCCTGCTGAAGGGGCCCTCAATACTCCAGTCATGAGGCAGGTCGAGGTCTCTCCATTCCTTATCATCAAGTTTTGGATTCTGACCGCTCTCAATATCACCTTTATGGAATTTCCAGTTATAATTGAAATCAATAATAACACGTCCTGAATCTTGTGCGTCAGAATAAATTGCAAAGCCCATAGTCATTAATATGGTAATAATAATCCGGGCACTGGTTAAGTGTTTCATTTTTAGTGTACTTTTTACATTAATTCACTCAAAATTAATGAAATTATCTTATCTTCTCACTCTTGGAATTGAGGCAAATTTGTTGAATCTTTAAAAACTGATGGACCACGAAAAACATAGTGCAATAGTCAGACAACTGAGTCCAAAAAGGATAATAATACCAATAATCATTGGATTGGCGATTGTTATCTGGGTTGTTGTCAAAGATGTAAATATTGAAGTCTTCAGGGAAATCTCATTTACATGGAAATCTGTCTTTTGGCTTTGTGTTGCCTTTATGCTAATAGTGTTTCGTACATTTTTTTATATGCTGAGGATCAGGATACTCACCAATAATGATCTTACATGGCGGAAGGCATTTAATGTAATAATGCTCTGGGAGTTCAGTTCGGCAATTACTCCTTCTACAGTAGGAGGTACAGCACTTGCGGTAATTTTTTTACATAAGGAAGGAATAAACACAGGCCGCAGTACGGCAGTCACACTTGTAACTTCCTTCCTTGATGAATTATATTTTGTTATAATGCTTCCCGTTTTGATTTTTGTGCTTGGCGGGAAGGCAATATTTTTAACGACTCTTCAGAGTAGCAACCTTAATTTCCTCAACAACCTGGTTTTTGTATCGATTGCCGGTTATACCATAATTCTCCTCTGGGTCATTATAATTGGATATGGTCTCTTCCTGAATCCCTCTGTTATCAGCAGGCTTATTGTAGGAATATTTAAGTTGCCAATTCTTAAAAGATGGAAAACTTCAGCCGAAAAAGCCGGAACAGAGCTTATCCAGAGCTCCATCGAGTTGAAGAAAGAAACCAAAGCCTTCTGGATTAAATCTCTGTTTACTACTTTCATAACATGGACAGCCCGATACTTTGTAGTAAATGCGATACTCCTTGCATTCTTCAGTATTGGTGATCATCTTTTAATCTTTGCAAGGCAGCTTGTATTGTGGATAATGATGATTATAAGCCCTACTCCCGGGGGAAGCGGTTTTGCTGAGATCATTCTCGGGAAATACATTGCTGATCTGGTCCCGGCAGATCCTGTTCATGTTGGAGGTGTAGCACTGGCGATGGCCCTAATTTGGAGAATTCTCAGTTACTATCCTTTTCTGGTTGCCGGAGCCCTGATTGTTCCTGGCTGGGTACAGAGAAAATTTATAAGTAAGTAAACAGGATAGAGATGGAATTTTACTATCTTCGGTTTTCTGTAGCAGAACTTTACAAGAATTTTTCATGAGTGAAGAGATCCTGAAAGCATTGATGGAGCTATTTGCGCTAATTGTCAAGCAGGATGGCGGCATGATAATGGATGAGCGTGATTATGTTTCAGGATTCCTCAACAAACAGCTGTCACAGGAAAGTGTGAGGGAATACCTTTCCCTGTTTGACGAACACGCCGGGCCGGTAATTGAAAAGTCTATGGAAAAGGAACCGGTTCCTCCAACAGTGAAAGATTCCGTAAAAGTTCTCGGCATTTGCAAAAAGATCAACCGTACCCTCAACCAGGAGCAGAAAATTGTCGTACTCATGAGGCTTTATGAGCTCCTGAATGCCGACAGGCGTTTCACTCCCCAGAGGATAAATATTATCAATACTGTAGGTGAAGTTTTTAAAATTTCTCCTGATGAATTTGCCGCCATCGAGCAATTTATAAAAAATGATGATCCTGAAAAACTGGCCAACAGTGCAATATTGGTTCTGCATCCCGGGCATGTTGAATGCGAGCTCTGCTCAAGAATGCTTACAGGTTATCTCGACACCAAAATATTCTTCCTCAGGATCACAAGTGTTGATCTTTATTTTGTCAAGTATATTTCTGCAGAACAATTGTTCCTGAATGGCCTTCCCTTAAGTCCAGGACTGGTATACTCTTTCGCTAAAGGAGGAACATTAAGGTCATCACAGGGATATCCTATTTATTATAGTGATGTCAGCTCTACATTTTTGTCTGATATTATAATTAATAAGATATCTTTTAATGTAGAACACCTATGTTACAATTTTGTTGAGGGTCATTCTGCAGTTCATGATGTCAGTTTTTCGGCTGAAGAGGGAAGTCTTATGGGGGTACTCGGAGCAAGCGGCTCAGGGAAAACCACTCTTCTTAACCTCTTGTGCGGAATTGAAAAACCATCATCAGGAACAGTTAAAATCAACGGTCTTGATGTGGTCAGCGATTACACCGAGCTGGAGGGAGTGCTGGGATTCGTCCCCCAGGATGACCTTCTGATCGAAGACCTGACAGTGTTTGAAAATCTCTACTTCGCTGCAGCCCAGTGTTTCAAGGGTAAAAATAAACATGAATTAACGGAATTGGTCGACCGTACATTGTCGAATCTTGGTCTTCTTGAAAAAAGAAATCTTAAGGTAGGCAGCCAGTTCAATAAGGTGATAAGCGGTGGCCAGAGAAAAAGACTTAATATAGCATTGGAACTTATCAGGGAACCTTCAGTACTTTTCCTGGATGAACCGACTTCAGGGCTCTCCTCCCGGGATTCTGAAAACCTGATGGATGTCCTGAGGGACCTTACAGTTAAAGGCAAGCTCATTGTCACTGTAATACACCAGCCTTCTTCCGAGATATTCAAGATGTTCGATAAAATTATAGTCCTCGACCAGGAAGGTTGCATGGCCTTCTTCGGTAATCCTGTCGATGCTGTAATTTATTTCAAAACCCTTGATTCGCAGATAAACTCAAATCTCGGAGAATGTCCCTCCTGCGGAAACGTTAATACGGAGCTGATCTTTAATATTATTGAAGCACATGTCGTTGATGAATTCGGTCAATATACAGAAAAGAGAAAAGTAAAACCGGCAGAATGGGCTGACAGGTTTAATAAATTACACCCCTTTACTGCAGTCCCTGAGGTTAAAGAACCACCACCACGAAATCTGCAGAGACCCGGAATGTTCAGGCAATTTATAATATACCTTTCAAGGGATCTTAAAAGCAAACTGGCAAACAGGCAATATATTCAGCTTACTCTCCTGGAAGCACCAATACTGGGATTCGTCCTTTCTTTCATTATCAGATATATACCGGATCCAAATTCTACTGTCTATATCTTTTCTGAAAATGAAAATATTCCTATCTATATATTTATGAGCCTGATTGTTGCCCTGTTTATAGGGCTCACAATTAGCGCCGAGGAGATCTTCAGGGACAGGAAAATTCTAAAACGGGAGCGCTTCCTTAACCTTAGCAGGCAAAGCTACCTGTCGGCCAAAATTGCCCTACTGATCATTATTTCAGCTTTTCAGGCTCTGTTATTCCTGGCAATTGCAAACCCTATCTTAGGGATAAAAGGGATGCTCTTTCATTACTGGATTGCATTTTTCACAACAGCATTCTGTGCGAATATGCTCGGACTTAATATTTCTGCCTCCTTCAATTCAGCAATAAACATCTACATCGTTATTCCACTGCTTATAATCCCTATGATGGTATTAAGTGGCGCAATGTTCCCGTTCGACAAGCTAAACAGGAAAATCGGGAGTGTCGAAAAGGTACCGTTGATTGCTGAGATTATGCCTACCCGATGGACTTATGAAGCATTGATGGTCTCACAATTCAAGGATAACCGCTACAGCAGGCAGAAGTATAATCAGGACGGTGAGACATTTTATACACTACAGAAAAAAATAAGCCAGGCCGATTTTAACAAGGCTCACAGGATCCCGGAGCTTAAGAAAGCAGTATTTATTCCTGAAAAGCTCCCGCTGTTAACAAATGAACTTGGTAAAATTGCCATGCCATCAGGATTGCCTGGATTTACTGGAATCGAAAACCTGGTGAATGGGAAATCAGACAGGGGAAACAGGGATTCGGTAAATGCTTACCTTGACAGGATGAATGCTGAGTTCAGCAGGATGTCAAATTCTGCAAATGATTTAAAAGACAGGTTTTACAACCTCAATAAACAAAGTCTTGATAAGCTTCGTGATGACTATTATAACTTTAAGCTCGAAGAGATTGTAACAAAATATTATGAGAGGAAGAAATTTCTCATTTACAGAAATTCCATCGTTCAGAATACAGACCCCATCTACCTTGATCCTCCAGTTAAAGGATTCTTTGGTTTCCGAACCCACTTTTTTGCCCCCGCAAAGAATTTCTTTGGCCTGAAGATTGATACATTCACTTTCAATATTTTCGTCGTTCTATTCAGTACACTCATCCTTTATATCATCCTTTATTATGAGTTACTTGCTAAAATTGTAAGGTTCATTGAAAAATTCCGGTTAAGAAAGAGGTTTTTCAATAACTTATTATCTTGATTTTTTATATTTTTGTATAAATCAACCTGTTCTCCCGATGAAAGGAAGATATTTTCTCTTTTTGACCCTTTTGCTGCTTTTCCCATTAGCATGCAGAAATTCATCGAATAATAAAACAGAGTTTGTATTTCCGGAAGCTGATACAATTCCTATTGGGGAAGCTGAAAAATTAAGCACTGAGGCTATCGAGGAGATTGCTAAAAATATTGCTTCTCCTGTGGAAATTGCAAATCTCCTTCAAACACTTGCTGTTCCTTTTTCACAGGATTATCTTGCCTCATCAGTAGACGCTAACAGACAGACAACTTCTTTCGACAAAGCCTTTACACTTGGCATCCTTGGTGCAGATCTCGGATATCTTAATATGTATGAAAAGACAGGCTCTTCGATAGATATTCTGTCTTCAATCCGTAAACTTGCCGAAGGAATAAAAGTAGGCCAATTCTTTGATTTTGAAACAATTAAAAGACTTTCACTGAATAAATCAAATCTCGACTCACTTCTATTCTTGTCAATAGATTCATATACACAGATAGATAAATACCTCCGTGAAAATGACAGGGGTCAGCTTTCAGCCCTGATGATTATTGGCGTCTGGCTCGAAGGACAATACCTTGCAACCCAGGTAATGACCGAATACCCTGACCCTGTTCTCAGAGACAGGATCGGCGAACAAAAAATTATACTGAATGATCTTATTATGCTTGCCACTCCCTATTGCACCAGAGATACCGAATTCGGAGAACTCTGCAAAGACCTGCAAAATATTAAGGAAAAATACAGGGATGTCAGGATCACCTATACTCTCGGTGAACCGGTAAGCAAAGAAGTTGACGGCGCTCTTGTTGTCGAACAGACAGAGACAAGCAAGGTTGATATGACAGATGAACAGCTTTCGGGTATTGTTGAAATCACAAAAAATATCAGGAACAGGCTAATTGCAAATAATTAATATGAAAAAGTATTTTCTCATATCATTAGTGTTGCTTTCAGCAAGCTTCCTGCTTGACGGACAAGCAACTGATAATCTTGTAAATACCTGTGTGATGAATGCAGGTCCTAATTGCAAATACCTGAAAGATTTCAGGATCCAGCTTGCTAAAGCACCTTCCGCCAGCGAACTCCGCTATAAAACCCAGATGTCTCTCTGGAAAAATACCAAATATAAATTCTCTCTCTGCACCTCCCAAGACTCAAAGGGTGAATTAATCCTTACCATAAAAAATGATGCCAACCAGGTTGTTCTTTCTTCTTTCGACCAGAAAACCGGTAAGACATATAAATCTATAGAGCTTACCTGTAACAGGAGCGGAATCTATACCCTTAACTATGACTTCAAGGATGGACAGCAGGGCTCCGGAGTTGGTGTCGTTTCGATGGTAAAATAATCTTATCAGAAAATCTTAAAAACCTGTATCAGCAGTACCATCAGAAAGAAACCTGAAAAGATAACTTCAGGAATAATTTTCTTCCTTGCAAATACAAAATAATAGGACAGGAAATATGTAGCCGGGATACCTGCTATCCATATTATTTCTGCCGAAACTGAAGGAAGAACAAAATATGCAAGAAGTACCACCAGAAATCCCCACAATAAAAGTGAAAATGTTTTTCGTGCTTTTATTTTTTTTGAATTCATTCCTGTCAGCAGAAATATAATACTCACGAAAAGTATAAGTGCAATAAAAATTAATGCTGCAACTGTATACCATGTGAATATATAAGTCACCGACTCTCCGAAGATGTTGTTCCGGATGGTGGCCAGGTATACCGCCAGATCTTTCCCTGCAACATAGAAAGTACCTGCTGTAAGAATATATGGTGTGATCAACCCGAGAAAAGCAACACCGATTTCTTTTATGTTACCGGTCCTGATCAGTGCAATCCCGATAATTGTGAGCAGGCCAAACCAGATCATATTGGCATAAAAAAGGCTTCCGATGCTTATCAATAACCCTGCATCAAAGAAGTTATAGGCAATCCCGGGTTTCCTGTATGAATCCATTATTCTTCTGATAGCAAGCATCAGGAAAACCACTGCCGGCAAAACAGGATTCATGACCTGACACTGGGGAAACAATGAACTGAACAGCAGGTAAATTATTGCAGGCAGAAAAGTCCTTTCATTAATGAAGAAAACTGCTGTGTTGAAATTTACCAGCATGAAAAGAATAACTGCAAGTAATACAACAGTGAAAATTAATCCTGCAACCGAAGAGTTCCCTAAAAGAAACTTAAGTCCTGCATATAGTGGCATGGGGTCATTATCGTACACAGGGGGCAGCAATTCACGAGGTTCAATAAAAGCGCTGATCCATAGTACAATAAATGTTATTGCAATAAGAACAATGACTTCTGGTCCCGTACCCTTAAATATTCTAAGCATTATTCCCCTTTAAGATCAAAACCTATATCAGGTCTGAAATACATATTTTCAAAGCAAATTTTACCTGCACTTTTATACGACCGGTCAAGTGCTTCCTGCAAAGTTTCACCCCATGAGCTTACTGCCAGGACGCGGCCGCCTGACGTGATAACCTTATTATCAGAAATCTTTGTGCCCGCATGAAAGAAAACACTGCCTTCTACAGAACCGAGCCCTGAAATAACTTTCCCCTTTTCATAATGGCCCGGATAACCGCCTGAGGCTACCATAACTGCAGCTACAAAACGGTTATCAATTTCAAGTTCTGTTTTAGCAAGATTCCCTTCAGCAACACCAGCGATCAGGTCAAAGAGATCTGATTTTATTCTTGGTATTATTGCTTCTGACTCAGGATCGCCAAGACGGGCATTGTACTCAATTACATAAGGATCGCTCTCAACATTTATCAGTCCGAAAAAAATAAATCCTTTGTATAATATCCCGTCTTCTGCCAAGCCATTTACAGTAGGTTCAATAATCCTTGTAACAACCTTTTTCATGAATTCCTTATCAGCAAAAGGAACAGGCGAAACCGCTCCCATACCTCCTGTATTCAGGCCTTTGTCGCCAGCTCCAATTCTTTTATAATCCTTTGCCTCAGGAAGGATCTTATAAGACTTCCCGTCGGTGATAATAAAAGCAGACAGCTCGACACCCTTCAGGAATTGCTCAATAACCACTTTGTTGCCGGCATCTCCGAATTTCCCCTTCAGAATTGATTTAATCTCTTCCATAGCAGATTCAATATCCTCAAGGATCACCACACCTTTGCCTGCCGCCAGACCATCAGCTTTAATTACATATGGAGGGGATAGTGATTCAAGAAACTTCATGGCATCATTAACATTGTCTCTGTCGAAGGTCTTATAGGCAGCGGTAGGTATGTTGTGCCTGATCAGGAATGACTTTGCAAAATCCTTGCTTCCTTCAAGCATGGCAGCCGATTTTGATGGTCCGATAACAGGTACTGACCTGAGGTCAGGATCATCAATAAAGAAATCATAAATCCCTGCAACGAGTGGAGCTTCAGGCCCTACCAGCACAATCCCGATATTATTGTCAATAACCGCCCTTTTAATAGTTGCAAAATCTTCAGGATCAATTTCCAGGTTAGTACCATAAACTGAGGTACCTGCATTTCCGGGGGCAATAAAGAGACGTCCTACCCTTTTGCTTTGGGCAAGCTTCCATACTAAAGCATGCTCCCTGCCACCTGAACCCAGAATTAAAATATTCATTATGAGAACTTTTTTAAAATAATTTTACTGTAGTATTTCAAACATAAACAAAATCCTGATTCAAGTGCCAAATAGAATCTTTATTTCCTGTAATATTTTGAGAATGTCTGCATCACAGTATCAACGTATGTTTTTGATACCGGGATATCAATCGAAACCGGTGTGTCGAGGCCCAGTTTCAGGCCGTCATTTTCTTTCCGGATAATTTTGACTTTATCAAAATTAACAATAAATGAGCGGTGGCACCTTGTCAGTTCGGTACCTGAAAACCTCTCTTCAATGTTCTTAAGTGTTTCCCTCAGCAGGTACTTAACCACTTTATTGTTATCCAGATAACAAATGCTTACATAGTTTTCTTCCGATTCAATGTAAAGAAGAGTCTCCTTTTTAACCGACAACCTTAGGATTTGCTTTTCATCATAGAAGGCAATCATATCGCGCGGATAATCCTGTACTGGTAAATTTTCCGCCAGCCGTTCAATCTGTTCCTTCTTATCGCGCCAGGAAAAATAGAGCCATGAAGCAGAATAAGGCAGAAGAAGTACAAGGACGGTGTTTCGTGCAGATATTTTTACAAGGTCTGTAAAAAGCCGGGGATCTTTAAGCACATGCTTCTCAAATATTGCGTAAAAAAGAGCCATGAACAGGATCTCCGAGAATATCCAGAGAAGGTATTGCCAGATATTTATTGTAAAATTCCTGCTTACATGATACATTACAAACCGGCTGATAACTACAACCATCACCCCGGTCAGAATTACAAGGCTTGAATATGTAAAAAATTCAAGATCTGTAAGGTCGAACCATTTCTCTACACCGAAAGGAGAATAAATATTAATGAATACAAGTGCAAAGATTGATGTGAATCCAATCAGACTTATAATATTCTTAATTGTATTAAGATATGATGGTATAGGTTTTTTAAGATCGAGCATATTAAATTTCAGGCCAGGACAAAATTAGCATTTTTTAAACCTTTTCAGGCAAATCCTGAAAACATGAAAAATCTATCCTGCTGATTCGTCACAAATATTCGATTTTCGTCCCTCCAGGAGGGGTTTCATCACATCACGGATAGGTACAAAACACTTTTTTGCCTGAAAATCTGTTCCGTTGTTATTTTGAGCAAAAGAAACTATTCTGTTATGGAATCCTATACTAAATTACATTCTCTTTTATGTTCTGTTTACTCCATGGAGAATGACAATATTGAGATCCCAGGATCTGATATAATTATCCGTAACCTTCAATTTGTCTCAGATTATTCTGATTTATCATTCCTTGATACCGGGGACTTACAAATTTGTGAGAACTCACTTTTTTCATACCCGGTCTTTATACCTGCTGACAGGTCGAGCAGGAAGGTTATAATATTGCTCCACGGATTAAATGAGCGGAGCTGGGCAAAATATCTTTCCTGGGCCTTCGCCCTGGCAAATAAAACATCCAGTTATGTGATACTCTTCCCGATTTCCTTCCATATCAACCGGTCCCCGGAATCATGGAAAAATCCCAGGGAAATGTCAGATGTCCTGACCAGGAGAAATTCAGCTTATGGCAGGATAGAGATGTCAAGCTTTGCCAATGTGGCTCTTAGTGAAAGACTTACCGAGAATCCACTTCGGTTTTTCAGTTCCGGGTACCAGACTTCCCGGGACCTTGTAAAGCTTATGGAATCAATCAGGCATGGAAGCCATAATTTGATTCCAGGGACCCGGTCTGTAAATATTTTTGCTTATTCAATAGGTGCTTTTCTTGCAGAAATAATGTTCATCGGGAATCCGGATGGAGTCATGGATAATTCAAAGTTATTTATTTTTTGCGGGGGATCGGTTTTCAGTAATATGAATGGTACATCTAAATTTATAATGGATAAAAAGGCTTATGAAAGTTTAAATGACTTCTACCTTTACAATCTCGACAACACCATAAGAACTAAAAGAAACATTGCAGATTTTCTGAACTTTGATGCCCTGGGAAAGGCTTTCAGGGCGATGCTGGATATCAGGTACCTTAAGGATATCCGTGAAAAGTCATTCCGGGGCTTAAGAAAAAACTTACATGCAATGGCATTATTGAACGACAAGGTTATTCCTCCGTCCGGAATCCTGGAAACGCTCTCATCATGGAACAGTGAGATGAAAAATGTGGCAGAGGTGAGGGATTTTCCTTATAAATATTCTCACGAGAATCCATTTCCCTTATTTAACAGCCCAATAAGCAAACAGGTTGATCTGTGTTTTAACGAGGTATTTTCACGTGCATCACAATTCCTGGGTTGACTGGCGGCAGTATTCCGCAGGGATCTTAAATGAGTATCCTTTTGCCACTGAATCCGCAATGAACTCCTTAAGAAATGAGATACATGTGGAGCGGGGAGTATCATGCAGGACAATAACAGAGCCTGGCCTGAGATATTTGTTCAGAACTGCCAGTGAACGACCGGCTCCAAAGGTGATGTCAAAATCATATGGCATTATATCCCAGAAAAATATTTTGTAGTTCTTAATAAGGTTTCTGTACTGACTGATTCTCATTCGCCCGTAAGGTGGTCTGAATAAAGTCCCTGATGTAAAAGCTGCTGCCTTCATTACATCCCTGCAATAAGTCTCTTCAGACACAAACCATCCGTCCAGGTGCATATAACCATGGTTTCCCACAGTATGTCCCCGTCTCTTTATCTCTGAAACAAGCTCAGGATATCGTTCTGCAGAAAGGCCACTACAGAAAAAGATAGCTTTTGTCCCTGAATGATCGAGGGTTTCCAAAATTGCAGGAGTGGTTTCAGGGTGTGGCCCGTCATCAAATGTAATTAAAGCGGTCTTCTCAGAACTATCAATCCTGAAAATAGCTTCAGGGAAAAGCCAGCCTGCAGGATTGACAGGTCTGAAAAGACGCATAACTACCGGTTCTTTGGGTATAGCCTTCCGTAATAATTATTGACTATTGGTTCAACCCTGCTCTTCAGGTCGGGTAATTTAAGATCTTCCGACATATAATAGATATCAAGCAGGGATTGCATGTTAATCGCAACCTCAGTATCAAGATCATAACGGTCGGCACTCTTTAAGTTCACAATATAATCAAGGTGATCATCAGCATAATCGATAATACTGTTTAAAATACCTTCACCTTCCTGCTTCATGCCGGCTTTTACAAGCAATTCAGCAGAACCAATCGAAAAATAATCATAAGGTATTTTACTGGCAGGGACCAGATCAAGACCCTTTTTCACCACCTCAACAGCTTTTACAGTATCACCTGTTACAAACAAAGACTTCCCGAGGTTTCCGAAAAGCCTCCTGAAGTTACCAAACATTCTCCTGTTATTCTCATCAAGGTATACTGAAGGGTCGCCTGCATTTCCCCATTTGAACTTGTTCATCATGTTGTCATACATAACATAAGGATCAATCATTCCATATTCACCGGGTTCAGATTGTTCTGTCTTCACCGGAACAATATGGTAGGTCATGCCTTCCTGTATAAAATATTTTTCGAGGCCTTTATATTGGCTGCTTGGGACAGTGGTTGATATGTAGATCGGCCGGACCCAGTTGTTTGTGGCCAGGATATCCATCATTGCCAGATCTCCCTTAAGTGCATCTGATTCCGAATATTGCCATATCATGGGTGATAGTATCCTGTTCCTGAAGTAATTCTTAACTGTGCCATTTGAGAGAACAAATGAAGTATCAACGTCAATAAGCAACTTGTTTGTAGGAAGGTAATTTACGTAATCGCCCCTTCCGCTAAGATCGACGTGGAATTTCCTGTCATCGAGTCCCAGGAACCTGACTATCTCTTTGATATTTGCGATTTTTGTGGAAGTTGTATTGACAGGCATCTGTACTCTCACGCCTTCAAGGTACTTTTCGGATCCCAGTGAAAAAGGAAGAGGATCAGACTTAAATGCTTTCTGCCTCATCATGTCTACATACCAGCCTGCCTGTATATAACTCAGGTTTACAACTCTTATATCCGGACGTACCTGTTCAACATCCTGAACGTACCAGACAGGAAATGAATCATTGTCGCCATAAGTAAAAAGAATTGCATTCGGTGCACAGGATTCAAGGTAATTTGCACCAATATCACGGGCAGTATACCGTCCTGACCTGTCATGGTCATCCCAGTTCTGTACTGCCATAAGCATTGGACATGCCGCAAGAAGGATCGCCAGAGTTACAGCAGCTGACAGGTGGTGATTCAGAAAACGTCTGAAGAGTTCGTAGAAATACATGAAACCAATACCAATCCATATTGCAAATGCATAGAAAGATCCTGCATACGCATAGTCCCTTTCTCTTGGCTGATTAGGATACTGGTTGAGATACACTATTATTGCAAGGCCTGTCATTATGAAAAATGCCATTACAAGGAAAAACCCGTTGCGGTCTTTTCTGTATTGCCATAACAAACCAAATATACCGATGATAAGAGGGAGGAGGAAATAGGTATTCCTGCCCGGATTCGTTTTAAGATCTTCCGGCATATTATCCTGGTCGCCAAGCCTCATTTCATCAAGGAATTTTATACCACTTATCCAGTTCCCGTGAATCATATTACCATTACCCTGGATATCGTTCTGGCGTCCGGCAAAATTCCACATAAAATAGCGCAGGTACATAAAGCCAACCTGGTACCTGAAGAAAAAACGGAGGTTTTCACCAAAAGTAGGACACACAACTGTTTCCTTTTTTCCTGAAGCTGAACCCACAGTATATTTTCTCCCTTTCACCTTTGCCCAGTATTCATAAGCTGGTTTATGTTGGGACTCAGGACTGTACATCCTTGGAAAAACTGTTGTGAAATTACTATTATATATATAGTCAGGTTTATAATAGGGTTCATACTTCCCGTTTACCTTATTATAACCGTTGATCACCTCTTTTACTTCCTCAGGAGGAGCGCTGTAGTAAGGTCCACTTAACCTCGGGGGAGACGGGTACTGTTTCATATTTATGTAATAATCCAGGGAAAAAATATCCGATGGATTATTCTGGTTCATCGGTGGTCTTGCGGATGACCTGATCATGATCATTGCATATGATGAATAGCCGATCAGTATTACGGTGAAACAGGTAACTACATAGTTCAGAATGACCTTCCTCTTATTCAGTGTATATCTTATTGCAAAAACAAGTCCTGCAATAACTGCAATCAGAAATACAAAGAGACCTGTATTGTATGGCAATCCGAATACATTTACAAACAGCAGCTCGAACCATCCTGCCACCAGGGGCACACCGGGGATAATAATAAAAACCAGTATACCCAGCATTACCGCGGCCAGCAACAGGGCTTTTAATGCTCCTATTGCTGTAACCTTATATTTCCTGAAATAATAGACAAAAACGAGAACCGGAAGAACCAGCAGGTTGAGCCTGTGTACACCTATTCCCAATCCCATTATGTATGCAATCAGGATTATCCATCTTCCCGATCGCTGATCATCAGCTTCTTCTTCCCATTTAAGCATTGCCCAGAAAACAAGGCCGAGTATCAGTGAAGAAAGTGCATAAAGTTCTCCCTCGACAGCAGAGAACCAGAATGTGTCTGAGAAAGTATAGGCAAGTGATCCAAGAAGTCCGCTTCCGATTATTGCAGGGATCTGGCGTGTCTCGAGAGGGTTATCCCTGGTAAAGACTCTTCTTACCAGATGTGTAATTGTCCAGAAAAGGAACATTATTGCAAAAGCACTGCACAATGCAGATAAGATATTTACTGTCATAGCAACTTTTGCAGTATCGCCACCTGCAAAAAGAGTGGCAATTCTTCCCATCATAAGAAATAATGGTGCCCCTGGAGGATGTCCCACCTGCAACCTGAATGCGGAAAGAATGAATTCGCCGCAATCCCAGAAACTTACAGTCGGTTCAATTGTTAAGGTATAAACAATTGCTGATAGCAGAAAAACCAGCCATCCTGTAATATTATTCCAGCGGCGATAGGTAGCCCATACGGAATCCATAAAGATTGTTTTTAAATGTGAAAAGGCAAAGAACGTAAAAAAATGCTATTTGCACCAGATGAAGACTTTATTTAACATCAATTTAACTCATAAAACCAATCATGGCCAACTATGGAAAAGTTTACGTAATAAACATTCATTGAGACCTTTATTACTATTGGACCAGATAATATCTCCATGGCTTGTTTTTCCATGTTTCACCTGCATAATTAATTCCAATCCTCGGAGAAATCTGATAAACTGGCTTCAGCCCTGTGTCTTCCACCCAGATACGTTTGGAGGTAGTGAGATCTTCACCATAAAATGACCTGTCAATTTTCAGTGACCGGGTCAGTTTACCGGGGCCATTGAATCCTTCAATCCCGCGGATCAGAACTGCTTGGGGATTATTTTTCCCACCGGCAACGAAATTAAGCATCCAGTACATGCCATAAACAAAATAGACATATATTTTGCCACCTTCATGGTACATGATCTCCGTTCTGGCAGTCCTCCCTTTACTGGCATGACATGCCTCATCAGCCTCTCCCCGGTATGCTTCTGTTTCTGTGATAATATACCTGCCCGGACTATTACTGGTTAATTGTATTACGAGAATTTTTCCGATGAGCCCGGGGGCAACTTCCAGGACGTCCCTGGTGAAAAATTCCCTTCCAAGCTTTTGTGGATGATCCATATTTAATAAGGGATCTTATTTTCAAAATCGTTCCATTTTTCAAAAACCCTTTCACCACCGGCATCCGGGATTCTGATAAACTTTACTTTTCTTTCTGCAGGGTCAAGAGCTATCTCTTCATAAATCATCCTGTCGCTGAAATCAGATTTTTCCGCGTCATTCCTGTCTGAAGAATAAACCACTTTTCTTATTCCGGCCCAGTAAATTGCCCCCAGGCACATAGGACAGGGTTCGCATGATGTATAAAGAGTACATTGGGAAAGATCGTGGGTTGCCAGTATAGCTGCCGCCTTTCTGATTGCAATAACTTCAGCATGTGCAGTAGGATCATTGGTCAGAACAACCATATTACTTGCTTCAGCAATGATTTTACCATCCCTGGCAATAACTGCTCCGAAGGGACCATGACCTGTTTCAATTCCTTTTTCTGCGATCCCTATAGCATGCTGAAGCATCGTTTTATCATCATTCATATTATATATATTTGAGCTTCCTTTCATAATAAATTGAACATAAAAATAATCTTACTTTTCTGTATCTTGAATAAAATCTGCACAATATTCTTTTTTTTTAATAAATATGTTGTATTTTTGCAATCCCGAAATAATAGGGTATTTTTTGTTAAGTACAAGTATATCAATTAAAAACCAATAACAAGTGAACACCTTAAGTTATAAAACAGTATCGGCAAACAAGGCGACTGTCAACAAAGAATGGGTGATCGTGGATGCAGAAGGAGCCGTACTCGGACGTCTTGCAACACTGGTTGCCAGCATGCTGAGGGGAAAGCACAAAACCAACTATACTCCTCATGTTGATTGTGGAGACAATGTTGTTGTCATTAATGCTGAAAAGGTTGTGTTGACCGGTGAGAAGTGGAACGATAAGGAATATGTAAGACACACAGGTTATCCTGGCGGTCAGAGATTCACCACAGCTGCAGAGATGCTGAAGAAAAATCCAATTTCACTGGTTGAAATTGCTGTTAAAGGAATGCTCCCGAAAAACAGGCTTGGAAGCGCTCTTTACAGAAACCTTCATGTATATTCAGGATCAGTCCATCCTCATGAAGCACAGAAACCCAAGAAAATTGAAATTAAAAACAAGTAAGGAACAGACATGGAAGCAATCAATGCCATTGGAAGAAGAAAAGCAGCAGTAGCCCGGGTTTATTTAAGCGATGGTAAAGGCAAGATAACTGTTAACGGCAGGGATTACAAGGAGTATTTCGGTGCTGAAACTCTCCAGTATGTTGTTACCCAGCCTCTGCTTGTTTTAAATGCAGCTGAAAAATACGATATCGTAGTTAATCTTGATGGTGGTGGTGTAAAAGGCCAGGCAGAAGCTCTCCGCCTTGGTATCACCAGAGCCCTCGTTTTAGTTGATGAAGAGAATAAAAAGGCTCTTAAGTCAAATGGTTTTGTAACACGCGACCCTCGCGAAGTTGAAAGGAAGAAACCAGGCCGTCCTAAAGCCCGTAAGAGATTCCAGTTCAGTAAACGTTAGGATCAGTCTCTTCACCCGGCTGATGCAAGTTTAGTATCTAAATTGCAAAGATCCCCGTAAGGAGCTACTCTGCAATTGATAATAAAGAATGTAAACTTAAATTAAATAAAATGCCCAGAACAGATTTTAAAACATTGCTCGATGCAGGTGTGCACTTTGGCCACCTTAAAAGAAAGTGGAATCCGGCGATGGCTCCTTATATTTTTATGGAGCGTAACGGAATTCATATTATCGACCTCGAAAAAACGATAGTAAAACTTGATGAAGCTGCTTCTGCAATGAAGCATATTGCAAGATCAGGTAAAAAAGTGCTTTTTGTCGCAACTAAGAAACAGGCTAAAGAAATAGTTGCTGAGAAAGTTAAAAATGTCAATATGCCTTATGTTACAGAACGCTGGCCCGGTGGAATGCTTACCAATTTCCCGACCATCCGTAAAGCTGTAAAGAAAATGGGATCTATTGATAAAATGGCAACCGACGGAACATTTGCAAACCTCTCCAAACGTGAAAAACTCCAGGTTACACGCCAGAGGGCAAAACTTGAAAAAAACCTTGGCAGTATTGTTGACCTCACACGTCTTCCATCTGCTCTTTTTGTAGTGGATGTTTGCAAGGAACATATTGCAGTCAGGGAAGCTAAACGACTTGGTATCCCGGTTTTTGCAATGGTCGATACAAACTCTGATCCTTCAGATATCGATTTCCCGATACCGGCAAACGATGATGCATCAAAGTCAATTTCCCTTATAGTTGATATCCTCTGCCAGGCAATCGAAGAAGGTCTCAATGAAAGAAAACTTGAAAAAGATAAGGAACCGGCCCAGAAAGATAAAAAAGGATTAAGAAAAGATCTCGAAGCCAAGGATATACCGGTATCACTTATTGAAGCAATCACCCAGGAAGAAGATGACGATGAAGTTGAAGAGGATTCAGTAACAGCAGAGAATATCGATGAAGATGAGGCTGCTGAGGAAACCGAAGAAACTGAGGAAGAAGAATAGTGATTGGTGATTAGTAATTTAATAGTAAAAAGTATTTAAAAATGGCTATAATAACTTCAGCAGATGTTGCCAAGCTCAGAAGAATGACTCTGGCTGGCATGATGGACTGTAAGAAGGCTCTCGAAGAAGCTGATGGCAACTTCGAAAAAGCTGTAGAAATAATAAGGAAAAAAGGACAGGCTGTTGCCAGCAAGCGTGCTGACAGGGATGCCACTGAAGGTGTAGTGCTCGCTAAAGTAACACCTGATAATAAATTTGGTGCACTTACTGTCCTTAACAGCGAAACTGACTTTGTCGCCAAGAATGCTGATTTTGTCGCATTTGCAAATAAGATCAATGACCTTGCACTCGCAAGCAAACCAGCAACCCTTGATGACCTTAAAGCACTTGTTCTCGATGGTGGAAAAGTTGGAGATAAGGTTGTTGAATATATTGGGATCATCGGCGAAAAACTTGAACTCTCATTCTATGAGAACATAGAAGCTGCTCATGTACAGGCATATATTCATCCCGGCAATAAACTTGCAACTCTTGTAGGGTTTAATAAAGCGGGTCTTCCTCTTCAGGTTTATAAGGATATAGCTATGCAGATTGCGGCTATGAATCCAGTTGCCATTGACAAAGGTGATGTTCCTGAAAAAGTAATTGCCCAGGAGATAGAAATTGGTAAGGAACAAGCACGTCGTGAAGGAAAACCGGAAGAAATGCTTGAGAAAATTGCACAGGGTAAACTTGCGAAATTCTACAAAGAAAGCACGCTCCTTAACCAGGAATTTGTTAAAGACAACAAGATGACAATAGGCCAGTATCTGAAATCAGTTGATAAGGACCTGACTGTCACTGTCTTCAAGAGATTTACCTTGAACCTCTAAACTTAAGTTCATATTTCAATATTCGAAGTGGCGCCCCTGTGGCGCCATTTTTTTTGTCACGCTTGTCGGCAACCTTCCCGCCAACATGGATTTAATAAGTCAAATTATTAAATATCTGCTCTCTCCTCCTATCTGCCGGCAACAATAAAGTAACTTCCGGCTTTTTCAGGCAGGACGAAAAATATTCTGCCTTTCAATTCATAGGGTTAATGCATATCTTTACGGAAAGAAAACAACATTATGAGATATTCGCGAATTTTATTAAAGCTCAGCGGTGAGTCATTGTCAGGAAAAGAAAATCACGGGATTAGCGAAGATGTCCTCGAGGATTACGCGGGAGAGATAATCGATGTGGTCCATGAGGGCTGCGAGGCTGCAGTTGTTATCGGGGGTGGCAATATTTTCAGGGGGCTAAGCGGCACAGAATCAGGCTTCGACCGTGTAAAAGGTGACCAGATGGGTATGCTGGCAACAGTTATAAACAGCCTTGCACTTGAAAACACTATAATAAGACTTGGTGGAAAAGCCAAAGTGTTTACCTCCATCAGGATGGAACCTGTCGGTGAATTGTATAACAGGGATAAAGTTGTTGATGAGTTGAAAAAAGGTACTATCTGTATTATTGCTGGTGGTACAGGTAATCCATTCTTCACCACCGATACTGCCTCAGCACTGAGAGCTGTAGAAATCGGAGCCGATGTTCTCCTGAAGGGAACAAGGGTTGACGGCGTATATACGGCAGACCCGGAAAAAGATCCTTCAGCCACAAGGTTTGAAACGATTTCGTTTAATGATGTTATCGCCCGCAGGCTGAAAGTAATGGATTCAACCGCCTTTACAATGTGCCGCGATAATGATATGCCCATTGTGGTATTTGATATGAATACACCGGGGAATCTCATGAAGGTGGTCAGCGGGATCAGGACAGGAACCCTTATTTCTGACTGACCAGTTTGAAATTACGGCTATTTTATTATTTTTGTTCTGCCCGAAATTTTTATAACCAGATAATTTTCAGCATATGAATGAAGATGTTGAACTCATTATAGAAGAGACAAAGGACAGGATGCAACATGCCCTCGAGCACCTCGAACATGAATTAGCCAGGCTTCGTGCCGGCAGATCAAATCCTGCACTTCTTGACGGAATAACCGTTGATTATTATGGCGTAAATTCCCCCCTTGCCCAGGTTTCAAATATCAATACTCCTGATCCGAAAACAATTCTCATCCAGCCATGGGAGAAAACTATGCTGGGTACTATTGAAAAAGCAATAATGGCAGCTAACATAGGGCTAATGCCAGTCAATAACGGTGAAGTAATCCGTATTAATATCCCGCCGCTGACTGAGGAAAGAAGGCACCAGTTGGTGAAACAGGTCAGGAATGAAGGCGAAACAGCTAAAATAAGTGTACGTAATGCACGTAAATGGGCCAACGATGAACTTAAACAGCTTCTTAAGGACGGGCTTCCCGAGGATAACGAAAAGGAAGCTGTAGAAACTGTACAGGAATTAACTGCCGGATATAACGAAAAGGTTGATAAGGTCGTAGCTCAGAAAGAAAAGGATGTAATGACAGTCTGAATTTTACGTTCTCACTACTCACAACTATCATCTTTACCAGATATACCCTGCAGATTCCTGCGGGGTTTTTATTATTAAATAGTTACCTCTGCACCCGGATTATTCTTAAGATCCAGGAAATTCCTATACCCTGATCAGAACCCGGCTCACGACCTGTTTTATGATCTGAATTCCGCTCCAGAAGTGCAGTTTCTGCAAATACCTGTCATCTTCCTGTTAGAGAACAGGTTTTTCCGGAAAGATCTGTATTCCTGGCTATTCCAGATTTTTTTGAATATCTCTTTATTCAGATCCCCCATTACATAGTCAGCATCCTTATCAAAACAACATGGAATTACTTTTCCGTCCCATGTTATAACCGGATTAAACCATAATCTTGCACACCTGTCTGGAAAATTGTTTTTAATTACAAAACCGTTTCCCTTTTTTTCATACCTGCTCATTTTGCTCAATGCCGGGAGCCACTTTTCGAATGAATCATCATTTATGATTTGCATCGATTTAAGCTGGAGGATCGCATTCATCTCCTGAGCAAATTTTTTCGCATCTTCAATTTGTGCTTCATTACTCCTGTTTACAAGGAATTGTAGTATCAGTCTCAATTTTGAAGAATTCTTTCTTATTGCTCCCGAGATATTCTTAATCCCTGCCTTAACGGTTTCCAGGTCACCGTTAACCCTGTACATTGAATAGGTAGCCTGATCCATCCCGTCGACCGAAACTATAAGATTCTTCAGCCCTGATCTGGCAATGATTTCAGCGTTTTCAGATGAGAGGAAATGTCCGTTTGTCGAAAGCGTGGAGTTGATTCCCCTGCATTTTTCCAGAATCGGGAAAAATTGGGGATGCAGCATCGGTTCTCCCTGGAAATAAAGATTTATATTAAAAAGGTATGGGCCAAGTTCTGTGATTATATTTTCAAACAGTCTGATATCCATGAAACCTCTCTTCCTTGTCATCTTACCTGAGCCTGAACTGCATTCAGGGCAGTTCAGGTTGCAATAATTGGTAAGTTCAATCCCTGCTGACAAGGGCATTCCATACGCGTAAGTATTCCCCAGGATCGATCCTGCCAGAAAAGAATATCCGGCACTGAAAATGTTTAAATGTCTTGTCAGGGGACGACTCATAATATTGAAAAAAGTAAGATACCAAAATATTCCTGAGTAAAACAATAGGGTAAACAAACAATATACAGGTCATAGGACTGAGAAGAAGAAATTGACAATAAATCATTATAACCAATTAAAAGAATATGCCATGAAAACACTTAAGAACATTTCGTTTTATGCTGCTGTTCTGCTTCTGGTATTCGCTTTCCAGGCAGCAACTGCAGGTACTGTTCGCGACAGGAAAAAAACTGACCAGCAATCGTACACAACTATCAAGGGGAAAGTTATAGATTCCGAATCCGGGGCGCCGCTGGTCTTTGCCTCAGTAGCTGTTGCAGATGCCAATGTTGCAATAATCACAAACATTGACGGGGAATTCACTCTTAAAATCGGTGAATCACTTCTCTCGCGGAACCTGGAGGTTTCATTCCTGGGTTATAAAAACAAACAGATTCCTATTACCTCACTCAGGGATAAAGGTTACAAAAACATTATCGAGCTGGAACCCGCCCCGATTCCGATCAAGGAAATAATTGTGAAACCGGTAGATCCCTATGACATAGTTACCAGGGCGATAACCAGGATTGGTAAAAACTATGAATCAGTCCCTAACCTTATGACTGCTTTTTACAGGGAAACAATACGTAAGAACAGATCATATGTTTCAATAGGTGAGGCAGTTGTTGAAATCATGAAAGCTCCCTATGCAAATGACCTGCGTTACGACAATGCACGAATGTATAAAGGCAGAAAAAGCTCGGATGTTGAAAAGATGGATACTGTTCTTTTCAAGCTCCAGGGTGGCCCGCTGAGTACTCTTAACCTCGACCTTGCCAAAAACACTGAAGACATCCTTACGGTTGATGCTATGAAGTACTACAACTTTACTCTCGCAAGTGTAATTGAGATAAACGGCAAACCTCATTATGTAATTGATTTTATACAGAAACCGTCAGTTGATATTCCATTGTTCATGGGAAGTCTATATATTGAAATGGATTCATATGCTCTTACTGAAGCAGAATTCGGGTTCAACCTGTCGGACAAAGCAGCTGCACAATCAATTTTTATAAGGAAAAAACCGCTTGGTATGGAAGTAACTCCTGAAGTAGCCACATACCGTACAAAATATCGTGAACAGGATGGTAAATGGTACTTTGAATATTCAAGGGCTGAAGTCAGATTTAAAGTTGACTGGAAAAAGAAACTCTTTAATACATACTATACCACAATGGCGGAAATCGCAGTAACTGACCGTACAGCCGAAGAAGTTATTAAATTTGCAGGAAAAGAAAAACTAAAATATAATGATGTATTTTCTGAAAAAGTAAGCGCATTTACTGATCCTGATTTCTGGGGAGAATACAATGTGATTGAACCGGATCAGAGCATTGAATCAGCAATTCGTAAACTAAGCAGAAAATTGAAATTCAGCGACAGGGATGACCTGGAGAAATAAAAACTATGATCAGGGATTCTGAAATAATCAGGAGGATCAGGCAGGGTGATCAAGGACAGTTTGAATCACTTTTCAGATCCTCCTATGTTTCCCTGGTTAGATATGCAAAAACAATAATTAAAGATCACGATACAGCGGAGGAGATTGTCCAGGACCTTTTTGTAAGGCTCTGGCAGGACAGGCAAAAGTTGAAAATTGAAAGTTCTTTGAACGGATATCTCTTCAGGGCAGTTCATAATCGCTGCCTTCATTGGATCGACCACTCAAAAGTGGTTGAAAAATATGCATCGGAAATGGCTTCAGGAGAATCACCTGTGGTGCAAAGTCCGGCAGAGATTATCCAGTATAATGAGCTACAGCTTAAGGTCGCTGAGATTCTTGAAAAGCTTCCGGAGAGATGCGGACAAATATTCTGCATGAACAGGTTTGAAGGTTTGAAATATTCAGAAATAGCCGAAAAGCTATCAGTATCTGTAAAAACCGTGGAAGCTAATATGGGAAGAGCGTTAAAGGAATTCAGAAAAGAATTGAGATAAAAATGAAAGAGAAAACTGAAAAAGAGGAATTGATCAGCAGGGAATTTGAGAGATTTTCTCCTGAGATAAATGATAAGGCAGGCATTGATGTAGACAAGGCATGGAATAAGGTCTTGTCGAAGATTAATGTTGAATCTCCTGTCATTTCCATGACACCGGACCGCAGATTATTACCAGGGAGAATGTTCTTAAGAATTGCCGCATCATTCTTAATTCTGATTGGCCTTGCCACTGCTGCCATTTATACCTTCGACGGGGAACTGCTGAATAAAAGAATAATTGCATCCACTGGTGAAGATCAGAAGAATGTCAGAATATCTCTTCCCGACGGAAGCATAGTTACCCTTAACCACAACACAGTACTGATTTACAGGGAAAAGTTCAGTAAAAAAACCCGTAATGTTTCTCTTAATGGTGAAGCTTTTTTCGAAATTACTGCTGATGCTTCCAGACCTTTTATTATAGATGCAGGCAAGGCAAGTGTAAAAGTGGTTGGTACCTCTTTTAATGTGATTACCGAGAACAGCAGCTCTGCAGTTGAAGTTTTCGTGAAGACAGGGAAGGTGGTCCTTTCAGATAATTCAGGTAACAGGAACCTTGTTCTTGAGCCTGGCTATATTGGCACTATGAACTCAGAACTTGCAGAAAAGGACATTAACCAGAATCCCAACTACATGTCGTGGAATACAGGGAAACTTGAATATGATGGACAATCTCTCGATATTGTGTTCAAAGATCTCAAGAGAGTTTATGACATGAATATTGTTGTTGATGACCCTTCAATTCTTTCAAATACCTGGACATCTCCAATCGTCAGCCATTCTAACGACACAATTATTCGCATAATTTGTGTTAGCTTTAACCTGAGTTATACCAGGGATGGTAATATCTATCATCTCTCCAAAAAATAACTCTGACTTATGGAATGTCGCCAGCCAATGGCTATATAAAAAAAATATCCTCAGCAGTTATTTTACTTATACTGCTGTTCTGCTGTCACTTAGCAAAAGGTCAGGATAAAATTCTAGATTCTCTTTATACGTTCACAGCTGGACCAGTTAAAACCGGAAATGCCCTGGATATTATTACCAGGCATACAGGTTATAATTTCACCTACGACAGCCGGCTTGTTGACGCAGAGAAAAAAACAAATCTCACATTCGAAGCAGTACGCCTCAAAATTATACTTGACAGTGTGCTAAAGAGCGATTCACTTGTTTATACAGTAATAGATAAGTATATAATTATCTCCAGGTCAATTGCTTCCAATAACACTAAAGTTGATTCTGTTACCAGAGCCGATGAAGTATTTTACATATCAGGTACAATATCGGATGCTGAATCCGGTGAGGTTCTGCCCTTTTCTACAGTTGCTCTTAAGAACTCCGGGAAAGGAATGGTCTCAAATGCTGCAGGCGAATTCGGATTAAACATAAAAAGAGAATCCTTTACCGATACACTTTCATTTTCATACCTGGGTTACCTGAACAGGGAAATTCCAGTAGAGCAGGCTATCGGAAATAACTATAATGTGGGTCTGTTAAGGGAATTCATCCCTATCCCGGAAATTATAATAAAAACACGGGTTCCTCAGGAAGTTATCTATAAATGCATCTCTTCAGTTTCCAGGAATTATGGAAATACCCCAGCTTTACTGACTGGTTTCTACAGGGAGGGAGTGACAAAAAAACAGGAGCTTCAGATATATTCTGAGGCGATACTGCAGATTTTTAAAAGCTCCTATACCGGTTCGCTTCTTAATGATCAGATCAGGATATTTAAAAGCAGGAAGATTGAAAACACTTCCAGTGATGACACACTTGCTATCCGTTTAAAAGCCGGATTAAGCACCTGCCTCGAACTTGATCTCATGAGAAATAATTTCGACTTCCTGGAAAGGGAAACAATGCAGGATTATATTTACAGGATCGTTGATATTGTATCCACCGATGTGGAGGCTGCTTATGTTATTGACTTCGAACAAAAACCGGGGGTTGATCTCCCTCTCTATCGGGGAACATTGTACATTAATACTGACGATTATTCTCTTCTTCGCGCTGACTTTGAAATACACCCTAAATACATTCAGAACCTCAGGGAATCGTTTGTCTCAAGCTCCTCTCATGGTTTTGATACCTGGCCGTTGTCGGTAAAATATTCTGTAAGCTATAGGAAACTTAATGAAAGATACTTTCTTAACCATGTCAGAGGAGACCTGGTTTTTGCTTCTAAAAAGAAAAAGAAGCTTTTTAATAGTCAGTTCAAAGTGTTTTTTGAACTGGCTGTCTCAGGTATCCGGACTGATAGTGTGGTAAGGTTTGAAAAGGAAGAGCTTGCTCCTATTCACTCAGTATTCTCAAGGACAATTATTACCTATGATTATAACTTCTGGGGTGACCAGGACTTCCTGAAGCCAGAGGACAATCTTCTCCAGGCCCTGGAGAACATGAAAGTTAAGCTCCAGGAGTTTCCCGGGGAGAAGTGATATAATTCCTCCTAATATTTGTCAATAAGCTTGTAAAGTTCAGTAAGATCAGGTGTTAGAACAACCTCTGTTCTCCTGTTCTTTTGTCGGGCATCTGAAGTATTTCTGGAATCTATAGGCAGGTATTCACTTCTACCAGAGGCTGTGAGACGTTTGGGGTCGATCCTTGAACCTTCGAGAAGAACTCTCACAACAGTTGTGGCTCTCTTAACACTCAGGTCCCAGTTATCCTTTAAATCGCTGGCAGATGGTTTATATGGTACATTATCTGTGTGCCCTTCGATAGTCACCTGTATATCAGGGTTTTTTTCAAGCACTCCAGCCAGCTTCTTCAAAGCAGCCTTCCCGTTTGCATCTATCTCCCAGCTGGCTGTCTTGAATAATAGTTTCTCATCCAGTGAAACATACACCTTGCCATTTTTCGTTGTGACCGTTAGCCCGTTATTCTCAAATCCCAGGAGGGCTTCTGAAACTTTGTTCTTTAGATCCTGTGCAATTTTTTTCTGGGCATCAAGGATTTTTTCCAGCTCGACCAGTCTTGCATTACGTTTTTCAAGTTCAAAAGTGAGCTCATCCAGGGAGGACTTTTTAGCATCAAGGTTTTGTTCAAGCTGGCGCAAGATATCTTCTTTCTCCTGGAGATTCTTCTGTGCTGTCTGCAGCTCTGAAAGAAGGTTCTGCGTCTCCTTCACATTACCCCTGATAAGATCTTCCTGGGCATTCTGAAGTTCTGTATATTTTGAAGAGATTTTATTATATTCATCAACGGCTCTGTCTCTTTCAACCTGGGCCTTTGCGATATCTTCCTTTACAGTGCCAAGCTGCTTTTCAAGAACGGTCATTTTAGCTTCCAGTTCCCGGTTAGCCATTTCAAGGCTGATATTATCGGTTTTAAACTGGTCTCTTTCGTCCATATATTGCTTGCTTGTATCCTGTAGTGTTTTGTATTTTTTCCCGGGAACACAGGAAAATGTTAATGCAGCAGTAATAATTATTATGATGGCAGGATAAATCTTTCTTTTCATCACGCAGAATTTTAAAAACATTTCAATTTTATCATTGTTAAGCACCTAAGCTGACTGAGCAAAATTAAGAAAATCCTGCAGAAGGTTCTGCAGGTATGAGGGAATAATAATTGTTATATTTGCAGATTATTTCAACAGTGATGTACGCGGAAGAGAGCTTATTGTCTCATATTGTTACACCGGAAGATCTTAGGAAGTTGAGTGAAACCGACCTGGTGAAGGTTTGTGCAGAGCTCCGGCAGTTTATAATAGATTCTGTCAGTTCCAATCCCGGTCATTTCGGTGCTAGCCTGGGTGTTGTTGAACTGACAGTTGCACTTCATTATGTCTTTAAAACTCCCTACGATAAAATCATCTGGGATGTCGGACATCAGGCATACGGACATAAAATACTTACCGGACGGCGTGAAGTCTTTAATACAAACAGGAAATATAAAGGAATATCCGGCTTCCCTAAAATGACTGAGAGTGAATACGATGCATTTGGAACAGGACATTCTTCCACTTCAATTTCGGCAGCTCTGGGGATGGCTGTTGCAGCAAAACAGAAGGGCGAAAAAAGACAGGTAGTAGCAATAATCGGGGATGGCGCTATGACTGCCGGGGAGGCTTTTGAAGGTCTTAATAACGCAGGAGCAGCAAAATCCAACCTTCTGGTGATCCTCAATGATAACAATATTGCTATCGACGCGAATGTAGGAGCACTGAAGGAATACCTGATTGACATAACAACAAGTAAATCATATAACAGATTTAAGGATAAGATCTGGAATTTTCTTGGCAAAGCCGGTAAGGTAGGACCTAGGGCCCGAACCCTTGCAGCCCAGCTTGAGGCAGGCTTCAAAAGTACTTTGCTTGACAGGAGCAACCTGTTCGAAGGTATGGGCTTCAGGTATTTTGGCCCTATTGATGGCCACGATGTTATGCACCTTACGAAGGTCCTGGAAGATCTTAAAAGAATACCCGGACCTAAACTTTTACATTGCATAACCGTAAAAGGAAAAGGATTCAAGCAGGCAGAAGAAAACCAGACTGTATTCCATGCTCCGGGAAGATTTGATAAGGAGACCGGCGAGATAATAATAACACCCGATACCGGCAAACCGCCCCTGTACCAGGATGTGTTCGGAGTTACCATCCTTGAGCTTGCCCGGATGAATGACAAAATTGCCGGAATAACACCGGCGATGCCCACAGGCTGTTCTCTTTCAAAGATGATGAAAGAATTCCCAGATAGAACTTTTGACGTCGGGATTGCGGAGCAGCATGCTGTTACTTTTTCTGCCGGACTGGCAACACAGGGAATGGTTCCCTATTGTAATATATATTCTTCATTCATCCAGAGAGCTTATGACCAGGTTATTCATGATGTTGCCCTCCAGAACCTGCATGTAATATTTTGCATCGACCGTGGTGGTCTGGTTGGGTCAGATGGCGCCACACATCACGGATTTTTCGACATCGCCTTTATGCGATCCATTCCAAATATGATCGTCACCGCACCCATGGATGGAGTTGAGCTCCGGAACCTTATGTATACTGCCCAGATGGCAAAGAATGCCCACCCGTTCTCAATCCGTTATCCCAGAGGCACCTCAGTTGTAAATGATTGGATCAGACCATTTGAAGAAATAGAAATTGGAAAAGCCAGAATAATAAGCGAGGGTAGTGATTTAGCTGTCCTGAGTTTCGGACATCCGGGAAATGATGTTGCTGCTGTAGCCGAAAAACTGAGAAAGGAATCCATCTCCATTATGCATTATGATATGCGGTTTGCAGCTCCTTTGGATACTAAAACACTACATTCCGTTTTTAAAAAGTTTAAAAAAATAATTACAGTCGAGGATGGAATCCTGAAGGGCGGATTTGGAAGTGCGGTTGTTGAATTTATGTGTGATAATGTTTATGTTGCTGATGTGAAAAGGCTTGGTATTCCAAATTACTTTGTTGAACAAGGGAGTCAGGCAGAGCTTTTCAGAGAGTGCGGTTACGATCAGGATGGCATTGAGAAAGCCATAAGGGAAATGTTATCAAAATAATTTACCCTATCTTATGATTCCTCAATCATTCTGTTTAATTACAATATCTTTGGTTATCCGGATTGTATAAAATTAATCTACTCCTATATGAAAAAAGCCTCTCTGATTCTTGTATTGCTCATACTGATATCATCGTGCACAACCAGGAAAAAGGAAAACTGGATACAGCTCTTTAACGGTAAAGACCTTTCCGGCTGGGCAATAAAGATCAAAGGATCTCCTCTCAATGAAAACTATAAAAATACTTTCAGGGTTGAGGATGGTGTAATGAAGGTTTCATATGACCAGTACGATACATTCAACAATGAATTCGGACATATATTTTATAAGGAGCCTTTTTCATATTATAAGCTGAGAATAGAATACCGTTTTACGGGGAACCAGGTTCCAGGAGGACCATCCTGGGCGTTCAGGAACAGCGGGGCAATGCTTCACTCACAATCACCTGAATCGATGCTTATAAATCAGGATTTCCCTGTGTCAATTGAAGGTCAGCTCCTTGGCGGAGACGGAGTTTCCGAGAGACCCACTGGAAACGTTTGTACTCCCGGAACTAATATTGTCATGGATGGCAAACTTATTACACAACATTGTATTAATTCCTCATCAAAAACATATCATGGGGATGTATGGGTACATGCAGAGTTTGTCGTACTGGGAGACAGTGTGATACATCATATTATTGAAGGAGATACTGTTCTTACATACTATAAGCCCCAGGTTGGGGGTACAAACAAACCGGCTGATTACCCTGTCCCGGACGGGACATTGCTAAAAGAAGGATATATTTGCCTCCAGGCAGAAAGCCACCCTGTAGAATTCAGGAAGGTAGAGCTGTTAAAGCTCAAATAGGTGAGCATAATTTTGAAAGCCATTGATTGTTACAGTTAAAGGATTCGGGGAATAGAAGTTGTATTTTGATTTTTATTTCTATTTTCGCAAACTAAATTAATTAATCCTGAGTTTCAGGATGTGTTCTCTTAATGCCCGGATGGCGGAATTGGTAGACGCGCTGGTCTCAAACACCAGTGGTAGCGATACTGTGCCGGTTCGATCCCGGCTCCGGGTACATATTAAAGCCGGTTCCCTGCCCGACTGAAAGCGTTCAGGCGGGGATCCCGGCTCCGGGTACTGAAAAAAGAGCGAGAGTGAGAGCGAGAGCGGGTAAATTCGCCAGAATTCTTCACTCTCGATCTTTTTACCTCACACTCACACTCACACTAAAGCTCATAGTAAATCTTCCATATTAATTCTAAATCCCGTAGGAAAGGTTCGGAAAAAAGTTCAGTCACGGGTACGAAGGGAAGCCGGTTTCCTGTACGACTGAAAGCCGCATGGCTATTACTGATGCTGCTTCTATTTATAATAATACTTTTAAAAATAATTAAGGATCTTAATCGGAGACAATTTCCAATTTATTAGATAACTTTAAATGACAATTATGGATCCGATTAATAAACTATATAATACCCACAGAGTCATATTCCTACAGAAGCTGATCTTGAAAAAACCGCTTACAATTATTTCTCTTATCCTCTTATTTGCGATGCCCGTATTTTCCCAGACCAGATTTGGGATCAGGGTCGGCGGAATTGCCTCATTAGTACCTATCTTTGATATTACCCGCGGTTTTGTTGGTGCTGAACCTGCTCATAAATGGGGTACGGGGATTGATGCTTCCATATTCCTGAGCATTAATACCGAGTCTATGTATTTCCAGCCGGAAATATCATTTGAATCTACCACCTACGAGTATCTTGTTATAGATAACTATGTCACCAGTATAGTGAAGCAAAATTTTAACAAACTGAATATCCCTCTGTTATTTGGAATTCAGCTTGAAACTGTCCGTTTCTTTTTAGGCCCGTCTCCTTCTATAAAACTTGGACTGCCGGAAGCCTTTGTAGATAATCCTGATTTTTATAAAATATATGACAAAATATCACTCGATTACCAGGTTGGTTTTGCTATTGAAATCCTTGAAAAAATCGATCTTGAACTTCGGTATCGTGGATTTTTAGGAAAAAATGTCGAAGGAGTTGAGAAGCTGGGTTACCAGACATTTACTCTGAATAAAAGTAATTCTTCCATCTTCCTCAGTGTCGGCTATATTTTCTGAGCCGGTATTTTTGCTGAGGTCTGCATGCATACCTCCCGGTGCTAATAAATTCCCGGATAATAATGAAGATTCTATGAATCAAAGATCTTTCAGCATCCAGATGTCACATCCGAAATGTCCTGAATTTCCCAGCGGTGCCTCAAGATTCCGGAAGCCTGCTTTCTCATAAAGACTTATCGCTCTCCCAAGTTCAGGCAGCGACTCCAGGTAAAGCTGGCTGTAGCCTAGCTTTTTTGCAGATTCAAAAGTTTTTTCCATAAGAAACCTTCCAATGCCCTTACCCCTGTATTCGTTCAGCAGATAAAGCTTCTGAAGTTCCGCACACCCATCGGGCAAACCAGGTGTAGGAAAAACACCACACCCTCCTATTATCTTACCTTCATCTTCAGCAATCCAGTATTCAGATCCGGGTACACCGAAAAGTGAAAAGAGGTTATCTGTGGTTGGATCAAAATATACTGTTCCGGGTCTTGCAATACCCAGCTCCCTGAATACAGAACGGATCAAACCGGCAATTTCTGCATTATCCCTTTCTTCAATATGCCTGTAGCGTATATCCATGACATGATTATTGTTGAAACAAAGTTATTAAGTTAACAATATCGTTAAAAAAATCTTCTTTTCCGGATACCCTATTTATTTACATTTGTTAAAAATGAGAGGTTTGCATCAGTCATATCCTTTTTCAGTCGGGAAGTATTTCATATTCCCCTTAAAACGAATATTACTTCTGTTTGCCGCTATATTGCTGTATATCAACTCTTTTGCTATTGATTACCATGTGTCGGGAAAAATAACAAACCGGTTAGGTTATGCAGTCCCCGATGCAAGGATAATCATGAAAACGGAGAATTTCACTTATTCTGCAGTATCCGGACCTGACGGGTATTATACTCTCAAACTAGCAGGAATATATAGTGAAACTTCAAATCTGCTTGAACTTGGGGTTCCTTATCCTAACCCTTTTTCTCATTCGATAAATATCCCATTCCTGATAAACAGTTCAGGGGATATACATTTATCGGTGTACAGCATGACCGGACAAAAGATCCTTGACCTTGTTTTCCCTGATGTAGATCAGGGTAGTTACAGGATTATCTGGGACGGTTGCAATGGTACAGGAGCTCCGGTAAGGCAGGGTTTTTACGTTTACGCGATTACTTTCAAAGGAAAAACATGGTCTGGCAGGATGATAAAGGCAGCCGGTGTTTCATCTTATTCATCAGGGACAATACTTGAACCTGTAATGCTACAGGAGACAGTAACTAATCCGACTTCCGGTATCATAAAGGTGCCTGTCGTAACAAGTGTGACTTGCTTTAATTATTATCCAGTCAGGCTTACTGATATTATCATCAGAAATGATACCACAATCGATTTTGAGATCGTCCAGAAAGATGCTCTTCCATTCAAAACACAGGGTGATCATATTGCCGTAAATCTTGAAAATGGTTACAGGCCACTGATCCTGAAAGGTATAAACCTTGGTTCTTCACCACCAGGGTACTTCCCGGGAGAGATTGCATATGCCATATCAGGTGAGATGTATGAAAAATGGATCAGCAGGATCGCAGAAGCCGGTTTTAACAGCATTAGGATATATACTCTTCACCCGCCCGTTTTTTATGAAAAGCTTTCAAACTACAACTATCGGCATCCGGACAATCCGATTCTGCTTTTCCAGGGTATCTGGCTGGGGGAAGTTGAGGATGGATCAGATCCTTCCCAATATGATCTGATCCAGAGGATCCCGGCGTTTCATAATGAGATAGAGGAAGTTATAGACTGCATCCATGGAAATAAAAATATTGCCTTCCGGCCCGGAAGAGCCTATGGAAACTACTTTACCGACATATCAATATGGACGGCAGGCTATATAATAGGACGGGAAATCTCGAGCCAGGAAGTTGACAGCACTGATCTGTTTCATTCTTCACTAAATTCCTATTCTGGCAATCAGTTTTCAATAACAACAGCCTCAGCCTCTGAAGTATTTGTAACCAGGATGCTGGATGAAACGGTCGCGTATGAATACTCGGAGTATGATGCCCGTCGACCGGTAAGCGTTTCCAGCTGGCCAACCCTTGATCCGCTGAATCATCCAACAGAGATTCATACTGATGAGGACCAGGCACAAATAGATATCTCCGGAATTTCAGGAAAAACTTCCTATGCGGGATTATTTGCGACATACCATGCTTATCCATACTATCCCAATTTCATAAGTCAACAGCCATCCTATCAGGCCTTTAGCGATGGTGACGGGCCAAACAGTTACTTTGGGTATTTAAATGATCTTAAGAATCATTACTCAGATATACCTCTGGTTATAGGTGAGTTTGGAGTGCCCTCAAGCTGGGGAAGTGCACACCAGTCGTTCAGCAATATGGATCATGGGGGATATTCTCAAACACAGCAGGGAGAAAAGAATCTCAGGATGATGTATAACATAGTTGAAGCTCATTGCGCAGGAGGGTTCATGTTTTCATGGATGGATGAATGGTTCAAACGAACCTGGATTGTTGAGTACCTTGAGGCTTATGGTTTTAATGCCGACGGGGTGACAATTCCCACCAGGCAACTCTGGCATAACCTTACTTCCCCGGAACAGAATTTCGGACTTATTGATTTTGAACAGAAAGAGATTGAACCCTTTGTCAGCTACCTTACTGATAATCCTTCGGGACCGCTAAGCAAGACTGAAGCCACAAACGACAATTCCTATTTTTACCTTAATACAGAAATGAAACAGGTTCTTTCTGCCGGCGACACGATAATGATTGCGTTTGATACATACTCTGCGGAAACAGGTGAATCGCGTCTGCCGAACGGAAAAACACTTACCAACAGGGCAGAGTTCCTGCTTTCATTTATCGTCGGAAATGACACTGCTGATTTCAGTGTCACCCAGGCCTATGATATGAATGGTCTTACTCCCCGGTTCAATCTTTCGAACCCCTTAATCCAGAAATACAAGAGCACTGTCTCCGATGGAGATTTCTGGAAACTTATGCAATGGTATAATGATGGGTTTGAATTCACAGAGCAGGACATCGGTAAGCTCCCGGTTGAAAATTCCCCTGCATTTTCAGATGGAAACAGATCTGCTGTTGCCTGGAGCGGAAATAAAATAAAGCTCAGGATCCCCTGGACCATGCTCTATGTTTACGATCCAACACAGGTAAAAATAATAAACGGAGCTGAAACTTATGATGGCGGAAGATCTTATGAAATTCAAACTATCGAATCAGACGGTATCGCCATATCAGTATACTATAAAGGAGTTGTCACCTCATCAAACGGAAGGTATAAATGGGATAAATGGCTTGTGGCACCGGCAACTAATTACAGGGAAAAGGAATCACTTCATGTTGTAGAAGCGGGACTAACATCTTTACCAACGTTTGCTGACTGACCCCTTACCGTTGAAGTGTGAACTACTTTCTTCTTCTTTTCAAATCCCTTTCTTTCAGCAGTTCCCCACCCTTTTTTACCTCTTAACGCTTCAAGATTTCCCCTGATGGCATAATAAGTATGGAACGGATAAAAGAAAGGTTCCAGAAATCCCACTGACAACAACTTAAGCACATCCCGTTTACGCCTGTATTTATGGAATGTGATCTCTTCAAACAACACTGCCCAGGTTGATAACAATACAGCAAAGGAATAGACGAATAGAAACAGCAGCAGGTAAAATGGCCAGTTAAGTGAGTCTGTAACAACGAGGAAGAAAGTATAGACAAAGCCTGCGAAGGCTATAAGCGGAGCAAGCCATTCAAAGAATAACCAGTATGGGTAACCAAGCATTCCAAGCCTGCCATACTTCCTGTTAAGGAACATCTTACGGTGTATTTTAAGAGATTCAACAAGGCCTCTGGTCCATCGGGTACGTTGTTTTCTCATAGAACGCAGGTCAGAAGGCACTTCTGTCCAGCACAATGGATCAGGTATATATGTAACCTCATATTTCTTTCCCTGTTCTGCCATATATCTCCTCATCCGGAGGACCAATTCCATATCTTCCCCAACAGTTTTTATATTATACCCTCCTGCTTTTATCACGGTCTCCCGGTCGAAAATCCCCATTGCTCCTGAGATAAGCATCAGTCCGTCAAGCTGGCTCCATGCCATTCTTCCCAGGAGGAATGCCCGGGTATATTCCAAAACCTGCAGACGTGGCAGGAATTTGCCTGGTACATTAATTGTCCGTATATGTCCTCGTTCAATGTCGCAGGAGTTCACTATTCTAATAACACCGCCGGTACCTATTACCTTGTGATCCTTTTCCTCAAGGAAAGGCTTGACAAGCTTAAGAATAGAATCGGTTTCAATTATTGAATCTGCATCTATAGAAACGAAGAGGGCACTTTTGCAGATATTAATTCCGGCATTCAGGGAGTCAGCTTTCCCTCCGTTATTCTTATCAATGACGGTCAACCTGGTATATGAAGGATTCTTCGATTTATAAACCCCTTTAATTCGCTCACATGGAATCCGATAGTCAAAATAATAGTTGACCCTGACAAGTTCATAGGTCGATTTTATTTTTTCAAAAGTATCATCCTTGGATCCGTCATTTACTATAATTACCTCAAAATTATTATAGTAAAGAGAGAGAAGAGTCCTTATATTGTCAATGATAGTCTTGCTTTCATTATATGCAGGTGCGATAATCGAGATCTTTGGGCTTAAAGGTGAAAGAACAAGGGAGTTATAGTTAACATAACTGTTTTTCCGAAGATATTTACGGAGAGCGATAGCAGAGAATATACCCAATACCAGATATGATCCGAATATTATCAGAGTCAGAATAAAAATCAGATTTCCAAAAATCAAACCCATTTTTCAGTATATCCTTCGGTCAAGAACGTGCCTTACAATTATATTGTAGTTTTTATACTCCGATTTCATCAGTTTAACCAGTGTTTTAACTCCTTCTTCGCCAGTGCTTTCTATTGCCTTAGTGGCCTCAATCTGAAGCTGAACATCATCTTCCTTGTCAAGAACCAGTTTAAGGAATCCGAGCATTGCGGTATCAGGCATTTTCGCCATTGATTTTACAATTTCGAGACAAATACCATAATCCTGATTCTTATACATACGTTTCATCGTTTCAAGTGTTGACCTGAACTCCAGGTCGCCCGAAACCTGGACAGCAAGTTGCCTTACTGCCGGTTCTTTATGCAGAAGTACTTCTCTTACCTGTTCCTCAGCATCATGCTGTTTAAATTCCCTGATCATCCTCAGGGCAAACATAACAACTGTCGGATTGGAAGATGTCAGCCATTTGCTGAACCCGGGTACATTTATCTCATGTTGAATCAGAAGTTCATGTAAGGTAATCTGTTCCCATAAGGAAAATGGCCTTTCTAGACGTGACAGGAATTCGAAAGGTTCTTCATCACTTAACCTTACAAGGGCAATCTGAGCTTCCATTCTTAAAAGTTCATTAGAGGAATTAAGTGCATGGTAGATAGCATCGTTCCCATCCCTGATATTCATAAAAGCAAGTTCCCTGAATCCTTTTATCTTTTTATGCCATTGCCAGCTGTGTGCCCGGCTTAATGAATCTCTGTCGAGCCCGAGATGTTTATACAGGCTCAATAGTTTCTTTGCCTCTTCACCTTTCAGGTTTATGCTTACATCGATCATTTGGTCGATAAGCACCTGGCGACGGTAATTATCTGATGCAATAGCCCTGAAATCTTCCGGAGTAGCTGATCCAAAAAGGTAGTCTACAATCAGGCCCTGGTATTTTTCCAGAAGATACTGGTGAAGGCGGGCTTCTTTTTCCATTCTCCTCCTGTTCATAAGAATAAAGATCAGCAGGAAAAGCATTGTGACAATTGAAACGAGGATAGTCACAATAAGTGCATTTATAAAAGCTATCGATTTGCCGAAATAATTTATTCTTCTGATCCAGGGATTGCCTTCTTTTATAAATATGATATGCCCCTTAGCCTCCTGTTCTTTGCTGATTGTATTCTGCGAAGAAGCCGCGGTAACCTGCGTTGAATCAGAAACAGAGGAAACAAAGGATGAATCAGGTTGTTGGACTGTATCCTGCATTTCAACTGCCACTGTAACAGGGGCTTCTTCCTGGATGTTTTTCATCCTTGCCGGGACAGGAGAGGCGGTAATTCTGATCTTATAAAGGCCCTTCTCTTTAATCATTATTGCATTCCGGTCGATATATTCAACAACCTCATTGAAAAAGGCGTCGGCATTAATTTTGAGCCTGAATGCACCCAGCTGGACCGGGTAATTCTCTGATGAAGCAATGAATCCTTTAACTGTCCCTTTCGCAATACTATATTCCAGAGGGACATTCTGTCCAATCTTATTAACTTTCATTGCCGATGATCCTGGCATATCATTATAAACAGGTTCCGGGAAATAATTTCCTGAAGCAAGTGCCCAGTAAGGGATTGATGACAAAATAAATATCAGTAAGTACTTCCTCATTTCATTTTCAGGGCATATATAAGACTTATATTTCCTTCGAACCTGTTTCTCCATGAATTTTCAGAATATTCTTCGCGTGAATAGCCTGCCCCCGCACGCATAGTGATCTTGTGTGTCAGGGAAACATTATATGCCAGCCTGCAGCTGTATGCACTTAATCTCATAACATCGGTCTGAACATCAAAAGGCTCATCAGGGGCAGTTCCCGTCCCTATACCTGCCTGCAAATAATCGGTGTCGTTGAAATATCTTCTAGCATTTAAATAAAATGATGTTGTAATTCCCTGATCCTTAAAGTAGAAGAAACCTTTGACAGAGAACCAGTATTTGCTGATGTACTTTTCAACTGATAATCCGGCAATGAAAATATTCCTGTTGAAATAGTAATAATTTAAGCCTGCAGAAACAGCCCAGCCTGCTGGCAACATCTGCCATACCTCCAAAGCGGCCCTGTGACGTGGAAAATAAATACCGGGGCTGTATGCATAGGCCAGGTAGGCATAGTTCTTTGAGGAAATTGTTGGCCATGCCTCTGCTTCAAACTGTACCTCAGTTTTATTTATGGCGGAAGTATCACGAATATTTGCATTACCTATGTTCAGGCCTGCGGCAGCAGGGCCGAAGCTAAATTTGTGACCGGCACCAATTTTGAACACCTGCCAGAAACGTGAATAGGGCTCCGAGAATGAGTCAAATGAATACCCTGCTCTAATATCAGTTGAAACAGGAGTCGATTCCTTTGACCATAGCGAGATATCCTTTTTTACAGAAAGTGCATCGGCGTTCTCCGGATCAGTAACCAGGAGAGTATCTATTACGGATAAGGCTTGTTTATAATCCTTCTGCCATGCTAGTATGCGGCTGAGGAGTATTCTTGCATCGCCATACTCCGGGTATTCATTAACCAGCTTCCTGGCATCAGCTGCCGCAGCTTTATAGTCGCCCTGGAATGCAACTGACCTGATCCTTAAATATTCCGCCTCCGGATCATTAGTCTGTTGTGAAAACAGGTCCGTGGGAATAATGAGACATGATAGTATTAGTACAGTTACAGATAAGATCGTGTACCTTATCATGGTTCAGGTATTTAGTATTGTTCTGATCAGTTTAATGGTTTCAGAAGGGTTAAAAGGTTTCAGGATGTAACCCTGAATCCCCAATTCTCCTGCCTGCTGCTGAACCTGAGGATCGCTGAACGCAGTTATAACCAGGACCGGAGTCTTTAAATTCAGCTCGGAGCGCAGGAACTTTACTATTTCCAGACCGCTGTGATATGGCAGATGGATATCCACAACGATAAGGTCAAATGTACGTTCCTGGATATACGACATGGCAATATTACCGTCAGGCGCTATATCAGTCTCGAACCCTTCTTTCTGGAGAACCATTGAAAGTGTCTTCAGAGCCAGTTTATTATCTTCACATATAAGAATTCTCATATCAGGGCATCAGGGCTTTCCCAGTAGAATATTTAAGATTCCTTCCATAAGGAATACAACTATACAAAATTCGTGATTTTTAAGCATCTGCCAAAGGAAAGGGGCTTATGATATCAACACTTTTTGACCAGTGTTTCTATCTGAATGATAAGCACAGGCTATTTAATGACGCATGGCATAACAAACTTTTTGAGAAGTTTACGGCCGAACGGAATTGTACATATACAATGTTACATTTCCTGGCTCCCGGTTGACGGTTCGGAAGCAGTCTGGATGCCGGTTGCCACTTCAGGAATTATCCTCATCCTCTCATAAACCGGTCTTACTATGTTCTTAAGTTCAGGAAGTTTCCTGAGGAAGAAGAAAGCTCCGATAAGACATGAAATTCCTCCCACAGCTATTGTTTCCTGGGTACCGATCGTTTTAGCCAGGTATCCGGCAATCAGGCTTCCGAATGGAGCTGTGCCCATTATTGCCATTGTATAAAAACTCATAACCCTCCCTCTCTTGTCATCATCAGTAATTGTCTGAAGTATTGTATTGCTCGAAGCGGTATGAAGCATGAGGCCAAGGCCGACAAATACCATCAGAAGGAGTGTCAGGGGAACCACCTTTATAAAAGCCATAATGATAAGACCTGCACCAAACATGCTGGCTGCAGAAGGGATGATTTTCCCAAGCCTGAGAACTGACTCGCGTGATGCCAGGTAAACAGCACCAAGCAATGCACCAAGTCCCGCAGCCCCCATAAGAAAGCCGAAGGTATCTGAACCTCCGTGGAGAATCTCTTTTGCAAATACAGGCATAAGAACCTGGTACGATGCACCCATAAGGTTTACAATACCCAAAAGAAGCAGCAGATGCTTTATAGGAGCAAAACCAAAGGCATATCTGAAACCATCCTTTATTTCTTTGATAAGATGTGGCTCCATGATTTGAGTTTCCCGGGGCTTTACCTTCATCATTAAAAGAGATGCTATCACAAAAATATAGCTGACAGCATTTATCATGAAGCATATCCCTTCGCCGGTAGTTGCAAGGATCAGACCTGCAATTGAAGGACCTATGAGCCTGGCCCCGTTGAACATCATAGAATTCAGGGCTATAGCATTACCGAGATCTTCTTTCTTCTCGACCATTTCAATAACAAAAGAGTGCCGCGATGGAACATCAAAAGCATTAATTATACCCATGAGAATGCTTAATGAAACCAGGTGCCACATCTGGATGGTGCCTGTCAATGCAAGAATTGCCAGTACAAATGCCTGAATCAACGAAACTATCTGAGTTATCAGCAGAACCTTATACCTGTTGAAACGGTCTGTAACAACACCGGCAACAGGGGCGAGAAGAAATGTTGGAATTTGACCGGCAAAGCTTACAACTCCGAGCAGGAATGCTGAACCTGTCATGTGGTAAACCATCCATGGCATTGCGATACGCTGCATCCAGGTACCGATCAGAGAGATGCTTTGTCCTCCGAAAAAAAGGCGGTAATTCCGGTACCCGAGTGACCGGAACATTGTATTTATCCTTGAAGAAAAACTCATCCTATAACCCCAATGAAATAAAGTGTGGCAATAACCAATATTGTAATAGACGATACCGCGACGGGGAACCAAACCGGGGCTATCCAGGGTACCGGTATAAGAAAGAGAACATCAATTGCTTTCAGCGATTCAGGCCACCGTATAAGTATAAATAATGAAAGATAGTAGAAAAGGTCCCAGAAAGCGAACGTCCACAGAAAGAAGATTCCTCTTTCCAGCCAGTCTGTTCCGGCAATGAGCGCTATTACTACAAGCATTATTATAGTTGCCGCCTCCCTTGTCATTTCAATTGACAGGTATCGCCCCGGGATTTTCTCAACCGACACCTTATTCGATTCTATATTGCTGATTCCAAGAGCTTTTCTCAGGTAAACAACCACCACACCTTCAAGATGAGCCATTGCTATACCAAAGAGTGCCAGAAGAATAAGCTTCATACCCATATCATTAAATATTGCAGGATTAAACTACCTTTACTTTCCTGATCTTTTCAAAGGTACTATGTTATTATTATTTGTAAAAGATTGATAAGTCTTAATATCATTTTACAAAATAATTCTTCTCCATGAATTCAAAAGAAAGGGTGTTTAAAGCATTCCGGAAAATGAGCGGAAACCCTGACAGGGTCCCGGTTCAGTTTGATCTTTGCCACCAGCTCACTGAAGTGTTCGGTAAAAAACTGGGAATCACTCCTGACTATTCACTGTCATATTACGAAGATCTTACTTACAGGATTTCCGCGAACGAAATAAGGACAAAAATGGGCAGCGATGTAGTAGTGGTCGGGGGAACTGTACCGGAAGGTTACAGGCCTGAACCGGTATCCGGGAATATTACAAAGAATGAATTCGGAATGTTCATGAAACCGACACCTCTCTATGTTGAAGTTGTAAAATGCCCGCTGGATAATGTTTCAACCTCAGGCGAAATAGAAAAATATCCTTTCCCGGATGCCTATTCCAAAGGCAGGTTTGATAAGGCAAATCGAGATATTAACCGGTTTGCCAGGGATTATTTTGTGATAGGTGATGTGGAGATTTCTCTTTTTGAAATGGCCTGGCATCTTACCGGTCTGGAGAAATATCTGATGGGAATGCTCTGTGACGAACCCTGGATCGAACCTCTTAATGATAAAGTCGAGGATTGGAGTACCGGTCTTGCTACTCAGCTTGTAAAAGCAGGTGTTGATGCAATATGGTTCGGAGAAGATCTCGGCAGTCAGACATCTACTCTCATTTCTCCGGAAGAGTGGCGGAATCCTTTCTCATCACACAGATCAAGAAATTCCGGCGAAAACGGATTATGACTGGTTCTTATTGAGTTGCATCCTAATTCCTTCAGGATATCAAGTCTCCGGGCTATTTCCTCTTTTGGAACTGCTGAGCCAAGAGCACCCGCATCATGATGCATGCAGATACC